>Ga0157371_10000043_pt1 | contig 197887 bp, 176 predicted proteins | sample C45metaG_FD_113462 | JGI IMG/M metagenome (GOLD analysis project Ga0157371, IMG submission 113462) | Corn rhizosphere microbial communities from Kellogg Biological Station, Michigan, USA - C4-5 metaG | ecosystem: Host-associated > Plants > Roots > Rhizosphere > Soil | place: USA: Michigan...
AGAGCTGATTCGCCGGCTGCTGACCACGCACGAGGTTGCGGTGACGATCGAGGAAGGGTCGATCGGCGGGCTTGGCGCCCACGTCCTGACCATGGCGAGCGACACCGGGCTGATCGATGGCGGATTGAAGCTGCGCACCATGCGCCTGCCCGACCTCTTCCAGGACCAGGACAAGCCGGAAGCCCAATATGCCCAGGCCGGGCTCGATGCCGACGCCATCGTCGATACCGTGCTCAAGGCGCTACGCTATAACGATGCGAGCGTGGCCGATGAAGCGAGGGCCTGACGAAGAGCGATAGACGTTACTCACCGCCTCCGTCACGCTGGCCTCTGCGCTGAGAAGGGGCCGGCGGTTGCCACTCGATGCCGGTAAGCCGCGACGAACTACCGTCGGTCACTTGTGCAGATAATATTCCTGCGCGGCGTCGGTCGCGTTGATCGCCAGGATCGAGCGCGCCTCACCCGGGCTGTGCGGATGGCCGGACCGATCGGCCGATGCCGCGATCACGCGGTCGAGCAGCCGGCGCCCTTCTTCCCACCAGCCGATCCCGCTCGCGGCATTGAGGTGGCCTTGCGCGCCGGCATCGACGAAATGGCTGCCCCAGAACGAGGCCATGCTGCGCGCCTGGCCGATGTCGATCCACGGATCGTCGGTCGAGGCGACCAGGATCGACGGGAAGGGGAGCGTCTTGCGCGGCGTCGGAGCGAAGCCTTTCAGCTCCTGTGCGGTATCGGGCCGGTCGGGATCGGCGGGGGCGACGAGCAACGCGCCGGCGACCGGCCAGCCATAAGGCTGTGGGCTCATCTCCGCCCACCAGGCGACCGCGAGGCAACCGAGCGAATGCGCGGCCAGGATAACCGGGGCCTTGGCCTGGCGCACCGCCTGGTCGATCTTGGTCACCCAGGTGTTGCGATGCGGCTGATCCCACATGCCGAGTTCGATGCGATGCGTGTCGGGGCGCGACGTTTCCCACAGGCTTTGCCAGTGTGAAGGGCCGGAACCGCCCAGGCCAGGGACGGTGAGGATAGTCGGAAGCGTGCCGTCGGGATGTGTGAACTGTCCCATCGATTCTCTCCTTGAGAGGGTGGGAAGAAGACGGCGTGGGCGCTCTAGGGGGACGACCGCGCTGCTTTCCTCGCCTTCTTCCCAACGCCTAATTTAATTCCCAGTTCATTGATGGGAATAAGCTTGCGCCCAATTGCCGTCGGATTGCGACGGACGGAAATCGCGGTCATGGAAGGGGAATGGCAAAGGTTCGCGCCGACCAACTCATCACCGACCGCGGCCTCGCGGAAAGCCGTACGCGCGCGCAGGCGCTGATCATGGCGGGACTGGCGTTCGCCGGCGACAAGCGGATCGACAAGCCGGGGCAGATGCTCGCTGCGGATGCGGCGATCGAGGTCAAGGGACGCGATCACCCCTGGGTGTCGCGCGGCGGAATCAAGCTGGCGCACGCGCTCGACCATGCCGGTTGGGACGTGACGGGCGCCGTGGCGATCGACGTCGGCTCTTCGACCGGCGGGTTCACCGACGTGTTGCTGACCAAAGGAGCGGCGCGGGTCTATGCGGTCGACAGCGGGACCAACCAGCTTGCCTGGAAGCTCAGGCAGGACGAGCGCGTCATCGTCCACGAACAGACCAGCGCGCGTATCCTGACCGACGCGCATATTCCCGAGCGGGTCGACCTGATCGTCTGCGATGCGAGCTTTATCGGCCTCGCCAAGGTGCTGGAAGTGCCCTTGTCCTTCGCCAAGGCGGGTGCGCGGCTGGCGGCGCTGATCAAGCCGCAGTTCGAAGCGGGGCGCGGGGAAGTCGGCAAGGGCGGGGTGGTGCGCGATCCCGCGGTCCATCAACGGGTTTGCGGCGAGGTCAGGGCATGGCTGACCGCTAGCGGCTGGACGGTCGAGGATGTCGTCCAGAGCCCGATCACCGGTCCGGAAGGGAACGTCGAATTCGTGATCCTGGCACATCTGCCCGGCTAGTCCGTCCATTTCCAAGGCCGTGGATCCGCCCGGAATGCAGGTCACCGCTTGTCATCATGCTGCATCGCGGCAACACTAAGCGAGCACGCGTTTTGGACGTGCAAGAGGATTGCTGATGGAAATCGCGACCAAGGAACAATTGCGCGGGGTGTTTCTGCGCTGGGCGATAGTGACGGTGCCGCTGATTCTTCTGCTGGGCTTTGCTTCCAGCCGGATCGCGCCGGCCGGAGCGCAGAACCGTTGGTATGCCGCGCTGATCCGCCCCGGAATTACGCCCCCCGATTGGGTGTTTCCGGTCGCCTGGAGCGCGCTCTACATCCTGATGGGGCTGGCGCTGGCGATGATCATCAACGCGCGCGGATCGCGGTTGCGGGGGCTGGCGATCGCCTTGTTCGCGCTACAGCTGATGCTCAACCTCGCCTGGTCGCCGCTGTTTTTCGGCATGCATCAGGTGTCCTCCGCACTGCTTCTGCTGGTCGGGATCTTCGTGGCGGCACTGGCGACGACCCTGGTATTCGGCCGGATCCGCGCCGTGGCGGCATGGCTGATGGCGCCCTATCTGGCCTGGTTGTGTTTCGCCGGCGTGCTCAATTGGGAAGTCGACAGGCTCAATCCCAATGCCTCGACGCTTGTACCGTCGTCGCCTAGTGCCCAGATGAACTTCTGACCAAGATTACGGGACACCAGATATGCAATCCGAAAACCGGATGTTCGACGACCTCGTCAAGTTCGTGAACGGCGCCGCCGGTACGCTGGCGGGAATGGGGCGTGAGGCCGAAGCCGCGACGCGCGAGCGCGCGAAGGAATGGATCGGCGGGCTCGACTTCGTCAGCCGCGACGAGTTCGAGGCAGTGAAGGCGATGGCGGCAGCGGCACGCGACGAGGCCGATGCATTGAAGGCGCGGCTCGACGCGCTGGAAGCGAAGGCCGCAAAGCCGAAATCCACAAAGCCCTGAACCAATTTTCCACAGCTTTCTCCACGATCTCCCACGATCCCGTTGCGCGTCCCGGCCGCAACGGGCAGATTCGCATGAGATGACCAGCGAGATCCACGATGCTCGATGAGAGCGATTTCCAGCGCGAGGATGCGGCGCCGATCGATATGATCGAGAGCTATTACGCAGCGCATGGTTGGGAACATCAGCGCCACGACGATGAGGTGGTCGCGACGGTCAAGGGCAGCTGGACCGAATATGAGCTGCGCGCGCTGTGGCGAGAAGAGGATTGCGTGCTGCAATTCCTCGCTTTTCCCGACATCCGCGTGCCCGACGACCGTCGCACCGCGATCTATGAAGCGATCGGGTTGATCAACGAGCAATTGTGGATCGGCCATTTCGAATTGTGGTCGTCGAGCGGCATCGTGCTCTACCGCCACGCGGCGATGATCGACGGCACCGACGGCGGGACGCTGACCCTGGAAGGTGCCGAATTGCTGATCGAATCGGCGATCGACGAGTGCGAGCGATTCTATCCCGTGTTCCAATTCGTCCTGTGGGGCGGCAAGACCCCGAAAGAGGCGCTCGCCGCGTCGCTGACGGAGACGCAGGGCGAGGCGTGAGCGTGACGGCCGTGGTTCCACGCCGGCTGTGGCTGATCGGCTGCGGCAATATGGGTGGCGCGATGTTGTCGCGCTGGATCGAGAGCGGCGTGGTGCAAGGCGGCGCGGTCGATGTGGTGAACCGCCACGACCGCGATCTTCCCGACGGCGTGCGCCAGGCGCGCGTTTTGCCCGACGGCCCGCCGCCCGACGCGGTGATGCTGGCGATGAAGCCGCAACAGCTCGATGAGATCGTCGCGGCCTATGGCGAGCGCATCTGTCAGGCGCCGACGCTGATCTCGATTCTCGCGGGCGTCGAGGAAGCCACGCTCGCCGAGCGTTTTCCCGGCCCGGCGATTATACGCGCGATGCCGAACCTCCCGGTGGCGCTCGGCAAGGGTGTCGTCGCGCTTTATGCCGACGGCGCGCCGCAATCCGCCAGGGAGGCTGTCGCGGCCTTGATGGCGCCCCTCGGTCTCGTCGAATGGACGGAGGATGAGGCAATGTTCGGCGCGGTCGGCACGCTCGAAGGCTGCGGACCCGCCTTCCTGTTCCGCTTCATCGACGCGCTGGCAAAGGCGGGGGAGGCGCTGGGCATTCCCTCTGACCAGGCCGCACGGCTGGCGCTGGCGACGGTCGACGGCGCCGCCTCGATGGCGTCGGGTTCCGACGCGACTCCAGCGATCCTCGCCGACCGCGTCGCCAGTCCGGGCGGATCGACGCGGCAGGGACTGAACGTGCTCGATAGCGAAGGCGCCTTGGTCCGCCTGATGTCGGAGACGCTACAGGCCGCCGAACGCCGCGGCCGAGAGATGGCCGCCGCCGCCAAGCGCTGATTCGCCGGATTTGGTTAGCGCCGTTGCCCCGGCGGCACCGAATTCTCGCGCCAGCCATGCACCCGATCGCGCTCCGCCGGCGGGATCAGCCCTTCGAGCACGGCCCAAAAGCCGGTCACCGCTTGCTGCCCCGCCGCGCTATAGGCACGCGCGATGATGTCGCGAGCATGGTTGAACAACTCGCCGTCGAGGTCGTAGCCCGAATCGGTCAGCCGCAGCAGCCGCTGCCGCCGGTCGCGATCGCCGATCCGCGTTTCGACCAAATTGCGGTCTTCGAGCTCGGTCAGCACGCGTCCGAGCGATTGCTTGGTAACGCCCAGGATCGACAGCAATTCGCTGACCGAAATGTCGGGATGGCGCCCGATGAAATAGAGCGCGCGATGATGCGCGCGGCCGATTCCGCGCTCGCCCAGATTCTGATCAACCGCCCTGGTCAGCCGGCTATAGGCAAAAAAGAGCATTTCGGATCCTCGGCGAATTTCGGATTCGCGGAGGAATTGGGCCGAAGCGGCTGGTGTTGGGGCAGTCATGTTGACCGGTTTTGCCACCGGGATTAATCGACGGCAAGCCTTGGACGCGCGCGATTTGTCGCGCTATGGCCGATTGTCATGAATATCGCCGCGCATTTTCCGCTCAACGCCACCGCGTCGCCCACCCCCAATGAGGTCCGCGCCGAAAAACTCGTCAATCCGGGTTTTGGCCGCGTGTTCACCGATCACATGGCGATCGCGCATTATAGTGATGACAAGGGCTGGCATGACCTCGCCATCGCGCCGCGCCAGCCGCTGACGGTCGATCCAGCCTGCGCCGTGCTGCATTACGCGCAGGAGATTTTCGAAGGGCTCAAGGCCTATCGTGGCGCGGACGGCGGCATCACCATGTTCCGTCCCGAAGCGAATGCCCGCCGCTTCCGCAAATCGGCCGAGCGGCTGGCAATGCCGTTATTGCCCGAGGAACTATTCGTCGAATCGTGCCGCGCCTTGGTCAGCGCGGAGCGCGACTGGATCCCGACCAGCGAGGGCGGGTCGCTCTATCTGCGCCCGTTCATGATCGCCAGCGAGACCTTTCTCGGGGTCAAGCCGTCATCCGATTACATCTATATGGTGATCGCCTCGTCGGTCGGTGCCTATTTCAAGGGCGGCGCGCCCGCAGTGTCGATCTGGGCGTCGGAGAATTATACGCGCGCGGCTCCCGGCGGCACCGGCGCGGCCAAGTGCGGTGGCAATTACGCCGCCAGCCTGATCGCCCAGGCCGAGGCGATCAAGCTGGGCTGCGACCAGGTCGTGTTCCTCGACGCGGTCGAACGCCGCTATGTCGAAGAGCTGGGCGGGATGAACGTGTTCTTCGTGTTCGACGACGGATCGCTCGCGACCCCGCCGCTCAGCGACACGATCCTGGCCGGCATCACGCGTGATTCGCTGATCAGGTTGGCGCGGGACCGCGGCATCACCGTCCGCGAAGAGAAATATGCGCTCGATCAGTGGCGCGCCGATGCGGCGAGCGGCCGGCTGATCGAGGCCTTTGCCTGCGGTACCGCTGCGGTGGTCACGCCGATCGGTCAGGTCAAGGCGAGCTCGGGCGATTTCACGATCGGGTCGGGCGGGCCGGGCCAGCTCACCATGTCGCTGCGCGAATCTTTGGTCGCGATCCAGACCGGCGCGGCACCCGATCCTTACGAGTGGCTCGACCGGATCGCATAGCGGGTCCGTACTCGCTACCGGTGGGGATCGAGATTGCGTTTCGGAGCCCGTCGGCGAGGAGCGCAGCGCAGTCGCGTAGCTTGAGCTACGCGCAAGCAAGCGGCGACGTCCGGCGGGCTCCGGAACGCAACCCCTTCGGGGCGGGCGGATTTTGCCGCGTGGATGAACAGGTAAAACTGCCCCCGGCAGTTTTAGCCGTGTCCGGGGGACACGGCGACCTGCTCATCGTCGCTCGTCGGTCACGATGCTAAAAGCATCGCTCCCTCCTCGCTCCTACCCACGAGACAAAATCCGCTCCGTCTCGACCCCGCCGGCAGCGAGTACGGACCCGAGGCTTTTTCAGGGCTTTGCAGGATCGCGCGCGCCGTTATAAGCGCGCGCTCCCGCCGGGTGTGTCGGCGGGACTGTTGGGGCGTCGCCAAGTGGTAAGGCAGCGGCTTTTGGTGCCGCCATTCGCAGGTTCGAATCCTGCCGCCCCAGCCAATGCAATAAAGATTCAAGATTGCAGTCATCTGCTGCTGACGACGCCGCACAACGTCGATCAGGCGACCTATCTGACGGGTCACGAGAATACCGGTGCCTTCGCGTTCCGCGTTCACTTTGGCGTGAGCCCGGCGAGATTCCGGATGGGTACGCTCGGCGGAGCGGCGATCCGGAGCCGTTATCGATCGCTTCCCGTCGAATGGCGTGGCTGGCGCCGCCATCGAATCGGGCCGAGGCTAGGATGTCCGCTCCGCCTGCTGCCAGGCAAGGGCGGCAAGTACCGGCAGGTCGGCGGCCAGCCGAGCCGCCTCTGCCGACGCGGCGGTGCCGCGCGCGATACGCGCCTTGATGCCGTGGCAGATCGCGGCGAAGCGGAAGAAGTTGAACGCGACATAAAAGTCGAGGTCGGGAATCTCGTCTCGTCCGGTTCGCCGGCAATAAAGGGCGACATAGTCATCTTCGCTCGGAATACCGAGGGCCGGAAGATCGGCACCTGCCAGTCCGGGGATGGTCAGCGCGGGCATCCGGTACATCATCAAATGATAGGCAAAGTCGGCCAAGGGGTGGCCAAGCGTCGACAATTCCCAGTCGAGCACGGCCCGAATCTCGCCGGTGTCGGGTGCGAAGATGATGTTGTCGATCCGGAAGTCGCCATGGACGAGTGCGGTCTCGTCGCCGGCGGGGACGTGGTCGGGAAGCCAAGCGATCAACCGGTCCATGTTGGGATCGCGGCCGGCAACGTCGTCTGCCAGATATTGGCGGGACCAACGAGCGATCTGGCGCTCGACGAATTGGCCGCTACGCCCATAGGCGCCGAGTCCGATGGCATGGGGATCGATCGCATGGAGTTGCGCGATCGCCGCATTCATTGCGTCGTAGATCGCCGCACGCGCTGTCGGGCTCTGGTCGGGCAGCGCCGCATTCCAGAAGATCCGGCCGTCGACCATGTCCATCACGTAGAACCAGCTGCCGATCACGGCGTCGTCGGTGCATAAAGCGTGGACGTGCGGCACTGGAAAGCGCGCGTTTTCCACTGCCCGAAGGACCTGCGCCTCGCGATCCACCGCGTGCGCGCCGGGCAGCAAGGTGCCGGGCGGCTTGCGGCGCAGGACGTAGCGTCGTTGCGGCGTGACCAATTTGTAAGTCGGGTTGGACTGGCCGCCGTTGAACTGCTCGACACGCAACGGGCCTTCGAAGCCGGGGACTTTGGCGGCCATCCAGTCCGCGAGCCGTTCCTCGTCGAAGCGATGCGCGGGGCGGACCGCGCCAGTGCCGGCGAACGAGCCCGCAGTCATTGCGCGGCGATCCAGTCGCGCTTGATCTTCTTGGCGAGGCTCCATTTGTGGACCTCGGTCGGCCCGTCATAGATGCGGAAGGCGCGGACCTCGCGGAACACCTGCTCGACGATCGTGTCACCTGAAACGCCGGTTCCGCCCATCGCCTGGACGCAGCGATCGGCGATCCGCATCAGCGCCTCGCTGACCGCGACCTTCGCCATCGAACTCTCGACGGTGCCGAGTGCGCCCGTATCGAGCACGCCCGCGCACCAGTCGATCATCAGTTCGGCCTGTTTCAGGTCGATCAGATTCTCGGCGAGCATGAAACCGAGGCCTTCATGGTCGATCAGCGGCCTGCCGAAGGCGTGGCGGCGGTTGGCGTAATCGGTCGCGATCTCGTTCGCGCGGGTGCAGGCGCCCAGCCAGCGCATGCAATGCGTCAGCCGCGCCGGGGCTAGCCGAACCTGCGCCAGCTTGAAGCCGTCGCCCGGCGCGCCGAGCATCTGATCCGCCGTAACCTTCAGCCCCTCGATCGCCACCACCGCATGGCCGCCGGGCATCGAGGAATCGATCGTGTCGAGCACGCGCTCGATGCGGATCGCGGGGTCGGGCAGGTCGACGAGGAACAGGGACGCGCCTTCCTCGGCCTTCGCCATCACGATTCCGACCCTCGCGCCCTCGGCTCCCGTGATGAACGCCTTGCGCCCGTCGATCCTCCAGCCATTGCCGTCGCGCGTCGCGGTCGTCTGCAGCATCGACGGGTCGGAGCCCGCGCCACCGTCCGCCGCAGGCTCGGTCATGAAGAAGGCCGAGCGCGCCTCGCCGGCGAGGATCGGGGCGAGGAACCGCGCTTTCTGGTCGGCGGACGCGACCTTGCCGAGCAGGTACATATTGCCTTCGTCGGGCGCCGCAACGTTGACCGCGACGGGACCGAGCGGCGACAAACCGGCAGCACGCAGTATGACGGCGACCTCGCGGTGATGGAGGTGCGTGCCGTCGGCCAGGACGTGGGGCGTCAATACGCCTGCCGCACGCGCCTTGGCGCGGAGCTCGGCGACCAGATCGTCGCTCGGCCCGTGCGCGCCACAGCGCGGATCGCGTTCATACGGCGCGACGATGTCGCGGACGAATGCCTCCACCTTGGCGGCGATATCGACGGCGCTCATCGCGGCGACATCCGGATCGCGCCGTCGAGGCGGATCACTTCACCGTTGAGCATCGGGTTGGTGACGATCGTCTCGACCAAAGCGGCATATTCTTCGGGCCGGCCGAGCCGGCTGGGATGCGGCACCTGCGTTCCGAGCGATTCCTGCGCGGCGGGGGGCAACCCCATCAGCATCGGCGTCAGGAAGATGCCGGGCGCGATCGTCATCACGCGGATCCGGTGTTGGGCAAGGTCGCGCGCGATCGGTAATGTCATGCCGACCACGCCGCCCTTCGACGCGGCATAGGCGGCCTGGCCGATCTGGCCATCATAGGCGGCGACCGACGCGGTGTTGACGATGACGCCGCGCTCCTCGCCGATCGGATCGGCGGCGGCGAGGCGGGCCGCGAAGCGCGCGATTGCCGCGAAACTCCCGACCAGATTGACTTCGATCGCCTGGCGGAACGCCGCCAGCGGGTGGGGGACATTCTCCTTGCCCACGGTCTTGATCGCGGGAGCGATGCCCGCGCAATTGACCAGGATCCGCGCGACTCCGTGCGCGGCTTCGGCTTCAGCCAGAGCTGCGTCGATCGCCGCGTCGTCGGTGACGTCGACCTGGGCGAACCGCCCGCCGATCGCGGTTGCATGCGCCGCTCCGGCAGCGGCGTCGCGATCGAACAAGGTAACCTTCGCCCCGCACGCCGCGAGCATCGCCGCGGTCGCGCCGCCCAGTCCCGACGCGCCGCCGGTGACGATCGCTGCCGCATTCCCGATTTCCATGGTCTGTCTCTCCGGTTTCTATTGCGCGGTCGAGCCGCCATCGACGACGAGCTCGGCCCCCGTCATGTATTTCGACGCGTCGCTCGCGAGGAACAGGATCGCGTCGGCAATCTCCTCGGGCGTGCCGACCCGGCCGACCGGTATATCGGCGAGCAGGCGGGCGGCGATCGCGGGGTCGGCATGGACGCCCGCGCTAAGCGGCGTGGCGATATGGCCCGGATGGATCGAATTGGCGCGCACGCCGTTGCCCAGCGCCGCGCATTCGAGCGCGGTCGCTTTGGTGAACATCCGCACTGCGCCCTTCGCGGCGCAATAGCTGCCGGCATTCGCCGCGGCGGCGATTCCCCGGATCGACGACATGTTGACGATCGCGCCGTTGCCTGACCGCGCGAGGAGCGGAAGCAGATATTTGGTGGCCAGGAATACGCTGTCGAGATTGACCGCCATGATGGCGCGCCAATGGTCGAGACTGGTGTCCGCGATCGAGCGGAACACGCCGAACCCGGCATTGTTGACGAGGATGTCGAGCCGGCCGGAGTCGCACTCGATCTCGGCGGCCAGCCCGGTCCAGCCAGCCTCGTCGGTGACGTCCATCGTCACGCCGCGATGCCCGCCATCGCCGAGCGATGCCACCGCCGCGCCCAGTCCCTCGACATTGCGGTCGACCAGAATCACGCGCGCTCCCACTCCGACCAAGCGACGCGTCGTCGCCAGCCCGATTCCCGATGCCGCGCCGGTCACCAGCGCGATCCTGCCCGAAAGTTCCATCATCCGGAAAAACAGCCTCTCCGATTCGCGTCGCCTGACGAATCCGTCCGTTGACGCTCTTGCCGTCAGGCCATTAGCATATTCGACCGACTGGTTGGTCTAACATAAGGGAGAGGCGCGTAATGAATGCCGGTGCGATAACGCTCGATGCCGTGGGGCGCATCCGCGCCAATGCGCCCAAGACATTGGCGGGATATCGCCGCTTCCGGTCGGTGATCGAAACCGACGGCGCCTTGCCCAGAACGCTCAAGCATCTGTTCGTCGCCGCGGCGGCCTGTGTGAAGGGCTATCCCGACATGGCCGAGCGCGAATTGCGCGCGGCGGCGGCGGCCGGGCTCGATGTCGAACTCGCCGGATGCGCCATTGCGATCCTGGCGAGTTCGCGCGGCGAAGGCGCCGCCTTGCGGTTCGAAGCGATCTTTGCGCGCGTCTATCCCGACGGCGCGCGGATCGCCGCCGACGAGCAGGAGATGGTCGTTGCACCGGGCGAAGCTGAGCAGAATTTCCTATCCTATTTCAACACCATGCCGCCATCGCTCGGCAAGCTGCTGGACCTCGTGCCGGTCGGCGGCGACGCTTATTACCTGATGCGCGAGGGGACATTGTCGGGCACCGCGCTCGCGCCGCGCCATGCCGAGCTGTTGTTGGTGACGGTGCTGGCCGCGGACTATAGCAATTGGGCCTCGGTCCATATGGATGGCGCCCGGCGCGCGGGCGCCAGCGAAGCCGAAGTCGCCGAAGCGGTGTTGTGCGCGGTCCCGGTCGCCGGACTGTCGGCCTGGGTGGTGGGAGCGACCGCGATGGACGCCGGCGCGAAATGAACTGGATGGCGTGGCTTGAGTTCACGATATCGCCGGGGCACATCCGCGATATGACAGGGAAAGGATGATCGATGGTCGCCAAGACCGTGCGAAAACGTCGGACCACTGAAGCGCATGACGAAAAGCGCATCGAAATCATCCAGCATTGCGCCGCCTTGTTCGACAAGGTCGGGTTCCACAATACGTCGATGCAGATGCCGGCCGATGAAGTGGGGCTGGGGAAGCCGACACTCTATCATTATTTCCCGAGCAAGTTGTCGATCCTCTATGCCATCCACGACACGCATATCAACGCATTGCTCGACGGGTTGAAGCACGAGGCGGGGGCCGATCCCGTCGACTCGCTGCGATCGGCCTGTATCGACATCCTCGGCCAGATCGCGACGCATCCCGGCTATGTCCGAGCGTTCATGGACAATTACGGCGATCTCGAAGGCAAGATGCGCGATGCGATCCGGGCGCGCCGCCGCGACTATTTCGATGGGGTCAAAGGGATCATCATCGGGGGAATCGAGAGCGGGCGGTTCCGCGCGGTCGATCCGGTGATCACCACCTACGGCTTTCTCGGAATGTGCAACTGGGCGTATAAATGGTATCCTCCGATGGCAAAAACGCGCACGCCCGAAGAAGTGGCCAACGCGTTGTGCGGTCCGTTCTTCGACGGGTTGGAGGCGGGATAGGGGAAGATGCACGTCAATGAGGACATGCTGGCCGCGGTGCGTGTCCGATCGCTGGCGGAAATCCGGCCCGCCGCGGAGGCGCTGCGCGACGCGGTGCGCGACCTGGCGGGGCTGAAGGTCGCGGTCACCGACAATATCGCCGCGGCCGAGCCGATGAAGGATGCCGACGGCGCCATCCTGGCCGGCGATGTGTTTGGTTGGGAGGGCGAGGATTCGCGCTGGTGGCGCTTTCCGCAGCTGGCGCTGACCTCGCCGCTGCCGATGGCATGCCGGTTCGAGAGCGAGCCGTTCTGGTGCAACGCGGACGGCATCCGCACGCGCACGCCCAATGCGCTGCTGGCGGGCCTCGACCTGACCAATTTCCGCGAGCGCGCGTTGACCAGCGCGGCGATCGTCGCGCCGCTCCATCTGCCCTTCGGGCAGATTGCCGCGGCGAGTTTCCTGTCGCCCGACCCGGCGATCGACGACCTATCCGCCGAATTCGAGACGGTTGGCGAGACGCTGGCGCTGCTCGCCCGCATCTTCATCGCGAGCTACGTCAAGGTCACGGAACGGCGTCCGGCGAGCATCGCCCGGGTGATGCTGACCAAGCGTGAGGTCGAGTGCCTGCGCTGGGCGGCGGCGGGCAAGACCAATGACGAGATCGCGATGATCGTCGACCTCAAGCGCACCACGATCCGTTTCCACATCCGCTCGGCGGCACAGAAGCTCGACGCGGTCAATCGCGACCAGGCTTTGTTCAAGGCGGCGCAACTCGGATTCCTCGGGACGTTGCGGTAACGGCGTCAGGCTCGCTTTTTTGCGAGCTCCTCGACCCGACCTTGTCGGGGACAAGGCGCGGAAATGCGGTCCAGCTTCGCCACGGAAGCGACCACGCTCTGGCTATCACATTGGACAGAGGCGCCGCCCGACCCGGCTCTTTAGGCTTTGGGGCAGGAGGATGGACATGCCTGACTTGCCCCCACCGATCGACGATCGGCTGCTGTATCTCGATGCCGACGGCACGCCGGCGCTGCGGGCTGCGCGTGAGCGCGCGAACGGTCGGCTGGTTTTCCCCGCGCCCGGCGAGGCCGATCGCGATCGGTACGAGGATGTCCTGTTGCCGCGCGAGGGGCGGTTGTGGTCGTGGACCGTCCAGCGCTTCCGCCCCAAGTCGCCGCCTTATGCCGGGCCCGAGGCGTTCGAGCCCTATGCCGTCGGCTATGTCGCCTTGGGCGACGCGATCATCGTCGAGGGGCGGCTGACCGGCGCGCCGCTCGACGGGTTCGCCATCGACATGCCGATGCGCCTGGTCGCCGCGCCCTTCACGCTCGACAGTGGAGAGCGGCGGACGATCTTCGCCTTCGCGCCGGTCGGGGGGCCTGCGGCGTGAGCGACGTCTACATCATCGGCGCCGGCATTCATCCGTTCGGCCGCACCCCGGAGCGTAGCGGGTTGCAGCAAGGCGTGTTCGCCGTCCGCCAGGCGCTGGACCGCGCCGGGCTCGATTGGCGCGATATCCAGTTCGCCTATGGTGGGTCGGATGCCGCGGGCAAGGCCGACACGATGGTTTCCGAGCTAGGGCTGACCGGGTTGCCGTTCATCAACGTCACCAACGGCTGTGCCACCGGTGGCTCGGCGATGTTCGGCGCCTATTCGACGGTCAAATCGGGCGAGTTCGACCTCGGTATCGCGGTCGGGTTCGACAAGCACCCGCGCGGTGCGTTCGATCCCAGGCCCGCCGATTGGGGCCTGCCCGATTGGTATGGCGAGACCGGGCTGATGCTGACCACGCAATTCTTCGCGATGAAGATCCAGCGCTATATGGCGATGCACGGCATCACCCGCGGCACGCTGGCGGCGGTCGCGGAAAAGGCGTTCGACAACGGCGTGCTCGCCGACCATGCGTGGCGGCGCGAGCCGGTCGACGCCGAGACGATCCTGGCCTCGACGATGGTCAGCGATCCGCTGACCAAGTTCATGTTCTGCTCGCCGGCCGAAGGCGCGGTCGCGTTGATCTTCGCCAGTGAGGCGAAGGCGAAAGCGCTCGGGTTGCCCGCGGTCAGACTGCGCGCGGCGGCGGTGCGCAGCCGCCCGCCGGGCTCGTTCGAGGTGTTCTCGCCCGCGCTCGACGTGGATCGAGGCTTGTCCCCGACTCATATCGCGTCGCGCGCCGCGTATCAGATGGCAGGCATCGGGGCCCAGGATGTCGACATCGCCCAGCTCCAGGATACCGAGAGCGGCGCCGAGATCATGCACATGGCCGAGAACGGCTTCTGCGCCGACGGCGAGCAGGAGGCGTGGATCGCCGAGGGGCGGACGCGGATCGACGGCATCTTGCCGGTCAACACCGATGGCGGCTGCTTGGCGTGCGGTGAGCCGATCGGCGCGTCGGGGTTGCGTCAGGTCTATGAGAATTACGTCCAGCTCACCGGACAGGCCGGCGCGCGCCAGGTCCCGGGCGACCCGCGGATCGGCTATAGCCATGTCTATGGCGCTCCCGGCGTTTCCGCGGTCGCGATCGTCGAGCGGGCGTGATGGATCTGGCGCTGTCGCCCGGCGACCTCGCCTTCCGCGATGAGGTGCGAGCGTTCCTGGACTCCGCACTCACGCCCGAAATGCGGCGCGGCGCGGCGCTGACCTCGGGCGTGTTTGCCGAGCCCGACGTGTACCGCGCATGGCAGGTCGCGCTCGACGCCAAGGGTTGGCTGACCTATTTCTGGTCTGCGAGCGCCGGCGGACCCGGCTGGGGCGCGGTCAAGCGCTGGATCTTCGAGACCGAATGCGCGCGCGCCGGCGCGCCATTGCTGCCCAGCATGGGCCTGAAGCTGGTGGGTCCAGTGCTCTATACGTACGGGACCCCCGAACAGCAGCAACGGTTCATCCCGGCGCTCCGGTCGGCCGACCATATCTGGGCGCAGGGTTTCTCCGAGCCGGGGTCGGGATCCGACCTCGCCAGCCTGCGCACGCGGGCGGTACGCGACGGCGACGATTACGTGGTGACCGGTCAGAAGATCTGGACCACCCAGGCGCAGTTCGCCAATTGGCTCTTCGCGCTGGTGCGCACCGATGCCACGGTCAAGCCGCAGGCGGGGATCTCGTTCCTGCTGATCGACATGGCCACGCCCGGCATCACCGTCCGGCCGATCCTGAGCGCGTCGGGCGATCATGAACTCAACGAAGTCTTCCTCGACGATGTGCGCGTGCCCGTCGCCAACCGCGTCGGCGCGGAGGGAGACGGCTGGAGCATCGCCAAGTTCCTGCTCGAAAACGAACGTGGCGGGACCAGCTATGGCCCGCAATTGCTGGCCGATCATGACCGTCTGGTTGCGGCGGCGCCGCCGCTGCCGCCATTGCTTGCCGATCGCGCCCTGCGCCTGCGGCTGGAGGCCGAGGCGCTCGAAATCACCGAATTGCGGACCCTGCTCGAGATCGAGGATGGGCGCCCGCCCGCCCCGCGCAGCCTGGCGGTCAAACTGATCGCCTCGGAAATCCGGCAGGGGCTCGAGGCGCTGGCAGTGGACGCGTTCGGGCTGGCGGGATTGCAGCTCCCCACTGAACGGCCGTTCCATGCCGATGACGCGCCGGCGCTGGTCGGTCCGCCCGAAGCAGGACTGGCTGCGGCCCGCTATCTCAACGCTCGCGCCTGGTCGATCTTCGGCGGGACGAGCGAGATCCAGCTCAACCTGATCGCGCGCGCCGTCCCGGCCGCGCCCTGATTTCCGCGAAAGGATCGTCTTCTTGTCCCACGCCTATATCGTTTCCGCTCGACGTACCGCCGGGGGCCGCCGCAACGGACGGCTGGCCGGTGTCCATCCCGCCGATCTCGGCGCGCGCGTGCTCGACGCGATCATTGCCGAGACCGGGGTCGACCCGGCGGCGATCGACGACGTCATCATCGGCTGTGTCAGCCAGATCGGCGAGCAGACCTTCGCGCTTGGGCGGAATGTCGTGCTGGCGTCATCGCTTCCAGACAGCGTGCCGGCGGTGACGATCGATCGACAATGCGGTTCCTCGCAGCAGGCGCTGCACTTCGCCGCGCAGGCGGTGATGTCGGGCACCCAGGACCTCGTCATCGCCGGCGGCGTCGAGAGCATGTCGCGCGTCCACATGGGCTCGCCGGTGACGCTCGCGGCGCAGGCTGGGATGGGGGAGGGGCCGTTCGCGAAGAGCATCCAGCAGCGCTATGGCGTTCCCGCCTTCAGCCAGTTCACCGGCGCGCAGATGGTCGCCGACAAATACGGCCTCGACCGCGACACGCTCGATCGTTTCGCGCTCGACAGCCATCGCAAGGCGGCCGCCGCGACCGAGGCGGGCGCGTTCGCGCGCGAAATCGTACCGGTCGAGGTGGCGACGGCGGACGGCGAACGCATCGTGCATGACCGCGACGAAGGTATTCGTGCCGATGCCAGCCTGGAGTCGATCGGGTCTGTCAAGCTGCTGAGCGAGGGCGGCAGCCTGAGCGCGGCGACCGCGAGCCAGGTCTGCGACGGCGCAAGCGGCGTGCTGGTCGCCTCCGAGGCGGCGGTGAGGACACATGGGCTAACGCCGCTCGCGCGCATCCATAATCTGACGGTCACGGCGGGCGATCCCGTCATCATGCTCGAAGAGCCGATTCCGGCGACGCGCCGTGCGCTTCTGCGCGCGGGGCTGGCGCTCGGCGATATCGACCTGTTTGAGGTCAATGAAGCGTTCGCCTCGATCCCGCTGGCCTGGCTCAAGGCGCTCGGCGCCGACCCGGCCAGGCTCAACGTCAATGGCGGGGCGATCGCGCTCGGCCATCCGCTGGGGGGGACCGGCACCAAGCTGATGGCGACCCTGGTCCACGCGCTCCACGCGCGCGGCGGGCGTTATGGCCTCCAGACGATGTGCGAGGGCGGCGGCATCGCCAACGTCACGATCGTCGAGCGGATCTGACATGCGGTTGGAGCCAAGCGAAGAGCAGGTAATGCTGCGCGACACGGTCGCGCGCTTCCTCGCCGATCGGGGCGACGCGACGGCGATCGGTGCCGCGCCGATGCCGATGGCCGACTGGCGTGCGATGGCCGACCTCGGGCTATTCGGATTCCTGCTGCCCGAACGTGCCGGCGGCATGGGCGGCGGCGCTGACGATGCGATGATCGTCGCCGAAACGCTGGGCAAGGGGCTGGCGATCACGTCATTGGGGGAGGGGATACTGGGTGCGGCGGACCTGATCGCGCGCCGTGGCGATGACGCGCTGGTCCGGCGTTTCGTGGCACCGGCTCTCACCGGCGAGACGATTCTGGCGCTGGCAGCGGGGCCGGTGCGCGGCGACGGCGGCCGGGTATCTGGCACGTTCGATTTCGTCCGCTGGGCGACGCAGGCATCGGCGCTCGTCATCCTGGACGACGACGCAGCGCATATCGTCGAGCTCGGCTCGGCGACGGTCGTGCTGTCGCCGCATCGGCTCGCCGACGGGACTCCTGCCGCTTGCGTTACGCTGACCGCTTGCGAGGCCATCCGGATCGCTTTGCCGTTCCGTACTGGGGAGACCGTGCTGGCGATGGTCGATCTGGCGCATGCGGCGGAAATGGTCGGCGTGATGGCACTGCTGTTTGGGCAGACAGCGGACTATATCGCGACGCGGCGGCAATTCGGGGCAGCGATCAAGTCCTTCCAGGCGGTGCAGCACAAGTTGGCGCGGATGTTCATCGCGCTCGAGCAGGCGCGCTCGTTGACGATCAAGGCGGCGGCGACCGGGCGCGAGGATGCCGGCTTCGTGCGCGCCGCGCGCGCGGCCAAGGCCTATGCCGCCGAGGCGGCGCAATTCCTCGCCGAGGAAGCGGTCCAGCTGCACGGGGGGATCGGCGTCACCGACGAACTGCCGGTCGGGCGCGGATTGCGGCGCGTGATGGTGCTCGCCAGGCTGTTCGGCGGCGCGGCCGACGCCCGCACCAGGCTGGCCGCGTGACCATCAACCGCCGCTGGACGCTGGCGCGGCGTCCGGACGGGCCGGTTGCGGTCGACGATTTCGCGCTGGTCGAGGCACCGTTCGTCCCGCCCGCGCTGGACGAGGGCGAGACGCTGGTCCGTAACCGCGTGTTCGCGATCGCGCCGACGATCCGCAACTGGCTCAACCCGCCCGGGCGCAGCGATCGCGGGTCGATTCCGATCGGCGGCGCAATCGCCGGGATGGCGGGATGCGAGATCATCGCCTCACGCCATCCCGGCTGGCGGGCCGGCGATCGTCTGATCGCCATGACCCGCTGGGAGGATTGGAGCGTGATCGCGCCGGACGCCGCAGCGGTGCCGCCGTTCAGGCTGCCCCCGGACATTGATTTTTCCCAGGCGCTGGGGCCGCTCTCGCTCAACAGCCTGACCGCCTATTTCGGGATGATCGAAGTCGGGCGCGTTTCTGCCGGCGACGTCGTGCTTGTCTCGGGAGCCGCGGGATCGGTCGGCTCGGTAGCTTGCCAGATTGCACGGATCCAGGGCGCGCGCGTCGTCGCCCTCGCCGGAGGCGCGGACAAATGCACCTGGCTGCGCGATACCTGCGGCGTCGAGGCGATCGATTATCGCGGCGAAGACGTGGGTACGCGCCTCACGGAACTATGCCCGGCCGGGATCGACCTGTTCTTCGACAATGTCGGCGGCGCGATCCTCGATGCCGCGATCGAGCGGATGGCGGCGCATGGGCGGATCGTGCTGTGTGGCCAGATCGCGGCCTATGACGGTGATGCGCCGGCGCGTGGTCCGAGCGACATGATGAAACTGGTCTATCGGCGAATCCGGATGGAGGGCTTCGTCGTCGGCGACTTCGTCGATCGCGCGGACGAAGCGCGAGCGGCGCTCGGCGCGTGGATCGACAGTACCGCGCTCAAGGTGCGCGTCGATCGGCGTCACGGCTTCGCCGCGATTCCGGGCGCATTCGTCGATCTGTTCTCGGGGCGCAATGCCGGGACGCTGATCGTCTCGGCGGACTGACTCTCAAAGGCGCAGCGCCAGCCGGTGCGCGTCGAACAGCGCCTGCGACAGGCGCCGGGGAGCGACGCAATCGCCGATCGTATGAACTTCCAACCCGCACGCCGAGAAGGCGGCCGGGACGGGGCCGGCCACAGAACGCCCGGTCTGCACCACCACGAGATCCGCCGCGATCGTCTTCTCGCCGCCGCTGGCCAGGCAGACGAGATCGGCCCCCCCTTCGCCGGCGCGAAGCAGCTCTGACAGCGGTTCGTAACGCGTGCCGCCCATGCCGAGCCGCACCAACAGCGGCGCCACGCTCTCGGTCGGGATCGCCCCCGCGATCGTCGGCGACGGGGTCGACACGGTGACCTGCCACCCCGCATCGACCAGCGCATTGGCGACGCCATAGGTCCACCAGAAACCGCTGCCATCGTCATGGACCAGTGCCTGTCCGGCACCATGAGGAGCGGGCGCTCCATCGCGCAGGATGTCGAACCAGAGACAGACGCCCGCGCCATGCCGATCGGGATCGAGCGGCTGGGCCACGGCGCCGGTCGCAAGCACCACCGCATCCGCCGGGTCCGAAAGATCGTCCGAATGCTGGATCCGCCGACCGAACTGGACGTCCACCGGCAGGCGGCGGAGTTCGCTTTGCAGGTGGTCGATCAACCGCAACAATCCGGCGCGCTCGGGGATCGCGGCGGCGTAGAGGAATTGCCCACCGAGCCCGTCGCTCGCTTCATAGAGCGTGACCCGATGTCCGCGCAGCGCCGCGATCCTCGCTGCCTCCATGCCGGCTGGTCCGCCGCCGATTATCGCAATGCGGCGCGGCGCCGTAGCTGACCCGAACGACGCAAAGGCGGTATCGCGCTCGCGCCCCACCAGTGGGTTGACCGCGCAATGCAGATGCGGTGCGAAGGCGCGGCAATCCTGGTTGAGGCCGATGCACGGGCGGATACGATCGGCCTCGCCGCGCGCTGCCTTGGCCACCCAATCGCCGTCCGCGACGAACGCGCGCGCGAACCCGATGGCGTCGGCCTGCCCGGCGGTCAGCGCCTTTTCGGCGAGCGCCGGCGAGGTGAAGCGCTGGCCGACGATCGTCACTAGCCCGGACGCTGCGCGCAGCACACCGGCGGCGCTCGCCGCGGTAGCTTCGGGTTGGGTGACGTCCTTCACATAAGCACCGCGCGTGCCCAGGGTGACGCTGAGATAATCGACCGGATGGTCGCGCGCGACTGCCTCGACGATGCGTCTGGTGTCGGTCAGCTCCAGACCGTCGGCGAGTTCCTCGTCGGCGCTGAGCCGCAGCCCGAGCAAGAAGTCGCCGCCGCACGCGGCGCGGATCGCGTCGATCAGCTCGAACAGGAAGCGCATCCGCCGGGCCGGATCGCCTCCCCAGCCATCCTCGCGGCGATTGGTGGCGGGCGACAGGAACTGGCCGACCAGATAGCCGTGCGCGCCGTGAATCTCGACGCCGTCATGACCGGTCGCCTGCAGATTGGCTGCCGAGAGAGCGAAGTCGGCGATGACCCGGCGGATGTCCGCCTCGTCCATCTCGTGCGGTGGAAAGGGATCGCGCGGTGAACGGATCGGGCTCGGCGCGAGCAACGGATGATCGCTTTCCATGCCGATCGATTCGCGTCCCAGATGGATGATCTGGCCGACGATCGCAGCACCTTGCGCGCGCACCGTCGCCGCGCGCCGCGCCAGCGCGGGCAGGACCTGGTCGTTATAGGTCTCGATCAGCTTGCGACCCCGCCGCGCGGTGTCGGGCGAGACCACCGCCGCACCGGTGATCATCAGCGCCACGCCCGATCGCGCGCGATCCTCGTAATAGGCGATGTCGTCGTCGGTCGGGGCGCCGTTCACGACCATGGAGGTGCCGTGCGGTAGCATGACGATGCGGTTGCGGAGCGTGACCGAACCGATCTCGAGCGGGGAGAATAGCCGTGGAAAAGGCGCGTTCTCGGTCGGCGTCATTGCACGATGGTGCCGCCGTCGATCACCAGCTCGGCACCGGTCATGTAGCTCGACTCCTTGCCCGCCAGGAACAGGATAGCGTCGGCGATCTCGTCCGCCTGCCCCATCCGGCCCAGCGGGATATTGGCGAGGCGCCGAGCGGCCATCTCAGGATCGGCAAACACCGCCGCCGCCAGCGGAGTCTCGATCAAGCCCGGATGGACCGAATTGGCGCGCACGCCGTTGCCCAGCGCCGCGCATTCGAGCGCGGTCGCCTTGGTGAACATCCGCACACCGCCCTTGGCGGCACAATAGCCGGCGACATCCACCCCGCCGATAATGCCGCGGACCGAGGACAGGTTGACGATCGCGCCGTGCCCGGATGCCGTCAGCAGCGGCAGCATCGCGCGCGTACCGAGGAAGACGCTGTCGAGGTTGATCGCCATCGTCGCGCGCCACTCGGACAGCGTGGTTTCGGTAATCGAACGAACGGCGGCATGACCGACATTGTTGACCAGTACGTCCAGCCGGCCGGCATCGCTTGCGATGCGGTCCGCCAGCGCAGCCCAGGCCGCCTCATCGGTCGCGTCGAAGGTTACGGCGCGATGGCGGTCCGCTGCAGCCAGCGCGGCAGCCGCCGCAGCAAGCCGGTCGGCATCGCGGTCGGCGAGATAGACATGCGCGCCTTCCGCCAGGAACCGTCGTGCCGCGGCGAGACCGATGCCCGAGGCGGCGCCGGTCACCAGCACGACATGATCGGCGAAACGGGTCATGCCGCGTGCGACTCCTCGGCCGACGGTTCGCGATCGAGGCCCGCGTCGCGGCGGCTCATCGCGACGATATCGTCGAAATTGGGATTGGCGCGCGCCAATATGTCGTCCGCCCGCTGCCGGATCGCGGGGTCGAACGCGGTCGTCGTGAAGACATAGAGGCGATCCGCAATGATCGCCTCGAACGCGATGTCGGCGGCTTCCTCGGCGGTCGTCGCGTTGCGGTAGAGCTCTTCGCGCATCGCCTCGAGCTCGGCGGATTCGCGGACAGGTCCCTCACCATCGGCGAACGCGGCGGGGCGATGGCGCTCGGCGTCGTAGATTCCCGTCTTGACCAGCCCGGGGCAGAGCATCGTCACCCCGATCGGCGCGCCGACTTCCTTCAGGCCGGCATAGAGCGCCTCGGTGGCGCGCACGACCGCATGCTTGGCGGCGCCGTAGCATGCCGATCCCGAGCCGCTGACGACGCCCGCGACCGACGCCGTATTGAGGATATGGCCGGGCCGGCCGGCTGCGATCATCCGCGGCACGAACACGCGCATGCCGTGGACCACACCATAGAGATTGACGCCGAGCGACCATTGCCAGTCGCCCAGGCCATATTCCCAGACCTTGCGATGCCGTCCGCCCGGCACGATCCCGGCATTGTTGCAGAGCAGGTCGACCGCGCCGAATCGGGCGTAGGCGGCATCGGCGAGCGCCGCGACACTGGCCTCGTCAGAAACGTCGCAGCGCACCGCCAGAGTCCGGTCTGCGCCGATCGCTGCGGCGACTGCCCTGGCCTGGTCTTCCTGGATATCTGCCAGGACGACATTCATCCCCTCGTTCGCCGCGCGGCGCGCCAGGGCGGCGCCGATCCCGCTGCCCGCGCCCGTGATGACCGCGGTCCTGCCCTCGAAATCGTGCATGCGTCCTACTCCGTCACGACAGTCTGCGGCTGGCTGAAGAACCGCGCCGCGTAGAAGAAAATCAGCGCCGCGATCGCCGAAGGGGCCAGCATGATCGCGAGCGCGAAGCGCAACGCATCAGGGCCGGCCCATGGCACCAACGCGTCGCTCAGCAGACCGGTCAGCCACGGCCCCAGGCCGAGGCCGAACAGGTTGAAGCAGAGCAGCAGCACGGCGTTGCCGAACGCGCGCATGTTGGGCGGCGTGGCGGACTGGGTCGCAGCGAGGATCGGCCCGTAATAAGCGATCATCGATGCCGCCGCGATCGTTGCCGCACCGATCGCGACCGGGGTCGACCGGGTCAGATATTGCAGCAGCGCGACGGCTACGGTGATGGCGACCACCAACGCCATGATCCAGACGCGCCAGCGCGGGTCACGCCTGGTCAGGCGGTCGGTGATCCAGCCGCTGGCGAACATGCCCACCGCGCCCGCGCCGCCGCTCAGCAGCGCCATCAGCGCCGCGACCGTGCCGAGCGACAGGCCGTGCGTCCGCGAGAAGAATGGCGCGTTCCATGTCATCATCGAATATTGCGAGAAGCCGTGGAGCATCCCCGCGATGACGACGTAACGAAAGCCCCTGGCGCGCCACAGCACGCCCAATGACGCGCCGATCGACAGTGCGGGGGCCGGCGGAGTGGTGGTCACGATATCGGCGCTGCCGCGCTTCGGCTCGGCCAGTATCGCGAGGACGATCGGCGCGAGCACCAGCCCCGCGCCGCCGATCACCGCAAAGGCGAGCCGCCAGCCGAGCATCGCACCCAGCCAGCCGGCGCCGGCATAGCCGACCATCAATCCGGCCGGCAGCGCCAAGCCCCAGGTCGACATCGCGGACGCGCGCCGGTGCGGCGGGTAATAATCCGCGATCAGCGATACGCTGGCGGGTACGCTGCCTGCCTCGCCGATCGCGACGCCGATGCGCAGCACGACCAGCATCGCGAAGCTGGTGGCGAGGCCGCAAAGCGCGGTCATCGCGCTCCAGATGGCAAGCGAGACGACGATGATCCAGCGCCGGTCGAGCCGGTCGGCGAGCCGTGCGATCGGTAGCGACAAAGTCGCGTAGAACAGAGCGAAGGCGAGGCCGGTCAACGCCCCGAGCTGGGCGTCGGTCAGGCCAAGGTCCGCCTTGATCGGGATTTGCAGCAGCGAGACGATCGTGCGGTCGATATAGTTGAACGCGGAAACCAGGAACAAGGCGAGCAGCGCGAGGCGCCGGGTGCTTGCGCGTCCGGACGCGAGCGGATCGAGTGGGGCCATCGTCGTCATGCCCAGCCCGCTGAGCACGCGGCGGTGATCCCGAAGGTGGCGGCGAGCGCCAGCCCGCCGGCATAGCCGCGGCCGAACGCGCCGCCGGCATCGCTGCCCGCCGCGAACAGTCCGGGGACGAGCACGCCGTGCTTGTCCAGCACCCGTGCACCAGGATCGATCGTCAGCCCGCCAAAGGTGAAGGTGATCGCCGGATGGACGACCAGAGCGTAGAGCGGCGGCTTGTCGAGCGCCGCGAAATCGTCGGTGCGGGGCGGGTCCATCGTCTCCCAGCCGTGGCGGGCCTGATGGTTGAACTCGGCGATCGTCGCGTGGGTGGCGGCACCGTCGAACCCTTGCGCGGAGGCGAAAGTCGCGATCTCGTCGAGCGTTTCCGCGACGATGCCCTTGCCGCCATTGTCCAGCGCGACCTGCATCTTGTCGAGCGGAACGCCGACCGAGACGACCGGGACGGTCGCATAGGCCGCATGCGCGCGCGAGTCCCAGAAGCACAAGGCCCGCGTGCCCGGCTGCCGCACCGTGTGGACGGTATTGGCGTGGTCGCCATAGCTTTCGTCGCAGAAGCGCTGGCCACGCTCGTTGATCAGCAACGCATGCTCGCTGTGATATTGCGACAGCGCGACATAGAGGCGTTCGTCGTCCCAGACGCGCGGCTCGCTGACCAGATGGCCGTAAAAGCCGGGATTGCTCCCCGCGATCTCGCCACCGGCTTCACCACCCAGCCTAAGCCCGGCACCGTCGCTGACGGGATTGGAGCGCAGCAAGATCTTTTCGGCCTGGGGGTGGATGTAGCGCGCGCGCAACTCGGGCGACGCCTGATAGCCTCCGGTCGCAAGCAGCGTTGCCGTCGCCCTGACGGTCACGTCGCCATCGGCGTGCCGCGTCCGCGCGCCGGTCACCTTGCCATCGTCGTCGCGCAACAATGTGGTGGTCTCGGTCTCGAGGATGACGAACCCGTCATGCTGTTCGACCAGATCGGCACAACCGCGGATATGCGCGTGGATGTCGATCTGATAACCCTGTCCATGGAGCACGTCGATCCGCGGCGACATGTCGATCCCGCGGCGACGCAGCCAGGCGACCGCTACGGGATAGGTGTCGAACACGATTCGGGCGAGCGCCGGATCGCCCCCGCCATAGAGGTCCATCTTCTCCCGCGAGGATGCCGTCCAGAACACCCCGCCCGACAGCACCGCCGACCCGCCCAGCGCCGCTGCCTTTTCGACGACGATCACGCGCGCGCCGCGCTCCGCGGCCCAGCCGGCGGCGGACATTCCCGCCATGCCGCCGCCGATGACCAGCAGGTCGCACGTGATCGTCGCTTCATCGCTCATAAGCGTTCCCAAGCGGGCGGTCTCATTCCTAGAACTTCATCTCGACCTGGACGAGGACGGCGCGCGGTTCTCCGGCGACGGTGAAGACCTCGCCCACGCCGCCCGGCTTGTCGACGCCGAGCGTCCCGTAGCGTCGGTTGGTCAGGTTGCGGCCGATCAGCGACAGCGCCCAGCGATCGTCGACCGTGGCGATCCGGGCGCCCGCGTTGATCATCGCGAAACCGGGCTGGTACGACACCGGGTTGAGGTTGAGCCCGGTATAATAGCCCGACGTGTAGCGAAGGTCGGCGTTGAGCGTCATCTTGAAGCTGGACGACAGATCGACATCCTGTGCGATGCCGGCGGTCAGGACCCATTCGGGCGCGCGATAGACCGGTTTCCCGGACAGATCCTGATGCGCCGGGATCGACCCGGCAGCTGGAATGCAGCCGAGCGCCGCGGTCTGTCCGGCATAGCATTGCGCGATCGGGAAGGACTGGAAATGGGCGTCGTTATAGGACGCCGTCGTGCGCAACGTGGTGCCCTTGATCGGGCGATAGGTCGCTTCGAACTCGACACCCTTGGTCAGGGTGCTGGCGGCATTCTGCGTGACGAAGACCGGCGTTCCGTTCGGCAGGACCAGCAGCGACGTCAGCGGCAGGCCGGTATATTTGTAGCTGAACCCGGTGAGCGTGGTGGTCAGCTTGTTGTTGAACAGCGATGCCTTGGTCCCGATCTCGAATCCGCGCACCTTTTCCGCGTCGAAGCTCAGCGTATTCTTCGTGGCGGTCGAGGCGAGAATACCCGGATTGGAATATCCGCCCGCCAGATAACCGGTCTTGTATGCGCCATAGATCAGCACGTTGCGGTGCGGATGCCAGCTCAACGTCGCTTCGGGCGAGAAATTGCTCGCGCTCTTTTCGCCGTTGATCACCGTGCCCACCGGCAGGATCCCGACGGCGTTGGAGTTCACGAACGTGCTGAAGCTGTTGATCTTGTTCTTCTGCCACGTGTAGCGCCCGCCGCCGGCGAGCTCGAGCGAGTCGGAGAATTTGACGATCAGCTGGCCGAACCCGGAAAATGCCGTGCTCTCATTATGCTGTTCATTGTCATAGGCATGGAATTTGCCGGTCGTCGCATCGGGCAGCAACGCACCGTTGGCGCCGCCGACGTACAAGGTCCGCTTGTTCTGTTCGTAATGGCCGCCGAACGCGACATTGAACATGCCGTCGAACGAGGTGACGGCGCGGAGTTCCTCGTAGAAGCTCTTGTTCTTCTCGTTGCTGTATGACCAGAATTGCGAATAGGCCGTGCCATCGGCATTGCCCTGGCTGACATAGGCATAATCGTAATAGCCGGTAACCGAGGTCAGCTTGATCTTGCCCGCGGTGTAGTTGAGCGTGAGCGTGGGCAGATAGGTGTCGTCACTGGAGAAGGGGCGACCATTGTCGTGCGACTTCACCTGTGGCCACAGGTTGATGATGGTCGGCGACAGCCAGCCCTGCGACGAGCGGTCGTCGAGCTTGCAGTCGCCGGTCGGATCGAGCAAAGCCGCACCCGTGCCTGGCCGCGCCCGGCCTGCCGGGCAGCCCATCACTTCGTCGAAGCTCTGCAGGCTCTGACCTTGATACCGGCTGACCAGCATCTTGAAGGTCGCATCGAAATTGCCGTCTTCATATTTGAGGGTGAACCGCCCGGCGAGCTTCTTCTCTGCGCCGAGCCGGCTCTGCGCGGCGGGAACGAAGATGCTTCCGGTGGCCGCGCTGCGCAGCAGATCGGGCACGCCATTGTTCATGTTGCGGATATAGCCCTGGCTCTGGCTCGCGAAGAGCGCGAGGCGGGCGCCCAGCTTGTCGGTGATCGGCCCCGACACCGCCGCTTCGATCGAGGCGGTATCGGCGTTGAATTCATAACCGCTGCGGACGAATCCGGAAAACGTCGATGTCGGATCGGCCGACTTGACCGACACCACGCCGCCCGGAGAGTTCTTGCCGAAGAACAACGCCTGCGGTCCTTTGAGTACGTCGACCGACTCGATATCGAACAAGGCGTCGTTGAGGATGCGTCCACGGCTGATCGCCATGCCGTCGAAATCGAGCAGCACCGATTGCTCGACGCCGGCGTCGAGGCTGGCCGAGCTGACGCCGCGCATCGTGATCGAGGTGCCCGACCCGGTAAAACCGCGATCGAGCGACACTTGCGGCGCCAGGATCTTGATATTGGCGACCGAGGTCAGGTCGTATTGCCGGATCTGCGCGGGCGTGATCACGGTGGCCGCGACGGGCACGTCGATCAGGCGCTCCGATCGGCGACGGGCGGTCACCACAATGTCGGCGTCGTTGGTCTGATCGCCGGGCGCCGCCTTCGCGTCCGCGGCTCCAGCCTGCGGCGCGGCGCTGGCCGCGGGTGTCGGTGTTTCCTGCGCGACGGCAGGCGTCGCCAGGGCGGTGGCAAGGGCGCCGAGCGCCGAACTCCAGAATAGCTTGTCCATATCGTTTCCCTCTCCCTTTACGTGATCGCCCCGGTCTCGCCGAAGTCGTTTCGTCGTGATGTCAGGTTGCGCCCGCTTGCTCGGCTGCGCGCCACGCCGCCTTGGCCAGGGGGTCGATGCGCTCGATGATTTCGCCGGCATTGGCCGCGGTCTGCACGCCTTCGCGCGCGCGTCCGGCGATCCCCTGGAGGATGGCGGCGACGCGAAACAGGTTGAACGCGGTGTAGAAAGGATGCGTCGGATCGACGTCGAACCCGGTGCGCTCGCGATAGCGGCGGGCATAGTCCGCCGGGCTGGGAATGCCGAGCGCGTCGAGGTCGGCGCCAGCCAAGGTGCCGCGCACATCGACGCCTTCGGGCCGGGTCCATTCCATCATGTGGTAACTGAGGTCGCCGAGCGGATCGCCAAGCGTCGACAGCTCCCAGTCGATCACCGCCACCACACGCGGCTCGGTCGGGTGGACCAGCAGATTGTGGAACGAATAGTCGCCATGGATGATCGTGGTACGCTCGGGCAAAGCGGGGATCGCGCCGGGCAGCCAGGCGATGAGCTTGTCCATTTCGGGAATGTCGCGCGTGCGCGACGCGTCATACTGGCGCGACCAGCGCGAGATCTGGCGCGCGAAATAATTGCCCGGCTTGCCGTAATCGCCGAGCCCGATTGCTTCATGGTCGACACGGTGGAGCGCCGCGAGCGTGGCGTTGGCCGAATCGTAGATCGCGGCGCGGTCGTCGCGCGACAGGCCTGGCATTCGCGGGTCCCAGAAAGCGCGGCCCGGCACGTGGCGCATCACGTAGAACATCGTGCCGATGACGTCGGTGTCCTCGCACAGCACGAGCGGCTCGGGCACCGGTAGCCCGGCGTCGAACAGGGCGCGCGTCACGCGGTACTCGCGGTCGACCGCATGCGCCGAGGCGAGCAGCACGCCCGCGGGCTTGCGCCGCAGAACGAGCTTGCCGACATTGGTTTCGAGCAGGAAGGTCGGGTTCGATTGCCCGCCCTGGAATTGATGGACCGCGACGTCGCCGGTCAGTCCGGGAATGACGCCACGCAGGTAGCGCGCGAGACGGTCCTCATCGAACTGGCTGCCCGGGGGCACGGCGACGGTCGCGCCGATCTGCGCGGCGGGGGCGTTCATGCTGTCCTCCGGAGGTCGCGATATTTGTCGAGTTCCATCCGCGCGAGCTGGCGTTCGTGGACTTCGTCGGGCCCGTCTGTCAGCCGGACGATACGCGTGTTGGCCCAGAGCTCGGCGAGCCCGAAATCGTCCGAGACGCCGCCGCCGCCATGCGCCTGGATCGCGTCGTCGACGATTCGCTGCGCCATGCGCGGGGCGGCGATCTTTATCATCGCGATCTCGGCGCGCGCCGCCTTGTTGCCGACCGTGTCCATCATGTGCGCGGCCTTGAGGCAGAGCAACCGCGCCATTTCGATCTCGCAGCGCGCGCGGGCGATCCGTTCCTCCCACACCGAATGCTCGGCGATCGATTTGCCGAAGGCGTGGCGGTCGACCAGGCGGCGGCACATTTTCTCGAGCGCGACTTCCATCGTCGCGATGTTGCGCATCGTGTGGTGGATGCGGCCGGGCCCGAGCCGGCCCTGGGCGATCTCGAACCCGCGCCCTTCGCCCAGCAGCATGTTCTCGGCGGGAACGCGGACGTCCTCCAGCAGCACCTCGAAATGGCCGTGGGGGGCGTGGTCGTAGCCGAACACGGGCAGGTGGCGGACGATCGTGACGCCAGGCGTGTCGCGCGGCACCAGAATCATCGACTGCTGGTTGTAGACGGGTGCGTCGGGGTCGGTCTTGCCCATCAGCACGAAGAAGTCGCATTTGGGATGACCCGCGCCCGACGACCACCATTTGCGGCCGTTGATGACGTAATGGCCACCGTCGCGCCGGATCTCGGTCTGGATGTTGCGCGCGTCCGAGGAGGCGACCGCCGGTTCGGTCATAAGGAAGGCCGAGCGCGTGACGCCGTCGCGCAGCGGCACCATGAACCGCTCCTTCTGCGCCGGCGTGCCGTAGCGGTGGAGCACTTCGAAATTGCCCGTGTCGGGCGCCATGCAATTGAACACCTCGCTCGCGAACGAGACACGGCCCATCAATTCGGCGATCGGAGCGTAATCGAGATTGGTGAGCCCGGGACTGGTGAAATAGGCGTCATCATGCTCCGACGGGGGCATGAAGAAGTTCCACAATCCCTCGGCCCTGGCCTTGGCTTTGAGCGCCTCGAACACCGGTGGGATCTCGCGCCAGCGGTCGATTGCGGCCAACTCGGTATGATAAACGGGGATCGCGGGGATGATATGCTCGTCCATGAACGCGCGGACACGCGCCATCCACTCGCTGGATCGCTGCGACTGTTCGAACGCCATGGTGCGGATATCCCTCCTGTCGATTCTCCGGATCGTTCGTCCGGTCGGTCGGCTATACTATTTCCCGACCGACCGGTCGGCTGTCAAATTGGACAGTAAGGTGATGGTTGACGCCCGACCAGTCGGTCGACAAGCTTTAGGCAGGAGAGGTCGATGACGACGCCAGGATCAGACGAGCCAGCAATCGGGCCATTGGGCGATGTCGCGCTGTTGCGCGGCCATGCGCCATACACGCTTGCCGGCTATGCGGGATTCCGCGCGGTGATCGACACCGATGGTGCGGTGCCGGCGCGGCTCAAGGCGCTGTTCGCCGCGGTCGCCGCGATCGATCGCCGCTATCCCGATCTGGCGCGACGCGAGCTTGCGCGTGGCGTATCGCTCGGCCTTACCGTCCGCGACGCGACCGCGGGGCTCATCGTCCTCAGCAGCTTGCGGGGCGAAGGCGCGGCGCTCGAATTTGCCGACGTGATCGCAAATGTGTTCGATGACCCCATCGCACAGCCGCCGCAGGACCTGCCGCACGCCAAACCGGGTGAGGCGGAAGAAAATTTTCTCGCTTATTTCGGCACGATCCCGGTGCCGCTGGCGCAATTGATGCGGCTCTGCCCGGCCGCCGCCGATGCTTATTATCTGATGCGCCGCGGCAGTATCGACGCCAATCCGCTCTCGCCCAAACATGGCGAACTGTTGCTGCTGGCGATCCTGGCGGCGGGCTACAGCCCGATGGCCGCGACCCATGTCCGCGGCGCGCGCATGGCGGGCGCGACCGACGAAGAGATCGCCGAGGCGGTGCTATGCGCCGTCCCCGCCGCAGGCATCGCCGCCTGGATGGGCGTAGGTGCGATGCTCGCGCCCGGGCAATAGGCCTCGATCCCAATTCACCCGAATATTTGAAGGAGATACTCATGGAACTCGAAAAGGACGTCATCCAGTACGAACTGGCCGACAACGGCATTTGCACGATCTGGCTCAACCGCCCGCACAAGCGCAATTGCGTCAGCCCGCAATTGCTCCGCGAGCTGGAAGTCGCGGTCGATCGCGCGGCGGCGGACAAGAAGGCGCTGGCGGTGGTGTTCCGCGGGCGCGGCAACACCTTCTGCTCGGGCGCCGATCTCGACCAATTGGTCGGCCCGGTCCTGCACGAATCGACGACCTCGCTGCAACTCGCGATCGACTCGGCGCGCACCTATGACAAGATCTACAACATGGGTAAGCCGACGATCGCCGCGGTGGAGGGTTATGCCGTCGCCGGCGGGTTCGAGCTGATGATCTCGTGCGACTTCGCGCTGGCGGCGTCGGAAGCGAAGATCGGCGATTTCCACATCCGCCGTGCGCTGTTCGGCGGCGCCGGGCCGATCTATCGCCTGCCGCGCTATATCGGCATGCGCAAGTCGAAGGAGCTGATGCTGACCGGCAAGCTATTGACCGGTGACGAGACGGTCGAATGGGGCCTGTGCAACGCCTCCGCGCCGATGGCCGAGTTCGACCAGCTGATCGCCGATTTCTGCGCGCCGCTGATCGACAAGAGCCCATTCTGCATGTGGATGACCAAGATGGCGCTCAACCGCGGCATGGATGCCGACACCAATTCGCTGATCACGCTCGAAACGATGACCTGCAACGTCGTCCACCATTCGGCCGATGCCAAGGAAGGCGTTGCGGCGTTCCTCGAAAAGCGCAAGCCGGTCTGGACGGGCAAGTAGGAAGCGGAGACGATGACGGTCAGCATGGTTGTGCTCGCCAGCCGCCCCGGCGACTGGACGCAAGAGCGCTTCACCGACTGGTGGCGCGGGCCGCATGCCGATGCGGCGAAGCTCCTCCCGGGGTTGCTTGCCTATCGGCACGGCGTCGTCACCAAGGACTATGACAGCCCCGAAACGCCGGGGTGGGACGGGCATGCCGTGCTGACTTTCGCCGATCAGGCCGCGCTCGACGCGGCCTTCGCCTCGCCCGAATGGAAGGCGGCGACCGCGCAGACCAGGGGCATGGGGGGCAAACGCATCATCCTCATCACCGATGAGGTCGACCTGCTCGCCGGCGGCATCGATGGCTGATCTTGCCCCCGGTTTCGCGACCGCGGCGTTCCGCCTCGACGGCAAGCGCGCGCTGATCACCGGCGGGCGCGGCGCGCTGGCCGAGGCGATGGCGGCGACGCTCGCCGATCTCGGCTGCGCGGTCGCGCTCGCTTCGCGCAATGGAGAGGAATGCGCGGCGATCGCGGCGGGTATTGCCGGGCGTTTCGGCGTCCCCGCGATCGGCCTGTCGTGCGACATCGCCGACGAGGACTCGGTCGAAGCGGCGGTGGCCAGGGTAGTCGCCGAGCTCGGCGGGCTCGATCTGCTCGTCAACAATGCTGGTGCATCATGGTGGGGATTGCCGCAGGACATTCCGCTCAAAGGCTGGCGCAAGGTGATGGACATCAACGTCACCGGCACTTTCCTCGCCTGCCGCCACGCCGCTCGGCACATGATCGCGAACGGCGGCGGATCGATCGTCAACATCGCCTCGGTCGGCGCGTTCATCTCGTATCGGCCCGAAGACGGCCAGGTCGTGCCTTATACGACAAGCAAGGCGGCGATCGTCCATTTGACCAGCGACCTCGCGGCGCAATGGGCGACCCACAATATCCGTGTGAACGCGATCGCGCCGGGATCGATCGAGACCGGAATGACCGAGACGCTCGATCCCGCCATCCAGGACAAGACCCGCGCCGGCATCCTGCTCGGCCGCTTCGGCCGGCCCGAAGAGGTCAGCGGCACGCTGGCATTGCTGGCGTCGGACGCCGGCAGCTTCATCACCGGCCAGACTTTCCTCGTCGACGGAGGACAGTCGCTTGGCTGAGTTTCGCGCCGACGGCCTGACCTGGACCGATGAGCGATTATGGCCGCAATTCGCGGCACATGCGGGCGCGGATCCGGATGCGCTCGCGCTGATCGATTGCGACGATCGCCGCTGGACGCGGCGCGAACTGTACGGGCTCGCACTCGACGCCACCGAGCGCCTGGCAGCGGCAGGAGTGAGGGCAGGGAGCCGTATCCTCGTCGCCGGCGTGAAGCGCGCCGAGACGCTTGCCGTCGCGCTGGCGGCCTCGGCTTGCGAAGCCACCTTCTGCCCCTATTCGCCGAAACTGTCCGAGGCGGACCGCCAGGTGCTCGAGGTACGGCTCGGCCACGCCGCGCACGTCATGATCGGTGCCGATGGCGCGATCATCGTCGCGGAAGCCGCACCCCAGGGGCGTACCGCCGATCCGCGCGATCGCGACACCGTGCTGATCGGCTTTACGTCGGGGTCCACCGGTGTGCCCAAGGCTGTGATGCATGGGGCTGCGGCGCTCAATTATGCGACCCGCGCCTGCGCGGCGATCGCGGCGCTGGAGCCGGGGGATTCGATCCTTGGCATCGTTCCGCTGGACAGCGCGCCGGGGTTCACCTTCACCGCGCATTTCGCCTTGTCGCAGGGCCGTCCGCTGGTCTTCGTCGATCCCTGGGATCCGGTGGTGGCGATGCATCGGGCGGTCGCGCACGACAGCGGCTGGGCGATCATGGTGCCCACGCACCTCTACACGATGGTCGAGGCGGTAAAGACCGGAGCCTGGTCCGGGACGTTGCCGCTCCGCGCCGCCGCAGTGGGCGGCAGCGCGATGACCGCCGAGCTGATCGCCGACGCGGAAAGGCTTCTGGGTGTCAAGGCGCTACGGATGTTCGGCATGTCCGAATGCATGGGGCATTGCTCGACGCGCCTCGCCGATCCGCTCGCGCGGCGGCAGCGATCGGACGGCGTGCCTTTCCCGGGGACCGAGGAGGAAGCGTTCGGCCCAGATGGTGCCGCGCTACCGCGCGGATCGCGAGGGCAGGCGGGCGTGCGCGGACCGTCCCTGTTCCTCGGCTATGCGGAAGGGCTGGGCGCCGGGCAGGAGCGGCGGAGTCGGGATGGCTTCTTCCTGACCGGCGACGAGATCATCCGCGACGAAGATGGTTTCGTCACCGTCGTCGGCCGGATCAAGGACCAGATCATCCGTGGCGGGTCCAATATCGATCCTGCCGAGATCGAGGCGGTGCTGCTACGGCATCCGGCGGTCGCCGAGGTCGCGGTGGTAGCTGTGCCCGAACCCAAATTGGGCGAACAGGCCTGCGCGGTCTGCCGAATACGCGAAGGCGCCACACCGTTCGCGTTCACGGAAATGGTCGACCATCTCGAACGCGAAGGTCTGTCGCGCAAGAAATGGCCCGAGCATCTACTGATCGTCGAGGAAATGGCAATCGGTGCGACCGGCAAGCTCGACAAGAAGGCGATGGCAGCGCGGGCTGCCTCGACGCTCGGTCGCCGAGCGTGAGCATGGGAGCGCATGCCGAGTTGAAGACCAGCGGATTTTCATTCGACCTCAACGGCCGGGTTGCATTCGTCACTGGCGCATCATCGGGGCTCGGCCGGCGTTTCGCCGCGATCCTGGCGGCGAGCGGCGCCAAGGTCGTTCTTGGCGCGCGGCGGACGGAGCTGCTCGACCGCTTGGCCGAAGAGATCGAGGCGGCGGGCGGCGAGGCGCTGGCGCTCGCGGTCGATGTGACCGATGAGGCGTCGATCGTTGCGGCGTATGATGCTGCTGCAGACCGGTTTGGACCGATCGATACCGTTATTGCCAATGCCGGGCTGAACGTGGCGGGCAGTGCGCTCAGCCTCGACATCGCAGCGTTCGATCGGATGGTCGCTGTCAACCTGCGCGGGGTGTTTCTGACGGTGCGCGAAGGGGCGCGCCGCATGGTTGCCGCCGGGGCGCCCCAACAGGGTCATGGCCGGATCGTGGTCATTTCCTCGATCACCGCGCACCACCCGTCCGCCGGACTCGCGCCGTATAGCGCGACGAAGGCCGCAGTCGCCCAGATGAGTAGATCGCTTGCCAGGGAATGGGCGACCAAGGGCGTCAACATCAATGTCTTGTGCCCCGGCTATGTCGCGACCGAGATGAACGAGACCATTTGGCAGACATCGGCGGGCGTTACGTTGCTCGACCGATTCGTGCGCCGCCGGGTGATGGATGTCACGGCGCTCGACGCGATGCTGCTCTATCTGGCGTCGGACGAGAGTTCCCAAGCCACGGGATCGGTGTTCACGATCGACGATGGGCAGACCTTATAGCGAGCGTCGGTCGGTTCGCCCAACCTCGATATTGCCTGCCCGTCAGATCAGCTTGAGCAGCATCTTGCCCTGGTTGCTGCCGTCGAACAGCCGCATGAAAGCGTTGAATGCCTGGTCGATGCCGTCGTCGATATGCTCGTCGAACACCAGTTTGCCCTGGCCGATCAGATCGGCGATCGCCTGGCTGCCTTCGGGAAAGCGATCGACGAATTCGCTGACCAGATAGCCCCGCATCGTCGCGGTCTTGACGATCAGCTGCCAGAGGTTGCGCGTGCCATGGCGCGCGCCATTATATTCGGAGATCAGCCCGCACAGGATGATCCGCGCTTTCTGGTTGATGTGCAGCAGGGTGGCGTCGAGGCCGATGCCGCCCACATTCTCGAACACCAGGTCGATTCCCTGGGGGCAGGCCGCGCCGATTGCCCCTGACAGCGCATCGAGATCGCGTCCGCGATAATCGATCGCGGCGTCGAAGCCGAAGCGGTCGATCAGCCGGGCGCATTTCTCCGGTCCGCCGGCGATACCGACGACGCGCGCTCCCCTGAGCCGCGCGAGCTGGCCGACCATCGATCCGACGGCCCCCGCCGCGCCGCTCACCAGCAGGGTCTGTCCCGCCTCGGGCTTCATGATCTCGCTGACACCGAACCAGGCGGTCAGGCCGACCGCCCCCATCGATGACAGATAATGGGTTACCGACGGCGTCAGCGTCGCGTCGATCCGGTGCATGAAGGCGTCGGGAGCGAGGGTGCTGAACTCCTCGATTCTGTTCAGTCCCATCACCCAGTCGCCCGGTGCATAGCCCGCGGCGTTGCTCGCCTCGATCCTGCCGACCGTCGACGCCCGCACGGCGTCGCCGAGCGCGACCGGCGGCAGATAGCTGGGGGTATCGTCGAGCCAGCCGCGGATCGCCGGGTCGAGCGACGCATAGTGGTTGCGGACCAACACTTCGCCCGGTCCGGGCGCGGCGACCGGGCCGTCCTCCAGCCGGAAATCGCTTTGCTTGGGCAGGCCATCGGGTCGCGCGACGAGGACGAAGCGGCGGTTGCGAAGAGGCGCTGTCATATCCTGCCGTCCCGATACGAGTGGTTTGCCCAGATGGCAGCCATCGAGCGGCGACCCTAAGGCCGGGGGCGGACGGGGCTACTTGCGTTTCCGATAGGTTCCGGTTCCAGCACAAAGCCATGTTGCCGACCGCACCGCGCAAAACCGCTGCGGGCGGCGGACGATCGGCGCCACCGGAGAGCCGCCACTGGCTCCGTCTTCGCCGATCAGCCGATCAGCAAGGCCGGTTCCTCGATCAATTGCTTCAGCGTCCGCAGGAAATCGGCACCGACCGCGCCGTCGATCGCGCGATGGTCGCACGAGAGCGACATCTCGACGATCGTCGCGAACGCCAGCGCGTTGCCGATCTCGACCGGTTGGCGCGTTGCCGCGCCGACCGCCAGGATCGCGCCCTGGGGCGGATTGATGATCGCGTCGAATTGGTCGATGCCGAACATGCCGAGATTGCTCACCGAGAAGCTGCCGCCCTGAAACGCGTCAGGTTGCAACTTGCCGGCTCGCGCGGTTGCCGCCAGTGCCTTGATCTCGCGGGAAATGGCCGCGACCGACAGACGGTCCGCCCCGCGTACGATCGGCGTGATCAACCCTTTGTCGGTGGCGACGGCGACGGCGATGTCGGCGCTGCCGAAACGATGAATCTCGTCGCCGTGAACCTGGATGTTGACGTCGCGGTGGCGCATCAGCGCCAACGCGCAAGCGCGCACGATATAATCATTGATGCTCGGCGCTTCGCCGACCGCGGCCTTGGCCTGCGCGCGCAGCCCCAGCAATGCGTCGACCTTGACCCGCGCGCGCAGGTAGAAGTGCGGAATGGTCGATTTGCTGTGGCTCAGCGCCCGGGCGATCGCCTTGCGCATCGGCGACATCGTCACGACGTCGCTGGTTCCGGCTGGCGGCGTATCGAATGCCAGGCGCGCGACCGGGGCCGCTTCGGTACCCTCGGTGACACGCGCGGTCGGAATGCGGGCGAGGACGTCGGCCTTGCAAATCCGGCCCTTCGGGCCAGTCCCGGCGATGCCCGATAGATCGACATCGTGCTGCACCGCCAGCCTTCGCGCCAGCGGGCTGGCGAAGCTGCCCTCGAGCTGGTTGCCGACTGGGGCGATGTCGACCGGAACGCCCGACGGCGGTGCGGCGGGCGGCAGGCTTGCCTGCATCACGTCCTGAAAAGTGATCCTGCCGCCGGATCCCGATCCCAGGATGGCGGAGACGTCGACCCCGCGATCCTCAGCCAGCGCGCGCGCGGCCGGCGAGATGGCGATGCTCGCCGGTATAACCGTCTCGCGCGCCGGGGGAGGAGGAGGCGCGATGGGCGCCGGCGTCTTGCCCGCGGCCTTGGGCGCCGCTTTGGCCTCGGGTGGTCGGAAGCCCGCGACGAAGGCGTCGACCTCGCTCACAGTCGGGCTGTCGCCATCGCCGGCCAGCACCGCGATCAGTTCACCGACGCGATAGCTCTCGCCGGCCGTGGCGATCAGCCGGGCGAACATGCCGTCGGCCTCGGCTTCGACTTCGTTGGTGATCTTGTCGGTTTCGATCAGCGCGAGCAGATCGCCTTTCTTGAACGGCGCGCCTTCCTGCACCAGCCATTCGGCGACCACCCCCTCGGTCATTTCTATGCCCCATTTGGGCATGGCAAATGCGCGCAACTCGGCCATCTGGTCAGCCCTTCCTGTAGGTCATCAACTTGGTGGCCGCCGCCACGATCTTGTCGGGCGTGGGCAAATAGGCCGCCTCCAGCTCGCGGGCGAAAGGCACCGGGCTGTGCGGCGCGGTGACCAGCTCGATCGGTGCTCTCAACGAGGCGAACGCCTTGCTCGCCGCCAGCGCGGCCAGATCGGTCGCAAAAGAGCAACGAAGCGGCGCTTCGTCGACGATCAGCAGCCGGCCGGTATGCTCGACGCTGTCCAATATGGCCTCTTCGTCGAGCGGGCTGGTGGTGCGCAGGTCGAGCAGGTCGCAGCCGATGCCGTCTTCCGCCAATTGCGCCGCGGCGGCCTCGGCCAGGCCGACCATCATTCCGGTGCTGAGGATGGTGATGTCGTCGCCTTGCGTGACCTGTCGGGCATGACCGAAGGGGATCAGATATTCGCCGTCCGGAACCTCGCCGCTGGCCGCATAGAGCGCCTTGTGCTCGAGAAAGATCACCGGATCGTCGTCGCGGATCGCCTGGGTCAGCAGACCCTTGGTGTCGGCGGCGGTCGAGGGCATGACCACCTTGAGCCCGGGCATGGCCGTCACGAAGCTGTGGATCGACTGGCTGTGCTGCGGCGCCGCGTTGAACCCGCCGCCCCAGGCCATGCGGATCACCAGCGGGCAGCGCGACTTGCCACCGAACATGTAGTGGAACTTGGCGACCTGGTTCCAGATCTGGTCCATGCACACGCCGATGAAGTCGGCGAACATGATTTCGGCGATCGCACGCTTGCCGGTCAGCGCCGCGCCGGCCGCCGCGCCGATGATCGCGCTTTCCGAAATCGGCGTGTCGATGACGCGGTCGCCGCCATATTTCGCCCAGAGCCCGGTCGACGTGCCCCAAATCCCCCCGATCGCCTCAGGCCCGCCGGGCGCGCCGTGGCCGCCGACTATGTCCTCGCCCAGCATGATCAGGCTGTCGTCGCGCGCCATTTCCTCGTCGATCGTATCGCGAATGACATCGCGGATCATCTTGACTGCCATGTTCCCGATCCTTCGTGTCAGTAGCTGATATAGACGTCTTCGAGGATGTCGGCCGGGTCCGGCCTGGCGGCCGCCTTGGCGTCGGCGACGGCCTGGTCGATCAGCGCGCCGACTTCCTGATCGACCGTATCCAGGTCGCCGTCGCCGAGCAGCTTGGCCTCGGTGACTCGCGTCCGGAAATGCTTCAGGCAATCGCGTTCCTCGCGGATGCGATCTAGTTCCCCCTTGCCGCGATAGCGCTGCGGATCGCCTTCGAAATGGCCGTAGAAACGCTCGCAATCGAGTTCGATCGAGGCAGGGCCATTGCCCGCTTTGCAATAGTCGATCAGCTCGCGCATCGCGTCGTGCACCGAGAAGAAGTCGATGCCGTCAGCCTTGACCGCCTTCATCCCGAAAGCGGCCGCGCGCACCGTCATGCTTTCTGCGCCGACCGAATAGGCTTCGCCGGTATGTTCCGAGTAATGGTTGTTCTCGAACACGAAGATGACCGGCAGCCTCAGCACGACGGCCATGTTCATCGCCTCGAACGTCGTGCCCTGGTTGCAGGCGCCGTCGCCGGAAAAGGCGATCGACACATTGCCGTTGCTCTTGGCTGTGATTCCGGCGCCGACCGCGATCGGCGCGCCCGCGCCGACGATGCCGTTGGCGCCAAGCATGCCGACCCCGATATCGGCAATGTGCATCGAGCCGCTCTTGCCCTTGCACAGGCCTTCGCTCGATCCGTAGATTTCCTTCATCATGGCGACGACGTCGCAGCCCTTTGCGATGCAATGGCCGTGCCCGCGATGGGTCGAGATGATATAGTCCTTGGGACCGAGATGCTCGCACACGCCGACCGCACAGGCTTCCTGTCCGGCATAGAGATGCGTGAAGCCGGCGATCTCGCCCAGCGCGATCTCGTCATGCAGGCGTTCTTCGAACATCCTGATGGTCTTCATCTGGCGATAGGCCCGTAACAGGGCCTCGCGGCTCAACTGCATCAATCCCTCTCCTGTCGTTGCGCGAGTGCGGCGTCAGAGTCCCAGAACCGTCTTGGCGATGATCGAGCGCTGGATTTCGTTTGTGCCCCCGAAAATGGTCCAGGCGCGACTGTTCAAATAGCGGGGTGCGGCGAGCTGGGCATCCTTGCCGTATAGCGGCTCCGGGCTGCCATTGCCGTAGAGCGGCCGCTCCGCTTCGAGTGCGAGGCCGGCATGGCCGAAAAGCTGTACCGCGAGCGCATCGACCTGTTGCCGCAACGTCGAGGCGACCATCTTCGACAGCGACGTCTGCGGCCCAGGCGGGAGCCCCTTGGCCATTTCCGCCAGCACCCGCAGCTCGGTCATTTCCAGCGCTTGCGCTTCCAGTTCGACCTTCGCCAGGCGAGCCATGTAGGTCCGATCGTCGGCCATGCAGCCGCCGCGCCCGTCGGGCTCTGTCCGGGCGGAGCGGCGTAGCTTGGCGAGGTCCGACAGCAATTTTGGTGCGTGGCACGCCCCGCCACGCTCGTTCTCGAGCAGGAACTTCGCGATGGTCCAGCCCTGACCCTCCTCGCCGACCAGGTCGTCCGCCGAGGTCAACACGTCGTCCAGGAAGACCTCATTGACCTCATGATCTCCGGCCAGTCCGACGATCGGGCGGACCTCGACGCCGGGCTGGTCCATGTCGATCAGCAGAAAGCTGATCGCGCGCTGCGGCTTGGCGTTCGGATCTGTCTTGGCGAGGCAGAAAAGGTGCGTGGCGTGATGGGCGTGGGTGGTCCACAATTTGCGCCCATTGATCAGATACTGATCGCCCTTTCGCTCGGCGCGCGTCTTCAAGCTCGCCAGATCCGAGCCCGATCCCGGCTCCGAAAAACCCTGGCACCAATAATCGCTGCCGTCGAGAATTCGCGGCAGGATGCGCGCGCGTTGCTCGGGAGAACCGAATTTGCAGATCACCGGCCCGAGGAGCTTCAGGCTGAGCACCGGCAGGCTGGGGGCGTCGGCGAGCGCGCATTCCTTTTCGAAGATGTAGCGCTGGATCGGCGTCCAGCCGGTGCCGCCGCAATCGGCGGGCCAATTATAGGCCAGCCAGCCCTTTCGATAGAGAATGTCTTGCCATTCGCGGCCGATATCGGGTTCCACGAATACCCCCGGCGTCGCGCGCGTGCCGTCGCGCAGCCGTTGCGGCAAATTGTCGTCGAGAAATCGCTTGATCTCGGTACGAAACGCCTCGTCCTCGCGCGAAAAGCCAAGGTCCATCTATCGCTCCAGGATCGTCATGCCGCACGCGCCGTAAGCGCGGGAATAGCCGGTGCGCGACGCCGGGCGCGTGCCGGCGGCCGCCTGGAGCGCGCAGCGGGGCCATGTTTTCAGCGACGGGATCGATCCTGTCCCGAACAATCTTTCCGCGATCGCCTTCACCCGCAGCTCCTCGAACCGCCGTTTCGTCGATCACTCTATGCGGACGCGCGTCCGCGAATTCTTCTGTGAGAATGAATAGGCTTGCGTTCGGCCGGGTCGGCCCCCGGCGATCGTCCGCACCGCTTCTGCCGGCAGTGCCGGGGAAGCGGCGGGCGCGAACTATTTGCCGACGCCAAGGGGTTCGATGCTGATCGGCGGTGCCTTGACCGCCGCGACATTGCCCAGATAGCCGAGCTGGGCGGCCTTGAAGACCGTCTGGCTGCGGTTGACCGCTTCCAATTTGGTCGCGGCGTTGTTGATGTGGAAGCGCACGGTCGCGCAGCTTCGACTCAGGATCAGCGAAATCTCCGCGTCCGTCTTACCGACCGCGGCCCAGCGCAGGCATTCCACCTCGCGCTTGGACAGGCGGCAGTTCCGGGCGATCCATGGCCGCTGGCTCGTCACCCGCGTGTAGCCGATCACGAAACGCCGAGCGTGATATTCGAGCTGATCGGCGTAGAGGTCGAATTCCTTCGACAAATCGTCACGGCCGTTGTTGATCGGCGAAAAGCTGACCGCACCGATCTGTCCGAACGGCATGTGCACCGGCACCACGATGACCGCCTTTGCGTTCACCTCATCATTGAACAAGGCGAGATCGACCTGGTCGACCATCGGGTTCGCGGCGCGCGTGTGAATGCCGTCGGCATTGGCCCAAAAGGGTTCGCCTTCATACCGGCAGGCGGCGGTCAGCGGCGAGCTCAGCGCCAGCAACGGCTTTTGCCACCATTGTTCCTTGGTCGCGGGCCAGCCGAAAACGGTGCATGCCAGGATGTTGCCATCCCCGTCGCTCATCGGCGTCCGGGACGCGATGTTCGCGCATGCCGCCACGCGAAAATGGCCTAGTTCCAGCGCTATGTCGCGAAGGGCATCCGCGGCGGGCCTGATGTCGGCAGCCGACATGATGGCGGTGGGCGCTTGCCTGCCCGAAAACGACCCGGTTCGCAGTCCGTTTTTGTTGCCGTCGTCGTTTGTGCAAGCAACAGCGATGTTGCCTGATCTCTCCATGCAAGCATCCTATAGCGGGCTGCGGAACCCGACAAGCGCAAGGGGCGACACCTGTCATTATTGATAGGGTGTGCCGGCGCTCCGGCACTCGGCATCGGCCGCACCCTAGCGGAAAGCGGAGGCGCCGAAGGCCATATTGGGCGTGCATAGATCGACCCGCACGAACCGCGGCGCGTGACGACCTCGATGACGAGGCACCGACCGGCGGAAAATGCGGGGATGACGGCTTGAACTTCGATCTGAGCGAAGAAAATGCACTGCTGCGGGATCTGGTCCTCAGATTCGGCGCGGACCATTATGGTCCGGCAAAGCGCCTCGCTTATGTGCGCGAGCCGACCGGCTTCGATCCTGCGAACTGGCGGACGCTCGCGCAAACCGGATTGCTCGCCTTTGCCTTGCCGCATGAGGCGGGCGGCTTCGGCGGCGCCGATGTCGACGTCATGACCGTCATGGAAGCGATGGGACGGTTCGTCGCGGTAGAGCCCCTGCTTCCATCGATCATCCTGGGTGCCGGAGCGCTGTTCGAGGCGGGCACCGAAGCCCAGCGCGGCACGCTGCTGCCCGGCATCGTCTCCGGCACCGATTTCGTCTCGCTGGCGCTGTTCGAGCGGCAAGGCCGCTACCGGCTGACCGACCCCGCTTGCCGTGCGGTAGCGCTCGATGACGGTTATGCCATTTCGGGCACCAAGCAGATGGTGCTGGGCGGCGGCTTCGCCACCCATCTGATCGTGTCCGCCCGGCCGGAAGGGGAAAGGGAAATTCGGCTGTTCCTGGTCGACGCGGCCGACCGAGGCTTGGCCTATCGCAATTACCGGCTGGCGGATGGCTCCGTCGCCAGCGATATCGGCTTCGCCGACGCGCGCGCGCAGCCGATGCGTGGCGGCAGCGACGCCCTGGTCGCCATTCTCGCCCGGGCGCGGCTTGCGATCTGTGCGGAACTGGTTGGGCTGATCGACATGATGTTCGATGCAACGCTCGACCATCTCCGGACGCGGCATCAATTCGGCCAGCCATTGGGCGCGTTCCAGGCGATCCAGCATCGCATGGCCGATTGCTATGCCCGTGCCGAGCTCGCGCGGTCGCAGCTTTACCGGGCGGTCGGTCATGCCGGCGGCGGCGCTGAGCGCGAGGCCGCGATCGCCGGGGCGAAAGCCTATATAGCGCAAAGCGCGATGCACATTGCCGAGGAAGCGGTGCAACTCCATGGCGGGATCGGCACCACCGAGGAATTGCTGGTCGGGCAAGGCTTCAAGCGCGTACTCACGCTAGCCTCGCTGTTCGGCGACGCCGATTGGGAGATCGATACCTATCTCGGCCTGACCGATCGCGCGTGCTGACGCCTCCGCCGCCGCGCCAGGAAACGTGGCCGTGATGGTCTGATAGGGGTACACGGCCCGGATGCCGGCAATCTTTCACCGTCTGATCGCCGCCGCCGCGCTCCAGGAGCGCGCGCTGGTACCATTCCAGGTCAACGGCTGGTCGATCCTGCTCTGCCGCGACGAGGGCGGAATCCATGCGTTGCTCAACCGCTGTCCGCATGCCGCCGCGCCGCTCGCACCGGCCGGCCGGGTCCGGCGCGGTATCGTCATGTGCCCATTGCACGGCGCGCAATTCCGGCTCGCTGACGGTGGCTGCGTGGCTGGCGGCCATGCGCCGCTCAAGCGGTTCGCGTGGCGCGAGACGCCCGACGGCTGGATCGAGGTTGCGGTTCCGGAAGAGATGCCGGGGGCCGAGGACATGCCGGTCACGCCCCTGGTCTGAGGTGTCCCGCCGCTATTCGCCGCGCGCGTCCTTGCACCACTGAAGGCCGCGGCGCAGCAATTCGTGAAAGACAGGCAGATCCCAGGCGCAACGGTCGACATCCGGCCACCAATCGAGAAAGGGCTGCATGTCGTAATGGCCGCGGCAATGCCCGAGCGTGTTATAGAGGACCGCGCCGTCGCCCTGGGCCTTGATGTACAGGACCGGGTGCCGGTCATGCGCCCAGGCATATTCGTCGAAGCCGGTCGCCTCGCCGGCGAATTCGGTATCGAGCAGGACGTGCAGATCGCCGTGCCGTTCCATCAGATAGAGTTCGTCGGTCGTCTCGAACGGCTCCAGCCCGCGGGTCAGCGGATGGTCGCCATCCGCAATGTCGACGCGATAGGGGGCGATCGGCGGATGGGCGATGAATTGCGTCCCCAGCGTCTCCATCATCAATGGCGCCCAGCGCGGGCTGCCGTAGAGACCGCTGTCGAACAGCCTCAGTACCGAATTGGTACCGTGCAAGGCGTACCAGCGGCCGCCGTCGCGCACCCATTGGCGCAGCGCTTCCTGCGTCGCGAGCGGCGGAACGACGTCGCACGTATAGGAAATCAGGAAATCGGCGGCCTTGATCGCGTCGAGATTGCCGTAATCCTCGAACACGCGGGTCCGCACCCGTGGGTCCTCGGCCAACAGTTTGAGAAGTTCGAGCCGGGCGAAGTCCATGTCGTGGTACAGGCCGCCGACGATGAGGACGCAGTCGATCCGGCTGGGATGGGCTTCGGTCATTCTTCGCTCTCCAGGCGAGGCGGGGGTGCACGCCTGGCCGCGCCGCCATCGGTTGCCGGCGGTCGGCGGCGATCCTAGCGGCAATGGCGGGCGTCGGCACTGGCGATTCCGTCAGTGGGCGATCACGGCCCGCGGCGATCCGCCCACCCGCCTTCGACCTCCCCTTTTCGGCAGGTTTCCTGGGGAGCAACCGCCAATAGCCTTTCCCCGCAGGGCACGGTCAGGATGATCGAACGTCCGACCCGATCTCGAGACATTCCGCCCGCGATCTCTCCAAAGAACGGGCGGAAGGGAGGCCCGGTCGTTTTACCGGCCGGGCCTCTTTCCCGATCGTTGCCGGACCGTTGCTATCGCGCGGTCATACCGCCGTCGATCACCAGTTCCGATCCGGTGACAAAGCTCGCGGCCGGCGAACTCAGATAGACGATGCCCGAGGCGATCTCGCCGGCGGTTCCCATCCTGCCCATCGCATGGTTCGCCGACACCGTCGCGCGCGCCATCGCCGCGTCGGGAAACAGGCCGGCCTCGACATAACGGGCGTAGATCGTGTCCATCATGTCGGTATCGATCCCGCCGGGATGGACGCTGTTCACCCGGATCGGCCAGCCGAGTAGGGCATATTCGTTGGCCGCGCTCTTGCTGAACAGTCGTACCGCACCCTTGCTCGCGCAATAAGCGGCCATGTACGCTGCCCCGACGAGCCCGCCGACCGAGGAGAGGTTGACGATCGACGAGCCGCCCTTGCGCCCCCCACCGCTACGGCGCAGCAGGTCGGCGGCGGCCTTGGTGCCCAGGAACAGACCGTCGACATTGACCGATTGGCACGCCCGCCATTCGGCGAGGCTGGTGTCGGCGATGCTGTTGGTGACCGAGATGCCGGCATTGTTGACCAGGATGTCGAGCCGTCCCTCGGTCGCCGCGATATCTGCGATCAGCGCCTGCCAACCCTCCTCGCTGGTGACGTCGAGCCGGCGATAGCGCGCCGCGCCTGCGACCTCTGCGTCCTCGGCGAGGTCGGACGCGATCACCCTGGCGCCCGCCTTGGCCAGTTCCTGGGCGGTCGCGCGGCCGATGCCGCCGGTGGCGCCGGTGACCAGGGCGACGCTGCCGGTGAGATCGAAGGGGGACATCGGTAAGCTCTCCATTCTACCGCGCGGTCCAGCCGCCATCGACGACGACTTCGCTACCCGTCATATAACTGGCGTCGTCACTGGCAAGGAAGGCGACCACCTTGCCGATCTCCACCGGCTGGGCGAGCCGCTTCATTGGCGTGGTATGCGCCATCGCGGCGACCAATTGTTCGGCCGTGACGTTGCCGTCGCGCGCCGCCCATCGTTCCATGCCCCGGTAGAGCAACGGCGTTTCGACGAAGCCGGGATGGACACTGTTGACGCGGATCGGGATGCCCGCATCCGCGAATTCGAGCGCGTTTGACTTGGTGAACAGCCGGACCGCTCCCTTCGAGGCGTTATAGGCCGAGACCTCGCTCATGCCGACCAGGCCCATGATCGAGCTGATGTTGACGATGCTCGACCCGTAAGGGGTGGAGGCGCCGGCCTGTGCGAGCAGGGGCTGCAACGTCTTGGTGCCGAGGAACACGCTGTCGACGTTGATCGCCATCAGGCGCCGCCAATCGGGCAGCGCGATGTCCTGTACCTTTCCGGTCAGGTCCGATCCGACATTGTTGACCAGGATGTCGAGCCGCCCGTGATCGTCGGCGACGCGGTCGCGAGCCGCCTGCCAATCCGTCTCCTGCGTGGCGTCCAGCTTGATATAGCGCGCGCCGGTGATTCCGGCGCAGGCCGACCGTGCCGCATCGCTGTCCGCGGCATCGAGGTCGGTGACGATCACGGTCGCACCATCCGCACCCAGGCATTCGGCAATCGCGCGGCCGATTCCCCTGAGCGCGCCAGACACGAGCGCGACCCGTCCTTCAAGCCTGCCCGTCATCGCGATCCTTCCCGATGTCCGATGGTCCGCGAGCCGGCCATCCTGTCCACCGGTTTTCCGCCCCGCCGTGGCATCCCGCACCTGCCGCTTTTCACAGGTTCGCGTGGTGCAGCGGCGGCGCATTGCAAGCGAATGAAAGCGGCGGGGAGGTGATGATGGATTCCGCGCGTTACGCCGCCGTCAAGGCACGGGTGCAAAACCTCTATGCCCTGAGCGCCGAGGGCCGCTGGGACGAGGTGGAGGCGCAGCTGACCGACGATTTTCGCATCGTCGAAGCCGACAGCCTGCCGTTTGGCGGCGACTATCGCGGCAGAGGCGCGTTGCGCGAACTATACACGATCGTCTTCACCTATTGGGCGGACCCGAAGGTCGATATCGGCGACATCACCATCTCGGAAGACCATGCGGTGGCGCTGCTGACGCTCCACGCGACGCCGCGCGGGGGCGGGCAGCGCCTTGCCATGCCGCTATGCGAAGTGTTTCACCTGCGCGGCGACATGATTTGCGGCATTACGCCTTATTATTTCGATACGGCCGCGATTGTGCGGGCAGGGGCCGATGGGGGGTGCGGATTGGCGACGGGAGCGGAAGCATGACGGATCTTTCGGGAAAGGTGGCGCTGGTGACGGGCGGAACCTCGGGCATCGGCCGCGCCGCTGTGCGGCGGCTGACGAACGATGGCGCGCGCGTGCTGTTCACCGGCTCGAAGGAGGACGCCGCACGGCTGGTGAGCGCGGAGACCGGCGCGACCTTCGTGAAGGCGCGGGTGCAGGACGAAGCGGACTGGGACCGCATCACTACGAAGATCGCCGCCGATTTCGGGCGGCTCGATATTGCCTTCGCCAATGCCGGTACCGAAGCCGGCGACGCCAGCGTCGAATCGATCTCGCTCGAGAATTGGAATGCGATCATCGCGGTCAACCAGACCGGCGTGATGCTGACCGCCAAGGCCGCGGTCGGGCTGATGCGCGCCAATCCCGGCGGGCCGAGTGGCTCGATCATCATCAATTCGTCGATGTCGGCGCACAAGGTGATGGGCAATTACATGGCCTATTCGGTCACCAAGGCGGCGGTGCTGGCGTTGGCCAAGTCGATCGCCATCCATTGCGCGACCGAAGGCCTGCCGATCCGCTGCAACGCGATCCTGCCCGGCGTGGTCGAGACCGAGATGATCACCGCGATCATCGACAAATCGGGCGCGCCGGAGGCGGCGCGCGCCGCTTATTGCTCGATGTCGCCGATGCGCCGGATGGGCCGGGTCGACGAGATCGCGGCATTGGTCGCGTTTCTCGGATCGGATGAGGCCGGCTTCATCTCCGGAAGCGAATATGCCATCGACGGCGCCTCCACTGCCGGCATGACGGGCGTTTGAACGTCAGAACTGGACGCGCTTGGTGTAGCCGCCGTCGATCACCACATTGGTGCCGGTGGTGTAGGAAGACGCAGGGCTGGCCAGGAACACGATCGTCTTGGCGACTTCGGCCGGACCGCCCCAGCGGCCGAGCGCGAATTGCGCCTCAGTCGCGGCGTGGAGTTCGGGCATCGCCGCCTTGATCGCTTCCCAATTGCCGCCGGGAAAGCTGATCGGGCCCGGGGACACCGCATTGACGCGGATGCCCTTGGGTCCCCAGGTCTGGCCGAGTTGTTTGGTATAGACCAGTAATGCGCCCTTCATCGCATTGAACGCCTGCGGCACCAGGAAGGTCTCGGTGGCCGCGGTGCTCGACATGATCACGACCGCGCCGGCATCCGAGCTTTCCAGCCAGGGTTCGAGCGTTTCGCACCCGATCACCGTGCCCTTGATGTCGGCGGCGAGGCAAGCATCCCAGTCGCCGGTCGCGCCCGAGCCCGAGGCACTGGCGCCGGGCACGAAAATGTCGCAGCCGCCGAGCCGCTCGGCGGCCGATCGCAGCCAGGCGGCATAACCCTCGGCATCGCTCAGATCGAATGCCTCGCCGATCACCTTGCCGCCATGCCGCGCCAGCGACGTGACGGTCTCGGCGACCTGATCCGGGTTGCGTGAGAAGAAAGCGATATCGCAGCCTTCTTCGGCGAAGACCTCGAGCGCCGCGCGGCCGATGCCGCGGCTGCCCCCGGTGAGGATGACTTTCCTGCCCTTCAAGCCGAGGTCCATAGCGCGTTCCTTCCCGCAATTGCCGAGGCTTTCCCCCGGGACGTTTGGGATCTCCGTAAAGCCATCGCGCGCGCGCCGCACTACTCCCTAATTGATCAGGGTCGGCGGCGGACACCCGGTGATAGAATGTGCGGCATTTATCAGGGAGAAGCGCGGATGGGACGTCTCGCCGGCAGGAAGGCCGTCATCATCGGTGCCAGCAGCCAGGGCAATATGGGTCAATGCATCGCCCGCCGGTTTCTCGCCGAGGGCGCCGCGGTCCTGGTGTCGGGGCGCAAGGCCGATGTGCTCGGGGCATTCGCCCAAGAGACCGGCTGTGCCTGGATGGCGTGCGACCTGACCGACGATGCCAGCGTCCAAGCGCTCGCGGATGGAGCGGCCGCGCAGCTCGGCGGGATCGATATCGCGGTCAACGCGTCGGGCTGGGGGTTGCTCAAGCCCTTTCTCGACACCAGCCGCGACGAACTGGAGACGATGACCGCGCTGCAGTTCATCGGTCCGTTCCAGTTCTTCCAGGCGATGATCGGCAAGATGGGCACCGCGCATGGCGGACGCGGCGGTTCGCTGATCCAGATCAGCTCGGCCACCGCGTCGATCATGCTCAACGATCATGCCGCTTACATGGGCACCAAGGCGGGCGTGGATCACGTCGTCCGCTGCATCGCGCACGAGTTCGGCAAGGAGGGCGTTCGCGCCAATTCGATCTCTCCCAGACTGACCGAGACGCCGATGAGTGCGGAGGCGATGGAGGTGCCCGGCGTGCTCGAAGCGTTCCTGCCGGGCTATCCGCTGGGACGAATCGGGACGGCGGATGACATCGCCGCCGCGGCGGTGTGGCTGGCCAGCGACGAATGTTTCATGACCGGCGAGAACCTGCAGGTAAATGGCGGCCTGACCCTGCGCCGCAACCCGACGAACGACGAAATGCTTGCCAGTATCGCCAGCGCCGCGACCACCGCAGCCTGAGCGCCGTTGCGTTTCAGACGGGCTGCGCCGGTGCGGCTTCGGCGGCCAGGCGGCGTTTGATGTCTTCGCGCAGCACGTCCTTGCGGATCTTGCCCGACGCGGTGCGTGGCAGGTCGGACGAGAATTCGAAGCGCTCCGGACATTTCTGTCGCGCCAGGCCCGAGCCCAGGATGTGTGCGGTCAGCTCGGCGGCCGTGCAATCGGCGCCGGTCCGCAACGTCACAAAGGCGCAGACGCCTTCGCCGAGCCGGGCATGCGGCATCGCGACTACCGCTGCTTCGAGCACCGCGGGATGCGTTTCGAGGACGTCCTCGATCTCGCGGGCCGAAATGTTCTCGCCGCCGCGGATGATCAGGTCCTTCTTGCGCCCGGTGATCGTCAGCGTCCCGGCGGCGCTCAGCCGCCCGATGTCGCCGGTGCGGAAAAAGCCGTCGGGCGTCAGCGCCTGCTCGGTCTGCGCCGAGTCGCCATAGCCCAGGAACATGGCGGGGCCGCGCACCAGCACCTCGCCGTCGCTGCCGGGGGGCATATCGCGGTCCTGGTCGTCGACGATGCGCAGTTCGTAATCGACCGCATGCCCGTCGCTGGTCGCGGCGAGTTCGGGCTCGATCGCAGGCGGATAGCCCTGCGTGGTCTGCGGCACCTCGGAACTGCCATAGATGCGATAGGCGCAGGGGTTGGCCAAAGCGCCGTTGGCGGTCCGCACCAGCTCGGCGGGCACCGCCGCGCCCCCGCAGGCGAAGCTGCGCAGGCTGGGCAATGTACGGCCGGTGTCCCGCGCCACCTGGCACAATTCCATCAGGAACGGCGTCGCCGCGACGGTCGAGGTGACATGATAGCGGTCGATCAGGTCGACCGCCGTACGCGCATCCCATTGCTCCATCAGCACCGCGCGCGTGTCGAGCTGGAAGGGTTTTTCGAGCGCGCCGGCATAGCCGGTGATGTGCGTGACGGGCGAGGGCATGAGCACCACGTCGCGCCCCGGTAACGCCAGGTAGCGCGAGGTGAAGTCGAGCACGCGCGCGAGCGTGTTGTGCGAATGGAGCACGGCTTTGGGCCGGCCGGTCGTCCCCGACGTATAGAGCAGGAGCTTGACTGCATCGGGCGCCGAGCCGGGCAGGCCATGGGTAAGCTTCCGGCCATGATCGACCATCTCGGCGAACGATCGCGTGCGCTCGCGCGGACGCACGAAGATCACGTGCTCCAGCGCCGGAAGCTGCGGCGCGATGCGATCGATCATCGCGGCATAGTCGATCGAACGGAACGTCTCCGCGACGAACAGGGCACGGGCGCCGCAGTCAGCGAGCATCTGCTGAACCTCGGCGTCGCGGTAGATGTGGACGATCGGGTTGATGACGAACCCGCCGAGCGCGGCGGCGAGGTTGATCACCGCCGCCTCGACCCAGTTCGGGGTCTGGAAGCTGATCACGTCGCCGGGCTCGATGCCGAGATCGATCAATGTCCGGGCGAGTGATTCCGCGTCGCTCAGCAATCCGGCGAAGGTCGGGCGCGCGGGATCGCCGAGAAACACGATGTCGTCGGGTGTCGCGTCGGCGCGCTGCCTTGCCCAATCCGCGAGCGTGCGATCCTGCCAGGCCCCGCTGGCGGCATAGCGGCGAAGGTGGGCGGGCAGCTCGACGGGAAACTGGATCGTCACGATTATCGAAATCTCTGGTCCGAACGTGGCGGCGGGGGTGGGTACCGCGACCGTCAAGGGCATCGTTCGCCGGCATCGGTTGCGCAACCGATAAAAGTGCCAGTTCGTCGGGCCTGGCTCCCCACCGGGCGGGCGGGCGATCTCCGATCCTCCAATGGGGATGCGCATTGCCTGCCCCCGGCATCTTACGTCGTCGTCCTTCGCCCGGACAGGAAAGGGCGCCCTTCGCCGGCGCCCGGCGTGGAATACGGTCAAAAGTGGCAGGGGCGGGCACCGCTCGATTTCGCTAGTATTGCCGTTGAACGTCACGGGGCAGATCGGCCGGCCGATGCCTGCAGCGCCCGGCGACGACCGTACTGCGTCGACCATCCCCGTTCGGCGCCCGAAGGGAAATGGAGCATGACGATCAGCGCGGATCTGAGCGGCGCACGCGCCTTCGTCACCGGTGCGTCGAGTTCGGGGCTCGGAGCGCATTTCGCGTGTACGCTGGCGCGTGCCGGTGCCGAAATAATCGTGGCGGCGCGGCGGCTGACGCCGTTGCAGTCGCTTGCCGACAAGATTGCCGAGATGGGTGGAACCGCGCATGCGGTCGTGGTCGACGTGGCCGACGCCGCCAGCGTAGCCGCGGCGCTCGATGCGGCGGGTCCGATCGACATCGTCGTCAACAATGCCGGAGTCGAACGGTCGGGGCCGGTGCTCGATATCGGCGAGGCCGATTATGACCATGTACTCGACGTCAACCTCAAGGGCGTGTGGCTGGTCGCGACCGAGGCGGCGCGGCGGATGCGCGTGGCCGGAACCCGCGGTTCGATCATCAACATCGCTTCGATCACCGGGCATCGCGGGATGGTGGGGATCGCCCCGTACAATATCTCGAAGGCGGGGGTCCTGCACCTTACGCGCCAGCTTGCATGGAGCCTGGCGCGCTACGGCATCAGGGTGAACTCGATCTCGCCCGGCTATTTCGAAACCGATCTGAATCGGGCGTTCCTCGAATCCGAGCAGGGCGAAGCGATGCGCAAGCGGATCGCGATGCGGCGCTTCGGCAATTTCGACGATCTCGATGGTGCATTGCTGCTGCTGGCATCGTCGGCTTCGGCCTTCATGACCGGCAGCGACCTCGTCGTCGACGGCGGCCACCTCGTGTCGCCACTATAGCAGGCAAGCCGCATTCTCGCATCCGAACCCCTCTTCCAGGAGACTGATCATGCCCAGGCCCGGCACCATTCCCCAGCTCGGCGACATCATGCAGCTCGCCTATCTGCCGACTGATTTCGACGCGGCGCTCAACTATTGGACCGAGACGATGGGCGTCGGCCCGTTCTATCTGATCGAAAACGTCCAGCTAGGCGACGCGCGCTATCGCGGCACGCCGAGCGACGCGATATTCTCGATCGCGATCGCTTATTGGGGCGACGTGCAGATCGAACTGGTCCGGCCCGAAAATGATGCGCCCTCGCTCTACAATGGCGATTATGCCGTGCGCGACCGGCTGCACCACGTCTGCGTGCTGGTCGATTCAATCGCCGACGCGCGCAAGATCTGTAAACAAGCGGGCGCCGAAGTGATGTTCGAGGGCAAGGTCGGCGAGGATGGCGAGGTCATCTATGTCGATTTCGGCGGCGGCCCCGGCCATATCGTCGAGATTCTCCAGCCGATGAGCGGCTCGGAGGGGCTGTTCCAGATGATCAAGGACGCCGGCGCGCAATGGGACGGCAGCGAGCCGTTGCGCACGCTCGGCTGATCAAAGCCTGGGCTTACCGAGGATCCCGGATATTCCGTTCAACCCGATTCGTGCTCCTGCGAAAGCAGGAGCCCAGGGCCACGGGCGTCGTCCTCAATGACTCTGGGCTCCTGCTTTCGCAGGAGCACCGGCTTCGCTTCAATCCAATCAGGACAATGCTAGAGGACCGGCGGCGATTCCCCGGGATCGGCGCGGAGCAGATAGTCGACCCATTTGTGGAAATATTGGTTGCCACGCTCGTTGCGGCCGAAGATGACCGATTTGAGCGCGCCGGAGTCGAGGCCCTTCTGGACCTGCAGGCCGACGCCGTAATCCTCGTCGTTCACGACGTCGCGCAGCCAGTTCATCATGCCGTCGATCGCGGCGGCATCCTCGGCATCACGCGGCGGGTCGCGGCGGATGAACATCAGGTTGGTGACGTTCTTGTCGGGCGTCTCGCCGGGGATCAGCTGCGCGACCTGGGTGATTTCGGGCGCGAAGAAGATGCTGACGTTGGGAAAGATCGTTCGCACGAAATCATAGCCGTCATTCTCGTGCTCGCCCCAGCTTTCGCGCGGCAGGGCGCCCAGCGCCTCCTTGATCCTCACCTGCGGGAAGCCGACTCGCATATGCGGCCCGAACGCGGTGAAGTGCATGATGTTGCTGAAGGTGCGCGGATGGATGGTCTCCGGATGCGCGGCGGCGAAATGATAGCCTTCGAGATAGCCGTCATAGGCGATCTTCCAGTTCGCGCCATAGATCCGCCGCGTCCCGCAATAATGCCATGAGCCGAGGCCGTAGATTTCGAGGTCGTCGAGCATGTCGCCGAGGTGAGCGCGGATGTCGAACTCCAATCCCGGCGTCAGGCAGACCCAGATGATGCCGCCGGCTTCGGCGACCGGCAGCGACGTCAGGTTGCGCTCTTCCTTGCAGATCGGACCGAACTTCTGCGGGTCGGCGACGCCGATCAGCTTGCCGTCATTGGTATAGGTCCAGGCATGATAGGGGCACGAGAAGCGCTTGGCATTGCCATGGCCCTCGGGCTTGAGGATCATGCCGCGATGCGCGCAGACGTTGAGCATGGCGGCGACCGTGCCGTCGGTCCGGCGGGTGATCAGCACCGGTTTACCGAGCAATTCCATCGCCTTGTAGTCGCCAGGATTGGGCATCTCGGCGGTCAGCGCCGCCAGCAGCGGCATCTTCATGAAGATTTCCGCCTTTTCGCGCTCGAACGCCGCCGGGTCGGTATAGGCGGAGGCGGGCACTTCCATCGTCGTCTCGGCGCAATCGGTCGTGCCGGTCTCGACATATTCGAGCATCTGCTCGGCTTCGCGGCCGATCGCGTCATGATAGCCCATAGCTCACCTCTCTCCGTCGGCCGGTGCCGAGTTCGCCGTTCGCGGCGGCCTGACCTTGCCGCAACTTCGTCATCCAATACTAGCGTCGGATCGGGCCGGCCGCACTCTGACTAGCGATAGTTGTGCCGGCTCCGCCTTTGGCCACCATTCCGGTCAGGAGAGGCCTGCGAGGTATCGGCGGATGATGATCGATCTGACGGGCAAGGTCGCCCTGGTGACGGGGGCGGCGTCGGCGGGTGGGCTTGGCTTCGCTGCGGCGCGGATCATGGCCCGGCAGGGCGCAAGCGTGTTCCTGACCGATATCGACGGAGCGTCGGCGGAAGCGCGCGCGGCTGAATTATGCGAGCTTGGCCTTGCCGCGCGGGCAATGCCGCACGACGTCACCGACGAGGCTGCGTGGAGCAGCGTCGTCGCCGCGGCTGTCGAGGCTTTCGGCAAGCTCGACATCGTCGTCAACAATGCGGGCATCGCGGTACTCCGCCCGATGAGCGAGATGACCAAGGAGGACTGGGATCGGCAATTGGCGGTCAACCTCGACAGCGTCTATCTCGGCACCAAGGCCGCGCTCGACCAGATGCGAAGCCAAGGCGGCGGCGGGTCGATCGTCAACATGTCGTCGGTGGCGGGACTGGTCGGCGTCCCGGGCACCGCCGCTTATGCCGCCAGCAAGGCCGGCGTTCGCGTCTTCTCCAAGACGGTCGCGCTGGAGGCGGCGCGCGAGAATATCCGCGTCAACACGGTCCATCCGGGCATGATCTGGACCGACATGCAGAAGGTGGCGATCGCCGACAACAAGGAGGTGTTCGACCAGATCGTCCAGGGCGTGCCGATGGGCCGGCTGGGCGAACCCGACGATATCGGCGCGATGGTCGCCTTCCTGGCGTCCGACGACGCCAAATATATCACCGGCGCCGAGTTCGTCGTCGATGGCGGCATGGTCGCGCAATAGCGCCACCCCGCCGTTCGACCGACCGAACGGCTCAGGCCAGCGGTCGCGTCACGCCATTGCGGGTTCCACATCGCCGCTGCCGATGCTCGAAAGCCGCGCCGCCGCGTGCTGCCCGGCGCGAAAGCCGAACACCATGCCCGGCCCCAACGTCCCGCCCGCGCCGCCATAGGTCATGCCCATGGGGGAGGCCATGACGTTGCCGGCGGCATAGAGCCCCTCGATCGGCATGCCGTCGACGTCGATCACCCTGGCGTTCACGTCGGTTTGCGGGCCGCCCTTGGTGCCGAGGCAGCCGCTCTTGACCTCGATTGCGTAATAGGGTCCGCCTTCGAGCGGACCGAGCGTCGCGCGTTTGTCGCCGCGCCACGCGGGGTCGCCCCACCACAGGTCGTTGGCGCTCTCGCCGCGCCGGAAGTCCGGGTCCTGCCCGGCGGCGGCGTGCTCGTTGAACCGCGCGACGGTCGCCTCCAGCGCATCGGGCGCGATGCCGAGCTTTTCCGCCAGCGCCGCCAGGCTGTCGGCATGCGTGATCCATTGCGGCGGTACGGTGCCGGCGGTGAAACTGTCCGAGAGGCCGCCGACAAATGGCCATTTGGCGTAGAATTGCTGATTGAAGATCAGCCAGCAGGGCAGATTGGCATAATCGAACCGGCTGACATCCTGTTCGTGGAACGCGGCGCCGAAGGCATTGTAGTTCGACGCTTCGTTGGTGAAGCGCTTGCCCTGGCGGTTGACCATGATCGATCCCGGCATGGTCCGCTCATAGGTGAGCAATTGCCGCCCCATCGCATTGATCTCGGTCGGCACCTCGATCACGGGCATCCACCAAGCTTCGCGCATGTTGCCGAGCATCGCGCCGACCCGCATCGCCATTTTGAGGCCGTCGCCGGTATTGGTCTTGATCGAGACGGGATGCGTCAGCGGGCCGCGGGTGAAGGCGCGGATCATCGCCGAATTCCACTCGAAGCCGCCGGTGGCGAGCACGACATTGCCCGCGGTTACGGTGAACGGGCCGTCGGCGCCGTCGAAGCGCACGCCGGCGACCCGCCCATCATGCATCACCAGCTCAGCCGCGCGGCAGCCCGTGCGCGGTGCGATGCCGCGATCGAGGCAGCCGCGGAGCAGGCGACCGACCAGCGCCAGGCCCATGCCGCGTTCGTCATTGGCGCGGCGCCGTGCCTTTTCCTCCGGGGACACTTCTTGCGGGACCGGTTGCCCCAAGGTGGTTTCGCCGATCGTGATGGTGAAATCGGGATAATAAGGCGAGGTCCCGACCCGATCGCACCATTCGCCTAGGTCGCCATAGGGATAGAGCTCGCACTCGAGCGTGCGGCCGCCCTCGGGCTTGCCGCCGGGGAATTCGGGATGGTAATCGGGGAAGTCGGGCACCGACACGAAGCGGACCGGAGTTGCCGACTCGAGAAATTCGATCATCTCGCTGCCGCTGTCGACATAGGCCTCGGCCATCGCGCGGTCGATCATGCCGTGCGACAGCGACATCAGATAGGTCAACGCCTCGTCGCGGCTGTCGGGCTTGCCCAGCGCGCGCTCGTGCGGGTTGTTGGGGATCCAGATCTGGCCGCCTGACCAGGCCGACGTGCCGCCGACGGTTTCGGCCTTCTCGAAAATGCCGACGCGCGCGCCGCCGTCATGCGCGGCGATCGCCGCGGTCAGGCCGGCCGCGCCGCTGCCAAGAACGATAAGGTCGAAATCCGGCATGGGTCCTCTCCCGTCGATCATTGTCGCGGTTCTGAGCAGACACCCTAGAACCGCGCTATTGCGATCCACCCTCTGACTAGCACCAGTTGCATCCTCCGCGTCGACTTGTTGAGGTGGGCTGAAACAGGTGCGGGGAAGCCAAGTCCCGCGCTATTCACAAGGGGCGGCCGGTGCGACGCGCCAGCCTGCCGATGCGAAGGAGAGAGTGATGGCCGACAGCGACCCCCGGATCAAAGGCAACCCCCTGCCTCGCTGTCCCGGCACATCGGTCCGCGACCTGGCGCTTGCCGACACCAATCCGGTACCCGAATTCCTCTATACCGACGAATATGAGAATCTCGGATCCGATCCGATTCCCGCGAGCCGCTATACCGATCCCGCCTTTTTCGAGCAGGAGAAGCAGAAGATGTGGCCGCGCGTCTGGCAATTCGCCGCGCGCGAAGAGGAATTGCCCGAGCCTGGCGACTATGTCGTTTACGAGAATGTCGGCAAGTCGTTCATCGTCATGCGGCAGGAGGACGGCTCCGTCCGCGCCTTCGGCAATGTCTGCCTGCATCGCGGCCGCAAGCTCAAGACGCAGGACGGCTGGACCGCCGAGCTGCAATGCCCGTTCCACGGCTTCACCTGGAACAATGACGGATCGCTGAAGCAGATACCCTGCCGCTGGGACTTCCCGCACCTGAGCGACACGGACATGAAGCTGCCCGAGGTCAGCGTCGGGCGCTGGGGTGGCTACATCTTCATTCGCGAAGCGTCCGGGGGGCCGAGCCTCGAAGACTATCTCGCGCCGATGCCCGATCATTTCCGGCGCTGGAAGCATGAGGAATGCGCGACCGCGATCTGGGTCGGCAAGGTCGTGCCCGCGAATTGGAAAGTGGTGATGGAGGCTTTCATGGAAAGCTGGCACACCGTCGTCACCCATCCGCAATTGCTGCCGTTCACCGGGGACGCCAATTCGCTTTACAATATCTATGGCGATCACGTGAACATGACGCTGACGCCGTTCGGGACGATGTCACCGCACCTCGACCCGGCGGGCAGGGAGCAGCAGTGGATCGTCGACGAGTTCGTCAAATATAACGGGCGATCCTCGGACAATTACGAGGGCGACGCGCCGGAGGGCGGCTATAATGTCAAGGTGCCCGAGGGCGTGACGGCGCGCGCCGCCTTGGGCGCCAGCCTGCGCGAGACGACCAGCAAGATGTTCGGCCACGACGTCAGCTTTGCGTCGGACGCCGAGATGATGGATGCTATCCTCTACAACGTCTTCCCCAATTTCAGCCCCTGGGCGGGGTTCCAGCCGAACATCGTCTATCGCTGGCGGCCATGGCACGACGTCGATCATTGCTTGATGGAAGTGCGCATCCTGACCCGCGTCCCGCCGGGGCAGCAGGCGCCCAAGGCGCCGCCGATGAAGTTCCTGACCACCGAGCAGAAATGGACCGAAGCGGCGGAGCTGGGCATTCTCGGCGACGTCTTCGAGCAGGATATGGATAACCTGCCCTATGTGCAGGAGGGACTGAAGGCCTCGCTCACCGACAAGGTGCAACTCGCCAACTACCAGGAAATCCAGATCCGCCAGTTCCAGAACACCGTGGCGAAATATGTGAACGGCGAGATCTGAGGCTTTGCTACCGTGGACGCAGTCGACGCGAACGCAAAAGCGGTTGCATCAAACACGGCACTTGTAACGGCGTTCAGGTCATTCCTTCTTCGTCATGCCGGCCTCGTGCCGGCATCCACCGCGCCGCTTACCCAACGGCCGATGGATGTGCGGCACAGTGGATGCCGGGACGAGCCCGGCATGACGGTTGAAGCCGATCGTCACAGCCTCCAGCCATCCGATCCACCTGTGATTGACTATCCCTCAGGGGGAAGATTGAGAACGGCCAAATCTGAAGTCTCGCCGCCGTCGGGGCGAAAAAAAGGCCGGAGCAAATGCTCCGGCCTTTTTCGTCCGGGGGACAGACGATCAGAATTCGAAGCCGATCTGGGCGCCATAGGTGCGAGGCTCGCGTGCCGCGGCGAAGCCCCACAGGACCGGGAAAGCAGCGACGTCGAACGCGGTATTGGTGCCGCGATCGTCGAGCAGGTTGCGGGCATAGAAGGTCAGCCGCGCCTTGGCGCCCTTGTCGTTCATGTCGAAGATGAACGAGATGCTGCCGTCGACCAGGTTCTGCGCGTCCGAGCGAAGCCTGGGATCGTTGCGCGGCACCACCACCGTCGCGCCGGGCGGCGCGGTGATCGCGGTCGCGTAGATCGCCGGGTCGGCCGCGATCTGCTGGTCGTAGCGCGACAGGTAGCGATAGCCGGCGTTGAGCTTCACCTTGCCTGAGAAGGCGCCGACGTCGAACGGCACCGAATATTCGGCGTTCACCGACCAGGTGATCTTGGGGGCGTAGATCAGATCGACGTTCGAGAAATCGAACGTGCGGTCGATCGTGCTGACCGTGCTCACCGCGACCGGCTGGTTGACGATGAAGCCGTTGAACTTCGCGTCGGTGTAGCCGAACGAGCTGCGGATCGTGAGGTCATTGATCGGCCGGAAGGTCAGGTCTGCCTCGACGCCCTTGATCTTCGCCGCTGCGGCATTGGCGACGATGGTTTCGTTGCCGGTGCCGCCGGCCGTGCTGACCGTCGTGCTTTCCTGGATGTCCTTGTATTTGGTGTAGAAGCCGGCGACGTTGAACGTGATTCGGTGATTCCAGAATTCGCTCTTGAACCCGGCTTCGAACGCGTCGACCGTTTCGGGGTTATAGGGCGTGGTCGCCGAGAAGAGCGTCAGGCCGCGGCCGTTGAAGCCGCCCGACCGATAGCCGCGCGACCAGGAGCCGTAGACCATGAACGTGTCGGTCGGCCGGTAGTCGATACCCAGTTTCGGCGTGAACTTGCTCCAGCTTTTCGACGCCAGCGGGAATGCGGTCGCGCCGACCGACGTCTGCAGGCTCTTGTCGTCATGGGTGAAGCGCCCGCCGCCCGAAATGCGCACGCGATCCAATATCTTCCAATCGAAGTCGACGAAGGCGGCGTAGGATTCCGACGTGCCCTTGGTCACCTGGGTCGGGGCTGGGCCGCCGAAGACCAGAGTGTTCTGGGTGAGCTGATATTTGCTTTTGAAATAATAGACTCCCGCGACGTAATCGAGCCCGTCGGTGATCTTGCCCGCGCCGCGCAGTTCCTGGCTGAACTGCCAATAATTCTGCTGACGGTGCGCTACATAGAGCCCGGCCGTGGCAAAGTCCTGCACTTGGTCCTCGTCGCTCTTGCGGTAGGAGCTGACCGAGGTCAGCTTGACCGGACCGGTGTCGAGATTCATCTCCAGCGTCGCCGCCGGCGCGCTATAGCGGCCGAACTGACCCGGGGCCGGGAACACCTTGTAGACATCGGTGGTGTTGTTGCCGCCGCAGATCGGCAGGAAGGCGCAGAACGCGTCGCCCGCCTGGGTCAGAGATCCGATCACCGGATCGAAATGCTGGACCTGTTTTTCGAGCGTGAGCAAGGCGTCGAACTTGCTGCTCGGCGTCAGCAGGAAGCTCGCGCCGAAATTGTCGTTTTGCGATCCGCCGCGATGCTGGCCGGTGGTGATGTCGGTGTAATAGCCGTCGCCATCGGTGTGGAAAGCGAACAGCTTCATGGCGAGCACGTCCTTGACCAGGGGCACGTTGAGCACGCCCTTTGCGCCGATTTCGCCATAGGTGCCGAGCGTCGCTTCGAACTTTCCGCCCCATTCGCCGGTCGGCCGCGTGCGGCGGACGTTGATGACGCCGGCGATCGTGTTGCGCCCGAACAAGGTGCCCTGCGGGCCGCGCAGGATCTCGATCGAGCCGATGTCGAAGAAGTCGAGCATCTGGCCGGTCGAGGTGCCGATATAGACACCGTCGACATTGACCCCGACTGCCGGATCGAACGACTTTTCCACGTCCGCGAAGGCGATGCCGCGGATCGAGATGTTGGCGGTCGCCGCACCGGTGGCCTGGGTGGTGATCAGCACGTTCGGTGCCGCACCCTGCAGGTCGCCGATCGTGATGGCGGCGGCGCCTTCGAGCTGCGACGGCGCGATCGCCGTGACCGCGATCGGCGTGGTCTGGATATTCTCGTTGCGCCGGCGCGCGGTGACGATGATGTCGCCGGCGCCTGGCGCCGCCGTCGGTTGCGCCGCATCGGCGGGTTTGGCGCTATCCTGCGCCTGCGCGGGCGCGGCCCATAGCAGCGCGCCCCCCAGCGCGAGCATGACGGGACCGAATTGCAATTGCTGCGGCATTTTTTCCTCACTCCCCTATCGGCGCCGCGTTCGATGCCGCGGTCCTGGATTGCGCGCTCGTCGAGTCCGCTATCCTCGCAGGAGAAATGGCCGAAACGGCCCGCCGGTGCGAACTGGGATTTTAGTCAGGTCGCGCGGCACACCGGCTGATGTGTGGCCCTGTGGCAACTGCTAGTAGGAATTGGCGCCGTCCTCGCCGATGTTCGTCCGGCACTGGAGGGCAGGCGCATGGCCGGAATGCCGGAACGCTTCGATTATGTCATCGTTGGCGCCGGCTCGGCGGGTTGTGTTCTCGCCGAGCGGTTGTCGGCCGACCCGCGCAACCGCGTCTTGATGATCGAGGCGGGCGGGTATGATCGCTCGCCTTGGATCACGATGCCCAAGGGCATCGCCAAACTGGTCACCGATCCACGCTATATCTGGGCCTACCGCATGTCGCAGCCGCGCCGCGACGGTGAGGAAGCGCACGAGATCTGGATCAGGGGCAGGGGGCTTGGCGGATCGTCGTCGATCAATGGCATGATCTGGAGCCGCGGAGAATCGCGCGATTATGACGATTGGTCGAGTGCGGGCTGCACCGGTTGGGACGGCGCCAGCATGACGGCGGCGTTCCGCGCGATCGAGGATCATGGGTTGGGCGCCAGTGCGTCGCGGGGCAGTGGCGGCCCGGTGCATGTGACGGCCGACACGTTCGTCTATCCGCTATCCGAGCGCCTGATCAACGCCGGCGAGCAGATGGGGCTCGTCCGCACCGACGACCTCAACAGCATTTCCGGCGCACGCGTCGGCTATTATTGCCACAACATCCGGAATGGGCGCCGCGAAAGCGGCGCGACGGTGTTTCTGCGTCCGGCGCGACGACGATCGAATTTTCATCTGTTGACCGACACCATGGTGCGCCATGTCCGATTGTCCAATAGGCGGGCGGTCGGCGTGTCGGTGCGTAACGATGCCCGTGGCGATTTCAGCATCGACTGTGACGGCGAAGTGATCCTATGCGCGGGCACGATCGAAAGTCCGCAGATTCTGCAACGCTCTGGCATCGGTGACGGCGATACGCTCGCCGCGGTCGGCGTCGCCGTGCAGCACCATAACCCGCATGTCGGGCGCCATATGCTCGAGCACCTTTCCTACACCATGCCGTTTCGCCTCAAGCGCGATGTCGGGATCGGCAGGCGCTATGTCGGCCTCGGGCTGCTGGCGTCCGTCGCGCGTTATTATCTGCGTCGCGACGGACCGATGGCGACGGGACCGTTCGAGGTCGGGGCGTTTCTCAGCACCGGCGTCACTGACGCGCGCACCGACCTGCAACTCTATCTGAGCGGTTACATGTTCGCGCTGGGGGATGACAATGACCCGGTTCCGCTCGGCAATATCGACAGGCGCCCCGGCATGACGGTGTCGGGAACGTTGCTGCGCCAGCGCAGCGAGGGGAGTATCGCCATCCGCGGCCCGGCACCGGAGGACGGTGCGGATATCTTTCCCAACTGGCTGGCTACTGACGAAGACCGGGAAACAGCAATCGCTTCCATCCGATCGATGCGCGCCTATATCGGGCAGGCAGCGTTGGTCGACGACGTCGGGCAGGAATTGCTTCCCGGCGAAGACGTGCGGGACGATGCGGCGCTTCTCGACACTTTCCGGTCTCTTTCGACCAGCGGACTGCACGGCGTGGGCACCTGCCGCATGGGTCGCGAAACCGAAGCGGTGCTCGATCCCGCATTGCGAGTCTATGGGGTGTACGGCCTGCGCGTCGCCGATTGCTCGGCCATGCCGGGCCTCGTCACCGGCAACACCAACGCGCCGGCCACGGCGCTCGGCTGGCGCGCGGCGGAGATCGTCCTGGCTGGTGGTCGCCAGGGGCCGCGTGGTTGAGCGGTTGCCCGCGGTCCTGCCGTTGACGCCGCAGACGACCGGTTGCGGCAGATTGCGTAGCGCGAATGATGGGCTTTGCCGACACCCTCCGGGATCCAGCCCGGCGCCTCTCCCGCTTGCAGATCGCCCCCGGTGCAGAAGCCCGCGCCCTGCGCTGGTGAGGATGACGACGTGGGCGCGCGGATCGGACTTGATGACTGCGAGCAGATCCAGAAGCTCCCGGTACATAAGGAAGGTGAACGCGTTCATCGACTCCTGCCGGTTGTCGCAATCAGCCGGTCCCTCTCCAGAGGATCGCCAACCAGGAATTTCTCGGACTTGGGTCGCTCCAAACCGAGAAGATGACTAAAGTTGCCCGCATGGATGCCGCCGCCCCAGCCAATCAATCCGTAGCCTGCACGATCGCCGCTTCGGTCGTCAGGAGCAGCCCGGCGACCGACGCGGCATCCTGCAGTGCGGACCGGACGACCAAGGTCGGGTCGATCACCCCGGACTGGACCAGATTCTCATAGGTTTCTGTCTGGGCATTGAAGCCCATGTCGGGATCATCGCCGTCGAGCAGTTTCGCGCAGACCACGCCGCCGTCATGCCCGGCATTCTCGGCGATCTGACGTAGCGGTGCGGATAGCGTCTGGCGGATGATCGCAATGCCGCGATTCTGGTCGTCATTGTCGCCCTTTAGACCATCCAATGCACTCGCGGCGTGGAGCAGGGCGGTCCCGCCACCCGGAAGCACGCCTTCCTCGACCGCGGCGCGTGTGGCGTGGAGCGCGTCGTCGACGCGATCCTTGCGTTCGAGCATCTCGACTTCGGTCGACGCACCGACCCGGATGATCGCGACGCCGCCCGACAGCTTCGCCAGCCGCTCCTGGAGTTTCTCCTGGTCGTATTCGCTGCCGGTATTCTCGATCTGCTGGCGGATGGCTTCGACCCGAGCGGCGATAACCGCGGGATCGCCCGCGCCGTCGACGATCGTCGTGTCGCTCTTGTCGATCGAGACGCGCCTGGCGGTGCCGAGCATGTCCAGCGTCACGCCCTCGAGCTTGATGCCGAGGTCCTCGCTGACGACCATGCCTTTGGTCAGGATCGCGATGTCTTCGAGCATCGCCTTGCGGCGATCGCCGAAGCCTGGCGCCTTGACCGCCGCGACCTTCAGGCCACCACGCAGCTTGTTGACGACGAGCGTGGCAAGTGCGTCGCCTTCGATATCTTCGGCGATGATCAGCAAGGACCTGGCCGACTTGGCGGCAGCTTCGAGGATCGGCAGCAACGCCTCGAGCTTCGACAGCTTCTTCTCGTGGATCAGGATGTACGGATCCTCGAGCTCGACCGTCATCTTGTCGGCATTGGTCACGAAATAGGGGCTGAGATAGCCGCGATCGAACTGCATGCCCTCGACGATTTCGAGCTCGAACTCCATGCCTTGCGCGTCTTCGACCGAAATCACGCCTTCCTTGCCGACCTTGTCCATCGCCTTGGCGATCATCCGGCCGATTTCCTCGTCGCCATTGGCGGAGACGATGCCGACCTGGGCGATCTCGTCATTGTTGGCGACCGGCCTGGAGCGTGAGGCGAGATGTTCGACCACGCGGGCGACGGCGAGATCGATGCCCCGCTTCACGTCCATCGGATTGATTCCTGCCGAGACCGATTTGAGTCCCTCGCGAACGATCGCCTGGGCGAGCACGGTGGCAGTAGTCGTGCCGTCGCCGGCATGGTCCTGGGTTCGCGAGGCGACCGCGCGCATCATCTGCGCGCCGAGATTCTCGAACCTGTCCTGAAGCTCGATGTCCTTGGCAACGGTGACGCCATCCTTGGTGATCCGTGGGGCGCCATAGCCCTTGTCGATCACGACGTTACGGCCCTTGGGACCGAGCGTGACCTTGACCGCATCCGCGAGCAGATCGATCCCGCGCGTGATCGCCTCGCGCGCGTCGCGCGAGAATTTGATGTCTTTGGCTGGCATGGGATCGGGCCGTTCAGTTGCTGGAACGCGACGGGAGCGTCGCTATCACAACCGAAGCCAGCGCTGCGATCTGCGAATTGGCACTTGGAAAGCACGAGTGCCAGTGTGACTCATGTGGGGGCAATCGCGATCGTGCGCAAGACGACATCCGGGGTATTCGGCTTCCGCCCGTGGACCGGGCGGAAGTCCTAGCCCCCCTGGCCTCAGTCCGCTGGCTCCAGCTTGTCGGCAGTGCGCAGCTCGAAATCGCTGGCATCGTGGCGTTCGTGCAGCTGTTCGGACGGCTCGCCCATCACTCGGTTGACCATGCGCCCACGCTTGAATGCCGGTCGGTCGAAGACCTCGTCGGTCCAACGGATGACGTTCTTATAGTCCTGCACCTGCAGGAACTCGCCGGCGTCATAGGCCAGCCCCTTGACCAGCGCGCCGTACCAGGGCACGGTCGCGATATCGGCGATCGAATAATCCTTGCCGCCGAGATATTCGCTCTCGCCCAACCGGCGGTCGAGCACGTCGAGTTGACGCTTCACTTCCATCGCATAGCGGTTGATCGGATATTCCTGCTTGAACGGCGCATAGGCGTAGAAATGCCCGAATCCGCCGCCGAGGAACGGCGCGCTGCCCATCTGCCACATCAGCCACGACAGCACTTCGGCGCGGGCCGGATAGTCCCTGGGCAGGAATTCGCCGAACTTCTCGGCCAGGTAGATCAGGATGGCGCCAGATTCGAACACGCGCACGGGGGCCGCCGGGTCGGTGTGATCCATCAGCGCTGGGATTTTGGAATTGGGATTAGCGGCGACGAAGCCGCTGCCGAACTGGTCGCCCTGGTTGATGCGGATCAGCCAGGCGTCATATTCGGCGCCGCTGTGGCCGAGAGCGAGCAGTTCCTCGAGCATGACCGTCACCTTCACCCCGTTGGGCGTGGCGAGCGAATAAAGCTGGAGCGGGTGCTTGCCGACCGGCAGGTCCTTGTCATGGGTCGGCCCGGCGATCGGCCGATTGATATTGGCGAACGTGCCGCCGTTTTCCTTGTCCCAGGTCCAGATTTTCGGCGGGGTATAGTCGGTCGGCTCGCTCATGGGTGCAGCTCCACGTTTCGCGGCCGGAACTTCCCGGTCGCGCCGACGCTAGCTAGGAAGCCCGATCGGGTTTCGCCACCTTGGAGGCGCTCGCAAAAGGGGGCCGCCTGAGACTATTGGTGCTGTCGCTTGTGCGATGCCGACCGCCCGCCCGTGCCATCGCGCGCTCGCGGGGTCGTCACCCCTCTAGTACCGCATGGGCTCGCACCGGAAACGTGCCCATCTTGCTGATCTTTGGCGGCACGGCCCAGAAGCGGAATCCGTCGATCGGGAGCGCATCCAGATTGGTCATATGCTCGCAGATCGGGATGCCCGCGCCGAGCAGGATCGTATGCACCGGCCGTTCCCCGCCGGAAACGTCGTCGATATTGTAGGAATCGATGCCGACCACGAGCGCGCCACGATCACGCAGATAGCTGGCGGCGCCGGCGGTAAGGAACGGGTGGTCCTCGAAATATTGGTCGGTCCGCCAATGGCGATCCCATCCGGTCTGCACCAGCACCGCCCGGCCGCCGACATCGCTCGCGGCAAAAGCGGTCCAGTCGATCGCGCGCGCCGCTTGCCCCGCGACACGCACCACGACCGCCGGTACGCCGCTGATGCGGTCGAGATCGAGCCCGGACAGGTCATAGCCCTCCGCGTAACGATGGAACGGCGTGTCGAGATAGGTGCCGGTATTTCCGACCATTTCGATCTTGCCGATCTGGAACTCGGTTCCTTCGGCATAAGTCGCACGCGATTGCTCGCGCGATAGATGATCGCACATCAGGGGAGCGGGCAATCCCTTATAGGTGATCATTCCGTCTTCGATCGTGTGGCTGAGGTCGATGCGGCGGCTCGCCTTGGCCATCGTCGGTCCAACGGCCGCGGCGGCGCGTTTGTGGCACTCCTCGATGATCCGCTTGTTGAGGATCCGCACCGTGCCAACCATGAGTAGCCTTAGATCGGCGATGATATAGGCGGCGAGCATGTCGTCGGTGATGTCGTCGCCATCGATATCGAGCCGGAAGTCCTGACCCTGGATGCCGCCCCCGTTCGAAAACTCGATCTCGAAATCGAAACACACCCGCTTGTCGCTCACCGTTCCAACCTTTCAGCCGCGCTCAGTCGTCGCGGCGATCTAGTGTCTAATCGTCCCGTTACGCCAGGGCGAACGCCGTGTGATGAACTATCCGATGCGGCTCGGGCACAAACGCGGTATCGTGGACGTGGCGGCGGATGGTGAAGGTGACGTCAAATTGGTAGCGGTGCGCGAGCGCGGGCGCAGCATTGGGTCGGAAACGGAGATGGCGCTGTTCGCGCGTGTCGTGGGCGGCGACCGGGCGGCGTTCGAGGAATTGTACCGCCTCTATCATCCCCGGCTGACGCGGTTTCTGCTCAACCTCGTCCGGCGGCCGACCTTGGTCGAGGAAGTGCTCGACGACACGATGATGGTGGTGTGGAACCGCGCCGACAGCTTCAACGGCGCGAGCAAGCTGTCTACCTGGATTTTCGCGATTGCCTATCGCAAGGCGATGAAGGGGCTGAAGCGGCAGGACGAAGCGGTCGAGGATAAAGAGGCCGAGAACCGGGTCAGCGACGCGGCGACCCCGGAGGAGGAATCGAGCCGACACCGTATCAACGCCTTGCTGATGCGCGCGATGGACGAATTGTCGGCCGCGCACCGGGCGGTGGTCGACCTGACCTATTTTCACGAACTGGGCTATCGGGAGATTGCGACGATCCTCGAATGCCCGGTCGACACGGTGAAGACCCGCATGTTTCATGCTCGCCGGCACCTCAGGCGTCGCCTGGCCGGCGAGTTGAGCGACTGGATTTAGGAAGACGTTCGATGGCTGAGATCATTCGGCTGCGTGGCAGCCTCCATGAACAGGCGCAGCAATTGCTGCCCTGGTACGTCAACGGCACGCTCGAGCCGGACGACAGGGCCATGGTCGAGGCGCATCTCGCCGAATGTGCCGAGTGCCGCGCCGATCTGGCAGCGGAACAGGTGCTTGCGCGCGACGTCGCGGCGCTGCCGCTCGATGTCGAGCACGCCTGGTCGATGCTGAGCGAGCGGATCGACGCTGAGGGGCCGCCCCGCCGGCTGGCCGAACCGGTGCCGTTCCTGCGTCGCAAGGTGGCGATGGGCTGGGCACTCGGCGGACCGCTGGCTGCCGCGGCCGCGGTCGCGTTTGCTGTCATGGTCGTGCCCGGCGCTCCATCGCCCGCTGGCGAGACCTATCGCGCGCTGGGATCGGCGGCGACGGCACAGCCGGGCAATGCGCTGGTGATGTTCCGACCCGATGCGCGTGACGTCGACCTGCGCTCGGCGCTGACCAAGGCAGGCGCGCGTGTCGTCGACGGCCCGACCGCGACCGGCGCTTATGTCATGCGGATCGCTCCCGCCGGCCGGGCACAGGCGCTCGACCGACTGCGGGCCACACCGCAGGTCGCGCTGGCCGAGCCGATCGACCCTGGATCGCAGCCATGATCTGGCGCGGATGGGTCCGGCTTTGCCTGGCCCTGTGCGGTGTCGCCGCGCTGACCGTGGTGACACCGGGCTATGCGCGCGAGCGGCCGATCACCGACTCCGATCGCCAGATCCTGGTGATGCTCAAGATGGCGCCGCCGCATTACCGTCCCGGCGGGAGTTACGGCGGCAGCTATGGCGATACGACGGCGATGGCCGCGCGGCGGCGGCTGGCGGCGGGGATCGCGCGCCGCAACGGGCTGAAGCTGGTCGATGGCTGGCCGATGCCGCTGATCGGGGTCGATTGCTACGTCATGCGCGTGCCCGACGGCATGGCGGTCGACGCGGCGATCGCCCAGGTGTCGAAGGAGCCGGGGGTCGCCTGGTCGCAGCCGCTGCAAACGTACCAGGCGCGCGGTTCTCCGGCCGGCACCGCGCTCAATGACCCTCTCTTCCCGGCAGAGCCCGCTGCCAAGGCCTGGCGGCTCGCCGACCTCCACCGCATCGCCACCGGCCGCGGTATCTCCATCGCCATCATCGACAGCAAGATCGACGTCGCGCATCCCGACCTGGCCGGCCAGTTCATCGCCAATGCCGACTTCGTCGATCCTCGTGCCGGGCGTAGTGAGGCGCACGGCACCGGCGTCGCGGGCATCGTCGGTGCCAAGGCGGGCAACGGCATCGGCATCGCCGGGATCGCGCCCGACGCGCGGATGATGGCGTTGCGGGCCTGCTGGCAGACCGCTGCCGGCCCGACCTTGTGCAACAGTCTCAGTCTGGCGCGCGCGCTCCAGTTCGCGATCGACCGCAATGCGGAGGTGATCAACCTCAGCCTCGCCGGACCCGCCGATCCGCTGCTCGCCCGGCTGATTGCCATTGCGATATCGCGTAACGTCTCGGTGGTCGCGGCGTTCGATCCGTCGCTGCCCCAGGGCGGCTTCCCCGCATCCTTGCCCGGCGTCATCGCCGTCGCCGACGAATCTTTGCGGTCCTTGCCCGCGCGCGTGTACGTTGCGCCCGGCCGCGACGTGCCGACGACACAGCCGGGGGGTAAATGGTACCTGGTCAATGGCAGTTCCTACGCGGTCGCGCATGTCAGCGGGCTGATCGCGCTGATGCGCCAGTCCGGCGGTCGCGCGACCCACATCACGCTGGACCGCATGGCGGGCGGCGCGATCGATGCCTGCGCGACCTTGGTCGGGACATCGCCGGGCTGTGATTGTTCGTGCGCGATCGAGCGGCGGCTCGCAGGGAAGCTGCGCTGACCTCCGGCATATCGGGGTGCTGGCCGCGCCTTTGATCCCGTGCTTCGCGGCGACCCCGACAAGATTATTATTCCGGCAGCTTCTACGGCAAGATGGCGCTACGGCAGGTGCCGTCTGGAGTTTCTGACGCGCCGCTTAAACCTTTGGCGGCAGGCGCGGTATCACCTGCCGGCTCAGGTTTTAGCTGCTTCCCCGAACGACCAATTGCACGGGAACGAACGCCTTTCCGGATCTGCCCACCGGTTCTGCTGGTCCGAACAGCGCCTCGACCAACATCTCGCCCGCGCTTGCGACATCTTGTTCGATCGTCGTCAGCGCCGGTGTGGATTGTCGCGCGCCGAAGCCGCCGTCGAAGCCGACGATCGCGACGTCCGCGGGAATGCGGATGCCCGCTTCCTGCACGCCGCGCATGATGCCCGAGGCAAGCGTATCGGATGCCGCGAACACGGCGTCGATCGCGGGGCTGATCGCCAGCAATTGCGCGGCGGCCGCTTCGCCCTGCGCATGGCGGTCGTCGATCGGCGGTGCCGTCACCTCGATCGGGGTCAGGCCGTGTTTCGCCAGCACATCGAGATACCCCTGCCGCCGCAAGCGAAACGCCTGATGCGCCTCCCAGCCGGGCCCAACGAACGCGATCCGCTGGCGGCCGGCCTCTATCAGATGCTCGACCGCCAGAACGCCGGCCGCGTGATTGTCGGCGCGGACGATCGGTAGCGAGTCATCCGGCGCTCCCCAGGCGACGAGGTTGCTGCCGGCCTGCCGCGCCCGGGCGAAATAGTCCCAGGCCGAACGGTTCGCGGCGGTGCCGATCACGATCAGGCCGTCGGCTTCGCGCCGTTGCTCGAAGTCGCTGCGCAGCGAGTCCGGCGTGCTCTGATACGAGAGCAGGATGCCCATGCCGCGCCGCGCCGCCGCTGCCTCGACCGCGCCCAATATGTCAAAATAGAAGGGGTTGAGCGCGCGGCGCTCGAGTTCCGATGACGTCAACAGCACCACCGCCACTGTCCCGACCGCCCCGCCGCGGAGCCTGACCGCGCGGCTGTCGGGGCGATAGCCCAGCTCGGCCGCCGCGCGAGCGACGCGGTCACGTGTCTCGGCCGTGATCGAGGCGTCGCCGCGCAAGGCGCGCGACACGGTCGATTGCGATACCTGGGCCAGCAAGGCGACATCGAACGAGGTAGGGCGATGCGCCCGCTCGCTGGTCCTCTCCTCGTCGAATTCGGTTTGCATCGGGGTGCGATTATCGACGTTGCCGGGTGCCCTGTCTCTAAAATTCGACCCGGGCGATCGGAAGGCAAGCGACGGTTGCGGGAGAGGGCGCGCGGTGTGCTGCGACTGCTAGCGGACGCCGGCCAACCGATAGCCGACGCCGGGCTCGTTGGTGATCAGCCGCGGACGCGCGGGGTCGGCTTCCAGTTTCTGGCGCAAATTGCGGACGACAATGCGCAGATAATCGACATGGTCCTCGTGCGCCGGGCCCCATACCGTGCGCAGCAACTGGCGATGTCCGATCACGCGATCGGGGCGTTTGGCCAATTCGGCGAGCACCTCATATTCCTTGGGCGAGATATGGACTTCCTCGCCGTCGCGGCGGACGCGGCGGCGCTCGAGGTCGATCTCGATTTCGCCGGCGGTGACTATCGTCTGGCCTGCGTCGCCGGCAATGCGGTGGCGCAGCGCGGTGCGGACGCGGGCGAGCAATTCCTCCGTATCGAACGGCTTGGTCAGATAATCGTCGGCACCGAGATCGAGCGCGGCGACCTTTTCCGAAACATCCTCGCGCGCCGAGACGACGATGACTGTCGCACCGGCGCGTCCGCGGAACAATTGGATCAATTCGAGCCCGTCGCGGTCGGGCAGGCCGAGATCGAGCAGGACGAGCTCGGGCTTGTCGATATCGGCCGCCGACAGCGCTTCCCGGGCGGTTGCCGCTTCGGTCGCCGCATAGCCGGCACGCTCGAGCGCGACGCGCAGCAGGCGGCGGATATGCGCGTCGTCCTCGACGATCAGGATGCGGAGGGAGCCTGCTGCCATGAGGCATGTTACGGCCGCGTCGCGATCCGGTCGAGCGCAAGATTGAGGGCAAGGACGTTGACGCGCGGTTCGCCGATAAAGCCGAGCAAGGGATAGGTGGTGTTGCCGGCGACGACCTGCCGCACGGTCGCGGGATCGATCCCGCGCGCCTTGGCGACGCGCGGTACCTGGAACAAAGCCGCCTCGGGGCTGATATCGGGATCGAGCCCCGAGGCGGAGGCCGTCACCAGATCGGCGGGTACATTGGAACCTGGTGCGGGAGCGGATGCCTTTGCCGACGCGAGGTCGGTCTTGACGCGATCGACCAGCGCCTGGCTGGTCGGGGCGAGATTGGAGCCCGAGGAGGCGGTGGCGTCATAGCCGTTCTTGCCGGCGGCCGAGGGGCGGCCGTGGAAATAGCGGGGGGAGCTGAAGCCCTGACCGATCAGCGACGAGCCGATGACGTTGCCCTTGGCGTCCTTGATCAGGCTGCCATTGGCGGCGCCGGGCGCGATCACCTGGCCGATGCCGGTGATCGCGGCGGGATAAGCGAGGCCGAGCAGGGCAGCGAACAGCAACGTCAGCACGAGGGCTGGGCGGAGGGAGGTGGTGAAGTCTTTCAACATTGGTTTCTTCCTTTCTCCCCTCCCGCTTGCGGGAGGGGCAGGGGGAGAGCGTGTCGGGAGGGGAACTCGACTAGGCCAGGCCCAGTCCTCCCACCGCCACGTCGATCAGCTTGATCCCGACGAACGGCGCGAGCAGGCCGCCCAGGCCGTAGATCGCGAGGTTGCGGGCAAGCAGCGGCCCGGCGCCGATCGCGCGATAGGTCACGCCCTTCAGCGCCAGCGGTACCAGGCATGGAATGATCAGCGCGTTGAAGATGATCGCCGACAGGATCGCCGATTGTGGGCTGGTCAAACCCATCACGTTGAGCACGCCGAGCCCCGGATAGAGCACCACGAACATCGCCGGGATGATCGCGAAATATTTGGCGACGTCGTTGGCGACCGAGAAAGTGGTCAGCGCGCCGCGGGTCATCAGCAATTGCTTGCCCAGGCCGACGATCTCGATCAGCTTGGTCGGATCGCTGTCGAGATCGACCATGTTGCCGGCTTCCCGCGCCGCCTGTGTCCCGGTGTTCATCGCCACGCCGACATCGGCCTGGGCGAGGGCAGGGGCGTCGTTGGTGCCGTCGCCGCACATCGCGACCAGCTTGCCGCCGGTCTGTTCGGTGCGGATCAGCGCCAATTTGTCCTCGGGAGTCGCCTCCGCCAGGAAGTCGTCGACCCCCGCCTCGGCTGCGATCGCGGCGGCAGTCAGCGGGTTGTCGCCGGTGATCATAACCGTGCGGATGCCCATGCGGCGGAGTTCGGCGAAGCGGTCGCGGACGCCGGCCTTGACCACGTCCTTGAGCGCGACCGCACCCAGCAGCCGTCCGTTGCGGACCACGGCTAGCGGGGTCATGCCGCCGCGCGCGATTTCATCGGTGGTACGCTTGATCTCGACCGCGCCGGGCGTGTTGGCGCCCAGCGTCTTGAGGATCGAGTCAACCGCGCCTTTCAGCACCTTGTCGTCGCCGACCCGGACGCCGGAGCTGCGCGTCTGCGCGGTGAAGGGGATGATCTCGGCGTCGGCCGGCAAGGTCGTGGTGAGCGCGAACTTCTCGCGAGCGAGCGTGACGATCGAGCGGCCTTCGGGCGTTTCGTCGGCCAGGCTGGCGAACATTGCCGCCTCGGCCAGGGTCTTCACATCGACGCCGCTCAACGGGCGGAACTCACTCGCCTGGCGGTCGCCGATCGTGATCGTGCCGGTCTTGTCGAGCAACAACACATCGACGTCGCCCGCAGCTTCAACCGCGCGGCCCGATTTGGCCAGCACGTTGAAACGGATCAGGCGATCCATCCCCGCGATACCAATCGCCGACAGCAGGGCGGCGATGGTGGTCGGGATCAGCGTGATCAGCAGCGCCGCCAGGATGGCGACGGGCACGCTACCGCCGGCATAGCTGGCGAAACCGGGGATCGTGCCGACCGCGATCAGGAAGATGATGGTCAGGCCGACGAGCAGGATGGTGAGGGCGATCTCGTTTGGCGTCTTCTGACGCTGGGCGCCTTCGACCAAAGCGATCATGCGGTCGAGAAAGCCCTGGCCGGGCTCCTGCGTCACGCGCACCTTGATTTGGTCGGAGATGACGCGGGTGCCCGCCGTCACCGCCGAACGGTCGCCGCCAGCCTCACGAATGACGGGCGCGGATTCGCCGGTGATCGCGGCTTCGTTGACGCTGGCGACGCCCTCGATCACTTCGCCGTCGGCGGGAATCAGGTCGCCGGTTTCGACCAGCACCATCTCGCCCTTCTGGAGACGCCACGCCTCCACCATGCCCCAGGTATCGCCGACCCCGGTCAGGCGCTTGGCCTGGAGCTCGGACTTGGTGGCGCGCAAGCTTGCCGCCTGGGCGCGGCCACGCCCTTCGGCCAGCGCTTCGGCGAACGTGCCGAATAGGACTGTCAGCCACAGCCAGACGATCAGCTGGAGCTGGAAACCGATGGGCAGGTTTTCGCCGCCGATCATCAGCAACACGGTCAGCAGCAGCGCCACCACAGCGGTGGTGAACAGCACCGGGTTCTTGATCAGTTCACGCGGATCGAGCTTCTTGAAGGAGTCGCCGATCGCGGGGACGACCAGCTTCGTCGAGAACATGGAGGATGCGGTTGTCATCGTGGGTTACTCTCAGAAGAGCTGGCCGTGGATCATCGCGAGATGATCGGCGATCGGTCCGAGCGCGAGGCTCGGCAGGAAGGTGAGGCCGCCCAGGATCAGGATGATCCCGACGAGCAGGCCGATCCACAGGCCGCCCGTGGTCGGGAACGACCCGGCGCCGGCAGGGTGGTACTTCTTGCCGGCCAGACTTCCGGCGATGGCAAGCACGGGGACGATCATGAAAAACCGCCCGACCCACATCGCGACCGCCAGCAAGCCATTATACCAGGGCGTCCCCGCAGTCAGGCCGGCAAAGGCAGAGCCGTTGTTCGCGGTGGCCGAGCTGAACGCGTAGAGGATCTCGGTGAAGCCGTGCGGACCCTTGTTGAGCGGGCCGGCCAATCCGTCGGGCATCACGGCCGACAGAGCGGTAAACCCCAGGATCGACAGCGGTAGCACCGCGATCGCCAGCACCGCGAGCTTGACCTCGCGCGCCTCGATCTTCTTGCCGACATATTCCGGGGTGCGCCCGACCATCAGCCCGGCGACGAACACCGCCAGGATGGCGAACAGCAGGAACCCGTACATGCCGGAGCCGACGCCGCCGATGACGATCTCGCCCAGCTGCATGTTGAACAGCGGGATGAGGCCACCCAGCGCGGTCATGCTGTCGTGCATTGCATTCACGGCGCCGCACGAGGCGGCAGTGGTGACCGCGGCGAACAAGGCACTCGCGGCGGTGCCGAAGCGGACTTCCTTGCCTTCCATATTGGGACCGGCGACACCGAGATGGTGGAGGACCGGATTACCCGCTGCCTCTTGCCAATAAGCCACGGTGGCGCCCGCCAGGAACAAGATGGTCATGGCGCCCAGGATCGCCCAGCCCTGCCGCGTATCGCCGACCGCCTTGCCGAACGTGTAGGTCAGCCCGACGCCGATCGCGAAGATCGACAGCATCTGCACCAGATTGGTTACCGCCGAGGGGTTCTCGAACGGATGCGCCGAATTGGCGTTGAAGAAGCCGCCGCCATTGGTGCCGAGCATCTTGATCGCTTCCTGGCTGGCGACCGGGCCCATCGTGATCGTCTGCTTGACGCCTTCCAGCGTAGTCGTGTCGACCGACATGGCGAAGGTCTGCGGTACGCCGCTCAGCACGAAATAGAGCGCATAGATGACGCAGATCGGCAGCAGCAGATAGAGGGTGATGCGGGTGATGTCGGCCCAGAAATTGCCGATTCCGGGCGATGCGGTGCCGCCCGGCGCCGGGTTGGGGGAGGGACGCCGGGCGAACCCGCGGAACAGCGCGAAGGCGATGGCGATGCCGGTCGCCGCGCTGAGAAAGTTATGGATCGTCAGCGCCATCATCTGGCTGAGGTTCGACATGGTCGATTCGCCGACATACCATTGCCAGTTGGTGTTGGTGACGAAGGCGATGGCGGTGTTCATCGAGCCGTCCGCGCCGACCCCGGGAAACTTGCTCTGGTTGAACGGCAGGAAGAACTGCGCGCGCAGGATCAGATAGGTCAGCAGTACCGTGACCAGCTGGAACACCAGCATGTGGACGGCGTAGCGGCGCCAGCTCTGGTCGGTGTCGGGGTTGACCCCGGACAGCCGATAAAAACCCCGTTCGACGGGACCAAGCACGGCGTGGAATGGCGTGCGCCGCCCCTCGTACAATGCGAACAGCCACAGCCCGATCGGCTTGGCCAGTGCCGCCAGGATGGCGACGAAGAGCGCGATCAGCGCCCATCCCTGAAGCGTCATGACGATATCCTCAGAAGCGTTCGGGCCGCACGAGGACGGCTATGAGGTAGATCAGCAGGCCGAATGCGGTCAGCCCGGCGATTGCGAGGTGCAGGTTCATCTCAGGCCTCGTCGCACAGCCGCACGAAGGCGAGAGTCGCCAGGAACAGCCCGCCGAGCACGGCGAGCCAAATGATGTCGGGCATGGTCGGCCTCCTATTGGTCGGCCGGCGAGATAGGGGCGGACGGCATTAAGGTGCGCGGGCGAAAGCGTGTCCGCGGCATTAAGAAGCCATTAGTTTTGCCTCTATTCCGTCATGCCGGGCTTGTCCCGGCATCCACCGTGCAGCACATCCTCGACCTGAAAAGTAAGCGGCACGGTGGACCCCGGCACGATGCGGGGGTGACGGCTGCGGGAACGAGATGACCGACGACAACCGCCCTTCACCGGAAGCATTGCTTCGCGCCGCGAAAGCGGAAGAGCGCGGGCGGCTGAAGATCTTCCTCGGCGCGGCGCCGGGCGTGGGCAAGACCTTCGAAATGTTGCGCGAAGGCGCGGAGCGCCAACGCGCGGGAACCGACGTGGCGGTCGCGGTGGTCGAGACGCACGGCCGCGCCGAGACCGAAGCGCTGGTCGAACCGCTCGAGGTCGTTCCGCGCCGGGAAATCGACTATCAGGGTCATCGGCTCGAGGAAATGGATATAGACGCCGTGCTCGAGCGGCGGCCGCAGCTCGCCTTGGTCGACGAATTCGCGCACACCAACGCGCCGGGCAGCCGCCATCCCAAGCGCTGGCAGGACGTCATGGAACTGCTCGATGCCGGGATCGACGTCTACACTACGCTCAACGTCCAGCATGTCGACAGCCTCAACGACGTAGTTGCCAGTTTCACCCGGGTGCGGGTGCGGGAGACCGTGCCTGACAGCGTGTTCGACGGCGCCGAAGTCGAGGTCGTCGACCTGCCGCCGGACGAGCTGATCGAGCGGCTGAAGGTGGGAAAGGTCTATATCCCGGCCGAGGCCACGCGCGCGCTCGATCGTTTCTTCTCCAAGGCCAATCTGTCGGCGTTACGTGAAATGGCATTGCGTCGCGCGGCGCAGAGCGTGGACCAGGCGCTGACCGACCATCTGGATACGCTTGCCGTCACCGGCACCTATGCCGGTGGCGAGCGCGTGCTGGTGGCGGTCAGCGAGCTACCCGGCGCGGACACATTGGTCCGCTCGGCCAAACGTCTGGCCGATGCCTTGAAGGCACCATGGCAGGCTGTGTTCATCGAGACGCCGCGCGCGGCGGGCTTTGGTGAAGAGCAGCGGCGGCAGGTCGCCGACATGCTGGGCCTTGCCGCCAGCCTCGGCGCGACGATTGCCACCGTGCCCGCCGAGAGCGTTACCGCGGGCCTGCGCGACCAGATCGCCGAGGCGCGGATCACCCAGCTTGTGATCGGCAAGTCGACCCGCAGCTGGTGGTTCACGCTGCGCCATGGATCGGTGGTGGAGGCGATGCTGGCGGCGGGCGAGGGCCTGGCGGTCCACGTGATTCCGGCGGGCGGAACCATGCCCCCGGCACGGTCGCCGATCATACGCAGCGACTGGAGCCTCGCGCTCAACGCTTTGGCCTCTGTCGTGCTGGTCGCGCTCACCACGGCGTTCGCCGAGGGTGTCGAGCCCGTGATCGGCCCGGGCGGCATCGATCTCATCTACCTGTTGCCGGTCATCGTCGCCTCGGCGCGGCTCGGCCTGTGGACAGGCATCGCGACCGGTGTGCTGTCGGGACTAGCGTATAATTTCTTCTTCCTGCCGCCGCTCTACACCTTCACCATCGCCGACCCGCAGAGCGTGCTGACGCTGTTCGTGCTGATCGGTATCGCCACCTTCACCGCCAATCTGACCAGCCGGCTCCGCGTGCGAGCAACGATCGGCGCCCGCAGCGCGCAGGAAAATGCCGCGGTCGCCGGCTTCGGTCAGGCGCTGGCGCGGGCGTCCGACTGGCGAAGCACTAGCGAGACGATCTGCGGCGAAGCGGCGCGGCTGCTCGGCGTGACGGTAATTCTGCTCGACCAGCGCAACGGCGAGCTCGAATGCGTCGCGTCGGCGCCCGGTCCCGCGCCCGACCTGGGCACGGTCGATCGCGCCGCCGCCGATTGGGCGTGGAGCCGGGGCGAGGCAACCGGCGTCGGCACAGCGACCCTGGTCTCGGCAGACTGGCAGTTTCAGCCGCTCAAGACGTCGCTCGGGGTGCTCGGCGTGGTCGGCCTCCTGGCCGAGGATGGCAGCGATCCGGTCGGCGCCGATCGCGCGGTGCTGCTGACGACGTTGCTCGGCCAGGCCGCACTGGCGCAGGAGCGGCTGAAGCTCGAGGATCAGCTGCGTGACGTATCGGTGTTGCGCGAGCGCGACCGGCTGCGCGCCGCGTTGTTGTCGTCGATCGGGCACGATCTGCGTACCCCGCTGACCTCGGTCGCCGCCTCGGTCGATGCGCTGGCGCGGCAATATCCCGACGCCGCGGCAGTGCCGCTGGCGCGCGCCGATATCGCCCGGCTGCGGCGTTTCCTCGACAATCTGCTCGATATGGTGCGGCTCGACACGGGCGCGCTGGTGATCTCTCTCGAATCGATCGACCTCACCGACGCGGTGGCGAGCGCGGTCCACGATCTCAAGGACTTGTTGCGCGGCGTGCATATCGACTTGCAGGTCCCGGTCGATCTGCCGCTGGTCCGGGCCGACCCGACCTTGCTCCATCACGTGCTGATCAACCTGCTCGCCAATGCGGCGATCCATGGCGGCGACGGCCGCGTCGCGATTGTCGGCAAGCGGATGCCCGATACCGTCTTGCTGTCGGTGCGTGACCATGGCCCGGGGCTGGAGGCGGGCTCGGAAAAGCGCGTGTTCGATACCTTCGCGCAGGGGCGCGGGAGCGACCGCAGCGGGGGTAGCGGGCTCGGCCTCGCCATCGCCAAGGGCTTCGCCGAGGCGATGCACGTCGGCATCGCTGCGCGCAACCATCCCGACGGCGGCGCCGAGTTCTCGCTCGCCTTCGCGGTTTAACCCGCTTCTTCCGGTCCGGCTCTGCCGCACGTCGATTCGTCGCAAGCCGTTTGTACATCAGATCGATCGGAATAACTTTACACCAGGCGCCCCCGAGTCGGAGGCGCTCGCAAGAACAGAGGCGACGCGCCCGCTTGGGAGAGCTGTCATGGATCGCGACTTCGACACGTCGTTCGATAGGCCTGTTCCGATCATCGTCTCGGTCAAGGGCGATGCTCAAATCGCAGTGCGATTGCAGCGCGTGGAACTCGATCTTTCCCGCTTCCACAACGGGCGCTGGGCATTGCAGCTCGACGCGGTGATGGCCAATCGCGCCGAGCCAGCCGTCATCCTGGCGCAGGGGGTGGCGTGTCTGGCGGTCGCCTGGTGGGCGCAGCTCTCGCCGCGCTCATACCTGCGCAACATTCGCGGCGCGGTGCTATTGTCGCCGCTCAGCTATGGCTTCGGCCAGTCGGCGATCGCCCGCGACGTGCGGCTGAGCCCCGCGACCAAACTGCCTTTCCCGTCGATCGTCGCCTGCGACCCGTCGCCCGCAGTGGAACAGGTGCTGGCGCTGGCCGACAGCTGGGGAAGCCGTTTCGTCGATCCGGCGAGCCTCGCGTCCAGCCATCCGAGCAATCGCAGCGCGACCGGCACGCATGCCGAGGAGCGGCTGATCGAGCTGCTCGCGACATTGGGCACCGAAGCGTTCGCGTGTCCGGCACCCGACCGTGCCGATCCCGAACGACTACTCGCGCTGGTCGATTAATCCGCGGTACGCGGTGACAGCAGCGCGCTTCGCCCCTAACAAGGCGAGGTGACCGGGGGCGACGCCACAAGAACGCTGCGCATGATGCTGGCGATCACGCGCACCTTGGCGGCGATGAGCCCGCGACGCACGGCAATCGCGCTGGGCCTCGCGCTCGGTGGCGCGACGGTCGAAGGCGCTGGGTTGCTGTTGCTCGTACCGATCCTGACCGTGGTGACGGGGGGCGGCCCGGCCTGGGTGCATCGCTACGCTGCGAAATGGGGCATCGCCGGCACGCCGCAGCTGATCGCGTGGATGATGATCGCCTTCATGGTGATGATGGTCGTGCGCGGGCTGGTGCTCTATGCGCGCGATCTCTCGATGCAGTCGCTCCAGGCGCGCTTCGTCGATGCGCAGCGCCTTCGCGTCCTGCGTGCGTTGGCGGTTGCCCCGTGGCGCGAAATCGCCGCGCTCGACCATTCGCGGATGACGACGTTGATCGGAATCGATGTGATGCGGATCGGCGTCACCGCTCAGCAATTGATCCAGATGGCGGTCGCCTTGATCTCCACGCTGGTGCAACTTGCCGTGGTCGCGGCCCTCGCCCCGGTGCTGGCGTTAGCGGCGGGCATGGCGTTGGTGATCGGGGCGGTGCTGATCGCGCTGAACCAGGCGCGCAATCGCAGCAGTGGCGAACTGGCGATGCGTGCGGGGCAGAACATGATGAGCAATGCCAGCAGCTTTTTCGGCGGTTTGAAGATCGCGGCCGCGCAACAGATGCGCGATCGGTTCGTCAACGAATTCGCCGCATCGCAATCGGTCGCGCGCCGACGGCAATTGTGGTTTCAGCGCGACCAGGCGCGGGCACGCTTGTACTTCACTTTGGGATCGGCGGTGGCGTTGGCAGGGGTGGTGCTCGCGGGTGTCAATCTCCTGGGCGTGCCGCCGGCACGGCTGATCATCGTCGTCCTGGTGTTCGGCCGGATGGTGGGTCCGGCCCAGGCGATCCAGCAATCGATCCAGCAGGTCGCCTATGGCGTCCCCGCCTTCGAAGCGGTGCGCGAGGCGGAGCGGCATTTCGGTGCCTTCGCTCAGGCCAACGCCGAAGTTCCGCCACCGGGGCCGATCGAGCTCTCGCACGTGACCTATCGCCATCATGGCGGCGGCGGCGTGAGCGATGCGACGCTGACCATCGCCGACGGATCGATCACCGGGCTGACCGGCGCGAGCGGAGGCGGAAAGACCACGTTGGTCGACATCATCACCGGCCTGCTCGAACCGCAACAGGGTACGATCACCGTCGGTGGCCGAGCGCTCGGCAGCGGCTGGGGCGGGGCGGTCGCTTATGTCCCGCAGGACGGATTCCTGTTCCATGACAGCGTGCGCCGCAATCTCGATTGGGGCGACGAGACGGTCAGCGAGGACATGATGCACGCGGCGATCGAGATGGTCGGCGGGACCGCGATCGTCGCGCGGATGCCGAAGGGGATCGATAGCATCGTCGGCGAGCGGGGCGCGCTGTTGTCGGGCGGCGAACGCCAGCGCTTCGCGATCGCTCGCGCGCTGCTCCGCAAACCCCGCCTGCTGGTGCTCGACGAGGCGACCAACGCGATCGATCAAGCGAGCGAAGGCGATCTGCTGACGCGTCTGGCCGCGCTCGACCCGCGCCCGACGATCCTGATCGTCGCGCATCGCGATTCGAGCTTGCGGCTGTGCGACGCGCTGATCCGCGTCGATGACGGAGTGGCGCGGCAATCGGACTAGAGCGGAGTGCGAGATTTCTGAATCACGCACTCCGCTCTAGTTATTTGTTGTCGCATCGCTTTTTGCAGAAAACCGGTGCCCACTTTTCCGCGCGATGCTCTAGCCGCCAGGCAGCCGAGCGTCCGCGCAAATCATTTCGATCTCGTCGGAAAGGGGATGCGGGCAGACCTTCGCCCGCATCCCGCCAATTCAGCGAACGAAGGCGGCGATCTCCGCCGCAATTTCCTCGGCATGGGTCTCCAGCGCGAAATGACCGGTGTCGAAGAACACGATCCGCGCGTCCGGGACATCGCGTTTGTACGCTTCGGCGCCGGGGGGCAGGAAGAAGGGGTCGTTGCTGCCCCAGACCGCGAGCAAACGCGGCTGATGCGTGCGGAAATAGTCCTGGAAGGCCGGATAGAGCGCGACGTTGCTCTGATAGTCGCCGAATAGGTCGAGTTGCACATCGACGGCGCGTGGACGCGTCAGATAATGTGCGTCGAGCGTGTAGCCATCGGGCGAGACCTTGGCCGGATCCGGCACGCCGTGCGTGTACTGCCATTGCGTCGTCTCCGGGGTGAGCATCGCGCGGAGGGCATCGCGATTGGCGGCCGATGCGTCTTCCCAATAGGCGCGGATCGGATTCCACCCCTCGCTCAGGCCTTCGACATAGGCATTGCCGTTCTGCGAGACGATTGCGGTGATCCGCTCCGGATGCCGGAGCGCAAGGCGGAAGCCAGTCGGCGCGCCATAGTCGAACACATAGACCGCATAACGATCGAACCCGACGACGTCGGTGAAGCGGTCGATCGTATCGGCGATCGACTCGAAACTGTTGACCTTGGGATCATCGGATCGGCCGAAGCCCGGAAGATCGGGCGCGATAATGTGGAAGCGATCGGCGAGCAGCGGGATGAGGTCGCGGAACATGTGGCTCGAGCTCGGAAAGCCGTGGAGCAGCAGCAGCTTGGGTGCGCCCGCTCGACCGGCCTCGCGGTAAAAGATGTTCAGGCCGTCGACGTCGACATGACGGTGAGAGATGTGGGTCATGGTGCTTCTCCTTGGGATGGTGGAAAGATGGTTGGCAGGAGTTGTAACTTCTTAATTCATATCAATTAGGTTACAGTATGAGGTTACTTCGTTCTGAGCGCCGGTGAGAGAGCCGCCCTAAGAAGTTCCTCACACCGCCCGTTTATCGCAAATCAATGAAACCTCTCAAAGCAATGTTGACTGGTTACATCCGCGATATGTAACTTGTCAATTGGCATTTTAGAGGTTACATCCCCGACGGATCGAGACCGTACGGACGCCTGCCAATGTCGATGACCCAGCCCGCCAACTTCATCGCCGACGCATTGGGGCTCGATTTCCTGAATTCGATCGCAACCCCGGTCGACGTGCCGGTCGACTGGATCGGCGACGGTCAGGGGCTGGTCGACTGGTTGCGGCAGGCCGGCCTGGTTCCGACCGATATTCTCGAAGAGATTACGGGCCGCGCCATGCCGGGTGAGATCGATCGCGTAGCGGATCAGGCACGCGACCTACGCGAATGGTTTCGCGACTTCGTGCAGACGCATATGGGCGCCGCCCTCACGGCGGATATGCTCGCGGACCTCGAGCCGCTCAATCGCCTATTGGCGCGCGATGAAGCCTATGGTCGCATCGTGGTCAGCGGCGAACACGGGCATCGCCATCTGGGCTATGAAGTCGCGCGGCGATGGCGTTCGCCCGAATCGCTGCTGTTACCGCTCGGCGAGGCGATGGCGCGGCTGGTGGTTGAGGAGGACTTCACGCAGATCAAGGCGTGCGAGGGCCGGGGCTGCACGCTCCTGTTCGCCGACCACACGCGCGGGCACGCCCGGCGCTGGTGCAGCATGGGCGTGTGCGGGAACCGGGCGAAAGTGCTGGCGCATCGCAATCGGAAGAAGGCGCATTAGGCGGCCGGGCGCACGCCGCGATTCCAACTCGACCCGGCATCCTTGGCGCCGACTGGTTTTCAGCAGTTTACGTCGGCGATCAAATCGCTCCCGAAAACGTATCGCACTGGCGATAGTCGCCGGTGTCCAATCCGCGCTTCAGCCAGGTCATGCGCTGCTCCGAAGTCCCGTGGGTGAAGCTGTCGGGCACGACCCGTCCCTGCGATTCGCGTTGCAGTGTATCGTCGCCGATCGCCCTGGCCGCGGTCATCCCTTCCTGCAGGTCGTCGGGGTCCATCCGGTCGCGATTCTGCGCGGCCCAGACGCCGGCGAAGCAATCGGCTTGGAGCTCGAGCATCACCGACAGGCGATTGCCCTGGACTTCGCTCGAACTGCGTTGCAGCCGCGTCACGCGATCGGAAATGCCCATTAGATTCTGGATATGATGGCCGAATTCGTGCGCGATCACGTAATCCTGCGCGAAGTCGCCCGGCGCGCCGAAGCGCTGCGACAATTCCTGGAAGAAGCTGGTGTCGAGATAGATGCCCCGGTCGCCGGGGCAATAGAATGGCCCCATCGCCGATTGTGCCGCGCCGCAGCCGGACTGGCCGTTGCCTGAATAGAATACCAGCTTTGGTGCGACGAAGCGCTGGCCCTGTTGTTGGAAGATCGCCGCCCAGGTCTTGTCGGCCGAGCTGAAAGCGTTGCACGCGACCTTCGAGCTGGCGTCGACCGTGCAGCTCGATTTGGCGTCGGTCCCGGATGCGGATCGGGTCGCGGTGGTCGGCGCATAGCTGCCACCCGACCCCCCGGTATCGGCGAACTGCAATCCGCCGCTGAACAGGAAGAACAGTCCGACGACGACCGCGACGCCCAGGCAGCCGAAGCGGTTGAAGATGAACGGCAGAAAGGCGAACAGCAGTCCGCCGCCACCGCCACCGCCGCCAAATCCGCCGAAACCGCTGCCGCCCTGGCCACGCTGATCCTCGACATTGATGTTGGGATCGAAGTCGTCGAGCCGCATCGGCTGCCCCTTTTGTCGTTTTCGTCGCGATCAAAATGCGCTCCAACGCCCATGGTTGCAATCGCCCGATTGATCGACTCGGGCTCTTGGCCCATGCGGGCTCGCGATGGCCGACACCAATGCCCGCCGCCGCGCCAAGGCGCTTCCCTTGCCCGAACAGGTGGCATTGGTGCTCCAAGGGGGCGGCGCCCTTGGCAGCTATCAGGCCGGCGTCATCGAGGGGCTGGAAGCGAATGGCATCGAGCTCGACTGGGTAGCCGGCATTTCGATCGGCGCGATCAACGCCGCGATCGTCGCGGGCAATCCGCCCGAGCGTCGGGTCGAACGGCTGACCGCGTTCTGGGACAAGGTGACGAGCTCACTGCCCAGCTTTCCCATTTTCCCCGACGATATGGTGCGCGAAGCATTGCACGAATGGTCGGCGGGGTTCGTGATGCTGGCGGGCGTACCCGGTTTCTTCTCGCCGCGCGGCTTGCCGCCGGTGATGGCGCCGCCGGGAACCGATGCCGCACTCAGTTTCTACGACAGCGCCCCGCTCAGCGACACGTTGAACGAACTGGTCGATTGGGATCTGCTCAATGACGGACCGGTGCGGCTGTCGGTCGGCGCGGTCGATGTCGAAAACGGCAATTTCCGCTATTTCGACAACCGGTTCGAGCGGATCGACGCGCGCCATATCATGGCCTCGGGCGCCTTGCCGCCCGGCCTGCCGCCGGTGGAGATAGACGGGCGGCTGTGGTGGGACGGCGGGCTCGTCTCCAACACCCCGCTCAGCCATGTGCTCGACCATCAGGCCGAAGCTCTTTTGGTCTTCCAGGTCGACTTGTTCCCGTCGATCGCGGTGCGGCCGCGGACGATCATGGACGTGATGGCGCGCGAAAAGGAAATCCGCTTTTCGAGCCGCTCGCGCGAAATCTCGACCCAGTTGATGCGGCTGCGCAAGGATCGCGAGATCGCGCGCCGCGTGCTCGCCAAGCTGCCGCCCGAATTGGGCAACGACCCCGACGTTCGCGCGCTGGCCGAGCGGTCGGCCGAACATCCGGTCAATTTGGTCCATCTGATCTATCGCGCCAATGCCTGGGAAGGCGGCGCGCGCGACTTCGAATTCTCGGCGCGGACGATGCGCGAACATTGGCAGGCCGGCAGCGAAGACGTTGCCGCGACCATGGCCAATGCCGAATTGGTTGCCGAGAACATCATTGACGGCAAGACCGCTGCCTTCGACCTCACCCCTCGCTAAGGAGAAGATCCACATGTTCCTCAAGGGCAAGAGCGCCATCGTCACCGGTTCGACCTCGGGCATCGGACTGGCCTATGCCAAGGCCTTCGCCGCCGAGGGCGCGAGCGTGATGATCAACGGCTTTGGCGACGCCGCGGCAATCGAGAAGGAACGCGTCGCGCTGGAGGCAACGAGCGGAGCGAAGGCGCTGTACGATGCCGCCGACATGACCAAGGCCGCGGCGATCGAGGCGATGGTCAAGCGCTGTCACGACGAACTCGGCGGGCCCGACATCATCGTCAACAATGCCGGCATCCAGCATGTCGCGCCGATCGACGAATTCCCGACCGACAAATGGGACGCGATCATCGCGATCAACCTGACCAGCGCATTCCACATGATGCACGCGGCGATCCCGTATATGAAGGCGGCGAAATGGGGCCGGATCATCTCCACCGCCTCGGCGCACAGCCTGGTCGCAAGCCCCAACAAATCTGCCTATGTCGCCGCCAAGCACGGCATTGCCGGCCTGACCAAGACCGCCGCGCTCGAGGTTGCGACCCACGGCATCACGGTCAACGCGATCTCGCCCGGCTATGTCTGGACGCCGCTGGTCGAGAACCAGATTCCGGACACGATGAAGGCGCGCGGCCTGACTCGCGAGCAGGTGATGAACGACGTGCTTCTCGCCGCCCAGCCGACCAAGGAATTCGTCACGCCCGAACAGGTTGCTGCGCTTGCCCTGTTCCTGTGCCGCGACGAGGCGAAGTCGATCACCGGGGCCAATATGACCGTCGACGGCGGCTGGACCGCGGCCTGATGCCTTTTTCGGCTTGGCTGTACGGCGGTACTGCAACCGTTCCAGCTTGCCGAAACAGAGTCTAACGTATCGCCTGCGCAACCAACCGGCCGGTGGTTGGTTGTCGCGGCATGAAAAGGGCGCATTTCGGGGCGCTGATAGGCGCCCTGTTCGTGGTTGCGGTCGCTCCGGCGATGGCGAAAGACGACATGCCTGCGGATTGGCGGCGCATAGCGACGGCGGACGACCGCGTGCGGTTGCGCAATATTCGTCAGGCCTGGCTGGAAGCGCTGGCCAAGGCGCGCGCGGCCGGCCAGGGCAAGGCGATTGCCGCTCAAGGGGTGTTGTTCGATCCTGACCGCGCGCTGATCGGTGCCAAGCCGCCCGCCGGCGATTATCGCTGCCGCGTGTTCAAGCTCGGTGGACAGCGGCCGGGCAATCGCGACTTCATGGCCTATCCCGTCTTCCGTTGCCGGATCGATCCCGAAGGCGGGATGCTCAGCTTCTACAAGATCGGCGGGTCGCAGCGGCCCGTGGGGCTGGTGTTCGACGACGGCCGGTATCGCCAGATATTTCTCGGCACGCTGTCACTCGGCGACGAAGAGCGGCCGATGGATTATGGCCGCGATGCCAATCGCGACATGGCGGGGATCGTCCAGCGGATCGGGCCGCGGCGCTGGCGAATGGTGCTGCCCTATCCGCATTTCGAATCTTTGCTCGACGTGGTCGAACTGGTGCCGATGGACTGATTCTCAACGCGCCGCCGCGCGTGCCCCATAGAAGGTCCTGGCGTCAGCTTCGACCCGGCTGACCTGGGGGTTCATCGCCAATACCGATTCGAGAAAGGCGTGCGGCTTCTTCACGAATTTCGGCTGGATCACCGCGCGCAGGCCCGACCGGCGCGCGGCCTCGGCGACGAAATGGACGCAATTGCGCTTGCTCGCGCTGTAATGATGGTCGCCCTTTTCGCCCCATTCCTCGGTCAGATGGAGCACCGAATCATATTGCGCGTCGGTCAACAGCACAGAGAAATGCGCGAAGCTGCCCATGATGTAGCTGCGCGGCGTGATGTCGATCTTGCCCGGCACGTCGCCGAACAGAATCGCGGGCGAGATGACCTTGGCGGTGAAGCCGTAGGAGATGTCGACCGGCCGCCCACCGCGATCCGGCGTGCCGTCGAGCGTGACAAAGGCGTGGGGAAACATCTGCCCCTCTTCGCGCGACCAGAAGGTGATGCGGACCTTAGCGGCGGCCGGCTGGGCGGCGAGCGCTACCCAGACAAGCAGGAACGCAATCGCGATGCGGAGGCGGAGATGCATGGCAGGGCTTTAACAAGCGTCGCGCGGCGAGGGGAGATAAATCCTCCCCCACTTGGTGGGGAGGGGGGCGCGCGACGAAGTCGCGTGGTGGAAGGGGGTATCCTCCCCGGAATCCCTTGTGGCCCAGCCCCTCCACCAAGCCGCTTCGCGTCTTGGTCCCCCTCCCCGTAAACGGGCGATTTGATCTGCCGGAATAGAAAATGCCCGCCGAGACGAACCCGGCGGGCATCCTTTCCTCCCCAGGAAAGTCGGAAACCTTACAAGACCGAAGCGCCTAGGCTCGTCTCTGGCCGGGCAATTGGCCGAATTTCGTACGCCGGGCGATATGGCATGCGTCCGCGCCGAGGTCAGGCTGTCGACCGATCGGGCGTTATGACCGGTTGATATGTAAAGGATTGACAGTTCGCCTCCGCCGCCGGATCGCTAAGACCGGGCATTCTAATCGAGGATCGGGATGGCGGATCGCAAATTGCTGGCGGGACATGCGGTTCGGCGGCTGCGTCGGCGCGCCGGACTGACTCAAGCGGCGATGGCGGAGACGCTCGCGATCTCGCCCAGCTACCTCAATCTGGTCGAGAAGAACCAGCGCCCGCTGTCCGCCGCGTTGCTGGTCAAGCTCGCCGAGGCGTTCGATTTCGATCCGCGCGCGCTGGCGGCGGGCGAGCCGGGCGGCGGCGCGGCGGCGATCCGACGGCGGCTGGCCGATCCGATGTTCGCCGACCTCGAGATCGACCGCAACGAGGTGGAGGAATGGTTGGCGGGCGCGCCAGGCGGGGCAGAGGCTTTTGCTCGCGTATTCGATCGACTAGGGCAGGGCGCGGCAACGGGGGGAGCGGCCGGACCGCCCGACGTGGTCGCCGAATTGCGCAAGGAGATCGAGCGCTGGCGCGGCCATTACGCCGATCTCGACGCTGCGGCGGAGGCGCTGGCCGACGAATTGCGAATGGGCGCCGGCGATCTTTATGGTGCGATCGCCGAGCGGCTGCGCGTCAAGCACCAGCTTACCATCCGCATTCTGCCGGTCGACGTGATGCCCGACCTGTTGCGGCGGACCGATCTCCACGCCCGCCAGCTGCAAGTGTCGGAGACGCTCGATGCCGCCAGCCGCACTTTTGCCGCGGCCTATCAGCTCGGCCAGATCGAGGCGCGGCCGATGGTGGAGGCGCTGGTCCAGGGCGCCGCATTCGCCGACCGCGCCGGCGAACGCCTCTATCGCCGCTACCTCACCAGCTATTTCGCCGCGGCGGTGATGATGCCTTATGCCCGCTTCCTGCGCGCGTGCGAGGCGACCGGCTACGATCTCGAATTGCTGCAGCGTCGGTTCGGCGCGGGGTTCGAGCAGGTTGCGCATCGGCTGACCACCTTACAGCGTGTGGGCGCGCGCGGACTGCCGTTCTTCATGGTGCGGATCGATCGCGCGGGTCAGGTCTCGAAGCGCTTTTCGGGCGCGAGCGGTTCGGCGTTGGTCGAAAGCGACCGGCGTTGTCCGCTGTGGCGCGTGCATTCGGCGTTCGACCGGCCCGGCGACCTCGTGGTTCAACTGGTTGCGCTGGAGGACGGCGCGCGCTGGCTAACGCTGTCGCGGACGGTGACGCCGCAGGGCCGCCGTTATGGTGCGGTGCCGGCAGAATTTGCGGTCGGGCTGGGAGTCGCTGCCGAACTGGCGGGAAACCTCGCCGTGGCACGCGGTATCGACCTCAAAGGCGAGGCGACCCCGATCGGCCTGGGCTGCCGCGCCTGCGCGCGCCCGTCCTGCCCGCAACGCAGCGCCGCGCCGGCAGGCCGCGCTTTGCTGGTCAACGAGCGCGAGCGCGGGGTCAGCCCCTTTACCTTTGGCGGCGACTGAGATGGATGTGGTGGAGATCAGATCGCTCGGGCCCACCGACCTGTCGCTGATGCAGCAGATGCTCGGCATGTTCGGCGCGGCGTTCGAGGATCCGGCTGCCTATGACGGCGCGCGGCCCGACGACGCCTGGCTCGCGCACCTGCTCGGCGGAGAGACGTTCGTTGCCCTCGCCGCGATAGCCGAGGGGCAAATCGTCGGCGGGATCGCGGCCTATGTCCTCGACAAGTTCGAACAGCCTCGACGCGAAGTCTATCTCTACGATCTGGCGGTAGCCGAACCCTGGCGCCGGCGGGGCATCGCGACCGCGCTGATCGAGGAATTGAAGCGCGTAGCGAAAGCGCGCGGCGCGTATGTCATCTTCGTCCAGGCCGACCTGGGCGACGATCCCGCGATTGCCCTCTACACGGGGTTGGGCAGGCGCGAGGATGTGCTGCACTTCGATATCGATCCTTAGCCGCCAACTCTGTCGGTCATCGCCGCGGCCAGGATATCGTAGAGCTGCCGTGCCGCCGGTTCGAGGATGCGGCCGCCATCATGAATTGACAGGACGAACGGCTCGCCGGCCGGATCGGGAAGTCCCGCCTCGGCGCCGAGAACGTGCAGGTCGGCTGGAACGCCGATGGGAGTGCGCAAGGTCACGCCGAGCCCGGCTTCGACTGCCGCCCAGAGACCGCGCGCACTCGCGCTGGTCAGTACGACGCGCCAGGGGATGCCGGCGGCCTCGAGCAAGGCCAGTGCGCGCTGACGAAAGAAACAGGGCGCTTCGGTCAGGACGAGTGGCAGCGGCTCGCTGCCCGCCGGATCCCAATGCAAGCGGCGGGGCGATGGCCCAATCCAGATTGCCTTGAGCGCAACAAGCGGACGGGCATCGGCGCGGTCCGCCTGGTTCATGGCGAGCGCGACATCGAGTTCGCCGCGGTCCAGCCGATCGATCAGCGCACGATTGCGATCGACGATCGTTTCCAGACGCACGGCCGGATGCGCGCGATTGAATCGTCCGAGTACGTCGGGAAGCCAGGTTTCGGCGAGATCGGGTGGCAAGCCGAAGCGCACCTGGCCCTGCGCCGCCGTTCCGCGGACTGCGATCAGCGCCTCATCGTTGAGGTCGAGGATGCGACGCGCATAGGCCAGCAGGATTTCGCCGGCCGGCGTCGGCGCCAGGGCGCGGCCCTGTTTCGCGAACAGCGGCTCGCCTACCTGTTCCTCGATCTTGCGGACTTGTTGGCTGACCGCCGATTGCGACCGCCCGACGCGCTCGGCGGCGCGGCCGAAGCCGCCCAATTGCTCGGCCAGGACCAGCGTCCGGAGCACATCCATGTCGAGATTTGGCATCTGCATACTTCAGAATAACCGAAGCGATCCATTAAAACTATTCGTTTTTATGGATGGGATTGGCCGAGTAGCAGAGGTCATGAAGGAGACGCGTGATGTTCAGACTGTTGCCGCCACCGCGTACGATCGAAGTGGCTGCTGCTGCCATCCTTATCGGCGGGTCGCTCGCCGCGGCATCCGCTGCGGGCGAGCATCGGTCGCTGCCCCGCGCGCTGGTCGGTACCTGGTCGCTGGTCGCGGCCGACGTCCAGCATCCTGACGGCACGATCAGCCATGATTACGGCGCAGCGCCCCGCGGGAGCATGATGGTGGATAACGCCGGTCGCTACACGCTGATGATCTACAGGAGCGAGCGGCCGCGCTTCGCCTCAGGCGACCGCGCCAGCGGCACCCCGGAAGAATATCGCGAGACCGCGCTGGGGATGAGCGTGCATTATGGGATGTTGAGCGCGGACGTGAAGGCGCACACGCTGACCTTCGCAATCGAGCAGGCGAGCTTCGCCAATTGGAATGGGACGAAACAGGTCAGGCAATACCAATTGCAGGGCAAGGTGCTGCGCTACACCGTCGCCGCTCGGTCCAACGGCGACATCCCGATATCGATCTGGCGCAAGGTCGATTAGGCTGTAAATTAATTTACAGATTGTCACACGATTTAGCCCGTACGGTCACATCGTGACCGCTATCTTCCTCACGTCTCCGCGCTGAAAAGTGTAAATCGATGTACATAACCTCGCATCACCACAAGCGAGGACGTACCGTGACTTACCAAGATTCGATCGCTGCTACCGGCCAGCTCATCAAGAGCCACAACGGCACCTGGGACGGAATCGGCGCCGAGGCGGTGGCGCGGATGCAGGTCCAGAACCGGTTCCGCACCGGGCTCGATATCGCGCGCTACACCGCGGCGATCATGCGCCGCGACATGGCGGCCTATGACGCCGATCCGGCCAATTACACCCAGTCGCTGGGCTGCTGGCACGGTTTTATCGGCCAGCAGAAGATGATCAGCATCAAGAAGCATTTCGGCTCGACCGAGCGTCGCTACCTCTATCTCTCGGGCTGGATGGTTGCCGCTTTGCGCAGCGAATTCGGGCCGCTGCCCGACCAATCGATGCACGAGAAGACCAGCGTTCCCGCGCTGATCGAGGAACTCTACACTTTCCTGCGCCAGGCCGATGCCCGCGAGCTGGGGATGATGTTCCGCGAACTGGACAAGGCGCGCGAGGCGGGCGACGAAGTTGCCGAGCAGCGGCTGATTCACGCGATCGACAATCACCAGACGCATGTCGTGCCGATCATCGCGGACATCGATGCCGGCTTCGGCAATGCCGAGGCGACGTATCTGTTGGCGAAGAAGATGATCGAGGCCGGTGCCTGCGCGCTGCAGATCGAGAATCAGGTCTCCGACGAAAAGCAATGCGGGCATCAGGACGGCAAGGTCACTGTGCCACACGAGGACTTCCTCGCGAAGGTCCGCGCCTGCCGCTACGCGTTCCTCGAACTCGGCGTCGAGGATGGGATCATCGTCACGCGCACCGACTCATTGGGCGCGGGCCTGACCAAGCAGATCGCGATCAGCCACGCGCCGGGCGATCTCGGCGACCAGTATAATTCGTATCTCGATTGCGAGGAGATCGCGGTCGGCGACCTCAAGGCCGGCGACGTCCTGATCGAACGCGACGGCAAGCTCGTCCGTCCCAAGCGGCTCAAGTCCAACCTCTTCCAGTTCCGCGAAGGGACGGGGGCCGACCGTTGCGTGATGGACTGCATCGCCTCGCTGCAGAATGGCGCCGACCTGTTGTGGATCGAGACCGAGAAGCCGCATATCGAGCAGATCGCCTCGATGGTCGATCGCATCCGCGAGGTCGTGCCCAATGCCAAGCTGGTCTACAACAACTCGCCCAGCTTCAACTGGACGCTCAATTTCCGCCAGCAAGTCTATGACGCCTGGGTCGAGGCCGGCCGCGACGTCTCGGCTTATGATCGCGCGAAGCTGATGAGCGTGGATTACGACGCGACCGACCTGGCGGCCGAGGCCGACGAGCGCATCCGCACCTTCCAGGCGGATGCCGCGAAGCGGGCGGGCATCTTCCACCACCTGATCACGCTGCCGACCTACCACACGGCGGCGCTGTCGACCGACAATCTCGCGAAGGAGTATTTCGGCGAGGCGGGGATGCTGGGTTACGTCAAGAACGTCCAGCGCCAGGAAATCCGCCAGGGCATCGCCGCGGTGAAGCACCAGAACATGTCGGGCAGCGACCTGGGCGACGATCATAAGGAGTATTTCGCGGGCGAGGCCGCGCTCAAGGCGGGCGGCGCGCACAATACGATGAACCAGTTCGCGGCGTGATCGAACGGGATAGCGCAGGCTATCCCGCGCCCGCGATCACGCCCGGCTGGCGGGGCTTCCAGCTCCGACCGACGGCGCGGCTCCGCCGCGGCGTTACCGGCGCTGGCCAGTTCGCTGCCCTGACCTGGGCGAGCGATGTCCGCCGCCTCAGCCCCCGCTTGCGGCGGACCATGGACGGCCCGGAGGTTAGTAGCTCCTCCGGGCCGTTTCGTTTTTTAGCATGGGCGGCGCGCCGTCCGCACCGCTTTTCCCCGGCGAAGGCCGGGGCCCAGCTGCGACGTCGTCTCGACGGCGGGGTGCCTTGTCTGGCTGCTCGAAACTAGGCCCCGTCCTTCGCCGGGGAGGCATGTGCAGATTGGGGCGGGCGGGACTTACTCCCGCGCCAGCAGCGCACGCGCCGCGCCCTCGGCATCGCCTTGCTCATCCTCGATCGTGACCACGACCTTCGCCAGTTCCCCGGTGAACGCGAACGGCGCCCCGTAGCGCGATACCGGGCTCGACCGGTCGTGACCGATGTCGAGTCCCGACCAGCTGATGAAATTGACGAAACCGAAGCGGATCGTACCGCTACCGATCGGGGTGCCGTCGCACCGCAACTCGGCCCGCACCGGCGCGCCATGCGCGACATGGACCGAGAATACGTGCTCCCCCGCCTGCACCGGCGCATCGGACGAGACGATCTGATGCTCGCCGACATTGACGTCGAAATGCAGGCGATTGTCCTTCAAATACAGGCTGTAGCCGCAGGTGGCGTCGCCATGCGCGATCAACACGCCTTCGTCGCCGGGCTGCACATTCGCATGCGCCTCGATCCGGTATGACCGCGCGCGCAGATCCGGGGCGATGTCGGTCGGGATGTGCCCCATCCCCCTGTGGAACGTGAAGACGCGACGATCGCCCAGTCGGCGCGTAGCGTTCTCGGCAAAGCGCGGGCCGAACCGGTCGTCGAGCGGCAGGACCTGATGCGCTTCGGCCTGCTGCCACCACAGATCGATCAGTTCGTCGAGCTTGTCGGGATGTTGGGCCGAGAGATCGTGCGTCTCGGCGAAGTCGGTCGAGAGGTCGAACAATTCCCATTTGTCGGCATCGTAGGGCGTGCCCGGCGGGTGGAACGCCACTGCCTTCCACCCGCGATGGATGATCCCGCGATGGCCGAACATCTCGAAATATTGCGGTGTGTCGCGCTCGGGCGCGGTGGCGTCGGTTAACGACGCGGCGAAGCTCATGCCCTCGAGAGGCATCTGTGCCACGCCCGCGACGCTTGCCGGCGCGTCGATCCCGATCAGCTCGAGCAGGGTAGGAACCAGATCGACGGCATGCGCGAATTGATGCCGGATCTCGCCGCGCGCGGGCAAACGGCTGGGCCAGCTAACCACCAGCGGATCGCGGATGCCGCCGCCATGCGTGTTCTGCTTGTAGCGCCTGAGCGGCGTATTCGCCGCCATCGCCCAACCGAGCGGAAAGTTGGAATGCGTGTCGGGCCCGCCGATATCGTCGATCCGCGCCACCTTCTCCTCGATCGTCTCCGGCCGCATATTGTACGGCCCCATCGCGTTGACGAAGCCATAGCCGAGCCCCTCCTGGCTCGCGCCATTGTCCGACAGCACCAGGACCAATGTGTCGTCGGTCAGGCCGGCGGCATCGAGGAATTGAGACAGCCGCGCGATATTGCGGTCGGCATGATCGAGCATCGCGGCATAGGCGCCCTGGAGCCGCGTGAAGAGCCGTTTCGCCTCGGCGTCGAGGCTGTCCCAGGGCTGTACGAAGTCGTTGCGCGGCGGCAGCGTGGTCCCCCCGGACACCAGCCCCATCGCGATCATCCGCGCCAGCCGCCGCTCACGCTCCGCGTCCCAGCCGTCGCGGAACATCTCGTCATAATGCAGGATCAGGTCGCGCGGCGCCTGGTGTGGAGCGTGGCAAGCGCCATAAGCCAGCCAGAGAAGGAAAGGCTTGTCGGGCCGCGCGGCGACGTGATCCCCGACATAGCGGATCGCCTCATCGGTCAAATCCTCAGTAAGGTGATAACCGGTATGGTACGTTCCAGGTGGCGTTATCGGCGTATTGTCGCGGACCAGCTCGGGCGCGTATTGGTCGGTCTCGGCGTCCATGAAACCGTAAAAATGATCGAACCCGCGCCCCAGCGGCCAGCCGTCATGCGGCCCGGTCGGTCCGGTTTCGTCGAGCGGCGTCACATGCCACTTGCCGACCATGTAGCTGCTATAGCCATGCGGCCGCAGCATCTCGGGCAAAGTGCAGGCCTCCCGCGCGATCTTGCCGCGATAGCCCGGATAGCCGCTGTCGAAATTGGCGAGGCACCCCATGCCGACCGAATGATGATTGCGCCCCGTCATCAAGGCGGCGCGCGTGGTCGAGCACATCGCCGTGGTGTGAAAGCTCGAATAGCGGAGGCCACGAGCGGCGATCGCATCGATTGCCGGCGTCGCGATCGGCGACCCGTAACAGCCGAAATCCGACAGGCCGACATCGTCGAACAGAATGACGACGATATTGGGCGCGCCCGCCGGCGGCTTGGGTCCCGACGGCCAGAAGGGCGCATGCGGAGCGGCCAGCGGGTCGCGGTTGGGCATTGTCACTCTCCTGGCGCGCCCGCGTCTGGCGCGCGGGGTCTTGGAACCTGGCTCGCGCTGCGCCCCTAAATCCCTCCCCGGCGAAGGCCGGGGCCCAGTCGCGACCTCGTCTCGATGGCGGGATGCCACCCTCTTGTTCGTCAACCTAGGCCCCGGCCTTCGCCGGGGAGGGGTTCAAGGCCGATGAGCCAGTGCTTTGGGAGGTTATGGAGCGGGCCAGAGACGGGACAAGAGCCAGCTTACGCGCATTGGGAAGTTCGGTCGCGATTCAGGCAGCCACACGCAGCCAAATCGCGGTGGCGTCGTCGCCCTGCTTGAAGCGCGGCCAGCGCATGCACTCGGCATCTTCGGCCTCGGCGGCGCGCAAACGCGCGGCGATGCCGGATAGCCCGCTTTCGACGAGCAGGCCGGGCAGCGCCACTTGATCGATCAGTCCATAGAGATCGGTGACCGCCGCGAAGCCGTCGCTCATCAGCAGCAATTCGTCGCCCGCCACGCAGGGCTGGCTCGAATAATAGATGTGGTCCGCACCTGCCGCGTCGACTCCCAGCACCAGCCGGTCGGGCCGGCTACGCGCCGTCCGCAACACGTCGAGCACCGGCGCGACGCGCTGGACCGATCCCAGGCCATGATGCGCAACGCTCCGTGCGAGATCGGTTTCGTCGTCGCGGATATCGCGCTGCGGCCCTATCCGTGTCGCCTGGCCATTGCGGATCAGCAACGCCGCGCAATCGCCGAGCCAGGCGCAATCGACGACATTGCCGGCGACCGCGACGGCGAGAAAGGAGGCCGAGGGGATTTCCCAAGTCTCGGGCTCGCGCGTGCGCTGTTCGGCGAAGCGCGCCGCGACCTGTTCGAACACGATGCGGCAGGTCTGCTCGATCGAACCATCCTCAGGGGCGGCGGCGAAAGCGCGGTCGGCCTCGGCCGCGATCCACGCTGCGCCACCGCGATTGCCGAGCAGTCCCGGCTCGCCCAGGTCGGTCGCGCCGTCGATCACCCAGGCATGGGCATGGCCCGCGCCGGTGCGGTCGTCATTCGCTTTCGAATTGTCGCCCGCGATGGAGAGCGACTGGATCAGGTCGAGGTGCATCTGTCCCTCCGCTTCAAGAGGAGGTCAGGCGCCCGCGGCGTCGAGCTTGTCGAGTTGTGCGGCGCTGAACGTCAAGTCCATCGCCGGCAGCAATTCCTCAAGCTGCTTCACGCTGGTCGCGCTGGCGGTCGGCGCGGTGACGCCGGGTTGCGCCGCGAGCCAGGCAAGTGCGATCTGCGCCAGGGTCGCGCCGGTCTCCGCCGCGACCTCGTCCATCGCGTTCAGCACCGCGGCCCCCTTGCCTTGAAGCAATTCGGCCATCCGCCCGCCCCGCACGCTCTTGCCGAGATCGTCGGCCGAGCGGTATTTGCCCGTCAGGAAGCCCGAGGCGAGCCCGTAATACGGCAACACCCCGATATTATGCTCGACGCAATAGTCCTGCAGTTCGCCTTCGAACTTGTGGCGGCTGACGAGATTATATTCGGGCTGCAGCACCTCAAAATGCGGGCCGCCCGCAGCACGCGCGACGTCGTTGGCTGACTTGAGCCGAGCGGCATGGAAATTGGACGCGCCGAGCACGGCGACCTTGCCGGCGGCGACCAGCTTGGCGAACGCCTCCATATAGTCTTCCTGCGGCGTCGCTTCGTCGTCCTGGTGCGCATAATAGAGCGCGATTTGCTCGACCCCGAGCCGCTGCAGCGACGCGTCGCACGCTTCGGCGATCCGTGCGGGCGCGAGCTTCTCGCCCGTCGCGCTCGGCAGCATGCCGACCTTGGTGGCGACGCCGACTTTCTTGCCGCTCGACTTGATCCACTCGCCGATCACGCTTTCCGATTCGCCGCCTTTGTGGCCCGGCACCCAAGCCGAATAGACGTCGGCGGTGTCGACCAGAGTGCCGCCGGCGTCGACAAAGGCGTCGAGGACAGCAAAGCTGGTCGCCTTGTCGGCGGTCCAGCCGAACACGTTGCCGCCGAGGCACAATTTCGGGGTGTGCAAATGGCTGGCACCGAGGCGGCGAAGATCGGTCATTGCGCGTTTCCTTGATCGGGCGGCGTCGGGTCGGCTGGCTGGGCCGGCACGGCATTATTGGCATCGAGCATCGCCGCCGCGTCGTTCAACGCGCGCTGGTCGTCGGCCGACACGCCGCCTGTATCTTCACGGCTCGAGCAGGCCGCCATGCCCATCATGAGGGCGAGGCCGGCGAAAGCGAGGCGAGCGCGCATCAATCCTCGATCTCGTTGCCTGCGTCCTTCAGCGCCTGGCCGGCATCCTTCTTCGCGTCGCTGGTCGCCTTGTCCATCTTGTTCGATGCGGCATCCATGTGATTCTCGGCGGCGCCCAGCGCCGAATCGACCGCCGCATCGGTCGTGTCGACCGCGCGCGCCATGGTCGCATTGGCGTCGCCCGCCATCGTGTTGGCCGCTTCGGCCGCTTCGTTCTGTGCCTTGTGGCTGCAGGCGGCGACGCCGAGCGCAGCGACGATCGCGAGCGACACGGCGAGTGTCTTGGGAGCCTTGGTCATCCGGAAATCTCCTGCCAATGGGGGTCGAAACACCGCTACCGCCGCCCCGTTCCGCGCGCAACGCGTTGACGGCATATAAAGATATCTTTATATCTCTATCTGCCATGCCGAACGCCCTCGACATCTTCCGTGCGCTTGCCGATTCGACGCGGCTGCGGATCGTTGCGCTGGTGCGCTCGATGGAGCTGTCAGTGGGCGAACTCGCGCAAGTGCTGGGACAAAGCCAGCCACGCGTCAGCCGGCACGTGAAGATATTGTCCGATGCGGGCATCGTCGAGCGCCGTAAGGAAGGCAGCTGGGTGTTCGTCGCGATGGGCGCGCGCGATGTCGCCGCACCGCTCTGCATCGCGCTCGATGCCTGGGAAGGCGACCGTGCGCATGCTCGTGCCGAGGCTGATGCGGCACGGCTGGCGGCGGTGCGTGCCGATCGCGCGGCGCACGCGGCGGGCTGGTTCGAAAGCAACGCCGGCGAGTGGGATGCGATCCGCTCGCTCCACATCGCCGAGGAACAGGTCGAGGCCGCGATGGCCGCGGTGCTCGGCGATGCACGGGTCGAGCGGCTGATCGATATCGGCACCGGCACCGGGCGGATGCTGGAATTGTTCGCGGGTCAGGCCGATCATGCGCTCGGCATCGACCGCAGTTCCGAGATGCTGCGGCTGGCGCGCGCCAAGCTGACCGAGCGCGGGCTCGACAATACCGAATTGCGGCAGGCCGATCTCTACGCGCTGCCGCTCGATAGCGGCACGGCGGACCTCGCGATCCTGCACCACGTTCTTCACTTCGCGCAGACGCCCGACGCCGCAATCGCCGAGGCGGCGCGTGTGCTCAATGCCGGCGGCCGGTTGCTGATCGTCGATTTCGCGCCGCACGGACGCGAGGAATTGCGGATTCGCGACGCGCATGCGCGTCTCGGTTTTTCGGACGAACAGATGCTCGGCTGGTTCGAGCATTCGGGGCTCGCGCCGGTGCGGACCGAGACGCTCGAGGGCGGCGAACTGACGGTGAAATTGTGGCTGGCGCGCAAGGCAGGCGCGCCGGCGCGTATAGCGGAGGCAGCGTAATGGTTTCGGTCAAGCAGATGGCGGAGGCGCGGTTGGCGCTGGCGAGTCCGTTGTTCGCGGACGTCGCGGGCGATGCCCGGGTCAGCTTCGAATTCTTCCCGCCCAAGACCGAGAAGATGGAGGAGACTCTGTGGGAGTCGCTGCAGACGCTAAGTCCGCTCGCACCGCGTTTCGTCTCGGTTACCTATGGCGCCGGCGGCTCGACCCGCGAGCGCACGCACGCGACCGTCGCCCGGATCGCGCGCGAGACCAATATCCCGGCCGCCGCGCATCTGACCTGCGTCGAAGCGACCCGGGAAGAGATCGACCAGGTTGCTGACGACTATTGGAATGCCGGCGTACGTCACATCGTCGCGTTGCGCGGCGACCCGCCGCGCGCGGGCGAGAAATATGCCACGCATCCCGGCGGCTATGAGAATGCCGCCGATCTCGTCGCGGGGTTGCGCAAGCTCCATCCGTTCGAGATCTCGGTCGCGGCCTATCCCGAATGCCATCCGGACTCGCCCGATGCGGTCGCGGACATCGACAACCTCAAGCGCAAGCTCGACGCTGGCGCCAGCCGTGCGATCACCCAGTTCTTCCACGAGGCGGAGACCTTCTTCCGCTATCGCGATGCGCTCGCCGCGGCGGGGATCGACGCGGAGATCGTTCCCGGAATCATGCCGGTGATGAACTTCGCCAGCGTCCAGCGCATGTCGGCGATGTGCGGGACGGCGGTGCCGAGTTGGATGGGACGGCTGTTCGACGGGCTCGACGATCATCCGGCGGCGCGGCAATTGGTGTCGGCGACGATCGCCGCGGAATTGTGCCGGCGGCTCTATGCCGGCGGCGTGCGCAATTTCCACTTCTACACGCTCAACCGCGCCGAGCTCAGCTACGCGATCTGCCATTTGCTGGGGATTCGGCCCAAGGACGCGGCGAAGGCGGAAGCGGCGTAAACTAAATTCCCCTCCCGCTCGCGGGAGGGGTTAGGGGAGGGCGTGTTCCTCTCGCGAAAAGACAGACCCTCCCCCAGCCCCTCCCGCTCGCGGGAGGGGAGCATGAGGACGAAGATATGACACCACGTGAAAAACTGCTCGCCGAAGCGGCGAAGCGCATCCTGATCACCGACGGCGCGTTCGGCACCGAGATCCAGAACTGGAAGCTCTCGGAAGCCGATTATGCCGGCACGCTCGGCCTGAGCCACGACCAGAAGGGCAATAACGACATCCTCGCGCTGACCAAGCCCGAGGTGCCGGCGTCGATCCACCGCGCCTATTTCGAAGCGGGCGCCGACATCGCCGAGACCAACACTTTCTCGGCCAACCGCATCAGCCAGGCCGATTACGGCGCCGAGCATCTGGTCCGCGAGATCAACCTCGAAAGCGCGAAAATGGCGCGGGCCATCGCCGACGAATTCGAGGCGAAGGACGGCCGTCCCCGTTTCGTCGCCGGTGCTATCGGGCCGACCAACAAGACGCTGTCGCTGTCGCCCGACGTCAACGACCCCGGCTATCGCGAGATCGACTTCGATTACCTCAAGGATGTCTATCGCGAGCAGATCGATGCCTTGATCGAAGGCGGGATCGATTTCGTCCTGATCGAGACGGTGTTCGACACGCTCAACGCCAAAGCGGGCGTGATGGCGGCGATCGAGGCGGGAGAGGCGCTCGGCCGCGACTTGCCGATCATGCTGTCGATGACCTTGACCGATCTGTCGGGCCGCAATCTGTCGGGCCACACGGTCGAGGCGTTCTGGCACGCGGTGCGCCACGCCAAGCCGGTGACGATCGGGCTCAATTGCTCGTTCGGCGCCGAACAGCTCCGCCCGCACGTCAAGACGCTCGCCGAGATCGCCGATACGTTGATCATGGTCTATCCGAATGCCGGACTGCCCAACGAACTAGGCGCTTATGATGAGGAGCCGGCCACGACCGCCGGTCTGGTCGGCGAATGGGCCGAGGCAGGGCAGGTCAACATCCTGGGCGGTTGCTGCGGCTCGACGCCGGCGCACATCAAGGCGATCGCCGATGGAGTGCAGGGGCTGCCGCCGCGCAAGATTGTGACGCCTGAGGTACGGACGCGGCTCGCCGGACTCGAACCGATGATCATGGCTGCCTGAGAGCAACCGTCACCCCAGCGAAAGCTGGGGTCTTTGAGTGATAGCGCGCGCCTGCTGCGTGAGATCCCAGCTTTCGCTGGGATGACGAATGGGAACATAATGACGACTGCCTCCAACTCCTCCGCCAATTTCGTCAATGTCGGCGAGCGCACCAACGTCACAGGATCGGCGGCGTTCAAGAAGCTGATCATGGCCGGCGACTATGCCAGGGCGGTCGAGGTCGCGCGCCAGCAGGTCGAGAACGGTGCGCAGGTGGTCGACGTCAATATGGACGAGGGCCTGCTCGACGCGGTCCACGCCATGACCACTTTCCTCAAGCTGATCGCCGCCGAGCCTGACATCGCGCGCGTGCCGGTGATGATCGACAGCTCGAAATGGGCCGTGATCGAGGCCGGGCTCAAGTGCGTGTCGGGCAAGCCGATCGTCAATTCGATCAGCATGAAGGAAGGCGAGGAACAGTTCCTCGACCATGCCCGCAAGTGCATGGCCTATGGCGCCGCGGCGGTGATCATGGCGTTCGACGAGACCGGCCAGGCCGACACCAAGGAACGCAAGGTCGAGATTTGCGAGCGCGCCTATAAATTGCTGATGGGGATCGGCTTTCCGCCCGAGGACATCATCTTCGACCCCAACGTCTTCGCGATCGCGACCGGGATCGAGGAGCATAACAATTACGGCGTCGATTTCATCGAGGCGACGCGCGAGATCAAGCAGCGCTGCCCGCACGTCCATATCTCGGGCGGCCTGTCGAACCTGAGCTTCTCGTTCCGCGGCAACGAGCCGGTGCGCCGCGCGATGCACTCGGTGTTCCTATACTATGCCATCCCCGCCGGCATGGACATGGCGATCGTCAATGCCGGCCAGCTCGACGTCTACGACACGATCGATCCCGAACTGCGCCAGGCGTGCGAGGACGTCATCCTCAACAAGGATCCCGATGCCGGCGAGCGGCTGGTCGCGCTCGCCGAGAAGTTCCGCGGCACCGATGCGGCGGCCGAAAAGGCGGCCGAGGAATGGCGCGGCTGGGACGTCGCCAAGCGGCTCGAACATGCCCTGGTCAAGGGGCTCGACCAGTATGTCGTCGAGGATACCGAGGAAGCGCGCCTGCAGACCGCGCGCCCGATCGAGGTGATCGAGGGGCCGCTGATGGACGGCATGAACGTCGTCGGCGATTTGTTCGGGTCGGGCAAGATGTTCCTGCCCCAGGTCGTGAAATCGGCGCGCGTGATGAAGAAGGCGGTCGCGCATCTGCTGCCCTTTATCGAGGCACAGAAGGAGCCTGGCGCCAAGGGCAAGGGCAAGGTCATCATGGCGACCGTCAAGGGCGACGTGCATGATATCGGCAAGAATATCGTCGGCGTCGTGCTTCAGTGCAACGGCTTCGATGTGGTCGATCTCGGCGTGATGGTGCCCTGGTCGAAAATCCTCGAGGCGGCGAACGAGAATGACGCCGACATGATCGGCCTGTCGGGTTTGATCACGCCGAGCCTCGACGAAATGGTCACGGTCGCCGAGGAAATGAAGCGCGCCAGGATGACGATGCCGTTGCTGATCGGCGGTGCCACGACATCGAAGGTCCACACCGCGCTGCGTATCGCCCCGGCTTATGACGGCCCGGTCGTCCATGTCCTCGACGCCAGCCGCGCGGTCGGTGTCGCCACGACGCTCGTGTCGGACACGCAGCGCGACGACTATGTCGTCAAGATCGCGGACGATTATGCCGCCGTGCGCAAGTCGCGCGAGAATAAGGGCCAGAACGAATTGCTGCCGCTGGCGCAAGCGCGTGCCAATGGCTTCAAGGCCGATATGGCGCTCAAGCCGTCGGCGCCCAAACAGCCCGGCCGCCATGTCTTCGCCGATTGGGATCTGAGCGACCTGCGCGAGTGCATCGACTGGACGCCGTTCTTCCGCGCCTGGGAACTCGCCGGCACTTATCCCAAGATCCTCGACGACGAGATCGTCGGCGAAAGCGCGCGGTCGCTGTTCGCCGATGCCAACAAGATGCTCGACAAGATCGTCGCGGAAAAGTGGCTGACCGCGCGTGCCGTGGTCGGCCTGTGGCCCTGCGCGCGTTACGAGGATGATGTCGTGGTCGCGCCCGAGGGCGATTGGACCGCCGAGCAATTGCGCAGCTTCGATTTTCTCAATCTGGCTGATGACGAAAGTCACGTGCGCCTCCCGTTCCTGCGTCAGCAGATCGCCAAGCGCGAAGGCCGGCCCAATATGTGCCTGGCCGATTTCGTCGATCCCCAGGGCGACTGGCTCGGCGGATTCGCGGTGTCGATTCACGGCATCGAACCGCATCTCGCGCGGTTCAAGGCGGCGATCGACGACTATTCGGACATCCTGCTCAAGGCATTGGCCGACCGTTTCGCCGAGGCGCTGGCCGAGCGGCTCCACCAGCATGTCCGCACCACGCTCTGGGGCTATGCCGAGGGCGAGCAGCTGACCAACGAGGCGCTGATCCGCGAACAATATCGCGGCATCCGTCCGGCGCCCGGCTATCCCGCTTGTCCCGACCACAGCCTGAAGCCGATATTGTTCAAGCTGCTCGACGCGCATCATGCGACGGGTATCAGCCTGACCGAAAGCTTCGCGATGCTGCCGACCGCGGCGGTCAGCGGCTTCTATTTCGGGCATCCGCAAGCGGAGTATTTCGGCGTTGCGCGGATCGGTCGGGACCAGGTCGAGGATTATGCCGTGCGGCGTGGAACGGACCTGCCGACGACCGAGCGGTGGCTGCGGCCCAATCTCGACTGAGATCGCGTCCGAAACGGAGGCATCTCGCGTGGATGCGGAGGTCTTCGACTGGTAACCTTCCCTGATGGAAATTGGGAGGGACTGATGGCCGATCGTGATGCCGTGCTCGCAGTAATCGACGCCGCTTATGCCGCGCGCAAACAGGGCGACAAGGAAGCGCTCGCCACGCATTTTGCGCCGGGCGCTACCTTTCGGCTCGTCGGCCGAAGCGATGTCATGGGATTCGACGTCGGTCCGGTCGCCGCGCTGGACGCGATCAACGAGTTGATCGACCTCTTCACGTTCCACGAGATCGAGCGGCTGCACGTCGCGGTGAATGATCATACCGTGTTCATCCATCTGCGTATCGAGGTCTCGGCGGGCGGCGGCGAGCGAGACGTCACCGAAACATGCGACATCTGGACACTGGATGACGAGTTGAAGACGGTATCGCTGGTCGAGTTCGCCGACACGGCGACGATGGCGCAGATGGCGGCGAGTGCGATGGCGGCTGGTTGAGCGGTTTATTCCCTCTCCCTTGTGAGAGAGGGAGGGAGCCGACATAGTCGGCGGAAGGGTGAGGGGGACCCACAAGCGACATCCCTCCCGACTCCCCCTCATCCTTCCGCGGCTGCGCCGCTCCCTCCTTCTCCCACAACGGGAGAAGGAAATTGTCTCGCCTTGGGGCACACTCGCGGCCTGTTCATTTCTGGAGCCGGCGTTCGCCGTTCGACCGGGCAATTAACCGTCATTTCAGCTACCCCAATCACACCCAGCCGCCGATAGCCCAGCGCGAAGGAGTCCTCCATGCGCCGTGCCCTGTTCGCCCTGCTCCCATTACTCGCCGCCGCGCCGCTCCAGGCCGAGCCGGGCGCCGCGCCCTTCACGGTGCAGGAAACCGGACAGGGCTTCGCCAATCTCGACGATGCGGTGCAGTCGATCCGGATGGGCACCGCGACGATCGTGATCGCGCCGGGCATCTATCATCAGTGCACGGTGCAGGCAGGCGGCAACATCACCTTCAAGGCGGCTGAGCCGGGCACCGCGATCTTCGACGGCGAAACGTGCGAGGGCAAGGCGGCGTTCGTGCTGCGCGGGCTGTCGTCGGTGGTCGACGGCATCGTGTTCCGCAACATGCGCGTGTCGGACGGCAACGGCGCCGGCATCCGTACCGAGATGGGCAACCTCACGGTGCGCAACTCGATGTTCCTCGACAGTCAGGAAGGCATTCTCGGCGGCCAGCCGGCGGATCAGCAAATCGTCATCGACCGCTCGACTTTTTCCGGGCTCGGCCAGTGCGACGAGACGGTTGACTGCTCGCACTCCATCTACCTTGCCAACAAGGGGTCGGTGACGATCACGCGCTCGCGCTTCGAGCGCGGCACCGGCGGCCATTACGTCAAATTGCGCGTGCCCAATCTGTCGATCACCGATAACAGCTTCGATGACAGCCAGGGCCGCAAGACCAACTACATGATCGACCTGTCGGAAGGCGGCACTGGCGTGATCGCGCGCAACACCTTCGCCGACGGGCCGAACAAGGAGAATTGGACCGGCTTCATCGTCGTCGCGGCGGAAGGGCGGACCTATCCGTCGACCGGGCTGAAGGTGGTTGGCAACACCGCGACGCTGGCGCCCAATTTCGGCAAGAGCCCGGCCTTCGTCGCCAATGTCGGCCGCGACCGGCTGGAGGTGGGTGAGAACCAGTTGGCGACAGGCATCCGCAAGTACGAGGAGCGCTGAGGCTTCCCACTCTAAGTGCTCCTGCGAAAGCAGGAGCCCAGGGCTACGGAGGGATTCGCTTGCGACCCTAGGCTCCTGCTTTCGCAGGAGCACTGAAGGCGGATCATTTAGGGCCGGTTCGACAACTGGAACCGATTCCCGCCGGGATCGTCGCCGTCGCACAGATGCAAGTTGCCGAACACCTTGACCGGTCCCATCTTGGCGCCGCGCGACACCAGATCTTCTCGCGCCTCGGCGACATCGTCCGCGTGAAAGACGATCTTGTGCGGGCCCTCGAAATCGGGGCCGATCTTGACGCCTTTGCCTGCGGCATGGATCGCGATGTTGCAGCCGCCCGCCGCCAGATCGGCCCAACCGTCATCCTCCTCGACCATGTCCAGCCCGAACATGTCGCGATAGAAATCGCGCATCGCAGCGAAATTATGCGTGAACAGGATCACGCGGCGCATCGCATAGCTCATGGGCAAGTGCTTCCCGTGCCGCCATCGAGATCGAGGCAGCGGCCATCGACATCGCCCGGCTTGAGCGCGAAGCCGAGCACCCCGGCCAGGCTGGGCATGATATCGACCGTCTCGATCGACAGCGGCTGTTCGAACCCTTTCATTCCCTTGCGCCAGAACAGGATCGGCACGCGGCGGTCATAATCCCAGGGCGAGCCATGCGTCGCCACCGCGCCGGGATAGTCGCCCGGCGGAATGGCGGTGATGCGCGGCTTCAGGAACACCACGAAATCGCCCGACCGCGCCGGATCGAACGAGGCGCGTTCGCGCTGGAGCAACGTCCAGCCTTCAGGAGGGCCGTCGGGAAGCGGAGCGGCGGCGATGTCCGCTTGGGTGAAGACCGCGGCTACCTGCGGATCCGAGCGGTAACGCGCGACTGCGGCGGCAAGCACCTTGGCGCGCTGGTCGCCGGTCAGCTTGGGGTCGATCCAGACGTCGCCATTGGTGCCGCCATAGAGGATCCGGCCGGTCAGCCCCATGTCTTTGGCGATCACGTCGCCAACCGTCTTGGGCGTCAGCGCGAGCGCGACACGGTCGGCCATCGGCATCGCGCGTTCGCGTTCGCGTTCGGGAATGTCGTTGCCGCCATGGTCGGCGGTCAGCGCGACGACATAGTCGACCCCGGTCTTGTCGAGCGCGGCGAACAATTTGCCCAAAGTCTGGTCGAGAGTGGCGAGCTGGATGCACATCTCCGACCCTTCGGTGCCGTAGGTGTGACCGACATAATCGGTCGCCGAGGCGCCGATCGTCAGGATGTCGGTCGATTTGCCCCGGCCAAGCTTCATGTCGCGGACCATCGACGTGGCAAGGCCGATCACCGTGCTGTCGAACGCGGGTGACGCTTTCCACTTCGCCTCGCTGTTGGCGGCGCGTTCGAACTTGCCCGCGCCGACCGTCTGGCCATTGGCGCTGATCGCGCGGTCGATCGGCTTGCACCATTCGGGTTCGGCGAGAGCGGCGCCGGGCTTGGCGATTTCCGCCTTCGCCGCAGCATTTGCGGCGATCACCGCGGCCGGCTCGGTTCGCCCGGCATACGAAATGAAGCCCTTGCCATCGCGCCAGAACCAGAGCTGGTCGACCTTATGCCCGCCCATCATGATCGCCGCACGGTCCTTGCCCGCGACCGACACGGTGCGGACATTGGGGTCGGCATCCTTCATCCGCTCGCCCAGGGTCGGCACGCGAAAGTGGAGGTCGGACGCAACATAGTCCTTGGCCGGGCCTTTCGACGGGTCTTCCGCGCAATAGACCGATCCGGGTCTCGGGCCGGTCCATTCGTACCAGTCATTGGCGATGATCCCGGTCCGCGTCGGGCGGTCGCCGGTCATGATCGTCGAATGGCCGGGGCAGGTTTCGGTCGCGGCATGGCTCTGATAGCCAGCAGGGAACACCGCGCCGTCGAGCAGCCGCCTGAACCCGCCGGTGAACCGGTTGCGATATTCGGCGAACAAATCGGCGGAGAATTGATCGACCGAAACGACCACGACCAGTTTCGGCGGCGGTGCCTTGGCAGCGGCGGCCACCGGCGGCGCATCCTGCGCGGCGAGCGGAGCGGCCGTAACCGCGAGGACGAGCGGGACGAATTTGGCTAGGCGCATCAGTGGGAAACTCCGCTGGCGGGCTGGGCGAGGCGATGAAGGACCGCTAAGGGGCGGACGGGTCAGGTACAAGAGGTCGCATGCGCGCGTTCGGTTTCGTTCCGATGACAATGATGCTGACGATGATCCTGGCGATCTTCGCCTGGGCCATGCCGGCGTCCGCGCAGGCCGATCCGGCGAACGACCCCCCGCCGCATCTCAAGATCCAGCTCGTCGCGGAGATGAGCAGGCCCAAAGCGGGCAGCACGATCAATCTCGCGCTCGACACCCGGCCACAGCCGGGCTGGCATGGTTATTGGCAGAATCCGGGCGACGCCGGGTTTCCGGCGAAGTTCGCCTGGACCCTCCCCGACGGCACGACCGTGGGCGATCCGCGCTATCCGGCGCCGCAGCAACTGATCGTCGCCGGGCTGATGAACTATGTGTTCGAACAGCCTTATGCGGTGATCGTGCCGCTCACCGTGCCTCAAGGACTGGCGGTGGGAAGCAAGCTGCCGATCAAGCTGCATCTGCAATATCTCGTCTGCACCAAGACTCTTTGCGTTCCCGAACAGGCCGACCTGGCGACGGAGTTGACGGTCGGCGACGGGCAGCCCGACCCGGCGCTCGCGGCGCAATTCGCGCAATGGAGGCGCGCATTGCCGCAGCCGCTCGGCTCGCGTGCGACCTATCAGGCGCAAGGCGGCGCTGTGCGGATCGCGATTCCCTATCCGGCGAGCGCGACGGCTGAAGGGGGCTATTTCTATCCGATCACCGCCGATGCGATCGACTATGCCGAACCGCAAAAGGTGGCGCGCGACGGCGACCGGCTGATCGTCACGACCAAGGGCAAGGGCGCGTCCGGGCCGATCGAGGGCGTGCTGAATGTCGACGGCCACGCTCTGGCGCTGACCGCCGATCGCGGCGTGGTGCCGGCGCCTGCCGCGACAGCCGGCGGGAGCGACTGGTCGACCGTGTTGCTCGCCTTTCTCGGCGCGGTGCTCGGCGGGCTGATCCTCAACGTCATGCCCTGCGTGTTCCCGATCCTGAGCCTCAAGGCGCTGAGCCTGGCGCGCGCCGGTGGCGACGAGCGCGCCGCCAGACACGATGCGCTGGCTTATGCAGCCGGAGCGATCGCCGTCTGCTTCGCGCTGGGCGTCGTCATCCTGGCGTTGCGGGCGGGCGGCAGTGCCGTCGGCTGGGCGTTCCAGCTTCAGGACCCGCATGTCGTAATTTTACTGCTGCTGCTGACCGTCGCCATCGCCCTCAACCTCGCCGGCGTGTTCGAAGTGCCTGTCCCCGGCTTCGTCAATCGTACGGGCGGCGCCAGTGGGGCGTTCGCCACCGGCGCGCTTGCCGCCTTCGTGGCAACGCCGTGCGCCGGTCCGTTCATGGCGACGTCGCTCGGCGCGGCGCTGATCTTGCCCTGGCCGGCGGCGCTGGCGATTTTCGTCGGGCTAGGCCTGGGTCTGGCCCTGCCGTTCCTGTTGCTCGGTTATGCACCGCCGTTGCGCAATCGATTGCCTCGGCCGGGCGCCTGGATGGACACGTTGCGGCGTATCCTGTCGATCCCGATGTGGCTGACCGCGGTGGCGCTTGCCTGGGTGCTCGGCAGAGAGGCCGGCGTCAACGGCATGGCATTGGGGCTGCTCGTCTCGCTTGGTGCGGCAATCGTCTTTTGGGTGGCCGGACGACGTCAGGCACGGGGATTGGGCTTCGGCGCCGTGGCGGTGCTGCTGCTGGCCATCATGGCAGGTGCGGGTGCGTGGCTGATCCGTGCGCAGCCGGCCGAGGCAAGCGTGGCCGCCGCGGGCGAAGAGAAGTTCAGCGAGGCGCGGCTCGCGCAACTCCGTGCGCAGGGCCGTCCGGTGTTCGCCTATTTCACCGCGGACTGGTGCCTGACCTGCAAAGTCAACGAGCGCGTCGCGATCGACACCGATGCCGTCCACGCCTCGTTCAAGGCGAAGAACGTCGCGGTGCTGGTCGGCGACTGGACCAATGGCGATCCGGTGCTCGGCCGCTTCATCGAAGCGCATAATCGTGCGGGCGTGCCGCTCTATCTCTATTATCCTGCCGGTGGCGGTGAACCGCGTATCTTGCCGCAGGTGTTGAGCCCGTCGCTGCTGGAGGAATTGTGATGATCGTCAGAGTGCTGGGCATGACCGCGGCCGCGCTAGCGCTCGTCGCGGCAGCGCCATCCAATGACCCGCCGGCCTGGACCCAGCCGACCGCCCCGTTCCGCATCGCCGGCAACATCTATTATGTCGGGACCGAGGGGCTGGCGTCCTATCTGATCGTCACGCCCAAAGGCCTGATCCTGCTCGATCCTACGATGGAGGAGAACGTCCCGGCGATCGAGGCGAACATCAAGGCGCTCGGCTTCAAGATCTCCGACGTCAAGATCCTGCTCAACAGCCACGCGCATTTCGATCATGCCGGCGGTCTCGCGGCGATGAAGCGCGATACCGGTGCCAAGCTCGACGCGATGGAAGGCGATGTCTGGGCGCTCGAGAATGGCAAGCATTTCGGCGACCAGAATTATGTCGGCACCTTCCCATCGGTGAAGGTCGACCGCCACCTCAAGGACGGCGACAAGGTGACGTTGGGCGGCGTCACGATGACTGCATTGCTGACCGCCGGGCATACAAGCGGCTGTACGACCTGGACGATCACCGTGAAGCTGAAGACGGGGATGAAGAGCGTAGTGTTTCCGTGCAGCCTGTCGGTCGCCGGCAACAAGCTCTACGGCAACAAGACTTATCCCGGCATCGTCGCCGATTACCGCGCGAGTTTCAAACGGCTTGGCGCGATGAAGGCGGACATCGTGCTGACGGCGCATCCCGAATTGTCGGACGTGATGGGACGCAAGGCGAGCGGGATGTGGCTGACGCCTGGCCTGCTGCCGAAGATGGTCGCGGAATCCAAAGCGGCGTTCGACAAGGAACTACGCAAGCAGCAGGCGATCGCTAAGTAAGGCTGCATTCTTCGAAGGCGCGCTCGATTGTAGGTCCCCCGCGGCTCTCTTCGTTCGCCGAGCATCACCGGAAATCTGCGCCCCGCGCAGATTTCTTGTCGGTGATGCTTGTGCGCCGCAGCATTCCATTGCAGCATGGAACTCTGACACCTGGCGGGGCTTTGGCATTTGGTGGGAATTGGGCCGGCGTTCGACGAGATCATGGGCACCGCGAAAGCGCGGGAGGCCCGTCCCGAACTCGCCGCGTTGGGCGAGTGGCTCGACGTCACCGACTCCGCTGAATTGAAACGCCGCCAGCAATCGGCCGAAGTCACGTTCCGCCAGCTCGGCATCACGTTCGCGGTCTATGGCGATGAGGACGCAAGCGAGCGGATCATCCCGTTCGACATCGTGCCGCGCGTGTTTCTGGCCGACGAATGGGCGCGGCTGTCAGACGGGCTGGTACAGCGTGTCGAGGCGATCAACGCCTTTCTCGACGATATCTATGGCGAGCGGCGCATCCTGAAGGACGGCGTGCTGCCCAACGACCTGATCTTCGGCAATCCGCAATTCCGGCCCGAAATAGCCGGGATGCGCCCGCCGCACGGCATCTGGGCGCATATTTGCGGGATCGACCTGGTGCGCACCGGACCCGACGATTTCTTCGTGTTGGAGGACAATGCGCGGACGCCGTCCGGCGTGAGCTACATGCTCGAAAACCGCGAGGCGATGCTGCGCTTGTGCCCCGAACTCTTCCGCCAATTCCGCGTCGCAGCAGTCGATTCCTATCCCGACCGCCTGCTCCAGACGATGAAGTCGGTCGCGCCGCAGGGCACGGGAAGCAATCCGGTCTGCGTCGTGCTGACGCCGGGTCATTTCAATTCGGCCTATTACGAACACAGCTTTCTCGCGGATTCGATGGGCGTCGAACTGGTCGAGGCGGCGGATTTGGTGGTCGATGACGATATCGTCTGGATGCGGACGATCGCCGGCCGGGTGAGGGTCGACGTCATCTATCGCCGGATCGACGATGATTATCTCGATCCGCTGGTGTTTCGCCCGGACTCGATGCTGGGCGTGCCTGGGCTGATCGCGGCCTATGCGGCGGGCAATGTCGCGCTGCTCAACGCGCCGGGCAACGGCATCGCCGACGACAAGGCGATCTATTCCTATATGCCGGAAATCGTGCGCTATTATACCGGCGCCGAGGCCAAGCTGCCCAACGTCCAGACCTTCCGCTGCCGCGAGCCAGAGGCGCTCAAATACGTTCTCGACCATCTCGACGAGCTGGTGGTGAAATTGGTCGATGGCTCGGGCGGTTACGGTATGCTGGTCGGGCCGACCGCGTCGAAGGACGAGATCGAACGGTTCCGCGCGGCGTTGATCGCCGAGCCGCAGCGTTACATCGCGCAGCCCACGCTGGCCTTGTCGACCGTGCCGACATTGGTCGAGCAAGGCCTCGCCCCGCGTCACGTCGATTTCCGTCCGTTCGTGCTGACCGGTTCCAAGGGCGTGCAGGTCGTCCCGGGTGGTCTTACTCGCGTGGCGCTGCGAGAGGGGTCGTTAGTGGTCAATTCGTCGCAGGGCGGCGGAACCAAGGATAGTTTCGTGCTGCTCGACAACGGCCCGGCGCATTTCCAGGTGCAGGGAGGGGCGGCATGACCTTCCTCGACACCTCCCCGGCGAAGGCCGGGGGCCAGGTCCACTGCGGTTCATTGGCAAGGATAATCCAAGCCAACCCAGTTCGCCGCGGCTGGGCCCCGGCCTTCGCCGGGGAAGCGTCTGGAATTGGGCAAGGGTACCATTGATGCTCTCGCGCACCGCTTCCTCGCTCTACTGGCTCGGCCGCTATGTCGAACGCGCGGATTTCATCGCCCGCCTGGTCGAAGCGACCGTGCGCCTCGACGTGCTGTCGCCGCGGCCGGCGGGCGACATCGCCTGGGCCAGCGCGCTTGCGGTGATCGACGCACAGGAAGCGTTCGAGGCCTCGGGCGCGACGATCGGGCAGCAGGCGGTGGCGCGTTTCCTGACGCTCGACACCAGCCATCCCGGATCGATCATACGCTGCCTCGACAAGGCGCGGACCAATGCGCGCGCGGTGCGCACCGCGCTGACCCGCGACGCCTGGACGGGGATCAATCGCGCCTGGTTGTTGTTCGACAGCCGCTCGTCGCCCGGCGGCGCCACCGCGACGCTGAACCTGGCCGAGGCGGTCAAGGCGGAAACGCGCGGGTTCGAAGGCGCGATCCACCGCATGCTGCGCAACCAGACGACCTGGTTCATCCGGCTGGGTCAGGCGATCGAGCGCGCCGACAACACCGCCCGCCTGCTCGACGTCAAATATCACATCCTGCTTCCCGAGGATGAGACGGTGGGCGGGGTAGTCGACCGCGACCAATGGACCACCATCCTGCAAACCGTATCGGCGGTGACCGCATACCGCTGGCTTTATTCCGATGGCCTGTCGCCGGCTAATGTCATCGACTTGCTGATCGCGCGCCACGAACTGCCGCGCAGCCTGGCCGCCTCGGTCGAGGAATCGGTCGAATTGCTGTCGCTCCTCGCCAAACGCACCGGGCACCATGGCGAAGCTGATCGCATGGCGCGGGGGCGGCACGCGCGGATGATGAAGACGCGGTCGGCCGACATCATCCTCGGCGGACTGCACCAATATCTCGAAACCTTCATTGCCGAGAATGCCGATTTGCATTTCGCGATCGGCCGGCAGTTCAAGTTCGCCTGATGCGGATCGTCGTCGATCACACCATCATCGTCGACTTCCCCGTTTCGTTGCCCCGCGTGACCTTGGCGCTGCGCGTCACCCCCGAGGATAATCATGACCAGACGGTCGCCGGCTGGCGGATCGGGCCCGATCGCGACGCCCGCCTCAACATCGGGCGCGACGGCTATGGCAATGTCCTGACGATGCTCTACGCCGACGGTCCGCTCGACCGGATCGAGATCCATGTCGGCGGGGAAGTGTTCACCGGCCCATCGAGTGGCATCCTCAGCGCGGCGCACCCGGAGCCGCTGCCGCCGTCACTGTTCCTGCGCCAATCGTCCGGCAATGCCGACGCACCCGATCTTGCCGCCCTCGCCATCGATGCGATCGAGCAAGCGGACGGCGATATCGATCGCCTGCATCTGCTCAACGTGGCGCTCCATCGCCGCGCGGACGATTCCGGTGCGGACGAACTGGCCGCGATGTTCGTCGCGGCGGCGCGGCGCTTGAGCTACCCGGCGCGATGCGTGTCGGGCTATTTCGCGCGCGATGGAGGCGCAACGCCGCATTTCTGGGCCGAAGCCTATGTCGCCGATGTCGGTTGGGTCGGCTTCGATCCCGCGATCGGCCTGTCGGCGGGCGAGGATCATGCGCGGGTAGCAAGCGCGATCGATCTCAGCGGCGTGGCGACGGTGGTTGGGGGCCGGGTTAGGCTTTAACCCAATCCCGACGATGAAGGCCCCTCAGGCGTACTCGCCGGTAATCGCCAGCGCCTGTTCGGCCGGGTGCGTCGGCGGGGCGTAATTCGCCTCTTCGTCCTCGAGCAACGACCAGCCCGACGGGCCCAGCACTTCGATCGGGCGATAGCGCGTCTTGTACGCCATCCGTGCCGATCCCTTCACCCAATAGCCGAGATAGACATAGGGCAGGCCGGCTGCGCGGGCGCGCAATATGTGGTCCATGATGATGAAATTGCCGAGGCCCGGCCGGCTTTCCTCATCGGCCAGGAAGAAGCTGTAGATCATCGACAGGCCGTCGGCCTGCTGGTCGGTCAGGCATGCGCCGATCAGCCGACCGCGTTCGCCGTGCAGGCTCGGTTCGCGATATTCGACGACCACCGAATTGACCGGCGATTGCTCGACCATGTCGGCATAATCGCTGTCGTCCATCATCGTCATGCCGCCGCCGGGATGGCGCGCGCCCAAATAACGGCGGAGCAACTGGAACTGCTCGTCGGTCGCCCAGGGATTGCAGGCGGTGATCTCGAGATCGGCATGGCGGCGCAGCAATTTGCGCTGGCTCGCATTGGGTTTGAACTCGGGCGCCACGACGCGGACCGACACGCAGGCCGAGCATCCCGCGCAGCTCGGGCGATAGGCGACCGACTGGCTGCGGCGGAAGCCGATCCGGCCTAGCGCGTCGTTGAGTTCGCTGGCGTGCGGCCCATTGAGCTCGGTGAAGACCTTCCGCTCTTGCCGGCCCGGTAGATAGGGGCATGGCGACGGCGACGTCACGAAAAAGCGCGGAAAACGAAAAGGCGCGGTCACCGACGAATAAATCCCCTCAGACGCCGGTCCATCCGGCCTCTGCAGCACACTATGAATCGAGTGGGGCGTGATGAAAAGCGGCTTTACCAAGAAAGGTGGTTAATGATTCACCAGAAATGCGACGAACCGCCTTGTCGATACAGAATACGGCCTCACGACTCGCGGGTGCAAGGCGGCTCGTCGCCGCTCCGATTCGTTTTGTCGCAAGCTTCGGTTCAGGGAGTCGCGGTTAATCGCGGGGACCCTGTTTCAGCAGAGCTGAAACGGTGCCGTCTCAGCGCAGCTGCAAGGGACTCGAAGGAGATATCAATGCGTCGCTTGTTGATTGCCGCCCTGATCGTTCCGTTTACCGTCCCTGCGACGGCGCAGCGTGTGCAACCCGTTCTCCCGTTCGCGCCGCGTGGGGTCGATTATGTCGAAAGCGTCTGCACCGGCGGGTTCGACGGGCGCTATGAACAGACTCGGATCCTGGCAAATGGTCAGGTGATGAAAGTCACGCGCCGCTCGACCGGCATATTGCGCGCGCGGGCGACCAAGGTGGAGGTGACGAAGATCTGGCGCGAACTCGATTTCGCGCGCTTCGAACAGCGTGTCGTGCCGCCGGAAAAGCCCTATGTCATGGACGGCATCGACTGCGCACTCACGCGCCGCGTCAATGGGCGTGTCCACACCGTGACCTTGATGCAGCAGAGCCGTACCAAGCCGCGTTATCGCGACCTCGTCCAGGCGCTCGACGATGTGAATGAGATCGGCCGCCGGGCGACCGGGCCAGTATTGCGCCCGGCGAAGGATTAGGCGGGGGCGATGCCGGCCGCGCCACGAGTGCGCTCGAGAAGGACCAGTAAGGCTATCACGGTACGTGTTTATGTAGTGATACCTAGGTAGGTGCTCATAATTGTTTCTCTGGAAAGTACGATATACTCACCGACCTGGGCAATATGGACGAGGATCGTGCGAGCTTTTTTGGGTAACAAGCGCGGTGCGGCAGCGATAGAGTACAGCCTTGTCGCTGCCTTGATCGCCGTTACGGCCATTGTTTCCCTGCAGGGAATCGGCAATCAATTGTCTGTCACTTTCTCGAACGTCATCGCCAACTTGAACGCTTCCTGAGGTGCGCCTTCTTTGCCACCGTTAACAATAATGGCGAGGACGATCCGGTAGACGTCGGAGCATGCGAACCGCTGGGATGCTCGTCCCCGGCGAACGGAGCGGTGTCCGACCAGGGTGGCGTCTCGTCGCGCGTGCCTCTACCCCCGCCTCATGCACCTCCGCGCGCAAGCTCTGGTCCTGTCGGTCCGCCAGCATGGCGAGCACAATGCCGTGGTCCGTTGTCTGACGCGCGAGGCGGGGATGATCGCGGGCTATGTGCGCGGCGGGCGGTCGCGGGCACTGCGTCCGGTGTTGCAGCCGGCCAACCTCGTGGTCGGCGAGTGGCGCGCGCGGACCGAGGACCAGCTTGCCGGGCTGACCGTCGAACTGATCCATAGCCGCGCGCCGCTTTACTCCGAACCGCTGGCAAGCGCCGCGCTCGAATGGGTGACCGCGTTGACCGCGATCGCGCTGCCCGAAAGCCAGGCTTATCCGCGGCTTTACGGTGCACTCGGCGGCATGATCGGGGCGATCGAGGCGGCGCCAGCCGCGCGCGGCTGGGCGGTGGCATTGGTGCGGTATGAGGATCTGCTGCTGGCCGAGCTTGGCTATGGCCTCGGCCAGCCGCCGGTGGCGAGCGGCGAGTCCGGCTGGCCCGAGATCATTGCCGCGCTGGCGCTGACCGGCCGCGAGATCGAGGCGCATCTGTTGACCGATCGCCGCGCCGAGGCGCTGGCCGCGCGCGCGCGCTTGATCGAAAGGCTCAAGCGCGCGGTTGCGTGACGGCGTTCGTCCCGGCAAAGGCGGCGGGACGAGAGAAAGGAAGCCGCGTGCCGTTGATCGCCTTGCTGCCCGGAGACGGGATCGGACCCGAAGTCATCGCCGAAGCACGCCGGGTGCTCGACGCGCTGGCGCTCGACCTGACGTTCGAAGAAGCGCCGGTCGGCGGCCAGGCCTATCTGCGGGTAGGCAACCCGCTTCCCGCGACGACGCTCGATCTCGCCAAGCGCGCCGATGCGATCCTGTTCGGCGCGGTCGGCGATCCGCAATTCGACGGGCTCGAGCGCCGGTTGCGTCCGGAAGCCGCGATCCTGGGCTTACGCCGCGAACTCGGCCTGTTCGCCAATCTGCGGCCGGCCAAGCTGACGCCGGGTTTGGAGGATGCCTCACCGCTCAAGCCCGAGATTGCGCGCGCGATCGACATGGTGATCGTCCGCGAGCTGACCGGCGATGTCTATTTCGGCGAAAAGGGCCGCCGCGTCGGACCCGGCGGCGTGCGCGAAGGTCATGACTTGATGCGCTATGACGAAACCGAGGTTGAACGCATCGCCCGGGTCGGGTTCGAGACCGCGCGCCGCCGCCGCGGCAAATTGTGCTCGGTCGACAAGGCCAACGTCCTCGAAACGTCGCAGCTGTGGCGCGACATCGTCAACGAGGTCGCGGAGGATTATGACGATATCGAGCTGACCCATATGTATGTCGACAATGCCGCGATGCAGCTGGTCCGCAATCCTGGGCAATTCGACGTCATCGTCACCGGCAATCTGTTCGGCGACATCCTGTCCGACCAGGCGAGCATGTGCGCTGGGTCGATCGGGATGCTGCCATCGGCCTCGCTGTCGAGCTGGCGGTCGAGCCTCGGCATGTACGAACCGATCCACGGATCGGCCCCCGATATTGCTGGCCAGGGGAAGGCCAATCCCTGCGCGACGATTTTGTCGGCGGCGATGATGCTCAGGCATTCGCTCGACATGGCGGCAGCGGCGGATCGGATCGAGGCGGCGGTTGCCAAGGCGATAGCGGGCGGCGCGCGCACCGCGGATCTGGGCGGCACGCTGTCGACCCCGGCGATGGGCGACGCGATCCTCGCCGGCTTGTGAGCGACCTGCTCGACCTCGCGGTCGTCATTCCGACGTTCAATGAGCGTCGCAATGTGCCCGTGCTGGTCGCCAAGCTCGACGAGGCGCTGAAGGGCGTCGCCTGGGAAGCGATCTTCGTCGATGACGACAGTCCCGACGGCACCGCGGATGCGGCGCGCGAACTAGCGCGGGTCGACCGTCGGGTGCGAGTGATCCAGCGGATCGGGCGGCGCGGGTTGTCCTCGGCGTGCATCGAAGGAATGCTGGCGACCGCCGCACCGTTGGTCGCGGTGATCGACGGCGATCTGCAGCATGACGAGACGATCCTGCCGGCCATGGTCAAGGCGCTTCACGACGACCCGACCCTGGACGTGGTGATCGGGTCGCGCTTCGTCGATGGCGGCGGGACGGGCGAGTGGGACAAGGACCGCGTCGCCAAGTCGGCGCTGGCGACCCGGCTCGCGCGGCATGTGCTCGAAGCCGATCTCAGCGATCCGATGAGCGGCTTCTTCATGATCCGCACGGAGATCGTGCGCAAACTCGCGCCGCGCCTGGCCGCGATCGGATTCAAGATCCTGCTCGACATCATGACCGGGTCGCCGCGCCCGCTTCATTTCCGCGAATTGCCTTACACGTTCCGCGTCCGCACCGAGGGCGAGAGCAAGCTCGATCACGTCGTTGCGATGGAATATCTGATCGCGCTGTACGACCGCATGTTCGGGAACGTCATCCCGGTGCGCTTCGCGATGTTCTCGGCGATCGGCGCGATCGGCGTCGGCGTGCACATGGCGGTGCTGACTGTCGCGATGTTCGTGCTGAACGTGCATTTCCTGACCAGCCAGATCATCGCTGCCGTCGCCGCGATGACGGGCAATTTCTTTCTCAACAACGCGCTGACCTATCGCGACCGCCGACTGAAGGGCCTGCGTCAGCTGGTCGACGGCTGGATTTCGTTCTGCGCCGTGTGCGCGGTGGGGCTGGTTGCCAATGTCGGCGTCGCCGGGTTCCTGCACGATTTCCGGGACGGCAGCTGGGCAGCGTCGGCGATGGTCGGCGTTTTGATCGGCGCGGTGTGGAATTACGCGCTGTCGTCGAAGTTTGTGTGGGGGAGGTACTAGGCTCGCCATAGTGGAATAGCGCACGCTATTCCGCGCCCGATGGCGAGCCCGGCCGGCGGCGCAAAGCGCCGACCGACGGCGCGAATTCACTTCGCGCCGGCTAGCCCTGCGATAGATCGGCGATTGGTCTTAATACGCCTCCCCGGCGAAGGCCGGGGCCCAGGGTCGATGACGAGGCGGAGGCATCCTGCCTTCTTGAATGCACCGCAACTAGGCCCCGGCCTTCGCCGGGGAAGCGTTGGAGATCAGGGCATCTGCCCCAATCCCCCACCCAGCGCCCGGAACGTATCGCTCGCCACCCGCAATTGCCGCGCGCGCAACTGCAACAGACTCCGTTCGGCATCCAACGCCGCCGTCTGCGCGAGTACCACCTCGAGATAATCCGACGCGCCGTCATGATACCGGGTCAACGCTAGGTCGCGCGTCCGCTCGGCCGCGCGCGTCGCCTCTGCCTGATCGGCTTCGCTCGCAATCAGCAAGCGCTGGGCCGCCAGATCGTCCTCGACCTCGCGGAACGCCGTCAGCACGGTCTGGCGGTAATTGGCGGCTGCTTCGTCATATTGCGCACGCGCGATCTTCACGCCGGCGCGGCGCTTGCCGCCGTCGAAGATCGACAGCACTGCCTGTAATGGACCCAATGCCCAGAACGTGCTCGGTGCGCTCAGCCAATTGCCGCCGGCTGCTTCATAGCCGACCGCGCCGCCCAAGCTGATATTGGGGAACAATGCGGCCTTCGCGACGCCGATCTGGGCGTTGGCGGCGGCGACGCGGCGCTCGGCGGCGGCGACGTCGGGGCGCCGTTCGAGCAGGGTCGAGGGCAGACCGGCGGCGATTACCGGCGGCCGCGGCTGTTGGTTGGCGACGGCGATGGTGAAGGTCTCCGGCGCCTCGCCGACCAGCACGGCGATGGCATGCTCGTCCTGCGCGCGGTCGATCTCGACGGTCGACAGTTCGGATTTGGCGCTCGACAGCTGCGTCTGCGCCCGGCTGACGTCGATTCCAGAGGCGATCCCACCCGAATGGCGGGTATCGGTGAGGTCGAAGGCGCGCTGGTACGACTCGACCGTCTGCTTGAGCAGCGTGATCCGCGCATCGAGCCCGCGCAAATCGAAATAGGTCGAGGCAAGTTGGGTCTGGAGGCCCAGTCGGATGCCATCGACATCGAACGCCGCCGCCTTGGCCGAAGCGTCGCCGGCGGCGACGCGATTGCGGACCTGGCCGAACAAATCGAGCTCGTAGGACAGCGAGGCGCCGATCGCCTTGTCGGTGAAGATGCTTGGCCTGCCCGGGCTATTGGGGCGGTTCGCCGATTGGCGCTGGCGCTCGATGCCGGTCGACGCACCGACCTGCGGGAACAGGTCGCCACGCGCCTGACGCGCGGCACCGAGTGCCTGCTGATAGCGCGCCGACGCGGCGGCGAGATCGAAATTGCCTTTATCGATCCGTTCCTCGAGTGCCGTCAGCGCGGGGTCGCCGAACGCCTCCCACCATTTGCCGGATGGGGCGACATCGCTGCCGGCTGGCTGCCACGGCGCTTCCTTGAACGCAGCGGGCGTGCCGATCGCCGGGCGCTGATAGGTCGGCGCCAGCGAGCACCCGCCAAGCAACGCCAGCGACAGTGCGAGGAGGCGCTTATTTATCACCGCGCGCGACCTGCACCTTGTCGCCCGACTGGATCGAATCGGGCGGGTTGTCGATCACCTGGTCGGCCGGCGTCAGGCCGGCGCTGATCTGGACGCGATCGCCCAGATCGCGGCCGATCGTCACCGTCTTGAGCCGGACCTTGCCGCCGGCATCGAGCACCGCGACCTGGGTGCCGTTCTTGCCGATGATCATCGCGCTGGCGGGAAGCTCGACGGCATTGCCCGCGCCGCCGATCGGGAAGGTCGCCTGCGAATAAGCGCCGGGCTTGAGCGCTCGGTCGCTATTGTCCGCAAGCAATTCCACCAGGACCGTGCCCGAACCGGTGTCGACCGCGCCGGCTGACCGCGTCATCACCGCGTTGAATGTGCGGCCGGGATATTCCGGCAGGGTCAGCTGGACTTCCATGCCGGGACGGACCTGGGCCGAATAGGCCTGGGGCACCTTCACGAAGGCGCGGATCTTGCTGACATCCGATACCGTGAACAGCGGCGCGCTGGCGGCGCTGCCCGCGGTCACCAGCGCGCCGATATCGGTCGAGCGCGTCGTCACCACGCCGGCGAACGGCGCGGTCAGTCGGGTGAAGCCCTGCTGATATTGCAGCCGGCTGACATTGGCGCGCGCGGCATTGGCGACGGCGGATTTGGCGGCGAGGTCGCCGACCTTCTCGTCGGTTTCCTGCTTCGACACGGCATCCTTACCGAGCATCGACCGCCAGCGCGTGGCGGTGGTCGCGGCGAGCTGCTGGTTGGCGCGCGCGGTCTGCAGATCGGCGCGCGCGGCGGCGAGCTGCTGGTCGACCTCGGGCGCATCGATCACCGCGAGCAATTGGCCGCGCCCGACATTGTCGCCGATATCGACGAACCATTTGCGCATATAGCCGCTGGTCCGCGCATAGATAGGCGCGCTCTGCAGCGCCTGGAGCGTCGCGGGGAGCGTCAGCGCGGTGGTCGCGGCGCTCGGCTTGGCATGGATCACATTGACCGTCGGGGTCGACTGGTCGTGCGTCCAGGTCGCGAGCTGGGCTTGCGAATGGACGCGCGTGCCGATCCCGATGCCGACCACCGCGATCGCGGCGACCGCGGCGATGATGCCGGTGCGTTTCAGATTGGGGCCGTCGCCGTCAGGCATAGGCTTCCTCCAGCTTGGGAGCCTCGTCCGCATGGGCGGCTTTGCGCCGGTGGACGAGGCTGAAGATTACGGGGACGAACATCAGGGTGGCGAAGGTCGCAACGATCAAACCGCCGATCACCGCGCGGCCGAGCGGGGCGTTCTGCTCGCCGCCTTCGCCCAGGCCCAGCGCCATCGGCAACATGCCGATGATCATCGCCAACGCGGTCATCAGCACGGGGCGGAAGCGGACCAGGCCGGCGTCGAGCGCGGCGGCGGTGGCATCGCCCAGTTCGGCCAGCCGCTCGCGTGCGAAGCTGACCACCAGGATCGAATTGGCGGTGGCGACGCCCATGCACATGATCGCGCCGGTCAACGCCGGGACCGACAGAGTGGTGCCGGTGGCGAACAGCATCCAGACGATGCCGGCCAGCGCCCCGGGCAAGGCAGTGATGATCACGAACGGATCGAGCCACGACTGGAAGTTCACCACGATCAGCAGGTAGATGAGGACGATCGCGCCGAGCAGCCCGAAGCCGAGCCCCGAAAAGGCCGCGTTCATCGTCGCATATTGCCCGCGCAGCGTGACCGTCGTGCCTTTCGGCGCCTTCGCCTTCAGGTCCTTGAGCACGCGATTTATATCGCCGGCGACCGCGCCGAGATCGCGTCCATTGGTGGTCGCGAACACGTTGACGACAGGGGCGATATTATAGTGCGACACCACTGTCGGCGCGTAGGAGCGGCCGATCGTGGCGATGCCGCCAACGATCTGGCTGGCACCGGCCGTGCCGGTGACGGGGACATTGGCCAGGTCGCTGATCGATCCGACCTGATATTCCGGGGTCTGGGCCACCACGGGATAGGAGACGCCGCTGACCGGATCGAGGAAATAGACCGGCGCGGTCTGCGACGAGCCGGCGAGGGAATTGCCCAGGCTGGCGGTCACGTCGCGCTCGGTCAGGCCGTACTGGCCGATGCGGCTGCGGTCGACATCGACGTTGAGCTGAGGGTAGCGCGCCGATTGCTGGATGCGGGCATCGGCGACGCCGGGGATCGCGCTGATCCGGCGCAGCACCTCGCGCGCGAACGCCGCATTGCCGTCGCCGTCCTTGCCGGCGATGGCGATGTCGATCGGGGCGGGAGCGCCGAAGTTCAGGATCTGGCTGGTGATGTCGGCGGGCAGGAACGAGAAGGTCGAGCCGGGGAAGTCGTGCGGCAATTGCTCGCGCAGCATGCGGACATAATCGTCGGTTGGCCGGTGATCCTTGGTCAGCTGGATCAGGATGTCGCCGTCCTGCGGCCCGACGGTGCCCGAATTGTTATAGGTCGTGTTGATCGAGCTGACCGGCAGGCCGATATTGTCGACTACCGACACCAGTTCATTGGCCGGGATGATCTGACGGATACGCTGCTCGATCCGGTCGAATTGCGCCGACGTATCCTCGATCCGCGATCCAACCGGCGCGCGGACATGCAGCGCCATCTGGCCGGCGTCGACCGACGGGAAGAAATTCTCGCCCAGGAACGGCACCAGCAGGAATGACAGCGCGACGCAGGCCAGGAAGCCGATGACGAACGGCCGGGGCGTTGCCAGCGCGCGTTCGAGCAAGCCGCCATAGCTTTTCCGAAATCGCTCGAACCGCTGCTCGAAGCCGCGCTGGAACCGGATCAGCGGGTTGCGTGAGCTTGGTGTCCCGGCGGCGTGCATATCCCCCGCGTGCGGCTTCAGCAGATAGTTCGCCATGGTCGGCACCAGGGTGCGCGACAGGATGAACGACATGATCATCGCGAACACCACGGCGAGCGCCATCGGCACGAACAGGAAGCCCGATACGTCCGGCAGAAAGAACATCGGCACGAAGACGATACAGATGCACAGCAGCGAGACGAAGGCGGGGGTCACGATCTGCGCCGCGCCGTCCATGATCGCGGTGAACACCGGCTTGCCCTGCTCGAGATGCCAGTTGATGTTCTCGATCGTCACCGTGGCGTCGTCGACCAGGATGCCGACCGCCAGGCTCAAGCCGCCCAGGGTCATGATATTGAGCGTGTTGCCGGTCGCCGACAGGGCAACGATCGCGCCCAGGATCGCCAGCGGGATCGAGATGGCGATGATCACGGTCGATCGCCAGGATCCCAGGAACAGCAGGATCATCAGCGAGGTCAGGCCGGCGGCGATCGCGCCTTCCTTGATGACGCCTTCGACCGCCGCTTTGACGAATAGCGACTGATCGCCGATCGGCACGATCTTGAGCGCGCCGGGCAGGGTCGCCTGGATATTAGGCAGCGCGTCCTTGATCCCCTGAACGATCGCGAGCGTCGAGGTGGCACCGTTCTTGAGGATGGTGATCAGCACCGATCGCGAGCCGTCGACATGGACGACATTGGTCTGCGGCGCCGATCCGTCGCGGACGTGCGCCACATCGCGCATATAGATGGTGGCGCCGTTCACCACCTTGACCGGCAGATTGTTGAGCTCCTCGATCGAGCCCGGCGCGTTGTTCAGCGCGACGCTGTACTGGAAGCTGCCGATCTTGGCGAAGCCGACCGGATTGATCTGGTTCTGCGCGGCGATGGCATTGCCGACATCCTGTGCCGACAAGCCCTTGGATTGCAGCGCGGCGGGGTCGAGATCGATCTGGATCTGGCGCTGGCGGCCGCCTGAGGGATAGGGCACGGCCGCGCCCGGCACCGTCACCAGCCCGGGCCGCACCTGATTCTGCGCCAGGTCGAACATCTGCCCTTCGGACAGGCCCTTGCCCGACAGCGCGAGCTGCAGGATCGGCACGGTCGAGGCGTTGTAGTTGAGGATCAGCGGCGGAGTGACGCCCGGCGGCAATTGCTTGAGCACGGTCTGCGACACGCTGGTCACCTGCGCGGTGGCGGTGCGGATATCGGCGCCCGGCTGGAAATAAATCTTCACCACGCCGATGCCCGGCATCGACTGGCTTTCGATATGGTCGATGTCGTTGACCGTGGTCGTCAGCACGCGCTCGAACGGCGTGACGACGCGGCCTGACATCTGGTCGGGCGGCAGGCCGGTATATTGCCAGGCGACGGCGATCACCGGCACGCGGATATTGGGGAAGATGTCGACGGGAGTCCGGATCGCCGTCAGCACGCCGATCAGCGCGATCAGGATGGCCATGACCACGAAGGTCAGCGGTCGCGTCAGCGCTATGCGGACGATTCCGATCATCGGCGATTCCCATGCTCGACTGCCGGTGGCGGAGCAGGGGCAGCACCGTTCGGCGATCTGGTAATGGCACCGGTGGCAAAGCCGATGCTGCGTTGCGGCGAAGTGGGCGCGGTAACCGCGCCTGTCCAATATTGTTTACGGCATGATTGATAGTTATTACATATCAATCATGGAATTACGCCACCTGCGCTATTTCGTGCGTGTCGCGGAGGATCTGCACTTCGCACGTGCGGCGAAGCATCTCGGCATTTCGCAGCCGCCGCTCAGCCAGCAAATTCGGGCATTGGAAGACGAGCTGCAGGTGCGCTTGCTCGACCGCACCAGCCGCAGCGTCGCCCTGACTCCCGCCGGCAAGCTGTTCCTCGATGCCGCACGCGCGACGTTGCGCCAGGCCGAGCACGCCATGGCGGTCGCGCGGGGCGCGGCGCGTGGCGAGCTTGGCGAACTGGCGATCGGGTTCAATGCCTCGGCTCCGTTCATTCCCGAGATCGCGCGCGCGATCGCCGAATTCCGCCGGCTGTATCCCGACGTGAAGTTGGTGCTGCGCGAAGCATCCGGCCCCGCGCAAGTCGAGGATATCGACGACCGGCTGCTCGATATCGGCTTCATGCGCAGTCGTGAAAAACCCGTCCTGCCACGTGGCCTTATCGCACAACCGTTCCTGAGGGAGCGGCTGTTCGTCGCGGTACCGCCCGATCATCGCCTTGCGGCACGAGAAACAGTCGATCTCGTCGACCTGAAGGGCGAACCGATGGTGTTCTATTCGACCGAACGCAGCATGTTCACCGGCGAGTTGGTGGCATTGATGCGCGAGCGCGGCGTCGAGCCCAATGTCGCCCAGGTGGTAAGCGACGTGTCGACGCTGTTCGGGCTGACCGCGGCCGGGATCGGCGTGATGGTGCTGGCCGAATCGCTCTGTAATTTGCAATCGGCGGCATTGGCCTATCGCCCGCTGACCGATGTGACGATGATGTTGTGGCTGGTCCATCACGCCGCCGACCTGACGCTGCCATGCACCCATTTTCTCGAGGTACTAACTCGTCCGGCGAGCGCGATGGAGGCTTAGCCGTGCATTGTCCGCGCAGCAGGCGCTGGCGCGCGGCGTTCACGCAGGTGAATGCGAGGTCGTGCCCCTTCCGCAAGCGGGAGGGGAGTTGTCGGCAGCGGCGCGGAGCAAGTCCGAGCTGGCCTTAGCGGAATAGCTGCGGCTATTTCGCTAAGGCCAGCTCGCAAACCACATCCAGTGCATGAACGCCTGCTCGCCCGACAGCGGCGCGGCGGAGATGATCGGGAAGAAATAGACCGCGATCCCGAACGCCAGGATCGCGAATCCCTCGTCCCAATGTTCGAACCTGCCCTTGGCGAAATGGTCGAACGCGGCGGCCAGCGCGATGCACAGGAAGATCGAGGGCAGGTAGTAATAATAGAAGAATCCCAGCGATTTCGGGATGATCGCCCAGATCAGGTAGCTCGCCATCCACAATCCCGCGGCGAACAGCAACTTGGGATCGCGTGCCTTGATCCAGCCCCACAAGCACCCCGCCACCGCGACCAGTCCGCCCCACAGGATCGCCGGGTTGCCGATCATCAGGATGCCGCGCATCGCGCCGTCCGATGGCTCGTAGAAATACCAGATCGGGCGAATGATCAGCGGCCAGCTCCACCAGGAGGATTCGTACGTGTGGTGCGGCAGGACCTGCGTCTGCTCGGCATACATCGTCATCTGGAATGGCAGCAGCTCGACGAGGGTCAGCGGCTGGTCGTGATAGAAGAAGGCCGGTGCGAAGGTCAGGAAATAGGCCGCGATCGAGACCAGCCCGAAGACGAGCAGCGCAGGAAATGTGGCCAGGCCCGGCCAATGCGGCTGCCCGCGATCCGACCACATCGCCGCGAGGGGCCGCTTCGCTCGCGCCGCGTCGCGCCAGCGCACGGCGAGGAAGGCGATGCCGGCCCAGGCGACATACGGCACTGCCGCCCATTTCGCCGCGACCGCCAGCCCGAACAGGATCGCAGCGACGATCCAGCGCGGCCAGACCTTGCCGCGCGGTGCGCGCATCGCCCACAGCATCGCCGCGATCCCCCAGAGCGTGAACGCGGCCAGGAACGGATCGATCATCGCGATCCGCGCTTCGATATAGATGGTGAAGTTGAGCAGCGCGAAGACCGCGCCCATCACCGCCGGACGCATGCGGCCATAGAGCAGCCACAGAATCGCGAACACGCCCATCACCGTCGCCGCACCGGCGATCGTCGAAAAGAAGCGCCAGCCCAGGGCATTGTCGCCGAACAGCGCGATCCCGGCGGCGATGAATTCCTTGGCGAGCAATGGATGCTCGGTATTGACGGGCCCGGACAGCGCCAGCAGCGCGCGTCCCGCGGGGACATAATGGATCTCGTCGAACACGATCTTGCTGGGAATCGTGACGCCCCACAGAAACAGGGCTTCCGCGGCCAGCCCGATCAGGATCGCGACGAGAAACGGGCGGGGACGACCATGCATCCCCGCCCGCTTAGCGCCCCGTTCGCGCTTCGGCGACGGCAATTACGTCCGGTCAGGTGGGAATCACCACGTCCCTTCCCGCATCCGGCGCTGTCGCTCCGCCTCGCGCGCGGTAGCGATCGGCGGCACCGACGCGCCTTCGGGGATCGGGCCGGCGGGTTGGTAGGTCGCGATGATCGTGCCGGACGGCGTGACCTGGTGATCGACCATCTTCAGTGCGCCTGCGGGCGTGCCGTCGCCAAACAGCCTTTTGCCCTCGCCCAGGGTCAAGGGGTAGATCATCACCGTCAGCCGATCGAGCAGTCCTGCCGACAACAGGCCGGGATAGACTTCGCTCGACCCCCAGATCATCAGATCGGGGCCGTCGCCCTGCTTCAGCGCCGCGACATCGTCCATGCCGTTCAACCGGTGGCTGTTTTCCCATTCGAGCGGCTGATCGCCGCGCGTCAGGACGTATTTGCCGGCGTTGGTGAAGGTCTCGCCCAAACTGGCTTCCTCGCCTTCGACATAGGGCCAGTAAGCGGCGAAGATGTCGTACGTCCTCCGCCCGAGCAGAAGGTCATAGCCATCGAACGTGGCGCCCAGCGTTGCGTCGGCCACGGGATCGGGGAATTTGAACTGCCAACCGCCATGGGCGAAGCCGCCGGTAATATCCTCGTTCACCCCGCCCGGTGCCTGCATCACGCCATCGAGCGAGATGAAGACAGTGCCGACAATCTTACGCATCGGCCGTCTCTCCCGCACGGGCGCGCTCGATCGTGGCGATGTCGATCTTCTTCATCTGCATCATCGCGTCCATCACGCGCTTGGCGACGGCGGGATCGGGATCGCTCATCCCCGCGATCAACGCACGCGGCACGATCTGCCACGAACAGCCCCAGCGGTCCTTGCACCAACCGCACGCGCTTTCCGCGCCGCCATTGTCGACGATCGCGTTCCAATAAAGATCGGTCTCCTCCTGGTCGTCGGTGAAGACCTGGAAGCTGACCGCCTCATTGGGCGTGAAGATCGGGCCGCCGTTCAGCCCGACGAACGATTGGCCGAGCAATGTGAATTCGACCGTCAGCTCGTCGCCTTGCTTGCCGCCCGGAAAATCGGACGCCGCTTTATGCGGGCTTCCGACATGGCTGTCGGGGAACGTCGCGGCATAGAATTCAGCCGCTTCGCGGGCCTTGCCATGGTCGAACCACAAGCAGGTGGTGATCTTGTTCATTGCCGTTCTCCTGAAACGAAACCGACCGACGCGCCTTGCGGGTCGACCGCGACGATGATGCGCTGGCCGCCGGGGACGTCCATCGGTCCCATGATGACGGTGCCACCGCCTGCCTTCACCTTGTCGACGGCGGCGTCGACGTCGGGGATGGCGAAGTAGAAGGTCCATTTGAGCGGCTGCTCAGGACTGGCACGATCCATCATCGCGCCCAGCCGCGTGTCGCCGCAATCGATGAAGGTATAGTCCCCCATTTCGCCCATCGGCATCGCCTCGGTCGAGGTCCAGCCAAGCAGCGACGAATAGAAGGGCAGCGCCGCTTTCTGGTCGCTGGTGACAAGTTCGTTCCAGCTGCAGCGTCCCGGTAAAGACGCCGAAAAGCTGGTGCTTTCCTGATCGCCCATCGAGGGATCGGGCGCCATCAAATAGAAGACCACGCCTTGCGGATCGGCGAGCATCGCGATCCGCCCGACGCCGGGCAGGTCGGTCGCGGGCATGTGCGTCTTGCCGCCTGCCCGTTCGGTCTGCGCCACGCCGGCATCGACGTCCGCGACATGGAAATAGGCGAACCAGCCGGGGCCGGTCGGCGCGCCTTCGGGCAATTTCATCAGCCCGCCGACGCCGGTCTCCCCGTAGTTCAGGACGTTGTAGGGCGTGCCGCCGGCAGGGGAAGGAAAGGCGGTCGTGGTCCAGCCGACAATGTCGCCATAGAAACGCTTGGCGGCGTCGACATCGGTGGTGATCAATTCATACCAGATCGGCATTCCGGTTCGGGTCGCCATCATCTCTCTCCTGTCGATGGTCGGTGTTTATTGGTGATCGGTATCGAGGATCGGCACGAAACCGCCGAAGATCGCGCGCTGCATGTCGAATGCGGGCGGCGCAGCCTGAACGTCGGGATCCTGCATCATCCCGGCAAAGGCGGCATCGCGGGTCGATTTGTCGGGCCATTCGACCCAGCCGAAGATCACCGTTTCGCCATCCTCGGCCGCGACCGCCCGCTTGAAGTCGGTGACCTTGCCATCGGGAACGTCCGTCCCCCAGCCATCGACGATACGGGTCGCGCCGCTCTTCAGGAAATAGGCCGAAATGCGCGCGGCATGATCGGCAAAGGCCTGTTTATCGACCTTAGTCGGCGCGACGACTCCATCGACATAGCCGAAGCTGCCGCCATTGCCGCCATCGTACAGCGCTTCATAGCCGCCATAGATCATGCGCTGCGGATTGAACGGCATTTCGCCATCCGGCTGCATGCGGTCGTCGGCCATCAGTTTTTCGGCGGCACTGTCGCACGTCGCCTTGTCGGGCCACCAGACCCAGGAGAACACGATATGTTCGCCGGGCTCGGCCTGGACCGCGCGCTTCATGTCGGTGCGCTTGCCGTCGGGGACGTCTTCGCCCCAGCATTCGACGGTCGCCGTCGCGCCATATTCGGCGAACACCGGCGCTGCCTTTGTCGCCAAGTCGAGATAGGCCTGTTTGTCACCTTCCTTCACGGGAATGATGAAGCCCTGCACATAGGTCATGATGCCTCTCCTCTTGTTGTTTTGGTCAACGGTTCAGGGGCAACAATGCGCGGATGCGGGAGTCGCGCAGCCACAATCCACCCCATAGCATGATCCCTACATAGACGCCGAACAGCGTGTAGCCGAACAGCGGGCTTCCGACCCGCAAATGGGTCGCCACGGCGCCGCCCAGATATCCGGTCAGCAGGATCGCGCCGAGGAATGTGGTGCGGCGCCAGGCGTAGAGCGCCGTGGCGACGCCAAGGATTGCCCCCAGCAGCCGGTAGAAGCCGGACGTGGCGGGAAGGCCGAGCAGCGGGCGCGCGATCATCGTCATCGGGGCGATCAGCTTGCCGGCGGCATCGGCGCCGAGGAACAGGATGACCAGGGCAGTCAGGATGCGGCCGGTCCATAGCTGGAGGGCACGCGGGGCCGGCGCCGCTGAAGCGGCTTGATAGGGAGTAGCCATGGCTTCTCTCCTAAAGCTGGTGGTTGCTCACGTGACGATCGGCATGCCGGCGAGCGCCGGATAGTCGAGGATGACGATGCCGGTCACGGCGAACCAGAAAAGGCCGGCAATCCAGGGGCGGAAACGTTCGGGCATCGCAAATCTCCTTTGGGGAGGGGGGCGGCGCTCAGGCCGCGGCGCCCTCAAGCTGATCGGTCGTCGCGGCGGGGAACGCTTCCATGTCCATGTAGATCGGCTCGAAGGTATGGCCGTCGAGATCCTCGAACGGGCGAGCGTACATGAAGCCCCCGTCCTCCGTGTTGCGCGTCTGGCGACCGCCGGCGGCGATCGCGGCATCGGTGATCGCGTCGACCTGTTCGCGGCTGTCGCGCGACAAAGCGATCAGCGCGGCGCTGGTCTTGTGCGTGTCGGCGATCGCCTTGGTCGTGAAGGTCCGGTAGAAATCATGGCCGAGCAGCATCACGTGGATCGCATCGGACCAGACCATGCAAGAGGCCTGTTCGTTGCTGAACTGCGGATTCTTCTCGAACCCGATTTCTTCATAGAACGCGGTCGCCTTGGCGACGTCGGCGACGGGCAGATTCACGAAAATCATCTTGGTCATCTGGTTTCTCCCTAAAGCCGGGACCGCCAAGGGGGCTGGCGAATCGGCTGACTTGACTTTTATGAGCGGCTCAGTTACAAAAAGCAACTATGAAGTTAGAAAAAATGACTGCCATGGAAAATAAGCTGCAAAAACGGTGGTATGACGATGCCTGCGGTACCGCGATGGCCCTTGAGTTAGTGGGCGAGCGCTGGTCGCTGTTGATCGTGCGCGAGCTGATGTTCGGCGGCCGCCGCTTCGGCGAGCTCAAGGCCGCGCTCAACGGCATCAGTGCCAATGTGCTGACCCAGCGGCTCGAAGGAATGGAAGCCGCCGGCATTCTCCAGAAGCGCAAATTGCCGCCGCCCGCATCGGTCCAGATCTATGAGCTCACCCGCTGGGGCTATGAGAGCGAGACCGCGATCCAGGAGCTCGGCCGCTGGGCGACGCGATCGCCCGCGCACGATCCGTCGCTGCCCTTGTCGGCGGCATCGCTGATGCTGTCGTTCCGCACCATGCTGTCGGGCGAACGGTCGGCGGGGATGGTCGCCAGGATCGGGTTCCACCTGGGTGACGAGGTGTTCACCACCGACCTCGCCAATAGCAGCTTTCAGGTAACGCGGACCGAGCCTGTCGATGCCGATGTCATCTTCACGTCGACCCCGCGCGGATTTGCCGCGCTGACTTATGGCGGCGTGCCGATCGCGGAAGGCGAGAAATTGGGTTTGGTCTCGGTCGAGGGAGATCGTTCGCTCGCCGAGCGGTTCGTCACCCTGTTTCCGTTGCCGCCCAAATGGACCGAGGATTGATCTTGGCTGGGCGGACCGACACCGCCAGCCGGGTCATCCGAGCGACGCCCGAGGCGATTTACGACGCGTTTGTCGATCCCGAAGCGCAGGCACGCTGGCTGCCGCCCAAGGGTATGACGGGGAAATTCGACCGGTTCGAGCCATGGCCTGGCGGGCATTATCGCCTGACGCTGACCTTCACCGGCGAGCACGCCACCGCCGGCAAGAGTTCGGCCGATGCCGATACTGTGGAGGGATGGCTGGTCGAACTGATCCCCGGCGAGCGCATCGTCCAGACCGCCGATTTCGAGTCGGACGATCCGGCTTTTGCCGGCACGATGACGATGACCTGGTCGCTTCGCCCCGCTGGTGACGGGGCCGAGGTGACGATCACCGCTTCCGGCGTTCCTTATGGCATCTCCGCCGAGGATCACGCGCAGGGGCTGGCCTCGACCCTCGCCAACCTTGCTGCTTTCGTCGAATAGACGACGCGGAGGCAATCGATAGGTCGAGTTTTCGAACATCGGGTCTGCAATTCGCGTCTCGACTTGGCCACATCCCCGCGTCTAGGGAGGGCGCGCGAAGGAATAGCTGATGACCGATATCCCCAACATCCAGCCCGATAGCCGCGAGACGACCTTGCTCGACGCGCCCGACCAGATGAAGAAGGTCCGCGACCTGTTCGGCATCGACAGCGACATGGAAGTGCCCGCGTTCAGCGAGGCCGACGAGCGCGTGCCCGATCTCGATCCGGCCTATGTGTTCGATCCCGACACGACGCTGGCGATCCTGGCGGGCTTCGCGCACAATCGTCGCGTGATGGTCCAGGGCTATCACGGCACCGGCAAGTCGACGCATATCGAGCAGGTCGCGGCGCGCCTCAACTGGCCGTGCATCCGCATCAACCTCGACGCGCATATCAGCCGTATCGACCTGATCGGCCGCGACGCGATCGTGCTCAAGGACGGCCAGCAGGTCACCGAATTCCGCGAAGGGCTGCTGCCCTGGGCGCTGCAGACGCCGACCGCTCTGGTGTTCGACGAATATGACGCCGGCCGGCCCGACGTGATGTTCGTGATCCAGCGCGTGCTCGAGACCGAGGGCAAGCTGACTCTGCTCGACCAGAATCGCGTGATCCGCCCGAACCCCTATTTCCGGCTGTTCGCGACCGCGAACACGGTCGGCCTGGGCGACACGAGCGGCCTCTATCACGGCACGCAGCAGATCAACCAGGGCCAGATGGACCGCTGGAACATCGTCGTGACGCTCAACTATCTGCCTGCCGCGGTCGAGGCGCAGATCGTGCTCGCCAAGTCCGGCGAGTATGACAAGCCCGACGGCAAGCAGGTCGTCGACAATATGGTCCGCGTCGCCGATCTGACCCGCAAGGGTTTCATCAACGGCGACATCTCGACCGTGATGAGCCCGCGTACCGTCATCACCTGGGCGCAGAACGCGCTGATCTTCGGCGATATCGGCTTCGCGTTCCGCTTGTCGTTCCTCAACAAATGCGACGAAGCGGAACGCGCCTTGGTGGCGGAATATTACCAGCGCGTATTCGGGAAAGATTTGCCCGAGAGCGTAGTGGCGAAGGCGTAACAGCGAGCGCGTGGCGCAGGATACTCCCCTCGATCGCTTCAAGGCCGTGCTCGGCGGCGCGTCGCGCGCGCTGTCGGAAGAGGCCGAGGTCGAGCTTGCGTTCACCGCTGACGCGCCGGCGCAGTCGGGCAAGCATATCAAGGTGCCGATGCCGGCGCGGACGCTCCCGGCCGATCAGGTCGCCGAGGCGCGCGGCTTTGCCGATTCATTTGCGCTACGGCTGAAGCTCCACAACCCGTCGCTCCACCTCAAGAACGCGCCGCACGATGCGGTGGCGCGCGCGGTGTTCGACGCGGCGGAGACGGCGCGAGTCGAGGCGCTGGGATCGCGCGGCTATGCCGGGATTTCCGCCAACCTCAACCATGCGCTCGACATGCGCTTGCGCTCGGACCCGATCACGCGCGCGCGCAGTCGTGACGAAGTGCCGTTGTCGACCGCGATCCAATTGCTGGTGCGCGAGCGGCTGACCGGCCAGGCGGCGCCCGACGTGGCGAAGCAAGGACTCGACCTGGTCCGCGAGTGGATCGAGGAGAAAGCGGGCGGCGATCTCGATGCGTTGCGCCTAGCGCTCGACGACCAGCGCGCGTTCGCCAGCCTGGCGACCAAGTTGCTCGAGGACCTCGAACTGGTCGAAGGCGACCAGATTCCCGAGGACAGCGACGACGGCGGCTCGGACGACGAAGGCACTGACGAGGAACAGGATCAGGGCGAGGAAGGCGACGACCAGGGAGAGCAGGGCCAGGGCGAAGTCGAGGCGCGTGGCGAGCAGTCCGAGGCGGAGAGCGACGACGGCGAAGGCTCGGAGGCCGGCGACGAATCGTTCGAGGATGCCGAAGGCGAGGCCGGCGACGAAGGCGAGGAGGGGATGCTCCCCGTCCGCCCCAATCGGCCCTTTGCCGATCCCTCGTCGCAATTCGATTACAAGGCGTGGACCACCCAGTTCGATGAGGTGATCGCGGCGACCGAATTGTGCGACGCCGAGGAATTGACGCGGCTGCGCTCGTATCTCGACCAGCAATTGGTCCATCTGCAAGGTGCGGTGACCAAGCTCGCGAACCGGTTGCAACGCCGGTTGATGGCGCAGCAGAACCGGTCGTGGGATTTCGACCAGGAAGAAGGGCTGCTCGACGCCGCGCGGCTGGCGCGCGTGGTGATCAACCCGATGCAGTCGCTGTCGTACAAGATCGAGCGCGACACCGAGTTCAAGGATACCGTCGTCACTCTGCTGATCGACAATTCGGGGTCGATGCGCGGGCGGCCGATCTCGATCGCCGCGATCAGCGCCGACATCCTGGCACGCACGCTCGAACGCTGCGGGGTCAAGACCGAGATCCTCGGCTTTACCACGCGCGCCTGGAAGGGCGGACAGGCACGCGAGAGCTGGCTCGCGGCAGGGCGCCCCCCGCAGCCGGGGCGCCTCAACGACATCCGCCATATCGTCTACAAACAGGCCGACGAACCGTGGCGCCGCGCCAAGCCCAGCCTGGGGCTGATGATGCGCGAGGGGCTGCTCAAGGAGAATATCGACGGCGAGGCGTTGCTCTGGGCGCACGGCCGGCTGATCGGCCGCTCCGAGGAGCGCAAGATCATGATGGTGATCTCCGACGGCGCGCCGGTCGACGATTCGACCCTGTCGGTAAATAGCGGCTCGTATCTCGAACGCCATCTGCGTCAGGTGATCCATTGGATCGAGAACCGTTCGCCGGTCGAACTCGTCGCGATCGGCATCGGCCACGACGTGACGCGCTATTACGAACGCGCGGTGACGATCATGGACGCCGACCAGCTGGGCGGCGCGATCATCGAGCAGCTTGCGGCTTTGTTCGACAAGCCTTGAGCGGGCGCCATCAGCTTCGAGTTTCGTCGCCCCGGACTTATTCCGGGGTCCAACGCTCCACAACGGAATCCAGCCGTTGTTGCGCGTTGGATGCCGGGACAAGCCCGGCATGACGATGAGGGAAATATCTCCTCCTCGTGGCGGCTTCGCCGGTCCCGTCAAACGCTCCATCACCATCGCCGGGCACGAAACCTCGATCACGCTCGAACCCATATTCTGGCGAGCCCTCGAACACGCGGCGAAAATCCGTGCCTTGCCGCTCTCCGCCCTGGTTGCCGAAATCGACGCGTTGCGCATCCTCGCCGACGAGCCGCCCAATCTCGCCAGCGCGCTACGGACATGGGCGCTCAGCGAGGCAAACGATGTGAATAGTTGAGAATATTTCTCAATAGCGTTGACACTGCGAACGACTCTCAATAGCGCACCTCCCAGCAAGGGAGATAAGAGTGACTCGCAACAATGCCGCGCGCCGCGTCGCGCAGCCTGCTTTCCTGGCCCTGTCCTGCGTTGGCGCCTTCGCTACGCATCCGGCGCTGGCCGCCGATGGCCCCGATCCGACGCCGGCCAATGACGATAGCGACGATCAGGATCACCGCCGCGACATCATTATCAATGGCCAGCTGATCAAGGCAGATGCAGATCCCAACGGTCCGAAGGACGTCGCGCCGATCGTCGATACGCCGAAATCGATCGTCGTCATCCCGAGCCGGGTGATCCAGGAAACCGGCTCGGCTTCGCTTCAGGACGCGTTGCGCACCGTGCCTGGCATCACGTTCGGCGCCGCCGAGGGCGGCAATCCGATCGGCGACCGTCCCTTCATTCGCGGTTTCGACAGCCAGGGCTCGATCTATGTCGACGGCGTGCGCGATCTGTCGTCGCAGACGCGCGAGACCTTCGCGATCGACTCGGTGCAGATCGTGCGCGGCTCGGACTCGACGCTGGGCGGGCGCGGCTCGGCCGGCGGGACGATCAACATCATCTCGAAGCTGCCGAAGGAAGGCACGTTCGGCAGCGTGACGGCGAGCTATGGCGAGGCCGATTACAAGCGCGTCACCGCCGACCTCAATATCGCGATCACGCCGACCATCGCGTTCCGTGTCCAGGGCCTGTGGCACGACCAGGATTTCGCCGGGCGCGACGCGATCTGGGCCCGGCGCTGGGGCTTCGCGCCGTCGCTCACGATCGGCCTCGGCACCGCGACGCGTTTGACCGCGAGCTATTACCGGCTGGAAAGCCACGAACTGCCCGACAGCGGCATCCCCTATCTCTACACGATCGCCAACGCGCCGGGCACGGGCAACATCTATACCCAGCCGGCATTGGGCAGGATCACCACGCTCGATGGGACGACCGGCTATGTCGCCCGCAGCAATTTCTACGGATTGGCCGACCGCGATTTCCGCGACGCGACCACCGATCAGGCGACGATCCGGGTCGAACACGATCTGACGCCGACGCTCACCATCCGCAACACCGCGCGCTGGTCGCATTCGACCCAGGCCTATATCTTCCTGCTGCCCGACGACAGCACCGGCAACGTCTTCGGCAATCCCGCCATCGCGTCCGGCACGATCAACAAGACGACGGGCGGCGCCGCGCTCACCGGCGGCGGCTATGTCTGGCGGCGCGGCAATACGCGTTATGGCTATTCGGATGCACTGACCGATCAGATCGACCTGTACGGCACGTTCGATACCGGCGGCATCAAGCACAGCATCGCGGTGGGCGCTGAATTTTCGTGGGAAAAGGCGCGCCGCGGCACGTTCGTGACGCGCGGCTATCTCAATCCCTCCACCGGCGTCGAGACCTTGTCGACGGGCGCCAACACCAGTCCGCGCTGCGATACCGTGACCGTCTCGCGTTATTATTGCACCAGCCTGTTCAACCCGAACCCCTATGATCCCTGGGTCAATTACGCGAGCGACACTTCGACGTCGCCATCGGCGATCGTCAAATCGCTGCCGCTCGAGGAGACGCAGAACGACGCCAATACGGTGAGCGTCTACGGGTTCGATTCGATCACCCTGACGCCGCAGCTGATCCTCAATCTCGGTGCCCGGTTCGATCGCTTCAAATCGGTGATCACGCCCGGCCAGACCTATGTCGCGACCCAGGCGATCCGGCTCAGCCGCACCGACGAATTGTTCAACTGGCAGGCCGGCCTGGTGTTCAAGCCGACGCCGGAAACCAGCATTTATGCCAGCTATGCGACCGCCGCGACGCCGCCCAACACCCTGCTGGGCGAGGGGCGCGAGGACAATGCGCTGCCGACGACCGCAACCAGCCAGAATTTGACGATCCTCGATGCGCTGAAGGTGCAGAAGACCAAGTCATACGAGGTCGGCGCCAAGGCCAGCCTGTTCCACGAACGGCTGGGACTGGGGTTGGCGGTGTTCCAGACCGATATCGCCAATGCCCGGGTGACCGGCGATGACGGCCTGCCCTCGTTCCTGGGCAAGACGCGGATCCGCGGGCTGGAGCTGACCGTGAACGGCACGATCCTGCCCGGCTGGACCGTGTTCGGCGGCTATACCTATCTCGACCCCAAGGTCGTCGATGGCGGCTTCACCGCGCTGACCGTCGCGGCCAACGGGCCGGCCAAGGCGACGACGGTCCAGGTGGTGTCGGTCAATACCGGCAAGCAGGTACCGCAGACCGCGAAGAACTCGTTCACTGCCTGGACCACGGTCGACGTCACTAAGCGCTTCTCGGTGAGCGGCGGGGCGCTCTATATGGACCGGCAATTCGGCGGCTATGCCGATAACCGCACCGCCTCGCAAACCAGTGCGGGGGTGATCACCGTGACGCCGGCGACCAAGGTGCTCTATCGCATGATCCCGTCTTATTGGCGGTTCGATGCGCGCGCCTCGTACAGGCTAACCGATAACATCCTGGTCAGCGTCAACGCGCAGAACCTGACCGACAAGGTCTATTTCAACCAGGTCTATACCAGCCATTATGCGTCGATCGCCACCGGGCGGACGGTGTTCGGGTCGGTGGAGTTCAAGTTCTGACGACGGCATCCCCCTCCGCCGTCGCCAGTGCCGCGCGCTCGCCCGATGATCCCCGCGAGCGCGCGGCGTTTCTTCGCCAACTTGCCGAGGGTGGCGAGCCCGAGGCGCAGGCGCTCTACGGCCAGTTGCTGCTCGATGGGAACGGCGTGGCGAAGGACGAGGCGGCCGGCTTCGCGTGGTTCAATCGCGCCGCGACGCTGGGCCATTTGATGGCGCTCAACATGGTCGGGCGCTGCTACGATCTCGGCTGGGGCGTGGACGTCGACAAGGCGCGCGCGGCCGATTGTTATCGCGTCGCCGCCGAGCGCGGGCTCGACTGGGCGATGTACAATTACGCGACCCTGCTAGCGCTCGGTCATGGCGTCGCCGAGGACAAGGCGGCGGCGCTCGCCTGGTTCGAGAAGGCGGCGAAGCTCAGCTCAAGCGTCATCGCGGCCAAGGCGACAAACTTCGTCGGCAGCTTCCATGAGGATGGCTGGGTCGTCGCGCGCAACCTGACCAAGGCGGCGCGGCTCTACGAACGCGCGGCCGAGGGCGGCGACTTCCGTGGCATGTTCAACCACGCGCGGATGCTCGGCGCCAAGGGACGCGGCGAGGAAGCGCTTCGCTGGATCGAACGGGCAGGGGAGCGAGCCACGCCAGCCTTTGTCGCCAAGGCTGCCGCCTTTCTTGACGCCTCACCTGTGCCCGCCTTTCGCGCGCGCGGCCGCGTCGCGATCGAGCGTGGAGCGGGCCGATGCTGATCGCCATCCCCGATGTGCTCGACGCGAAGGGCGTCGCCAAGCTGCGCGCGATCATCGACGCGGCCGAATGGATCGACGGCAACGCGACCTCGGGTCACCAATCGGCGCTCGCCAAGAAGAACGCGCAATTGCCCGAGGATTCGGCGGCGGCGCGCGAGGCGGGAACGATGGTGCTCGACGCCTTGTCGAGTGCGGCGTTGTTCGTCGCCGCCGCCTTGCCGCTCAAAGTCTATCCGCCGCTGTTCAACCGTTATGCCGGCGGCGACACGTTCGGCGCGCATGTCGACAGCGCGATCCGCATCCGGCGCGGCAGCGACTTCCGCGTGCGTAGCGATTTGTCGGCGACGCTCTTCCTGTCCGATCCCGACAGCTATGACGGCGGCGAATTGGTGATCGAGGACCAGTTCGGCGAACAGCGGGTCAAGCTCCCAGCCGGACATATGGTGCTTTATCCCGCATCGAGCGTGCATCGCGTCGAACCGGTCACGCGCGGCGCCCGCGTCGCATCCTTCTTCTGGATCCAGTCGATGATCCGCGACGACGGCGCGCGCCGCATTCTGTTCGAGCTCGACCAATCCGTCCAGGACGTCGCGGCGCGGCTCGGCCAGGGCGATCCGGCGGTCGTGCGGCTGACGGGCACCTATCACAACCTGCTGAGAAAGTGGGCTGACGTCTAACTCCTTGCGCTCCTGCGCAAGCAGGAGCCCAGGGCCAAACAACCCTAGGTTCCTGCTTTCGCAGGAACACTAAGAGGACATCGAGTGACCAAGATCGGGCTGCGCAGTTTCTGGTTCCAGGTGCACAAATGGATCGGCCTGATCCTGGCGATCCTGATCATTCCGCTCTGCGTGACGGGTGCCGCTCTGGTGTGGGACGAAGCGCTCGACCATGGGCTCAACTCGCAGCGTTATGCGGTCAGCGGCGAGCGGACACTCGATCCGCAGCTTTACGTCAAGGCTGCACGCACGGTGCTCAAGCCGGACGATCGCATCCAGTCGATCACCTTGCCCAATGGCGACGGCCCGGTGATCGTCGCGGCCATACCGGGTGGCGCCAGGCCGCAAGCGGGACCGCCGGTACGGACCAACGTCTGGCTCGACCCGCCGACCGCGCGCGTGCTCGATCGCGCCAGCAGCAATGCGGGGCTGATCCGCGCGATGCACATGATCCATGGCAGCATGATGATCCCGGTCTGGGGCCGCTCGATCGTCGGCTGGCTCGGCGTCGCGATGCTGTTCTCGTGCTTCACCGGCCTCTGGCTGTGGTGGCCGACCGTCGGCAAATGGATAAGGGGTCTGCGCTGGCGGCGGCATCGCAATCTCGACACGAATTTGCACCATCTGTTCGGTTTCTGGATCGCCTTGCCGCTATTCGTCCTGTCGTTGACGGGCGCGTGGATCAGCTTCCCGCAAGTCTTCGGCGCGATGGCGGGCGCGCAGCCGCCCAAGGGGCCAGACCGGGCGGCACTGGCAAGGGCGAAGCCCCTGGACGTGCCGAAGACTGGTCTCGACACTGCGATCGCCAGTGCCCGGGCGGCATTGCCCGGCGATATCGCGACGATCGCCTGGCCGACCGACCTCAGGCCCGAATGGACCGTGACGATCGGGGAAGGCGCCGGACGTCAGGTCAAGGTCGACGACGTGACGGGTGTGGCCAAGGCGTCGCCGCCGCCCAGAGAGGACACTGCCCGCCTGATGCGCCGCATCCATGACGGCACGCGGATGGGTTTCCTCTGGCAGGTGGTGATTTTCCTCGGCGGGTTGCTGCCGGCTGTGCTGGCAGTCACCGGGGTCATCATGTGGTGGCGGGCGCGGGCATGGAAGGGTGAGTTGAAGGTGCGGCGGCGGGCGAAGGCGGTGTGATTTCTTGGCCCCTCCCCTTCAGGGGAGGGGCTAAACTAAAGCCCTACCGCCCCAGCAACACCCGCGCTTGCCCCGCGATCTGCGCCAGCATCGCCGCGTTCGGCGTCGCGGCCGTGCGGGCGCGGTCGACCACGCCCTTGAACTGGGCGACGCGGCCGGCGTTGGCGGCCAGCCAGACATCCACCGCGCCCTCGGGATCCTTGCCGGCCTGCCGTTCGAGGAATTCGAGGCGAAGCTGCTGGAAGTCGCGCGCGAGCCCGGCGATCAGCAGGCGTTCCCATGGGTCGCTCGACAGGATGCGCGCCGCGGTCGCCTGCGCCCAGTCGAGCCCGAGCGCCTGGCCCAGGTGCGTGAACGCCCGCGTCAGCACGGTTTCGTCCATCCCGAGTTCGGCGCCGAGATCGGCGAGGCCGACCGCGCCGTCCAGCTCGAACAGCCGCACGACCTTCTTCGCCAGCGCGGCCGGCGCGCCCGCCGCTTCCAGGCTGGTCGAGATCCGCACCGATTGCGCGCTCGCCTCTTCGAGCAGCAATTCCTTGGTCTTGCGGTCGAGCGCGGCGACGCCCTTGGCCAGCCGCGCGATCACCGCCGACGGCGTGCTGCCGGGCGCGGTCACCCGCAACAAATCGGCGATCTGGCTGCGCACCGCGACCGCCACTTCGTCGAACAATGCCAGCCGGCCGGCTTCGGGCATCGGCGCGCGCTCGATCTCCGCCCATAATTTGTCGAGATCGTAGAGTCGCTCGACCACGACGAACATCGCCGCGATGTCGGCCATTGCCGCGCCTTCCTCCTCGGCGAGCTCGAACGGATGGAGCACGCCCAGCCGGTTGACGACGCGATTGGCGAGCTTGGTCGCGATGATCTCGCCGCGCAGACGGTGATGGTCGATCGCGTCGCCGAACTTCTTGCGCATCGCCGGCGGGAAGGCGGCGTGGAGATCGGCGAGCAATTCGTCGTCGCTGCCCAGGTTGGAATGCTCGATCGCGTCCTGCAGCGCGAGCTTGGCGGTGGCGAGCAGCACTGCCAGTTCGGGGCGCGTCAGGCCGCGACCTTCGGGCGCACGGCGGAGCAGGGTGCCGTTGTCAGCCAGCCCCTCGACCACGCGGTCGAGCCGGCCCGCGCTCTCGAAAATCTCGATCAGGCGGACGAAGCTCGGCAAGGCCTGGGCGCCATCCTGTTCCATGATCGACAGCGCCAGCGTCTGCAGCCGGTTATCCTCGAGCACCAGATGCGCGACGTCGTCGGTCATCTGGACGAGCAACTTGTTGCGCGCTTCGAATTGCAGCCGGCCTTCGATCATCTCGCGGTTGAGCGCGATCTTGATATTGACCTCGTTGTCCGAGCAATCGACGCCCGCCGAATTGTCGATGAAGTCGGTGTTGATCCGGCCGCCCTTCGACGCGAAGGCGATGCGTCCCGCCTGGGTCACGCCCAGATTGGCGCCTTCGCCGATCGCGGTCGCGCGGATATCCTCGGCATTGACGCGCAGGCGGTCGTTGGCCGGGTCGCCGACCTCGATATGGTTCTCGGCCGCCGCCTTCACATAGGTGCCGATGCCGCCGAACCAGATCAGGTCGGCCGGCGACTTGAGGATCGCCGAGATCAGCGCGGCGGGCTCGAGCTCGTCGGCCGAGATGTCGAGCGCAGCCTTGACCTGTTTCGACAGCGGGATCGTCTTGGCGCTGCGCGGGAACACGCCGCCGCCCTTCGAAATCAGCTTCGGGTTGTAATCCGCCCAGCTCGATCGCGGCAGGTTGAACATGCGCTCGCGTTCGGCCCAGCTCGCGGCCGGATCGGGATCGGGGTCGAGGAAGATGTGGCGATGGTCGAACGCCGCGACCAATTTGATCGCCTGGCTCAGCAACATGCCGTTGCCGAACACGTCGCCCGACATGTCGCCGCAGCCGACCACGCGGATCGATTGCGTCTGCACGTCGACCCCGCGCTCGGCGAAATGGCGCTGGACCGAGACCCAGGCGCCCTTGGCGGTGATCGCCATCGCCTTGTGGTCGTAGCCATAGCTGCCGCCCGAGGCGAAGGCGTCGCCCAGCCAGAAGCCGCGCTCGATCGCGATCGCATTGGCGACGTCGGAGAAGGTCGCGGTGCCCTTGTCGGCGGCGACGACGAAATAGGGATCGTCGTCGTCCAGGATCGTCACGCCCTTGGGATGGACGATCTTGCCCTCGACGATATTGTCGGTGACGGACAGGAGTGTACGGATGAAGATGCGATAGCTCTCCGTCCCTTCCGCAAACCAGGCGTCACGATCGACCGCCGGGTTGGGCAGCTGCTTGGGATAGAAGCCGCCCTTGGCGCCGGTCGGCACGATCACCGCGTTCTTGACCCGCTGCGCCTTCATCAGGCCGAGGATCTCGGTGCGGAAGTCGTCGCGCCGGTCGGACCAGCGCAGCCCGCCGCGCGCGACCGGGCCGGCGCGCAGGTGGATGCCCTCGACCCGCGGGCTGTATACCCAGATCTCGCGCCACGGCAGCGGCGCGGGCAGGCCCGGCACTTTGTGGCTGTCGAGCTTGAACGCCAGCGCCTCGTCGGCGGCGGGCGTGAAGGCGTTGGTGCGCAAAGTCGCGGCGATGACGCCCTTGATCGCGCGCAGGATGCGGTCGTCGTCGATCGCCGAGACGGCGTTGAGGCCCGCCTTGATCGCCTCGTCCGCGGCGATCACGCCCGCTTCGCTCTTGCCGCCCGGCGCATGCGCGGCGTCGAACCGGTCGATCAGCGCGGCGGTGACCGCCGGCGCCCGGCGCAGCGCGTCGACCACGGTGGTCAGGCCATAAGTCAGCCCGCCCTGGCGCAGATAGCGGAACCAGGCGCGGAACAGCACCGCCGAGCTTGGCGCCATGTTGAGGTCGACGATCAGGCGGTTGAACGCATCGTTCTCGGCATTGCCTTCCAGCACCGCGGCGACCGCATTTTCCAGCACGCTGGTATTGCCGTCGAACACGTTGCCGACGCCGCCCGCCGCCTCGATCAGGAATTCGTGGATGAAGCCCTGACTCTCGTCGGTCAGCGCGGTCGGCACTTCCTCGATCACGCGGAAGCCGAAATTCTCCAGCACCGGCACCGCGTCCGACAATGCGATCGATCCGCCCAGGCGATAGAGTTTCAACCGCGCTTCGCCGCGCGCGTCGCGATACAGGCGCACCGCGCGCTGGTCGGGCGTCTCCAGCGTCGCCAGGCTGAAGATGTCGCGCGCCGCTTCCTCGGCGGTGTTGACCGTGCGATAGCCTTGCGGGAAGCAATTCGCCCAGCGCAGCGCCAATCGGGTCGATCGCGCCACGTCGGTTTCCGCCAGCGCCGCTTCGACCGCGGGCGCCCAGCCGCGCATCATCCGCGCCAGCCGGGTATCGAGCGCCGCGACATCGGGGATGCGGGCTTCGCCGCGCACGTCGATCGTATAGCGGATCGACGCGACCAGATCGTCCATCGCGATCGCCCAGTTGAGCACGGCGCCACCGGCCGCCTCGGCCAGCATGTCGCCGATCGCGATGCGCCGCGCGGTGGTGAATTCGTCGCGCGGCAGCCACACGAAACAGAATAGATGCCGTCCCAGGATCGACCGCGCCATCACCAATTTGGGCCGCGGCCGGTCGGCCAGGCTCATCGCCGTCAGCGCGACTTCCTCCAGCGCCTCGGGCGTGAAGGCGATCAGCAGATCGTGGGGCAGGGTGGTCAGCGCATGTTCCAGTGCCTTGCCGGCATGGCCCTTGGGGTCGAACCCGAATTTCTTCTGCAGATCGCCCAGCCGGGTGCGCAGCCCGGGCACGTCGTCGGGCGGCGAATTGAGCGCGGACGAGGTCCACAAGCCGGCATGGATCGACAGGCCGGTGATCCCCTTGCCGTCGCGGATCGGCACCACCACCAGATCGAGCGGAATGTGGCGATGCACGCTCGAAATGAAGTTCGACTTGAGCAGCAACGGCGCCTCGTTGCCCTTTTCGAACCATTCGATCGCCAGCGCGCGAGAGGCTTCGGCCAGGATGGGCGTCTCGTGCTTGTTGCGGCAAATGCCGAGCGGATCGCGGGCGCTGCCTTCGCGGCCGAACTTGCCATGGCCGAGCAGGGTGAAATGGCGGTCGAGGAACCAGTGGAGCAATTCCGCTCCCGTGCCGCTCAGCGTCGCGGCATCGGCTGCCATCGCTTCCTGCAACGGCACCCAGTCATGCACCGCGGCGCGCACGTCCTTCAGATTGTCTTCGAGCGCGGTGACGAGCGTGCGGCGCTCGCGCGCATCGGCACGTTCCATCTCGATATAGATCATCGATTCGGGATTGCCGTCGCCGACTCCCATCAGCCCGCCCGACGGATCGCGCGTGACCGGGATGACCGGGTGGATGATGCGATCGACCGCAATGCCCTGCGCCGCGATCGCCGCCGCGACCGAATCGACCAGGAACGGCATGTCGTCATTGACGATCGCCACGCGCATGCGGCGGCGTGGATCGTTGGCCGCGATCGGCTCGATCGCCATGGTCGGCCCGCCGGGCGGCCGGCTATAGGCGGCGGTGGCGACGAAGTTCGCCGCTTCCGCGCGCTCCGCCTTTCCAAACCCCTGCAGCTCTCCCGGCAAGGCGCCCTTGGTCAGCCGGTCCGCAAGCGCGTCCGACAGCGATTTCAGCGTGGTCTTGGCCATCGCCACCCTATGCCCCCGTGGACCGGCAGGCTCAAGGATAGTTTCGGGTGTAACTTGGTTTGTTGGCGCTGATGAGCTGGAAGGGACTCGCCCATTCCAACGTCATCCCGGCCTTGTGCCGGGATCCACGGTGCCGCAAGCGCGGAACCCTGAGCCTCTTGCTTCTCAGCCAGCCTCCCGGTGGATCCCGGCACAAGGCCGGGATGACGCAGGAGTGTAAGACGGCGCCGGAGATGCGGCGAGCTTTGGTCCTACTTCGCCGCCTTCAACGTCCGAGCCGCCAGCGACCGATCATTCGCCACCGAAGCAACGATATCCACCGTCCCTTCCCCCGTCGCCCGCCCCAGCAGCACGACCAGCTCCCCAGGCTCCAGCCCGGTAGCAAACTCGACACTCGCCAGCACCAGCCGCTCGGCAATATCCGCAAGCGGATCGCGCGCCTCGTCCTTAGCCGGATTGCGCGCCGCCCGCTCGGCCGCGACCACGGCCTTGATCCCGCCCTCGACCGTTTCCAGCAACGGCGTCAGCTGCCCCGCCGGAATCGCGTGGCGGCGGGCATGCGCCAGCACCGCGGCGAATTCGGTCAGCCGCGCTTTGTCGTAATCGGCGCCGAACACCAATTTCGCCACCGCGGTCATCGGTGCGCGCTCCTGCACGGTCACCCCGGCATCGGCGAGCAAATGCTCATAGGTCTCGCTATCCTGCTCGGCGGCGAGCCCGAAATCGTGCGCGCGGCCCAGCGCGCGATACAGCGCGGCGCGGCTGCGCGTATCGGCATTGGTCGCCGCCTGCGCGGTTTGCCGCGCCTGTTCCAGCTTGCCGGCCAGATCCTCGGGCTCGGCCACCGGCGCCACGTCCGCGGCGGGACCATCGGCCCAGACCGGGGCGGCCGCCTGAGGCTTGGGCGCGGCGCGCAACGCGGTATCGACCTCGGCGTCGAGCTTCTTTTGCGTCTCGGCGTCGACCAGCTCTTTCCAGTTGATCACGCCATAGATGAAATCGATCGTGTCGTCGTTCGACGAAAAGGGCATCAGGATGCCGCGATACATGGTGTTGTATCCGCGCGTGCCGACGAACTCGGCCTCGAACCCGATCGGGGCGCGGTTGGCGATGATCTGAAGATAATGGTCGGTCAGCCGCGACAGCAGCGACCGGCTGGGCACTTGCGAGATATGCGTGATCGACTGATCGAGCGCGGTCTCGTCGCGCAGCGCGCGGCCGAGATAGGCGATCGCCGGATCCTCGATCCCGGCGGTGAAATCGAGCAGCACCGAATGCGGGCCGAAATCGGCAATATTGGCGGGGTCGAGATCCTCGATCGACGGATAAGCGCGCCCGCGCAGCAACGACACCCAATGGTTGTACGCGCGCACGTGCATGCGCCGCTCGTCGGTGCCGATCGCCGCCGCCGCCGCCGCCGTGTCGTCGATCCCATCATCCGCGACGACGCGATCGGTATCCGACCGGTCCTCTTCGTAGCCGCGCTGCGAATCCATAAACGTCCCCTGGGCGCACATCGCCCCGTACAGAGCGTGTTTTGCCCCGGGCGTGGTAAACGAAGCGTAAAGGGTGTTGGGGGAGGGGTGATTTTGGGGTTGGCTGGAGTGGGTGGCGGCGCTCGAAAAGAGTTCGTGTTAAGTGTGCGCCAGCGTGTTGGCCCGGCCCGAAGGCCTGAAAGGGCGTCCCGCGCACCCAGGAGAAGTGGGCAGCGTAGCTCAATTGAAGCGAGGAGGGGTGCCGAGGCGGTCGGAGATCGACATTGATGGGACAGTAAAACCGTTCTGGTGCTGTTGTCATATTGTCGTGAGCTCTTGATGAGCTTAGCACCGCTGCGCAAGGGGAAGCGCGGGTGCTACAGGGCGGATTATTCACTAGAAATTGGCTTACCGAGGGTATCCTTGAGACCGCGCCTTGGCGTGAGCTCAGTGACCAGGCCGTAACCACAGCGCGATCCGAGATCGGCGATCTTCTCGGTGCATTGCTTAAGCGCAAAGCACCGGTTGAGGCTGAGACCGAAGACAAATTGGTTTACCCTGTGCTGCGAGTGCTCGGTTGGGAACATATCTCGGTGCAGCAGCGCATGGACGCACGCGGTCGTAAGGACGTGCCCGACGCCCTGCTATTTCCCGATGCTGAAGCTGATGCCGCGGCAGCTGGGCTCGACCCGTGGCAACGGTTCCGTCACGGCGCGGCTCTGGTCGAAGCCAAACGCTGGAACCGCCCGCTCGATCGCGCGGCCCAAGGCGATCAGGGTGTACCCGCTGCTCAGGTGATGCACTATTTGAGCAGGGCTGATGTCACCACTCAAGGGCGGATGCGCTGGGGTATCCTGACCAATGGCCGTCAATGGCGACTCTATTGGCAGGGCGCGTTGTCTGTTGCTGATGACTATCTGGAGATCGACCTCGGCAAGATCTTCGGACTTCCCGGGTGTGCTCCCGATTTGCTTGATGCAGGTATCGATGCCGATCACGCTCTTCGGCTGTTCCTACTACTATTCGGCCGTGAGGCGTTCCTTGCGGTTGAACAGGGGCGTTCTTTCCACGACCAGGCGTTGACGGATGCCCGACAATGGGAAGAGCGGGTCGCACGTGACCTGTCCGATGTAGTGTTCGATCGGGTATTTCCACTTCTAGTGCAGGCCTTGCCGCAGCACGACAGCGAACGACCTACCGCCATCGATGATGAGTACTTAGAAGAGGTACGTTCAAGCGCGCTCGTGCTCCTCTATAGGGTACTGTTTATTTTGTATGCCGAGGATCGCAACCTGCTGCCTGATGAGCGCGGTCCGTATGCGCGTTACAGCCTAACGCGAATGCGGTTTGAGATTGCCGACGCACACGAGGACGGAACCGTCCCAGCGTCGCGCAGTACAGAGTATTGGAGCCGCTTAGAAACAATCTTCAGCGCAATCGCAGAGGGTGACGATGGTCTAGGTATCCCGCCCTATAATGGTGGCTTATTCGATACGGCCAATGCTCCGCTGCTGTCGCGGGTCCGGCTTTCCGACAGCGTAACGGGCGAAGTGATCTTTTTGCTGTCGCATCGGCCCGCCAATCCGCCAGTGTATCCCCGCCCACGCTACATCAACTATCGCGATCTATCGGTGCAGCAACTCGGCTCGATTTATGAATCCATCCTTGAGTATGCGGTTGAAGGCGATGGAGTTGGGGGAGTGCGGCCGACGCCCGACAACAGTGCGAGGCATCGCTCGGGCTCTTACTATACGCCCGAGGATCTCGTCGGGCTAATCATCGAACGAGCGGTTGGGCCGCTGGTTGCGGAGTGCATCGAGGTCTTTGCCGACGCGGTCGAGACCGGTGTCACCGGTGACGCGCTCGCCGCGCTCGATCCGGCCACGCGTATGCTCGATCTCAAAATCGTCGATCCGGCGATGGGTAGCGGGCACTTCCTTGTGAGTTTGGTCGATTGGTTGTCGGACAAGGTGTTCAAGGCGACCGAGGACGCCGCGACTGCCGCTGGCGGTGGCTACGTGTCGCCACTGGTCGAGCGAATCGCGGCGTTGCGGGCGGATATTCTGGCGCGCGCCACTAACCATGGCTGGCCAATCGTGGCCGACCAACTCGACGATCCGCACATCGTCCGGCGCATGGTGCTAAAGCGTTGCATCTATGGCGTCGACCTCAATCCGATGGCGGTCGAGCTAGCGAAGGTTGCGCTGTGGCTCCACAGCTTCACCGTCGGTGCGCCGTTGTCGTTTCTTGATCACCATCTGCGTTGCGGCAACAGTGTGCTCGGCGCATGGGTGCGGCCGACGACCCTATGGCTCGCCAATCGCGGCTCGCTGATGGTCAATCGTCATCTGGCGACGATCGACAATGTCGCTGCGGCGATGGAAACTATTGAGACGATCCCCGACAACGATATAGCCGAAGTCGAACAGTCCAAGGCGCTGTTCGGCACGGTTGCGGAAGCGAGCGCGCCGCTGGATGCATTGTTCCGTATGGTGGAAGCGGACACGTTGATGGGCGTGTTCGGTGACACGCCCGCACGCATTCGTGAGACCGCCCAGCAGATCGAGACCGTCGGACGTGCCACGGTCGCACAAATGCCCGACGATACCGAGGCCCAGCGTGTGCTGAAGGCCAAGGCGCTCGCGAAGGTTGAGAAGGCGTTGGCCAAGGCCGAGGAGGCGGAGCGCCGCTATGCGCGAGCGGAGGCCTTCAAGATGGTGCTGGACGGGAGTTTCGGCGACCCTACGCTGATCGCCACTGGCGACATTGAGATCGCCGACCAGGATCTACGCGACGGCGGAGTCGAGGCATTCTCCCAAGCCAGCCTGTTGCCGTCGGCGCGGCCCGACGATCGACGCCGACTGATCGCCGATGCGCTAGTGCGCGAGGCGCGGACGCTTGCCGACGAACATCGTTTCTTTAACTGGGAGATCGCGTTTCCTGGGGTCTGGCGCGACCTCGCATCGCAAGGCCGCAGCGGCGGGTTCGACGCGGTAATCGGCAATCCGCCCTATGTCCGACAGGAAATGATTGGAGCAATAAAGCCAGCGCTCGAGCGTGCCTATGACAGTTATGCTGGCACTGCCGATCTCTATGTCTACTTTTACGAGCAGGGTCTGAAGCTCCTGCGGCCAGGCGGGCGCATGGCCTACGTCGTCACCAACAAGTGGTTGAAGGCGGGCTATGCCGAAGGTCTGCGCCGGCTCTTTGCGGAAGGAGTATGGGTCGAATTTATGGCCGATTTCGGTCATGCTCGCCGGTTCTTTCCTGACGCCGACGTGTTCCCGTGCGTCATCGCTGTTCGCAAGCCCGATGGCGGACCCGCGCCCGAGTTGTTCGATCTGGCGGTGATCCCGCGCGATGATGTGCCGCGCAGCGGTTTGGCCGACGCAGTGCGGGCTGCCAGCTATGTCGCGCGCCGCGACGTGCTGACGCCCGAACCTTGGACGCTGGAGCCGCCCAACGTCGCCGCATTGCTGGCGAAGATTCGGGCGAATGGCGTGCCGCTAGTGGATTATGCGGGGGCGCGGCCGAATCGAGGTGTGACGACCGGATATAACGATGCCTTTTTTATAGATCGCGAGACGCGAGATCGCTTGGTGAACGAGGATGGCCGCGCGGCTGAGATTATTAAGCCGTATTTGCGCGGACAAGACATTGAGCGTTGGATGCCAGATTGGGCCGGTCTTTGGATGATCTTCGCGCGTCGCGGTATCGCTATAGAGGAGTATCCCTCGGTTCTCCGGCATCTCGAAGCGCATCGGCGTGAGCTAGAGCCCAAACCAGCCGATTGGGTTCCCAATCGCGCTGATGAAAAATGGCCCGGCAGAAAATCGGGGTCGTATGCATGGTACGAAATACAGGATTCCGTAGAATATTGGAGATTGATGGAAAGGCCTAAGATATGTTGGCAGGCGATTCAGTACTATCCCAAGTACGCATTAGATAGGAGTGAATCGTTTCTTTCGAACAAAGCTTTTTTCTTGCCTTCGAGCGATACATGGATCCTTGCAGTACTCAACTCAACGGCGTCGTGGTATCTCTCGTGGAGACACTTTCCGCATATGAAAGACGAGGCTTTGTCAAACGATGGTGACAAGATCGTTTCGATGCCGATTCCGCATTTGAAGAGTGAAGATGCCGCGGCCGCTACCGACGCGGCAGAGCGATTGATGGAACATACTGTATCGATCCGCGCTGCCGACCAGGCGCTCGCCGACTGGCTGCATCACGAGATCGGCCTCAATAAGCTTCCAGCCGCGTTGACGCAGGCTAGTGGCCTTGACAGCGACAGTTTCGTCGCGGCGGTTCGTGCGGCGCTGCCGAAGCGCTCGGGCATCACGCCTTCGCGCCTCGCCCAGGTTCGCGCGGCGTTCGCAGACACAGCGGAGTCCGCGCGCGCGGCACGTGCGACGTCGCAGTCCGACGAGCGTACGCTGTCAGATATCGTCAACCGCGCTTACGGCCTGACGCCGGAGGACATCGCATTGATGTGGCGCACCGCGCCCCCCAGAATGCCGCATACGCCACCGCCAGGCACCGACGCGGCGACGTCAACGGAATTGGAGGCCGATCCAGCCTAATGGCCGATCGATCGGGCCAGCCCTCCTTGTCCATCGCCGTCGCGCACTTAGTCGGATTTCGGATTCGTGGGCTGATATCCACGATCACCTTTACAGGGTAGCGGAGGTCGGAACCGCCCTCCCTTGCGACGAACGGTGCATTTTCCCCTACCAATCCGATGGGAATTGCGCCATACGCACCGCCGGACTGACCCAGGACCAATTCGCGAGGCGCTGTGCCGAGCGGGGGCGCGGCCTGGCTTTTACGGAGATTGTCCATGAAGAAGCTCGTTGTTCTTTCGGTGATTGCTCCTGTCGTGCTCGGCCTCGCGGCGTGCGGCGGCAACAAGGCGGCCGACAACGCCGTCGTCGTCACCAACACCGACGACATGAACCTGACCGACACCACCAACATCACCGACGAGAACGTCAGCGACGTCACGGCTAACGCCAGCAACGTCGCCGAGTAATCGGTGCGGCGGCGGGGCGACCCGCCACCGGAACAACAGGCCGCGCGGTCCGATGGGATCGCGCGGCCTTCGTTTTATTCGAGCGCCGTCCGGTGCGCGGCCGACCCGTCCGCCCTGTTAGCGATCGAGCATGTCGTCGAGCAGGCTGATGTGCAGCCACATTCGTTCGAGCAGATCCTCGGGCTCCGCGACGCCGCTGGCCGCGCACGCCGCGGCGAGCTCGCTGTCGATGTCGAGCAGGTCGCGATCGGGGTCGGCGACGACCGGCGTGCCGTCGCTCATCCGCGCGTTGGCGCGGCAGAAAAAGGCGAAATAGGCATCGGCGGCGGCGATGAACGCGGTCGCGCCCTGCGCCTCCAGATAATCGGCGATTACGCCCGCCTTTCCGAACTCGCCATGCGCGGCCAGCGGGTCGGGATAGGGCACGAAATGCACCTTGCCCGCGGCATCGATCACGCGGCCGAGCGGGAACAACCGGCACACCAGCGGCCGGTCGGCATGGACGGTACAGCCCTGATCGCCCAGGAAGATGCAGCGCCCGTCCCCCTGCTGGCGCAACGCGCCGTCGATGGTGAAATCGTCGCGCGCCTGGGCAGTGGAGACGCCGCGATTGCGCGCCAGCCGCGCGATCTCATACGGATTGACCTGGATGCGCTTGTCGACGCAGCAACTGTTGCAGCGCGTGCAGCGGTAACTGAACCGCGTGCCGGCCGTCATCGGGGCTGGAATCGGGTCGTCGGACGGCATATTCGCCTCCTCTCCATCGCCTGATCCCGAGCATAGCCGGGCAGGGGGGTTATCGGATAGGAACGATGCGACTCCTGTCCAGAAAGACTCCATGCGCCTCTCCATCGACGCCCGGCTCGACTATTGGCTCGCCGCGCCGGCCGATCTGCTGTTCGCGCTGGAAGTGGCGCAGACGCCCGATCAGCATCTGGTCACCGATTTGTTGCGCATCGGCGGGGTGGAGGCATTGCGCCCGATCCCGGCGGATAACGGGCTGGGGCGGCGCACCTGGACGCGGGGGGAGGGGCGCGTGACCGCGCATTACACCGCGACGGTGGAGGTCGATCGTCCCGGCGCGACGCTCCATGGCCTCGCCGCCGACGACATCAAGCTGCTGCCGGCGGACGTGGTGCCGTTCCTGTTCCCCAGCCGCTATTGCGAATCCGACCGGTTCGACGCGCTCGTCCGGCGCGAGTTCGGCGCGCTGTCGGGCGGCGATCGGGTAGAGGCGATGGCGGCGTGGATCCGCGGCCATCTCGATTATGTCGTCGGGTCGAGCGACGCGACCACCACCGCCGCCGACACCTATGTCGCGCATCGCGGCGTGTGCCGCGATTTCGCGCATTTGCTGATCGCCTTCGTCCGCGCCGCCGACATCCCGGCGCGGATGGTCGCGGCCTATGCCTGGCGACTCGATCCGCCCGATTTCCATGCCGTGGTCGAAGTATGGCTCGACGGCGCGTGGCGGCTGATCGACCCCACCGGCCTGGCGCCGGTCGAGGGGCTGGTGCGCATTGGGGTTGGGCGTGATGCGACTGATATCAGCTTCATGACCATCTTTGGTGAGGCGGAGTGTTTGTCGCAGAGCGTGACGGTTGAGCGGGTGGGGTGAGGGGCGCGCATTGAAAGCGGAGGTGCCCGTTTACATTCAAGGTGCAGTGGGTTGAGCGGGCATGTGCTCCTGCGAAAGCAGGAGCCCAGGGTAGCGAAGTACATGATTACCCTGGGTTCCTGCTTTCGCAGGAACACGATTCCGGCAAAGCTATACCGACTAGCACAGCACGTAGATTTCTGACCTAAACCTTCAACACCCACCCCCGCGCGCGCAGCGCCAGCGTAATCGCGATCGAAACCCCGCCTAAAATCACCGCATACAGCATCGACACCCAATCCAACGGCAATCCCGTCGCGGCAATCCCCGCCAACAGCTTTTCGCCCAGATGCACGCCGCCCACCGGCACCATCATCATCACGATCGCCACCGCGTCATGGACGACATACAGTGTCAGCGACACCGCCCCCAGCGCGGCCACCGTCTGCGCGATCCGCGACGCGCCGATCCGCGGCCAGACGATCTTGAGCAACGCCAGCAGGCCCAGCCCGATCGCGGCGTTGATCAGGGTGAAGGTCGGCGTCCACAAATTCTTGTTGATCGGCCAGAACCAGGCGGCGCCGAGCGTGAGGCCAAGGCACAAAACGGCGACCGCGGCGATCATGATTACCGGCTTCTTGCGCCGCACCGACATGCGCTGCACCGCCATGCCGATCATCGTCGTGGCAATCGCCGACAGCGTCGATAGCGGCCCCTCGGGATCGAACGGCGGACCGTTATCGGGATGGCCGTAAAGCCGCGTGCCGCCCAGGATCGCATGGTCGAGCCAGCCGCTCATCCCTTCGCCCGGCGCCATGCTGGCGATCAGGTCGCCCGGCGCCGGCAAATGGAGCAGCACGCCATGGACCAGCATCAGCACGCCGGCGGCGATGGCGGGCGCTTTCCAGCTTGTCGTCTGGCGGCACGCGATCGCGCAGATCAGATAGACCAGGCCGATCCGCTCGAGCACGCCGGTGAAGCGGATCTCCTCCAGCTTGAAGGTGAAATGGACGATGAAGCCGATCGCGAAGCCGATGAACCACAACAGCGCCGAGCGCCGCACGATCTTGGCGATCGACGGCCGCGGCATCCGCCCGTCCATCGTCAGCGGCAGAGCGAGGCCGACCGCGAGCAGGAACATCGGGAAGACCAGATCGGCGAAGGTCAGCCCGTTCCACGCCGCATGATTGATCCACCAGAAAGCGTGCTCCTCCGACCCCTGGAGATTGGCGAGCACCATTCCGAAAATGGCGAACCCGCGCAAAGCATCGAGCGCTTCGTCGCGGACGCGAACCGGTTTCGACATATCCATCGGTCCTGTCCCTAATCAGCCGGCGATCACCGTGCCACCCTTCATCACCATCCGCACATGGCGGACCGCGGCGATGTCGGCGGTGGGATCGCCATCGACCGCGACCAAATCGGCGAGCAGCCCCGGTTTGACCGCGCCCAGCTTGGCGTCGAGATGGAACCAGCGCGCATTGCCCCAGGTCGCGGCGATCAGCACGTCGGCGGGGCTCATCCCTCCGGCGACCATCAGCTCCATCTCGCGCGCGTTCGTGCCGTGGGCGAACACGCCGACATCGCCGCCCATGCAGAGATGGACCCCTGCCTTCATCGCCATCTGAAAGCTGCGGCGGTTGATCAGCACGGCCTCGGGTGCCGGCTCGGCCCCGCTCCAGCCGCGATAGCGCGACGTCGCGTCCGACGCGGCGAGCGTCGGGCAGAGCGCGATGCCTTTCTTCGCCATCTCGGCGAAGATTTCGGGCGTGCCGCCATAGCCATGCTCGATCGTATCGACTCCCGCGGCGATCGCGCGGCGCATCCCTTCGGCGGTGGCGGCATGGACCGCGACCGGGCGCCCGGCGTCGTGCGCGGCGGCGACCGCCGCCTTCATTTCCTCCAGGCTGAGGGTCGGACGGCTGTCCTCGCCGGGGCGCCAGCGATAATCGGCATAGAGTTTCACCCAATCGGCGCCGCCCGCGATCTGGCGGCGGACCGCGGCGACGATCGAGTCGACTCCCGACACTTCCTCGGCGCCTTGCGGGATGGCGACGCCGGGCTCGAATCCCTTGGGCCCGTAAGCGCCCAGCGCGACGATCGCGCGTGTCGCGACGTTGAGCCGCGGGCCGGGGACGATCCCTTGGTCGATCGCTGCCTTCAGCCCGACATCGGCATAGCCCGCGCCTTCGGTGCCGAGGTCGCGCTCGCTGGTGAAGCCGGCGAGCAGGGTCGTGCGGGCGCTCGCCACCGCGCGCGCGGTCCTGAGCGCGAGCGGCTCGTGCAGCACCTGATCGTCCCAACTCGTCTCGTTATAGGGGTGGAGGAAGAGATGGCCGTGTCCCTCGATCATCCCGGGCATCAGTGTCTCGCCGGGCAGGTCGATTACTCTGGCATCGGCGGGCGCCGACAAATTCGGCCCGACTGCGGCGATACGGTCGCCCTCGACCAAAACCTGCCAGCCGGCATGCGTCTTGCCGTCCAGCCCGTCGAACACGCGCGCGGGTTTCAGCAGGATCGCTTGCCTCGGCGCTTCGGCGGCGGGGAGGGCGGCCGCCGGCCCGAGCACCATCGCCAATAGAAGTGCCACCCAGCGCATGGTTTTCTCCCGAATGTCACGTTACGCTCCCGGCATGGATAGAGCCCTCCGCTTCCCGCTCCTAGCCCTTGCGGTGTTGACCATGGCGCCGAGCGCGCCGGACCCTGCAGCCGCCGACATGGCGCGGTGGCGGGCCGAAGCGGCGCGGGTGACGATCACGCGCGACGATTGGGGCATTCCGCACGTCCGCGGGCAGAGCGATGCCGATGCGGTGTTCGGGATGATCTATGCCCAGGCCGAGGACGATTTCTCGCGCGTCGAGGCGAATTACCTGACCGCGCTCGGCCGCACCGCCGAGGCACCGGACGCCGACGATGACGCGATCTGGAGCGATCTGCGCCAGCGCCTCTATGTCGATCCTGCCGAGCTCAAGACGCAATATGCCGCCAGCGCGCCCTGGCTGAAATCGCTGATGAATGCCTGGGCCGACGGGCTCAATTTCTATCTGGCGACGCACCCCGGCACCAGGCCCAAGGTGCTGACCCGGTTCGAGCCATGGATGGCGCTAAGCTTCACCGAGGGCAGTATCGGCGGCGATATCGAGCGGATTTCTCTCAGCGATCTCAAGACCTTCTACGGCAAGTCGACGCCGCCGACCCCCGAGGAACTCGGCATGGTGCCGCGCGAGCCTTCCGGCTCCAACGGCATCGCGATCGCGCCCAAACTGACCTCGGGCGGCAAGGCGCTGCTGCTGATCAACCCGCACACCAGTTTCTACTTCCGCTCCGAAGCGCAGATGTCGAGCGCGCAGGGCCTCGATGCTTATGGCGCGTCGACCTGGGGGCAGTTCTTCATCTACCAGGGGTTCAACGCCAAAGCTGGGTGGATGCACACCTCGTCCACCGTCGACAATGTCGACGAATTCGCCGAGCGCGTGACCAAACGCGGCAACGGTTACGTCTATCGCTACGGTACCGCCGAGCGACCGGTGACCAGTACCACGGTGACCTTGCGCTATCGCAAGCCCGACGGGTCGATCGGCGAGCGCCGCTTCACCACCTGGCGCACGCATCACGGACCGATCGTCGCGGCGAAGAACGGGCGCTGGATCGCCGAAGCCTTGATGTGGAAGCCGGTGCCCGCGCTCGAGCAGAGCTGGCTCAGGACCAAGACCAGCGACCTCAAGAGCTTCCTTCAGGTCGCATCGCGCCGAGCCAATTCGTCGAACGACACCTTGTTCGCCGACAGCAAGGGCGAGATCGCGTTCCTGATGCCGCAATTCATGCCGCTGCGCGACAATCGCTTCGACTATACCCGGCCGGTCGACGGCAGCGATCCCGCGACCGACTGGAAGGGACTACACACGCTCCCCAGCCTGCCGAGCGTGCTCAACCCGCGGATCGGCTGGGTGCACAATACCAATGACTGGCCATGGGACGCGGCGGGGCCGGATAGTCCCAAGGCGGCGAATTACCCGCGCTACATGGATCAGACCGGCCCCAATGCGCGCGGCACGCATGCCGACCTGCTGCTCAAGGGCAAAAGCGGCTGGACGCCGGAGAAACTGCGCGTCGCGGCGTTCGACAGCTATCTGCCCGCCTTCGCCGAACTGATCCCCGGACTGGTCAAGGCATGGGACGCGCTCCCCGCCGACGATCCGCGCCGCGCCAAGTTGGCTGAGCCGATCGCCTTGTTGCGTGGCTGGGATTGCCGCTGGGGCTACGATTCGACCACGACCAGCCTCGCGGTCTTCTGGGGCGATCAACTCTGGCGCGAGGTCGGCAGCTTCGCCCAGGCCGAGCGGATGAACGTCCCCGATTATATCGCGACGCGAGTCAAACCGGGCGACAAGCTCGACGCATTGGCAGCGGCCACCGACCGGCTCAAGCGTGATTTCGGCGACTGGCGCGTGCCGTGGCGCAATATCAACCGCTTCCAGCGGCTCGACGACGCCATCGCGCCGCATTTCGACGATGCCCGGGAGTCGACCCCGGTGCCTTTCACCTCGGCACAATGGGGCAGCCTCGCTTCCTTCGGCGCCAGGACCTGGCCGGGGACCAAGCGCTATTACGGCACCAGCGGCAACAGCTTCGTCGCGGTGGTCGAATTCGGCCCGCGAGTGAAGGCGATGGCGGTGATGGCCGGCGGACAGAGTGGCGATCCCGCCTCGCGCCACTTCGCCGACCAGATCGGCCGCTATGCCGAGGGACGGCTGCGGCCGGTCTATTTCTATCCGGAAGACCTCAAGGACCATGTCGAGCGGCGCTACCGCCCGGGCGAATGAGGTCAGGCGCCCGAAGCGCCGGAGTCCGGCGGGCCGTCGGTCAGGCTGCTTTGCGGCAACGCGATGCGCACGAGCTTCCAGGCGAACAGGCCGCGCCGTTCGAATAGGAGGTGCACCGGATCGCCGGCCGCGCCGTGGCGCCGCAATGCGAGGTCGAAGCGGTCGAGCGCAATGTAGCGGAAGTCATAGTCGACGCGCTGCGACGAACCCGCCTCCGGTTCGGCACGACCAACCTTGCCCGCGCGCACCAGGGCGGCGATCCCGTCGGGCGTCACGACGCTGTCGATCATCCGGTCGAGGATCGACGGCATCAGGATTGCGCCGAGCCCGGCGAACGGATTGCCCCGTATCTGCGGATCGCGTTCCATCCGCGTGGTCACCGCCGCCGTCAGTTGCGGTTTCAGGTCGGCGCGCACTGCCGGAAAATCGACCGAGCCACGCAGCTTTTCGGCGTCGCCCTGTTTCGCCGCGGCGACGAAGCCGCGCACCGCGAGGTAAGGCGACGCGCCATAAGCCAGCGCGAACATTGTGAACGCGGCGCCGATTGCGATGATCCAGCCCTTGCGCATGCGATCCCTTTCGGTCCCGCGCTCAACCTAAGGTGGCGTGGTCTTCCCGGCAACGTCGCCACCATGTCGGCGGCAGCGGGTGAGGCCGTCCCCCTCCCGCAAGCGGGAGGGGAGAGCGGGGATTCTACGATAGTAGATTCCCAACGTGGCGCGTTAACCATAGTTGCCGCGATACGAGTCCCCGACAATGCAGCGAGTCGGGGAACGATCATGAGCTTTATGGACACTATCGAGGCGGTAATGCCGCGGATCGCCGTCTTCGGCGTCGGCGGCGCGGGCGGCAACGGCGTTGCCGGCCTGGTCGACGAGAATCTGCCGAACGTCGAACTGATCGTCGCCAATACCGACGCCCAGGCGCTGCGCACGTTGGGCGTCCGCCAGCAATTGCAACTCGGGCGGATGGCGACGCAAGGGCTGGGCGCGGGCGCCTGGCCGGAGGTCGGCCGCGCCGCCGCACAGGAAGTCGTCGAGGAGATCGATGCGGCGCTCGAGAATGTCGATTTCTGCTTCATCGCTGCCGGAATGGGCGGCGGCACCGGGACCGGCGCGACGCCGATCTTCGCCGAGCGCGCTCGGCTACGCGGCATTCCGACCATTGCGGTGGTGACCCGCCCGTTCGAATTCGAAGGATTGCGGCGCGCGAGCCGGGCGGACCAGGGCATCGCCACGCTCGAGCCGCTGGTCGACGCGATCATCGTCGTTCCTAACCAGCGGCTGCTCGGCATCGGCGATCTCGAGATGACCTTCAAATCGGCCATGCTGGAATCCAACGCGGTGCTGGCCGACGCGGTCGGCGGGATCGCTCACCTGCTGGTGACGCCGGGCCTCAAGCAGATCGGTTTCGCCGAAATGCGCAACGTGGTTGCCGAGATGGGTCGCGCGGTGATCGGGTTCGGCGAAGCGACCGAGCGCACCGACCGGGCGATCCTCGCGGCGGAACGCGCCATGGCCTGCCCGCTGATCGACGACGAGATCGCGGGTGCCGGCAAGCTGATGATCTCGATCAGCGGCGGGACCGACATGTCACTGATGGAACTCGACGCGATCGTCGCGACGATCGCCGATCAGGCGTCGCCCGACGTCGAACTCGCCTGGGGGGCTTCGGTGTCGGAGGCGCTCGACGGCATCGTCCGCGTCGCGCTGATCGCGCAGGGCCATCAGCCCGAGGTACGCACGCAGGCGGCGCCGGCCCGGGCCGTATCGACGCCGGCTGCCCCGATTTGTTCGGCCAGTCCCGTGCCGGAGCCCGTGACCGTCGCCCCCTTTGTGCCATTCGCGCCGCCTGCTCCGGTTGCAGCGGCACCGGCGTTCGCCGCCGCGGCGGCGCTGGCGGAGCCCATCGTCGCAGCGGCAGCGCCGGTTGCCGATATCGCCATTCCTCCCGTCGCCGAGCCCGTCCCAGCCATATCGCTTTTCAAGTCGAGGCCAGGCAATCCCGACGATTTTACCGCGACGTTGATCGACGCTGCGCCCGGCGACGCGCCATTGCTCGACTTGATCGATCGGTTGTCCCCGCCCGCCCAGGGGCAAAGTGAGCACGCCGGATCGCCCGATGCCGACGCTCCAGCTGCGCTGAACCTCAAGGCGTGCACGATGGACGAACTGTGGCTCGGCGATTTCGAGCTGGAAGATCCTCGCCGCGCCAGTCTGGTCGAACAGATCGCCACCGCGGTGAAGGATTTGTTTCGCTCGATGACGTTGCGGCTTGGTTTCGGGCGCCATTCGATGATCGCCTATCGCGGCGGCCGAGCTCCGCTGGCCGCGTAATCGGGCCATAATGAACTATTATGTTTGAAATATCACGAAGAGCTTATTGAAATCCCTTCCACATTCCCGGATGCTGAATAGCGGTCAAATAATACTGGCCGCCCCGCATGGCGGGTGGCGTAAGGAATGGGGAAAATGCCTGGTCGAATGCGTCGCGGGATCGGCGCATCGAGACATGATGAAGTAGCACTGGCGTTGGCCGGAATTGCCGCGCTGGTTGCGTCTTCGTCGTTATTGGGTTGGCTGGTCGAGCTTCCGGCGCTCGCCTCGTTCGGTGCGAGCTACGCGCCGGCATGGCCGCTGACGACTGCTGGTCACTTGCTGCTGTCCTTCGCGATGATGATGGCGATTCTTGGCCGGCGAGCCGCGACGGTGCCCGCGATCGCAGTCCTGATCCTCGTCGCCATAGTGGTTGCCGAGTCCGCATCGGGAATCCGGCCGGGCATCGATCGATTGCTCTTTTCGGAACAGCTTGCGCGCACGGTCGCCCCCAATCCGGGTCGTCCGGGACCCAATTCGCTCTTGTCCTTCGCGTTGCTCGCGGCGGCCATAGTGTTCGCGCAGCGGCAATCGTCCCTGCTCGACCGGGCGGCGAACGTGCTTGCCGCATTGGCGCTTTGCCTCGGTCTCTATTCGACGATCGCGCTGCTGTGGATTGACCGTGCGACTCCGCTCTACCAGTTCTTCGTCGCCCCCTTGCCGGCCGGTCTGGCGTCGCTGGCGATCGCTTGCTCGTTCCTGTGGTGGAAGCATGAAGCGGGGTGGACGGGTCTCCTGTCGGGCGATCGCATGCGCCAGCCATTGGGTTGGTTGGTCCTGCCGATCCTGTTCGTCCTGCCCGCGGTCCCGATCCTCCTCGAGCAATGGTCGATCAGGACCGACAGCGCACCGCCGGAAGGCGCCGCCTTGATCGCGATCCTGGTCAATATGCTGATCATCGGTACGATCCTGTTGCTGGTGTCCGATCGGCTGACCCGTCAGCGCATGGCGCTCAGCGATCTCAGCGATGCGCTCGACAGCGCCGCTATCGCTCTGGTCGGACCCGACGGCACGATCCTTCATTGGACGCGGGGATGCGCCGAACTCTACGGCTGGTCAGCCGATGAGGCGGTTGGACGCAACAAGCACGACTTGCTCCAATCGCGCGAAGTCGAACGTCACAACATTGACGCTGAGCAGCTCGACGGTCCGCTGGCCGATCAATTGGAGGTGGAGTTCGTCGAACGTCGGCGCGACGGCACCGAATTGCACGTGGTCGAGCGCCGGCGTTCGTTGCATCGCGCGGAGCTCGACGAGGTCGTCGTCCTGAAGATGCTCGACATCACCACGCGGGTGGAGGCCGAGGAGGAACTTCGCGTCAGCGAGAACCGCCTGGCGATCGCGGCCGAAGTCAACGAGATCGGCGTGTTCGATTGGGATGTCACGAACGGGCAGATCAGTTGGTCGCCCGGATCGGAACAGCGTCTCGGCTTGCCCACCGGCGCGATCGACACGTTCGACAAATGGCGTGATCACGTCGTGCCCGCGGACGTATCCGACGTGATGGCATCGATCGACAGCGCAGTCGCCGACCGGCGCGACCGTTTTGCCTTCCAATATCGGTTCCTTCCCGATTCGGGGCCGTCGCGGATGCTCGAAGGAAATGCGCGTTGCCTGTACGACGATCGCGGCGATCTCGTGCGATCGGTCGGCTCGGTCATCGACGTCACGCAGCGTAACCGCCGCGAAGCGGAAATGCGGCTCAATTCGATGATCGAGACGGTACCCGACGCGACCATCGTCATCGACGATCACGGTATCATCAAGAGCTACAGCCCCGCCGCCGAAGCGATGTTCGGTTATTCCGCCGCATCGGTGATCGGGTGCAACGTCAAGATCCTGATGCCCGACATGCTGGCGTCGCGCCACGACGCGGCGATCGCCGATTACCTCCGCACCGGCGAGCGCAAGGTCATCGGCTTGACTCGCGAGCTGACGGCGCGCCGTGCCGACGGCACGCAGTTTCCGATCGAACTCAATGTCGGAGAGGCGCGGATCGGCGAGGAGCGGATCTTTACCGGAATCGTCCGCGACATATCCAAGCGGCTGTTCGAGGAGCAGCGTCTATCCGAGCTCAGCGCGGAACTGGCCCATATCTCGCGCCAGCGCGCGATGAGCGAACTCGCCGCCGACCTGGCGCACGAACTCAATCAGCCGCTCAGCGCGAGCGCCAATTTCATCGCGGCGGCACGCATGCTGATCGAACAAGGCGGAGGCGGCGAGCGTGTGGCCGATCTGCTGTCCATGGCCGAGGAGCAGACTCAGCGGTCGGGCGACATCATCCGGCGATTGCGCGACTTCCTGGCCAAGCGCGATATCGAAATGCGCAGCGAATCGCTCGACGATGTCGTCAAGGATGCGGTCGCGCTGGTCTTCTTCGGCACGGGGCGCGAGGAGATCGAGCTCGACTACGATCTCGATCCGACCTGCGACACGATATTCGCGGATCGCGTGCAGATTCAGCAGGTGCTGGTCAATCTGTTGCGCAATGCGGTCGAAGCCTTGCGCGCACTCGACGCGGGTCATCCACGACGGATCATGATCAAATCGCAATCGAGACCCGACGACATGGTCGAATTGGCGATCATGGACACCGGACCCGGCATTCCCGACGCGCTGAGCGAGCAAGTCTATGCGCGCTTTTCGACCACCAAGACAGGCAAGGCAATGGGAATCGGCCTGTCCATTTCTAGGCGTATCGTCGAGGCGCATGGGGGCGTCCTGACGGCGGAGAACCAACCGGAGGGAGGGGCTGCGTTCCGCTTCACCCTGCCGGTGTTCAAGGAGCTGGAAGATGATCCGGAACATCTACCTGATTGATGACGATGATGCCGTGCGAGCGTCGCTGCACGGCCTGCTGTCGCTGCGGTCCGATCTCGTCGTGCGCAATTTTCGCTCGGGCGACCAGTTTCTCGAGCGCGTCGCCGAACTCGAATCGGGTGTGCTGCTGCTCGATTACCATATGCCGGGAAAGAACGGGATCGAGGTTCTTCAACAACTCGGTACGTCCTCACCTGGGCGGTTCCTGACCATCATCCTGACTGGCGAGGGCAATATCGATATTGCGGTCCAGGCGATGAAGGCCGGCGCATTTGATTTCCTCGAAAAGCCGTACAAGGCCGATGCCCTGTTGGCGGCGATCGACAAGGCGTTCGACCGCATGGAGCATGACAGCGCGGGGTCGGCGCAGATCGAAACCGCGCGCGCGAAGGTGGCGGTGCTGTCGCCCAGGGAACGCGATGTCCTGACCGGGCTGATCGAGGGGCGATCGAACAAGATCATCGCTTATGACCTCGCGATCAGCCCGCGTACGGTGGAAATCTATCGCGCCAATCTGATGACCAAGATGGGGGTGCGCAGTCTGTCCGAGGCGCTTCGCGTGGCGTTCGCCGCCGGGCTCATTGCGACGGGGTAGGCGCGCCCCAGTCCGCGAGTATATCGACGAGCTGCCGCGTTGCGCCGCGTCGCGACAAGCGCACCGGCCGATCGTTCAGGCTGCCTGACGATCCGTTGAGGATAACCACCTGTAGCCATCGCGGCGACGCTTTGCTGGCCGCATGTCCGATCGCGGCGTCGTCGGTGACGAGTGCCGCGGTCGAGATGGTGCCGTCGGGCATGCCTTGCGCCAACTGATCCGCGCCGATCGTGATGACGTTGATACCTACCATGGTCAGTCGCGCGGTCAGCGCGCTGCGCAGATCGTTTTCGGAAATCAGCAGGACGACAAGATCCAGGAGCAAGGCGCGGTATCCAGACAGAATAGGGCTGCCACAGGCTAACCTGCCGTCATCGGTGTGTCGGCTCGGTAAACTTACGTAGCGGCGTTCGAGTGCAACCATGTTACGCGACCCCGGTTACCGCACGCTTCCAATGCATTAGGTATTTCACCGCACTGCCGAACGATCGCGAAAAGGTCTAATCGGCAACCTTCCGATGTGAACAATATCATCGGGTTCGAAGTCATGACGCGGGGCCGCGGCGAACCGATCGGTCGTGCCGTGGGGGAGGGTCATGAAGCGGAGATCCGGCGCGTCTTCAGCCGGGTCTCCGGGCGCGGGGGCGCTTTTGTGTCGGGTGCCCCCGCGCCAATCTTTCAGCGATCCGCTACTGCCGTGATGGTCATGTCTCGGAGCAACCAGCACTCACTCCTTTCCAGGCACGGTATTACGAGCGCTGACGCCACCTTATCCGATGAACGGATTTGCATTTGACAGATAAATCAGACAAATTTCGTTAGTTAGACGAATGAAACAATGAGGGGAGGCTCATGGCGCCGATTTCTCGTGTCGTGCGGATCGTTATCGGGCGCGCCGGCTTGCAGCTCTACCTCACCGCGCTCCTGTTCACCGCGCTCACGCTAGGCGCAGTCTCGCCAGCGATCGCGCAGGAAGTGCTCGATCCCAACCCGGTGGTGGGTTCGCCGGCGCAGGATCCACAGCGTAACAGCAACGGTTTGGCGCAGACGCCGCCGATGGGCTGGAACAGTTGGAATAAGTTCGCCTGCAACGTGAACGAAAAGGTGATCCGCGACACCGCCGACGCGATCGCGTCGAACGGTATGAAGGATGCCGGCTATCAATATGTCGTGATCGACGATTGTTGGCACGGCCAGCGCGACGCCGACGGCTTCATTACCGCGGACAAGGCACGCTTTCCCAACGGGATCAAGGCGCTGGCCGATTACATCCATGCCAAAGGGCTGAAGTTCGGCATCTATTCGGACGCCGGCGCCAAGACGTGTGGCGGTCGGCCGGGCAGCCAGGGGCATGAATATCAGGACGCGCTACAATATGCCCGCTGGGGAGTGGATTATCTGAAATACGATTGGTGCTCGACCGGGACGCGCAACGCCGAGGAGGCCTATACGCTGATGTCGGACGCGCTGCGCGCCAGTGGCCGGCCGGTCCTGTTCTCGATGTGCGAATGGGGCAACGCCAAGCCCTGGTTGTGGGCAGCGAAAGTAGGCAATCTCTGGCGCACCACCGGCGACATCACCGCGCGATGGGAGGGCAAGCACGGCTATAGCCTGGGCATTACCACCATCGTCGATTTCAACGAACCGCTATGGCCCTATGCTGGGCCCGGCCATTGGAACGATCCCGACATGCTGGAAGTAGGCAATGGCGACCTGACGCCCGCCGAATATCGCAGCCATTTCGCGCTGTGGTCGCTGATGGCCGCGCCGCTGATCGCCGGCAACGACGTTGCCACCATGTCGCAGCAGACCCGCGATATCCTGCTCAATCGCGACGTGATCGCTGTCAATCAGGACGCGGCGGGCGTTCAGGGCCATCGCGTGTGGAAGCAGGGCGACCTGGAAGTCTGGAGCAAGCCGCTGGCCGATGGCGGCCGCGCGGTGATCTTGTGGAATCGCGGGACGCAGCCCGCGTCGATCACCGCGGATTGGGGAATGCTCGGCTATCCCAGGTCGCTGAAGCTGAACGCGCGCGATCTGTGGGCACATAAGGAATTGGGCCAGAAAGCCGGCAGCTATGCCGCCACGGTCGGCGCGCACGATGTCGTCATGATCACGCTGCGCAGCTGATCGCGCGCCCAAACCCTGCCGTCCAGCTCAAGGGGGGCGTTCATCTTGCTACGGAAACCGTAAGGATGGTGCCCAAGGGCGGAATCGAACCACCGACACTGCGATTTTCAGTCGCATGCTCTACCAACTGAGCTACTTGGGCATATCCGGCGAAGCGCGGAAGACGCGGCCTCTAATCGCTCGAAACCTCGCTGTCCAGTGCTTCCGGATCGGCGGGTCCCGCCGGGATGCGATATCCTTCGCCCAGCCATTGCAGCAGGTCGCGATCCTTGCAGCGGCGGCTGCAGAACGGCTTGTGCGCCGGGTCGGTAATGTTGCCGCAAAGCGGGCAGCTATTGGCCTTGGTCATGACGCGAACGAGATGGGGGCGCCGGTCCGCCGCGACAACTCGGCGATCAGGTCGGGATGCGCGGCCAGCCAGGCGGCGACGCGCGGGCCGGCGGACTGTACTGGCGGCACTGGCGGCGACGTGCGCTCCACTACGCGCAACAGGGCCAGTGCCGCGGCCGCGACCGGGTCGGCGCGAAGCAATTCCGGGAGCGAGGCGCGGCGGCGCGGGCGCACGATCTGGAGAAATCCGAAGCCGTTGATCGCGGTGCGTTCGAAGGGCTGGGGCAGGACGGCATCGATCGCTTCGGCCGCGGCCTGGCGCTCGGCTTTGTTCGCCAGGGTCGGGAAATCGATTCCGATCGATCCGCCGATATCGAGCCGGACGATCGCCATCGCCGCCGCGCGCGCCGCCGCAAGCGCCAGCGGGGCAGGGGCGCCGGGGCCATCGACGTCGAACAGAGTCATCGCCGGGGTCGGCGACATCCGCAGCGCCCCGCCGGTAAAGGCGATCTCGCCGGCCTCCGCCTCGTCGAGCATTTCGGACCAGCCCGCGGCCTCGAGCGCGTCCGGCTCGTGCGCGCGCAACAGGCGAACCGGAACGCCGCTTGCCCGGCACCGCGCCAACAGATCGTCGGCGTCGCGCGGAGCGGCCTCGCTTGCCGCTACCTTGGCGAGCTTTGGACGCCCCGGCTCGGGAATGGCCTCGCGCACGACCTCGACATTCAGTCGCGCGCCCAGCGTGATGCCGGGCGGCAACCGCTCGATCACTGCCGCGCCGTGCGGCGTTTCGACGCGGCTCAGCCCGGCGGCGACGCGCTCGATAAGCTGGCCTTCGAGCACAGCGCCGAGCTTCAGCCCGCCCGGCCGCTCGATCTGCGCCTCGATGATCCGTCCGTCCTCGACCAAAGCGGCGCGCGCTTCGCCGACCCCGGCCTCATAGAGCCACTCAGCCAAGCGGCAGGCCTGCCGAGGTCAGCAACGCGCGCGTCTCGAAGATCGGCAGGCCGACGACGTTGGAATGGCTGCCGGCAAGATAGCGGACGAACGCTTCCGCCTTGCCCTGGATGGCGTAGCCGCCAGCCTTGCCCATGCCTTCGCCGCTGGCGACGTACCAGTCGATCTCGGCGGGGGAGAGCGCCTTGAACGCGACGATCGTATCGACCACGCGGACTCGCGGTTTGCCGTCGGCGCCGATCACGCACACGCCTGAATAGACATGGTGCCGCCGCCCCGACATCAGTGCGAGCATGCGGCGCAGGTCCGCTTCGTCGACGGGCTTTTCAAGAATACGACGCCCGACCGCCACGGTGGTGTCGCCGGCCAGCACGATCTCGTCGGCGGCGCGCTCGACCGCCAGCGCCTTGTTCTCGGCGAGGCGCGCGACATAAGCGCGCGGCGTTTCGGCTTTGAGCGGGGTCTCGTCGATATCGGGTGCGGCGAGGCGCGCCGGCACGATCCCGATCCGCGCGAGCAATTCGCGGCGGCGGGGACTGGTCGAGGCGAGGACAAGCTTCATTTTTAGGGCGTCATGCCAGCGAAAGCTGGCATCTCGTGCCGCAGGAACCCCAGCTTTCGCTGGGGCGACGGGGCATTATTGCGGCCCCGGTCCGCCGCGGCCCGGCATGAAGCGATAGGTGATGCGACCCTTGGTCAGGTCGTAAGGCGTGAGCTCGACGAGAACCTCGTCGCCGACCAGCACGCGGATGCGGTTCTTGCGCATCTTGCCGGCGGTATGACCCAGGATCTCATGGTCGTTTTCCAGCCGGACGCGGAACATGGCGTTGGGCAGCAGTTCAACTACCTGGCCACGCATTTCGAGAAGTTCTTCTTTAGCCAAACAATGCCTCGTGAGTATGCGGGCGCGCCGCGTGACGGGCGCCCTTAGCGGATGGGGAACGAAAAGGGAAGCTGCCCTGCCGTGCTGGGGCAAGAGCGCATCACAGATATGGCGATCGTGCTCCTGAGCGACAAGTGCAAGGGCGCCTGCCGCGAAAGTGCGTACGATGACGCAAATCGCCTAGGCAAGGCGCTGACCGCGTGTCATTTTTGCCGCTTGGTTATTCGTCGGGGGTTTTACCATGCGTCGTCTTTGCGTTTCGCTTGCCGCGCTCGCTGCCTGTTTCGTCATTCCCCTTCCCGCCGACGCCAGCGGCGATTTCGGGTGTTCGCCGAGCTGGCGGCTGAGCCACGCCAACCTGACCGGCTGCGACGATATGGCGATGCTGGGGCCGGGCAACGACACGCGGACCAATTTGACGATGCTGCTGTTCGATCGGCGTGGGTCGCTGCCCAAGCCGGGAGAGGGCGCGCCGCCGCAGCCGCTCGGCGCCCTGTTCGACTGGCGCACCTTGTCGGGCTGGCTGGCGGTGCGGCCCGACAATAGCGACAGCGATTATTCGTCGGGCGAAGGGTCGCGTTGCCGCACTAATGGCAGCGGCGCGGCGGCGTTCGAGGCGGCGGTGAACGCGGCGAAGCTGCCGGGTGGCGAGGGTGCCGCGCTGATTGCGGCGCGCAAGGCGCTCAGCCCCGATTGCGCCAAGCCTGGCGCGAGTGTCAGCGCGGCGCTCGACGGGCAAGTGAAGTCGCCCGCGGGCAAGGGGTTCGCCGCCTATCTCGCCGGCGCGCAGGCTTTTTACGACGGCGATTTCGACGCGGCGGGGACGCGGTTCGCCAGCCTAAGCGGCGCGCGCGACACCTGGCTGCGCGAGACCGCGCGCTATATGGCGGCGCGGGTCGAGGTGAACCGCATCCAGGTCGGCCTGTTCGACGAATATGGCATCCCCAAGGACTTCAAGACGGTCGATCAGAAAGTGGTCGCCGCCGCCGATGCGGGGTTGCGTGCCTATCTGAAAGACTATCCCAACGGGCTCTATGCTGCGTCGGCGCGGGGATTGCTGCGGCGGGTCTATTGGTTCGGCAGCAAGCGCGATCTGCTCGCGCAGCAATATGTCGCCTTGTTCGCGCAGCCGGCGGCGGCGCGCGGGCTCAACGACGTCGATCTTGCCGAGGAGATGGACACCAAGCTGCTGCCCGATCTGACGATCGGCGATACGCGCGATCCGACTCTGCTCGCGGTGCTCGACCTGCGGCGGATGCGGACGGCCGACGACGAGGTCAGCGCGGGCTGCTGCACCAATCCGATCACGCTCGACGAGATCAACGGCCAGCGCGCGGCGTTCGCCGGCAACCAGCCGCTGTTCGACTATCTGGTCGCCGCGCACCAATTCTATATCGGCAAGAAACCGGCCGAGGTGCTCAAGCTGATCCCCGACGCGGCGCGGCAATCGAGCTTCAGCGAGGTCCAGTTCAGCCGCCAGATGCTGCGCGGCATGGCGCTGGAGGCGGTCGGCGACCGCAATGCGCGCGGCTTCTGGCTGGAGATGGTGCCGGGGGCGAAGCTTGACGCACAGCATTCCGCGCTCGAACTCGCGCTTGCCTGGCATGACGAGCGCACCGGTGGGCTGGCGCGGGTGTTCGCGCCCGACTCGCCGGTCGACGATGCATCGTTGCGCGGCATCCTGCTGATGAACGTCGCCGATGCCGGGCTGCTGCGCAAACAGGCGACCGGGGCGAAGGCGGCGCACGAACGCCAGCTGGCGCTGTTCACCTTGCTCTACAAGGAATTGAGCCGCGGTGCGTATCGTGATTTCGGGACAGACCTCGCGCTGGTGCCGGCGGGGGCGGCGAGCGACACCAATTTCTACGATCTGCTGGGATCGGAATCCTTGCCACTTGGTCTGTTCCTCAAGCCCACTCAGGCCAGCGATATCGATTGTCCGCCGCTCAAGCGCCTGGCCGCCGACCTCGCCGCGGCACCCGGCGGTGCGCATGCGCGGCTCTGCCTAGGCGACTTCTTCCGCGCCAATGGGTTCGACCAGTTCGTGCTCGACACCCAGCCGCCCAAACAGGATCTCGGCGGGACCAAGACCCTGTTCGCCGGGCCGGTCTATTCGCGGCTGGAGGTCTATAAGTCGATTGTCGCCGACCCCAAGGCGCCGATTGACGACAAGGCCTATGCCTTGTTCCGCGCGGTCAATTGCTATGCGCCGTCGGGCAACAATTCGTGCGGTGGAACCGATGTCGACAAGAGTGTGCGCAAGGCGTGGTTCACGCGGTTGAAGAGCGATTATCCCAAATCGCGTTGGGCGAGCGAACTGCGTTATTATTGGTAGGATGAGCGCTGCTGCCTTCGCCAATCCGCGCTCCTGCGGAAGCAGGAGCCCAGGGTGATATCGGGGGCGCATCCTTTTTGGCCCTGGGTTCCTGCTTTCGCAGGAACACGGCACGCAATTTGATCCGGGCCACACTGACGATAGCTGCCGCGGCGCTGGCGGTCGTGCCCGTCCCGATCGCGCGCGAGCGGACGGTGGCGCCGGTCTATGACGCGGTGTGGCTATGGGCGGGGGTGAGGGCGCAGCCGGCACTGGCGACGGCCAAGCGATTGTATCTGCTGCAGGGGCAGGTCGAGGCGACCGATCCTGTCCGCTATGCGGCGCAACGCGCGGCGATCCCGCGGCTGGGCAATCGCGAAGTCTGGATGGTGGTGCGGGTCGAGACGCTAGCCTGGTCGCCCGCCATCTATGACCAGTTACTCGCGGCGCTGGAGCGGTGGCGCGCGGCGGGGAATCGTGTCGTCGGTATTCAGATCGATTTCGACGCGCGGACGCGACATCTGGAGGATTATGCCGCTTTCCTGCGCGGGTTGCGCGCGCGGCTGCCGCGTAATTGCAGGCTGGGGATAACCGGGTTGCTCGACTGGAGCGCGAACGGCGATCCCAAAGGGCTCGATGCGCTGGCCGGGGTGGTCGATGAGGCGGTGCTGCAGATCTATCAGGGGGACCATGTTATTCCCGGGTATCGCGCGTATCTGGCCAAGCTCGACCGGCTCAAGCTGCCGTTCCGGATCGGTTTGCTGCAAGGGGGCGAGTGGCAGCCAACGGCGGGGTTGGAGGCCAATCCGTGGTTTCGCGGCTACGTCACCTTCCTGCGCAATCCGGTCGGGTCCAACTCGAGAGAATAAACCGCCTCCCCGGCGAAGGCCGGGGCCCAGTCGCGATGCGCTCTCAATGGCAGGATGCCGTCTCTAATTCGCCGAAGCTGGGCCCCGGCCTTCGCCGGGGAGGCGTAGAAAAATCGGCGGCTCTTAAGAAGCCGGGCAGGCCCGCCCAGCCGCTTTTTGCAGCAACGCCGCCCGGTCGGCCCGCAGATCGGCACCGCTGCGCGCTTGCGGCTCCGGCCCATCGGCAAGCCCGCGCCACAGCGCCGCGTTGAAGCGTGGCGTGTCGAGCCGGTCCTCGCTGGTGAAATCCTGCCCCTGCATCGCCGCCGCCCACCATCCGGCATCGCGGGGCGGGCAGCTATTGGCGGCGGTCGTCCTGGCAACGAAGCGATCCGCCGGGATCGGCAGCTTGGTGCTGCGCAACACGTCGGCGGCGCGCGCGCGGAAATTCCAGTGCTTCTGGTCCAGGTCGAACACATCCGCCATCGGCGCCGCCAGCGCATCGTTGAGCCCGAGCGGCGGCAGTCCGAGCACCGCCTCGATCGTCCGCAACATGCTGACGGTGGTGTAGCGCGTGGAGACCAAAGCGTGTTGCTTGACGTACGGCCCGACGACGAAGGCGATGCTGCGCCGCGCGTCGACATGGTCGCCGCCATTCTGGGCATCGTCCTCGATCACGAACACCAGGGTCGAATCGCGGAACGAACTATTGGCGATGCGCTCAATCACCATGCCGACCGAATAATCGTTGTCGGCCATCTCGGCCTCGACCGTGTTCACCCCGTCGACCGCTTCCTTGAAGTCGCCGAAATGGTCGTGGCTGAGGCGCAGCAGGGTGAGCGCGGGCATCGTCCCGGCCTTGTCCTGCTGGTCGAATTCGCGCCGCCATTCGAGCATGCGCCAATAATCGGGCAATTTCTGGTCGAAGCCGCGGAAATAGGGATCGCTGCGGCTGGCGAGATCGCGGTCGGCGGGAGTCCAGATCGTGCGCTTGTCCTTGAACGGTTCGCGCAGCAGCGGGACGAAACCGGGCGATTCGCTGTCATATACCGACGCATCGGAAAAGCCGTAATTGCGCACGGTCAGCCCGGCGCGGATCGCGGCATTCCACAAATAGCCCTGACCCGGCAGCTTGTCGTCATCGGCATCGGGCGCGTTGAGCAAGGCCGGGCCGGGCATCAGGTCGGGATCGTCGGGATGACGGGGATCGACCTTGCGGCGTTCTGCCAGGCTGAGGTTGGTCGCGACGTTGCGATCCGCTTCCTCGGATTCATAGGCCAGGCCGCGCGCCGCGTAATTCACCGGCGCGGTCTTTTCGAGCAGATCGGGAACGCGCCCGGCGGTGGTCCAGGTCCAGCCGGTGCTCGATTGCTCACCCGAATCGTAGAAATTGTCGAGCGTGACGAAGTTGCGCGCCATGTCGTGATGGTTGGGGCTCAGCGCCTCGCCCAAAATCGCCAGACTGGGATCGCCATTGCCGATCTCGAGGTCGCCCAGCACCTGATCATAAGTGCGGTTTTCCTTCACGATGAAGACGACATGCTTGATGCGCTTGGCGACCTCGGCCATCCGGGCTTCGGCCGCGCGCCGCACAGTGGCGTTCGACAGGCCGATATTGTCGGCGACCTGAAGGGTGGTCTTGGCCAGCGCGCGGCCGTCGGGCATCGCGAATTGCAGCATGCCGGCTTTTTCGAGCTGGAAGATGTACTGGTTGGCGGCGCCGCACGCGCTCGGTTGCGCCTTCTGGACCGCGACCTTGGGCGCGCAGCCGCGCGGGTTAGGGCCGGGCGGGCTCTTGCGGTTGACGACGAAGACGCGCGCGCCATCGGCACTGGTCGCGACAGTGCTGGGATACCAGCCGGTTGGCACCACGCCGACCACCTCAGCGGTGGATGCGCTCGGCGTGACCATCGCCACCGCGTTGATCCCGCCATAGGTGACCAGCAATGTCCCCGCGGGCGTCAGCGCTAGACCGTTGGGGTTGAGCCCCTTGCCGAGTGGTTCCGTCGACAAGCTATCGGGCAGGCCGAGCCGTGGCTCGCCGGCGAGCGTATCGGTCGCCAGATCGACCATCGCCAGGCGATCGGCATTGTCCTCGGTGGCGTAGAGGCGGTGCGTCCTGGGCGCGATCAGCATCGCGGTCGGCTCGCCGGTGGTGGCGATACGTTTGGCGACGCGGATCGTGCGACCGGCGACATCGAGCGCGACGATCTGGCGGTCGCGCGGCGCCGAGACATAGGCGCGTCCATTGTCGCGCCACGCGATCGCGAAGGGGAATTCGCCGCCGGGCCGGCCGGCGTCGGCAGGATCGATCTTGCCCGGCCGCAAATCCTGTTCGGCGACGATCGCGCGCGCGGCGAGATCGATCAGCGTGACCGAGTCGTTGTAATAATTGGCGACCAGCAGGCGCTTGCCGCCGGGGCTAACGGCGACACCCGCCGCTTGCGGCTGCACATCGACGCCGTTGCCAGTCTTGTGGCCGAGCTTGATCGGGCTGCCGGCGGGCGCGAACCCGGCCTTGCCGCGGCGGAACAAGTGGACGACGTCGTCCACCCCGCCGCCGACCGCGAAGCCTCGCCCGTCGGGCATCCAGGCGACGCCCGAATAGGCATTGGGCACGACCAAAGTCTGTTCGAGCCGCGCGCCGGCGCGATCGATGCGATAGGCGAAGACATATTGGCCCGATTGCGCGGGGACGATCTTGCCGTCGGAGCCGTTGAAGCGGTTGAACCCGCTGGTCAGCACCAGCATCTCGCGACGATCGGGACTGACCGCGATCGCGGCGGCGCCGTCGGCGACATAATCGGGATGCGGGCCGACCCGCGACACCAGCGGTCGGAAGATTGCGCCGGGCGCGGCAAGCGGGGAGAGCGACTGACCGGTGGGCAATTGCTGGGCGGATGCCGCGGCCCCAAGCCCGGCGACCAGTCCGATGAGCGCGCGCATCCTCATTCACATCTCCCCTTCATCCGGGGCGGATAGGACGAGGTTGCTACGCTTCGATGACGGGCCTTATTCGGCCTCGTCCGCGCCCTCGTCCGATTCCGCGCTGGTATGGAAATAGGCCTCGACCGGGCCCGTCAGCTTGATCGTCAACGGGTTGCCGTGACGGTCGACCTTCTTGCCGAGCGCGACGCGGACCCAGCCTTCCGAAATCGAATATTCCTCGACATCGGTGCGCTCGGCACCCTTGAAACGGATGCCGACGCCGCGCTGTAGCGCGTCCTGGTCGAAGAACGGGCTGCGCGGGTTGCTCGACAAATGATCGGGGGGCGTATCGGTCATGGCGCGGGCTATTGCCGCGAGCCGGCTCAAAATGCAAACGGCGCGGGAGAGCCGAAGCTTCCCGCGCCGTTTCGGTCAGTTCAGCGGCTGCTTAGTTGCAGACGCGGACCCGGACGCTGCGATCCCAATAAGGGTCGTAGCGACGCTCAACCCAGCAATGGCGATAGTCGCGATAGCGATAGGCATAATAGCCGTCGGGCGGATAATAGCCGCGCTCGCGATAATAATAGTCATCGTAATCAGGACGATAGCCGCGGCTGCGATAATAATAATCGCGGTCGTAACGGTCGTTGGCCGATGACGCGATCGCCGCGCCTAGTGCCAGACCGACGATGCCGCCTGCGATCGCAACGCCGGTGTCGTCGTCGTGATGCCAACGGCGATAGCGCTGCGCATCGGCCGGAGCGGCGGCGGTCAGGGCGGTGGCTGCGAGCGTGGTGCCCAGCACCGCCTTGGTCAGGAACTTGTTCATGTGAAACTCCATCGTCAAGCACTCGGAAACCATACACTAAACGCAGACTGTCCGAGCCCGTTGCATCCTTCTATGCGAGTCGGTCTGAATGGCCGCTGAGACGGGCGTTCACTTGGGATTTAGGTAGGGAGATATCGGATGGCGTACTGGTTCCTGCGGTCGGAGCCCGAAGTCTATGGCTGGGACCACCTGGTCTGCGACGGCGGCACCGAATGGGACGGCATTCGCAATTATACCGCGCGCAATTTCCTCAAGGACATGCAGGTCGGGGACCAGGCGATCCTCTATCATTCCAACACCGAAAAGGCGTGCGCCGGGATCATGGAGATCACGCGCACCTGGAAACCCGATGGCGAGAAAGGCGATTGGGCATCAGTCGCGGTCAAGCCGGTCAGGCCGTTGAAGCATCATGTCACGCTTGCCGAAATGAAGGCGGAACCGCGTCTCGCCAAGATCGAGGTGCTGCGCCAGTCGCGGCTATCGGTAACGCCGGTGCGGGACGACGAATGGGCGGTGCTGTTGGAAATGGCGCAGGGGTGAGCGCCGCCGAGCTGCACCTGCTCACCGGCAAGATCGCGGCGGGTAAATCGACGCTCTCCGCAAAGTTGGCGGCAGAGACGGGCGGGTTGGTGCTGGCCGAGGACCACTGGCTGCCGACGCTTTATCCGGCCCAGATAACCTCGCTCGAGGATTATCGGCGCGAGAGCGAACGGCTGCGGGCCGCAATCGCGCCGCTGATCGTCGACCTGTTGCGGCGTGGACTGACGATCATTCTCGATTTTCCGGCCAATACCGTCGCCAGCCGGACGTGGATGCACGGGCTGGCCGACGCGGCGGGAATCACCGCGACGCTGCATTTCCTCGATCTGCCGGATGAGGTTTGCCGGCAACGTCTCCATGCGCGCAACGCGGCCGGTACCCATGCCTATCAGGCGAGCGACGCCGAGTTCGACCAGGTCACCGCGCATTTCGTGCCGCCGCGAGCGGATGAGGGATTCGAGATCATCCGGCATGAGGCTTAGATAGGTCTCGGTCGTCGCCCCGGACTCGTTCCGGGGTCCAATGCTCCACAACGGAATTCGTCGGCAGTTGCACTTTGGATGCCGGGACAAGCCCGGCATGACGATTCTAGTCTTGTCGAATCTGTCGAAGGGTTTCGCGCCATCGCGCGTTAAGCTGGCAGGAGCCAGACTGGATAAGTGTTGATGCGGTTCACCAGCGCCGCGCGGGAGGCCGCGGCGGCTGACAACGACGATGCGTTGATGACGCGCATCGCCGGGCGCGATGCCGTGGCGTTCGGCCGCGTGGTCGATGCCCATGCCGCGATGCTCCACCGCATCGCCTATCGCATGATCGGCGACGCGGCAGAGGCCGAGGACGTCGCGCAGGAGGCGTTGCTGCGATTGTGGGCGTCGGCCGAACGCTGGCGGCCGGGTCAGGCGGGGATCGCGGCGTGGCTGACGCGAGTCGCGGTCAACCAATGCCTCGATCGCCTCAGGCGGCGGCGCTTCGCCAGCGACGAGGAGCCGCCAGAGCGCGCCGACGAAGCGCCAGGGGCGGAGGCTCTGGTCGAAGAAGAACGTTTGCGCGGCGCGGCGCGGGCCGCGCTGGGCGAGCTCAGCGAGCGGCATCGCGCCGCGATCGTGCTGACTTATTACGAGGAGTTACCCAATTCGATGGCCGCGGACGCGCTGGAGCTGAACCTGAAAGCGTTCGAGTCGCTGTTGCTGCGCGCGCGGGGCGCGATGCGTACGGCGCTGGCGGCCCGGGGACTTACCTCGTTGACCGGGGAGATCGCGTCATGAACGCGAACGGGATGGATTTCACCGCGGCCGAACGCGCCGCGCTCGACCGCGTCTCGGTGCCTGCGATGCGGCCCGGTTTCGCCGCCGACATCGTCTCGGCGGCAACCGCGGGGACTCGTGTGCCGCCGCGGCGGATCGCGCGTAGCGGCTGGCGAGCGCACGGTCGCTTGCTGATCGGCGCCGGCGCGCTCGTGCTGGCGAGCGCAACCGCGGCGGCGACCGGCTGGTTCGGCAAGCTGCCGATTGCGATCCCTGGCATCACCCGGACGATTGCTGCCACGCCCGAGGTGAAGAAACCGAAGCATGTGGTGCACAGGGAAAAGCCCAAGGCGACGGTCGGGCAAGCAGAGGCATTGACCGCGGTGCCCGTGGTGGCGCCTGTTCTACCATTGGAATCGGCGCCGCTCCCGCAATGGCGCGTGCAACGCCAGGCGCGCATCGCGGCAGGGCTGCCGGTAAACCGGCCATTGGTGCGCCGGGCGCTGATGGCCTGGTTCCGCGCCATGCCCGCGGCGCAGCGCCAGGCGGCGGTCGCCGAATGGCGGCGGATCAAGGCGCTGCCGCCGCCCGAACGCAAGGCAGAGATCGCCAAGCTAAAGGCCGATTATCTCGCGACCCATCCCCGCGTCGCCGCGCGGGTGGAAAGGCGGCTGGAGGCGAAATCGGCATTGGCGGCGTCCGCCGGCGATCCGATCAAGCCCGGGGCCGCGCTTCCCGGCGGTATGATCGGAAACGGTGGTGCGATGGCAAATCCGCTCACGCCTCAGGAGCGATTCGAGCGGCGGCAAGCGCGTCGCCAATGGTGGATGCAGCGGCGCGCGATGCGGTTGCAGGCAGGCCGGCCGTTGCCGGATAACAGGCCCGACGAAGGGCAGAGCGCACCCGAACGTTGAAGGCGAAGACGGGGCTGCCTTCCTCCAATTTCGGCAGTTCCGTCGCCAGCTCCGGGTCAGGAGTCGCCGGGCTGACGCAGCGTCACCGCGATCTCCGACAGCGGCACGCCGGTCTCGGCATCGACCACCAGCGGGTTGATGACCCTTCCGCTGCTCGCGTCGATCAACTCGCTCATCTCACCGTCGCCGAAATGCTTGCGCGCCCAGCCAGCCAGTACCTGCAGCACCGGCAGATAATCGCGTCCCGCGTCGGTCAGGACATATTCGTCGCGTGGCGGGCGTTCGCTATAGCGCCGACGTTCGAGCATACCCGCCGCGACCAGGGCAGCCAGCCGCCTGGTCAGGATATTGGGCGCGATCCCCAGGCTCTTCTGAAAATCGTCGAACCGCGTTCGGCCCAGCCCCGCGTCGCGCAAGATCAACATGCTCCACGCATCGCCCGCGCGTGCCAGTCCGCGGCCGACCGGGCAGACGCCCCAGGATAATTTCTCAGTGTCCATTGCAAAACGATAGTCACATTACTATCAAAATGCAAGCCGCTCGACTTGGTGCCGGGCGCGAAGGAGAAATTCGATGACTCAAGCTCTCAATCAGACCGCGCTGATCACCGGCGGGTCGACCGGCATCGGCGCGGTTTATGCCGATCGCCTGGCCCATCGCGGCTACGATCTGATCCTGGTGGCCCGCGATCAGGCGCGGATGGAGGCGCTGGCCGATCGCCTGCGCGGCGAAACCGGCCGGGCGATCGAAGTGGTCCGCGCCGACCTCACCGACCGCGCCGATTTGGCGCGCGTGGCGGGGCGGTTCGCCGGCGATCCGGCGATCACCGTGCTGGTCAACAATGCCGGCCTGTCGATGACGGGGGACGCGATCTCGGTCGAGCCGGACGAGATCGCGCGGCTGGTTGCGCTGAACATCACCGCGCCGACCGTATTGGCGGGTGCCGCGGGCAAGGCATTCGTCGCGCGGGGAGAGGGTGCGATCATCAATCTTGCCTCGGTCCTCGCCTTGGTCCCCGAAATGTTCGACGGCGTGTATTCGGGGTCGAAGGCCTTTCTGCTCAACCTGAGCCAGAGCCTGACGGCGCAATATGGCGCCAAAGGCCTGTACGTGCAGGCGGTATTGCCGGGCGCGACGCGGACCGAGATCTGGGAACGGTCGGGCAAGGACGTCAACGCGTTTCCGCCCGAATGGGTGATGGACGTCGACGATCTCGTCGATGCCGCGCTGACCGGATTCGATCGTCGCGAAACCGTGACGATCCCGCCGCTTGCGGATGCCGATCTGCCGCAATGGGACGCCATGCAGGCATCGCGCGCGGCCTTGGGCGGCAAGCTCAGCAACCGCGCGGTCGCGGACCGCTATCGCGAGCCAGCTTTGGCCTGAACCAGATGGGCGCCCGCTCGCCGGGCGCCCGCCAACACTGGCATTTGCCGCCGGCCATGGTTAGGCTGAGCGCCTTCCACGAACAGGAGAGGCGCATGGCAGAGTTTTCCCGGCGTGAGGTCGGCGCGATTTTGGGAACGTTCTCAACGATGGCGGCGGCAAGTCCCGCGCTGGCCGCCGGAGCGGTCGCCGAGCGCCGGTTTCCCAAGGGATTCAAATGGGGCTGCGCGACCGCCGCCTATCAGGTCGAGGGCGCGGTCAAGGAAGATGGCCGCGGCGAGACCAATTGGGACATCTTCTCGCACACGCCGGGCAAGATCGCGAACGGCGACACCGGCGACGTCGCTTGCGACAGCTATCATCGCTATCGCGAGGATCATCAGCTGCTCAAGAATCTCGGCGTCTCGACCTACCGGATGTCGCTGGCCTGGTCGCGCATCTTTCCCGAAGGACGCGGTCAGCCCAACCAGGCCGGGATCGACCATTATAACCGCGTGATCGACGACCTGCTGGCCAATGGCATCACGCCCTACGTCACCTTGTTCCACTGGGATCTGCCGTCGGCATTGCCCGGCGGATGGCAATCGCGCGACACCGCCAAGGCCTATGCCGATTATGCCGGGTTCATGGCGGGCAAGCTCAGCGATCGCGTGAAGCATTTCATGACGATCAACGAATTCGCCTGCTTCACCGACCTTGGCCACAAGGTGGGAATCCACGCCCCCGGGCTTCAGTTGGATCCCGCCGGGGTCAATCAGGTGCGCCATCACGGCGTCCTGGCGCACGGTCTCGGCGTCCAGGCGATCCGCGCGAGCGCGAAGGCCGGAACGAAGGTTGGGCTGGCCGACAATCCCTCGATCATGGTGCCGGTGATCGAGACTCCCGAGCATATCGACGCGGCGCGCAAGGCGATGCGCGAGGTCAATGCCGCCGCGCTGACCGCGGTGATGGAGGGGCGCTATATCGACAGCTATTTGACGGCGCAGGGCGCGGCAGCGCCCAAGGTCGAGGAAGGCGACATGAAGGCGATCGGCAGCCCGCTCGATTTCGTCGGGATCAACGTCTACGCGCCGCAATTCGTCCGGGCCGATGCCAATGCGCAAGGCTATACGGTTCTGCCGATGCTGGCGTCGTCGCCGCGTATGGCCTCGCCCTGGCTGCGCGTCGGACCCGAATCCGCTTATTGGGCAGTGCGCAACACGACCGATTTGTGGAAGCCCAAGGCGATCTACATCACCGAAAACGGCTGTTCGGCGGACGATCCGGTGACCGACGGGCGGATCGACGATGCCGACCGCGTGATGTACCTGCGCAATTATATCGGCCAGGCGCAGCGTGCGACCGCGGAGGGACTGCCGCTGGCCGGCTATTTCCTGTGGAGCCTGATGGACAATTTCGAATGGGCCGATGGCTACGGCAAGAGGTTCGGGCTGCACTATGTCGACTTCAAGACGCAGGCGCGCATCCCCAAGCTGAGCGCTGCCTGGTATCGCGAGCTGATCAGGCGCAACGCGCTGGTTTAGCGGCGAACTGGGGTTCCTCCGCGCGGCGGATCAGCTATCGGCGGCTTCTGCGTATTTTAGGAGACGTAACGTGCGGTTCGCTAAGTGGACGGTTCTGGCTTTGGCCTTCGGAGCGACGGTTTCGGCGGCGGCGCCGCAGAAGGCGCCCGCTCCGAAAGAACCGCCGATGGTGCGCGTCCGGATGACCACTTCGGCCGGAATCATTACCCTGGCGATCGATGTCCGGCACGCGCCCAAGACCGGCACCAATTTCCTGATGTATGTCGATGACGGGCGGCTCGACGGCGCGCGCTTCTATCGCGCGGCGCGGCGCAAGGGCGCGCCCAATCTCGGCTTTGTTCAGGGCGGAATCGACACCGACGCGCGGCGCCGGCTCGAGCCGGTGCCGCTCGAGCCGACCAGCAAGACCGGATTGCATCATGTCGACGGCGCGATCTCGATGGCCCGCTACGACAATCCCAATTCGGGGACGGCCAATTTTTCGCTGATGGTCGGCGCGAGCCCGAACATGGACGCGCGACCGGGATCGCCGGGTTACGCCGTGTTCGGCCGCATCGTCGGCGGCATGGATGTGGTGAAGCGGATCCTGGCGATGCCGACCAGCCCCGGCGGCGAAGGCGCGATGAAGGGCCAGATGCTCATCCGCCCGGTCACGATCATCCGCGCGCAGCGGCTCGACGGCACGCCCAAGCCGACCGGGCGGCCGCAGGTGTGGAAGCTGTTCGAGGGGCGGTAGGCATTCCCCCTCCCGCTTGCGGGAGGGGTTAGGGGAGGGCGTGTCCCCGGTTCTTTGGTAGTATCGACAAGCCCTCCCCCGACCCCTCCCGCAAGCGGGAGGGGAGTGGAAGGACCGCGTTGCGTGCGCGGATCGGGCCGCTTAGCTCGCAGCTTGAGGTCGCGCGTCGCGCGGCCCGTTTCGCCCTACGCTGCCTGCTTCGCCCGGCTGGCCCGCTTGCGCTCGTGCGGATCGAGATAGCGCTTGCGCAAGCGGATCGACTTGGGAGTCACCTCGACCATCTCGTCGTCGTCGATATAGGCGATCGCCTGTTCCAGCGTCATCTTCTTCGGCGGGGTCAGGCGGATCGCGTCGTCCTTGCCGCCCGAGGCGCGGAAGTTGGTCAGCTGCTTCGCCTTCATCGGATTGACCTCGAGGTCATCCGGCTTGGCATTCTCGCCGACGATCATGCCCTCGTACAGCGCCTCGCCATGTCCGACGAACAGGATGCCGCGCTCTTCCAGCGGGCCGAGCGCGTAGCTGTTGGCCTCGCCCGATCCGTTCGAGATGAGCACGCCGTTCTTGCGGCCCTCGATATTGCCCTTGTGCGGGCCGTATTTCTCGAACAGCCGGTTCATGATGCCGGTGCCGCGCGTGTCCGACAGGAACTCGCCGTGATAGCCGATCATGCCGCGGCTGGGCGCCGAGAAGGTGATGCGCGTCTTGCCGCCGCCCGACGGGCGCATGTCGGTTAGCTCAGCCTTGCGGATCGCCATCTTCTCGACGACCGTGCCCGAATATTCTTCGTCCACGTCGATGATGACGGTTTCGTAGGGCTCCGTCTTCTTGCCGCTCTCGTCCTCGCCGAATAGCACGCGCGGGCGGCTGATGCCGAGCTCGAAGCCCTCGCGGCGCATCGTCTCGATCAGCACGCCGAGCTGGAGCTCGCCGCGGCCGGCGACTTCGTAGCTGTCGCGGTCGGCGGCTTCGGTCACCTTGATCGCGACGTTGCTCTCGGCTTCGCGGAACAGGCGGTCGCGGATCATGCGGCTGGTCACCTTGGTGCCCTCGCGGCCCGCCATCGGGCTGTCATTGACCGCAAAGCGCATCGACAAGGTCGGCGGATCGATCGGCTGCGCATGGAGCGGCTCGGTCACTTCGGGGTCGCAGATCGTATTGGACACCGTGGTGTGCGTCAGGCCGGCGATCGAGATGATGTCGCCCGCCTGCGCCTCGTCGGTCGGCACGCGCTCGAGCCCGCGAAAGGTCAGGATCTTCGACGCGCGGCCGGTCTCGACGACCTTGCCGTCATTATCGAGCGCGTGGATCTGCTGGTTGGTCTTGACCGAGCCCGAGAAGACCAGGCCGGTCAGGATGCGGCCGAGGAAATTGTCGCGGTCGAGCAGGGTGACCAGGAACTTGAACGGTCCGTCCGGGTCGGCCGAGGGCGCCGGGACATGCTCGACGATCTTTTCGAACAACGGGGTGAGCGTGCCTTCGCGCAAGCTCGGGTCCTCGTTCGCGTAGCCGTTGCGGCCCGAGGCATAAAGAACCGGAAAATCAAGCTGCTCGTCGCTCGCTTCGAGGCTGACGAACAAGTCGAACACTTCGTCGAGCACTTCCTGGATGCGCTCGTCGGGGCGGTCGACCTTGTTGACCACGACGATCGGGCGCAGCCCGAGCGCGAGCGCCTTGCCGGTGACGAACTTGGTCTGCGGCATCGCGCCTTCGGACGCATCGACCAGCAGGATGACGCCGTCGACCATCGACAGGATCCGCTCGACCTCGCCGCCGAAATCGGCGTGGCCGGGCGTGTCGACGATGTTGATACGGGTATGCTCGCCGCCACCCGGGGGTGCCCACTCGACCGAGGTGCACTTGGCGAGGATCGTGATGCCGCGCTCTTTTTCGAGATCGTTCGAATCCATCGCGCGTTCCTCGACGCGCTGGTTGTCGCGGAACGTGCCGGACTGACGGAAAAGCTGATCGACGAGCGTGGTCTTACCATGGTCGACGTGGGCGATGATCGCCACGTTGCGGAGGCTCATGAGATATCCTGATTGGAGCGCCCGAAGGCGGGTTCGGGGGCGCGCATAGCGTAATTTGTGCGGTGCGGGAAGGGGCGTGGGCGCCTGCGTCATCATTCGGCGGCTGCCAGCATCGAGCGGTCCACTCTCGACGGTGACCGGCCTTATGCCTGACAGCGGCCGACGCTTGATCCTCGCGCGGCACCCGGCAATGACGGGCCGTCAAAGGAAAGGCGATCATGGCGCAACTCAGGATTTCGGTAATCGTCGGCAGCGTCCGCGAAGGGCGCATCTCCTTGCCGATCGCCAAGTGGGTGATGGACCGGATCGCCGCACGTGGTGAGTTCGGTGCCGATCTGCTCGACCTGGCCGAATGGGACTTGCCGATGTTCGCCGAGCCCAATCCGCCCGCGACCGGGCGCTATACCGGCGAGAAGCAGCGCGCCTGGGCGGAAAGGATCGGCGCCGCGGATGGCTATATCCTCGTTGCGCCCGAATATAATCATGGCATGAGCGCGGTGCTCAAGAACGCGCTCGACACCGTCTATGCCGAATGGGGCCGCAAGCCCGTCGCGTTCGTCGCGCATGGCGGGATGGGCGGCGCGCGGTCGGTGGAGCAGCTTCGGCAAGTGACCGCCGCGATGGAGATGGTGCCACTCAGCGCCGCGGTCCATCTCCAGGGCGCGGCGAAGCTGCGCGAGGGCGATCGGTTCAATGCGGGTGAAATAGAGGATCGCCGCCTGTCGGCATTGTTCGACGAACTGCTATGGTGGGGCAATGCGCTGAAAGTCGCGCGGCGGGGGGACCGATAAAGATGATGCAGAGGATCACGCGTTTCGCTCTGGCCGTAGCGCTGACGATCCCGGCCGTGCCGGCGCTGGCGCAACAGGTCGTCGATCCCAATGCCGACACCAATGTCGCCGATCCTGCTTTTGCGGCGGGTAAGGGCCCGGTCCTTATGGTCGATTCAGGGCATGGCGAGCGCCAGACCTTGGCGACGGACTATGCGCCGTTCGGGGCGCTGTTGACGCATGACGGCTATGTCGTGCGCGATTTCGATCAGCCGATCTCGGCGGCTAACCTGGCCAAGGCGGATGTGCTGGTGATTGCGGATCCGCTCAATCCGAAAGATCCGCCCAACGCGCCCAAATATCAATCGACCTCCGCCTTTACGCCACAGGAGATCGCGACGATCACCGATTGGGTGAAAGCCGGCGGGGCCGTGTTGATGATCGCGGACCATCCGCCCTATGCCGGCAGCCTGCGGGACCTGGCGTCATCCTTCGGTTTCGTTATCGAGATGTATGCCGCGCAACATGTTCCCAGGGAAGAATTCTTCAGTTTCGCCAATGGCGGCTTGGTCGACGGGCCGCTGACGCACGGCCTGCCCCAGATCCAGACCTTTTATGGCGCTGCCTTCACCGCGCCCGCCGCGGCCACGCCGCTGCTGCGGTTCGATTCGAGCTGGACGATGCTGGTCACCGACAAGCCGCCCCGGCGCATGTCGGGAAGCGACCTGCGTGGCGCGACGCTGGCGATAGGGAAGGGCCGAGTGGTTCTGCTGGCCGAAGCCGGCGCCTGGTCGGCGCAGTTGTTTGGGCCCAAGCAGAATCCAATGGGGTTCAATGCGCCGGGCGCGCAGGGCAACAAGCGGTTCATCCGCAACGTGGTGCGGTGGCTGGCGACAGGCGATGAGCCGCCGACCGGCGCGGCTGCGCGCGACAAATAACCGATACACCGGCATCGCCGCCGCTGTCACACCGGAAACGAGACCCATCTTGCCATTTCAGCCGTGCGTGTTACATGAACAACACACTTGAACGCGCGACCATTCGTGGCCAGACTCCACGAACCATCGCGAAGAGGGATTGAGAATGGCGACGACCCCGACCGAAACCGTCACGGCCGAACCCGATCTGGTATTGACGCCGCCGGAGCCGGTTGCCGTGGTGACGACGACCAAAGCAGCAGGACTGGTGCCCGTCGACGATGCCAAGCGGAGCGAACTCGAACGCCGGGTGGATGCTTTTGTCGACGATCTCGTCGCGCAGGACGTCGACTCGCCCGAATTCGGCAAGCGCGTCGATGCGATCACCAGCATGGGGCAAAAGGAAATCCGCGAGGCGGCGTCGCAATCGAACCGCTTCCTCGACCGTCCGGTGCGTGCGATGGACAAGGACACCGGTGTCGGCGCCGACCTGATCCAACTGCGCCAGACGATCGAGAAGCTCGATCCGGGCAAGAACGGCAAGTTGATCTCAGGCGGTCGCGGCTTGCTCGACAAGATTTTCGGCGGCGGGCTCAACACCTATTTCGACAAGTACAAATCGTCGCAAACCCACATCTCGTCGATCCTCAAGAGCCTCGGCTCGGGCAAGGACGAATTGTTGATGGACAATGCCGCGATCGAGACCGAGCGCGCCAATCTGTGGGCGGCGATGGGCCGGCTCGAACAGATGATCCATCTCGCCAAGACGATGGACGCCAAGCTCGAGGACAAGGCCAACGACCTGGACGCGACCGATCCGGCCAAGGCCAAGGCGCTGCGCGAAAGCGCGTTGTTCTACGCGCGCCAGCGGACTCAGGATCTGCTCACCCAGATGGCGGTGACGGTGCAGGGCTATCTCGCGCTCGACTTAGTCAAGAAGAACAATGTCGAGCTGATCAAGGGCGTCGACCGCGCATCGACCACGACCGTCTCGGCGCTCCGCACCGCGGTCACCGTGGCGCAGGCGCTGACCAGCCAGAAACTGGTGCTCGAACAGATCACCCAGCTCAACACGACGACCGCGAACATCATCGATTCGACCGGCCAGCTGCTCAAGTCGCAGACCGCGCAGATCCATGAACAGGCCGCCGCGTCGACCATTCCGGTCGAGACGCTGCAGCGCGCGTTCCAGAATATCTACGACACGATGGACGCGATCGATGCCTTCAAGATGAAGGCGCTCGATTCGATGAAGACCACGGTCAACACGCTGTCGACCGAAGTCGAGAAGTCGAAGGGCTATATCGCTCGCGCCGAGGGCCAGTCGCAGGCCGCGCTGCAGGGGCCGCAGTCGGACAGTTTCAAGCTCGAGGCGGTGTAAATGTCCTCTACCGACGATGTGATCGCCCGGGCGCGCGAGACGCTCGACCGCACGTCCGAACGCTATCGGGCCGGCCCGGGGCGGAGCGTGCGGGTCAATGATGTCGGTCAGCGACTGACGCGGGCGGCGATCGCCGATGCGGCGATCGTCGGGCTGACGGTGGTGTTCGGCCTGGTGGTCGGGCCGATCGGCATGTTCGGCTTCCTGCTGATGATCGTGGCGATGGTGGTCGCGACCATGGTGTTGCTCGCGACCCCGGCGCAGCGGGCGCCGACGTTCGAGAAATTGCGCCAGGTCGATCTGAAGGCGCTGCCCGCGCAGACCGGGCGCTGGCTCGATTCGCAACGCCCCGCGCTGCCGGCGCCGGCGATCAATCTGGTCGATCAGATCGGGATCAAGCTCGACGCGCTGACTCCGCAGCTGGCCGGGCTCGACGAGAACGAGCCGGCCGCGGCGGAAATCCGCAAGCTGGTCGGCGAGCAATTGCCCGAATTCATCAAGGGCTATGAACGCGTGCCCGCGGCGTTGCGCGGCGTCGAGCGCAACGGCAAGAGTCCGGACCAGCAATTGGTCGAAGGGCTGAGCGTGATCGGCCGCGAGATCGACGAGATGGCGGCGCAACTCGCGCAGGGCGATCTCGATGCGCTGTCGACGCGCGGCCGCTATCTCGAGATCAAGTATCAGGGCGACAAGAGTACGGTGTAATCGGGTAGCGGTGACTCAAATCTCCCTCTCCCACAAGGGGAGAGGGAGAGTCGCGACCTAAAGCTGCAACCCCATCGCGTCCTGCGCCTCGCGCAGCACCGGCCCCGCGATCGCCCGCGCACGCTCGCTGCCCCGCTCCAGCACGCGCACGACTTCGCCGCGATCGTCGAGCAGGCGCACCAGCCGGTCACGGATCGGCCCGAGCTTCGCCACCGCGAGATCGGCGAGCGCCGGCTTGAACTGGCCGAACCCCTGGCCGCCATATTGCACGAGCACGTCGGCCGGCGAGAGATCGGCCAGCGCGGCATAGATCGTCACCAGGTTGCGTGCCTCCGGCCGTTCCTCCAACTCGTTGACCGTGTGGGGGAGCGGTTCGGCATCCGACTTCGCCTTGCGGAATTTCTGCGCGATCTCGTCGTCCGAATCGTTGAGATTGACCCGGGTCATGTCGGACGGGTTCGACTTGGACATTTTGGCGGTCGCGTCGCGCAGGCTCATGATGCGCGGTGCGGCGACACTGATCATCGGTTCGGGCAGCGGGAAGACCTCTACCCCATAGTCGCTGTTGAACTTGGTCGCGATGTCGCGGGTGAGTTCCAGATGCTGCTTCTGGTCCTCGCCCACCGGCACATGCGTCGCCTTATAGAGCAGGATGTCCGCCGCCATCAGCACGGGATAATCGTACAGGCCGACGCTGGCGCCTTCGCGGTCCTTGCCCGCTTTGTCCTTGAACTGGGTCATGCGGTTGAGCCAGCCGACGCGCGCGACATTGTTGAGCAACCAGGTGAGCTCGCTATGCGCCGGGACGCGCGCCTGGTTCCAGATGATCGACTTTTCGGGATCGAGCCCGGCGGCGAGGATCGTCGCGGTCATCTCGATCGTATTGTCGGCCAGCTCCTTGGGCGCGACGCGGTCGGTCAGCGCGTGGAGATCGGCCATGAAATACATCGACTCGCCGCCGGCGTCGGCGACCTGATCCTGCATCGCCACCCACTGCTTGATCGCCCCGAGATAATTGCCGAGGTGGAGGCGACCGGTGGTCTGGATGCCGGAAACGACGCGCATGAGAATCCCTTAAAGTTGTTCCTGGCCGGTCGCCTTGGCCGGACGGCGGCGGCCGAGCAATGCCTTGAGATCGCTGAGGCGATAGGCCCCGGTGACGAAGCAGGCGACCGCGTACACCGCGCCGCCCGCCGATACCAGCGCGGTCAGGCCGAGCCCGCGGCGGATCAGGCTGCCGGTCAGGTACGGATTCACCAACGGCTCCGCGAGCCATAACACCACGCCCATCAGGATCGCGGCGATCAGCAGGCGGGGCACGCGGCGGCGTAGGCGGGCGTCGGTGGCGAAATGCCCGCGCTTGCGGAGCGTGAAATAAAGCATGCCGACATTGACCGAGGAGGCGATCGCGGTGGCGAGCGGCGGGCCGACATGGTGGATCGTCGGGATCAGGATCAGATTGCCAATCAGATTCACCGCGACCGAAATCATCGCGTACCGCACCGGGGTCTTGGTATCCTCCCGCGCATAAAAGCCCGGGGTCAGCACCTTGACCAGCACATAGGAAGGCAGGCCGACCGAGAAAGCGGCGAGCGCGCCCGCACTGGCAGTGGTCGCCGCCGCGGTGAACGCACCGTGCTGGAATAGCCCGCGGATGATCGGCTCGGCGCTGACCATGAACGCGACGGTCGCCGGCAACGTCAGGAACAGCGCCAGCTCGATGCCGCGATTCTGCGTCTCCATCGCCTCGTCATATTTGCCGGTCGACAGTAAGCGCGAAACGGTCGGCAGCAGGATCGTGCCCAACCCGATGCCGATCATGCCGAGCGGCAGCTGGTTGAGCCGATCGGCGTAATAGATGTACGAGATCGAACCCTGATCGAGCAGACGGCCGGCAAGCGCGGTCGAGATCGCCAGATTGACCTGAACCGCGCCCGCGCCGATCGCCGCGGGCAGGATCAGCTTGAGCAACTGGCGCATATCATCGTCGATCACCGGTTTGCGGAATTTCAGGCTGACCCCGGCCTGGTGGCAAGCGAACATCAGCCAGCCGAGCTGCAGCACGCCGCCGACCGTTACCGAGATCGCCTGCGCCCGCGCCGTTTCGTACGCGGCGTCCGGGCCGGAGCCATGGAAGAACCACAAGGCGCCGACCATCGAGATGTTGAGCAGGATCGGCGCCGCCGCGTTGACCCAGAAGCGGTTCAACGAATTGAGGATCCCGCCGAGCAAAGAGCAAAGCGAGATCAGCATCAGGTAAGGAATGGTCCAACGCGATAGTTCCACCGCGAAGGCGAATTGGTCGTGCGTCGGCTGCTTGAACCCGCCGGACAGGCCCCACGTCACCGGCCAGGCCGCGACCAGCATGACGATGGTGAAGACCGACAGCAGCGGCAGCAATACGGCCAGCGCCGCTTCGGCAAAGGCGATACCGGCCGCGAGTTCGCCTTTCTCCCCGACCTTGCGATTGAACATCGGGATGAACGCGGCGGAGAACGCCCCTTCCGCGAACAAGGCGCGGAACATGTTGGGCAGGCGGAACGCGACGAAAAAGGCGTCCGACGCGAAGGTCGCGCCGACATAGGTTGCCTGCAACGTATCGCGGACGAGCGCCAGGATGCGGCTGACGAGCGTCAGCCCGCCGACCGATCCCAGCGACTTCGCAAGATTCATCGCTTTGTCCCCGCCGGACCGGCGAGCGTCAGGCGTTGCCTACGACGCCTTCGGCCTGCTGTTCCTGCGCCTCGAGCTGCTGCTGGTACAAAGTCCCGAAGTCGATCGGGTCGAGCAACAGCGGGGTGAAATTGCCGTCGCGCGTCACGTCGGCGACGATGCGGCGGGCGAAGGGGAAGAGCAGGGTCGGGGCCTGGGCGAGCAGGAACGGGCGGAGGTGCTCCTCGGGCACGTTGCGCGCGCCGAACAGGCCGGCATAGGTCAGATCGACGATGAACGCGGTCTGGTCGCCCATCTTGGCGCGAACCTCGATCTTCAGCGTGACTTCGTGGAATTCGTCGCCGACCTGGGTCGTGCCGATGCCGAATTCGACATCCATCTGCGGCGCCTGCTGCTGATTCTCCGAGCTGAAGACTGCCGGCGCGGTCGGGCTCTCGAACGACAGGTCCTTCACATATTGCGAAATCATCCCGATGGCGGGGCCGTTATCGGCGCCGTTGGGAAGCGTGGCGTCGATCGCGCCGGAAGTGTCCTGATCGTCCATGAGTAGCTGCTTTCTCGTCTTGAATGGGTATTTCGCGTGGGTCAGGCCCGCAGGCTCGCGCGAAGTGAGCGGCGACTAGCAGGGGGATCGTGGCAGTTCAACGGCAGGTCGCATACGGGAACATTTGAATAGCGCGTTTCTTGTGCCTATGTTGCATAGCGGTCAAATTGGAGGCCCGGTGGTTTATATCGTTATCCTTGCCATGGTTGCCCTGTTCCTGGGCCTGCGTCTGTATGCCGTGCTCGGCAAACGGACCGGGCATGAGCCGGTGCTGCGCAATCCCGCCGAGGAACGCCCCGGCCCGCCGCTGACCCTGGCCCGCAACGCCGAGCCGCGTCCCGATTTCCGCGACGCCGGCCCGCGCACGATCGAAAGCGCGGCGCAGATCGGATTGCGCGCGGTGATCCATGCCGATCCGTCGTTCGACGTCTCCGGCTTTCTGGATGGTGCCAAGAACGCCTATCGCATGGTGCTCGAAGCGTTCTGGAAGGGTGACGAGGAAACGCTCGGCTGGCTGACCGAGGACCATGTCCGCGATGCTTTCGTCGAGGCGATCAAGGCGCGCAAGGAAGCCGGACACGTGCTCGACAATCGGCTGGTCACGATCGAGCGCGCGATCATCACCGACGCGTCGGTCGACAACAAGATCGCGCGGGTGACCGTGGCGTTCGACGCCGATATCGCCGCGGTGACGCGCGATGCCGACGGCAATGTCGTCGCCGGATCGCTGACCGACGCTGTCGAGACGCACGACGTCTGGACCTTCACCCGCCCGCTCAGGAGCGGCGATCCCGACTGGAAGCTGGCCGATACCGACGAGGCTTGAGGAGCCGCAATCGATTGCTCATCGCACCATGTGCTCCTGGGAAAGCAGGAGCCTAGGGTGACGAAGTACTTGACCACCCTGGGTTCCTGCTTTCGCAGGAACACCAAACGGTAGCATTGCGCACTTTCCGGAGCTTGTTTCAGGTCGAACGACCGGCCATTAGCGATACCCAAATCGAGTAAAGGGGTTTCGTACATGGCCGTCGCGCGCAAGCAGATCGTAATGACGAGCCTCGCGCTGCTCTTGTCGGCGTGCGGCGGGCGGATCGTGCCGCCGTCGACCACCGCTGGGGCGCCAGCACCGGTGCGCAGACCGACCCCTGCCCAGCCGCTGCCGCCCGTCGCCAATCCGACCATCGTTGCCGCCGGCGCGAATGCCGCCGGCGCGGGCGTGGTCGCGGGACCGCCGCTGTCGAGCCTGGGGATCGGCCAATCGCGTGCCGCCCGCGCACTTGCCGCGTTCCGGCTGAGCTGCCGCGAGCTTGTCCGGCGTACCGATCAATCCGGCCTGACCCGCGGCGCCGACTGGGCGCCGGCCTGCAGCGCGGCGCAATCTGCCAGCGACCGCGACGCCGCCGATTTCTTCGCGACCAATTTCGAAACGGTCCAGGTCGGCGACGGCAAGGCATTCGCGACGGGCTATTACATTCCCGAAATCGCAGGGTCGCTCCAACGCCGCCGCGGTTACGAAGTGCCGGTCTATGGCCGTCCGGCCGATCTGATCGACGTCGATCTCGGCAAATTCTCCGACGCGCTCAAGGGCAAGTCGATCCGCGGCCGCGTCGAGGGCAAGAATTTCGTACCCTATTACGACCGCACCCAGATCGAGGAAGGCGCGATGACCCAGGCGCCGATCATCGCCTGGGCGGCCGATCCGGTCGCTCTATTCTTCCTCCAGGTCCAGGGATCGGGCGACGTGCGCCAGCCCGACGGGTCGACCTTCCGCATCGGCTATGACAGCCAGAACGGGCGCGATTACACCGGGATCGGTGCGCTGATGCGCGATCGCGGGATGCTCCAGCCGGGGCATGCCACGATGCAGGACATCGTCGCCTGGCTGCGCGCGCATCCCGACGAAGGGCGCGAGGTGATGCGCGCCAACAAGAGCTACGTGTTCTTCCGCCTGCTCGACGGCCCGCCATTGGGCGCGATGGGCCTGCCAGTGACCGGCGGCGTGACGGTCGCGAGCGACCCCAAATTCATTCCGATGGGCGCGCCGGTCTTCCTGTCGATGGACCGCACCGACGCGACCGGATTGTGGATCGCGCAGGATACCGGCGGCGCGATCAAGGGCGCCAATCGCGTCGATACCTTCTGGGGCGCGGGCAAGGAAGCGGAGGCGATCGCCGGCGGCATGTCGGGTCGCGGTACCGCTTTCCTGCTCGTGCCGGTCGGCACGCTCGCACGCCTGCGGGGAGGCGGGGGTGGAACGACACCTCAGCGCTGAGGAGCGCGCGCTCTGGGCGCGGGTGATGGCGACGGTGAAGCCGATGCCCGGGCGCGAGGCGGTTGCCGAGCCGAAACCCAAAAAGCCGCTCCCCTTCAGGGGAGGGGTTGGGGGTGGGGGAGTGCCTCAGGCCGGTCGCCAGGTTGCTAGCCCCCACCCCAACCCCTCCCCTGAAGGGGAGGGGAAGAAGAAGGTTATGCCCACGCCGGCCCCCGCACCCGGCACCACACTCGACGGCAGCTGGGACAAGCGCCTGTCGCGCGGCATGGTCCAGCCCGATGCGACCGTCGATCTGCACGGCCACACGCTCAATTCGGCCTATGCCATGCTCGACGATGCGCTTGCCCGCTCGATCGCGCGCGGCGATCGCGTCATCCTGCTGATCACCGGCAAGCCGCCGCGACCCGACAGCGAGCGGCCGCATGCCCGTGGCGCGATCCGCGCGGCGGTCGGCGACTGGCTGCATTCGTCGCGCCATGCCGATGCGATCGCCGCGGTGAGGGGCGCCAGCCCGCGCCATGGCGGGTCGGGAGCACTATATATTGTGCTGCGCAGACCCCGCGGGGCACGAATTTCTTAACCCTTTCCGGTCACAATGTTGTCTTCATCGGGGGCGCTTCGACAGCCCACCAGACGGGGACTGTTCGAGCGCAATGGAATCAGCATCGCTGAAAGGCCGGGCGATCGTATTCGCACTGTGCGCCGGCGCGGTGGTGTTCATCCTCGCCCTGCTGGCGACCGCGCACGGTCAGCTCAGCGCCGACACGATGGGCCGCGCGCTGATCCCGGCGATCGTCTGTTCGGTCCTGTCCTGGGCCGCCGCCGAGCGCTCGGTCGCGTCGACCGCTGCGGCGATCGATTCCGCCATCGCCCGCCTCGCCAAAGCCGCGCATGGCGACCTCGACAGCCCTATCCCTGAAGATATCGGTGCCGCCGTCCCGCATCTGAGCGCGGCGATGCACGGCCTGTTCCAGCAAGTCGCGGCGAACCTGGACAGCGTCCACCGGCTGGCGATGTTCGATCCCGTCACCGCCTTGCCCAACCGCACCCATTTCCGCCGATCGGCCGAGCGTCAGCTCGCCGAGATGCCGCCCGGCCAGATCGCCGCCTTGCTGTTCATCGACCTGGATCGGTTCAAGGCGGTCAACGACACGATGGGCCATGCCACTGGCGACATGCTGCTCGGCATGGTCGCCAATCGCCTGCGCGCGGTGGCCGACAGCATCTCGATCGGAGAGGTTACCGACAAGCCGCTGATCGGTCGCCTGGCGGGCGACGAATTCACCATGTTCTTCCCGCGCCTCGACGATCCGCGCGAAGCGTCGCGGATCGGCCGCGGCGTGCTGTACGCGCTGACCGAGGCGTTCGACATCGCCGGCGCGGAGATAGAGATCGGCGCGTCGATCGGCATCGCGATCCGCCCCGATCATGGCACCACCTTGCACGATCTGATGCGCGCCGCAGACGCCGCCATGTATCATGCCAAGGCGACCGGCCGCGGCCGTGCCGAGCATTTCTCCGAGGAACTCGCCGCCGAACTCGCCGACCGCGCCCAGCTCGAAGTCGATCTGCGCACCGCGGTCGACCGCGATCAATTCACCTTGGTCTATCAGCCCCAGGTGTCGCTGACCGATGGCCGTATCGTCGCGGCCGAAGCGCTGCTGCGCTGGCAGCACCCGAGCGAGGGCGTCAAGTTGCCCGCCAGCTTCCTGCCGCGCGCCGAGGAAACCGGGCTGATCGTCGAGATCGGCGAATGGGTGATCGGCCGCGTCACCGCGACGATCCGCCATTGGGCCGATCTGGGGGTCGAACAGCGGCTGGCGATCAACATCAGCCAGCGTCAGCTCGACCATGCGATGTTCTTCCGCCGCCTGCGCGAGGCGATGCTGGCCAGCAACGCCCCGGCGCGATTGCTCGAGCTCGAAATCACCGAGACGCTGGCGATGCATTGTTCGGAGGATGTGATCGAGGCGATCGCCGCCTTGCGCACCGATGGGGCTACGATCGCGATCGACGATTACGGCACCGGTCATTCCAGCCTGTCGCGCCTGCGCCAATTGCCGATCGACCGCATCAAGCTCGACCGCAGCCTGATCGAACACGTCACCACCCGCCGCGAAACGCGGCTGATCGCACAATCGGTGATCGGCCTGATCCACGGCCTGGGCTGCGAAGCGGTCGCCGAAGGGATCGAACAGGCCGACCAGGTCGACGTGTTGCGCGTGATCGGCTGCGACGTCATCCAGGGCTATGTCATCGCCCAGCCGATGGACGAGGAAGCGTTCCTGACCTGGTCACGCGACGCCGCCCGCGATCGGGGCGGGGCGGTGTCGGTGGCGTGAGCGGCCTCCGCGACCGCCAGGCGTTTCGGGAAATCCGTCAGTTGTGCCGCGCGACCGCCGGTGTTGCGTCCAGCGCCGCCAGCCGCGCGCGATAGCTCGCCAGCAGCGCCGGGTCGGCGTCCGTCGCGTGGCGGGCAATGAATTCACGGAGCGCCTGCCTGAGGTCGTCGCGGAATTTCGGATCGTCGGGCGCCGCCTCCAGTTTCGCTGCGGCGGTCTCGACCGGCTCCCTGTCCTGCGCGATCAGGCGCTTGCGGCCGTAAGCCGACTGATCGACCATGATCGCGATGTTGCGCGGGTAGCCCGGCACGTATTTGACGACGAAGCGCTCGCCTTCCGGCGGGATCTGGATCTCGTTGCGCCACGGATACAGCGCCGCGGTCATGGTGTCGAAATCGGTCTCGACATTGCGCCCGTCCGCCGTCCGCACCACGGCTTGGTAATACCAGATATTGTTGTCGTTCAGCGTCGAGCTGGTTTCTTCCGAATGGACGATCACAGCGGTGCCCGTGGTCCCGACCGCATTGAGGAACATCGCGTTCACCGCCGAGCCGAAGAACGGGCTGATGGCCGCGGCGACCAGCCCCGGCACACCCAGGAACATCCATCCCCGCCACCGCGTCAGCCGGGCGAGCAACGCGCCGATCGCCCAGGCGACCAGGGGATAGACCGGCATCGCCAGGAAGGGATGATGGCCCAGGAAATAGAAGACCGCCGATACCGCGCCCATCCGCGTCTTCTCCCATCCGAGGCGAAGCCGAGCCTATGGCCGGGATGATCGTGTACCGTCAATCGGTTAGGGGGTGTGGCGCGGGGGTGACCGTAATTCCCCTCCCGCTAGCGGGAGGGGTTAGGGGAGGGCGTGTCGCGGCTCGCGGCGGCCACGATGACTCCAAAGCCAGACCTCAGCCTCCATCGTCACCCCGGCCTTGTGCCGGGGTCCAACGTGCCTCAATGCGTAGCGCCGGCGGCCCCGTGGATGCCGGCACAAGGCCGGCATTGTCTGTTCGCACTGATGTAGAAGCGAGTCGTTCCGCTATGGCGGGATGCCCGGGCCGGGTGGCCACCCGGCCCGGGCGCGATCAGTTTGACCGTGCCGGCATAGGGC
>Ga0157371_10000045_pt1 | contig 189065 bp, 176 predicted proteins | sample C45metaG_FD_113462 | JGI IMG/M metagenome (GOLD analysis project Ga0157371, IMG submission 113462) | Corn rhizosphere microbial communities from Kellogg Biological Station, Michigan, USA - C4-5 metaG | ecosystem: Host-associated > Plants > Roots > Rhizosphere > Soil | place: USA: Michigan...
CGAACTCAGCAGTGAAACGACGCATCGCCGATGGTAGTGTGGGGCTTCCCCATGTGAGAGTAGGTCATCGTCAAGATTAAATTCCAGAACCCCTGATTGCTCACGCAATCAGGGGTTTTGTTTAAGTAGAAGCTTGAAATTTTCGCGGGCACGTCGTTGTGATGATGGGCCGGCACACAGAATTTCTTGACGACCATAGAGCATTGGAACCACCTGATCCCATCCCGAACTCAGCAGTGAAACGATGCATCGCCGATGGTAGTGTGGGGCTTCCCCATGTGAGAGTAGGTCATCGTCAAGATTGAATTCCAGAACCCCTGATTGCTGACGCAATCAGGGGTTTTGTCATTTCAGAATGCACGACTGGACAGTATCTTTGCCCGCCAGCGTCAATCCAGCTGCAGGTAGCGTTTTATCGCCGCGATGCCGCGTTGTAGATGCGTTTGCAGCAAATCAATGGCTAGGGCACTGTCACCCGCTTCAACGGCCGCCAGCAGGGCTCTATGATCCTCCTGGGTAAGCTTCCCCAACCCCATTTGCGCCAGGTTGAAGCGCAGGAACCGCTCCTCTTCGACCAGTCCGCTTTCCACCAACCGCAACAGTCGTTGGTTGGGCGCACGTCGATACAGCGACATATGGAATTCACGATTCAGGCGGCCCACTTCATCAAAGCCGGTTTGCGCTTCGAGGGCTTCAATGCACCGCCGGGCGTCCACGAAATCCTCCGCCACCAAAAGCGGTAGCGACAGGCGAAGCGCCTCGGACTCCAGCAGTATTCGCAACGCATAGGTCTCAGTTGCATCCTCGGTGATCAACGGCGCAACCACGGCACCCTTATTGGCCACCACATGGACCAGCCCCTGAGCCTCCAGCTGACGCAAGGCTTCGCGCACCGGCATGCGACTGACGCTGAACAAAGTGGCCAGCGCCTGCTGCCGAATGGCCATGCCTGCCGGCAGGCGGCCTTCATAAATAGCCCTGCGCAGCTTTTCTTCAATGACGGCGCGGGCAGTATTGGCCGCAAGAGGCTCGCCGCCCAACGCATCGCCTAGTAAATCCGATTTCACAGCCACTCAGATCGAACCTCTTTTTTTCGCATCCTGAAGCATTTTCTTACATTGTGGTAGTCGTTACACCGCCAATCGACCCCCTGTCTTCTGGAGAGCAGTTCTTTCTCGCGCACTCGCCCTCTGTCTGCCACTCCTGGCCGATGATCGGCGGCGCCATTGTCTTTTCATCGACGCCACCGCACCATGAACACCTTCCGAATACTCCCTGGGAAAACCCGCATTGTCGATTCGATGCACCCTCGTTCGCCTGATGCGAGTGCCGGCTTTGGCGTTGCTGCTGGGTGCAGCGCTATTGAGTGGGCTGCAGGCCGACTGGGATTTTGCCCAGATCAGCCGCAAGGCTACCGCGTTGTATGGCCCACTGGGTGCCGGGCAGCAGCGGATAGACGCCTGGCAGCGATTGTTGGCCACCCAGAAGCAGGTCAACGAGGGAGAAAAGCTCAAGGTGGTCAATCAGTTTTTTAACCACCAGGTGCGCTATCAGGAGGACATCGACCTGTGGCGTGAGGTGGATTACTGGGCAACGCCTGTGCAAGCCTTGTGGAAAGGGGCAGGGGACTGTGAAGACTATGCCATCGCCAAATACTTCAGCCTCAGGCACCTGGGGGTACCTGCAGAAAAGCTGCGTATCACCTACGTCAAGGCGCTGCGCCAGAACCGCGCGCACATGGTACTGACATACTACCCCACACCCAATGCCGTACCCTGGGTGCTGGACAGCCTGATGGATCCTATACTGCCGGCCAGCCAACGCTCGGACTTGCTGCCGGTGTACGCTTTCAACGGTGAGGGCTTGTGGCTGACCGGTGCGGCGGGCAACAAGAAAGTGGGTGATACCAAGCGCCTGTCGCGTTGGCAGGATGTGTTGAAGAAAATGACTGCCGAAGGTTTTCCGGCGGGTCCGGACAACTCCCAGGAGCCCTGATGTCTCTGTTCAAACAATTGTTGCTCGCGATCTGTATTTTCCTGGTGGTCGCTTTCACCGGCAGCTTTCTGGTCAGTGTCGAAAGCTCACGGTCCCAGTACGTCAATCAACTGCGCTCGCACGCGCAGGACGCAGCGACGGCCCTGGCCTTATCGCTGACGCCCAACATCGACGACCCGGCCATGGTCGAGCTGATGGTCAGTTCCATCTTCGACAGCGGGTATTACTCCAGCATCCGCGTGGTCGACCTCAGTAACAGCCAGACGCTGGTGGAGCGAGCGGCCGAACCCGACAGCAGCAGCGTACCGACCTGGTTCGTCAAGTTGATCGACCTGGCCCCGGCCGGTGGCGACGCCATCGTCAGCCGAGGCTGGCAGCAGGCTGCCCGCGTCGAGGTCGTCAGCCACCCCATGTTCGCCCTGGCCAAGCTCTGGCAAAGTGCACTCGGAAGCCTGGGTTGGCTGTTGCTCTGCGGCGCCTTGAGTGCCTTGCTGGGCGCGCTGCTGCTGCGCCGTCAGCTCAAACCACTGGACTATATGGTCGAACAGTCCCGGGCCATCGCCCGGCGCGAGTTTCTCAGCTTGCAGGAGCTGCCGCGCACCCCGGAACTGCGGCGTGTCGTGCAGGCCATGAACCAGATGGTAGAAAAGCTCAAGGCCCTGTTTCACGAGCAGACCGAGCGTAGCGAGAAGCTGCGCGTCGAGTCCTACCAGGACAGCCTCACCGGGCTCGCCAACCGGCGCTATTTCGAGATGCAGCTCAACGCCCGGGTCAGCCACCCGGAGGACGCCAGCACCGGCTACCTGCTGCTGCTGCGGGTCAATGACCTGGCAGGCCTGAATCAGCGCCTCGGCGGGCAACCCACCGACCAGTTACTGCAAGCCGTGGGGCAATTGCTGCTGCGCACCTGCGCGCGCTTCCCGGAAACACAGCACCTGGTTGCGCGGATTCGCGGCGGCGAATTTGCCGTGCTGGCACCGGGCATGGTGCGCGACGAAGCGCTGCAATTGGCTCAGGAGCTCGATGCCACGCTGGCCAGCCTGGCCGAAACCGGCGCGACCGACATGCTGCCGCCCGCTTATGTAGGCCTCGCCCCCTATAACCCCGGCGACGCACCACAAGCGCTTCTGAAGCTCGCCGACGAGGCCCTGGCGCAAGCGGAAGGGAGTGGCGACAAAACCTGCGTATGCGTCGACCACAGCGTCATACAGCAAGTCAGCGACGATCATCACGCCTGGCATAACCTGCTCGACCAGGCGCTCCACCAGGGTCGCTTCGACCTGTTCTTCCAGCCGGTGGTCAGCAGTGACGACACCGCGCGCGTCTTGCATCACAAGGTGCTGTCGCGCCTGGTCGACGGCCAGGGCCAGACCATCGCCGCCGGGCGCTTTTTGCCATGGCTGGAACGCTTCGGCTGGGCCGCACGGCTTGACCGGCTCATGCTGGAGCTGGTCCTCAAGCATCTGCAGCAGCACGATCAGACCCTGGCACTGAACCTGTCGGCGGCAACCCTGAACAGCCCGCCAGCACTCAATCGGATTTTCGACATGCTGGCCGCCCATCCGACCCTTGGCGGGCGGCTGATTTTCGAAATCGGCGAAGAGCAAGTGCCCGAGCAGGGCGTGCTGGAGCGTCTGGTGCGGCGCTTACGGACCTTGGGCTACAGCTTGAGCCTGCAGCGCTTCGGCGGGCGCTTCAGCATGATCGGCAACCTGGCGCACCTGGGCCTGGCCTATCTGAAAGTCGACGGCAGCTACATCCGCGCCATCGACGCCGAAAGCCACAAACGCTTGTTCATCGAGGCGATCCAGCGGGCGGCACACAGCATTGACCTGCCACTGATCGCCGAGCGGGTAGAAACCGACGGCGAGCTGCGGGTCATTCGCGAGATGGGGATTCACGGTGTACAAGGGCAATTGGTGGGCGAGCCTGCGCCCTGGAGGTGAGCCGGGTGGGCCAGGTGTCAGATCAGCCCGGGCTCGTCATCGTTGATCAGTTGGGTCAGTCCGCCCAGGGCTTCACGTGCCAGGCTGCGGTCGGTCAGTTTGGCCTGCGCGGCGGCCGGCAGATCAGTGACCGTGATCACGCCTTTGCTGGTCAGCACCTGAATCAGGTCATCCAGTACCCGGATCATGTCCAGGTCACTCTGCTTGAGCTGAGTCAGGCTGGACTCGACCCGGTCGTTGGCGTACCAGCCCTGAATCTCATGATGATCCGGTGCCAGGGTTTCGGTGGACTGGGCAAAAGGCGCGGCGTCCACGCGAATCAGCCGTCCTTGTTGATTGCGCTGCACATAGAACATGGTAAACCTCGAAGTGAGCCCGATGCCGAAGAGAGCAGAATAGGGCAAGGTATCCGGCCACAATAGCCATTTTTACACTGGCAGGTGGCGCGGCCTCGCGTGCAAGGCCGCGCGTCCCCCTTACTCGTGGACCTTGACCGTGCCGTCGCCGATCAGCGACGCCAGCTTGGCGCTGTCCCACACGGCACCTTCGACCTTGATGTGGACGTCGGCATTGCTGACGTTGCCCGCACTCAGGTTGCCCTTGGTGCTGATCTCCAGCGTGGAATTGCCATGGCCGTCCTGGGTCACTTGCAGGAAGTTGGTCAGGTTGTCGCCGCCCTTGTAATCCTGCAGCAAGTCACCCAGGTCGATCTTGTCCTTTTCCTCCAGGCTGAAGTCCTTGATCACATCGCTGCCGATATCGCCGGCCTTCCACAGGAAGGTATCGGCGCCCTTGCCGCCCACCAGGATGTCGTTGCCCGAACCACCGCGCAGGGTGTCATTGCCGCCCTGACCGAAGAGGATGTCGTTGCCGGCGCCACCGAACAGCAGGTCACTGCCGTCCTGGGTGCCGTAGGCGTTGACCTGCACCAGGTTCTGGACGTCGCTGACATGCTCGGTCACGTACTGATGCAACTGGTCGTTGGTGGTCACACCGGCGAAGGCCTTGAGCGCATCGACACCTTCGAGCTTGTTGAAGGTGATCAAGTCACCGAACAGCAAGTCGTTGCCGGCACCGCCCTGGAGCTGGTCATCACCGGGCGCGGTGTAGTGGCCAAGAATGGCGTTTTCCAGGTCCTTGGCATCGATGCTTTTTTGCGCGCCATCCGCCGTGGTGTCGTAGTGGTCGAGCACCGCCGCTTTATAGTCGCCCAGACCGATGGCTTCGACCTTCATGTGCGGGGCGCTGGCCAGCAACAGTTGATAGGCATCCTCGGTCTGCGCAGACAGCTCCTTGCCGCTGCCCGCCGAAGTGACCACGTCGAACCCACCCTTGCCGTCGGCCTGAATGTAGCCCAGCACTTTGTCGACGCCGTTGGCGTAGCTGTGCACGCTGCCTTTCGCGTCCACGATCACTTTGCCATCGATCAGCAGCGCGGTCGTCTGGCCCAGCGTGTAGTTGCTGTTGTTGACCAGCGTGTCGAAGCTGCTCGACTGGGTGCTGCTGGTGTAGATCGTTGGGCTGGCGCTGTTGACCGAGTAACGGTTGGCGGCGCCGTCGGTGATGAAGTAAGTAATGTTTTCGCCGCCTTTGGTCACCTCGCCGCTGCTGAACCAGTTGGCTGCCGCTTTCAGGGCGTCCTCATAGTTGGTCAGGTCCGACGGCTTGGATTCCATGGTCTTGAGCGCCGCATCCAGTTTTTGCTGGGCGTCGCCCTTGGACAGGTCGACCGAGATCTGCGATTGCACCTTACTGTCGAAGTCGATCAGCGTGACCTTGACGATGCCCGGTGCCTGATCGCTGGTGGTCGCCTTGCCGATCAGCGTGGTAAACAGCTCGGACAGCGACTGGCGCATGGTGCCGATGGCGTCGCCGATACTCCCCGACGTGTCGACCACGAACGCCAGGTTGTAGTGGGTACCCTGCACCATGGGCTCACTCTTGTCGCCGATGAGAATGCTGTTGGTCGAGGCGTCAGTGGCCTTGCTGGTCAAGTGGTCATTGTCGATCGTCCCCACCTGCACGTCGTACTGGGTAGGGGTGACCTTGATACTCACCGTCGATTGGGTCGCATTGACCGAATCGGTGTTGTTTTCCCGCGCCTGGTAGTCGACGTTCAGCTTGATCGTTTCGGTCGAATAGGCCTTGGGTGTCACGGTCAGGTGGCTCAGGTCCCACCCCTTGAGCGCATCGCCGCCAATGCTGCTGGCGCCTTTGGTCGCGGTGAAGGTGTGGCCCTTGCCGTCACTCAGGGTCGTGCCCTCGGGAATGTTGCTGATGCGCGTGATGCTGGTGGTTTCCGAGCTGTCCTTGTCGCTCGAGTGTGCCGCCAGGTTGAGCACCGTGCCGGTGTTTTCCTGGATCGTGGTCTGGCCAGTGACCGACAGCGTCGGCAGGTCGGCAATGGGCCGGATATCCACCGTCATGGTGGTCACGGCGCTGGTCGCCTGGCCATCGCTGACCTGGTATTTGATCTGCGCGTAATCCGCGCGCATGTTGCCCACGCCAGCCGGGTTGCCGGGCGTGCTGGAACCATCCGGATCGGGCAGGAAGCGCAGGCCGGCGTCGACCATCGACTTGGTCAGGGTCATGTTGACCGTGACAGCGGTCCAGCCGTTGGCGCCCTTGTATTGCAGAGTGCCGTCGCCTGCCAGCTCCTTGACGATCACCTTCAGGTCGGCGCTGGCGGTTTCAGTGTCCCGGCCGCCGAATTGCGCCCAGGTGATGTCCACCGCGCTGTCTTCATTGCCTTGAATCGTGACGCCAGTGGCCGTCGGCGCATCGTTGACCGAGAGCACGTCGACCTGCAGCTCGCGGGTTACGGTCTCGCTCTTGGCATTGCCGTCCTGGGCCGTGGCGGTGACCAGCAATGTGATGGAGCCGAAGAAGTTCGCCGGTGGCAGCAGCTTCAGGGTGCTGGTGTTCCAGCCTGCGAGGTTGACGGTGTCCGGCCCGCCCTGGTTGACCGCGAAGGTGTTGCCGAGGCTGTCGGTCAGCACTGAGCCCACCGGCAGTTTGCCCAGGGTCAGCACCAGCGACTCCGAGCCATCGGTATCGGCGGTGGCAGCCGACAGGGTCGACAGCAGGATGGCATGGTCTTCCAGGCCCTGATTGAGCAGCTCCTTGACCACGATATTGTCCAGCACTCCACCGAAGGAATCGTGGTCCACGGCTTTGAATGTCAGGGTTTGCGGGCCGCTGGCGTCAGCCGGGATGTTGAAGGTGTATGGGGTCAGGCCTGGCCCGGCCGCGTCCATGGTGCCCACGCGCGTGGAGCCCCAATACACGTCGATCGTGGAGTTGGCGGCACCGGCGCGCGGTGCGTAGTCCACCGTGACCTGGTACAGCGCGCCTTCTTTGGCATCCAGGGTGGTGAACAGGTCGGAGGCGTCCTGGTCGGCGCGTTCCAGCTCGATCACCTGGCCGGCATTGGGCACGCCATAGAGCGCGCCCTGGCCAATCTCGACCTCGCCGTTGACGTTGTTGGTGGCCCACTTGCCGTCGCCGATGCTGTGGCCACGGTCGGGGGTGTCATTGCTGATGGCACTTGCCGGGGCGGCGGTCCACATGCCCGTCAGCGGGATGCTTTCAAAGTTACTGGAGATACCGTCGCGCTCACCGCCGAAGGTAATCACCGGCACATCGGTGACCGGGCGAATATCCAGGGTCAGCGTGCCCTGGCTGCCGGCGCCGCTAGCGTCTTGCGGGGTAAAGTCGAACGAGGCGTAGCGCGCCTGGTTGTTGCCCAGGCCGCTGGCGCCCTGGCCACTGGACTCGTTCTCGTCAGGCATGAAGCGCAGGCCGCCGGTGTCGATGGTCGCTTTGCTGATCGTGCCGTATTGGGCCAGGTTGCCGTCGGTGAGCTGGACCCACTCGCCATTGTCCTGGCGAACCTGCAAGTGCCCATCGGCCGGCAGGCGGTCGATGCTGATCGCCATGCTGGCGTTGACGAAATCCTTGTCGATGTTGCTGAAGTTATTCCAGTTCAGTTTCACCGCCGTGTCTTCGAACCCGGCTTTCGCGCTGCCCACCAGGCCGGTCAGGCCGTCGTTGTAGGGCACCACCTTAATCACCGATTCCACCGGCAGGGAGGTCAACGGGTTACTGCCGGTACCGCGGTCGCCGGTGTCGACGACGCTGATGGTGACAGTGCGCTCGGCGGCACCGGGCGTGTCGCTGGCGTTGCCGAACTTGATCGAGCTGATCAGGGCCTGGTAGTCGGCGCGCTCTGCGGTGCCGGTCAAGGTCACAACGGCCTGGCCGCCATTGAAGCTGACGCTGTAGCCAATGCCATTGGCGGTGGTGCCGCTCTGGCCGTCAGCCAGCTTGCCGCCCGCGAAGCCTGCCGACAGCTCATCGCCATTTTGCAGGTTGCCCACGGTGACGGTGGCGCTCTTGAGGGCACTGTTGTCGACGTCGTTGAGTTGCAGCGACGACACGATCGCTACCGGCGCATCGTGTTCGTTGAACTGCGCATCGCCACTGATAACGTCGGGTCGGTCGTTGACCGGTACCACGGTCACTTTGGAGTAAACCGGGGCGGCATCGTCGCTGCCGTCGTTGACCACGATCTTGATCAGCCGGACACCGGCATCCGGGTCCTGGCCAAGGTTGTCGAATGCGATCGACTTGATCAGGTTTTCATAGGCCTGCTTGCTGGCCACGCCGTCGATCGATACCACGCCGCGGGTGTCGCTGTTGACAGTGACGCCGGCCGGCACCTTGCTGGCGTCATAACGCAGCAGGTCGCCGTCCTTCAGGTTGGTGATGGTGATCACGGCGCTGGCCATGTCGCGGCTGTCCACGTCGACGATCTGCACATCGCCGGCGATCGGCACGGCACCGCGGTCTTCGGTGAAGGTGTTGCTGTAATCGACCTGGTTACCGCCGTCGGTGCCGTCGAGGTCGACCACAGGACGATCGTTGATCGGCTCGACGGTCACTGTCAGCGGCTTGGATGTTTCGGCGCTCAAGCCAGTCGCCCGCTCAGTGGCGGTCGAGGTGACGGTCAGCGCGATCGTGCCGAACCAGTCTTTGCCTGCCTGCAGGGTCAGCTTGCCGAGGTCCCAGGTGGTGACATCGACCGAGCCGGTGGTGGTCGACACGGTGTGCACGCCATCGCTCAGCACGGCATCGCGCGGAATGCCACTGATGACCGTCTTCAGGGTTTCGGAACCGTCGGTGTCGCTCAGCGCTGTGCCGATGTTCAGGGCGATCGGCTGATCTTCATTGCCACTGCTGTTCTGCACGGTCAGGGAGGGCGCATCGGCCACCGGGGTGATGTCGATCACCACCGTGGCGGGCTGCCCGGTCAGCGCCGAAGGCGTGCCGGCGTCAAGGGTCGGGGTGAATTCGAAACGTGCGTAGTCCGCTTTCTGATCGCCCACACCGTCACTGGCGGCGCCGGTGTAATCGTCGCTGCCGGACTGGTTGGCCTGCGGCACGAAGCGCAGCTTGCCGGCCTCGATGTCTGCCTGGCTGATGGCAGTGCCCACGGTCACCGCCTTGAAGCCGCTGCCATTGTCGTATTCCAGCGCGCCGGCGCCGGGCAGGCGGGTGATGGTCACACCTAGCGCGAGGTTGGGGTTGGCCGTGGGCTGCAGGCCGAAGTCGGCCCAGCTGAGGGTGATCGACTGGTCTTCGGGGGCGCCGACATTACCACCGGCAGCGCGCGGAGCGTCATTGTCGATGAGGGTGGTGGTGACCGAGATTGGGCTGCCGACCACCAGGTTTTCAAAGTTGCCGCCCGAGGGTTGGTCAATCGTGAGGATGACCGTTTCCTTGCCCTCGACCAGGCTGTCGTCCAAGGTATTGAGGTTGAAGTCGACACTGCTCTGGCCTTTGGGGATGGTCACGGTGATGACCTGTGCCGAGGCGTAGTCGGCGCTGGTTGCGGTGCCGGTCAAGGTGACGCGCACGGTCACGTCAGTGTCGACGTCGGCAGGGTTGCTCAGCGTCAGCGTGTACTGCGCGCTCTGGCCTTCGGTCACGGCAGTGCTGCCGGAGATGCTGACGGTGGTGGTGTCCACCGTGTCGGTGATTTGCGTGACCGCCGGGGTCGGGTCGACGGTCAGGACCAGCCCGGCGCCGCCGCTGGTGCCGGTGATCGTGGCCGCGAGCTGGGTCGGGTCGATGTACACGGTGTCGTTGGCTGCCAGCGGCACGTTGACCGAGCCGCTCAACTGGCCACTGCCGATCACGATGGTGGCGCCGTTGGACAGGGTGATCGTCAGGTCGCTCAGCGGTGCCTGGGTGACGCTGGCGGTATACACCAGCACGCCGCCGGCTTCGGTCAGCGTTGGCGTGGCGCTGAGCGTCAGGGTCGAGGCGCGCAGCGGCGTGGTATCGGTGTCAGACAGGTCACGTGGTTCTTCGACCGCACCAAGGGGAGCGAAACCCAGCCCCTCGGTGGGGAAACCTACGGTGGGGTCGACCTCGCCGGCTGTGGCGTCCAGCAGCACGAACGTGTGCCCACCACCTTCGGCGCCTGCAGGGCCGGCAGCGGTCGGGCCGGCGGCCGTGGCTTCCAGGCTTTGGGTCGGGTCGGCGCCGGCCGCGATGGCCTGCTGCAGCTCGTCCACCGAAGGAGCGGCCTGAACGCTTTCGTCGTTGACGTCGGAGGCGTGTTGGGTGGTGGCGCTCCACTGGGTATCGCGCCCCAGGTCCACGGTACGTCCATCGGTGGTTTCGAGGGTGACGGCCCCTTGTGCGCCCGTCTCGATCACGTCGCCGGTCAGCAGGCGATCCCCCTCAATGAGCACACGACGAATTCCGTCCGGTGACACTGCGACGACTTGGCCAACGATACTTTTGACAATCGCGACAACACTGCTCATGTAGGGGAATCTCCGAGAACACCGTTCAAATGGAATCCAACGGCAGCGGGGCGCTTTTGCAGCACCGACAGGTCGGACTTTTAAGTTGTTTTATTTGACGCCAACATGCTGTCGATCAACGCCCTATGCATAAAGCGTGACAACGGATTGACCCGCGTGAAGCCGTTCTGAAGAAAGCCGAGCAGTGATGTCACAATGATATTAAAACAGGCTTTTTTGGCTATTTCACTGAGTGATATCGCTGCGTGTATTTTTCCCTGACGAACGGCTACACGTCATCGAGGCTGTCAACTCGATAGCGGCAAGCCCCAGCAAAACTTGAGCCATACACTGGCTGTTCAGTTTTTTCGGCACCGGACGATAAACCCTCAGAGACAGTAATCCGCAGGCGCGACTGCCCAACAGCGGAGCGGCATTTTCATGGCGACAAGTAATGCCTTAAAGCGACTACTGTTTCACTTCTGATACGCGCCAGCCGGCCTGCGCCTGCCACGGTGAACTTGGCATTGGTTGTGCAGATCGCCGACTCAGTGGGTGCAGTTTCTGTCGCAGTGATGGGTGCCTGGCCCGTTCAGGATGATTAACGGCTTAATGAGAGTGTCAGCGTGGATTCAACACTAGGTTCTACTCAACTCGATCACGACCCACGCAGTCAGCATGACGACCCACTGCTCGATGGGCTGTTGACGCTGTGTGCGCTGCATCAGAAGCCGGCCAGCCGGGCAATGCTGACCACCGGCCTGCCGTTGCCGGCCCAGCGCCTGAGTGCCGAGCTGCTGCCCCGCGCCGCCGCCCGTGCCGGCCTGCAAGGGCGCCTGATGCAGCGTCCCCTGGCGCAAATCCCGGCCATCGCACTGCCAGCGCTGTTGCTGCTCAAGGATTCACGCAGCGCCGTGTTGCTGGCACTGGAGGGCGATCAGGCGCGCCTGTTGCTCAGCGAAAGCGACGGCGGTGAGGTCACGGTGACCCGCGAAGCCCTGGCCCAGGACTATGCCGGCCGGGTGTTCTTTGCCCAGCCGCAGCACAAGTTCGACGTCTCCGGCACGACCCTGATTCCACGCGCGCGCTCCTGGTTTCGCGACACCCTCAAGCGCTCGCGCTGGCTGTACGCCGACGCGATTGCCGCCAGCCTGGTGATCAACCTGATTGCCCTGGCCGCGCCGCTGTTCGTGATGAACGTCTATGACCGCGTGGTACCCAACCAGGCCACGGCCACCTTGTGGGTGCTGGCCATCGGCATCACCGGCGCCTACCTGTTCGACCTACTGCTCAAGGGCCTGCGTGGCCTGTGCCTGGACCTGGCCGGCAAGAAGACAGACCTGATCATCTCGGCCACCCTGTTCGAGCGTATCGTCGGCATGGCGATGAAATTCCGCCCGGCGCGGGTCGGCAGCTTTGCCCAGAACATCCATGAGTTCCAGGGCATGCGCGACTTCCTCACGTCGCTGACCCTGACCAGCCTGATCGATTTGCCGTTCACCCTGATCATTCTGCTGGTGATCGGGCTGCTGGGCGGTCACCTGGTCTGGATTCCGATCATTGCCTTCCCATTGGCCCTGGGCATCGGCCACCTGTTGCAAAAACCTCTTACCGCGACCCTGGAACGGACCATGGCATTGGGCGCCGAACGCCAGTCCAGCCTGATCGAGACGCTGGCCGGCCTCGATGCGGTCAAGGTCAACAATGCCGAGAGCGAGCGTCAGTACCAGTGGGAACAGACCATCGGCACCCTCAGCCGCCTGGAATTGCGAGTCAAAGTGCTGTCCAGCCTGGCGATGAACATCACCTTGTTGATCCAGCAACTGGCCGGGGTCGCCATCATCATTTTCGGTGTGTACCAGATCATCGACGGCACTTTGACCATGGGCGGCCTGGTGGCCTGCTACATGCTCAGCGGCCGTGCCCTGGCGCCCCTCGCGCAACTGTCCGGCCTGCTGACGCGCTATCAGCAAGCCAAAGTGACCATGGTCTCGGTCGACCAGATGATGGAGTTGCCGCAAGAGCGCAACTTCGATGAGCGCCCGATGAGCCGCAAGGTGCTGCAAGGCGGCATGGAATTTCGCGCTGTCGATTTCACCTACCCCAATCAGCAGAACCAGGCCCTGCGTGGCATCAACCTGACGGTCACGCCCGGCGAGAAGATCGGCATCATCGGCCGCAGCGGCTCGGGCAAAAGCTCGCTGGCCAAACTGCTGGTCGGCCTGTATCAGCCTGATGGCGGTTCCTTGCTGGTCGATGGCGTGGACATTCGCCAGATCGACGTCAGCGAACTGCGCCACAACATCGGCTACGTGCCGCAGGACATCCAACTGCTGGCCGGCACCCTGCGTGACAACCTTACCAGCGGCGCACGCTACGCCGACGACGAAATGGTGCTGCAGGCCGCTGAACTGGCCGGCGTGCACGAGTTTGCCCGCCTGCACCCGCAAGGCTACGAATTGCAGGTCGGCGAGCGCGGCCAGAACCTGTCCGGTGGCCAGCGGCAGAACGTTGCGCTGGCGCGGGCATTGTTGCTCAACCCCCCGATTCTGTTGCTCGACGAGCCCACCAGTGCCATGGACAACACCGGTGAAGAGCGTCTCAAGCAGCAATTGCAGGCCGTCGTGGAAAGCAAGACCGTGATCCTGGTGACTCACCGCGCCTCCCTGCTGAGCCTGGTCGACCGCCTGCTGGTGATCGACCGCGGCCGCATACTCGCCGACGGCCCCAAGGCCGCCGTTATGGAAGCATTGAAGAAGGGGCAGATCAGTGTTGCTTGAATCCGGTCCACTCGGCTCGCTGCGCCGCTATTTCAAAGGCTCCGACTCCCTGGACGGGCAGCCTTTGCCCGAAGTGGAAAAGGCCCTGATCGACGATGCCCCGCGCATCGTCCGGCTGACCATCTGGGGCGTCATTGCCTTTTTCGTTTTCCTCATCGGCTGGGCGCATTTCGCCCTCATCGATGAAGTGACCAAAGGGGAAGGCAAGGCCATTCCGTCGTCCAAGATCCAGAAAATCCAGAACCTGGAAGGCGGCATCGTTGCGCAGATCTACGTGCGCGAAGGGCAGATCGTCGAAGCCGGCGCGCCCCTGGTGCGCCTGGACGACACTCGCTTCGCCTCCAACGTCGGTGAAACCGAAGCCGACCGCGTGGCCATGGAACTGCGTGTCGAACGCCTGAGCGCCGAGGTCGAGGGGCGGCCGTTGAACATCACCGCGCAGGCCCGCAAGTCGGTACCGCAGCAGGCGAACAACGAGGAAGCCCTGTATCTCAGCCGCCGTCAGCAGTTGGCAGATGAACTGGCCGGCCTGCAACAGCAAGTGGTGCAGCGCCAGCAGGAATTGCGTGAGTTCGTGTCCAAACAGGAGCAGTACCGCAACAGCCTGAACCTGCTGCGCCAGGAGATCGGCATGTCCGAGCCGCTGGTGAAGCAAGGCGCCATTTCGCCCGTGGAAGTGCTGCGGCTCAAGCGTTCGGAAGTTGAAACCCGCGGCATGATGGACGGCACCTCGCTGGCCATCCCACGGGCGCAGGCGGCGATCGCCGAAGCCCAGCGCAAGATCGACGAGACCCGTGGCAAGTTCCGCAGCGAGGCCCTGACCCAGCTCAACGAGGCCCGCACCGACCTGTCCAAGACCCAGGCCACCGCCAAGGGCCTGGAAGACCGCGTCAATCGCACCCTGGTCACCTCGCCGGTGCGCGGCATCGTCAAGCAGATGATGGTCAACACCGTGGGCGGCGTGATTCAGCCTGGCAGCGACCTGGCCGAAATCGTCCCGCTGGACGATACCCTGCTGGTCGAAGCGCGCATCCGGCCGCAGGACATCGCCTTCCTGCACCCTGGCCAGGAAGCGATGATCAAGTTCACCGCCTACGACTACACCATCTACGGTGGCCTCAAGGGCAAGCTGGAACAGATCGGTGCGGACACCGTGCAGGACGAGGAGAAAAAGAACACCTTCTACGTGATCAAGTTACGCACCGATCGCAGTCACCTGGGCACCGATGAAAAGCCGCTGCTGATCATTCCCGGCATGGTCGCCTCGGTGGACATCATCACTGGCAAGAAAAGTGTGCTGGACTACCTGCTCAAGCCGATCATCAAGTCCCGCGCCGAAGCGTTGCGCGAACGCTAGGCGCTGTCGCGCCGGTGCACGGGAGCACCGGCAGGATCGCTCATATGGTTATTCTTTAACGGTATTTAAATTTTAATTCTTATGCACTTATAGTCGCTCTCCATCGCCGTCCCACCGCCTGGAGAAGCTTCGAATGCGCCTGCCCCGTCTGTCCCGCCTTGCCACTGCTGTGGGCCTCAGTTTCAGCCTGCTGGCCAGCGCCATCGTCGCCCCTGCCCAGGCGCACGCCGAAGGCGAAATTCGCATCGCCGAACAGTTCGGTATCGTTTACCTGCTGCTCAATGTGGTCCGCGACCAGCAGTTGATCGAAAAGCACGGCCGCGAGGAGGGCATCGAGATCAAGGTCGACTGGACCCAGCTGTCCGGCGGCTCGGCAGTGAACGACGCGCTGCTGTCCGGCGCCATCGACATTGCCGGCGCTGGCGTCGGCCCCCTGCTGACCATCTGGGACCGTACCCACGGACGCCAGAACGTCAAGGCCGTGGCCTCTCTGGGCAACTTTCCCTACTACCTGCTGAGCAGCAACCCGGCGGTCAAGACCATCGCTGATTTCACCGAGAAAGATCGGATCGCCCTGCCGGCAGTGGGCGTGTCCGTGCAGTCGCGCTTCCTGCAATACGCAGCGGCCAAGCAGTGGGGCGACAAGGAATTCAATCGCCTGGACAAGTACACCGTGGCAGTACCGCACCCCGACGCGACGGCGGCGCTGATCGCCGGCGGCACCGAGCTGAATGCGCACTTCTCCAATCCACCGTTTCAGGACCAGGCGTTGGCCAACCCCAATGTTCACGTGGTGCTGAACACCTATGACCTGCTGGGGCCGAACTCGCCGACGGTGCTGTTCGCCACCGAGAAATTCCGCAAGGACAATCCCAAGACCTACAAGGCCTTCGTCGAAGCCCTGGCCGAGGCGGCCACGTTCGCACAGAACGACAAGGGCGCCGCTGCCGACACCTACATTCGGGTGACCAAGGCGAAAATCGATCGCGCCGCGTTGCTGAAGATCATCGACAACCCGCAGTACGAGTTCACCATTTCACCGAAAAACACCTACCCGCTGGCCGAGTTTCTCCACCGCGTCGGGGCGATCAAGAACAAGCCCGCTTCGTGGCAAGACTATTTCTTCCAGGACGCCAAACCGCTCAACGGCAGCTGATCGAGTCATAACGTGACAAGGATTGTCACTGTGCTTGACCCCTGACACACCCCACTGAAGGGTCAGCGTCGACGATGCTGACCCTTTTTGGCTATTGACGGGATCAAGGGCATTGGAGGAACATTGATAGTTAGCAAACTATGAATATGTGATCTTCCCTTCGCAATGAACCTCGACTCGCTTCAACTCAACATCAGCAGCGGCATGGTGGTGGCTTCGCGGCATTGGCGGCGGATCTGCCAGGCTACGCTGGCCCACTACGGCGTCACGGAAGCCTGTGCGGTGCCGTTGTTGATCATCGTGCGCCTGGGTGACGGGGTGCGACAGGTGGCCGTGGCGCAGGCGGCTGGCATGGAAAGCCCATCGCTGGTACGCCTGCTCGACCAACTGTGTGCCTCGGGCTTCGTGGTGCGTACCGAAGATCCTACCGACCGTCGTGCCAAGGCATTGAGCCTGACCGACGAGGGCCGCGCCCTGGCCGAGTCGATCGAGGCCGAACTGGTGCGCTTGCGCCGCCAGGTCCTGCTGGACATCGACCCAGCGGACCTAGAAGCGGCATTGCGTGTGGTGCGGGCCTTTGAAGAAGCGGGCCAGAATGCCCCGGCGGGGGCGCCGTGAAAGGTTTTTTCAGCGACGTGCCGCCTGCCCGGGACTGGTTCTACGGGGTGCGCACTTTCGCGGCATCGATGATCGCGCTGTACCTGGCGATGCTGCTGCAAATGCCCCGTCCCTACTGGGCCATGGCCACGGTCTACATCGTTTCCAGCCCCTTTGTCGGCCCCACCAGCGCCAAGGCGCTGTACCGGGCCGCCGGCACCTTCGTCGGCGCCGCCGCTGCCGTGTTTTTCGTGCCGATGTTCGTGCAGACACCCTTCCTGCTGGCCACCATCATCGCGCTATGGACCGGCACCCTGTTGTTCCTGTCCCTGCACCTGCGTACGGCCAACAGCTACGCGCTGATGCTGTCCGGCTACACCTTGCCGCTGATCGCGCTGCCGGTGGTGGACAATCCCCAGGCGGTGTTCGACATCGCCTCCTCGCGCTTTCAGGAAATCTGCCTGGGCATCGTCTGCGCCGCCGTGGTCGGTGCGGTGTTCTGGCCCCGGCGGCTGACCCCGGTGGTGGTCGGGGCGACCGGCAAGTGGTTTGCCGACGCCAGCGCCTACAGCGACCGCTTCCTCGCTCGCGAGGTCAAGGCCGACGAAGTCGGCGGCCTGCGTTCGGCCATGGTCGGCACCTTCAACTCCCTGGAGCTGATGATCGGCCAGCTGCCCCACGAGGGCGCTCGGCCCCAGCTGTTGCGCAATGCGCGCGAATTGCGTGGCCGCATGATCCACCTGCTGCCGGTCATCGACGCACTGGACGATGCCCTGGTCGCCCTGGAGCGGCTGACCCCGCAGTGGGTCGCCCCCCTCACTCCGCTGCTGGAGCATGCCCGGCGCTGGCTCAACCCCGAGTCACCGGCACACAGCGCCAGCCTGGACAGTTGGCAGGCGTTGCGCGACCACTTGCACAGCCTGCAGCCCGATGCCCAGGCGCTGGATGATCGCCGGCAACTGGTGCTGTCCAACGCCCTGTACCGCCTGGGCGAGTGGATCGACCTGTGGCAAGACCTGCGCAGCCTGCAGCACGCCATCGAAACCGACAGCCGGGCGCCGTGGCGGGCCGTCTACCGGCATTGGCGGCTGGCGCGGCTCACACCCTTCCTGGACCGCGGATTGATGCTCTACTCAGTGTTTTCCACGGTCGCGGCCATCATCGTCGCGTCGGTGTTGTGGATCCTGCTGGGCTGGACCGACGGTGCCAGCGCGGTCATCCTGGCCGCCGTGGCGTGCAGTTTCTTCGCCGCCATGGACGACCCGGCACCCCAGATTTACCGGTTCTTTTTCTGGACCTCGCTGTCGGTGGTGTTCGCCAGCCTGTACCTGTTCCTGGTGCTGCCCAACCTGCATGACTTCCCGATGCTGGTGCTGGCCTTCGCCGCGCCGTTCATTGTGGTCGGTACCCTGACCGTGCAGCCGCGCTTCTACCTGGGCACCTTGCTGACGATCGTCAACACCTCGTCCTTCATCAGCATCCAGGGCGCGTACGACGCTGACTTCCTCAATTTTGCCAATGCCAACCTGGCCGGGCCCATCGGCCTGCTCTTCGCGTTTCTGTGGACCATCGTGGTGCGGCCTTTCGGTGTCGACCTGGCCGCCAGGCGCCTGACCCGTTTCAGTTGGGCAGACATCGTGCATTTGACCCGCCCGGCGTTGCTGGCCGAGCAACGGGCAATGGGCGTGCGCTTGCTCGACCGGCTGATGCAGCATCTGCCGCGCCTGACGCTGACCGGCCAGGACACCGGCAGCGCCTTGCGGGATGTGCGGGTGGCCCTGAACCTGCTCGATATCCAGGCCTACCTGCCGCGTGCCACGCCAACGGCCAGGGTGTTGCTGCACCAGGTGGTGACCGATGTCGGCGGGCATTTCCAGCAATGCCGTCGCGCCGATGAACGCATGACCGCGCCCATGAGTCTGTTGATGACCATGGATCGTGCTCGCCGCGCGTTGAATGCGCAGGCCATGGCTGACGCGCTGGATGCCCGCGAGCATTTGTTGCACGCCCTCAGCGGGCTGCGCCTGGCGCTGTTGCCAGGTGTCGAGGTGGTCACCGAAGTCGGTGACGCCCAGGAGCAGCTACCCCATGGCATCGATGGAGCGCCGCTGTGATTGGTGAACTGGATATCAGCGGCATCTTTCTGCCGACCATTCTGGTGATGATGATCGTCACCTATGGACTGTTTCTGCTCGTGCATGCAGTGCTCAATCGCGTGCATTTCTACCGCCTGGTCTGGCACCGGGCTTTGTTCAACGTCGCTCTCTACGCTGTGATGCTCGGCGCGGTGGACGCTTTTTGTCGAACCCTGATGCTATGAAAAAACCGATGCTGACCCTGGGCCGCGTGGTCCTGACCCTATTGATCGTGTGCCTGGCCAGCGTGCTGGTGTGGCGCATGGTGATGTACTACATGTTCGCCCCCTGGACGCGCGACGGCCATATCCGGGCCGATGTCATCCAGATCGCGCCGGATGTCTCCGGTCTGATCCAGAATGTCCAGGTACACGACAATCAGGTGGTCAAGCGTGGCCAGGTGCTCTTCAGCATCGACCAGGACCGCTTCCTGCTGGCCCTGCGCCAGGCGCAGGCCACGGCGGCCGAGCGCCGGGAAACCCTGGCCCAGGCCGAGCGTGAGCTCAAGCGCAACCGCGGCCTTGGCAACCTGGTGGCCCGTGAGCAGGTCGAGGAAAGCCAGTCGCGGCAGATGCGCGCGCAGTCGGCGCTGGCCGAGGCCCAGGTGGCCGTGGATGCGGCGCAATTGAACCTCGATCGCTCGGTGATCAAGAGCCCGGTGGACGGCTATATCAACGACCGCGCGCCCCGCGCCCATGAGTTCGTCAGTGCCGGGCGGCCGGTGTTGTCGGTGGTCGACAGCGACTCGTTCCACATCGACGGCTACTTCGAGGAAACCAAGCTGTCGGCCATCCGTGTCGGGCAAAGCGTCGACATTCGCGTCATGGGCGACAACACCCGCCTGCGTGGCCATGTGCAGAGCATCGTCGCCGGCATCGAAGACCGTGATCGCAGCAGCGGCAGCAACCTGCTGCCCAACGTCAACCCGGCGTTCAGTTGGGTTCGCCTGGCGCAGCGCATCCCCGTGCGTATCGGCTTCGACGACGTGCCAGCGGACTTCCGCCTGATCGCCGGGCGAACCGCGACCGTGTCGATTATCGAAGAGGCTGCAGTGGCGGAGTCGACGCGATGAACACAGGTCTGGCTCGCCTGCTCAGGCGCCTGACATTGTCGGCCTGCACCCTGTCGCTGGCAGCCTGCCAGACGGTCGGGCCCGACTACCAGGTACCTGACGACGCGGCGCTCAACCGCAGTGACCTGCAGGGCACCCTGGCCGCAGGCGCCCACACTGTAGTGTCGGCACCCGTGCCGGCCGACTGGTGGAAGCTGTATCACGACCCGCGCCTGGACCAACTGGTGCGCGACGCCATGGCGTCCAACACGGACCTGCGGGTGGCTGCCGCCAACATTGCGCGCTCCCGAGCCCAGGTCGAGCAGGCCCAGGCCGAAGGTGGCTTCGGCACGGCAGCGCAGGCCGGTGCGCAACGCGTTCAGGAGTCTGGCGAAGCGTTTCTGCAGACCGAGAAGCTGCCGGTGGAAAACCTCGGCGATGCATCGATCAACCTGTCTTATCAGTTCGACCTGTGGGGCACGCTTAAGCGCGGTATCGAGTCGGCCCAGGCCAATGCCGATGCGGTCCAGGCGGCGGCGGACACCGCCCGCATCACCGTGGTCGCCGACGTGGTGCGCGCCTACACCCAAGTGTGCGCGGCCAATGAAGAGTACGAAATCGCCCGTCACTCCCTGGACCTGCAAGAGCAGGGCGTACGCCTGACCCAGCGGCTGCGTGACGCCGGGCGTGGCGACGAGACCCAGGTGACCCGCTCGCAGACCCAGTTCAAATCCTTGCGTGCCGAACTGCCACGCTATGAAGCGCTACGTCAGGCCGGGTTGTATCGCCTGTCGATGCTGCTGGCCAAACCGCTGGCGCAATTGCCGGCAGGCACTGCCGAATGCGCGGCCTTGCCTGCCATCGCCCAGGAGCTGCCCGTGGGCGACGGCGCCGCGCTGCTCAAGCGCCGCCCCGACATCCGCCAGGCCGAACGACAACTGGCGGCCGCCACAGCGGACATTGGCGTCGCCACCGGTCAGTTGTACCCGGACATCAGCATCGGCGCCACGGTCGGTACGGTTGGCCTGCTGGAAAACCTGGGCCGCCCGGCCACCAACCGCTGGGGCTTTGGTCCGCTGATCAGTTGGACCCTGCCCACCAACGGCTCGCGTGCGCGCATTCGCGCTGCCGAAGCGTCCAGCCAGGCAGCATTGGCGCATTTCGACGGCGTGGTGCTCAACGCCTTGCGTGAAACCCAGACCGCCCTGACCCAATACACCGCCTTGTTGCAGCGCCGCGATGCCCTGGCCGATGCCCAGGAATCGGCTCGCCAGGCCGCCGAGCAGACTCACCGCTTTTTCCAGGCCGGTCGCGAGTCCTTCCTCGCCGACTTGCAGGCCACGCGCACCTACACCGATGTGCGCGCCCAGTTGGCCCAGGCCAACAGTCAAGTGGCGATGCAGCAGATCAACCTGTTCCTGGCCCTGGGCGGCGGCTGGCAACCGCCACGCTGACCCCTGTGCCCGCGAACACAGGTTTTCACCGCCCGGCGTGCCGGGCCGAAGCAGCTTGCCGTCGGTCTGCCTGAAGGTTGACGGTACTGAGCTGCGCCGTCTTTGCTCAATCGAGAGGATTCCCGGTGCCGGGGTCAGGCACTCCCCTTGAGGCAGGTCAAGATGGGCGAGATAACCAACGAAAAGGCGATGCAGTGGTTGACCCTGTTGTGGGACTACCTGGCAGTCATTGGGCTGCGATTGCTCACGGCCATCGCTTTATGGATCGTCGGCCGCTGGTTGATCGGCTTTCTCGTCGGCCTATTGCAACGCGCCCTTACCCGGCAGAAGTTCGATCCCACGGTGCTGCGTTACGTGGGGTCGTTCGTCACGGTGACCCTGAACATCATTCTGGTGATTGCGCTGCTGGGGTACTGTGGGGTCGAGACCACCAGCTTCGCCGCGCTGCTGGCGGCGGTCGGGCTGGCCATCGGAATGGCGTGGTCGGGCCTGCTGGCCAATCTGGCGGCGGGTGGCTTCCTGATCGTGCTGCGACCGTTCAAGGTGGGCGATGTCATTGGCGCGGGTGGAGTGGTGGGTATCGTGACTGAAATCGGCCTGTTCGTGACCGCGATCAATACCGACGACAACATCCTGACCCTGGTCGGTAATAACAGGATCTTTGCCGACAACATCCAAAACTTTTCCCACAACCCCTATCGGCGTGTGGATATCAGCGCCTCGCTGGCCGCCCACCATGATGAACAGGCGGTGATCGCGCTGCTTAAACAGCGGATCGCCGCCGTGCCCAACGTACTGGCCGAGCCCAGCGTGCAGATCCAGTTGCAGAGCGCCAGTTCCGATACCCTGCAATTGTTGATTCGCCCGCATTGCCATCATCAGCATTACTGGTCGGTGTACTACAGCACCCAGGCGCTGGTGCGTGAAACCCTGCAGGAACTGGTCAGGCAGTCACCGCAGCCTGTTCGTTAATGGCGGTGGCCGCTTGGGCATTGCGCTGCATGGACTCCAGGTTCTTCTCGATGTTGGCGCACAACTCCTCCATGCGGATCTGGTGCTCACTGTGGCGGAACGGGCTCTGCAAGTCGGTACCGATACGCTCGATGGCCAGCAGCATGAAGCCCACCACGGTGGACGCCAGGGGCGTGAACCAGCCCAGCGACTCGACCAGGCCAATCGGTACGATCAGGCAGAACAGCGAGATGAACAGCCTTGGAAAATACACATAGGGGTAGGGCAGCGGGGTGTTGGCGATCCGCTCCATGCCGCCCTGGCAGTTGGAAATATCGACCATGGTCGATTCCAGCCGTGCCAGGCGAATGCTGTCCAGGCGCCCGGCCTTGTATTCCTTGGCCAGCAACGCTGCAGAGCCATTGAGAATATCGTTGGCGAAGTTGTTGGTGCTGCCTCGACGTTCGTATTCCTCGTGGCTGAGAAACGCGCTCACCTCGGGCGGGCAGGGGGCGCCGCGCACATGGGCGGCCAGGCTGTTGACGTAGGCCACATGGCGGCGCAGCAGCGTGGCCTTGATCGGGTTGCTGTCTTCGCCTTCGTCATCGATCAGCGTCAGCACCTGCCGGGCGAAGCTGCGCGAACTGTTGACCAGCAGGCCCCACAGCGTGCGGGCTTCCCACCAGCGTGCGTAGGCGCTGCTGTTACGGAAACTGATCAGCACCACCAGCGCCGAACCCAGCAGGGTCAGCGGCATCAGCGGCAGGCTGATCTTGGCGTTGAGAAACAGCATGAAGTCGACGGTAACCAATACGTCCCAGATCAACAGCCAGAACAGCGACCAGCCGACATAACCCAGGGTTTTCACAATCAAGCGGTATTTGCGGGCGATGGCTTCGCGCATATGAGTACCTTTGGCGGCGAACAAGAGTGCGTCGTGCCTAGCTCGGACGCGCATCGCGGCGCTTGGTTCTGTGTCGGGCGGGGATATTTCGTTTCATAAGGTCACCGGGTCTTCGACTTTAGTCGCGTAGACGGGCGCGGCGCCAGGCCGGAATAATTCCTGAATGTCATATGACAACAGATGACGAATAATAAAAAAGGGATTTCCCATGAACCCGTCCTCCGTCCCCTTCACACCCTTCACCCGTATTCTATTGACCGGCGCGGCAGGCGGCCTGGGCAAGGTGCTGCGCGAAAAGGCCAAGCCGTTCGCCCAGGTGCTGCGCTTGTCCGATATCGCGCCGCTCGAGCCGGCCGTGGATGCCAGCGAAGAGGTGCAACCGTGCGACCTGGCCGACAAACAGGCGGTGCACGAACTGGTGGCCGGTGTCGACGCCATCCTGCATTTCGGTGGCGTGTCGGTGGAGCGCCCCTTCGAAGAGATCCTGGGCGCCAACATCAGCGGCGTGTTCCACATCTACGAGGCGGCCCGCCGGCATGGCGTCAAGCGCATCGTCTTCGCCAGCTCCAACCATGTCATCGGCTTTTATGGCCAGGACCAGACCATCGACGCCCATGCCCCGCGCCGTCCGGACAGTTACTACGGGCTGTCCAAGTCGTATGGCGAGGACATGGCGACGTTCTACTTCGACCGCTACGGCATCGAAACCGTGAGCATCCGCATCGGCTCTTCGTTTCCGGAACCGCACAACCGCCGCATGATGAGCACCTGGCTGAGCTACGACGACCTGACCCAGTTGATCGAGCGCGCGCTGTTCACGCCTCGGGTGGGTCACACCGTGGTGTATGGAATGTCCGCTAACCGCGAGGTGTGGTGGGACAACCATCTGGCGGCCCACCTGGGCTTTGAGGCCCGGGACTCTTCGGAAATCTTCCGCGACAAAATCGAAGCGCAGCCGATGCCGGCCGCTGACGATCCGGCGCGCCTTTATCAGGGCGGCGCGTTCGTCGCGGCCGGGCCGTTCGGCGATGACTGATCCACTTCTTTGACCTCGACAGGTATCGGCATGCACGCACAACTGATTGTGGATGCACGCAATGCAACCGGCGAAAGCCCGGTGTGGGACGCCGACGAGCAGGCGTTGTACTGGGTCGATATTCCGGCGGGCCAATTGCACCGCTGGCGTCTGGCCGACCAGACCGTTACCCACTGGCAGGCGCCGCAAATGCTCGCCTGCATCGCCCGGCACCCCCAGGGTGGTTGGATTGCCGGCCTGGAGACGGGTATTTTCCACCTCGTTGCCGGCGCGGATGGCCAGCTCGACAGCACGCTGCTGGCCAGTGTCGACCATGCCCTGCAAGGCATGCGCTTCAACGATGGCCGCTGTGATCGGCAAGGGCGTTTCTGGGCCGGCTCCATGTTGCTCGACATGGCCGCTGCCCAGCCAGTGGGCGCCCTTTACCGCTACACCGGCGAACCGTCACCCGTGGTGCCGGCCCTGAGTGGGTTCATCGTACCCAACGGCCTGGCATTCAGCCCCGACGGGCGCACTATGTATGTCTCCGACTCGCACCCCGACGTGCAGAAAATCTGGTCCTGGGACTACGACGTCGACACCGGCACGCCCCATGGCCGGCGCTTGTTCGTCGACATGAAAGAGTATCCCGGGCGGCCCGATGGCGCGGCGATCGACGTGGACGGCGGCTATTGGATTTGTGCCAACGACGCTGGCCTGGTGCATCGCTTCACCCCGGCCGGCAAGCTGGACCGCTCCCTGGCGGTGCCCGTGAAGAAGCCGACCATGTGCGCATTTGGCGGTCCCAACCTCGACACCCTGTTCGTCGCTTCCATCAGGCCTGGCGGCGACTTGCTCGACCAGCCCCTGGCCGGCGGCGTGTTCGCCCTGCAACCGGGCGTGCAAGGCCTGCCTGAACCTGGTTTTTCCCCGCGCTGAACCGTCCTTGATCCGGCAGTACTGAAAATAACAACAACATTGGAGCACTCCATGGATTTCAAACGCAGCTTACTCATCGCCGCCCTTCCGCTGGCTTTTTGCATCTCGGGCATGGCCCAGGCCGAAGTCAAAATCAAGTTCGCCGAAGTCCACCCGGCCGGCTACCCGCCGGTGGTCGCCGAACAGAACATGGGCAAGAAACTGCAAGAGCAGAGCAACGGCGAAATCAGCTTCAAAATGTTCGCCGGTGGCGTGCTGGGCTCCGAAAAGGAGGTGGTCGAACAGATCCAGGCCAACGCGGTGCAGATGACCCGCGTCAGCCTCGGCATCGTCGGCCCGGTGGTGCCGGACGTCAACGTGTTCAACCTGCCGTTCGTGTTCCGCAATCATGAGCACATGCGCAAGGTCATCGATGGCGACGTCGGTCAGGAAATCCTCGATAAGATCACCCATTCCGAGTTCAACCTGGTCGCGCTGGCGTGGATGGACGGCGGCACGCGCAACCTCTACACCAAGAAGCCGGTGCGCGACATCGCTGATCTCAAGGGCATGAAAATCCGCGTGCAGGGCAACCCGGTGTTCATCGACACCATCAACGCCATGGGCGGCAATGGCATCGCCATGGCCACCGGGGAAATATTCAGCGCCCTGCAGACCGGCGTGATCGACGGCGCCGAGAACAACCCGCCGACCCTGCTCGAGCACAACCACTATCAGAACGCCAAGTTCTACACCCTCACCGAGCACCTGATTCTGCCCGAGCCTGTGGTGATGTCCAAAGCCACGTGGAACAAGCTGTCGCCGGACCAGCAGGCATTGGTCAAAAAGCTGGCCAAGGAAGCCCAGGCCGAAGAGCGCGTGCTGTGGGACAAGAAGTCAGCGGAAAGCGAAACCAAGCTGAAAGCGGCCGGGGTCGAGTTCATCACCCTGACGCCTGAGCAGAAAAAAGCCTTCTATGACGCCACCGCCAGCGTTCGCAGCAAGTACGGTGCGCCTTACGCCGACCTGATCAAGCGTATCGAAGCGGTTCAATAAGCCCGTCAATCGCAAAGCAGGCGTTGCGTGGGGTCGTCGTGTCGATGACCCCACGCACACGGCCGTGGTGAGCCCATGAAAAATACACTGTTGCGCATCAACGACATGCTCTATCGGCTGTGCATCGGGGTCGCCGGGCTGTCCGTGCTGACCATGACCCTGATCATTCCCTGGGGCATCTTCGCCCGCTATGTGCTGGGCACCGGTTCCAGTTGGCCCGAGCCGGTGGCGATCCTGCTGATGGTGGTGTTCACCTTCGTCGGTGCCGCGGCCAGTTACCGCGCGGGCGCCCACATGGCGGTGGCGATGGCCACCAACCGCATGCCACCGGCGCTGCGCAAGGCCGCCGGGCTGCTGGTGCAGGTGCTGATGGTGGTGATCTGCCTGTTCATGACGGTCAAGGGGTTCAAGCTGTGCATGACCACCTGGAATCAGTTCATCGGCGAACTGCCGGGGCTGCGCGTCGGCATCTCCTACCTGCCCATCCCGATCGGCGGTGTGCTGACCCTGGTGTTCGTGTTGGAAAAACTGCTGCTTGGCGACCAGAGCCATCGCCGCGTGGTGCGGTTCGACCTGATTGAAGAAAGCGAAGGAGCGGCGTGATGGATGCGTTAATTCTGATTGGCAGTTTTATCGCACTGATTCTGATCGGCATGCCGGTGGCCTACGCCCTGGGGTTGTCGGCATTGGTCGGCGCCTGGTGGATCGAGATCCCGTTCGACGCCTTGATGATTCAGGTCGCTGGCGGCGTGAACAAATTCTCCCTGCTGGCCATCCCGTTTTTCGTCCTGGCGGGGGCGATCATGGCCGAAGGCGGTATGTCGCGCCGGCTGGTGGCCTTCGCCGGGGTGCTGGTCGGTTTCGTCCGCGGGGGCTTGTCCCTGGTCAACATTGTGGCGTCGACCTTCTTCGGCGCCATTTCCGGCTCCTCGGTGGCCGACACTGCTTCGGTCGGCTCGGTACTGATCCCGGAAATGGAGCGCAAAGGCTACCCGCGCGACTTTTCCACTGCCGTGACCGTCAGCGGTTCGGTGCAAGCCCTGCTGACCCCGCCCAGCCACAACTCCGTACTGTACTCGCTGGCCGCCGGGGGCACGGTGTCGATCGCCTCGCTGTTCATGGCCGGCATCGTTCCGGGGCTGCTGATGAGCGCCGTGCTGATGGGCCTGTGCATGGTGTTCGCGCGCAAGCGCAATTACCCCAAGGGCGAAGTCATCCCGCTGCGCCAGGCGCTGAAGATCGCTGCCGACGCGCTCTGGGGTCTGATGGCCATGGTGATCATCCTGGGCGGTATCCTGTCCGGTGTGTTCACTGCCACCGAGTCGGCAGCCATCGCCGTGGTCTGGTCGTTCTTCGTGACCATGTTCATCTATCGCGACTACAAATGGCGCGACCTGCCCAAGCTGATGCACCGCACCGTGCGCACCATTTCCATCGTGATGATCCTGATCGGCTTCGCGGCCAGCTTCGGCTACATCCTGACCCTGATGGAAATTCCGACCAAGATCACCACGGCCTTCCTGACCCTCTCCGACAACCGCTACGTGATCCTGATGTGCATCAACTTCATGTTGTTGCTGCTCGGCACGGTGATGGACATGGCCCCGCTGATCCTGATCCTGACACCGATCCTGTTGCCGGTAATCGTCGGTATCGGCGTCGACCCGGTGCATTTCGGCATGATCATGCTGGTCAACCTCGGCATCGGTTTGATCACCCCGCCGGTGGGCGCAGTGCTGTTCGTCGGCGCAGCGGTGGGCAAGGTCACCATCGAAGCCACCGTCAAGGCCCTGCTGCCGTTCTACGTGGCGCTGTTCGCCGTGTTGATGGCCGTGACCTACATCCCCGCGCTGTCGTTGTGGCTGCCTAGCGTAGTGCTCTAAACCACACCTCCCGGGCCTGCCACACAGCCCAACCCCGCCAAGGCGGACTCCTACGGTTTGGATCACACACCGTTTTGTAGGAGTCCGGCTCGCCGGCGATGGGGCGCGCAGCGCCCCCAACCAATCCAACTCCGTCCCCGGGGCCTGCTACGCAGGCCATCGCCGCCAAGGCGGACTCCTACAGCTGGATCACGTACCGCGTTGTAGGAGTCCGGCTTGCCGGCGATGGGGCGCGCAGCGGCCCCAATGAATCCACCTCCGTAGCCAGGGGCCTGCTGCGCAGGCCATCGCCGCCAAGGCGGACTCCTACAGTTTAAATCGCACACCGCCGTGTAGGAGTCCGGCTCGCCGGCGATGGGGCGCGCAGCGGCCCCAATGAATTCAACGCCGTCCCCGGGGCCTGCTACGCAGGCCATCGCCGCCAAGGCGGACTCCTACGGTTTGGATCACACATGTTCGACGAGCCCAACCCTGACCTGGCGATGCTGGGTCCAACGCCCACCGAGGACGAACTCAAGCCCTATGAGCGCCTGCATACCTTTGAAATCGAACGGCGGAAGCGCGATTCATGTGATCTGGACCATGGCTTGGATGACGCATACCGGAAGAAATACGCTCGGCCCAACCCAGCGCCGCCTTCGTTAAAGCCAACGTCATCGTCAAAAACGCCATGGGTAAAAAGAAAATGACCTTGGTCGAAGCCCGCGAAGCAACTGTTCGGGCAGCAACAGGCGATTAACACTATGACCCGCCCATGCACATGGAGAACAGCATAAATAACGATAAATATATGAAATAAATGCATTTTTTAGAGCTGGCACGATTCCTGTTTGTAAGCTTGTCAACGCACTTGCCATGGTGCGAAGCCTTTTGACAGGAGCCGTCCCGTGCCACATGAAATTCGCTTGAATGCCTTCGAGAGGGACTGTGCCGACTTCCTGGCCCTCGGACAAGACGCAGCAATGCAACGGCAGGCCCGGCTCAGTCTTGCCAATGCCCGAGGATTCGTTTGATGAGCACCCATACCCAACCTGCCGCAGCCCGTCCGGAATGGCTGGTGGTGGACGATATCGAAGTGATCTACGACGGTGCCATTCTGGCCGTGGCCGGTGCGTCCCTGCGTGTCGAGCAAGGCGGCATCGTCGCCTTGCTCGGCGCCAACGGGGCCGGCAAAAGCACTACGCTCAAGGCTATTTCGGGGCTGGTCCAGGCTGATCGCGCGCGGGTCAGCCGTGGCGCCATTCGCTTTCGTGGCGCTGACACTGCGGGCGTTGCCGCCAACCAACTCGCCCGCCAGGGCATCGTGCATGTGCTTGAGGGGCGGCATGTGTTCGCCCACTTGACGGTGGAAGAAAACCTGCGCAGTGGCGGCTTCTTGCGCAAGCCGTCGCGTGCTGAGCTGGAGCGCGACCTGGAGCGCATCTACGCTTGGTTTCCTCGCCTGTTGACCAAGCGCAAGACCCAGGCCGGGCTGACCTCCGGAGGCGAGCAACAGATGCTGGCGATCGGCCGCGCGTTGATGACCAAGCCCACCCTGGTGTTGCTCGATGAGCCTTCCATGGGGCTGGCACCGATCATTGTCGAGGAAATCTTCGACATCGTCGCCCAGCTCAATGCCCGGGAGGGCGTGAGCTTTCTGATCGCCGAGCAGAACATCAACGTGGCCCTGCGCCACGCCAGTTACGGCTACATCATGGAGAACGGCAGGGTGGTGGGCGAAGGTGCCGCCGAGCAGTTGGCGGCGCGCGAAGATATCCAGCATTTCTATCTGGGCGGCAAGGTGGAGTGAGCCGTATGGGGAGGCTGAAACGGGGCCATGCAGGCCCCGTTCGCAACTTCTCTTCAGCCCGGATAAATGCAACGGCAAGGCGGCTCGCACTGTCAACCATGGCGAGCGGCAATGCCTGCATAAGGCAGGGCCGCCCGCCGTTCAGCCTTGCTTGGCGCCGCCACCGATCTGCCACACGTACGGCGGTTCGGTACGGTTGATATGCCAATCGCCGATGATGCGCTCCTTGTAAATCACCGGGTTGTGCGAGGCGGCGGTGCGCGCGTTGCGCCAGTGACGGTCGAGCTGTTTGCCGCTGCTGGTGGCCGAGGCGCTGTGGCTGTTGAACAGGTCGCTGGTGGCGCGCAGCACCAGCTCCACCACGGCCACCTGGGCCTGGGCCGACTCCAGCTCTGCGGCGATGTTGGCCGTGCGTTCAGCCTCGGCGTCGGTGCCGAAGTGGGCGAGGTAGGCTGCCTGTGCCGCCTGCGCGGCACGCACGGTGGCGGCCTGTGCGGCGTAGACCTGCCCCGAGGCCTTGCCGATCACCTGCTGAACCTGCGGATCATCGCTCGCACGGTCACCGTTGCCGTGGCTGAACACCCGCGTGCGCTGGAGGGCATGCTCGGCGAATTCCTGCACGGCCGCACGTCCCGAGCCTGAGATCACCGCCAGCAACACCAACTGATAGAACGCCGTCTGGTACTTGAAGCGAGTGGCGAAGTCGAAGATGTTTTCTTCCTCCACCACCGCATTGTCGAACACCGAGGTGCCGCTGCCCGTCGTGCGCTGGCCGAACCCGTCCCAGTCATCCTGCTGCTGCACGCCGGGTTGCTGGGTACGCACCAGCGAGATCACGTCGCCACCGGTATCGTCACGCCGCGAGAACAGATCGATCCAGTCGGCATAGAGGCTGCCCGTGCTGTAATACTTGCTGCCGTTGACCACCCATTGCTCGCCCAGGCGCGACACCCGGGTGAGTACATCACCGATCTTCACCGCGCCGACTTCCGTCCACGCGCAGCCCACCAGATCGCCCTCCACGAAGCGTTTGAACCAGATGTCCTGGGGGGCGCTGGCCTGTGCGTTGAGGCGGTCTTCGACGAACGCGAAATGCGCCCGCAGTGCCTGCGGGATATTCGAGTCGGCGGCGGCCAACTCGATCAGCAGCTCAAACAGTTGCGGCAGCGAGGCACCGGCGCCGCCGTACTCGACAGGCACGCGTACCGCGCCGAAGCCGGCCTCCTTGAGCCACTGGATCTGCTCGTAAGGCAGGGTGCGCTCGCGCTCGCGCGCCAAGCTGCCTTGGGCAATGCGGGTGAAAATCGGTCGAAAGCGGGCAGCCAGCGTGGCGTAGTCGGTGCCGGTGGCCAGTGACGGCACATGCTGTTGTTGAGCGGTCATGACGACTCTCCTGATGCAGGGAATGAAAGCGACGCAGTGCCCGGTGGCCTGCGTGTTGATCAGCCCATTGCACAGCCCGTGCCGCCGGCCCAGGCCCTGTGTTTGCGGGGCCGTCGCACTGTTCGTGGCGCGCACGACTGTGCGTGACGCAGACAAGTTGCTGAAGCGCTGTTGCCCCGGCAACAGCCTGTGTGGCGTGCCCCGGCGACCGGCGAAGCGGGCTGCTGTCTGCCCAGCGACAGTGGTTCAACAAGCTGAACGCCAAGGGACAAGTCACACCCACGCCTGGAGTTGTCAACCCTTTGATATATAAAGGTTTTCAATCTTGGCATGGTTGCTGCTCCAGCCCTGTTATCGGCCATTCGGGCACAGAGGTGCAAATCATGGGCAACACCCCACTCAACGTGGTTGCGGTATGCGGCAGTGTGCAAACCCCTTCACGCACACTGGCCTTGCTGCACGCGGTGCTGGCGCGCTTGCAGCAGGTGGCGCCCGTGCGTATCCGGTTGCTGCAACTGACCGAGCTGGGCCCGCAGTTCGCCGGCGTGTTGCGCCGCGAACAACTGCCGGCCAGCGCGCAAGAAGCATTGGCGGCAATCGAGAGTGCCGATGTCCTGATCGCTGCCAGCCCGGTCTACCGCGCGTCCTACACCGGCTTGTTCAAGCATCTGTTCGATTTCGTCCATCACCAGGCACTGCGCAATACCCCCGTGCTGCTGGCTGCCACAGGCGGCAGCGAACGCCATGCGCTGGTGATCGACCATCAGTTACGCCCGCTGTTCGGCTTCTTTCAGGCCCACACATTGCCTGTCGGGCTGTATGCAAGCGAAGCCGATTTCACAGACTACCGCTTGACCCATCCCGACATCCTCGAGCGTATAGACCGCGCGCTCGAGCCGCTCGCCGAACGTTTCGCCACCCTGGGTGCGAACGTCGCCAACCAGGTCGCCTGAGCTATTACCGGAGTACATGCAATGAGCCAACCATCCATCAAATTTGCCTACTGGGTGCCCAACGTCAGTGGTGGGCTGGTCGTCAGCAAGATCGAGCAGCGCACCAGTTGGGACATCGACTACAACCGCAAGCTGGCGCAAATCGCCGAGCGGGCCGGGTTCGAATACGCCCTGTCGCAGATCCGGTTCACCGCCGGCTACGGTGCCGAGAACCAGCACGAGTCAGTGACCATCAGCCACGCGCTGTTGGCTGCCACGGAAAAGCTCAAGGTCATCGCGGCGATCCTGCCCGGCCCCTGGAGCCCAGTGCTGGCCGCCAAGCAGCTGGCCACCATCGACCAGTTCACCCATGGCCGGGTCGCGGTGAACATCGTTTCAGGCTGGTTCAAGGGCGAATTCCGCGCGATTGGCGAGCCGTGGCTGGATCACGACGAGCGCTATCGTCGTTCGGAAGAATTCATTCGTGCGCTGAAGGGCATCTGGACCCAGGACAATTTCACCTTTCAGGGCGATTTCTATCGATTCCACGACTACACCCTCAAGCCCAAGCCCGTGCAACGCCCGCATCCGGAAATCTTCCAGGGGGGCAGCTCGCGGGCGGCGCGGGACATGGCCGCGCGGGTGTCCGACTGGTATTTCACCAATGGCAATACCGTCGAAGGCATCAAGGCCCAGATCGACGACATCCGCGCCAAGGCAGCGCTCAACGGCCATCAAGTGAAAGTCGGGGTCAACGCCTTCATCATCGCCCGCGAGACCGAAGAGCAAGCTCGCGCGGTCCTCAAGGAAATCATCGACAAGGCCGATCCCGAGGCCGTCAATGGTTTTGGCAGCGAGGCGAAAAATGCCGGTGCTTCCAGCCCTGAAGGCGAAGGCAACTGGGCCAAGTCCACGTTCGAGGATCTGGTGCAGTACAACGACGGCTTCAAAACCAACCTGATCGGCACTCCACAGCAGATCGCCGAGCGCATCGTCGCGCTGAAAGCCATCGGCGTCGACCTGATTCTGTCCGGCTTCCTGCATTTCCAGGAAGAGGTCGAGTACTTCGGCAAACATGTATTGCCCCTGGTACGCGAGCTGGAGCAGGCGGCGCTGCGCAACCAGGCCGTGGCCTGAGGTCCTGCCCATGACAGACCCGACCCCGAGCACTTTGCCCGCCTGGCTGCAGGCCCAGAAACGACTGCGTGGCGCCGAGGTGGCATTGCGTCACAAACGGTTGGGCGTTTGGCAGGTGCTGACCTTGACGCAGGTGCACAGTCAAGTGCTGGCCGTGGCTGGCGCCTTGCAACGCGCAGGCTTCGGCGCGGCCAGCAGCCTGGTGATTGTCAGCCGCCCGCGCCCCGAGGCCTTGCTCGGCGCCCTGGCCGCGCAGTGGCTGGGCGGTGTTGCCGTGTTGCTCGACCCGCTGGATGAGGCCAGCGCGCAGCAAGAGGTAGTGCGCCGGCTGGCACCTGACTTTCTGTTCGTCGAAGGGCTGTCGGAGCTGACCCTGGCCACGGCGGCAGGCCTGACGCCAGGCCTGCTGTTCTATGCCGACGGACGCGGCATCGCCGACCCCTCGCTGCCCTCCTGGGCACAACTGGCCGCGCAGGCGGCCGAGCCGTTGCAGCCGGTGCAGGCGCGCCCGCAAGGCAGCGCCTTCGGCTTTCATCGCCTTGCAGCCGGCGGTGTCCTGGAGTCCCAGCACCTGAGCCATGCGCAGGTGCTGGAAGCGGGGCGCCTGCTGGTGGCGACCGAGTGCCTGGTGGCCGAGGACGAGGCGCTGGCGGCGCGCGCCTTCGCCACCAGCGGCCAGGCTCGTTACCTGCTCGGCCCTTGGCTGCTAGCGGGCTTTCGCTTGAATTTTCCGGAGACCCTGGCCACCCGTGACAATGATCGGCGGGAGCTGGGGCCGACCTTCGTGCTCGGCACCCGGCACACCTACGGCCGTTTGCACGAGGCGCTGGACCAGCGCCTGCCGGTGCCCGGCAGCCTGTCGCGCCATCTGGTGGACTGGGCACTGGCGCCTGGCAACGGCCTCTGGCAGCGGACGCTGGGCCAGTGGCTGATTCGCAAACCGCTGCGTGACGCGCTGGGCCTGTCTCGGGCCCGGGTGCCACTGCTGGTGGGCGCGCCGCTGGACCCGGCAGCGCAGGCGCTGTTCGTGCGCCTGGGTGTCGAAGTGCGTGCCTGGCCCGATGCCCCTCGTTGGCAATCGACTCAAGATGCCGGAGCCGTCGCGCCGCACGGCGCCCTGCAGCCTGTCTGAGGACTCATCATGGCATCCCACCCATTGCTGGAACTGCAGGGCATCAGTTTGTCGTTCAAGGGTGTCAAGGCAATCAATGACATAGGGTTCAGCGTGCGCGAAGGTGATATCTGCGCGTTGATCGGGCCGAACGGTGCCGGCAAGAGTTCCCTGCTGAACATCATCAACGGTGTCTACCAGGCGCAACAGGGCGTGATCCGTTTCGCCGGTACCGAGCGCACGCGCATGCGCCCCAACGAGGCGGCCCGGCAAGGAATCGCTCGTACCTTCCAGAACATTGCCCTGTTCAAAGGCATGACCGTGCTCGACAACGTGCTGACGGGGCGCAACCTCAAGCGCCGCAGCAGCTGGCTCGAGCAGGCCCTGCGCACCGGGCGCGCGCCGGCGGAAGACAACCGTCAGCGCGAATCGGCAGAGCGGGTCATCGAATTCCTGCGCATTCAACCCTGGCGCCACGAGGTGGTCGCCAGCCTGCCTTACGGCTTGCAGAAGCGCGTGGAGCTGGCGCGGGCACTCGCCAGCGAACCACGGCTGTTGCTGCTGGACGAGCCGATGGCCGGCATGAACGCCCGGGAAAAGCAGGAACTGAGCAGTTTCATCGTCGACATCAACCGCGACCTGGGCACCACCGTTGTGCTCATCGAACACGACATCGGGGTAGTGATGGGCCTGGCCGATCAGGTGGTGGTACTCGACTACGGCCGCAAGATCGGCGATGGCACACCGGCGCAAGTACGGCGCAACCCGGACGTGATCGCCGCCTACCTCGGCACCCACCCTTGAGCACTGGAGCACGGCCATGGATTTTTTCTTCGAAGTAGTGCTCGGTGGCCTGCTGGCCGGCGTGATGTATGCGCTCGTCGCGATCGGCTTCGTGCTGATCTACAAAGCCTCGGGCGTGTTCAACTTCGCCCAGGGCGCGATGGTGCTGTTCGCGGCCCTGACCTTCGTCAGCCTGCTGGAGCGTGGCCTGCCGTTCTGGCTGGCGTTTGCAATCACCCTGGCGGTGATGGTCGTCCTCGCCGTGCTGATCGAACGCACGGTGCTGCGGCCATTGGTGGGGCGTTCGCCGATCACGTTGTTCATGGCCACGCTGGGCCTGTCGTACATCATCGAAGGCGCGGCGCAGGCGCTATGGGGTGCCCAGGCGCATGGCCTGGAACTGGGCGTCAGCGACGAGCCGCTGGCGCTGGGCGGTCTGTTGTTGTCGCAGTTCGACCTGTTCGCAGCGGCGACAGCCGCGGTACTGGTGCTGGTCCTGTCGCTGTTGTTCACCCACACGCGGATCGGCCTGTCGCTGCGTGCCGTGGCCGATGACCCGCTGGCGGCGCAGGCAATCGGTATCCGCCTGCAGCGGGTCTGGGCAATTGTCTGGGCAGTCGCCGGTTTCGTCGGCCTGGTGGCCGGGCTGCTGTGGGGCGCGCGTGTGGGGGTGCAGTTCTCACTCTCGCTGATTGTGCTCAAGGCGTTGCCGGTGCTGATCATTGGCGGCTTCACCTCGATCACCGGCGCCATCGTCGGCGGCTTGATCATCGGCGCCTCGGAAAAAGTGGCCGAAGTCTACCTGGGGCCGATCATCGGTGGTGGCCTCGAAAACTGGTTTCCCTATGTGCTGGCCCTGCTGTTCCTGTTGGTTAGGCCAGCAGGGCTGTTCGGCGAGCGCGCCATCGAGCGGGTCTGAGGAGGCAACACCATGCTGTACAACGAAGCTGGCCAGTTCAGCACCCGCTACGCCGACGATCGCCGGTTCTTGCGCTTGCGCCAAGACCGCATCGGCTTTGCCCTGTTGCTGGCCTTCGCGTTCATCGGCGTGCCGCTGCTGGGTAACGACTATTGGTTCAGTGCGATTCTGATTCCCTTTCTGGTGCTGTCGCTGGCCGGGTTGGGGCTGAACCTGTTGACCGGTTACGCCGGGCAATTGTCGCTCGGCTCTGCGGCCTTCATGGCCGTGGGTGCCTTCGCAACCTACAACCTCGAGCTGCGGGTACCCGGCCTGCCGCTGCTGGCGAGCATCCTGCTCGGTGGCGTGATCGCCGCACTGGTGGCCATCGTTTTCGGCTTGCCCAGCCTGCGTATCAAGGGTTTCTATCTGCTGGTCTCGACACTCACCGCGCAGTTTTTCGTGGAGTGGGTTCTGACCCGTTTCAGCTGGTTCACCAACGGCAGTGCCTCAGGGGTCATCAGCGCGCCGCCGTTATGGGTGGCCGGCCGGGACTTTTCCTCGCCCATGGGCCGCTACTGGCTGACCCTGGCGGTAGTGGCCGGCCTGTTCTGGCTGGGCGCCAACCTGGTGCGCAGCGAACTGGGCCGCCACTGGATGGCCGTGCGTGACATGGACACCGCCGCCGCCGTCATCGGCATCCCGCTGCTCAAGACCAAGCTGCTGGCCTTCGCCATCAGCGGCTTTTTCCTGGGTGTGGCAGGTTCGCTCTGGGCCTTCACCTACCTGGGTACGGTAGAGCCGCACGGCTTCGACCTCAGTCGCTCTTTCCAGATTCTGTTCATCATCATTATCGGCGGCCTGGGCAGCGTGCTCGGCAACTTTTTCGGTGCCGCCTTCATCGTGCTGTTTCCGGTCTTGCTGTCCCATCTGGCCGCGTTACTGCCTGCCGGGCTGATCGCTGCCGGACAGTTGGAAAACCTGCAGAAGATCGTGTTCGGCACGCTGATCATCGTGTTCCTGATCAAAGAGCCCGAGGGCCTGGCGCGCCTCTGGCAACGCTTTCGCGAGCGCGCACGGCGATGGCCGTTGCGCTACTGAGCGAACCCTGAATGCGGACGCCCGTCCGCGCCCTTATCGCAGCCCTGATTAACGTACAAGGATTCCCCTCGATGTCGACACGATCCGTACTCGGCCGCCTCGCGCTGGCCGTCACCCTGGCCGCCGGCGCACTCAACGTGCAGGCCGGCGACGAGCAATATTTCCCTCTGCAAAGCTATCGGGTCGGCCCCTATGCCGCTGGCGGTACCGGCTTTTTCGGCGGTTTCATCGACTACCTCAAATACGTCAACGCCGAAGGTGGGGTCAATGGCGTCAAGCTGGCCTGGAGCGAATGTGAAACCGAGTACGTCGTGGAAAAAGGCGTGGAGTGCTATGAACGCCTGAAGAAAGGTCTCAACGGCGCTCCCGCTGCGGCCACCAACCCGCTGTCGGTCGGCATCGCGTACGCCACGCTGGAGCGCTCCACGGCCGATAAACTGCCGCTGATCACCATCAACCACGGGCGCACCGATTCCACCGACGGCAGCGTCTTCCCCTACGCATTTCCGCTGCAGCTCAACCCTTACTCCGAGGTCTCGGCCATCATCAACTGGATTGCCCAGCAGTCCGGCGGCGAGCAGGGTCTCAAGGGCAAGAAAATCGTCACCCTGTACCACGGTTCGCCCTATGGCAAGGAAACCAACGAGGTACTGCAGACCCTGGCAACGAAGTACGGTTTCGAGCTGACCCTGATCGAAGTGCCGCACCCGGGCAACGAACAGCAAGCGCAGTGGCTGAATATTCGCCGGATTCAACCGGACTGGGTGATTTTGCGTGGCTGGGGCGTGATGAACCCGGTGGCGCTGAAAACCGCGCAGAAAACCGGTTTCCCGGCAGACCACATCATCGGCAACATCTGGAGCAACTCCGAAGAAGACGCCGCCCCGGCGGGGCCTGCGGCCAAGGGCTTCATCGCTATCACCACGCACCCATCAGGCACGGGTTTCCCGGTCTTGCAAGGCATCAAGAGCCAGGTCGTGGACAAGGGGCAGGGTGACCTGGCCGACCCGAAACGCTTTGGCACCGTGTACTACAACCTCGGTGTGGTCAACGGCATTCTCAACGTCGAGGCCCTGCGCATTGCCCAGGCCAAATTCGGCCAGCAACCCTTGACCGGCGAGCAAGTACGCTGGGGGTTCGAGCATCTGCGCCTGGACGACGCGCGTCTGGCCGAGCTCGGTGCCAAGGGGCTGGTGCAGCCGTTGACATTGTCCTGTGCGGATCATGAGGGCGGTGGCGCCGTGCGCTTCCAGCAATGGGACGGCACGCAGTGGAAGTTGATCAGTGACTGGGTCCAGGCGGATCGGGCTTTGTTGCGGCCGATCATCGAAGCCTCGTCGCACAAGTATGCGGCCGAAAAGGGCATCACCGTGCGTGATTGCCGCCAGGAAAGCTGATCGCGCGCAGGGTGTGGGAAGGCGCCCGTCGGGCGCCTTCTTTTCAGCCTGATGCGCGAACCGTTACTCGCCGCCACCGACCACAATAGCGATCACTTTTTCATTGTCGTCGACCACCACATAGGTGTCGTTGCCCGGCACCTGGCGAACGTAGCCGGTGCTCAGCACCTGCACGGTCTGGCCTGCAACGATTTCCTGCATCAGCTTGGCGTTGCCTGCGGTGTAGCTTTTACCCACGATGGCTTTCGCCTGTTCTACGGGATGTGACATGTTGCCTCCTGGCAATGGGGTAGCAGCACAAGCGCTGCTGGCCGCCACTGTACGAAGAGGCTCGAGGCCACCGGGTCTACATATCTATCGTTGCCCGAAGGGACGGCGCACAACCTGTGTGCGCGTGTTTCTTCAGGTGCTTCTGCCGCCCGCGCGAACGTCGAACGCGCCGCCGGTGAAGGCGCGATCACCGGTGACCTTGGTCTTGCCCGGCAGCAGTGGGAACACCAGCTCGGCAAAGCGGTAGGCCTCTTCGAGGTGCGGGTAGCCGGACAATACGAAGCTGTCGACGCCCAATGCCGCATATTCCAGCAGGCGTGCGGCCACCGTTTGCGGGTCGCCGACCAGCGCCGTGCCGGCGCCACCGCGGACCAGGCCGACCCCGGCCCAGAGGTTGGGCGCCACTTCCAGTTGGTCCCGGCGGCCGCTGTGCAGGGCGGCCATGCGCCGCTGGCCTTCGGAGTCCATTTTGGCGTAGTTGGCCTGCGCGGCGGCAATGGTGTCATCGTCCAGATGGCTGATCAGTTCGTCTGCGGCGGCCCAGGCTTTCTCATTGGTTTCGCGGACGATGATGTGCAGGCGCACGCCAAAGCGTACCGTGCGCCCATACTGCGCGGCGCGTTGGCGTACATCGGCGATTTTCTCGGCCACGGCGGCCGGTGGCTCGCCCCAGGTCAGGTAGGCATCGACATGCTTGGCCGCCAAGTCGTGGGCAGCGGCCGACGAGCCACCGAAGTACAGCGGCGGGTGCGGAGTCTGCACCGGTTCGAAGAAGTTCTGCGCGCCCTGGACCTTGAGGTGCCGGCCTTCGTAGTCGACGGTTTCGCCGGCCAGCAGGCGGCGCCAGATGGTCAGGAACTCGTCCGAAGCCTGGTAGCGCTCGTCATGGTTGAAAAACACGCCGTCGGCCGCCAACTCGGTGGCATCGCCGCCGGGCACGACGTTGAGCAACAGGCGGCCACCACTGGCCTGGTCCAGGGTGGCGGCCTGGCGGGCCGAGGCCGTGGGGTTGCCCAATGACGTGCGCAACGCCACCAGCAGCTTGATCCGCTGGGTCACCGGCACCAGGCTGGCCGCAGTGACCCAGGGGTCCAGGCAACTGGCGCCGGTAGGGATCAGCAGACCGTCGTAGCCCAGTTGATCGGCGGCCACGGCAATCTGGCGCATGTAGGCGTTGGTCGCCGGGCGCCCGCTGGCAGCATGGCCCAGGTAGCGGGTGTCGCCGGAGGTGGGCAGAAACCAGAAAATATCGAGACTCATGAAGCTTCCTCGGACAGCGGCCGGGCGCGCCTGGCACCCAGCGGCGGGGTTCAGATCGATAGGTTGATCACCCGGTTACCCTGGGCGACTTGCCCAGGCCGGCGGCGATTGACCACCAACTCGCCGATGCGGATCAGGTGCGCGCGGGTGATGTTGCGCGACAGCCCGAGCAGGTTGGCGGTGTGTACCTGGTTGTAATGGCAGAAGCGGTAGGCAGTGCGCAGCAAGGCGTCTTCGATCTTCTCGTGGAGCGCACCGCTCTGTTCTTCGAAGAGCTTTTCGAACGCCCGCTGCAGCAGTTGATCGGCCCCTTCCTCCCGGCGCGGCTCATCGCTTTCGCGGGCGATACGCAGGTGGGTCAGGTGCAGGTTTTCGGCACGAATGACCTTGTCGCGGCAAATCAGCAGCGTGTGGTGAATGACGTTTTCCAGCTCGCGGATATTGCCGGGCCAGTCGTAGTTAGTCAGGCGCTGGCTGGCATCTTCGCTGAGCAGCACGTCCTGATAGCCGAGCCGGCGGCTGTACTCGGCAATGAAGTGGCGTGCCAGCGGCAGAATGTCACCCGGCCGATCGCGCAGCGGGTGCAACTGCAGGCTGACCACGTTCAGGCGATAGTACAGATCCTCGCGGAAATGCCCGGCATTGATCGCTTTTTCCAGGTGCACGTTAGTCGCTGCCAGCACCCGGACATTGATGGCAATACTCTTGCGCGAGCCCAGTCGCACCACTTCCCGCTCTTGTAGCACACGCAGCAGCTTGACCTGGATCGGCATCGGCAAGTCACCAATCTCATCCAGGAACAAGGTGCCGCCGTTGGCTTCCTCGAACCAGCCAGCCTTGGCCGCCAGGGCACCGGTGAAGGCGCCTTTCTCGTGCCCGAACAGCTCGGCTTCCACCAGCGATTCGGAGAATGCACCGCAATTGACGGCCATGAACGGCCCATTGCGCCGGCCGCTGAGGTTGTGGATATGGCGCGCGACCAACTCCTTGCCCGTACCGGTCGCGCCGATGATCAGAACACTGGCCTCGCTGGGTGCCACCTGCTGCAGGTGGGCAAGCAGGGCCTGGGATCTGGCATCTTCGAAAACCTGCGCCGTTGCTCTGATCGAGGTGGCCAGGGACGGGGACGGGGGGAGCGTCAGCAGTTGCATGGGCGTGCCTTATGAGTAGAAGGACGGAGTAGGGCGCTTGCCGTTGAGCGCCCAGTCGCCCAGTTCATGGATGCGGTAATCCACCGGATCGTGCAGGGTCTGTGTTCTCAGGTTGCGCCAGTGGCGGTCGAAGCTCAGCGAAGCATGGGTGGCGCGGGCGCCGGTGACTTCGAACAGTCGGTTGCAGATGTCCAGGCCGTTGCGCGTGGCCGCGACCTTTGCCGTGCCGATGGCCAGGGCCAGTTGCGCCCGTTCCTCGGCGCTCAGGGTGTGCTCCTTGGCCCAGGCGCTGTCGAGCAGTGCAGCCGCGCGCTCGATCAGCAGGCGCACGCTTTCCAGGCCTACCCAGAACTCGCCATAGTGATGCAGCACATACGGATCCTGCGAACTGTGCGCGGCGCTTGAGCGAAACCAAGGACGACTTTCCTTGAGCGTATAGTGGCGCGCCTCTTCGAAAGCGCCCTCGGCGACGCCCAGGAACAGGTTGGCGAAATGCAGTTGGGCAATCAGCGGGCGCAGGCTCGCGAACGGTGTGCTCAAGGGGCCTGGGTCCAGCAGCAGTTCGCTGTGCTCCACGCGGACCCGTTCGAAGGTGGTGCTGCCGCTGTCGGTCTGGCGCTGGCCAATGTTGTTCCAGTCGCCATGCAGCGTGATGCCGGAGCGGCCCGTGGGCACAGCGGCAATCAACAGTTTGCCGTCGGCGCGCTCATCCACCGCCGAGGCGATCAGCATCTGTGAGTCGCTGGCGCCGGAGCAGAAGCTTTTCTGGCCGGAAAATTCGTACCAGCCATCCAGTTTCTTCACCACGGTGCGGGTGTCCAGCGGGTTCAATGCGTTGCCCCAGAACCAGTTCTTACGGGCGGTTTGTTCGAACCACGGTTGCCACTGTTCCGGGCGCGAGAACAGGCGCACGGTCGCCAGCATCAGGTGGTGAAAGCCGAACACGTGGGCAATGGAACTGTCGACCCGGGCAAATTCGCGGGTGACCTCCAGCACGTCGCTCCAGCTGGCGCCCAGGCCGCCGAACCCGCGTGGAATAGCCAGGGCCAGCAGGCCGCTTTCGCGCAGGGCATCACGCTCGGCCTTCGGCGTACCACCGCGAGCATCGCGCTCGACAGCGGTCTGCGCGAATGCCTGCGCCAGCGTTTGCGCGGTTTGCAGCGGGGTGACAAGGGTGGGGTGCAGATTGGCGCTCATGATCGCTTCCTTGCCTCAGGCGGTCTGGCGCGGCATGCGCGTGACGAAGACAGCGACGACGTTCGGGGTTTTGCTCATGTCGGATAGTCCTGTGTAGGGAGCGCAGTAGGACGAGAGTCAGAGCAAATGCTATGCCGTTGCACAAAACCGCTATTCATCGGTGACCTGCAGGGGGTTTACACGGGTGTAGTGTTGGTACCGGGACTTTGCTGCTGATCGACTGTCGGTGGGCGAACAGTGGGCGCACTGTTGCCATGCCAACACAGAGGGTGGCTGCCTGCCCACACTGTTGGTGGGCAGGCAGCCCCTGGAAGGATTTATAGCCGGATTATCTTATTTCTCAAACGAAGATTAACTGCTATTTATATTCTTAAAAGTTCTATATCGGTTTCAGTGCTCGGTCCCTGCCAGCGCCTTGGTCTTGTGCGATGAGGTGATTGAAGGCCGCGCCTGCCCTTCGTCCACCAGCGCTGCAACGGTACGCTCACCCAGGGCCAGCCCGACGCTCATGCCCAGGCCGGTATGCATCAACACCGCAGTGACGCCCTGCCTGGCCTGCAGCACGCTGAACGGTCCCGGCCCCCGGGCGCCGTACACGCCTTGCCAGCGTTCGACCACGTCGACCTTGCCGGCCAGTGTGTGTTCGGCCAGGTCGACGATGATGCGGTCCACGGCTTCGGCGTTGAACGGCGCGGCATCGCTACCGTAGTCGTGGGAGTCGCCCAGGATCAGGTCGCCGTAGGGGGTTGGACTGATCAGCAGGTGAATACCCTGTGCTTCCAGCTCCGGTTGCTCGCGGCGTATCTGGGCGCGAATGGCGTCGGCTTCCGGCAGATCGGCGAACGCGCCGTAATGCACGCAGCTCAAACCGGTCAGCAGGGCGTGGCGTAACCCCAGCGGCTGCTGCGGGCGCACGCGCAGCATCTGCAGGCGGCACACCTGGGGCTGCAGTGGCGCCATGGCGTCGGCCAGCAGGGTCTGATAATCGTGGCCCGAACACACCACGATGTGCCGCGCGCTGAAGCGGCCGGCGCTGGTGTCGGCGCGGCCGGTGTCGACGTCGCGCACCAGGGTCGAAAAATGAAACTCTACCCCCAGCTCGCGGGCCAGGTAGCTGACGATCTGCGGCAGGGCTTCGCGCGAATACAGTTGCTGATCGTCGAGGCCATGCAGGGCGGCCCGGTGATGCGCGAAGCGCCCGTCATACAGATCGTCCAGGGCGGCGCCGCGCAGCAGCTCGGTGCGGTAGCCCAACTGTGCGCCCCGCCCTTGGCGAAACGCCTGCAACAGCGCTTCTTCCGCTTCGGTCCGGGCGAACAGCAGCGAGCCTTGCTGGTACAACGACACCCCCGCGGCCTGGCCAAGCTCGGCCCACAGGGTGCGGGCCTGGCGGGCCAGCTCGAGCATGGGCCCCGGTGCCTGGCCACCCACCAGCGCCTGGCCGAAATTGCGGATCGAGGCACCCAGCGGTGTATGCGTGCGCTCGCACACCTTGACCTTCAACCCGCGCCTGGCACCTGCCCAGGCATGCGCCAGGCCGAGGATGCCGGCGCCGACCACCAGCAGGTCGCAATCGTACTGTTTCATGAACCACTCCTTGAGAATGCTTACTTGGCCGCCTCGGATTTACCGTCGTAGCGCTTGCGCCACTCGGCAAGGATCCGATCGCGATTGTCCGAGGCCCAGTCGAAGTCGTTCTTGATCAGCCGCTGCTCGTAATCGGCCGGCAACTCCTGAAAACGCTCGGCGATGCCGGGTTGGGCCAGCACCGCAAAGTTGGCCTTGTACAGGTCCATCGCTTCGCGGCTGGCCGAGAAGTCCGCGAGCTTTCTCGCCGCGTCCAGGTGCTGGGTGCCCTTGACGATGGCGGTGGCCTCGATCTCCCAGCCCAGGCCTTCCTTGGGCAGCACGATATCCAGCGGCGCGCCCTTGCGCTTGAGCTGCACGGCCGGGTACTCGAAAGAGATGCCGATCGGGAATTCACCCGAGGCGGCTAACTTGCACGGTTTGGAACCGGAATGGGTGTACTGGCCGATATTGGCGTGCAAGGCGTCCATGTAGGCCCAGCCCTGGGCTTCACCGAAGGTCTGCAGCCAGGCGCTGACGTCCAGGTAGCCGGTGCCGGACGACGCCGGGTTGGGCATCACGATCTTGTCTTTGTAGACCGGGTTGGTCAGGTCTTCCCACCGGGTCGGCTTGGGCAGGTTCTGCCGGGCTGCCTCCACCGTGTTGAAGCAGATCGTGGCGGCCCACACGTCCATGCCGACCCAGGCGGGCGGGTTGGCGCTGTCGCGATAGTGCGCGCCGATGCTGGCGAGGTTGGCCGGGGTATAGCTTTCCAGCATGCCTTGCTGTTTGAGAATGGCCAGGCTGGAACCGGCCAGGCCCCATACCGCGTCGGCCTGCGGGCGGGCCTTTTCGGCCAGCAGCTTGGCAGTGACGATACCGGTGGAGTCGCGCACCCACTTGATGTCGATGTCCGGATGCTGCTTTTCGAACGCTTGCTGGTAGCTCTTCAACTGCTCCACTTCCAGCGCGGTATAGACCACCAGCTCGGTGTTGGCATGGGCTTGCACGGCACAGGCGAGCAGGCCGGTGGCGATTGCGGTGCGTTTGAACATGGATGGGGTTCCTCGGGGTAAGTGGAATCTCAGGCGCCGGCAGGCACGTCGCCACGTGCCAGGCGCGCGTTGATCGCGTCGATGACCGCCGGCAGTTCGGCAATGGTGTCGATCAGGTAGTGCGGGCGGCTGGCGGCGAACAAGCCATCGATCCGTTGGCGCTCACGAGCCAGGCGCTGGTCGTCCAGAGCCTGGTACTGGGCGTGGTCCAGGCCCAGGAAATTGCCGGAGAAACGCAAGGCCACGGTCCACATGCCGGCGCTGCGGCCTTCCAGGATGCCCGGCTCGGTGTCGTCGACCTTGACGCAGGCGGCGACGTCGTCGATACCCAGCGCGATGACATTGGCCAGTGCCTGCGCCGGGCCGGGCCGGCCCTTGCGCACCTCATCGGTGGCCACTACATGGTCCGGGCGATAGCCATTGCTGGCCGCAAGCTCCACCACCTTGTCCATCACCTGGCGCGGATAGCCCGAGCAACTGCCGATCTGCAGGCCGCGTTCGCGCAGTGCCGCGATGGCCTCCAGGGCGCCGGGGATCAGGGCCGAGTGCTCGCCCACCTTGGCGATCTGCAAGGGCATGAAGCGTTCATAGATCGCCGTCACGTCCTCGTCGCTGGGCAAACGCTCGAAACGCTGGCGAAACTGCTCGGCAATGGCGGGCTGGTCGCACAGGGTGCGGATATGGTCCCACTTACCCATGCCCATCGGACCGCGTGCCTGCTCCAGGCTGAGGGCGATGTCGAAGCTGGCGAAGGCCTCGACGAAGATGCGCGTGGGGGCGAACGAACCGAAGTCGACCACCGTGCCGGCCCAGTCGAGAATGGCCGCTTGCAGGCGGGCGGGGGTGCGATAGTGCATGACAGTCTCCAGAACGATTCAGTGGCTCGGCGCTGGCTGGCGCCAGGCCTGGGAGCGGCGCAGCAGGCCGCGGGACAGACCGGCCAACAGCAGGGACACCGCGGCCGAGGTCAGCAGGATCAGAGTTGACATGGCTGCGGCGCCGCCGACGTTGCCGGCGTCGTCCATGTTCAGCACGGCCACTGCAGCCAGTACGCTGTCGGGGCTGTAAAGGAAGATGGCTGCCGACACCGTGGTCATCGCCGACACGAACAGATAACGAATGATGTCCAGCAGGGCCGGCAGGCAGATCGGCACGGTCACGCGCAGGAAATGCCGCAGCAACGGCACCTTGAGCGACAGGGCGGCTGCTTCGAATTCGCCGTCGAGCTGGCGCAGCGCTGCGCCAGCGGTCATTTGCGCAGTGGTCAGAAAGTGCGCGATGGTGCACACCACCAGCAGCGCCAGGCTGCCATACAGGCCGCTCAGCGGATTGCCCGGCAGGTTGAAGAAAAACACGTAGCCCAGCCCCAGCACCAGGCCGGGCACGGCCATCGGCACGAACGTCAGCAGGCGCAGCGCCTGGGTCAGCGGGCTGGGCCGGGTCTTCTCCATCAGGTAAGCACCGGTGAAGATCAGCGCGCTGCCGATCAATGCGCTGCACGTGGCCAGCAGCACGCTGTTGCGGTAGGCCAGCCAACCGCCCGGCAAGTCGGAGAAGGCGTAGTGCTGCAGGGACAACGACAGGTCATAGGGCCAGAACGTGACCAGTGACGAATACACTGCCATGCCGAACACCCCCAGCAGCAGGGCGCACACCCACAGCGTCAGGGCCAGGAAGGCGCCGTCGCGGACCGCGCAGGGTTGCGGGTGATAGACCATGGCACGCCCGCCCATGGCCTCGCGTTGACGCCGACGCAGCCACAGGTCAACCGCGAAGCTCAGCAGCGCGGGCACCAGCAGCACCATGCCGATCAGCGCACCACGGCCGAACTGCTGCTGGCCCACCACTGCTTTGTAGGCTTCCAACGCCAGCACTTGATAGTCACCGCCCACCACCACGGGCACGCCGAAATCGGTGATGCACAGGGTGAAGACCAGGCAGAACGCCGCGAACACCCCTTGCCGGCTGCCGGGCCAGGTGATGCTGCGAAACGCCCGCCAGGGCGAGGCGCCCATGCTCGATGCAGCGTCGAACAAGCGTGCATCGGCCAGCGCCAGCGCCGACAGCAATACCATCAGTGCATGGGGAAAGGTGTAGATCGCCTGGCCCAGGACGATGCCCCAGAAACCATAGATGTTGTCGGTGAACAGCCCGCGCAGCATGCCTTGGTTGCCGAACAGGTAGATCAGGGCGATGCCCGGCAGCATCGACGGGGCCAGCAGCGGCAACAGGGAAATCCCTCGCCATAGCCGCTTGCCGGGCATGCAGGTGCGCTGCAGCGCATAGGCGAAGCCATACGCCAGCGGCACGACGATGGCGGCCACCGTCATCGACACACTCAGGCTGTTGCCCAGCAGCCAGCGAAAATTGGCGCTGCCCAACAGTGCCAGGGCAGCGTCCAGGCCGCCGCCCTGGCCGGCATCGTCGCTCAGGCCGCGCCAGAAAATGGCCAGCAAGGGCATCAGCACGGCCAGTACCAGCAGCACCAGCAGCAACGCCTGGCCGCCGCTCACGAACACGCGATCGCCGAGGTCGCCACGGGCCGGGCGGCGCAGCAGCGCAGGTTTCATCGTCAGTTCGCCAGCCATGTCAGGCAAACACCTGCAGGCTGTGTGGCGGCAGGGCCACGCGAATGTCCGCACCGCTCAGGTGCGGCAGGGCGCCGGGTTCCAGTTCGGCCAGCAGGCTGTGGCCGGGCAGGGCGTCGAGTTCGAAGCTCAACCGGCAGCGGTTACCCAGGAAGGTCATTTCGCGCATCTGCGCAGGGAACAGGTTGGGTGCGTGTGCCGGAGGGTTGATGACAATCGCTTCGGGCCGGCAGAACAGCCGACCGCGCGCGCGGTTGTCGGGCGTTTGCAGGCGCAGGCTGAGGTCGCCGACCTGCACATGGCCTTGCTCGCCGCGCTCGAACGGCAGCCAGTTGCCCTGCCCGACGAACTCGGCCACGAAGGGTGTGGCCGGCTGGCGATAGATGTCCTGCGGGCTGGCGAACTGTTTGACCCTGCCCTCATGGATAACGGCAATGCGGTCTGCCATCAGCATGGCTTCTTCCTGATTGTGAGTGACCATCAGGGTGGTGATGCCCAAGCGCTTTTGCAGCTGGCGCAGTTCGCTGCACAAATGCTCGCGAACCCGCGCATCCAGCGCCGACATCGGCTCGTCGAGCAGCAGCAGCGACGGTGCCGGCGCCAAGGCCCGGGCCAGGGCAACGCGCTGTTGCTGGCCACCGGACAGCTGGCCAGGGTATTTCTTTTCACTTCCAGCCAGACCGACCAGCTCCAGCATCTCGCCGACCCTTGCACGCACCGCATCGCGCGCACTGCCGGCCAGGCCGTAGCCGATGTTCTGTTCGACGGTGAGGTTGGGAAACAGCGCGTACGACTGAAACAGAATGCCGTAGTCGCGCGCCTGGGGCGGCAGGTGGGAGACATCACGGCCACCGAGGGTGATCAGGCCCTGATCCTGCCGCTCCAGCCCGGCGATGCAGCGCAGCAAGGTGGTTTTGCCGCAGCCCGAGGGGCCCAGCAGGCAGACCAGTTCGCCGGCTTCGATGTCCAGGGACACGCCGTCCAGGGCCTTGAACGCGCCGAAGCGTTTGTGCAGTTCGCGAACCTGCATGTTCACGGAAAAGGGCGTAGTCATGATGAACCTCGTGGCGCGCTGTGCGGGGGACGAGGTTCATGCTAGGCACACTGTGCGAAGCCTTGATGGCAGTTGGGCAAAAGCCACCGATAGTGGTATCAGCCAATTTGCGTAGCGCAGGCGAGTCAGGTGTCGGCGCTGGCCCGTGCCAGGCTCAGAAAAGCGGCAGGCAGGCGCGCTTGCCGGCGCTCTTTCAGGCAATACAGGTATTCGGCCATCAGCGGCGCATTGTCCAGCGCCACCACCTTGAGCTGCGGATTGTCCGGCACCTCGTGGCGAGCGATGAGGCTGATGCCGATGTTGCGCAGCACCGCTTCACGAATCGCCTCCCGGCTGCCGATCTCCAGCAGCGGCCCCAGCGTCACACCGGCTTCGCGCAGCAGCGATTCACTCAGTGCCCGTGTGGTCGAGCCGCTTTCACGCATCAATAGGCAATGGCCCGCCAGGGCGGTCAGTGGCACGCAATCGTGGCTGGCCAGTGGATGGCTGCGGTGAACCGCCAGCACCAGCGGGTCATGGCCCAGCACCAGGCGCGTCAGGCGCGGGTCTTCGACCCACTGCGAGGAGGCGGCCAGGTCCACGCGGTACTCTTCCAACGCTTCGATCATCTGTGAGGAGTTGCCGATTTCAAGGGTGACCTCGCACCGCGGGAACTGCGCGCGAAACCGTCTGACCAGGTCCAGCACATAGTAAGGCGCGGTGGCGCCAAGGCGCAGGGTGCCCTGCACCTGGCCACTGTTGCGCAGGAAAAACTCGATGTCGGCCTCTTGCTGCAACAGCGTCTGTACCCTGGGCAGCAGGCTCACGCCTTGGTCACTGAGCGTCAGACGCCGGCCACCGCGATGAAACAGCTCGACGCCGTATTGGGCTTCCAGATTACGGATTTGCGTGGTCACCGTCGGTTGGCTGAGGCCGAGTTTCTTCGCCGCCTGGGTGATGCTGCCCAGGCGGGCGACCATGTGAAATGACTTGAGCTCGGCGCACAGCATGGCGGGCTCCGGTGAGGGCTGGGGCGACCGGAGTGCGGGCGCGGACGTTACAGAAATATCAATGAATAATGACATTCGTGTGACATGCCCGCGGCCCTTGCCTACGCCGTGAGGCCGCCTTCAGGCTTTGGCTTCCAGGGCCTGATCGAAGCGCGACGCCAGGCCGGTGGCATCGAGCAAGGCGAAGAACGCCTGCATGCGCTGCGCCTTGTAGGCATCCAGATCCTGGCCGGCGTAGTCATAGAAACCCTGGCCGTCACGCAGGCCGTTGCGCCCGCTGGCCATGTTCTGGCGCACGATCTCAGCGCACTCGAAACGCTCGCCCAGTTGCCCGGTCAGGTAGCGCGAGGCATAGAACAGGATGTCGCCACCCCCCCAGTCGATGAATTCCAACAGGCCGAGCACGGCGAAGCGCAAGCCGAAACCGACGCGGATCGCCTGGTCGATGTCTTCGGCGCTGGCGACGCCTTCCTCGACCATGCGGGCCGCTTCGTTCATCGCCTGGGCCTGAATGCGTGGCACGATGTAGCCGGGCGAAGCACTGCACACCACCGGCACCTTGCCGATGCTGCGCAACAGCGCGACCACGTCGCTGACCACGGCCGGGTCGGTCACCTCGCTGCGACTGACTTCGACCAGCGGAATCAGGTCCGCCGGGTTCAGCCAATGGGCATTGACGAAGCGCTCGGGGCCGGTGATGAAGGTCGCCAGTTCGCTGACCAGGAACGTCGAGGTGGTGGATGCCACCCGTGCATCCGCCGCAATGCAAGTGCCCAGCCAAGCAAACAGCTCCCGCTTCGTGTCCAGTATTTCCGGTACGCCTTCGAACAGGTAGCGTGCGCTGGCCAGCGCCGTTTCACAGCCCTCGCGCGGTATCACCGTGAGCCGGGTCAGGGCGATGTCCCGCTGTTGCGCACTGAGCCGGCCCAGCGCGACCTTGGCGTCGAGCTCACGGCCGATGGCCTGGCGTGTCTGGTCGAGGTACGAGGCGCGGTCCTGCGCGGCGCGTGGCTTGATATCGATCAACACCACCGCCAGCCCCCCCTGGATAAACGCCAGCGCCATGCCCTGGCCCATGCGCCCGGCGCCAACGATATGCACGGTGGTCATGGTGCGACCCCTTCGTGCAGCACCTGCTGCATCTGCTCGCGGGAAAGATGCGCCAGGCCGAGGTTTTCCAGGGTCTGGCCCTCGGCGTACAGATCACGCTCGGCCACCGCGCTGGCGATGGCCAGCAAGCCGGCGGCGACCGGTGTCGGCACCTGGGCCCAGCGCCCCACCGAGACCAGCAACGACAGGCCCAGGCGGGTGTCTTCGAGCATGTAGCGGTGCTGCTGCAAGTCGATGTCCTCGCGCCAGTCGCCGCTGTCGGTGAGCTTGCCGTGGGCGCCACGGCCATACATCCACTCCTCGCCGTCGCTGGCGTAGTGGTCGGCCAGCGGGAAGTGCGGGGCGCCATAGCCCAGCGCTTCACGCACGGCCATGCGCTCGGCATCCAGGGTATTGGTGACGCGGCGGATCGAAGGCTGGGTGCCTTCGTTGTGAATGTCCCAGCGTTCGAAATGCTCCAGCGGCCCGGCGTTCATCAGGATCAGGGGCGGGTGAATGATCGGCCCGGCATTCATCAGGGCGCCGGAAAGGCCGTCTTCGATGGGCTCGACGCTGGGGTAGGCGACGCGCAGCACGCTAAATGCCTGCTCGCTCAAGCGCGCCGGAAAGACCCCGGTCGGCAGGCGCGTGGCGTAGCCGCTGATCACCACCTGTGCCGGGCCGTGCTTGCGGGCCAGATAGGGCAGCGTACCGGTTTCGGCAAAGGCCACGTCGGCGGGGTTGCCGGCCTGGCGCATGGCCTGGGCGAACAGGTAGCTGCCGAAGGTACCAGGAGGCAGGAACACCACCTGGCCGGTCTGCAGCAGCGGCGCCAAGGCCACGGACAACGCCTGATGCGTGGTCGAGGGCAGGGGAATGACGATCAGTTGCACGCTGTCCACGGCGGCGCCGAGGTCGTCGAACAACTGCAGGCCCTGATCACTGTTGCCCAGCGCGACCCTTCGGGCACCGCGGAAATCGCGCACATCGATACCGCCTTGAGTGCGAATCGCCTCGAAGGCGCCACTGTCACGCCGCCAGAAATTCACCTGATGGCCCGCTTCGCTCAGTTCCACGGCGGCGGCATAGCAGCCGTGACCGCCACCCAATACACAGATTTTCATGGTGCGACTCCTTTTCTTGGCAGCCGCCTGCGGCTGCCTTCAGTGAGGCAGGACGACAGGCGGCCTGGTGCCGTCAGTGTTTAACGAACAGGCTTCAGGACTGGCCCCGAAGCAGGTGTTTGCGCGTGTACTGCAGGGTGATATTGAGCAACAGCCCGATCGATGAGATGAGCACCAGCGGCACGAACATGTCGACCATCTGGAAGGAGCGCGCGGCCAGGCTGAGCAGGTGCCCCAGGCCGTCGGTCGACGAGATCATTTCGGCCAGAAACACAGTGACGCAGGCGATCAACAGGCTGATTCGGCAGCCGGTGAGAATGGCCGGCAAGGTCGCGGGCAATACCACGCGGTACAGCGTGGCGATACGCCCGGTACCAGCGGCGCGGGCCGACCACACCAACTTGGGCTCCACGGTGCGGGCACCGTGGAAGGTGGCCAGCAGAATGGGGAAGATCGCATCCGCCACCACCAGAGCGATCTTCGAAGCGTGGTCGTAGCCGAAGATCAGCACGAACGCAGGATAGAAGGCGATCTTCGGCACCGGCGCGAGCACGCGGATCACCGTTTCCAGCACCCCACCGGCGACGCGGCTGGCCAGCAGGCCGAGCGTCACCCCGAACACCAGGGCGATAGCGAACCCACCCAGCAGGCGGATCAGCGTCTGCTGCACATGAAACAGGAATTCGGCCTGTGGCAGCAGTTGGGCGAGGCGCACCAGCACGGCGCTCGGCGCGGGCAGCAGGTTGCTCGCGACCCAGCCCAGGCGGGTGCTCGACTCCCACGCCAGCACCAGCACACAGAGCGGGATCAAGGGCAGGCAAGCGCCCATCGCGCGCTTCATGAGCTGGCTCCTGCGTGGCTGTCCTGGCGCACGTCGGCCCAATGCGTCAGGCGTCGACGCAGGCGCTCGAACAGGCCGTCGAGCCCATAGCCCAGCGCGGCCAGGATCAGAATCATGGCGTACACGTCCGGGTAGAGCGCCATGTCCATGGCGTTGAACAGCAAGTCGCCGGCGCCCGATTGGCGGGCAATCATCTCCGAGCTGATCATGACGATCAGCGCCATCGACAGGCCGACCCGGCAACCCAACAGTACGTCGGGCAACGCGGCCGGCAGCACCACCTTGAACAGCCGTACCGGCGCGCCCATGCCCATGGCCGCTGCGCACCAGAGCAGCTTCACGTCCATGTTGCGAGCGCCGTAGTAGCTGTGAAACAACAGCGGCAAACTCACGCCGAGGAAGATCACCAGCACTTTGGACAGGTCGCCGATGCCGAACCACAGCATCACCATCGGCATCAGCGCGGCCTTGGGAATCGGGTAAATGACGCTGAGCAATGGATTGAGCAGCCGCGCCAGGGCGTCGCTACGACCCATGCACAGCCCCACCGGCACGGCGACCAGCAGCGCCAGCACGAAGGCGCAGGCCATGCGCCGCAGCGAATCGCCGATACCGGCCAGCGCCTGCCCGTCGCTGAGAATCACCGGTAACTGACGCAGTGCCTCGGCGGCGGTGGGGAAACCGTCCAGTTGCAGGTGGCGTGCGGTCACCTCCCACATCGCCAGCAGCGCGAGCACCACCAGCAGGGGACCAAGGCGACCGAACACCTGATATTGATGGGTCGACGCTGTCATGCGCTGCACGCCTCCAGGTGAACGTCCTCGATCAGTTGCTCCAGGTGAACGACGTAATCCTGATAGCGCCTGTTGACCAGCAATTCGCTGCGCACTCGCGGGCGCGGCAGGTCAATGTCGATGACGGTCTTGATGCGCCCCGGCGAGCGGGTCATGACCACCACGCGGTCGGAAAGAAAGACAGCTTCGTCGACGCCGTGGGTGACGAACACGACGGTCTTGCGGTCGCGCTCCCAGATCTCCAGCAGTTCGTTCTGCAGGACGGTACGGGTGTGCGCGTCGAGTGCACCGAAGGGCTCGTCCATCAGCAGGATCGCCGGGTCGTAGGCCAGGGTACGAGCGATGGCCACACGCTGGCGCATGCCGCCGGACAGCTCCTTGGGGTAAAAGTCGGCGTAGTCGGCCAGGTTGACCTTGTGCAGCAATGCCATTGCCCGTTCACGGGCGTCGCGACGCCCTACACCCTGCTCGCGCAGCCCATACATGACATTGCCGATCACGGTCTTCCAGGGGAACAGCGCAAACTCCTGAAACACCGGGCCGCGATCCGGGCCGGGTCCGGTGATGGTCTTGCCCTGGGCCACCAGCGTGCCGGACGTGGCCGGCACGAAGCCCCCCAGCATGTACAGCAAGGTCGACTTGCCGCAGCCGGACGGCCCGAGAATGGAGACGAATTCGCCCTCGCGGATGTCCAGGTCGATGTTGTCGAGCGCCATGTGCGTATGGCGGTCCGCGGTGTAGAACGATTTGCACAGGTGCTGGATGCTGATCATGCTCTGGCCGGTCATGCTGTCACTCTCCATTCAAGGCTGCAGCGCAGCAGGTCGAAACTGCTCGGCCTGTAGCGGCCCCTTGAGCAGGCCGAGTTCGCGGTACTGGTCGAACATCTTCTGCATCCCGGCGAAGTCCGGTAACGCCTGCGGATCGCGGGCGAAATCGTTGCCTGTGAGCAGGTATTGGTCGAGCAGGTCGACGGGCGCGCGAGTGACTTCCGACACCACCTTCAAGGTCTGGGCACGGTCTGCCTGCAGCAGGCCCATGGCTTTGCGCAGGTCTGCCTGATACTGGCGGGCCAACTGCGGATGGGCGTCGACGAAGTCCTTGCGGCACACCTCCAGCAAATGCACGGTATTGGGCATCAGGTCCGACAGGGCGAACAATTTGCGCACGCCGCCCCTGGCCTCGGCCTTCACTGCAAAGGGCTGGTTCATCACGGCAGCATCGACCCGCCCCGCACGCAGAGCGGCCTCGGAGCCGGGAAAACCGGTTTCCACCAACTTGATGTCGCGCGTCGGATCCAGCCCGCTGTGCTTGAGCAGCATCGCCATTTGCCCGTAGGAACCGGAGCCATACACATTGACCCCCACGGTCTTGCCTTTCAGGTCGCTGATGGTCTTGATCGGCGAATCGTCCTTCACCGCCCAGTACAGCGAAAAAGAGCCGGGCGCCTCGGCGACATGCTGGGCGATAGCATAGGCTTGCAGGCCGCTGGACAGCGCGCCCTGGCCCAGGGAGAGCGGGGCCTGGGAAGAACAGTCGAGGGCGCCGGCCAGCATGGCCTGGACCATCGGCGCGGTGCCCTGGAACTGCGTCCACTCGATGCGATAGGACTTGCCCAACTCGGGAAAGGCGTCAGGGCGACGCATCATCCAATACTTCATTTCTTCGGCGGGAATCGACCAGCCGACGCGCACGGTCGGCGGTGGCTCGGCACTCGCCGCCTGGCCGATGCCGAGCAAGGCCGCGCAGGCAATTGACTGTAGAGAGCGAGTGAATGTCTTCATGCTGTCATCTCCAGGGGCCATCGGTGCGCAACAGGGGCGCAGGCTCGATTCTAGGGACGGGGGTGCTGCGGCGCTGATCGAAACACGCAGCCAGGATTCGCCACGCGCAACTCATTGCCCCGCGTGCCGCTGTCACCTCGGGTGACGCCTGCGCCACCCTTCGCCTCAGCGTCCTGCATCGCCAAGCGCCGGGACAGGTCGATGGCGAAGGGGCGAAACGGCGACGGCGCCAGCGTCAGGCTGCGCGCGGCAGTGAAACCGGGGTAACGGTACGGATATTGCTTTCTTGTTCACGTGAATTGTTGATCGTGGGCCATGGCCTGGGCTGCGATCGGTCATCCAATCTGCTGACGTGGATGTGCGAAACATGTTCGATCATTTGCGGCACCACAAATTGATGAGTTCCGGCGGCTTCAAAGAGGTCCAGGCGGCTGTCAGTCGCTGCCTGTGGCCCCATCACATGAACATGTCGGCCGGGGAGTCGCTGAAATCCGAGTTGTACGGGATCTTCTTCGGCGATGCGGCGTTGTTCGACCTTCGTTACGGGGCCAGTGTGGAAATCGACGCCGGTGACATCGAAAGCTTCTATCTGGTGCGCATCACCCTGGAAGGCAGCGGCCTGATCCGCCTTGGCCCGCACAGCGCGCGGTTACAGCGCGGCAGCCTGACGGTGTCGTCGCCTTCGCAACACAGCTATATCCGCACCGACCGCGACTGTCGCAGCCTGATCCTGCGCGTTGCTCGCCAAGCCATGGAGCGGCAGTTGCAACACCTGCTCGATCGTCCGCTGAATTGTCCGCTGGTGTTCGACATCAGCGTGGCGCCCGGGCATCCCGGGTTGCCGGTGATCCGCCAGACCCTGGACTACATCTGCGGGCTGTGCCAACACGGCGAACCGCAGACACAGCCGGCGGTGTTCGGCAGCGCGCTGTCGGATTACCTGGTGTCGGTGCTGCTGACCCAACTGCCGCACAACTATCAGGCCGAGCTGCACGCTGAGCGACGCCCCTTGCCGGCCCACGTGCGGCGCGTGCGTGACTACATCGAGGCCCACCTGGAGCAGCCCTTGGCGCTGGCGCAACTGGCCGGCGTCGGCGGTGTGTCGGTGCGTACCCTGCAGAACGGCTTCAGCCGGTTTCTCGGCCAGAGCCCCAGCGATTATTTGCGCAACCGGCGCCTGGTACGGGTGCATTGCGCCCTGCAACAGGCCGACCGGGGCGATAGCGTGACCGACATTCTGCTGCGCCATGGCATCGGCAGCTTCGGCCATTTTGCGGTGCTGTATCGCAAGCGCTACGGGTGTCTGCCCTCGCAAACCCTGCGCGGCGGCGTGGCCTGACAGCCTTCACTCACCCATGCGCACCAGACGGTACAGCGTTTCCAGCACCGGGGCGCTCAAACCGTGGTGGCGGGCATGGCCAAGCAAGGCGCCATTGATGGATTCGATTTCGCTGCGTCGGCCGGCCTGGCGGTCCTGCAGCATCGAGGGGTGGTGAGCGGCCTGCTCGACGTAGACCTGCTGCATGCGTGCCAGCACGCGTTGGCTGTTGAAGGCGATGCCCTGGGCGGCGGCGATCGCCTGGCATTCGTCGACCACACGCTCGGCCAGCCAGCGCCCGTCCGGGCTGGCCCCGATGATCCCGACCGGTTGCCCGATCAGCGTGCACAGTGCGTTGAGCGCGGCGTTGAACACGACTTTTTCCCAGATCGTCGTAACTACGTCCGGGTCGGTCGCGCAATCGAAACCGGCGTCGACGAGCCGCTGGCTCACCGCCGTCAGCGCTGCCGTGGTACCGCCGTTGTAGCCCCACAGCCGCACCTTGCCCGCCTCGACGGCATGCACGACGCCTGCCGCGACCAGGTCGGCAGGCACATCGGTCATGCCGATCAGGATGCGCTCGGCGGCCACCGTTTCGGCAATGCAGTCGGCGTTGCCCAGGCCGTTCTGCAGGGTCAGCACCCAGGTGTCGGGACCGATCAGGTGCTGCACTGACGTGATCGCCGCCTGGGTATGGAAACCCTTGGTGAAGACCATCAGCAGGTCGAAAGGGCCTTGGGTATCGGCGGCCAGCGCAATCGGCACATTGACCTGATGAGCGTGGTCGCCGAGGTACAGACGCAGGCCCTGTTGGCCAATGGTGTCGATGGCCGTGCGGTCGACTTCCACCAAAGACACCCGGCTGCCGCTCAGCGCCAGGCGCGCGGCGAACAGGCAGCCCATGGCGCCTGCGCCAATAATCGCAATGTTCATGGACCTTCCTCGAATGATCGCCTTGTCGGCGTTGCCTCAGCCCTTCAACCCGGCAGCGGGCCAGTTTTGCACACGTGACCCATCACCGGAAAGTTCAAGCATCGCCGGCAGCGCCGAACCGGGTCAGAAGCCCAGGGTGGCGGACACCACCACCGTCCTTGGGGTGGAAAGCGTCAGGCCCGGCTCGCTGTCATCCGACGCACCGGCCGATGCCCAGAAGCGTTTGTTCAGCACGTTTTCGACGCTGCCGCGCAGGGTCACGTCGGTATCGTCCACTTTGAAAGCGTAGCGCGCGCCGATGTCATAGCGTTTCCAGGCGTCGATTTCCTTGGTGTTGCCTTGATCCAGGTATTGCGAGCTGGTGTAGATGCCGCGGCCCGTCACGGTCAGGCCGGACAGGGCTGGCACGTCCCATTCCACGCCCAGGTTGGCGTTGATCTTCGGGGTGGCAGGCGCGCGGTTGCCGTCGAAAGCACCGCCCACGGTGTCAGTCAGTTCGCTGTCGATGACCATGACACCCCCCAGCAGGCGCAGGCCCTGAAGCGGTTCACCGAACAGGCTCAGCTCGAAACCGTCGTTGATACGCTTGCCGTTGGGGCCGAAGGTGCGTGACAGAGCGTTGGTTTCGTAGGCGGGCTGCTTGAGGCGGAACGCGGCGGCGGTCAGGGCGAAGTTGCCCAGGTCGTACTTGGCACCCACTTCGGCCTGGCGGCTGATGAAGGGTGCAAAAATCTGATCGCTGTTACGCGCCGTGGACGGCGCAATTTTGCCCTGGCTCAGGCCTTCCAGGTAGTTGGCATACAGCGACAGGCGGGCGCTAGCCTTGAACAGCACGCCCACCGAAGGGGACAGCTTTTCCTCGTCATAGGCGGTGCGGCCCTTGATACCGTTGGTCCAGTCGTCGACCTGCACCCGCTGCCAGCGTGCGCCCAGGGTCAGCAGCACGCGATCATCGAGAAAGCCCAGGGTGTCCGACAGGGCAACCCCGGTGAATCGGTTCTCGGTATAGACCTTCGCGTCCGGGCGCACGATCAGGCTGGGCGCAGGGGTCACCACCGGGTTGTACAGGTTGCTCGGCGACGTGCCGTAGCGTGCCCCGCCATTTTCGAAGTCCATGTAGAAATAGCTGAGGCCCAGGTTCAGCTCATGGCTCACGGGCCCGGTGTGGAACCAGTTGCGCAGGCCGAAGCTGGCGGTCTTGACGTCTTCGTCGCGGGTGAAGTCGCGCGGGGGCACGGTGAAGTCACCGGCATTGTTGGTGATCGAGACATTGTGCCGCAGGAAATCGTGGTCACTTTTTCGCGCGCCCACGGCGCCGTACACCATCAGCGATTCATTGACATCGAACTCGCCGCGCACGGCGCCGAAGGTGTCTCGGGTGCGCGCCTTGCTCCAGGGCTGGGCATAGTTGTGGTGTACGTCATCGGCGTCCGGCACACGGGCGTCGGCGCCGATCAGTACCCGTTCCTGCGGGGCATCGGTATCGCGCTCGGTGTGCCCCACATCCAGCGACAGGCGCACGCGTTCGTCACGCAGGTCGAGGCCCAGCACCGCCATTTCCCGCTCGACGCTCTGGTGGTCCCAGCGGGTATCGCCCGACTGTTTCACACCGTTGAAACGCACCCCATAACGGTTGCCTTCGCCGAAGCGCCGGCCGATATCGACAGCGCCACCGAGCTGGCTATCGGACACGTAGCTGCCGGTGAATTCAGTGATGGGCTTGTCGGTCGCGCGCTTGGGCACCACGTTGATGCCACCGCCCACGCTGCCACGCGGCGAAATGCCGTTGATGAGCTGGCTGGGCCCGCGAAGAATATCGACGCGGTCAGCCATTTCCATGTCGATCGAGTAGGTCGGCAGAATGCCGTACAGCCCACCGTAGGACACATCGCTGTTGAACAGGCTGAAACCACGAATGGTGAATTGCTCGAAACGTCCGCCAGCAGGGTTGGTGGAGCGCACCGAGGGGTCGCTGGCGATCAGGTCGCCCAACGTACGCGCCTGCTGATTCTTCACGGCCTCGTGGGTGTAGGTGGTCATGCTGAACGGCGTTTCCATGAAGTCGCGCGAGCCCAGCAGGCCCTGCGAACCGCGTCGCGTCACCTGGCCGCCGGCATAGGGTTCGGCGTCTTCGGCCGCCGCCGTGAGGTTGCTGCCGACAATCGAGGTCGGCGCCAACTCCAGCGCTGCGCCCTCGGGGGCCGGAATCAGTGTGTAGGCCCCGGCGCCCACCGGTTGCAGCCGCAAGCCGCTGCCCTGCAGCAACAGCGCGAAGCCCTGCTCCACACTGTAATGGCCGGACAGGCCACTGCTGCGCCGCCCGCTGACCAACGCGGGATCCACCGACAGACTCACCCCGGCCTGGCCGGCGAAGCGGGTCAGCGCTTCGGCCAGCCCGCTGCTCGGCACCTTGTAGGCGCGCTCCTCGGCGAACGCCAGCACCGGCGCCATTGAGCCAAGGCCCAGCAGCACGCTGAGGCAAACCGTTGAGTAGGAAATCGATGACATCAAACGCGGCACAGGGAGCATTGAAGAGGTCTCTGGATGGATAGCATGCCTTCAATGACAGACGAGCGCGAAAAAGGGGACAGCGTCGGGCGTTTATTTATTCCAGAGGGCGTTTTGCCAGATGCACCTTGGGCGCGATCCCTGTAGCAGCGGGCGCCAGACCGCGTTGGCGCGCGAAGCGGGCCCGGCACGATCACCCTCGAAGCCAATGTGTCATCTTCCGGGCCATTTTTCGCAACGCAACACCCCACCGCTGCTCACGCCGGCGACCTGTTCACCTCAATCAACCCTGAACACCGAACGTCTCCACGAGCAGGTCCGCGAACCTGTCCTTGGCCCGGTGTGCGCCAGTGTGTTTATTCCAGATGAAGTAATTCTGTATCGGCTTCAGTTCGCTGAAGGTGTAACCGTTGATGCTTCCCATCTTCTTGAACTGTTCGAAGATGCCCCTGGGCACCAGGGAAACCCCCGCGCCCGCACTCACGCAACCCAGGATCGTGCCGTAGCTGGCGATGCTGGAGATGGACGCCGTGACCTGATGCTCGGCCAGCCAGCCTTCCAGTGCCTTTCTGTAGGGGCAGCCGTCCGGCCACATGAAGATGTTTTTGAGCGTCAGATCCGTGACACGGTTGATCTCGCCAATCCTGGGCGATGCGATCAGCACCAGCTCTTCTTCGTAAATGGCCAGTCGCTCAATGTCGGCGTGTTCCACGCTCACGGCAACCACCGCGCCGTCCAGCGTGTGCGCCACCACGGAGGCGACCAACTCCGGCCAGGTTCCCGTGCTGAACTCCATTTGCACGAATGGACAGTGCTGGTGATAGGTCGACAGCAGCGTCGGCAGCCTGCCCATGGCCGAGGATTCGATCGCGCCGATTTTCAGAACGCCCGACGGTACGGATTCCGGGTCGAGCGCCCGGCGTGCTTGCTGGCACAAAGACAGGATCTGGTTGGTGTACCCCAGAAACAGGCTGCCCGAGGGGCTGATGACCAGGCCGCGCCCCCTGCGAATAAAAAGCGCCACGCCCAACTCCTTTTCCAGCAGCTTGATGCGGTTGGTGATGTTGGACGGCACGCAATGCAAGTGCTCGGCGGCGCGAACAATGCTTCCCTGTTCGGCAACTAATTTAAACATGGTGAGTTGTGATAATTCCATTGAATAACTACTCACTTAAAGTGAATGAAGAAGTCATTATAAGTTGCTTGATCTCTTTCCTTGGGATCGCGCAATGTAGTGGGCTCTGACTCAGGGAGTAACGGCCAGCTTAGAGCAGACCTAATAAGGCCTCAAGGAGAAAGACACCCTCATGAACGTGACATCATCGCACAATCGTTTCGAGACTTTGGACAGGCGCCTGTCTATGCAAGCGTTCGGTGAGACGTTCATTGATGCATTGCCACGGCACATCGCCAATTTGCGAGTGCCGGACCGTGCCCTCAGCGATGACGTTAGAAGAGGGCCTCTGTTTACGCAAATAGAAGGTACTTCGGCGCTTCAGAGTGCATTGCGCGAAGTCCTTCACCATGCCGTCACTCAAGAGGCCCAGTCTTTTGCCGAACGTGCCATGGAAGTCTTCCTGCAGAAGAAGGAACTCGATGTCGGGGTGCTGAAGTTTTTCAACGGCTGGCATGAAACCCACAAGACCACCAGCCTGGTCTCGGCCAGGATCATCATGCGCCTGGCCGCCGATGCACTGTCCGTTCCCGGCAGGCAGCAACCGACGTACCTGACGGCACTCGCGCATATGCACGAGGTGGCCAAAGACGATTTCGGTCTCGGGCACCCGGGTCACGATGGCATGTATGGCTACCTGACTGCGGCCTTCGGCGCTCACCACTGGGCCGATGCCCAATACAGTGTCGATGCCTGCGTCGACTTTTCGGCCTTTCTCCACGACATCGGGATTGCTCACCACAAGGCCGCCATGGAGTCGCCAGCCCACAGGCAGTCGATCATGGACGCCATGATGGTGTCCGTGGCCTCAGAGCTCTGGAATGGTCGCGAATACAACTTCCTCGCCCAATACATGGAGGAAAAACTGGTGTCGTTCGCTCCCGGCCTGGCTCATGACGCCGGTCGACTGCGCTATGCCAAGGCCTATGTGCTGGGGCACGCCGGCGACGTGGAAAACCGACACGGCCTGCATGCACTGGCGGCCGCGCAAGTCTACGGACGTGCCGTGGGGGCGGAATTCAGCATCGATCGACTGAAAAAGGTATTGCTCGAGTACACCCGTCGCGTGGGTGAAGCCTGGCGTGGCCTACAGGCAGCCTTGCTGTGCGGCCAGTGACGCGCCAGGGCAGCACACTGCAATGAATATGGAATACGCGATCGTCACCTTGGGATTTTTCGCCTTTTGCGGTGGCTTGATCGATGCCGCCGTGGGTGGGGGAGGCCTGGTCCAGGTGCCGGCACTCCTGCATGCATTGTCGCAACACAGCGTGGCGACCGTATTGGGGACGAACAAACTGGCGGTATTGGCCGGTAGCACTTCCTCGATTTTCAGTTATGTCAAAAGAATAAAAATCGTATGGAAGCTGATGCTTCCCACCATGCTGTCGGCTTTCGTCTTTGCCTTCGTGGGGGCCTTCTCGGTATCGCTGGTGCCCCGAGTGCTGATGGAATACGTTGTATTTATCCTCTTGTGTGCAATGACTGTTTATACCTTTGCGAAGAAGGATTTGGGGCGCTATGCGTCGACTATTCAATACGGTAGGAAACATATTGCACTGGGCATCTTCTTCGGCGGGTTGATTGGGTTTTATGACGGTGTATTCGGGCCAGGTAGCGGAAGTTTCCTACTCTTTATGTTCGTCAAGTATTTCGGTTTCGATTTTTTGAACGCGTCCGCTTCGGCCAAGCTGGTGAATGTAGGAACTTTCAGCGCAGCGCTGCTGTTTTTCATTCCAGCGGGGCACGTGCTTTGGACAATTGGCGGCGTCGTGAGCGCTTGCAACATTGCCGGGGCCCTGACCGGCGCGTTCTTGTCCCTGCGTTATGGCAGTGGATTCATCCGGGTATTTTTTCTGGTGTTGCTGGTGTTCCTGATTGCCCGGATGGGGGCTGCATTGTTTCTGGTCGAGCATTGAACAGGCAGGTTTTCACGCAAGCGTTGAAGGACAGGGGTAGGAATGGACATTGATGACATCGCGCAGGCACTGCGTGGCAAGGTTTTATCGAGCGAGTTGATCGAGAGCCTCAGGCTTGAATGCCGCGCTGGCAGCTTGAGCGGCAAAAAAGCCAAGGCTCACATCGTCAGTCACGTGGTGCACTTGCTGTCTCTGATGGGCACCAATGACGCGGTTCAGGCCGTTTCGCTTACCCGGGCCCTCATGGTGTTCAGCCCGCAGGGTGCCCTGCAGGAAATCAGAAAGGCAGGGGTGTTCCGCACGTCCAAATATCGCTTCAAAGTGAGCGTCGCCAAGGCCGTCGTCCGGGACTGCATCGCGAATGCCGAGCTACTGGGGTTGGAGCCGGTGCAGCGCGATTATCTTCAGTCGGTGAAAAACCTGCTCACCCTCGGCGCCAAGGCGCGCCAGATCAACGATGGCCTGATCGAGGCCATGAAGGCCCGCAAAAAACTGGTCATCAAGACCCTCCTGGCCAACCTGGAAATGCTGTTCGCGATTCGCCTGCCCGATTTCGGCGCGTCGGACTCGGCAGAGATCATCGGGCTCTACAGTAACGAGGACCTGGCTGAAGCTTTCAGCTACCTGCTGAAGCTGCACCATGATCAGTTCGGGGTGGCCAACGACCACTTCCACCACATCGATGAATCGGCCGTGCGCACGGAGATTTACTGGCACCTGCTCGCCGATGCGGCGAAGATCTGCCACTACAAGGAGGCCGAGCTGCTGCTGGATGCGTTCCCCTATAGGGCCACCGTGCACGGTACCGAAGTGATCATCGAAGCCATCGAACCGTTGCTGGAGCAATCCATCCGCCTGGGCTACATCCAGACCGTGCAGCAGATGATGGTTCGTCGGGTCGGCCTGGAGCTGCATGTCTTCAATGAAGAGAACCAGCGAAGACCCGCTTCCATCACAACCTTCGCCGAGGAGTTCTACGAGGCTGGCAAGGGGAAGATCATCTTTATCGAACCTAATCCTGTTCCTCGCTATGTTCTGGGCTTTCTGATGGAGCCAGAGGTGTTCAAGCCGTTTTCCACGGACGAGCTGTTCCAGGAAGAAATAGAGGCACTCGTGCAGTTAGGGATCGAAAACTATGACTACGGGCCCCTGAAGAATGTGATAGTGCGCGATGACGTCACGGCCCTGGACATCATGAAAGTGCAGCGGCTGCTCAGGTTCGTCAGCGTGGTCTACCAGCGGGCGATCGCGGACCACACCGGCGGCGATCAATACGCCATTGCACTGCGGTCGGTGCTGCCGACGTTCAGCGAAGCACGCTTGAGGCAGTTCCTGGAGCTGGTACTTCCAGGGCGAGCCCACGAGAAAGTGCTGGACCTCATCGCGCTGGATCTTTCGACAGCCGATCACGTCGACATTCAGTACGCGCCGCTGATAAAGCTCGACGGTCAATACCTCGTCGCGCCAGCGATCGTGGCCCATTCGAACCTGACCAGAAACATATTCTGCAGCCACCGGATAAAGCAGCCTTTCGTCGGGGACAGCGACCCGATGCAGGCTCGTATCGCAGATGCGTTGTCTGGCCAGGGATTCCAGGTGGCCCAGGAGTTGACGCTCATGTATCAGCACAAAGAAATGGAAACGGATATCGTGGCCTTCAAGGACGGCGAGCTGTTCCTGTTCGAATGCAAGAACATGTACCACCCCTGCAATGCCCACGAAATGCGCAACAGCTTCGACCACATCGGGTACGGCGCCCATCAGTTGGATGTACGCAAAGCCTGGTTGTCGTCGGTGGGAGAGCAAAAGCGCCTGCTGGCAGCCGCAGGCTTCGACGACCAGCCCGTGAAGGCCATTCACACCTGCGTGGCAGTGGCGAGCAGGGTCTTCAACGGCTACACCATGGGTGAGCATCCCGTGCGCCAGGGCCATGAACTGATCAATACGATCCGCGCCGGGGTGGTCAATATTGCCGGCGTGCCGCGCCGGGTCTGGGCCTCGGAGGCATTCGAGGTCACGGACCTGATCCGGTATCTGCAAGGGGAAACGATATTGCTCGATTGCCTGCAGTCCCTTCATGCCAGGCAGGTCAACCACGAATTCAAGGATCGCACGCTATCATTTTCGACCTACACCCTTGACCCCGTGCAGTTGTCGACGCTTTCTGAACGATACCCTGCTGCCCTATGAGCACTGGATGATCCACCGACGCGCTGTGCACTGCCGTCATCACCTCTCGACATCAAGGACGTGACCCATGATGAAACTCGTGGCCTGGGCCAACCTGAAGGCTATCTACAAACGCAGTCGCCGGCAGCCGAACAAGCGGCTGTTCAAGCGAGAAAACGTTCGCAAGCTATGGCCGATGTGGTTGGCGGCCTTTTCGACTGTTCCGTTGTGTCTGTTCGCCGGCTGGGGGGTCAAGGATCCGGCGATGGTGCCCTACGTGTACATCGGCCTGCTGCCCTGGGCCCTCGCGCTCTACCTGACCCGCATGAAGGCCCTGCGCACGGTGTATCCACGGCAGTTCGCCGAGCATGCCATTGATCGTCAGTCATCCTTTGGCAAAGAGAATCTTCTCTGCTACGCCTTCTTTCTCGACGCGCTGCGGGAGGAGGGCTATACGGCCGCCCAAGCCCGGGAACTCTCGGCATACGCCGAACTGGCCTGCAAGCCGGCCAGGCCCATGCTGGCGCAGAACCTGGGTTTTGCTTCCATCATTGCATTCATGGTCGCGCTGAGTACCGAAGCCATCAAGCTGACCCCGACGTTCACCCTAGGCAAGGGATGGATGATCGTAATGATGGGCATAGCCGTAGCGTTCGTTTACTGGCTGGTGCTGGACGGTATTCACAGCGTGGCCCAGGAGCGAGCCTGGATAAAACGCTATCTGGACATGGCCGCTTACGACCTCGACCAACAGGCCCCCGAACGCATCGAGGCCCGCCGCAAATTCAGGGTGTTGTCCGACACCTCGCGCTGAACACCCACCGCAGTGAATGGCCGGCGCCCTTTTCTGCACGACGCCTTCCTGTAGCAACTGGCGAAACCTGCGTCGGCGCGCGAAGCGGGCCCCGGCGTCTCACCTGACTGACCGCGGTGAATGGCTGTCGCGGTCTGGCGCCCGCTGCTACAGGGGTGAGCTATACGGTCCGTGTAGCAGCGGGCGCAGACCGCGTTGGCGCGCGCAGCGGGCCCGGCATTTTGCCCGACCCACCGCGGTGAATGGCTGTCGCGGTCTGGCGCCCGCTGCTACAGGCACTCCCTTCTGCACGACGCATTCCTGTAGCAGCTGGCGAAGCCTGCGTTGGCGCGCGCAGCGGGCCCGGCATTTTGCCTGACCCACCGCGTTGAATGGCTGTCGCGGTCTGGCGCCCGCTGCTACAGGGGTGAGCTATACGGTCCGTGTAGCAGCGGGCGTAGACCGCGTCGGCGCGCGAAGCGGGCCCGGTATTTCACCTGACCCACCGCAGTGAATGGCTGTCGCGGTCTGGCGCCCGCTGCTACAGGGATTGCGTGTCGGCGTTAACGGGCCCAATCCCTGCCCTCGACATTTGCGCCCGTATTCTGCAACAGTGCCCACCTAACTCCGTCCTCATGAGCCCGCCATGATCCGGCCAGCCAACCCAAGCGACGAGCCCGCCATCCGGCAGTGCGCCGAACAGGCCTATGCGCCCTACGTTGCCGTGATCGGGCGCAAACCGGCCCCCATGCTGGCCGACTACGCGGCGCAGATTGCCGCTGGCATCGTCCACGTCGCAGTGGAGGATCATTCTGCGGTCCTAGGCTTTGTGGTGTGTTATGCCGAACAACGGCACATGCTCCTGGAAAACGTCGCCGTGCTGCCCAGCGCAGCCGGGCAAGGCGTGGGCAAGTCGCTGATCGACTTCTGTGAAAACGCCGCCCGTCAGAGGGGCCTGGAGTCTGTGCAGCTCTATACCAACGAGCGCATGACCGACAACCTCTCGATCTACCCCAGGCTGGGCTACGTGGAAGTAGGGCGGCGCATCGAACAGGGGTTCAAACGCGTCTATTTCGAGAAACGCCTGAGGCCATGACCGCAGGCCAGACACAACAAAGCCCGCAGAGGGCGGGCTTTGCTGGAGGGTGCGGACGTTCGGAACGGTCCGACACCAGAAGATGGTGCACCAGGCGGGATTCGAACCCACGACCCCTGCCTTCGGAGGGCAGTACTCTATCCAGCTGAGCTACTGGTGCAACGCGGGCGCCATCATACCCATCTCGGGGGTGGTCGTCTATTGCGACGAGTTGCACATCATTTCCCACGTGACGTGGTACAAACACCTCAGATGAAGCAAAACGGCAACGTACGGGCACGCCTTGTTCTTTTTTTCGAACAGGCTATTGTCCTTTCACCCCATAGATCCTAGGATTCGTTTGAGATTTCAAACGCTACTGTCTGGACCCTGAACCGCAGTGTCGCACTGTGCGATTGTCCGCTTCAGCCCGGGCGCCTTCTCGTACTCATCACTCGTACCGTCGCGCACGGTGCCTATAAAGGAAGCCGACATGCAGCTCAAAGACAGTTCGTTGTTCCGTCAACAGGCCTACATCGATGGTGCCTGGACAAACGCGGACGGTGGTCAAGCCATCAAGGTCAACAATCCGGCCACGGGCGAAATCATTGGTACGGTGCCGAAAATGGGCGCTGCGGAAACCCGCCGGGCGATCGAAGCGGCCGACAAGGCCTTGCCGGCCTGGCGCGCGCTGACCGCCAAGGAACGTTCGGGCAAATTGCGTCGCTGGTTCGAGCTGATGATCGAGAACCAGGACGACCTCGGTCGTTTGATGACCCTGGAGCAGGGCAAGCCGTTGGCCGAAGCCAAGGGCGAAATCGCCTACGCGGCATCGTTCCTGGAGTGGTTTGCCGAAGAAGCCAAGCGCGTCTACGGTGATACCATCCCCGGCCATCAGGCCGACAAGCGCCTGATCGTGATCAAGCAGCCGATTGGCGTGACAGCGGCGATCACGCCGTGGAACTTCCCGGCAGCGATGATTACCCGCAAGGCCGGCCCGGCGCTGGCAGCGGGCTGCACCATGGTGCTCAAGCCCGCCTCGCAGACCCCTTACTCCGCCTTGGCCCTGGCCGAGCTGGCCGAGCGTGCCGGTATTCCCAAGGGCGTGTTCAGCGTCGTCACCGGCAGTGCCGGCGACATCGGCAGCGAGCTGACCAGCAACCCCATCGTGCGCAAGCTGAGCTTCACTGGCTCGACTGAAATCGGTCGCCAACTGATGTCCGAGTGTGCCAAGGACATCAAGAAAGTCTCGCTGGAGCTGGGTGGCAATGCGCCCTTCATCGTCTTCGACGATGCCGACCTGGACAAAGCGGTCGAAGGCGCGATCATCTCCAAGTACCGCAACAACGGCCAGACCTGCGTCTGCGCCAACCGCCTCTACGTGCAGGACGGCGTGTACGACGCCTTCGCCGCCAAACTCAAGGAGGCGGTCGCCAAGCTCAAAGTCGGCAACGGCCTGGAAGACGGCACCACCACGGGCCCACTGATCGACGACAAAGCCGTGGCCAAGGTCAAGGAACACATCGCCGACGCCCTGAGCAAAGGCGCGACCGTGCTCACCGGCGGCAAGTCCATCGAAGGCAATTTCTTCGAGCCGACCGTGCTGATCAACGTCCCCAGCGATGCAGCCGTGGCCAAGGAAGAAACCTTTGGCCCGCTGGCGCCGCTGTTCCGCTTCAAGGACGAGGCTGAAGTCATCGCCGCCGCCAACGACACCGAATTCGGCCTGGCCTCGTACTTCTACGCTCGCGACCTCAGCCGCGTGTTCCGGGTTGCCGAAGCGCTGGAATACGGCATGGTCGGCATCAACACCGGGCTGATCTCCAACGAAGTGGCGCCGTTCGGCGGCATCAAGGCCTCGGGCCTGGGCCGTGAAGGCTCCAAGTACGGCATCGAAGACTACCTGGAAATCAAATACCTCTGCCTGTCGGTCTGACCCGAACGGCAGCCCCCCTCAGCGCGCGGAAGCTGCAGCAGTCGATCATCGTATGCTGCTGCAGCCCGCCCCGCGCGCTTCATCCTTGAACCACGCCGACCGATGAGCGGCGAATGAGGAACTCCATGAGCAAGACCAACGAATCCCTGATGCAACGTCGCACGGCCGCTGTTCCGCGTGGCGTGGGCCAGATTCACCCGATCTTCGCCGACTCGGCGAAGAACTCCACGGTCACCGACGTCGAAGGTCGTGAATTCATCGACTTCGCCGGTGGTATCGCCGTACTCAACACCGGTCACGTGCACCCCAAGGTGATCGCGGCGGTGCAGGCGCAGTTGCACAAGCTGACCCACACCTGCTTCCAGGTCCTGGCCTACGAGCCGTACGTGCAAGTGTGTGAAAAGGTCAACGCCCGGGTACCAGGCGATTTCGCCAAGAAAACCCTGCTGGTCACCACCGGTTCCGAAGCCGTGGAAAACGCCGTCAAGATCGCCCGTGCCGCCACCGGCCGTGCCGGTGTGATCGCCTTCACCGGCGCCTATCACGGCCGTACCATGATGACCCTGGGCCTGACCGGCAAAGTGGTCCCGTACTCCGCTGGCATGGGCCTGATGCCGGGCGGTGTGTTCCGTGCGATCTACCCCAATGAATTGCACGGCGTCAGCGTCGACGACTCGATCGCCAGCATCGAGCGGATCTTCAAGAACGATGCCGAAGCGCGTGACATCGCTGCGATCATCATCGAGCCGGTGCAGGGCGAAGGCGGTTTCTACGTCGCACCGAAAGACTTCATGGCCCGCCTGCGCGCCTTGTGCGACCAGCATGGCATCCTGCTGATCGCCGACGAAGTGCAAACCGGTGCTGGCCGTACCGGCACCTTCTTCGCCATGGAGCAGATGGGCGTCGCACCGGACCTGACCACTTTCGCCAAGTCCATCGCCGGTGGTTTCCCCCTGGCCGGTGTGTGCGGCAAGGCCGAATACATGGACGCCATCGCCCCGGGTGGCCTGGGTGGCACCTATGCCGGTAGCCCGATCGCCTGCGCCGCCGCCCTGGCGGTCATGGAAGTGTTCGAAGAAGAAAACCTGCTCGAGCGCAGCAAGGCGGTCGGCGAGCACTTGGTCAGCGGCCTCAAGGCGATTGCCGGCAAATACCCGGTCATTGGCGACGTCCGCGCGTTGGGCGCCATGATCGCCATCGAGCTGTTCGAAGGCGGAGACACCCACAAGCCCAACGCTGCCGCAGTCGCGCAGATCGTGGCCAAGGCCCGTGACAAGGGCCTGATCCTGCTGTCGTGCGGCACCTACGGCAACGTGCTGCGGATCCTGGTACCGCTCACGGCCGAGGACGAACTGCTCGACCGAGGCCTGGCGATCCTCGAGGAGTGCTTCGCCGAGCTGGCGTGAGCCACTGAGAACTGATCGTTACCTTGCATCGAAAAAAACCCGCCTCGGCGGGTTTTTTTTGCATAAACGACAAATCCGGCCGTTAATGTTCAATGGAGCTGAAGCCCGACCTGGGCACGATTTGCCCTCGGAGAGAGCACATGACCGCTGCAGCCATACCTCGAGTACTGATCGCCGACGCCGACCCCTGGATGCGCGACCTGTTGACCCAGATGCTATTGAGCGTGCGCTGCGACGCCGAGCTGGACATCTGCGTGAATGGCAACGAAGCGCTGGAGCACCTGCGGCGGCTCCCCGACCTGGTCATCGCCGCCCGCGAGCTGCCGGGCATAGACGGCCTGGACCTGCTACGCAACGTGCGGCGCCAGCGCCGCGAGCCGGCCTTGCCGTTCATCCTGCTCAGCGACCGCAGTGACAGCGCCAGCGTGCGCGAAGCCATCCCCCTGGCCCCCACGGCCTATTTGACCAAACCGTTGAACATGGACGGCCTCAAGCAGCGCCTGCATCAGTTATTGCTGCAGGTGGACGAAGAGGTGTTCTGCGAGGTGCCGGCGCTGTTGCCGGGCATGACCCTGCACGGTTTCCTCGACAATCGTCGCCAGAACACCGATGGCGGCCCCTTGCTGGCGGACGTGGAAGCGGCCGTCAAGCGCAGCCTCAACCCCAAGGGCCTGAACCTGCGCCTGCTGGAAGAAGAGGTGCGCACCGACCCGCAGGTCACTGCGGTACTGATCGCGGCGGCCAACAGCGCGGCGCAGCACCGCGACGGCAACGTGCAGACCCTGTTGCAGGCGCTGAACAAGCTGGGTGCGACACAAAGCATGAACCTGATCCTGGGCATGACCCTCAAGCGCAGCGCCAGGCTCACCGACCCACTGCTGGCCGAGCAGGCGCAGGTGTACTGGGCACTGTCACTGCGCACGGCGGAGTACGCACGCATCCTGGCGCGACAGTTGGAAGTCGATCAGGAGCGTTGTTATTGTGCCGGGCTGCTGCATTGTCTCGGTGACCTGGCGTTGCTGCGCGCCCTGCAGGAATGGCGCCTGGCAGGCGGCACCCTGACGGCCGAAGAGATTGCCCGGGCGCTGAAGGAATACGGCGCCTCGTATGGTTCCGAGCTGCGCGTGCGCTGGCGGTTGCCGCTGGAGCTGCGCGAGCTTGTGGCAGCGGTGTATCAACTGGGCGGTGGGGTGTATTCGCGGGAAAGGCTGGCCATGAACCTGTCGGCCCAACTGGCCCGGCTGCAGCCCGAGGAGGACTTGAGCGCCGTGGCCAGCAGCAAGACTGCGCGGTTGCTGAAGATGGGCCTGCCGGAATTGACCCAGATCCGCCGGCCCTGAGCGGGGCTCAGGCGGGGATGATCTGGTTCTTGCCCTGGCGCTTGGCCTGGTACATGGCCGCATCGGCCCGCGAGTAGAGCATGTCCAGCATCTCATCCTGGGGCTGGATGCTGGTCAGGCCCTGGCTCACGGTCACGCCATAGGTCTGGCCCTTGGTGCTGAAGCTCAGGCGCTGGATTTCGCGTTGCAGGCGCTCGGCGATCTGCAACGCCATTTCCGGCGCGCAACCGGGGAACACTGCGGCGAACTCTTCGCCACCGATGCGCCCGAACAGGTCCCCACGGCGTAGCACGGCCCGTCCGGTTTCAGCGATACGCTGCAGCACCTGGTCGCCTTCCTGGTGGCCATAGGTGTCGTTGATGAGCTTGAAGTCATCGATGTCCAGCAGCAGGAAGGCCATGGGCGTGTCGTTGAGGCGCGACAACTCGAACTCGCGGTGAGCGCATTCGAAAAAGTGCCGGCGGTTGCTGCTCTGCGTCAGCACGTCCGTGGTAGCCAGGCGCTGCAGTTCACCTTCCAGGTGCTTCTTGTCCGTGATGTCTTCGGCAATGCCCACCACGATCACGCGTTGCCCGGCCTCGGTCTGGTGACTGATAAAGCATTTGTCGCTGAGCCAGCGAACCTGGCCGTCGGCACGGATGATCCGGTATTCGCGGTCTTCCATGGCGCCTTTGATCAGCACCTCGGCCAGGCTGCGCTCGGCGTAGTCCAGGTCGTCGGGGTAGATGCTGTCGCGCCATTCGTTGTAGTCGGCCAGCAGCAGGCCGGCCGAGCGGCCGAAGATTTTCTCGTAAGCGGGGCTGACGTAGATCATCTGCTGGGTTTCCCAGTCGAAGGCCCACAGCACGGCATTGACGCTGACCAGCAGGGAACTGAACAGCTGCTCGCGCTCGGTCAGGCGCGCGACTTCACCCTGGGCATGCATAAGCGCCAAGAGGGTTTGTGCAGCATCGGCGGAACTGTCCAGAGGCGGTGACGGGTTGATTCGGTTAGCCATCATACGGCGTCTCAAAGGGCACGTTAGGTCGGTGATTATGCCCAGTGGGGGGCGCGATCGCAGGCGTGAGGAGGCGCCATGACGCTATGGAACGTCTGAGTATCATTTTGGTACATAGTTCCCGAAGGCGCGATTGTGATCCAATCGCGCCGATGGACGGCCTCAGGCCGCCGAGGGCCGTAGCGAGTAGGTTTTCAACTGGCCGGCGAAGTCGCGCAACGACTGGATGCCGCTGGCTTCGGCTTCATGGATCCAGTCCTTGATCGCCGCCAGCATGTCATGGCCGTTGGAGCTGGTGCGCGCCCAGATCTGCTGCAACGCCAGGCGTTTCTCGTAGGTGACCTTGAGCACATGGCTGTGTTCGAGCATGGACTGGATGCGCAAGTGATGGCGTTCGTCCAGCAGGCTGGTCTCGCGCGACAGCAGGCGCTTGGCCCGGCGGAACCGGTGGCGCACCGACTCGTCCACTTCGCTCAACTCCTGCTGCACCAGCGGCGCGATCACCAGCTTGCGGTACTGCGCCATGATCTGGAAGCGGTTGTTGAGGATGGCCATGGCAGTGTCCATGTCCAGGTGGCCCTTGCCTTCGATGCGATGGGCAATGGGCGCTACACGCTGGACCTTGGCCAGGCGCAGGGCGCTGAGCACCTTGATCCAGGCCCAGCCCAGGTCGAATTCCCATTTCTTGACCGAAAGCTTGGCCGAGTTGGGGTAGGTGTGATGATTATTGTGCAGCTCTTCGCCACCAATGATGATGCCCCACGGCACCAGGTTGGTCGCCGCGTCGCGGCACTCGAAGTTGCGATAGCCGACCGCGTGGCCCAGTCCATTGACCACGCCCGCCGCCCAGAATGGAATCCACATCATCTGGATCGCCCACACGGTGATGCCGATCACGCCGAACAGCAGCAGGTCGATCACGGCCATCAGGGCTACACCGCCCAGCGCATAGCGTGAATACAGGTTGCGTTCGATCCAGTCGTCCGGGCAGTTCTTGCCATAAATGCGCAAGGTATCCGGGTTTTCCGCCTCGGCACGATACAGTTCCGCGCCGGTGCGCAGGACCGTCGACAGGCCCTTGATCACCGGGCTGTGCGGGTCGTCGACGGTTTCGCATTTGGCGTGGTGCTTGCGGTGGATGGCCGTCCACTCGCGGGTGTTCTGCGCCGTGGTCAGCCACAGCCAGAAACGGAAGAAGTGCTTGAGCCCGCCGTTCAGCTCGAGCGAGCGATGGGCAGAGTAGCGATGCAGATAAATGGTGACGCTGATGATGGTGACATGCGTCAGCAACAGGGTGACCGCAACCACTTGCCAGGCTGACAGATCGAGTAAACCGTTGTACCACATAGGCAGTAGAGCCCTCGGACAAAATGAAAAATACAGAAATGAATCTTTGACAACGTATCAGAAAAACCCACGGCTCTTTTAGATAAGAGTGGCTGAATGTTTCTGGATATAATCTCGGCTCATTCTACCTGCGCCTGATTTCGATATGTCCGTTTTTTACCGTCGCGCGTTGCGTGCGGTCGCGTTATACCTGCTGTTGACGCTTGTCTGGTTCCTGGCCACCGACCACGTACTCAACAGCATTTTCCACAGCTCCGGCCCGGCCAATGACTGGCGCACGCTACGCGGGTTCAGTTGGGCGGCGTTGAGCGCATGCTTCCTGCTGTTGACGCGAATTCGCCTGCTGGACTCCATGGGCGTTGGCGACACGCTGTGGCGCACGGATCGCGAGCGCCTGCGAATGGCCGCTGCGGTGTTCGACAGCACACTCGAAGGGGTGCTGGTCACCAACCGCCAGGGCAGCATCGTCCATGTCAACCGGGCGTTCATGGACATTACCGGCTATCGGGAAGACGAAGTCCTGGGCCACAACCCCAACAAGTTCAAATCGGGACGCCACGGGCCCGACTTCTACCAGGGCATGTTCCAGACCCTGCGTACCGAAGGGCAGTGGAGCGGGGAGATCTGGAATCGGCGCAAGAGCGGCGACATCTACCCGCAATGGCAAACCATTCGCGTGATCAAGGGGGATGACGGCCAGGTCAGTCACTACGTAGCGGTGTTTTCCGATGTCAGCGCGATCCGCCGTTCCGAGCAGGAACTGGCGCACCTGGCCCACCACGACCCGCTCACGGCATTGCCCAACCGCCTGTTGTTCCACGACCGGGCCGCGCAGGCGCTGAACGCCGCGCAGGCACAGCGGCGCAGTTGCGCATTGCTGCTGATCGACCTCGACCACTTCCAGAGCATCAACGACAGCTTCGGCCACGGCCTGGGCGACCAGCTGCTCAAGGAAGTGGTGGTGCGCCTGCAAGCGGTTCTCGAGCCGGAAATGACCCTCGCCCGGCTGGGCGGCGACGAGTTCGGCCTGCTGATGGAAAATGCCGCGCACGCAGCGGCCGTGGCGCAAAGCCTGCTCGATGGCCTGATTGCGCCGTTCCAACTGCAGGGGTACAGCGTCGTGGTGGCGGCCAGTATTGGCATCAGCGTGTTTCCCGATGACGCCAGCAGCCCCGAGCAATGGCTGCGCAACGCCGATTCGGCGCTGTTCAAGGCCAAGAGCAGCGGTCGCGCCGGTTTCGCTTTCTACAGCGAAGAACTGACGGTGCAAGCCTTGCAGCGGGTCAAGGTCACCGGTGAGCTGCGCCAGGCGTTGGTCAACGGCGATTTGCGTGTGCACTACCAGCCCGTGGTCGACCTGACCTCGGGGCAGTTGGTCGGGGTCGAGGCGCTGGTGCGCTGGCAGCATCCCGAACGCGGGCTGGTGCCGCCAGGCCAGTTCATTCCCATCGCCGAGCGCACCGGGCTGATCGGCGAGATCGACAGCTGGGTGCTGGCGACCGCTTGCCGGCAGATGCGCGACTGGCAGGACCAGGGACGCGCACTGCGCTTCGTCGCGGTGAACGTGTGCAGTCGCCTGTTCGGCCAGCCGCAGTTGTTCGAAAACGTCGTGCAGGTGTTGCAGGAGACCGGCCTGGCGCCGGAGTGCCTGGAACTGGAAGTCACCGAAAGCGCGGTGATGGACGATCCCGAGGGTGCGTTGCTGCAGCTCGACCGCCTTCGCCAGTTGGGCGTCAGGTTGGCGATTGACGATTTCGGCACCGGTTATTCCTCGCTGTCGCGCCTCAAGCGCCTGCCGGTACACAAGCTCAAGATCGACCAGAGTTTCGTCTCGGGTCTGCCTGCGGACGTGGACGATGAGGCCATTGTGCGGGTGATCGTCAACCTGGCGCAGAGCATGGGCATGCAGGTACACGCCGAGGGCATCGAGGAAGCGGTGCAAGTAGCCTTCCTGCGCAGCCTGGGTTGCGACGTTGGCCAGGGGTATTGGCTGGGGCGGCCCGTACCTGCTGACGATCTGCCATTAAATTCTTTTCAGCTATATGAAAATTCTTAAATAGTCTTTTTAAGAATAAACAGCTCTCTTTAGTATGGCGCCCAAGCCTGCAGGCCAATCTTCCCTTCCTGCGCGGCACTGTCCATTCAAGGAGCAACCTCATGAGCGCATCTCTGCGTAGCGTCGACGGCCAGGACGAAGCAACCATTCTGCGCGAAATTCAGAGTGCGCTGCGTGATCTGCGTTTCGGAGCCGTGGAAATCACCGTCCACAACGCACAGGTCGTACAGATCGAGCGCAAGGAAAAATTCCGTCTGCAGAATCCGTCGGCCAAGACCAACTGATCGACCCGCCTGCCCATAAGAAAATAACGCCAGCACCCTAGAGCCAGGAGCTTCATCCATGTCCATCCGCCGTTTTGCGTTGGCCGCTCTTGCAAGCGCCGTCTTCGCCGGTTCCGCTGTTGCCAAAGACTACGAGTTGCTTAACGTTTCCTACGACCCGACCCGTGAGCTTTATCAGGAATACAACGCTGAATTCATCAAGCACTGGAAGGCGAGCCATCCTGGCGACAGCGTCAAGGTGCAGCAATCCCACGGTGGCTCGGGCAAGCAGGCGCGAGCGGTGATCGACGGGCTGCGCGCTGACGTGGTGACCCTGGCCCTGGCCGGCGACATCGACGAGATCGCCAAGCTGGGCAAAAGTGTCCCGGATGACTGGCAGAAACAACTGCCCGACGCCAGCACACCCTACACCTCGACCATCGTGTTCCTGGTGCGCAAAGGCAACCCCAAGGGCATCAAGGACTGGGGCGACCTGATCAAGGATGACGTTTCGGTGATCACGCCCAACCCGAAAACCTCGGGCGGCGCCCGCTGGAACTTCCTCGCGGCATGGGCCTACGGCCTGAAGGCCGGTGGTGGCGATGAAGCTAAAGCCAAGCAATACGTGCAAACCCTGTTCAAGCACGTGCCGATCCTGGACACCGGCGCGCGCGGCTCGACCATCACCTTCGTCAACAACGGGCAGGGCGACGTGCTGCTGGCGTGGGAAAACGAAGCGTTCCTGGCACTCAAGGAAGACGGCGGCGCCGATAAGTTCGACATCGTCGTGCCGTCGCTGTCGATCCTGGCCGAGCCACCGGTGGCGGTCGTCCAGAAAAATGCCGAGCGCAAAGGCACCGAGGAAATCGCCACCGAGTACCTCAAGCACCTGTACAGCCCGGCTGGCCAGGAAATTGCGGCGAAGAATTTCTACCGCCCGCGTGACAAGGACGTGGCCGCCAAGTACGCCAAGCAATTCCCGCAACTGAGCCTGGTGACTATCGACAAAGACTTCGGCGGCTGGAAAACTGCGCAGCCGAAATTCTTCAATGACGGTGGTGTATTTGACCAGATCTACCAGGCCCAGTAACTCGCCTGGTACCGCTGGCCCCACCGTGCAATGAACGACCGATTCATTGCACGGTGGGGCCAGCGGCCGTTCAACCGTACTAACCAGGGACTCTTATGTCGCGTCGTATTTCCCCCGTCATACCCGGCTTCGGGCTGACGCTGGGTTACACCTTGGTGTACCTCAGCCTTATTGTGCTGATACCGCTGGCGGCCATGTTCGTGCATGCCGCGCAACTGACCTGGGACCAGTTCTGGGCCATCGTCACCGCCCCCCGCGTGCTGGCCGCCCTCAAGCTGAGCTTCGGCACGGCCCTGGCCGCCGCCGTGATCAACGGCATCATCGGCACGTTGCTGGCCTGGGTTCTGGTGCGCTACACCTTTCCCGGTCGCAAGGTCATCGACGCGATGATCGACCTGCCTTTCGCGCTGCCCACGGCCGTCGCCGGTATCGCTCTGACGGCGTTGTACGCGCCCAATGGCTGGGTGGGCCAGTTCGCCGCCGACCTTGGCTTCAAGATCGCCTACACCCCGCTGGGCATTACCCTGGCCTTGACCTTCGTCACCCTGCCGTTCGTGGTGCGCACGGTGCAGCCGGTGCTGGCGGACATTCCCCGCGAGGTCGAAGAGGCCGCTGCCTGCCTGGGCGCCAAGCCCCTGCAAGTGTTTCGCCACGTGTTGCTCCCGGCGTTGCTGCCGGCCTGGCTGACCGGTTTCGCCCTGGCGTTCGCGCGCGGCGTCGGTGAATACGGCTCGGTGATTTTCATCGCCGGCAACATGCCGATGAAAACCGAAATCCTGCCGCTGCTGATCATGGTCAAGCTCGACCAGTACGACTACACCGGCGCGACCGCCATCGGCGTGATGATGCTGGTGGTTTCCTTCATTCTGTTGCTGCTGATCAATTTGTTGCAGCGGCGCATCGAAACCCCTTGAAGGAGGCGCTGAATATGTCCGCTCCCAATGCATCCGCGCTGTCGGCCAATGCCGCCCGGCGTGGCAGTGCCTCGTCACGGCGCATCCTGATCGGCCTGGGCTGGCTGGTGTTCGCACTGTTCCTGCTGCTGCCCCTGGTGATCGTGGTTTCACAGGGCCTGAAAATGGGCCTGGGTACGTTTTTCTCGGCCATCTTCGAGCCGGACGCGCTCTCGGCACTCAAGCTGACCGTGTTCGCCGTGCTGATCTCGGTGCCGCTGAACCTGGTCTTCGGCGTCTGCGCGGCCTGGTGCGTCAGCAAGTACTCGTTTCGCGGCAAAAGCATCCTGGTCACCCTGATCGACCTGCCGTTCTCGGTGTCCCCGGTGATCGCCGGCCTGGTCTATGTGCTGATGTTCGGCGCGCAGGGCCTGCTGGGGCCATGGTTGATGGACCATGACATCCAGATCGTCTTCGCCCTGCCGGGCATCGTGCTGGCCACCATCTTCGTGACCGTGCCGTTCGTGGCACGCGAACTGATCCCGCTGATGCAGGAGCAGGGCACTCAGGAAGAAGAGGCCGCGCGCCTGCTGGGCGCCAATGGCCGGCAGATGTTCTGGCATGTCACCGTGCCGAACATCAAGTGGGGCCTGATCTACGGGGTGGTGCTCTGTACGGCGCGAGCCATGGGTGAATTCGGTGCGGTGTCGGTGGTGTCCGGGCACATCCGCGGGGTGACCAACACCTTGCCGTTGCATGTCGAGATTCTCTACAACGAATATAACCACGTCGCGGCGTTCAGCGTGGCGAGCCTGTTGCTGATCCTGGCGCTCTTTATCCTGCTGCTCAAGCAGTGGAGCGAGTCCCGCATTAACCGCCTGCGCAACAGCGCCGCGGAGGAATAATCATGTCGATCGACGTTCGTAATGTCAGCAAGCGGTTCAACGCCTTCCAGGCCCTGAGTTCCATCAATCTGGACATCCAGAGTGGCGAGCTGGTGGCCTTGCTCGGCCCGTCGGGTTGCGGCAAAACCACCCTGCTGCGCATCATCGCCGGCTTGGAAACACCGGACCAGGGCAGCATCGTGTTCCACGGCGAAGACGTGTCCGGGCACGACGTGCGCGACCGCAACGTCGGTTTCGTGTTCCAGCACTATGCCCTGTTTCGCCACATGACCGTGTTCGACAACGTCGCCTTCGGCCTGCGCATGAAACCCAAGGGCGAGCGGCCGAACGAAACCCGTATTGCCGAGAAAGTGCATGAGCTGCTGAACATGGTCCAGCTGGACTGGTTGGCCGATCGCTACCCGGAGCAGCTGTCCGGCGGTCAACGCCAGCGGATCGCCCTGGCCCGTGCCCTGGCCGTGGAGCCCAAGGTGCTGCTGCTCGACGAGCCCTTCGGCGCACTCGACGCCAAGGTGCGCAAGGAGCTGCGCCGCTGGTTGGCGCGCTTGCACGAGGACATCAACCTGACCTCGGTGTTCGTGACCCACGACCAGGAAGAAGCCATGGAAGTGGCCGACCGCATCGTGGTGATGAACAAGGGTGTGATCGAACAGATCGGCTCGCCGGGCGAAGTCTACGAAAACCCTGCCAGTGACTTCGTGTATCACTTCCTCGGCGACTCCAACCGCCTGCACCTGGGCGAAGACAACCACGTGTTGTTCCGCCCGCACGAAGTGTCGTTGTCACGCCATGAGCTGGAAGACCACCACGCCGCCGAAGTGCGTGACATTCGTCCGCTGGGCGCCACCACGCGAGTTACCCTGAAGGTGGAAGGGCAGAGTGACCTGATCGAGGCCGAAGTGGTCAAGGATCACGACAGCCTGACCAATCTGGCGCGTGGCGAGACGCTGTTCTTCAAACCCAAGGTCTGGCAGCAGGTGCCAGCGACCACGGTGTGAGGCCGACGCCGGCGCTGCCCTGCGTCGGCGTGCTGGCGGCGTCCCCTCAAAGCCCTATCCGATACTGCCCCGGCGCCAGCCCTGTCCAGCGCTTGAACGCCCGATTGAAGCTGCCGGTATCGGCGAACCCTGCACGCTGGCCTACTTCGGCCAGCGAGCAGTGCGCATCGCGAAGGTAATGCAGGGCCAGGTTCTGCCGACATTCGTCGAGCAGCCGTTCGTAGCACCAGCCTTCATCGGCCAGGTGCTGCGCCAGGCCACTGGTGCTCGCCTTGAGCCGACCGGCCACGTCCTGCAAGTCGGGAACGCCGGTCGGTAGCAACATTTCCACCGCATGGCGCACGCGCCGTTCCCAGGTCAATGGGCGCATCAGCCCCAGCGTGCGGTCGAGCACCGCTTCCTGATGCGCCAGTGGCGTGATGGCCTGGTCGAGATGGCCGTCGAAGTCGCGACAGGCGAATTCCAGGCAATTCTCGTTGGCCGCAAAGCGGATCGGCGCCCGAAACACCTTGCGCCAGGGCATCGGGTCGGGGGGTGGCTGGCGAGTCAGGCTCACCGCCAGGGGGGCGTAGTCCCGGCCCAGCCGACTGCGGCAGGTGCGCAGGTAGATCGCGGCGAATACGTCCACTGTTTCGGCCGGCTGCAGCGGGCCTTTGCCGCCATTGGGCAGGCGTACCACGTAGCGCTCGCCTTCGCGGCTCAGTTGCGGTGCCAGGGTGTCGCCGACGACTTCGTGGTAGCGCACGATGCGCTCGAACACTTCACGCAGGTTTTCGCTGGCGACCAGCCCATAGCCCAGCGCCTGAAAGTGGGCGGGGGTGACCCGCCGTGACACGTGCAGGCCCAGGGCAGGGTCGCCACTGGCATCCACCGCCAGTTGCCATAGCCGATGGCTGGCCTTGATCGGGTAGCGGGCGGCGGGATCCTGCGGCGCGTTGGGGTCGAGCCCGGCCTGGCGGTACAGCGCGTGGCTGTCGATGCCGAGCGTGTCGAGGTGTTTGCGCAGTGCAACGGTCCAACTGGCGAGAGAGGCGGGTTCGTTCATGAGGATTCACCTGTGCGTGATGACAGGTTGACGTTGTTGGCAGCAACCGACGTTGAGGATGGTCGGCGAATACCGTTTGTGCAAGTTCGATGATGCAATACGCGATGCTAAGTCAGGTTGATCAATGTTCGGCAGGCATAATTATTATGCCTTTTGGGCATTTATCTGGCGCGCTGCTATGCAGGGCCTTTAAAACCGGGGGGTTCTTGAAACGCTTGATGGTTTATGCAATTACCGCATAAACATAGCTTTAAAGATTACTTTATCGCCTAAGCAGGCCTCGGCATGATCGGCCCATACGCATTCAGGAGCTGATCAATGGGCAATGTCCAGACCGCAGGGGCGCAAGTTGCCTGGCGTGAAACGCCGACCGGCGAGTTGGTCGACCTCGGCCGTCCGCATCGCTTGCCACTCGGGCAGCAGCGTTTGCAGCAGGCGCCTAAACGGGTGCTGGGGCGCCGCGAGGGTTTCCTGCTAGGCGGTCTGGTACTGGTGCTGCATGGCGCAGTGATCTATTGGGCCGCGCAGCAGACGACCCCGCCGCTGCCCGTGGTAGCGCCGGAGATTCCACCGATGACCATCGAGTTCTCGCAACCGGCGCCGCCGGTGGTCGAGCCTGCGCCGCCTCCACCGCCACAGGCGGTCGAGCCGCCGCCACCACCCGAGCCGCCGCCACCGGTCGAGGACGAACTGGCGACCAAGCCGCCACCGCCGCCTAAACCCAAGCCCAAGCCGACTCCCAAACCGGTGCCCAAGCCTGTGGCCAAGCCCGTGCCTGTGCCCGCGCCGCCAAAAGCGGCCGAACCGGCACCACCAGCACCCGTGGCTGCGCCGCCTGCACCAGCGGCTGCACCGGCACCGGCACCGGCGACGCCACCTTCGGCCAACGCCGGCTACTTGAAGAATCCGGCGCCGGAATACCCCTCGCTGGCACAGCGGCGCGGCTGGGAAGGCACGGTGTTGCTCCGGGTGCATGTGTTGGCCAGTGGCAAGCCGGGCGAGATTCAGGTGCAGACCAGCAGTGGTCGCCAGGCGCTCGACGACGCCGCGCTGGCCGCCGTCAAGCGCTGGAGTTTCGTGCCCGCCAAGCAAGGCAATGTCGCCCAGGACGGGTGGGTCAGCGTACCCATCGATTTCAAAATCCGCTAAATCGCGCTCAACCGCATATAGGTAATCATCATGACGTTATTGGCCTCTCCAACCGAATCCATCGAAAGCGCGGTGATCTGGCTGCTGGTGGTTTTTTCCGTAGCCACCTGGGGGCTCGCCTTGTTCAAGGGGCTGCAGTTCGCCCGTTTGAAGAACCAGGACAAACGCTTCCACAAGCGCTTCTGGGCGGCGTCCAGCCTGGACGCCGCCGCGCAACTGGCACAATCGGAGCCCGGGGCCGCTGCCCGCGTCGCCCAGGCCGGTTACGCCGCCATTCAGGTCGGCGAGCCCGGCCAGGCAGCGGACCTGGCCCATGCCATCAACCATCAGGACCGCCTGGAGCGCTCGCTGCGCCAGCAGATCGTGCGTGAACGCCGCTCCCTGGAAACCGGACTGGCCGTAGTCGCCAGCATTGGTAGCACCTCGCCCTTCATCGGCTTGTTCGGCACGGTCTGGGGCATCATGGAAGCCTTGAAAGGCATCAGCGCGGCCGGTTCTGCCAGCCTGGAAACGGTTGCCGGCCCGATTGGTGCCGCCCTGGTGGCCACCGGTGTGGGCATTGCGGTCGCCGTGCCGGCAGTGCTGGTTTACAACTACTTCCTGCGCCGCCTGAAACTGACAGCCGCCGACCTCGACGACTTCGCCCACGACTTCTATAGCCTGGCGCAGAAAAGTTCGTTCCGCGTGCTGGTTCACCCGGCTGCCCACCGGGGCGCAGCGGCCGAGGCGAACAGCAAAGTCAAAGAGGCCTCCTGACCATGGCGTTCTCCACTCAAGACAGCGACGAAGTGCTCAGTGAGATCAACGTCACGCCATTGGTGGACGTGATGCTGGTGCTGCTGGTGGTGTTTATCGTGACGGCACCCCTGCTGACCAATGCGATCCCGATCAACCTGCCCAAGACCGAGGCCGTGGCGCCCGTCGAGCAGAAAGACCAACTGGTGGTCAGCATCGACGGCAACGGTAAATTCTTCATCAACAAGGACGAAATTCAGCCGGACCTGCTGGAAACCAACCTTCAGGGCGCCAAGACCAAAGACCCGAACGTTCGCGTGCAGCTGCAGGCCGATGACGGCGTCAACTATGGCGCCGTGGCCAAGGCAATGGCCTCGATCGAGCGGGCGGGCATCACCAAATTGTCGGTGATCACGGCACGCTGACCGTTCTCTCTTCATGCGGACTTAGGGTCGTTCCTCTGGCAGGGCAACGGCCCTTTTTTTTTGTCTGTTGAAAATATTAGGTTATTAACAAATAGCTTCTTATTCCTTAGAGGATATAAAAACTGCCTTTATAATTCGCTCATGTACGCAGCGTCACAGGAGGTTTTCCATGCGCAATGAGTCTGTTCGCTACCTGATTGTGCCGGGCTGGCAAGGATCGCCCGACGACCATTGGCAGAGCCACTGGCAGCAGAGCCTGCCCAACAGTGCCCGAGTGGAACAGCAGGACTGGTTGACGCCTCGCCGGGAAGACTGGGTAGCGGCGCTGCAGGCGGCCGTTGCCGCCAGCGATACGCCGGTCATTCTGATTGCCCACAGCCTGGGTTGCATCACCGTCGCGCACTGGGCACAGCAGGCACCAGTGGCGCTGGTGCGTCGTGTGGTCGGTGCATTGCTGGTGGCGCCGGCCGATGTCGAACGCCCGGCCTGCTCCCCGGCGCTGCGCAACTTCGCGCCCATTCCACGCTATCGCCTGCCGTTCGCCTGCCAGGTGGTCGGCTCCGATAACGACCCAGCTGCCAGCGCACCACGGGCCCTGCAACTGGCCCGCGACTGGGGTGCCGAAGCCGGCATCCTGGCGGGGGCAGGGCACATTAACGTCAAATCCGGGCATGTGCGCTGGGAACAGGGGTTTGCCTACCTGTACCGCTTGCAGAACCGTCTGGACCAGCATTCGCTGCGTAGCGCCTGAGCGCCCCGCTGCCTTTTCACCCTGCGCCTTGCCCCTCGAGCGGCAGGGCGGGAGTTTTTTCATGAGTGTGCACGAAGCGTTCGGTCAGCCACTGCTGACCTTTCCCGACGCCGATAAAAGCCCGCTGAGCATCCGCGCCAAGGCCCTGGTGTTCGTCGACCCTCGCTCGCAGCAATTGCGCGAGGAGCTGGAAATCCTGGCGCCCCTGGCCTTGCCGGTGTTGATTCGTGGCGAGACCGGCACCGGCAAGGAATTGCTGGCGCGGCACATCCACCGGGCCAGTGATCGCGGCGGACTGTTCGTGTCGGTCAACTGCGGGGCGATCAGCCCGACCTATGCCGACGCCGAGCTGTTCGGCTATACCGCCGGTGCGCACAACGTCTCGGCCAGCAGCCGTGCAGGCTGGTTCGGTTCGGCCAATGGCGGCACGCTGTACCTGGACGAGATCGGCGATTTGCCGCTGCCGATTCAGGTCAAGTTGCTGGCGGCCCTGGAAAACCATGAAGTGACACGGGTGGGGGCCAGTCAGCCCAGCCCGGTGGACGTGCGCCTGGTGGCGGCGTCGAGCATCGACCTGGCCCAGGCCGTTGCCGTGGGCAAATTCCACGAGCGGCTGTTTCACTACCTCAATGAAGGCCGTCTCGAGCTGCCGGCCCTGCGCGAGCGCGCGGGGGACATCCTGTCATTGGCCGAGTATTTCCTCGGCATTTACAGCCAGCGCCTGAACCTGCCCGTGGCCCTGATCAGCGAAGCGGCGCAGAGCGTGCTGGAACGCCACCCCTGGCCGGGCAACACGCGCGAGCTGGAAAACGTGATCCACTTTGCCTTGTTGGTCAGCTCCGGTGACGAGATTCTACCGGAGCACCTGCACCTGACCCGTTACGCAGAAAGCTTCGCGGAGGTCGAGCAAAGCATCAGGGACTGGGCCGAGCAGGGCGACGTGGCCCGTCTGCACAAGCTGCAGGGGCTGCTGAGCAGCGTGCTAGAGCGGTTGGACAGAAAGTAATAAGAACCGTGTTAAAAGATATTGTCGCGGCATATGAATTCTGCGTATCTTCCGCACGAAGCTGGCTGACTGACCGTGCCGGCACCCTGATTGATCAAGGACTTAGCATGAAAAAGGCTTTGCTGTTCACGGCCCTGGCCGCCTCGCTGTCGTTTGGTGTCGCCAATGCAGCGGAAAAACTGGTGGTCGCCGCTACCCCGGTCCCGCACGCGGAGATCCTCGAGCTGATCAAGCCAACCCTGGCCAAGGAAGGTGTGGATCTGCAGATCAAGGTCTTCACTGACTACGTACAGCCTAACGTGCAGGTCGACCAGAAGCGCCTGGATGCCAACTACTTCCAGACCCTGCCGTACCTGAAAAGCTTCAATGAAGGCAAAGGCACCCACCTGGTGACCGTGATCGGTGTCCACGTCGAACCCTTCGGCGGCTACTCGAAAAAGATCAAATCGCTGGACGAGCTCAAGGACGGCGCCACGGTGGCCATCCCCAACGAGGGCAGCAACAGCGGCCGGGCGTTGATCCTGCTGCAGAAAGCCGGCCTGATCACCCTGAAAGACCCGAAGAATGCCCTGGCCACGCCGAAAGACATCGCCAGCAACCCGAAGAACCTGAAGTTCAAGGAGCTTGAGTCGGCCATGCTGCCGCGCGTGCTGGATCAGGTCGACCTGGACATGATCAACACCAACTACGCCCTGGAAGCGGGTCTGAACCCGGCCAAGGATGCACTGGTCATCGAAGGCAGCGACTCGCCTTACGTCAACTTCCTGGTGGCACGCCCCGACAACAAGGACAGCGACGCCATCCAGAAGCTGGCCAAGGCCCTGACCAGCCCTGAAGTCAAAGCGTTCATCGCCAAGAAATACGCCGGTGCGGTACTGCCAGCGTTCTGATTGCAAGGCACGTCCATGAGGCCCGCATTGCGGGCCTCATGCGTTCATGGGCCACCGATCGCGCGTCCAGCCGCTCAGAACGGCTCGTTGCCCCGCCGTCGAAACCAGCCGGTCAATGACAGCCGGTCGCGCCGCGCGGGCAATACCTCGTGCGGCACCTGCCCGGACAGAAACACCACCAGGCAGCCGCCGACCGGCTGCACGTCATGCGCGCGGTCAGCCTCCAGATACATGCGCAACTCGCCGCCATCGTCGGCTTGCCAGGCATCGTTGAGGTAGAGCACCGCAGACACCATGCGTCGGTCATCGTCGCGAAAGCGGTCGAGGTGGCGCAGGTACACGCTGCCGGGCGGGTACTGGGCGAAGTGGCATTCGAAATCTTCCAGGCCAATGAACAAGCCGCGGTTGAGGGCTTCGCGCAAGGCGTCCATCACGCCTAGGTACGCATCGCAGGCAGACGACTCCCCGGGCTCGATCCACTGGATACGATCACCGCGAATGCCTTCGCGAATTTCCTGGGCCGGCCCACGGCCTACCGCCGCGGGCGCCAGCTCGCCGGCACGCGCACGTTTACGGCACTCTTGCGCCAGTTCGACGGTCAGAGCACTTGGCAGGAAGACATTCTGCTGTGACCAGCCGTGCTCGGCGAGGTCGTCGACAATTCGTGACAGCAGCAGATGATCGGTGGGTATGTGCATGCCACGCATAGTATCCAGACGCCCGCCAAACCGACAGCGCTGCTTGGCTGCCTGCGTGCCTGAATGCATTCAAGGCGTGAACGAATGGACGATACCTCGACAAAGCCCGACCCGGGCACGGACAATAGCGGCCTGTCGACAGGAGTCCCTATGCGCCGTGTGTTTGCTGTACTGATGATGTTCTGGATCCTGCCGGCCTGTGCGGACAGCTACGAGCAGCTGTACAAGGTCGCCGGCTGGCCGGAACAGCGCGCGCATTTCACCGATGCCCTCAAGGCCGCGCAACAGCGCTACCAGAACAGCCTGCCGCCTGCCGTGTTCCAGGCCCTGCTCAACAACAGCAATCAACGCTTCGCCCCGCAGGCGATGGACCAGCGTGCCGAGGCGCAGCTGCGCGCGACCCTGCCGGCGCCCGAGCCGGCCCTGGCCTTCTTCGAGTCGCCCCTGGGTCGCAAGATCGTTGCCGCCGAATTGCTCGCCACCCGCAGCGATCAGTTGGCCAAGAATGCCGGCGGTTTGCCCAAGCTCAAGGCCGAGGCCACCCGCGCCTTGTTGATCGGGCACCTGGCCCAGGCGCTGCCGGCCCGCGAGGCCGGTGCCGAAGTCAGCCTGGCGATTGCCGGGGTGGCGGCCGACAGCTTGAGCCAGATGATCCCCGGCCTGCTGGGCGGCGGCGCTGCCAACGGTCTGCTGGAAGGGCAGCGCGAGCGGCTAGGCCAGCAGATCGGCATCGACCTGGAGAACACCCTGATGTACGTCTATCGCGACCTGTCCGACCCCGAGCTGGAAGAGTTCGTCAATTTCGCCGAGTCCGAGCCGGGCAAGGCGTACTACCAGGCGGCGCTTGCCGCGATCAAGGCCGGGTTGGCGGTGGGCAAGGGCGGGGCAGGCTGATCGAGCCCGCTGTCAACGCAGGTGCTCGTCGAGAAACGCCAGGTAATGCGCACGGATGTCTGGCAGCTCATTGGCCAGATGGTGTCGCGCTGTCGGCATCAGCAAAACGCGCGGTGCGGCGAACTTGGCCTTGAGCACAGCCAGGTTATGCCGCCAGTCGACGGTCATGTCGTCTTCACCCTGCACGATCAATGGCGAGCGCTGGCTGGCAGGCGCTGACTCGATGTGCCTGACCCAGCGTGCCAATGCCCCGACCCAGGCCGTGGGCAAGCGCCGCGGCTGCAGCGGGTCGGCCTGCAGGAAGGGCAGGAAGGTCGGGTCGTTGCTGTTTTCGCTGAAACGCCGGGCGATACCGTCGACGAACGGCCGCAGCAGGTGATAGCTGAGCCTGGACCAGCCCCAGGCTCGCGGCCGCACCAGCGGTGCCAGCAGTATGCTGTGGCCCTGGGCCGGGCTGTCATGGCCCCGATGCAGCAGGTGGTCGACGATAATCGCGCCCCCCGTGCTTTGCCCACACAGGTGCCAGGGCTGCGGCAATGCCAGGCGTTCGGCCTCGGCGAACAGGCCGTGCAGGGTCGCCTGGTAGTCGGCGAAATCGTGGATCACCGCGCGTGCACCGCTGGACAGGCCATGCCCCGGCAGGTCACAGGAAATCACGGCGAAATTCTGCGCCAGGGCCCAGTCGACCAGGTGCCGGTACAGGCCCATGTGGTCATAGAAACCGTGAACCAGAAACAGCGTGGCCCGTGGCTCGGGGGGCAGCCATACCTGGGCGACCAGCTCGAACCCGGCGGCCTGGAATCGCCCCAGCCAGTTGCGCACCGGTCGCGTCGGGTGGGCCCGGTCAAGGCCATAAAAACGCTGATAGGCCTGGCCGGCACCGGACAGCGCCTGGCCCTCGCTCAAGGCCAGCAGGCTGGCTCGCAGGGTGGTCGGCTCGAAGGTGGGTGACATGGCAGCGTCCGGGGTCATACGAATACAAAGAGTCATGCGCGGATATTCATCTGTACGGCTCGGCATGGCAAGCTGGCAGCTTCATTGATGAGGTATGCCCATGTCGTCGACGCGCCGCAGGCCGGTTCTGGTTTTGGTTGCCACTGTGTTGTGCGTCGCGGTGGCGGGTGGCGCCTGGTACCTGCACGGCAAGCAGCCGCAGCGCGACGGGGCCGTGCACCTCGATGGCCTGCAGGCACCGGTATCGGTGCGTTACGACGCGCGCGGCGTGCCATTTATCGAGGCGCAGAACCAGGCCGACCTGTATCGCGCCCTGGGTTATGTGCAGGCCCAGGACCGGCTGTTCCAGATGGAGGTCGCGCGGCGCCTGGCGCGCGGCGAACTGGCCGAGGTGCTGGGCCCCAGGCTGGTCGACATGGACAAGCTGTTCCGTACCCTGCGCATTCGCCAGCAGGCGGCCCGAATGGCCGCCCGGCAAGACCGGCAAAGCCCGGCGTGGCAGGCGCTGCAAGCCTACCTGGACGGCGTCAACCAGTTCCAGGCCAGCCACCCGGCGCCATTGGAGTTCGACCTGCTGGGCATCCCCAAGCGCGCGTTCACCGCCGAGGACACCTTCAGCATCGCCGGTTACCTGGCCTACAGCTTTGCCGCAGCGTTTCGCAGCGAACCGTTGATGACCTACATGCGCGATGAGCTGGGCGCCGACTACCTGCGCCCCTTCGATCAGCCCTGGCAACCCCAGGGTGCCCTGGGCCTTTCCACGCAGGACTGGCGTGGCCTGCAAGCACTGGCCCGGCTCGGCGATTCGGCCCTGGCCGAGCACGGCCTGTCCCAGTTCGAAGGCAGCAATGCCTGGGCGGTCTCGGGCAGCCGCACGCGCAACGGCAAGCCATTGCTGGCCGGCGATCCGCACATTCGCTTTTCGGTGCCTGCCGTGTGGTACGAGGCGCATCTGTCGGCGCCGGGCTTTGAGCTGTACGGCTATCATCAGGCGCTCAACCCGTTTGCCTTCCTGGGTCATAACCGCGACTTCGGCTGGAGCCTGACCATGTTCCAGAACGACGACGTGGACCTGATCGCGGAAAAACTCAACCCGGACAACGACCAGCAAGTCTGGTACCGCGGCGGCTGGGTCGACCTGCAGCGCAGTGAAGAGCTGATCAGCGTCAAGGGCGCCGAGCCGGTGCGCCTGGAATTGCGCAGCAGCCCGCACGGCCCGTTGATCAATGGCGCGCTGGGCGATCAGGCCGGCAAAACCCCCATCGCGTTGTGGTGGGCATTCCTGACCACGGACAACCCGGTGCTGGAGGGCTTCTACGCCATCAACCGTGCCGACCGGCTGGAAGCGATGCGCGCCGCGGCAGCCATGGTCCACGCCCCCGGTTTGAACCTGGTGTGGGCCAATGCGCGGGGTGATATCGGTTGGTGGGCAGCCGCGAAGCTGCCTGTCAGGCCGGCCGGCGTGAACCCGGCGTTCATTCTGGACGGCAGCACAGCCGAAGCGGACAAGAACGGTTTCTACCCGTTCGAGCGCAATCCCCAGGAGGAGAATCCGCCGCGCGGCTACATCGTTTCCGCCAACGCCCAGCCTGCAGCCTCCCTGCCGGTGCCGGGGTATTACAACCTGGCCGACCGGGGGCAGCAGCTCGACCGCCAACTGGCCGAGCCTGGCGTGCGCTGGGACACCGACAACACCCGGGCGCTGCAATTGGGCGAGTCCACCGGCTATGGCCCGCGCACCCTGGCGCCGCTTCTGGAGGTATTGCGCGAACAGGTGAGCGACCCGGGCCAGCGGCAGTTGCTCGAAGCGCTGGCGCAGTGGCGCGGCGACTATTCGCTGCCGTCCGTGAGCGCCACCCTGTTCAACCAGTTGGCGTATGACCTGACCCGTGCCGCCATGCACGATGAGCTCGGCGACAGCCTGTTCGACGCGCTGCTGGCGACCCGTGCGCTGGACAGTGCATTGCCGCGCCTGATGGCCGATGCCGACTCGCCCTGGTGGGACGACCGTGGCACGCCACAGCGAGAGGGTCGGACCCAGATCGTTGCCCGGGCCTGGGCCGCCAGCATTGCGCACCTGACCGCCACCTTCGGCCCGGACCCGACGCTGTGGCAGTGGGGCAAGGCGCACACCCTGACCCAGGGCCACCCGCTGGGTAGCCAGCGGTGGCTGGCGCCGCTGTTCAATGTCGGGCCGTTCCCGGCGCCTGGTGGTCATGAAGTGCCCAATAACCTGTCCAGCGACCTGGGCCCGGCGCCGTGGCCCGTCACCTATGGGCCGTCGACACGGCGCATCATCGACTTCGCCGACCCCACGCATGCGCTTACGATCAATCCGGTCGGGCAGAGCGGTGTGCTGTTCGACAGGCACTATGCTGATCAGGCCGAGGCGTATGTGCAAGGTCGATATGTGCGCTTGGGCGAGCAGGCCGTGCACGACAAGGTGCTGCGCCTGGAGCCGGCTGCCGGGCAGTGATCACCGCGCCCGTGCCTGAACGCACAGGGCCGCATGGCGGCCCTGGCGGGTTTGACGAGGAATCACGCCGAATGGGCTGAAGGCCTGCGTGCTTGCGGTTGCTTCCACGAACTGGCGGCGCTTTCTTCCAGTGCTTCCTGAATGGCCTTCTTGCGCCGCTCTTCGGCCCGGCGGCTGAAATACCAGACCAGGAAGGTCACCAGCGAAACCGCCAGCAGGATCAGGCTGGCCACGGCATTGATCTCCGGCTTCACGCCCAGGCGCACCGCCGAGAACACTTCCATGGGCAATGTGGTCGACCCTGGGCCGGACACGAAGCTGGCCAGCACCAGGTCGTCCAGCGACAGTGCGAACGACATCATGCCGCCCGCTGCCAGCGAGGGCGCGATCATCGGGATGGTGATCAGGAAAAACACCTTCCAGGGCCGTGCACCGAGGTCCATGGCGGCTTCCTCGATGGACAGGTCCAGCTCGCGCAAGCGCGCCGACACCACCACCGCCACATAGGCCGCGCAGAACGTGGTGTGCGCGATCCAGATGGTGGCCACCCCGCGCTCCTGTGGCCAGCCGATCAACTGCGCCATGGCCACGAACAGCAGCAACAGCGAAAGACCGGTGATGACCTCCGGCATGACCAGCGGCGCCGTCACCAGGCCGCCGAACAGGGCGCGACCCCGGAAGCGGGCGATGCGGGTCAGCACGAAGGCGGCCATGGTGCCCAGGGCAACCGCCGCCACCGCCGTGTAGCAGGCGATCTCCAGCGAGCGGCCCACGGCGCTCATCAATTGCGTATTGTCGAGCAGGCCGACATACCACTTCACCGACCAGCCGCCCCACACCGTCACCAGCTTGGAGGCGTTGAAGGAGTAGATGACCAGAATCACCATCGGCGCGTAGATGAACACCAGGCCGACAATCAGCATTAGGTTGGAAAAGCCGAAGCGTTTCATACACGGCCCTCCATTTCCTTGGTCTGGCTACGGTTGAACAGCACGATCGGAATGATCAGGATCGCCAGCATCACCACCGCCAGCGCCGATGCCACCGGCCAGTCGCGGTTGTTGAAGAACTCCTGCCACAGCACTTTACCGATCATCAGGGTCTCCGGTCCGCCCAGCAGTTCAGGGATCACGAACTCACCGACCACTGGAATGAACACCAGCATGCAGCCGGCGATGATGCCGTTCTTGGACAGCGGCACGGTGATTTTCCAGAAGCTGTTGAATGTGCTCGAACCCAGGTCCGAGGCCGCTTCGAGCAGGCTCTGGTCATGCTTCACCAGGTTGGCGTACAGCGGCAGGATCATGAACGGCAGGTACGAATAGACCACGCCGATATACACCGCCAGGTTGGTGTTGAGGATCTGCAGCGGCTGGTCGATCAGCCCGAGCCACATCAGGAAGGCATTGAGCAGGCCGTTGTTGCTCAGAATGCCCATCCAGGCATACACGCGGATCAGGATGGCCGTCCAGGTCGGCATCATGATCAACAGCAGCAACACCGTTTGCAGTTCCTTGCGCGCCGTGGAAATGGCATACGCCATCGGGTAGCCGATCAGCAGGCACAGCACGGTGCTGAAAAAGGCCATCTTCAGCGAGCCGAGGTACGCCGAGATGTACAGGTCATCGCCGGCCAGTAGCGAATAGTTGGCGAAATTCAGGATCAGCTGGAATTTTTCCTCGGCGTAGGACCAGATCTCGGTGTACGGCGGGATGGCCACATCGGCTTCGGCGAAGCTGATCTTCAGAACGATGAAGAACGGCAGCATGAAGAACAGGAACAGCCACAGGAAAGGAATGCCGATGACCACCTGCTTGCCATCGGGCACCAGTTTTTTGCAGGCGCGCTTGAGTTTGCGGAAGGTCATGAGCGCAGTACCACGCCGCTGTCGTCTTCCCACCACACGTACACCTGGTCATCCCAGGTCGGTCGCGCGCCGCGGCGCTCGGCGTTGGCCACGAACGACTGGACGATCTTGCCACCCGGCAACTCGACATAGAACACCGAATGACCGCCCAGGTAGGCGATGTCGTGCACCTTGCCGCGCGACCAGTTGTACTGGCTGTCGGGCTGCTCGGTGGTCACCAGCAGTTTCTCCGGGCGAATGGCGTAGGTGACGTTCTTGTCCTCGGCGGCGGTGCTGACCCCGTGGCCGACGTAGATGCTGCGCTCCAATTCGTTGCTGCTGATCAGTGCGTAGCCTTCCATGTCCTCGACCACCTGGCCGTCGAACAGATTGACGTTGCCGATGAACTCGCACACCAGTCGGCTGGTGGGCGTTTCATAGATGTCCACCGGGCTGCCGATCTGTGCGATCCAGCCCAGGTGCATGATGGCGATGCGCTGAGCCATGGTCATGGCTTCTTCCTGGTCGTGTGTCACCATCACGCAGGTCACGCCCACGCGTTCGATGATCTCCACCAGTTCCAGCTGCATCTGCGAGCGCAGCTTCTTGTCCAGCGCGCCCATCGGCTCGTCGAGCAGCAACAGCTTGGGGCGCTTGGCCAGTGAGCGGGCCAGGGCCACGCGCTGGCGCTGGCCGCCGGAAAGCTGGTGCGGTTTGCGCCGCGCGTACTGGCTCATGCGCACCAGCTTGAGCATCTCGGCCACGCGGGCGTCGACTTCCGCTGCCGGGATCTTGTCCTGCTTGAGCCCGAAGGCGATGTTCTGCTCCACCGTCATGTGGGGAAACAGCGCGTAGGACTGGAACATCATATTGATCGGACGTTCGTACGGCGGCATGTCGGTGATGTCGACGCCATCCAGGTAGATCCGCCCTTCGGTAGGCCGCTCGAAGCCGGCCAGCATGCGCAGCAAGGTCGACTTGCCGGAGCCGGAGCCACCCAGCAAGGCGAATATCTCACCCTTGTTGATTTCCAGAGACACATCATCGACGGCGATCGTTTCGTCGAACTTTTTCGTCACCTTCTCGATTTTCACCAGCACCTGTTTGGGCTGCTGGCTACCTTCGATGGCTTTTTTGTAGGCGCTGGAGGCAACTGCCATTCACGAAACTCCCAAAAAGTGCGGGCCTGCCGATGCTGGCAGCCCCGAGAATAGTTACTTGCCCGTCTTGACCTTGGTCCACGAGCGCGTCATCAGCCGTTGGACCGTCGGCGGCAGCTCGGTGTTGACATAGAGTTTGGCCAGCACCTCTGGCGACGGGTACACGGCAGGGTCATTGAGCACGGACTGCTCCATGAATTCGCCGGCCTTGGTATTGGGGTTGGCGTAGCCGACGCTGTCACTGACCTGGGCGATGACCTTGGGGTCCAGCAGGTAGTTGATGAACGCGTGGGCTTCTTTCAGGTTGGAGGCGTCTGCCGGCACGGCAAGCATATCGAACCACAGGTTGCCGCCTTCCTTGGGCACCACGTAGGCCAGTTTCACGCCTTTGCCGGCTTCCTTGGCGCTGGCCTTGGCCTGGAAGATGTCGCCCGAGAAACCGGCGGCCACGCAGATGTTGCCGTTGGCCAGGTCAGTGATGTATTTCGAAGAATGGAAATAGGTCACGTAGGGGCGCACGGCCAGCAGCTTGGCCTCGGCTTTCTTGTAGTCGGCGGCTTTCTGAGTGTTCGGGTCCAGGCCCATGTAGTTGAGCACGGCAGGGATCATTTCATCCGCCGAGTCGAGAAAGGCTACGCCGCACTTGGACAGCTTCTTGATGTTTTCCGGCTCGAACAGCATCGCCCACGAATCGATCTTGTCGACGCCCAGCGCGGCCTTCACCTTGTCCACGTTGTAGCCGATGCCGTTGGTGCCCCACAGATAAGGCACGGCGTACTGGTTGCCGGGGTCGTTGGCTTCCAGGCGCTTGAGCAGGGTCGGGTCGAGGTTCTGCCAGTTGGGCAACTGGCTGCGATCGAGCTTCTGGAACACGCCGGCCTTGATCTGCTTGGCCAGGAAGTGACTCGACGGCACCACCACGTCATAGCCGGTGCGCCCGGCCAGCAACTTGCCTTCCAGCGTTTCGTTGGAGTCGAACACGTCGTAGACAGGCTTGATGCCGGTGGCTTTTTCGAAATCGACGAGCGTGGTCTCGCCGATGTAGTCGGACCAGTTATAAATATTGACGGTGCCTGCCGCTTGCACGGTCAGCGTCAACGATAGCCCTGCGGCCACCAGCAGGGTCTTGCGAAACAAAGAAGTAGGCACGTGGAAAGGTCCTCTCTATGGGGTCTTTTCAGACAATTTTGTCCTGCCGTTTGCCCAGCCGGGCACGCAACTTACCTTCGATAAACCTATCCCGCAAAAAAACTTTACCGGCCTGCGTTTTCCGGCGCCTGCGGGGCGCCGGAAAGTGCAGGGGGATTACTTGCCGGATTTAATCTTCGTCCAGCTGCGCGTCATGATCCGCTGCGTGGCTGCAGGCAGGTCGGCGATCGCGTAGAGCTTGGCCTGGACGTCTGCCGAAGGGTAGATACCCGGGTCGCCCTTGATCTCATCATCCACGAACTGGGTGGCTGCCGCGTTACCGTTGGGGAACTGCACGGTGTTGGTGATTTCGGCCATGACTTCCGGTTTCATCAGGAAGGTCATGAACTTGTAGGCACCCTCGACGTTTTCGGCGTCCTTGGGAATGGCAACCATGTCGTAGAAGCTGCCAGCGCCTTCCTTGGGAATGTTGTAACTGACCTTGACCTTGTCACCCGCTTCTTCGGCACGCGACTTGGCCTGGTAGATGTCACCCGAATAGCCTACCGCTACACAGATGTTGCCGTTGGCCAGGTCGGAGATGTATTTGGACGAGTGGAAGTAACCGATCGAGGGGCGAATCTTGAGAAACAGGGCTTCCGCTTCAGCCAGCTGTTTCTTGTCTTGCGAGTCGGTCGGGTAGCCCAGGTAGTGCAGGGCGATAGGCAGCATTTCGGTCGGCGAGTCGAGGAAGCTGATGCCACAGGATTTCAGCTTGGCCGCGTTTTCCGGTTTGAACAGCAGGTCCCAGGAGTTGGTGGGTGCGTCGGCGCCCAGGGCCGCCTTGACCTTCTGCGCGTTGAAGCCGATACCGATCGAGCCCCACATGTACGGGAACGCGTGCTTGTTGCCCGGGTCGCTGACCGACACGGCCTTGAGCAGCGATTCGTTGAGGTTCTTCCAGTTCGGCAACTTGGAGCGGTCCAGTTCCTGGTAGACGCCCGCCTTGATCTGCTTGGCCAGGAAGTTGTTGGACGGCACCACGATGTCGTACCCGGACTTGCCGGCGAGCAGTTTCGCTTCCAGGGTTTCGTTGCTGTCGAACACGTCGTAGACGACTTTGATTCCCGACTCTGCCTCGAACTTTTTCACGGTGTCCGGTGCGATGTAATCGGACCAGTTGTACACGTGCAGCACCTTGTCATCAGCCTGAACAACAGTCGCCATTGCGCTCATCAAGGACAGCGCGAGGAGGGTCTTGCCAACTTTCATCATACGAAATGCTCCCAATTTTTCTTGAACTGCGTGTTCAGCCTTTCTCACCGGATCGCTGCCACTTGCATAGTCTGGCAAGGACCCGGTGATGGTTTCAACTAAAGTGCACGGGTGCCGGTGTCGAGCTGGCCCTGGACGGCGGCCAGGGTCAGGTCCAGGCATCGACGCGCTTTTTCGATCAATTCATCGATCTCGGCAAAGCTGATCACCAGCGATGGCGCGAGAATCATCGTGTCGCCGACCGCACGCATGATCAGGCCATTGTCGAAACAGAATTGCCGGCAGATCATGCCTACGCCCAGGTCGGTGTAACGCGCACGGCTGGCTTTGTCGCGCACCAGTTCGATGGCGCCCAGCAGGCCCAGGCCGCGCACTTCGCCCACCAGAGGATGGTCGCTGAGCTCGCGCAAACGTTTCTGCAAATAGGGTGCCGTTTCGCTTTTGACCCGCTCGATGATGCGCTCGTCACGCAGGATGCGAATGTTGGCGAGGCCCACGGCAGCGGCCACCGGATGGCCCGAATAGGTAAAGCCGTGGTTGAAATCCCCGCCCTGTTTCAGCACCTCGACGAGGGTGTCACGCACGATCACGCCGCCCATGGGCACGTAGCCTGAGGTCAGGCCCTTGGCGATGGTCATCAGGTCCGGACGCAGGCCGTAATAGTCGCTGCCGAACCATTCGCCGGTGCGCCCGAAACCGCAAATCACTTCGTCGGCGACGAACAGGATGTCGTACTTGGCCAGGATTTCCTTGACCCGCGGCCAGTAACTGGCCGGTGGAATGATCACCCCGCCGGCGCCCTGGATCGGTTCGGCAATGAAGGCGGCCACTTTGTCGACGCCCACCTCGAGGATTTTCTTCTCGAGTTCATCGGCGGCCCAGACGCCGAAGGCCTCTTCGGTCATGTCGCCGCCTTCACCGAACCAGTAAGGCTGAGCGATGTGCACGATGCCGGGAATCGGCAGGTCGCCCTGCTCGTGCATGCCCACCATGCCGCCCAGGCTGGCGCCCGCCACGGTCGAGCCGTGGTAGCCGTTGATGCGGCTGATGATCACCTTTTTCTCGGGCTGGCCCTTGAGCGCCCAGTAGTGGCGAACCATGCGCAGCACGGTGTCGTTACCCTCCGAGCCCGAACCGGTGAAGAACACGTGGTTCATGCCGTCGGGCGCCAGTTGCGCGATGCTTTCGGCCAGCTCCAGGGCGGGCGGATGCGCGGTCTGGAAGAACAGGTTGTAGTAGGGCAGTTCGCGCATTTGCCGGCTGGCGGCCTCGACCAGTTCTTCACGGCCGTAACCCACGGCCACGCACCACAGCCCGGCCATGCCGTCGAGGATCTTGTTGCCTTCGCTGTCCCACAGGTGCACGCCCTGGGCCTTGGTGATGATGCGCGGGCCTTTTTCCTTCAACTGCTTGTAGTCGCTGAAAGGCGCCAGGTGGTGATCGCCGCTCAGCGCCTGCCATTGGGCGGTTTGCGGATTGTTGTGACTCATTGGAACCTCCTTTGTCACACGGCGAACAGCAGGAACTCGCGTTCCCAGGAGCTGATCACGCGCTTGAAATTTTCATGCTCGGCGCGCTTGACGGCGACATAGCCCATCACGAATTTACGGCCCAGGTACTTCTCCACCGTCTGGCATTTTTCCATGCGCTCCAGTGCATCCTCGATGGTCAGCGGCAGGCGCAGGTTGCGCCGTTCATAACCACGGCCCTGCACCGGTGCACTGGGGTTGATGCCCTCGACCATGCCGATGTAACCGCACAGCAGGCTGGCGGCGATCGCCAGGTACGGGTTGGCGTCGGCGCCCGGCAGGCGGTTTTCCACTCGCCGGTTCTGCGGGCTGGCGTCCGGCACGCGCAGGCCGACGGTGCGGTTTTCCTCGCCCCATTCGACGTTGACCGGTGCCGAGGTGTCCGGCAGGAAGCGGCGGAACGAGTTGACGTTGGGCGCGAACAACGGCAACAGCTCGGGGATGTATTTCTGCAAGCCGCCCACGTGATGCAGGAACAGCTGGCTCATGGTGCCGTCTTCGCTGGAGAAGATGTTCTTGCCGGTGTGCAGGTCGACGATGCTCTGGTGCAGGTGCATGGCGCTGCCCGGCTCACCGGTCATGGGCTTGGCCATGAACGTGGCGGCCACATTGTGCTTGAGCGCGGCCTCGCGCATGGTGCGCTTGAACACCAGGATCTGGTCGGCCAGGTGCAGGGCATTGCCATGACGGAAGTTGATTTCCATCTGCGCGGTGCCGTCTTCATGGATCAGCGTGTCGAGGTCCAGGTTCTGGGCTTCGCACCAGTCGTAGACATCTTCGAACAGCGGGTCGAATTCGTTGGCGGCTTCGATGGAGAAGGACTGGCGACCGGTTTCCGGGCGGCCCGAGCGCCCGATCGGCGGTTGCAGCGGGAAGTCCGGGTCCTCGCAGCGCTTGGTCAGGTAGAACTCCATTTCCGGGGCGACGATCGGCTGCCAGCCGCGGTCGGCATAGAGCTTGAGCACTTTCTTGAGGACGTTGCGCGGCGACAGCTCGATCGGGTTGCCTTGCTTGTCGTACGTGTCGTGGATGACCTGCGCCGTCGGCTCGATGGCCCAGGGTACGAGAAACACCGCGTTCTCGTCGGGGCGGCAGATCATGTCGATGTCCGCCGGGTCGAGCAACTCGTAGTAGATTTCATCTTCCACGTAGTCGCCCGTAACCGTTTGCAACAAAACGCTCTCCGGAAGGCGCATGCCCTTCTCGGCGATGAATTTGTTGGTCGGCGAAATCTTGCCGCGGGTGATGCCGGTCAGGTCGCCAATCAGGCATTCGACTTCGGTAATCTTGTGATCTTTCAACCAATCGGTGAGCTGGTCGAGGCTGGTACTCATAAATACCTCAGGGGGCAAGTAACCTGTCTCGCGGGGGAGTCAGGCGCTTTTTGACGCATCGGCGTCGTTTTGTGTCGCGGGTTGCACGTGGGGCCTGCGCTGGGCACAGACACCCCACGATAGTCTGGATCGGGCTACGCCCGCCACCTTCACATTCAGGCTCGATCAGGTTGCACAACGCCTGCCACCTCGCGGCATGGGGAAAGCCTGCCAGGCGCGCAACGGCTTGCGCTGCGATTGCCGATGCACCCGCTGTGGCCGGATAGTGTTAGGGTTGGGGGGTGGCATGGGCAAACCGGGGCATCATCGACCGGCCTGTCAAATATTCTGGTCATGGCGCTTTGCATGATAGGTCCGTGTGCTTTCAGCCAGCCTGGGTCGAGGCGCCTGGAATGACTGATGCAACTATTATTGTAGGGAGCTGCGACCGAGCTTAGCCCCGTTGGTTTTTTTCCACAATATGCGCGCTCGCGGCGTCGACATCGGCAGCTCATCAAGGAGGCACGCCCCGCACCCAGGTGGATGTATCGCCCTAAAATGCAGCGAAAAAGGCTTTTCAGCGCCCTTTCAGGGCAAAACCGGGCTTGCTTGACTTCGGTTTGGCTTTCCGATTGACTGAAATCACAGTAGCCCAATGATTGATATTTTTAACAACAAAGGTGTTGCATCATGTCGGTACCCCCGCGTGCCGTTCAGCTTAACGAAGCGAACGCATTCCTTAAGGAACATCCTGAGGTTCTGTACGTTGACCTTCTGATTGCAGATATGAATGGCGTCGTTCGTGGCAAACGCATCGAACGCACCAGCCTCCATAAGGTTTACGAGAAAGGCATCAACCTGCCTGCCTCCCTGTTTGCCCTCGATATCAATGGTTCCACCGTGGAAAGTACCGGCCTTGGGCTGGACATCGGTGACGCCGATCGAATCTGCTATCCCATTCCCGATACCCTGTGCAACGAGCCCTGGCAGAAGCGCCCGACCGCGCAGTTGCTGATGACCATGCATGAGCTGGAAGGCACGCCGTTCTTCGCCGACCCGCGTGAAGTGCTGCGTCAGGTGGTGAGCAAGTTCGACGACATGGGCCTGACCATCTGCGCCGCGTTCGAGCTCGAGTTCTACCTGATCGACCAGGAGAACGTGAACGGTCGGCCACAGCCGCCGCGCTCGCCGATTTCCGGCAAGCGTCCGCATTCCACCCAGGTGTACCTGATCGACGACCTCGACGAATACGTCGATTGCCTTCAGGACATTCTGGAAGGGGCCAAGGAGCAGGGTATCCCTGCCGACGCCATCGTCAAGGAAAGCGCCCCGGCACAGTTCGAAGTGAACCTGCACCATGTCGCCGACCCGATGAAGGCCTGTGACTATGCGGTGCTGCTCAAGCGCCTGATCAAGAACATCGCCTACGACCATGAGATGGACACCACCTTCATGGCCAAGCCTTATCCAGGCCAGGCGGGCAATGGCTTGCACGTGCACATTTCGATCCTCGATCGCGATGGCAAGAACATCTTCACCAGCGAGGATCCCCAGCAGAACGCCGCATTGCGCCATGCAATCGGCGGTGTGCTGGAGACCCTGCCCGCCTCGATGGCGTTCCTGTGTCCCAACGTCAACTCGTACCGCCGCTTCGGTGCCCAGTTCTACGTGCCGAACTCGCCGTGCTGGGGGCTGGACAACCGCACCGTGGCCCTGCGCGTACCGACCGGCACGCCGGATGCGGTGCGCATCGAGCACCGGGTCGCAGGCGCCGACGCCAACCCGTATCTGCTGATGGCGGCGGTGCTGGCCGGTGTGCATCATGGCCTGACCAATCAGGTGGAGCCGAACGAGCCGGTCGAAGGCAACTCCTACGAGCAGAACGAGCAGAGCCTGCCCAACAACTTGCGCGACGCGTTGCGCGAGCTGGACGACAGTGAAGTGATGGCGCGTTATATCGACCCTAAATACATCGATATTTTCGTGGCCTGCAAGGAAAGCGAGCTGGAAGAGTTCGAACACTCGATCTCCGACCTCGAATACAACTGGTACTTGCATACCGTTTGACCGCAGTACGGCGGGCCGTCGCTGAAACGACGGCCCGCAAGGCCCTGAACGCCAGGGTGTGCAGGTACAATGCCTGCGCATCGTTCAGGAGCCCGTCATGCCGCCAGCCGCTACCCCTCGCAAACCCCGCGCCCGCAGTCAGGCGCGAATCGACTCGATACTCGAAGCCGCCCGCGCGTTGCTCGCCGGTGAGGGTGTGGAGGGCGTGTCGATCTACAGCGTGGCGCAGAAGGCGGGCATACCGCCCTCGTCGGTCTATCACTTCTTCGCCAGCGTGCCCTTGCTGTTGCAAGCCCTCACGGCCGATGTGCATGCGGCGTTTCGGGCCTGCCTGACCAAGCCCCTGGACGCTGACCGGATAGTGCATTGGAGCGATCTCTCGCGGGTGGTCGAACAGCGCATGCTGGCGGTCTACGAGCAGGACGCGGCCGCTCGCCAACTGATCCTTACGCAACACGGTCTCAGCGAAGTCACTCAGGCGGACCGGCGTCACGATGTCGAGCTGGGTGCCTTGGTGCGCCAGGTGTTCGCGCAGCACTTCGAACTGCCCTGCCTGCCGGACGAGGTCGACGTGTTCGCCTTGGCCATGGAGCTGGGCGACCGGGTCTACGCCCGCTCTATCCACCAGCATGGGGTCATCACGCCGCGCATGGCCGAGGAAGGCATGCGCGTGTTCGACGCTTACCTGGGCCTGTACCTGCCGCGTTATCTGCCGCGGCGGCCCTCAGTCGAGGATCAGGTGCGGGACGAACCGGCTTGAGTCCTTGGTGATCAGGCTGTCGTCCTCGCGGATGCCAATGCCTGCCGCCCGGTCGCCGATCACCCAGGAGCCCACCAGCGTGAAGCTGTCGCCGAACCTGGGCAGTGGCGCGAATGCCTGCAGGATGTAGGGAGCATCGGTGTAGGGACCGTCGACCTTGATCACATGATCCTGCGCGGTGCGCACTTCGACATTGGCCCCTTCGCGGGAGAAATAGGGTTTGCGTACCCAGCCCTTCGGCACCGCCCTGTCGGGCGCTTCGTCCAGATGCGCCGCCAGCAGGTTGGGATGGCCCTGATGGCGCTCCCATAACAGTGGCAGGATGCCTTTGTTGGACAGGATCGCCTTCCAGGGTGGCTCGAAGAACTGCGTATCGCTGGCGGCGATGGCCGTGCCGAACGGTTCGTGAAAGATGAACTCCCACGCATGCAGCTTGAACAGGTGCGGGATCCAGCGATCCTGCAGGTCGACGAAGCGACCCTCCAGCAGGCCGATGTCTTCCAGGTCGATATGGCGCGATTCGATGCCGACCTTGTCGGCGACCAGGCGCAGGTAATCGGTGGTCGCCTTGTCCTCGACCGAGTCTTTCATGGAGGCGAAATAGAACGGCTTGTCGATCTTCAGTTGCGCGAAGGCCTCGTGCAGGCGGGTGTCGATGCTGTTGAACTGGTCGGCATGCGCCGGAACCAGGCCGCGCTCGATGCACTGCTCCAGCCAGCCCCATTGAAAGGCCGCAGCCTCGTACAGGCTGGTCGGGGTGTCGTAGTTGAGCTCCAGCAGTTTCGCCGGCCCGCTGCCATCGTAGGAAAAGTCCATGCGACCGTACAGGTGCGGGTGGCCCTCCCGCCAGGAGGTGCGCACCAGGTCATGATAGGCGGCAGGAATGCTCAGCCGATCCAGCAGCGCTTCGCTGTCGACCACCTCGTCCACCAGCGCCATGCACATCTCGTGCAGCTCGGTGGTGGGGTCCTCCAGGTCCTGCTCGATCTGCGCCAGGGTGAACTGGTAGTACGCGCGCTCGTCCCAATAGCGTTCGCCATCGATGGTGTGAAACAGGAAGCCAAGGCGCTCGGCGGTCTGCTTCCAGTCGGTACGCTCGGCAATGGCGATTCTTTTCATCTGGGTTATCCGCCGAAGCTGCCGCGCGAGCTGCTGCCACCCCAACCGCTGCGGGCACTGGCCTTGCTGCCAAAGCCGCCCCGCGAGGTGCTGGACGAGACCGAGATCGGCTTGGGTGCGACGGCCGCGGCACCGCGGGTGTAGCCCTGGCCATACTGGCTTTGCCGCGAGCGGCCGAAGGTCGCGCCGTTGTCGATGCGCTGACCCAGGGTCGAGGTGCCGAAGCCGCCACGCCCGTCGCGGTAGTTGTAGACCGGCGAAGAAAAGAACCCCCCGCGATTGCTGCTCAGCATGTTGCCGATCAACAGGCCGGTCAGCAGGCTGCCGGTGCTGAAGCCGCCCCCGGAATTGCCCGAGGCGCCGGCTTCGGCCTTGGCGGCGTCGACTTGCGATTGCGTGACCTCGCCGCTGGCGGCCAGTTGGAAGCCGCTCAGGGGCGGGGAGAACTTGCCGCTGGAGTCCGCCTGGCAGTAGTTCTCGACGAAGTCGGCATCGCAGTCGGCCTGGTTGTCGTACACCGGTGCCTGGCGGCGGTGCTCGGCCATGGCGGTGATGTAGGCGTCGGAGCAGATGTCGACCGGAAACTTCTGCGCCGTGCATTCCTGCACCGACTTGAACGTGAACTGCTGGTTGAGCGAGTAGGTCTTTTCCGGCGCCCCGCAACCGCTGACGGCGATCGCCACCGAGGCAGCGAGGGAAAGCTGGACGTACTGACTGCGTTTCATGCCGTGCTCCTGCTCAGTTGGTCGAAGGGGTCATGCAGGCGGCATTGAGCATGCCGACACTGATCGCGACGGCCGCTACATACAGGCCGGTGGCGATTTCGCCTCTGTTGATGCGCTCCGACACATTCCTGATCACCAGGGTAGTGAAGAAGAAGCCCAGCAGCTGCACGATGCCGGCAATCACGGCCCAGACCACGAAGTCCAGCAGGCTGACCGAATAGGCGATCACGTTACTGGCCGGGATCGCGAAGCCGATGATCGCGCCGGCCAGGGCAATGGCCGCCGCCACGTTGTTGTCGCGGATCAGTACGAATTCCTTGTGCGGGGTCAGGCGCGTGTAGATGAACTGGAACAACCCCAGGAATACCGCAGCGCCGAACATGTAGAGCAGGAAACCGAGGACGGCCGTCTGGTTCAACGAGATGGAAAGTGCTTCGAGCATGGCGGTGTCCTATGGATTCAGATGATCTGCAGATCGGTTGCGTAGAGCGAGATGCCGAGCGAAGTGCTGAGGCTGACGCCGCCTTCCTCGTCTTCTTCGACGGAAAACAGCAGGAATTCCCGGCGGTCGGTGAGACCGGTGTCGCGTGCATAGAGCATGGCGCGGTGTTCCACCGTGTAGCTGGACTCGGGGCTGGTGACCCGTTCGAACAGGCCGACCAGTTCAGTCTGACCGTCTTCGGTGCCCCATTCGCGGTGATAGTGCACGCCATTGTGCGTGTAGGTCGGCAGGCCGATCGGGCTGTCCGGCCCGGCCAGGCGACGCAGCTCGGCTTCGCTGGAAATGGCTACGTAGTCCAGGTAATTGAACAGGATCACCGACTCGATCTGCCCGGCCAGGTCACCACTGGTGTGGACCTGCAGCCAGAGGTCATCCTGGTCCATGTAGTAGCGCGACAGCCAGGCGCTGTGGCCCAGGTCTATCTCACCGCTGCTCCAGATGCGCTGGGCCTCGGGAATGCCCACCGAGGTGCTGTCGTCGAGCAGCAGGCGCAGGCTGGGGTCGAACGTGATGCCTTTGCCGCGGGCCAGGCCCAGGGCGCCTTCGGTCACCGGCCGGGGCTTGGCGGCAGGGGCCTGGAGCCCCATGAACTGCTTGAGCCATCCCATTATCGAAACTCCTTGTGCAACGTGTCGCGCGCGGGCGCGGCCAGTAATATTTTCGCGGTGATGAAGCCGGCCACTGCGCCGGCGATGTGCGATTCGAACGACACACCGTAGCGCGGCAGGAAGCCCCAGACCATACCACTGTACAAAACCAGTGCGGCAATCGCCGTGATCAGGTTGCTCCAACTGTGCTGCAGCCAGGCCCGGGTGAGTATGAAGACCCACAGGCCGAACACCCACCCGCTGGCCCCCACGTGCAGATTGCCGCGCCCGAACAGCCAGACCAGGCTGCCGCCGATCAGGACGATCAGCGCGCTGGCCGTCAGGTACCGGCGTACGCCCTGGGAGGCGACCATGGCGCTGAGAATGACGAAGGGCAGCAGGTTACCCGTCAAGTGCAGCCAGGAGCCATGCAGGAACGGCGCGGTGAGGATACCCAGCGCGCCGTGCCAGGTTCGCGGCAGCAGGCCGAAACCGTTGAGGCTGTAGCCGCTCAAGGCGTTGAACACCTGGACCGCCGCCATGAGGGCAGCGATCCAGGCGATGGCCTTGAGGTTACGCGTGGCGATCAAGCTTGCGTGGACTTCTGGCGCAGGCGCTCGAGAATGGCATCGGCGCTGCCCTCGTTGGGCACGATACCGGCTTCCTTCAGCTTGCGTTCCAGGTCATTGCCGGTCGAGGCCTCGACCAGTTGGTCCTGGGCCTCGAACTCGGCGGCGCGCTGTTCCTGCTTGGCCTGCAGGCGGTTCAGCGTGCCCACGGCGGTCTCCAGTTTGCCGTTGGCACCGCCGCTGGCGATGGAGGCGCTGACCTGGGCTTTTTGTACGCTTTCGCGCGCCTTGGCCACGTCGACCTGCTGGCGCAGGCTCTTGATGCGGGCTTCGGCCTTGGTGATGTCCTTGCGCATTTTCTCGACATAGCCGCCGAACTCGGCAGCCTGCTTGCTCTCGACGTCGCGCTCGTTGATCTGCACGGCGATCGCTTCGGCGACTTCATGGGCCAGGTCGTTGCGCTCGGCCTTCATGGCCGCCACGGCTTTGCTTTCCAGGTCGCCGATGCGCGCGTCGTACTGGGTGACGCGGTCATTGGCCAGCTTGTGCTTGGCCATGATGCTGACCAGCTCGCGCTTGGCATTGGCCAGGGCGGTGTCCGCGTCGCGGATTTCCTGGTCGAGGATGCGCAGGGCCTGATGGTCGACGACGGACTCGCCGACCTCGTTGGCGCCGCCACGCAGTGCCGTGAACAACTTGTTCCAGATCGATTGCGATTGCATGTGAATCTCCTGAAGGGCGGGGCCGCTTATTTGAAAAAGGGATCGAAGGCTTCGGCGGCACGCTGGACGTTGTCGACCAGGGTCGAGATTTCGGTCGTGACGTTGCTCAGCGTGGAAGTGGCGCTCAGCGCACCGAACATGTTGTAGACCGTCTGCCCGTTGGGCATCGATTCGATGCCGATGGAAGACAGCGGGAACAGCTCGCGACTGCGCAGGACCGCCTCGTTGAATTTCACGACATCCGTGATGGAGTCCGCGTCCACCAGCACGGTGTCGACGATGATCTGATCGCCCACCACCGCGATGTGGATCGGCAGGTTGCCGTATTCGGTCATTTCCAGTCGGATCGTCTGCTCCGAGCCCTGGGTCAGGGTCAGGATCGTCTCGCCGCGGGTCACTTCGTCGGTGGCCTGAAGCGCGCCGTACAGGCGGTCGAGAGTCCAGTGTTCAGCCGTGCTCATGTATTCCTCCAACTTCAATGGGCCGGCCTGGAAGGGCTGGCGTAGTTGTTTTTCGATGCGCTTGAGCGTTTCCCGGTGCTCGGGGAGTACCCACGCCTCGTGTTTCACATACCCGGCCTCTGCCAGCCCGGCGCGCATTTTCTTCATGTAGAAGCCTGAAGAACGCTTGGCCGGAGGCGTTTGCGTAACGGGCGATGTTGCCACCGGCGCAGGAGAATGGCTGCCGGACGTTTCTGATTTACCTGAGGGCATAAGCTGATCTCATCTCACATGTGATGGAGCTTATACCTGTTCGAAAAATGCGCAATGTCTCACATGTGATAATTTATTGCCGGTTTCCGCAGGCGTAAAAAAGCCCCGGGCAACGAAGTCGCCCGAGGCTGGAGCGGTATCACGCCTTACAGCTTGGCGATGGACACTTCAGTGGATTTCACAAAGGCGATCACTTCGCTGCCGATCACCAGTTCCAGCTCGCGGACCGAACGCGTGGTGATCACCGACGTCACGATGCCGGAAGCGGTCTGTACGTCGATTTCCGACAACACCGGGCCTTCGATGATTTCCTTCACGGTGCCTTTGAACTGGTTGCGGACGTTGATTGCTTTGATGCTCATAGGGAGGTTCCTGATGGAGTGGTGTTCAACGGGCCCAACGCAGTTGCGTCGGCAGTGGAGAGGTGGGTTCGGGTTCCGGTGGCTGGCCGGGCAGGGCGAGCACCCGGTTGAGCACTTCGGCTTCCAGGGCCGCCAGGCGGTGTGAGCCACGCGGGCGTGGCCGCGGCAGATCGACGGCCAGGTCCAGGCCGACTTCACCGTCTTCGATGAGAATGACGCGGTCGGCGATGGCCACCGCTTCGCTGACGTCATGGGTCACCAGCAGCACGGTGAAGCCGTGTTTCTGCCAGAGGCTTTCGATCAACTGCTGCATTTCGATGCGGGTCAGGGCGTCCAGCGCCCCCAGCGGTTCGTCGAGCAACAGCAGGCGCGGCTTGTGAATCAGCGCGCGGGCCAGGGCCACGCGTTGTTTCTGCCCGCCCGACAGTGCCGCGGGCCACTCATTGGCGCGCTCGGCCAGGCCGACCGCCTCGAGTGCCTGCAAGGCCTGCGGGCGCCAATCGCCGCCGAGGCCCAGGCCCACGTTGTCGATGACCTTTTTCCAGGGCAGCAGGCGCGCCTCCTGGAACATCAGCCGAGTATCGTCGCGGGCCTCGCTGAGGTCGGCGGAGCCCGCCAGCAATTTACCTTCCGTGGGTTGGTCGAGGCCTGCGAGCAAGCGCAGCAGGGTGCTCTTGCCGCAACCACTACGGCCGACGATGGCCACGAATTGACCGGCCGGAATGTGCAGGTCGATGTCGCGCAACACCTGGCGCTCGCCGAAGGACTTGCGCAGGCGCTTGACCGCCAGCGGGATGCCGCGCAGCAGGTGGGGCGGCTGGGGTTTGAAGACGGTCATGCCGCACCTCCCTTGGTCACTTGATAAGCGGGGTGCCAGCGCAGCCAGACACGTTCCAGCCCGCGCGCGGCGAGGTCGGCGAGTTTGCCGAGGATGGCGTACAGCACGATGGCCAGCACCACGACGTCGGTCTGCAGGAATTCACGGGCGTTCATTGCCAGGTAGCCGATGCCGGAGCTGGCCGAGATGGTTTCCGCCACGATCAGCGTCAGCCACATGAAGCCCAGGGCAAAGCGCACGCCCACCAGAATCGAGGGCAGGGCGCCCGGCAGGATCACCTGCCAGAACAGGCGGGTGCCCGACAGGCCGTAACTGCGCGCCATTTCCACCAGGGCCGGGTCGACGTTGCGAATGCCGTGATAGGTGTTGAGGTAAATCGGGAACAAAGTGCCCAGGGCCACTAGGAAAATCTTCGCCGACTCATCGATGCCGAACCACAGGATCACCAGCGGGATCAGGGCCAGGTGCGGCACGTTGCGGATCATCTGTACCGAGCTGTCGAGCAGGCGCTCGCCCCATTTCGACAGGCCGGTAATGAAACCCAGGGCCAGGCCGATGCCGCCACCGATCGCGAAACCGATGCCGGCACGCCAGCCACTGATCGCCAGGTGAGTCCAGATTTCGCCGCTGCGCACCAGGTTGACCCCGGCTTCCAGCACGGCGCTGGGGGCCGGCAGGATGCGGGTCGACAGCCAGCCAGCGCTGACGGCCAGTTGCCAGACCGCCAGCAACAGCACCGGCAGCACCCAGGGCGCCAGTCTATGGGTCAGGGGGGTAGAGTTCTTCATGATCGGTTCTCAGCTCTGGCCGGCGGCTTTGGGCAGAATGTCGTTGCCCACCACTTCGCCGAAGGCGTGCACCACATTGCTCTCGGTCGGCGCCTGCGTACGGGCCACGTCCAGGTGCGGGAACAGCAGCTCGGCCACGCGATAGGATTCTTCCAGGTGCGGGTAGCCGGAGAAGATGAAGGTGTCGATGCCCAGTGCGGCGTATTCCTTGACCCGTGCGGCGACCGTCGGGCCATCACCCACCAGCGCCGTGCCGGCGCCACCACGCACCAGGCCGACGCCGGCCCACAGGTTGGGGCTGACTTCCAGGTTGTCCTTGCTGCCGCCGTGCAGGGCCGCCATACGCCGTTGGCCCACCGAGTCATAGCGGGCCAGCGAGGCCTGGGCCCGGGCGATGGTGTCGTTGTCGACATGCTCGATCAGCTTTTCCGCTGCCTGCCAGGCCTGCTCGTTGGTTTCACGCACAATCACATGCAGGCGAATGCCGAAGCGCACGCTGCGACCCTGCTGAGCGGCCTTGGCCCGCACCGCGGCGATTTTCTCTGCCACAGCGGACGGTGGCTCGCCCCAGGTCAGGTACAGCTCGACCTGCTCCGCAGCCAGGTCCTGCGCGGCGTCCGAAGAGCCGCCGAAGTACAGGGGCGGACGGGGTTGCTGAACGGGCGGGTACAGCAGCTTGGCGCCTTTGACGGTGATGTGCTTGCCATCGTAGTCAACGGTTTCGCCTTCAAGCACGCGTCGCCAGATGCGTGTGAATTCGACGCTCGCCTCGTAGCGTTCCTCATGGCTGAGGAACAGGCCGTCGCCGGACAGCTCGTCCGGGTCACCGCCGGTGACCAGGTTGAACAGTGCGCGCCCGTTGGAGAGGCGGTCCAGGGTCGCTGCCTGGCGGGCGGCGACGGTGGGTGAAATGATCCCCGGCCGCAGTGCCACCAGAAATTTGAGTCGCTGGGTCACGGGAATCAGCGAGGCCGCCACCAGCCACGAGTCTTCGCATGAGCGCCCGGTGGGGATCAGCACACCGCCGAAGCCCAGCCGGTCGGCGGCCTGGGCGATTTGTTGGAGGTAGCCGTGGTCGACCGCTCGAGCCCCTTGTGAGGTGCCGAGGTAATGACCGTCGCCATGGGTAGGCAAAAACCAGAAAATATTCAGGCTCATGGAGTTGTCTCCTAAGGATGCTCAAGCCGCCGCGCGGTTGCGACGGGCGATAAGTAAGGTGGCGACCTGCTGGTTCAGGGCGTGTTCGCGGCCACGTTGGCCGGCGGTGTCCAGATCACATCTTTCACACTCAGCGGTTTGGGAATCAGCTTGAGCTGCAGGAAGGTGTCAGCGATTTTCTGTTGCGCCGCGACCACCTCCGGGGTGAGGAACTGGGCGCCGTAGCCCTGGCGTTTCACCGCCGTCAGCGTGATGTCGGCCGGCAGGCCAAGCAGCGGCGCCACCTGTTGGGTCACTTCTTGCGGGTTGGCCTTGGACCATTCGCCAATGCTGCGCACTTCGTCGACCAGCGCAGTGATGATCTGCGGGTTTTTCTGTGCATAGGGCTTGGTGGCCAGGTAGAACTGCAGGTTTTGCACGATGCCTTCGCCGTTACGCAAGGTGCGGGCCTGCAGTTGTTTCTCGGCGGCCGCCTGGTACGGGTCCCAGATCACCCAGGCATCGACGCTACCGCGTTCGAAGGCGGCGCGTGCATCGGCAGGCGGCAGGAAGACCGTCTGGATATCGCTGTATTTGAGGCCGGCATCTTCCAGGGCGCGAACCAGCAAGTAATGCACGTTGGAGCCTTTGTTGAGCGCGACTTTCTTGCCTTTCAGGTCCTTGACCGAGGTGATGGGCGAGTCCTTGGCCACCAGGATGGCCTCACTGGTGGGCGCCGGTGGCTCGTAGGCGACGTACAGCAGGTCGGCGCCGGCGGCCTGGGCGAACACGGGAGGGGTTTCACCGGTCACACCGAAGTCGATCGAGCCGACATTCAGGCCTTCGAGCAGTTGCGGGCCGCCTGGAAACTCGGTCCATTGCACAGTGACGCCCTGGTCGGCCAGGCGCTTTTCCAGAGTGCCCTTGGCCTTGAGCAGCACCAGCGTGCCGTATTTCTGGTAGCCGATGCGCAAGGTTTCCGCCTGGGCCTGGGTAATAGCGCCGAACGACACAGCCGCCGCGAACAGAGCGACCAGGCCTCGACGCAAAATCAAAGTGCGCATGAGCACTCTCCTTCGCAGATAGGGGTAGGGTTGACACCTGCTCGTCCCAGGACCGGGCGCCTCAGGTGGTGAAACGACAGCGTTGGGTTCAGCGATGAAACAGGCCGGCCGCTTCAGATACTCCAGCGCGCGCTGCGCAGGCTCTCGTTGAGCAGGGTCGGGTCAACGGGGCGCGGGCGGCGAGCCAGTGCTCCGGTAAATTCATCCAGCGCGCCGTACAGGCGCTGCTCCAGGGCGGGTGCCAATTGCGCCGGTGCGCTGCCTTCGCCGTAGGTGATCTGGCTGTCGTCGGCAAAGATCCCCTGCAGCATTTCCTGTGCCTTGAGGGCTGCCAGCACCGGCTTGAGGGCGTAGTCCACCGCCAGCATGTGGGCGATGCTGCCGCCGGTGGCGATCGGCAACACCACCTTGTGGCTCAGTGCCCGCTCGGGCAGCAGGTCCAGCAGCGTTTTCAACGCGCCGGAAAACGAGGCTTTGTAAATCGGTGTCGCCACCAGCAGGCCGTCGGCCTCGCTGACCCGTTGCACGAATTCGCGAACCTGAGGGCTGGAAAAGTTGGCGTGCAGCAAATCCTCGGCAGCGAAATCGCGCACGTGAAAAGTCGCGACTTCGACGCCATGCTTATGCAGCCACTGCTTTGAGCGTTCCAGCATGATGCCGGAGCGGGAACGGACCGTGGGGCTGCCACCTAGCGATACAACCAGCATTCAGACGCTTCCTTCAGTGAACGATCGAGGCCGAAGCGGCAGGACGCGTCGGCTGAGTGACAGGCACCCTACCAGCCGCTCGATATATCCATAAATCATATTTAAGAATTTGCTTATTCTTTAAAGATATTAATGAGTGGCGGCCGGCGGCTACTCAGCGATTGGGCTGAGGGGTCAGGCGCAGGTACGGCTTGACCGCCCGATACCCTTTGGGAAAACGCTGCTTGATCTCTTCCTCGTCCTTGAGCGACGGCACGATCACGACCTCCTCGCCATCCTGCCAATTCGCCGGCGTGGCCACCTTGTGGCTGTCGGTCAACTGCAGCGAGTCGATCACCCGCAGGATCTCGTGGAAGTTGCGCCCGGTGCTGGCGGGGTAGGTGATGGTGAGGCGGATCTTCTTGTTCGGATCGATGACGAACAGGGATCGAACCGTGAGGGTGTCGTTGGCGTTGGGGTGGATCAGGTCGTACAGGTCGGAGACCTTGCGATCGGCGTCGGCCAGGATCGGAAAATTGACCTGGGTGCCTTGGGTTTCGTTGATGTCTTCGATCCACCGATGGTGGGAGTCGACCGGGTCCACCGACAGGGCAATGGCCTTGACGTTGCGCTTGGCGAACTCGTCCTTGAGCTTGGCGGTGAAGCCCAGCTCCGTGGTGCACACCGGCGTGAAGTCGGCGGGGTGGGAAAACAGCACACCCCATTGATCACCCAGCCACTGGTGAAAACTGATGGGGCCAGCGCTGGAATCCTGTTCGAAATCGGGGGCGATGTCGCCGAGTCTGAGGCTCATGTGCAGCTCCTGTGGTGGATGACCGTGGAGTTGAACTGTGCCAAGTTTCTAATGCGTTGAAAAAGAATAAATAACGATCTGATTATTCACTTATGGAATATGAAACGGTGGGCGAAAAAAAGCCCGCACCAGGCGGGCTTCTTCCCTCTACGACTTACTTGAAGGCGTAGGTGTAGTTGAAGATCAGACGAGTCTGATCGACATCGGCCAGCGAGGTAGCGCTTGGACGATAGGTACCCTGACGAAGCGAGGTACCCAGGCCTTTGAGCACGCCGCTCTGGATCACGTAGTCGATACGCACGTCGCGTTCCCACTCGTTGAACTCGGCACCGCTGGCCAGGGTGGCGTTCTTGCCGTACAGGTAGGTCGCCGAAGCTTTCAAGCCTGGGATACCGGCCTTGGCGAAGTCGTACGAGTACTGGCCGAACGTGGTGTTTTCACCGGCACGGGTAAACGAGTTGGCCATGACGTCGGTCAGCAGGTAAACGCTGGCGCCGCCGCCGTTCTCGCCGGCAATGCTGCCCTGGTTGACGAAGACCATGCCGCCGTCATCGGACACTTGCTGGTGACCGAGCATGATGGCGTGACCACCCAGGGAGTAGGTGAACGCGGCACTCCAGGTGGTGTTGTCGACTTCGCCAGGGTTCTTGGCGTAGCCGCTGTTGTTGTTGAAGCGGTAGCCGACGTCGCCGTTCTTGCCGTCGGAGCTGCTTTTGAACACGCGCAGGTCAGTCTTGAAGGATTGGCCGTCGCTGATCGGCAGGACGTGTACCAGGCCACCGAAATGCTGCTTGTAGTAGTCTTCCAGGTTGGCGTAGTAGTACTGCAGGGTCAGGTCTTTGGTGACTTTCCAGTCGCCACCGACAAAGCGGAATTTGTTGCTCTCCAGGGTGCCGCCGTTGACGCCCAGGCCGGTACGGTTGCTGGAGGCACGGCCGTAGGCGTGCTCGATCTGACCTGCGGCCAGGGTGACGTTGTCGATTTCCTTGGAGGTCAGCACGCCGCCGTCGAAGGTTTGTGGCAGCAGACGACCGTCGTTGGACACCAGGATCGGCAGCGAAGGAGCCAGTGCGCTACCGACGTGCACTTCGGTCTTCGAGAAGCGCGCCTTGACGTTGCCACCGATGCGGCTGAACGTGTGCTCGGCCGAGCCGTCGGTGTCGCTTGGGAAGAAGCTGTTGCCGTTGTTGAAACGCGCAGTGGTGTTCGGATTGCCGCCGCGGCTGCCGCGGCCACCATCCAGGTGAATACCGGTGATTGCCTGGACGTCCACACCGAAACCGACCGTACCTTCCGTGAAGCCCGACAGCGCGTCGAGCTTGAAGCCCTGCGCCCACTCGCGCTGATCGGTACCACCGTCACGGTTGTCGTTGTCGAAGTACATGGTGCGTGAGCTGACGGAAACTTTGCTGTCATCGATGAAGCCTGCGGCACCGGCTGTTTGCGCCAGAACCCCCGCCGCAACGGCGATAGCCAAGGTGGACTTGTACATTTGAAGCTCCTCTACGATTTCTAATTTTTGTGTGTCCAGGTCAGGATCTAACGTCCCTTCACCGCAGATGCGCGATTAGCGCCAGACCCGCACCTCCAAGTCAATGAATAGTGTCAGGGTCGCTACTTTGGTCTAACCCTTCTTTTCGAAGGCACTGAAGATTAATGAATTACCAATAAATCTAAAAAGAATTGTTTTGTAAAATTTTAGACTGTTATGGAATAAAAAAGGGCGTTCACCGAACCAACTCCCCGTTCTCGTTGTCGTTCCATAAGCTTATTCACTTAAATTCTTTCCAGGTAAATTCTTATACCTATAAATTCGCCGCTACCGGACCACCGGACCCTCTCGAATCCAGCCCTGTCACCACCGCTAAAGCGGCCTCGAGGTGTCCTCCATGCTTATCGGCAAAACGCGCATTCGCTTTACTGTAGCTCATCGGTTAATCGTCGGATTGAGCCTCGCGCTTGCCACCACGCTGGCGCTGCCCGTGCAGGCCGCCGAGACGCTGCGTATCGGCTATCAGAAATCCTCGACCCTGATTACGCTGCTCAAAACCCAGGGCACCCTGGAAAAGGCGCTGGCCGCCGACGGTATCGACATCAGTTGGCATGAATTCCCCAGCGGCCTGCCACTGCTGGAGTCGCTCAACGTCGGTAACGTCGACCTCAGCGCCGATGTGGCCGACACCGTGCCAGTGTTCGCCCAGGCTGCCGGAGCGCAGTTGGCGTACTTCGCCCAGGAGTCGGCGTCGCCCCAGGCGCAGGCCGTGATTGTGCGCAAAGACTCCCCGCTCAATAGCCTCGCCGACCTGAAGGGCAAGAAAGTGGCCGTCACCAAGGCTGCCGGCAGCCATTACCTGTTGATCGCGGCACTGACCAAGGCCGGCCTGAAGTTTTCCGATATCCAACCCGCCTACCTCAGCCCCGCCGATGGGCGCGCAGCGTTCGAGAACGGCAAGGTGGATGCCTGGGTCACCTGGGAACCCTTCCTGACCGCCGCCCAGCGCCAATTGCCCACGCGCACCCTGGCCGACGGGGTGGGGCTGGCCCAGTACAAGCGCTACTACCTGACCAGCAGCGCCTATGCCACATCGCACCCGCAGGTGCTCAAGAAAGTTTTCGTCGAGCTGCAGAAAACCGGTGAATGGGCCAAGACGTACCCGGACCAGGCAGCCGCCATCCTCGGCCCGCTGTGGGGCAACCTGGACCGCGCCACGGTCGAGGGGGCCAACCTGCACCGCACCTACCAGGTGCAAGCCGTGACGGTCGACCAGTTGAGCGAGCAACAGAGCATCGCCGACGCCTTCTACGCGGCCGGATTGTTGCCCAAGCCGGTCGACGCCAAAGCCGTCGCCCTCTGGCAGCCCTGACTGCACAGGCCTGAATCCCCTTGCCACTGCCCATTAAAAGAATAGAGAGCACCGCCATGTTCCAGCACCTGTCACCCCGTCGTTTGTTTGCTGCCATTGCCCTTGCCGGGCTGAGCCTGAGCGCCCAGGCTGCCCCCCTGACCATCGGTTACCAGACCGGGGTCGACCCAAGCAAAGTGCCGCAAGCCGATGGCGCGTATGAGAAGGCCATCGGCCAACCGATCGACTGGCGGCGCTTCAATGCGGGTCCCGAGGTGGTGGCCGCCATCGCTTCGGGCGATGTGCAGATCGGCAACCTCGGCTCCAGCCCATTGGCCGCGGCAGCGTCGCGCAAGCTGCCCATCGTGGCGTTCATCGTGTCGGCACAGATCAATTCGGCCGAGGCGCTGGTGGTGCGCAACGGCACCGGGATCGAGGACTACACCCAACTGGTGGGCAAAACCATCGCCACCCCGTTCGTCTCGACCTCGCACTACAGCCTGCTGGGCGCCTTGAAGCACTGGGGGCTGGAAGGCAAGGTCAAGGTGGTCAACCTGCAGCCGGCGCAGATCGCAGCGGCCTGGAAGCGCGGCGACATCGACGGGGCCTTTGTCTGGTCGCCGGCGCTGGGTGAAATCCGCAAGACCGGCAAAGTCCTCACCGACGCCGCCGAAGTCGGTGGCTGGGGCGCGCCGACCTTCGAGGTCTGGGTCGCCCGCAAGGACTACGCCGAGAAAAACCCTCAGGTCATCGCCCAGTTCGCCAAAGTCACCCTGCAGGCGTATGCCGACTACGCAGCTCACAAGGCCCAGTGGACCGAGGCGTCGGAGCCGGTGAAGAAAATCGCCCGCCTGACCGGTTCCAACGCTGCCGATGTGCCGGAGTTGCTGGCCGGGTCTGCCTACCCGGACACCGCTGCGCAGCAGACCGAGCTCAAGAACGAGACCGCCAAGGCCATTGCGCGCACGGCCGAGTTTCTCAAGGAGCAGGGCAAGATCGAGAGCGTATTGCCTGACTATGCGCCCTACGTCAGCGCCCAGTTCGTCCAGTAACCCGACCTGTTGGGAGGTACCGTCATGCCGAAGCTGATCCTCGATAGCATCACCGCGCACTACCCCGGGGCCGAACAGCCGGTGCTGGCGGACATCTCGCTGACCATCGATTCGCGCCAGTTGATGGTCGCGCTGGGGCCGTCCGGCAGTGGCAAGACCTCGCTGCTCAACCTGATCGCCGGGTTCGTGGCGCCCACGGCGGGGCAGATCACTCTGGATGGCGTGCCCGTGCGCGGCCCCGGTGCGGACCGTGGCGTGGTGTTTCAGGACAACGCGCTGCTGCCTTGGCAGACGGTGCTGGGCAACGTGGCCTTCGGCCTGGAACTGGCCGGCGTGCCCCGTGCCCAGCGCGAGGCCAAGGCCCGCGAGACGCTGGCGCTGGTCGACCTGGCCGGTTTTGCCGAGCGGCGTATCTGGGAGTTGTCGGGTGGCCAGCGCCAGCGGGTCGGCCTGGCCCGTGCACTGGCGGCCGATCCGCGCCTGCTGTTGATGGATGAGCCGTTCGGGGCACTGGACGCATTCACCCGCGAACAGATGCAGGAACTGCTCCTGCAAGTGTGGCAACGCGCCGAAAAACCGGTGTTCCTGATCACCCATGAAATCGAAGAGGCCGTGTTCCTCGCCACCGACCTGATCCTGCTGGCTCCCGACCCGGGCCGGGTGGTGGAGCGCCTGGAACTGCCGTTCGGACGGCGTTACACCGCGGGCGAATCGGCACGGGCGATCAAGTCCGATCCGTCGTTCATCGAAACCCGCGAGCACGTGCTGGCCCAGGTGTTCGCCCAGCGTACCGCCAGCCAGGGAGCGTTCGCATGAGCCGATATGAAGCACCGGCAGTGGCGGCCCCTGCACCTTCTGCCCCTGCCACCCGGCGGTCATGGTCTGTGCCGACTCGCTGGATCAGCACCCTGACCCTCACCACGCTGGTGTTGCTGTGGTGGGGCGTGACGGCTGGCGGGCTGATCGAACCCCTGTTCCTGCCTTCTCCCCTCGCGGTGCTTCACAAGGCCAAGGTACTGGCCGCCGAAGGCTACATGGAAGCGTCGCTGTGGCAGCACCTGGGCGCGAGCCTGGGGCGCATTGGCCTGGCACTGGTGTTCGCCGTGATCACCGCCATCCCGGTCGGCATTGCGATAGGTTACAGCCGTATCGCGCGCGGCATCCTCGACCCGCTGATCGAGTTCTACCGGCCCATCCCGCCGCTGGCCTATTTGCCATTGATCGTGATCTGGTGCGGTATTGGCGAGCTGTCCAAGGTGCTGCTGATCTACCTGGCCATTTTCGCCCCCGTCGCCATTGCCACCGCCACGGGCGTGCGCACGGTCGAGGCGGCGAAGCTGCGTGCCGCGCAGTCACTGGGGGCCAGCAGCGCGCAACTGATTCGCCACGTTATTTTGCCCAGCGCCTTGCCCGACATTCTGACCGGCATCCGCATCGGCCTGGGTGTCGGCTGGTCGACCCTGGTGGCTGCCGAACTGATCGCGGCGACCAGCGGACTGGGCTTCATGGTGCAATCGGCGGCGCAATTTCTGGTCACCGATGTGGTGGTCCTGGGCATTCTGATCATTGCGTTGATCGCCTTCGCCCTGGAAATGGGCCTGCGCGCGTTGCAGCGCAGGCTGGTGCCGTGGCACGGCCAGAATCGCTGAGCCGCGGCTCGCCCACGTTTATTTGTCGAGACTGCCATGACGTTACAGATTTCACCGTTGAGCCCGGTATTGGGTGCCCAGGTCAGCGGCATTGACCTCGCCGTGCCGCTGACGGCGACGCAGCGCCAGGCCATCGAACAGGCGTTGCTGGACCATCAGGTGCTGTTCTTCCGGGACCAACCGGTGACCCCTGCCCAGCAGGCCCGCTTCACCCAGGCGTTTGGTGACCTGCATATCCACCCCATCTATCCCCATGTGCCGGAACAGCCGCAGGTGCTGGTGCTGGACACGGCCGTCACCGACGTGCGCGACAATGCCATCTGGCACACCGATGTCACCTTCGTGCAGGCCCCGGCGATGGGTGCGGTGCTGGCCGCCAAGCAGGTGCCGGAGTACGGCGGCGACACCCTGTGGGCCAGCGGCATCACCGCCTACGAAGCGTTGTCGGCGCCGCTGCAGGCGTTCCTCCAGGGGCTGAGTGCGACCCATGACATCACTCACTCGTTTCCCCTGGCGCGCTTCGGCGCTACCGAGGAGCAACGCGAGCGCCTGGAGGCAGCACGGCGCAAGAACCCGCCGGTCGCTCATCCGGTTATTCGCACTCATCCGGTCAGCGGGCGTAAGGCGCTGTTCATCAACGCGGGTTTCACCACCGCTATCAACGAACTCGAGCCGGCTGAAAGCGACGCCTTGCTCAAGTACCTGTTCGCCCATGCCACGCGCCCCGAATTCACGGTGCGCTGGCGCTGGCAGGCCAATGACATCGCCTTCTGGGACAACCGCGTGACCCAGCATTACGCGGTGGACGACTATCGCCCGCAGCGCCGGGTGATGCACAGGGCTACGATCCTGGGCGACGTACCCGTCTAGCTCGGGCACTGGCGCGGTATCGGCGGGTACTGGAAATTAAGATTGCTTTCAGCTATTCGTGTTTCCATACAGCACCTTCCCGCCGGAGCCTCCCCCACTATGCGTCGCCTTTTTTCCCCTCAGGTGCTGTTCTTGCTCCTGTCGCTGATCGTGCTTGGCCTGCTCGCCACGGCCGGGCAGTACTATCGTCTGTTCGAGCGCGGCTGGTTCAACTTCAGCCAGTGGCGCCACGGGGTCAGCGAGCAGGCCATCGATTTGTCCCAGTACCGCGTCACGGTCGACGCGCGTGAAATCCAGGGACTGAAGAATGTCTCGGCGCTGACCTTCGACCCGGAACGCAGAACCCTGTTTACCCTGACCAACAAGAATTCGGAGGTGGTCGAGCTGTCCCTGGCCGGCGAGATTCTGCGGCGCATCCCGATGACCGGCTTTGGCGACCCCGAGGCCATCGAGTACATCAGCCCCGGGACCTATGTGATCAGCGACGAGCGCCAGCAGCGGCTGATCAAAGTGCACCTGGACGACGCCACCAAGGCTTTGGACGCGCGTGATGCCGAGCAGATGAGCCTGGCCCTGGGGCCCAGCAGCAACCTGGGTTTCGAGGGGCTGGCGTATGACCCGCAGGGCCAGCGCCTGTTCGTCGCCAAGGAGCGCCGGCCGATGCTGATCTTCGAGGTCAAGGGCTTCCCGTATACCCAGGACGCGGCGCCGGCGGTGCATGTGGTGCGCGATAACGAGCGTGATGCGCGGCTGTTCGTACGGGATCTTTCCAGCTTGCACTACGACACCGGCTCGGGCCATTTGCTGGCTCTGTCCGACGAGTCGCGGCTGGCGCTGGAAATCGATGTGGACGGTCGGCCGACCAGCAGCCTGTCGCTGAACAAGGGCGCCCACGGCCTGCGCGATAACATTCCGCAGGCCGAAGGCATCGCCATGGACGATGAGGGGGCGCTGTACGTCGTCAGCGAGCCGAACCTGTTCTACCAGTTCCGCAAGCCCTGAAGGGCCGTGCTCAGGCGGTCAGGGTCTGCACGCCCGCCGCCGTGCCCAGCAGCAGCAGGTCGGCTGGGCGGGCAGCGAACAGGCCGTTGGTGACGACGCCGACGATGGCGTTGATCTGGCTTTCCAGCAGCGCCGGGTCGGTGATCTGCAGGTTGTGCACGTCGATGATGATGTTGCCGTTGTCGGTGAGCACGCCTTCACGGTAGACCGGGTCACCGCCGAGCTTGACCAGTTGGCGCGCGACATGGCTGCGCGCCATCGGGATGACTTCGACGGGCAGCGGGAACTGCCCCAGCACTGGCACCAGCTTGCTGCCATCGGCAATGCAGATGAACGTCCTGGCCACGGCCGCGACGATCTTTTCACGGGTCAGGGCGGCGCCACCACCCTTGATCAGCGCCAGGTGCTCGTTGCTTTCGTCGGCGCCATCGACGTAGAACTCCAGGTCGCTGACGGTGTTCAACTCATACACGGGAATGCCATGGCCCTTGAGGCGCGCGGCGGTGGCTTCGGAGCTGGCCACGGCACCGTCGAAGGCACCTTTGTGGGCGGCCAGAGCGTCGATGAAGCAGTTGGCGGTCGAGCCGGTGCCGACGCCGACGATGCTCTTGTCGTTGAGCTTGGGCAGAATGAAGTCGACAGCAGCCTGGGCGACGGCCTGTTTGAGTTGTTCCTGGGTCATGCGGGCTCCGGAGCGGGGCAGATCGAAGGCGCGCATTATACCCGGTAGCCTTGGTTTTGCAGTGGTCATTGGCTAGACTCGACGACCCCCCTGTCCAATCGCAAGTGATCTCGCCGATGCTCGAACAGTACGTCAAGATGATCCTCACCTCGCGCGTCTACGACGTCGCGGTCGAAACGCCATTGCAGGCGGCTGGTCAGTTGTCCAAGCGGCTGGGCAATCAGATTCTGCTCAAGCGCGAAGACTTGCAGCCGGTGTTTTCCTTCAAGATTCGCGGGGCCTACAACAAGCTGGCGCAACTGAGCGAGGCCGAACTGGCGCGCGGCGTGGTCACGGCGTCGGCCGGCAACCACGCGCAGGGGTTGGCACTGGCGGCACGCGAGCTGGGGATCAAGGCCACCATCGTGATGCCGACCACGACCCCGGAGATCAAGGTCGAAGGCGTGCGCTCGCGGGGTGGCAAGGTGGTGCTGCACGGCGATTCGTTTCCGGAGGCACTGGCGTATTCGCTCAAGCTGGTCGACGAACAGGGTTACGTCTATATCCACCCTTATGACGACCCGTACACCATCGCCGGGCAGGGCACCGTGGCCATGGAGATCCTGCGCCAGCACCCTGGCCGGCTGGACGCGATCTTCGTGCCCGTGGGCGGTGGCGGCCTGATCGCCGGGATCGCCGCCTACGTCAAATACCTGCGCCCCGACATCAAGATCATTGGCGTGGAGCCGGACGACTCCAACTGCCTGCAGGCCGCCATGGCGGCGGGCGAGCGAGTGGTGTTGCCGCAGGTCGGTCTGTTCGCCGATGGCGTGGCGGTCGCGCAGATCGGCCAGCACACCTTCGACGTCTGCAAGCACCATGTCGACAGCGTGATCACGGTCAGCACCGACGAGATCTGCGCCGCGATCAAGGACATCTACGACGATACCCGCTCGATCACCGAGCCGGCCGGCGCCCTGGGCGTGGCCGGGATCAAGAAATACGTGGAACAGCACGGCATCAGCGGGCATACCCTGGTGGCCATCGACTCGGGTGCCAACGTCAACTTCGACCGCCTGCGCCATGTCGCCGAACGCGCCGAGTTGGGCGAAGGCCGCGAAGCCATCATTGCCGTGACCATCCCCGAGCAGGCCGGCAGCTTCAAGGCGTTTTGCGAAGCCATCGGCAAGCGGCAGATCACCGAGTTCAACTATCGTTACCACACCGGCCACGAAGCGCACATTTTCGTGGGCGTGCAAACGCACCCCGAGCACGACCCGCGTGCAGCGCTGATCGCCAGCCTGACCGAACAGGGCTTTCCGGTGCTGGACATGACCGACAACGAATTGGCCAAGTTGCATATCCGTCACATGGTCGGTGGGCACGCGGTGCGGGTCAGCGACGAGATGGTGATGCGCTTCGAGTTTCCCGAGCGCCCGGGCGCGCTGTTCAACTTTCTCAACCGGCTGGGCGGGCGCTGGAACATTTCGATGTTCCATTACCGCAATCACGGCGCGGCCGACGGCCGGGTAGTGGCCGGCCTGCAGGTGCCCGAGGACGAGCGGCATCTGGTGGCCCAGGCCTTGAGCGACATCGGCTATCCGTTCTGGGACGAGACGCACAATCCGGCTTATCAGCTGTTTCTGGGGTGAGGGTCGAGACCCTCCGGCACGCCTTGAAGAGGACACGCTCATGGAAACCCTGACCCTGCTCCGGTTGCTGCACGGCGTCGCCACCGTGGCGTTGCTCGGCAGCGTGATCGCGGTGATATGGCGCGCGTGGCGCAGTTGGCGCGGCGGTGACCCGTTGCCGTTCGCCAGCACGCTGCAACGGCCCTGGCTGTTCGCCTGGGTACTGATGGGCATCAGCCTGCTGAGCTTTCCGGTCAGCGGCTGGTGGCTGGTGCATACAGTGGGCTGGCCGCTGGGCCAGACCTGGATCCTCAGCGCCGCCGTGCTTTATATGCTGGGTGCCATCGCCTGGTTGCTGCTGGTGGGCAAGGTCAATGGCTTGCGGGCGGCGCAGGGCGCGGTGCTGGCGAAGAAAAGCCGCAATGTGCTGATCATCGCGGCAGTGGCTCTGGTGCTGCTGTTGGTGATTATTGGCTTGATGGTGACCAAACCCGTCTGAGCGCGTTGCTTCAATCGCGTAACGAGATGTCCTGCCAGCCACGGCGCTGGGCCTCGGCCTTCAGCTTGGGGTCCGCGTCGACCACGATTGGGTGAGTGACCTGCTCCAGCAGTGGCAAGTCATTCATCGAGTCGCTATAGAAGTAGCTGTCCTGCAGGCTGAAGCCATTTTCCTCGATCCAGCGGTTCAGGCGCGTGACCTTGCCTTCGCGAAAGCAGGGTACGTCGATGCTGCGCCCGGTGTAGCGGCCGTCCTGCATTTCACATTCGGTCGCCAGCAGAGTCTCCACGCCCAGACGCCGGGCGATGGGGCCGGTGACGAAGCGGTTGGTGGCGGTGATGATCACCAGCTTGTCGCCGGCCTCGCGGTGACGCTGCAGCAGCGCCAGGGCCTTGGGCAGGATGATCGGCTCGATGCAGTCGCGCATGAATTCGTCGTGCCATTCCTGCAGTTGGGCGGGCTCGGTCGCTGCCAGAATCTCCAGGCTGAAGTTCAGGTAGTCGTTGAGGTCCAGCTTGCCGGCCAGGTAATCCACATAGAAGGCGTCGTTGCGCGCCTTGTACTCGACCGGGTCGAGAATGCCGCGTTCACACAGGTAGTCGCCCCAGGCGTGGTCGCTGTCGCCACCGAGCAGGGTGTTGTCGAGATCGAATAAGGCCAGACGCATGGAATAACTCGTATCAATACGGGATGAGCCCCACAGAATACGGACTTTTCACAAGAGTGCACATAAGGTATGTCGGCGCGTTGCTGCTTTCACGACCTTTGTGGAACAATGCGGCGACATGCGTTTGCGAGGTTGCTGCCGTGATCGACCCCGATGGTTTTCGCCCTAATGTCGGCATCATTCTGACCAATGATGCTGGCCAGGTGCTATGGGCTCGGCGTATCAATCAGGACGCCTGGCAGTTTCCGCAAGGCGGGATCAACCCTCAGGAGACGCCTGAAGACGCGTTGTACCGCGAGTTGAATGAAGAAGTGGGCCTGGAACGGCAAGATGTCGAAATTCTCGCCTGCACCCGTGGCTGGTTGCGTTATCGTTTGCCTCAGCGCCTGGTTCGCACGCACAGTCAGCCTTTGTGCATCGGCCAGAAACAGAAATGGTTTCTCCTGCGGCTGATTTCCAACGAGCAGCGGGTAAGAATGGATTTGACCGGTAAACCGGAGTTCGATGGCTGGCGCTGGGTCAGCTATTGGTACCCGCTTGGCCAGGTGGTGACCTTCAAGCGCGAAGTGTATCGGCGCGCCTTGAAAGAGTTGGCGCCGCGCTTGTTATCACGCGACTGACAACGGAGTTCGACCCCGAGCCATGCTCAATACGCTGCGCAAGATCGTCCAGGAAGTCAACTCCGCCAAGGATCTCAAGACGGCGTTGGGGATCATTGTGCTGCGCGTCAAAGAAGCCATGGGCAGCCAGGTCTGCTCGGTGTACCTGCTGGACCCGGAGGCCAACCGTTTTGTCCTGATGGCCAGCGAAGGCCTCAACAAACGCTCGATCGGCAAGGTCAGCATGGCGCCGAACGAAGGCCTGGTCGGCCTGGTGGGTACGCGTGAAGAACCCCTGAACCTGGAAAACGCTGCCGACCACCCGCGCTATCGCTACTTCGCCGAGACCGGTGAAGAGCGCTACGCGTCGTTCCTCGGCGCGCCGATCATTCACCATCGCCGCGTGGTCGGCGTGCTGGTCATCCAGCAGAAGGAGCGTCGCCAGTTCGACGAAGGCGAAGAAGCCTTCCTTGTCACCATGAGCGCGCAGTTGGCGGGCGTGATCGCGCATGCCGAGGCCACCGGTTCGATTCGCGGCCTGGGTCGCCAGGGCAAGGGCATCCAGGAAGCCAAGTTCGTGGGCGTACCCGGTTCGCCAGGTGCGGCGGTGGGCACGGCGGTGGTCATGCTGCCGCCGGCGGACCTAGACGTGGTGCCCGACAAGACTGTCACCGACATCGATGCCGAACTGGCGTTGTTCCAGAATGCCCTCGATGGTGTGCGCAGCGACATGCGCACCTTGTCCGCCAAGTTGGCCACGCAATTGCGGCCCGAAGAGCGGGCCTTGTTCGACGTGTACCTGATGATGCTCGACGATGCGGCCCTGGGCGGTGAGGTGACCAACGTCATCAAGACCGGGCAATGGGCGCAAGGCGCCTTGCGCCATATCGTCACCGAGCACGTCAATCGTTTCGAGTTGATGGACGACGCCTACCTGCGTGAGCGTGCCTCGGACGTCAAGGACCTCGGCCGGCGCTTGCTGGCGTACCTGCAACAGGCTCGTCACCAGACGCTGGTGTATCCCGACAACACCATCCTGATCAGCGAGGAACTGACCCCGGCGATGCTGGGCGAGGTGCCCGAAGGCAAGCTGGTGGGGCTGGTTTCGGTGCTCGGTTCGGGCAACTCGCACGTGGCGATCCTGGCGCGCGCCATGGGCATACCGACGGTGATGGGCCTGGTCGACCTGCCGTATTCCAAGGTCGACGGCATCAAGATGATCGTCGACGGCTACCACGGCGAGGTCTACACCAACCCCAGCGACGTGCTCAGCAAGCAGTTCGCCGAGGTGGTCGAGGAAGAGCGGCAGTTGGCCCAGGGGCTGGATGCGCTGCGCGAATTGCCGTGCGTGACGCTCGACGGCCATCGCATGCCGCTGTGGGTCAACACCGGCCTGCTGGCCGACGTGGCGCGCGCGCAGCAGCGTGGCGCCGAAGGGGTGGGCCTGTACCGCACCGAAGTGCCCTTCATGATCAACCAGCGCTTTCCCAGTGAAAAAGAGCAGCTGGCGATCTACCGCGAACAGCTGGCGGCGTTTCACCCCCTGCCTGTGACCATGCGCAGCCTGGACATCGGCGGCGACAAGGCCTTGTCATACTTCCCGATCAAGGAAGACAACCCGTTCCTGGGCTGGCGCGGCATTCGGGTCACGCTCGACCACCCGGAGATTTTCCTGGTGCAGACCCGCGCCATGCTCAAGGCCAGCGAGGGCCTGAACAACCTGCGTATCCTGCTGCCGATGATTTCCGGCACCCATGAGCTGGAAGAAGCGCTGCACCTGATTCACCGTGCGTGGGGTGAGGTGCGTGACGAAGGCACCGACGTGCCGATGCCGCCGGTGGGCGTGATGATTGAAATTCCGGCGGCGGTTTACCTGACCAAGGAGCTGGCGCGCCAGGTCGATTTCCTTTCGGTCGGCTCCAACGACCTGACCCAGTACCTGCTGGCGGTAGACCGCAACAACCCGCGCGTGGCCGACCTCTACGACTACCTGCACCCGGCCGTGCTGCAGGCGCTGCAGCATGTGGTGACCGAGTCCCACGCCGAAGGCAAGCCGGTGAGTATCTGCGGTGAGATGGCCGGTGATCCGGCGGCGGCCATTTTGTTGATGGCCATGGGCTTCGACAGCTTGTCGATGAACGCTACCAACCTGCCCAAGGTCAAGTGGATGCTACGGCAGATCAACGTGTCCAAGGCCCGGGAAATCCTCGCGCAATTGAACAAGATCGATAACCCCCAGGTGATCCACAGCACCCTGCAGCTGGCGTTGAAGAACCTGGGACTGTCGCGCATGATCAACCCGGCCACCCCCAAGAAGCACTGATCAGCCGCGCAGGTACAACTCGACATCCTGCAGCCTGGCACCTTGCGGCCCGAAGGTACGTTCACGCAGGGCGGTGCTACCGTCGGCCATGCACCTCACCACGGTACTGGCTCGGGTGCCGTAGTGGGCGCTGGCGATGAAAATGCTCGACAGCAAACGTTCGGTGGCCACGCCCACGCCCGTCTCCGGCAGCTCGCCATCGGCTGCCTGGCGATCGTCGGCCAGCAGGTCCAGCAGCGCCACGTCATCGCCGTCATCCATGCGGTCGGCCAGCGCCTGGCGTGCTCGCCGCACTTTCGGCCAGGGCGTGTCCAGGCCGGCGTTCGACAAGCCGTAGACGCCTTCGTCAAGCCATCGCAGCGCCGGTTCGGCCGAGCTGAAATACCCCAATCGACTGCCATCGCCCAGCAGCAGATTGAAGCCGGAGTAGTCAGCGATCCGGCCAGCGACCGCTTCGGCGTAATCCTCGATAGAGCCTGGGCCGGCCAAAAAGCCCTTGACCAGCTCGCCGCGGCTGCGGGCGCCGGCTGCCGCCTGCGGGTCGCGGATGTTGGTCAGGGCGGCAAAACGCCCTCCTTCGGCGATGCCCAGCCAAGTGCCACCTGCTTCCAGGTCGCGACCGGCGTGGAGGCCAGGCACGTCGGGCCATTGCCCCAGCGGCAGGCTGGGCCGGGCATAGAATTCGTCTCGGTTGGCCGCGACCAACAGCGGGACAGGGCCGTTCGGGCGCCACGCAAAAACGATCAGGCACATGGCTCAATCCTTGTCTTTTGGCCACTTTACCCACAGTCATCGCGGGTATCCATCGCCATGGAGTGGAGCTCAAGGCCTTGCTCCGTTAACATGCCGCTCTGCTGGAAAGGTTGTTCGCCGCGCTGCTGGGCAGCGTCGGCCTGAGTTTTTTGCTGACTTGAGGAGTTGCAATGCTGCCTTACCCGCAGATTGATCCCGTAGCGCTAGCCATTGGCCCGTTGAAAATCCATTGGTACGGTCTGATGTACCTGATCGGCATCGGCGGTGCCTGGTTGCTGGCCTCGCGTCGGCTGCAAGGCTTCGACCCCACCTGGACCCGAGAAAAGCTCTCGGACATGGTGTTCTGGGTGGCGATGGGGGTGATCGTCGGTGGCCGCCTGGGCTACGTGCTGTTCTACGATCTGCAGCAGTACATCAACGACCCGACGCTGATCTTCGAAGTGTGGAAGGGCGGCATGTCGTTCCATGGCGGCCTGATCGGCGTGATGCTGGCGTCCTGGCTGTTCGCCCGGCGCAACGGCAAGACCTTCTTCGAGCTGATGGACTTCATCGCGCCGCTGGTGCCGATCGGGCTGGGCGCCGGCCGTATCGGCAACTTCATCAATGCCGAGCTCTGGGGCAAGCCGACCGATGTGCCCTGGGCCATGATCTTTCCGCCCTACAGCGACCCCTCGCAGCTGCCGCGACACCCGTCGCAGTTGTACCAGTTCGCGCTCGAAGGCATCGCGCTGTTCGTCATCCTGTGGCTGTACTCACGCAAACCCCGGCCGACCATGGCGATTTCCGGCATGTTCGCGCTGTTCTACGGGATTTTCCGTTTCATCGTCGAGTTCGTCCGCGTGCCCGATGCCCAGTTGGGTTACCTGGCGTTCGGCTGGCTGACCATGGGCCAGGTGCTGTGCCTGCCCATGATCATCGGCGGTCTGGGCCTGATCTGGTGGGCATACCATCGCGCGCCGGCCGCCAAGGGGGCGGCGCTCTGACCTCGACCACTTTTCCCAGCCGCCGCACCGGGCGGCTGCACAGAGGCCTCGCATGAAAGCTTATCTGGACCTGCTGACGGACGTCATCAGCAACGGCGTGACCAAAGGCGATCGCACCGGCACCGGCACCAAGGCGGTGTTCGCACGCCAGTTCCGGCACAACCTGGCAGACGGCTTTCCGCTGCTGACCACCAAGAAGCTGCATTTCAAAAGCATTGCCAACGAGCTGATCTGGATGCTCAGCGGCAATACCAACGTCAAATGGCTGAACGAGAACGGTGTCAGCATCTGGGACGAGTGGGCCACCGAGGACGGTGATCTGGGCCCAGTCTACGGTCAGCAATGGACCGCCTGGCCGACCCGCGACGGTCGTACCATCAACCAGATCGACTACATGGTCGAGACGCTGAAGACCAACCCCAACAGCCGGCGCATCCTGTTCCACGGCTGGAACGTCGAATACCTGCCCGACGAGAAGCAAAGCCCGCAGGAAAACGCCCGCAACGGCTTGCAGGCGCTGCCGCCCTGCCACTTGCTGTACCAGGCGTTTGTCAACGAAGGGCACCTGTCGATGCAGTTATACATCCGCAGTTCCGACGTGTTCCTCGGCCTGCCCTACAACACCGCGGCCCTGGCGTTGCTGACCCATATGCTGGCGCAGCAGTGCGACCTCATCCCGCATGAAATCATCGTCACCACCGGCGATACCCATGCGTATGCCAACCATATGGAGCAGATCCAGGAGCAGCTCAGCAGAACGCCGAAACAGCTTCCGCGGCTTAATATTCTGCGTCGCCCAGACTCGATATACGGTTATCGTTTCGAGGATTTCGAGATCGTGGGGTATGAACCCTACCCCGGTATCAAGGCGCCTGTAGCTGTTTAACATTTTCCTGGGGGTAGGGTCGCCCCCACAATCCTTACTTGCGCGGCATCTTTTACTGACTTCCGAAGCTGGCTGCCTTCGATCCGTAAAAGAAAATCGCGTAAAAAGTGAAGTTCCTCCCCCTCCGGCAGCGCTTAGCAACTTCTGCTGAAGCCACGAGATGCTGTCGTTCTGATTCCTGCCTGTTGCCTTGCCAGAAGGCAGGTCATCGTACGTTGTCCGCGCAACGCCCCGTGATACTTTTTGTAACCACCGAGGTTTGCCCAGGCGCCAGGCCTGAAACACGCTGTACATGCAACAGGACGACTCGATCGTTCATTACACACCCAGCAAGGAGTGCAATATGCAGTACGTGGCTTGTTTACGGGTTGGCCAGAATGACATCAAAGCGCTGATCAATCTCGAAGATCTGAGGCGGGATGTTGTGGCGCCGTTACTGGACATGCGGGGTGATGACGACAGACACCTGCAAAACTTCCTGGCGAATTGGACTGAGCATCCGTTCTTCTTGGATATTTCGAGGATTACCAAGGACATTGCTGAACTCTTCATAACCCGAAATGATTTGCACAATCCCGGTGGCGCTTTTCAAAACAAACGACAATTTTTTGCAGATGTAGCAAGCATTAACCGCAACGTTATCCCAGTCGTCTCCTGGGCTGATGACGATTCACAGCGAGCGGTCATTCAAAGTGCACTTGCTCTGCAAGAAGCCTTCCAGCATATCGCGATCAGGGTTACCTGCCCGGAAAATGCCACCGCCACATCTTGGCGTCGTTTGCTGTCTGTTCTGGACGCACTTGAAAGCCCCGAGGCCGCAACGGTGATCTTGGACTTCGGCGCCACCAGTCCGACCAATACCGCATCGGGGTCGGATTTCAATTTATCGCTGAGGCAACTTAACAGCTACAGGATCAGGCATCTGGTTCTGGTGAGCACTTCTTTCCCCATCGATAAGCCGGCCTCAAATAGCTCGCGCTCATCAGCTTGCTACGATGTAGCGTGGCAAGCGAGGGTTGATATAACGGGCATAGAGTCGACCCTTGTCTATGGCGATTATGCCGCTACGAACCCAACGGCTCCAATGGAATATGTCCCTGGCATGCCAGTGCTTCCCTTTGGTTGCTATTACACACCAACGGAATGGTGGCAGCGGCGCAAGGGCGCGAACAAGGAATTTGTGAAATACGTAGAGATCGCTCAGGAAATCAGAACCTTGCCAGGTTATCACGGCGACGATTTTTGTTGGGCGACTCGTGAGTATTCAAGAATCGTTGCCACTTCTACCAACTACGGCAACAACGGAGTCTGGAATGGTTACCGGATCAATCAGCATATCTGCGCAATGATTCAGTCCATCAAAGATGCTGGCAATGATTTCGATGATTTTGATAATGATGACTTGCTCTAGCAGTAACGTCGCTTCAAACACGCCAGCACGTGTGATCTGATCTCGCTCATAGGAAGGGCGTCGCTAAGCTGGCGACGAACTTCCTTTATCCGATCGCGACTTTTTGTGCCCACGCCATGTCGATGAGCAAGCGCATCTAACTCATTGCGCCATAGAAAACCCGTGAGGTGAAACTTGTCCTGGAGCTTGTTGGGCTTGGCTTTTCGGATCATTGCCATGCCAGAGTAATCATCAACGACGAGAACGCCAACATGGGGAAGGCAAGATTCCAGCGCTTTTACCAGGTGCTTGGAATGGCAGCATAGCCAAACCTCATCAAAGCAGGCCATGTAGGCTTCCTGCTGACCCTCCCAGCGCGCCAGCGTGTCCGCGTGAGATTTGATCTCAAAAGCGGTGAGCTTTCCATTTGCATGAACCAGATCAGCACGTCTGGCCTTATCGATGAAGCATAGCTCCTCGATGAAGACGTCAGTTTCCTGGTGAGGCATCGCTTTCGCGACCCACTGCTTGAGGATTGGGCGGATTTCGGTCGGATTCAACATGTGCGGATTATAGACAGACCAAGGGGGCTTCTCACGCTAAAAAAGTAACCAATCATCCACCGCTGTCCAGCGAGCCGTCGTCTGCCGCAGTTGCTCATCAAGCGCAAGCCTGACTCGATCTACGACTACCGCTTCGAGGATTTCGAGATCGTCGGATATGACCCACATCCCAGTATCAAAGCCGCAGTAGCGATCTAACATCGCGGGGCGTTTCGCCAGCGCACGGTTGGTTGTAGTATCGGCATACCGGTTCGCGTAAGCCGGTACTCGACTGTTCAGGTGCTACATCATGTTGAAGCGTATTGCTGTTTCCGACCTGAGAGTCGGCATGTACCTCGTGGAATTCTGTGGCTCCTGGACCGATCACCCTTTCTGGAAGGAACGCTTTCTGCTGAAGAAAGCCAGTGATCTGCGGCGTATCGTCGAGTCACCCATCAGCGAGGTGTGGATCGACACCGCCAGGGGCGCCGACGTCGAGGGCGACGTGGTCGCCCGCAGCGTCGAGGAAACCCAGGCATCGGCCGACGCCGTGCTGGCAGCCGTGGCCGAGCCTGCAGTGCACAAGCGCGTTTCTTTCGAAGAGGAAGCACGCCTGGCGCAATTGTTGTGCGAGCGCTCCAAGACCGCCGTGACGCAGATGTTCGGGCAGGTTCGCCTGGGCATGGCGTTCGACGGGCAGCAGGTGGCCGAACTGGTCGATGAAATTGCCCACTCGATCCTTCGTCACCCCCACGCGTTCGTCAGCCTGGTGCGCCTCAAGACGGTCGACGAGTACACCTACATGCATTCTGTGGCGGTGTGCGGGTTAATGATCAGCCTGGCCCGCCATCTCGAGTTGAGCGAGGAAAATGTCTACCAGGCCGGCATGGCAGGGCTTCTGCACGACATTGGCAAAATGGCCATTCCGCTGGAAATCCTGAACAAGCCCGGCAAGCTCAATGACCACGAGTTCGGGGTCGTTCGCCAGCACCCTGAGCGCGGCGAGGAAATCCTGGCGGCTTCGCACCAGGTCAGTGAGGCGGTGATCGATGTCTGCCTGCACCACCACGAAAAGGTCGACGGCTCCGGCTACCCGCATCACCTGGCCGGCGATCAGATCAGCCTGCTGGGTCGTATGGCGGCGGTGTGTGACGTGTATGACGCGGTGACGTCGGACCGCCCCTACAAACAGGGCTGGGGGCCGGCCGATGCGATTCGCAAGATGGCCGAGTGGACTGGCCATTTCGACACTCAGGTGTTCCAGGCCTTCGTCAAATCCATCGGTATCTATCCGATCGGTTCGCTGGTGCGCCTGGAAAGTGAACGCCTGGCGGTGGTCATTGAGCAGAATGAAAGCTCATTGCTGACGCCCAAGGTCAAAGTGTTCTTTTCGGCGCGCTCCAGGTTGCCGCTGGCGCAAACCGTCGTCGACCTGGGCAAGAAGCCGCAGGTGGACCGAATCGTCGGCCGCGAATCCAACGACACCTGGAAGTTCAAGGACCTCAACGCCTTGTGGCTGCATCAGTGACCGTGGCTGCGCCCCACGTGTGACGCCTCACCGTCCGGCAGGCTGACAGCGCCGCTGACTTCCAGGCGCTGCAGGATAGGACATGGCTCGTGCTGGCGACCGGCGGTGCACTTCTCGCGTAGCCCCATCAATTGTTCCTGCAAGGCGACCAGGCCGTCGATGCGTGCCTTGACGTGCTGGATGTGCTCGTCGATCAGGCTGTTGACGCTTTCGCACTGATCCTGCGGGCTGTCACGCAGGCTCAACAGGCTGCGGATTTCTTCCAGGGTCATGTCGAGAATGCGGCAGTTGCGAATGAACGTGAGACGTTCGACATGCGCCTGGGTGTAGACCCGATAATTGCCCTCGCTGCGGGCCGGCGGCGGTAGCAGGCGCTCGCGTTCGTAGTAGCGGATCGTTTCCACCTGGCAGTCGGTGGTCTTGGCCAATTCGCCGATCTTCATGGGAGGTTCCAGATAAGAAGTCTGCAAGCACTATAGACTTTTCTGCAGCGCCTGGGGCTTCACAATTCGCCGGCCAATCGTTCGACCTGTTCCTCGCGCTCGCCATGGTTGAGCCGGGCGCGATCATTCAGCGACGACCATTGCGGATAGGCACGGGCCTTGTTCAGCGGTTCGGGCAGCTTGCCTTCGCGCCAGGTCTTGTCGTCGGGCGCAACGATATCGATATGCCCCATCGCGGCGTGGCCACGGGCATCGAGCGCCTTCAGCAATTGGCGTTGGCGCAGCGCCAGCAGCCGGAGCACGTTGTCGTCCACGGTCAATTCACGCTGGCCCTTGAACTTGCCCAGCAGGCGGCCGCCGTAACCCCGCGCCGTCTGCAGGGCTCCGCCCGCCACAGCGCCGGCCAGGGCCGCCAGACCCAGGGTGAGGCCACCGACCAGCAGGTCGATACCGGCGCCCGCGGCGGCGCCCGCTGCCATGCCGCCGCCAACCTTGACGCCGAGCTGCTTGAGCGTGTCCGGGTTGAACAGGTCGTCGCCCCAGCGGCCATCCAGCAGTGGCAGGTCGGCGGCACTGGCGTCCTGCTGGCGAAAGCCGTACAGGGCCAGCAGGTCTTCGACACAGCGCTGTTCGCGCTGGCGGATGGTCTGGCGCAACTGCTCCACGGCACTTTCGCCCGCGTCGCTGCCGACGCTGCGCCGACACGCTGCGCAGTCGATCAATAATTCGGCGACCAAACGCAGCGCTGCCAATTGGCGAGCCTGGCGCTGGCGTTGCTGATCGTCGACCAGCCGTTGCAGGGCCGGGCGAGCGCTTTCCAGCAGCAGGGCCAGGCTCTCGTATAAACGCTGCTCGCCGTCCTGCGGCGGCGCCACGCTGTCGAATCGCACCAGTGCATGCAAGCCCAGGCGCGCCAGGGCATCGCGCCATTCCTGCTCGCGGTGCTGGGGGCTGCTGACGAAGTTGAGCACCGGCAACAGCGGTTTGCCGCAACCGGCCAGGACCTGCAACTCGTCACGGTATTTGGCCAGCACCGGTTCGCGGGCATCGATCACATAGAGGCCCGCATCGCAGGTCAGCAATTGGCGCAGCACCTTGGCTTCCTGCTCGAAACGCTGGCGCGCCTCGCTGCCGGCCAGGAAGCGCTGCAACCTGGCCGGCCCGTCCAGGCGCTCGCCGGGCTGATCGAGGCGTTCCAGGTAGTCGAGCAGGGCGATGGCGTCTTCCAGGCCCGGCGTGTCGTACAGCTCCAGCAAGGCCTGGCCGTCCACCGACAGGCGGGCGCCTTCGACGTGACGGGTGGTGCTGGGGCGATGCGACACTTCGCCGAAGCCGACGTCGCGGGTCAACGTGCGCAGCAGCGAGGTTTTCCCGACGTTGGTGTGGCCCACCACGGCGAGGGTCAGCGGCTTAGTCATTTCCACTCTCCAGCCAGGTCAGCGGCGCATGGGTGCTGTGGGTCATGTGCAGTTGGGTCAGGGCGTGCTGCCAGTCGTCCAGGCGTTCGGTGTCCAGTTGCTGCCCGGCAGGCGCGGGCAGCAACCACAAGCGGGTGGCACTGGCGCAGCGGGCCAGTTCTGCAATCAGGGCCAGGCTGCCACGGTCAGGCGAGCGGCGCGGGTCGAGGGCGATCACCAGGCGCGCCGGCGGGTAGCGGGTCATCTGCTCGAGTAGGCGGTGACGTGACTCGCGGGTGTCCAGCACGCCGGCGTCCTGGACCGTGGCCGGCAGCTCGGGCGGCCAGGCCTGCTGGTCATCCAGTTCGATGGCCACCAGCACGGCGCCGGCACGGCTGGCCGAGGGCTGCGGTGCCAGCACCTCGTGCAGGCGATCGGGTGCCGCATCACTGACGCCGAGGCGCTCGCTGCTGGGCATCAGGCGTTCGCGCAGTTGGCTATAGCCGGACAACTGCACATCCAGGGTCAGGCGCTGGCTGCCCTGGTGCCAACGCCAGAAACAGAGCGCGGCAAGCGCGGCCCGGGGGGCGATGCCATACACGATCAGCACGCCGACCAGCCAGCCGGCCCACGCTTGCCGGGCGCCTTCGAACACCGGCGTGGCAGCGCCGCTGGCACGAATCATCGACTCGTCCGGGGTGGCGAACCCGAGCAGGGCCGGCAGCGCCCCCAGGGCCTGGGTGAGGTTGACGAAGGTGTCGCTGCCCAGAATGGTGGTTTCCCAGACGAAGCCGTAGCGCCGCGTCGCCAGCAGGAGCAGCATCACCACCAACGCCGAGGTCAGGGCCAGTGCCCATAAGCCGTTGACCAGCACACCCACCACCCAGCGATTGAGCCGACGCCGCTGCAGCACCAGCAGCAATGCCGGCGCCAGATGGACGGCCTGAGCGTTGCGGGCCAGTTTCTCGCTGAGCCACAACCACAGTCGGCCCAGCCCGGCGCTGTGTTTGCCGGCGAACACCAGGCCCGCCAGCCAGCTCGCGAGCAGCAGCGCGTTGAGCCCCAACAGGCTGCCCAGCGCCCAGAACACGTTCACGGGCAGCACGCCATTACCCAATGCCGCGAAGGCCAGGCCGGCGCCACTGAACACGGCCAGTATCGACAAGGCAATCAAGGCCAGGCGCGCACCTTGTTTCCAGTGCTGCAGCGCTGTCAGCAGGCCATTGTGCTGCGCCAGCCAGGCCGCACGGCGATGGATGCGCGTCGGCAGGTCGCCGCCGGCGTGGCGAGCCAGCCGGCTGGCTTCAACATCGTCGAGGGGGCCGGCCTGCTCTTCGCGCAGGCGGATGGCTTCGGTCAGCCAGAGTTGTTGCAGGTCGGTCGAAGTCACGCGGGCATCCATCAGGCAGTCCAGCGGCGAGCATAACCCAAGGCAGCTCTGGTATTCTGCCGGGCATGAATACATCTCTTCCTTTAAGCCTGATCGCGGCGCTCGCCGAGAATCGCGTGATCGGTATCGACAACCGCATGCCTTGGCATTTGCCAGGGGATTTCAAGTATTTCAAGGCAACCACCCTGGGCAAGCCGATCATCATGGGGCGCAAGACCTGGGATTCGCTTGGGCGGCCGCTGCCGGGCCGCCTGAACCTGGTGGTCAGCCGGCAGGCGGGCCTGCAACTCGAGGGGGCCGAGGTGTATCCCTCGCTGCCGGCCGCCATCGCACGTGCCGAGCAATGGGCGCACGAGCAGGGTGTGGATGAGGTGATGCTGATCGGTGGCGCGCAGCTCTACCAGCTTGGCCTGGCACAGGCCGATCGGCTGTACCTGACCCGCGTGGCGCTGCAGCCGGAAGGCGATGCCTGGTTTCCGGAGTTCGACCTGGCGCAGTGGCAGCGAGTGTCGCACACGCCAAACCCGGCCGTGGAACAGGCGCCCGCGTATACCTTCGAAGTATGGGAGCGCGCCGCTCGCCAAGACTGAGCGGCTGTACCCCACGCCTGCTGCGCAGGCCATCGCCGCCGAGGCGGACGCCTACCGTTGGATCACTGAGCCTCGGTAGGGCCCCGACACATTCAATGCTGTCGTACCTTACAGCCCGTCCAGCATCGCCTTGTCACGCACTGCGCCCTTGTCGGCGCTGGTTGCCAACAGGGCGTAGGCCTTGAGTGCGGTGGTGACTTTGCGTGGACGCGATTCGACCGGTTTCCAGCCTTTCTTGTCCTGCTCGGCGCGGCGTGCAGCCAGTTCGCCGTCGTCGACCATCAGGTTGATCGAGCGGTTGGGGATGTCGATCAGGACCTTGTCGCCGTCGCGCACCAGGCCGATAGCGCCGCCCGCTGCAGCTTCCGGCGATGCATGGCCAATCGACAGGCCGGAAGTGCCGCCGGAAAAACGCCCGTCGGTCAGCAAGGCGCAGTCCTTGCCCAGTCCCTTGGACTTGAGGTAGGACGTGGGGTAGAGCATTTCCTGCATGCCTGGCCCCCCCTTCGGCCCCTCGTAGCGAATGATCACGATGTCACCGGCCTTCACTTCGTCCGCCAGAATGCCGCGTACCGCGCTGTCCTGGCTTTCGAAGATCTTCGCGTTGCCTTCGAACACGTGGATGGATTCGTCCACACCCGCAGTCTTCACCACGCAGCCGTCCAAGGCGATATTGCCGTACAGCACGGCCAGGCCCCCTTCCTGCGAATAGGCGTATTCGACACTGCGGATACAACCGGTCTCGCGGTCGGCGTCGAGGGTGTCCCAGCGTGTCGATTGGCTGAACGCCGTTTGCGTGGGAATGCCGGCAGGGCCTGCACGGAAAAAGGTGTGCACCTCTTCATCGTCGGTCTGGGTGATGTCCCAGCGCGCGATGCCCTCGGCCAGGGTCTTGCTGTGCACGGTCGGCAGGTCGGTGTGCAGCAGGCCGCCACGGGCCAGTTCGCCGAGGATGCTGAAGATGCCACCGGCACGGTGCACGTCTTCCATGTGGTACTTCTGAATGTTCGGCGCGACCTTGCACAATTGCGGCACGTTGCGCGAAAGACGATCGATATCGCGCAGGTCGAAGTCGATCTCGGCTTCCTGGGCGGCGGCCAGCAAGTGCAGGATGGTGTTGGTCGAGCCACCCATCGCGATGTCCAGCGTCATGGCGTTCTCGAACGCCTTGAAGTTGGCGATGTTGCGCGGCAGCACTGCGTCGTCGTTGTCGCCGTAATAGCGCTTGCACAACTCGACGATGGTCCGCCCGGCGCGCAGGAACAGTTCTTCACGGTCGCTGTGGGTGGCCAGGGTCGAACCGTTGCCCGGCAGGGCCAGGCCCAGGGCTTCGGTCAAGCAGTTCATCGAGTTGGCGGTGAACATGCCGGAGCAGGAACCGCAGGTCGGGCAGGCACTGCGTTCGTACTCGGCGACTTTTTCGTCGCTGGCCGAAGCGTCGGCAGCGATGACCATGGCGTCGACCAGGTCCAGGCCGTGCGAGGCCAGCTTGGTCTTGCCGGCTTCCATCGGGCCGCCGGACACGAAGATCACCGGGATATTCAGGCGCAGCGCGGCCATCAGCATGCCGGGGGTGATCTTGTCGCAGTTGGAGATGCAGACGATGGCGTCGGCGCAGTGCGCGTTGACCATGTACTCCACGGAGTCGGCAATGATTTCCCGGCTTGGCAGGGAGTACAGCATGCCGTCATGGCCCATGGCGATGCCATCGTCGACCGCGATGGTGTTGAATTCCTTGGCCACGCCACCGGCACGCTCGATCTCGCGGGCGACCAGTTGGCCCAGGTCCTTGAGGTGCACATGCCCCGGCACGAACTGGGTGAACGAGTTGGCAATCGCGATGATCGGCTTCTTGAAGTCGTCGTCCTTCATGCCGGTGGCGCGCCACAGGGCACGTGCGCCGGCCATGTTGCGGCCATGGGTGGACGTTTTCGAACGATAATCAGGCATGGAGCGCTCCGGGCGGCTAATCAGGTACTAAGAGGGAGTGAGCTTTCTTGTCCAGGGCACGTTCTGTTCGGTAAAGGCCGCGCTCGGGATGCGGTCGTGAATATCGCGGGATCGCCGCGCGTACGACCAGACTCATAAACCCGCCGGGGGATACTGGCGATGAATAGCCCGATTCTACACCGCTGGCGTGAGGAAGGAATGGCGGTGACGTCTCACCGCCCGACATATCATTTATTTCAGCATTGCGATGATGAGCGCAGCGACGCCGCTAAGCCCTATAAAACCCACGCCCAGGGTCACGGCCGGTGCCCAGTTGGAAAGACTCGCGAGTGCGCTCATCCCACCCCCGATCAGAAAAACCACCGTACTCAACAGCGACGAAGCGGCACCTGCACGCTGTGGACAAATGTCCATGGCTTTACCTGTTGCCGCCGTCCGGGTCAGCGTAGTGCCGACCGTACAAAAGATCATGGGCAGCAGTATGCCGGCGACGCTCAGTCCGATTAACGCATCGAAAGCGATCAGCATCGAGCCGGACAGTCCGATCAGGCCTATCCCCGGCAGGAGCTGGCGGTCGCGCCCTAGCTTGCCGTGCACTGCATGGGCTATCCATCCACTGCCTAGATAGGCTGTGCCATACGCCATCAGCACCCATGAAAACTCCAACTGAGAAAACCCTAACCGGTCGAGAAATACGATGGGCGACATCACGATAAAGGCGAAGTGACAAGCGAAGGCAATTGCAGCGACCACGCAGTAGCTCATAAAGCCCGGAAGAGCGAGAAGTGTCGCATAGCTTCCCATAATGGACGCGTCATGGCGTACAGGTCGTTGCACGTCATCGGGCTTCAGTAGCCGAGCGGCGGCGAATAGGACGATTAACGCGACAACACAAAATCCATAGAAGCTACCTGGCCAATCGAAGATGGCCTGCAGTGCAGTGCCAGCCAGCGGTGACAGGCAAATGAAAATTCCGCCGGCCGTGGTCGTTATCATGCGAACTGAATCGCGCTGAGTGCCAAGGAACATGTCTTGGACCAGCGCGTTCGCCAATCCGAAACATCCACATCCAAGCGCCTGCAACATTCTAAAAAACAAGAAGCTACTGAAGTCGGAAGCCTGTGCACATCCTAGCGCTCCAATGACCGCTAGGGAAATGCCACAGAGCAGTACTTTTTTTCTCCCGGTAGCATCAGACAAAGGACCTATTACCAGTTGCGACATGGCAACCACCGCGATGAACAGGCTCAGGGTGAGACCCATGTTTTGCACCGGGGTCCCAAAGTACAGTGAGAGGGTCGGGATTGAAGGCAGGATGACGTCCAGCGGAAAGACGCCCAGCAGCACAATAGTCAGAAGAAAAGCGATCATGCGCGGACGTTGATCATGAGGTGAGCACTTCCGGGCTCTAAATGTCATGAAGGTCAGCCTTTAAAAATTCGCGGTAATATAGACTGTCGCCTAGCACGCCAGCTTTTTTGATTGTGTTAAAGGTTGCGGTAGCGCTTGAAAGTATTCTGCGTTTTCTTGAGTTTTTTTCAGATAATATTTTCACTATTTCATGGCTTTGTTTTTTCTTTATTTTTGCATCACTTAATAATGATCTCATCCATTTTTCATCGACATGTGAGAATGCCCAGATGACCGCTGGTAAAATTTTACAAATTAAGAGTTTTTGATCTTTAGAACTGGTTTTCCACACATAAATGAAAGCCTCCGAGAAAAACTTTGAATGCCGGGCTTCATCAACAAGGTGGTCGGTAAGCACGTGTTGCACACTGCTAATAAGCGATTTGTCCGAGATGTTCGATAGCTCTTTTGCAATCATGGTTTCAGAAACAAATCCAATAATAAACCAGCTGAGCTCGCTGTTTTTTTGGGCGCTTTACGCACAATTTTTTTCAGTAAGGAAATCCTTTTTGGCTGAGCTTTATAGGGTGTTATTTTATTGAATTTTTGTACCTCCAAGGCAAGGTTGTGAGAAAAAAGCGCGTGATATCCTTCGTCGGTGTAAATTTCCAGCGCAGTGGTAATCATGTGGGCGGGAAGTTTTAAAATGCTGTCGCGATGTACAAGTTTTTCAATGGCCCGATTTACGACTAAGTGCTCTAATTCAACAGTGTAATTAAGGAAGTAAGCTAGGTGTTTTGCTCCGATGAGCTTAATAGGTGCTGGCGGTATTTTTAAAAAAGCGTTGTGCTCTATAAACCCCATCATTTTTTTGGGAAACCAATCTTTTTCCCGGCTTTCTTGTGTCCAGCTCTCGGTTTGCGTATATCTATCAGGTTTAGACCTGACGGATGACACGCTATCCCAAACGCTGAGCTTGGCGTCGCGAGCATGGACGTTAGTCATCTTGCATGCCTGTGAGTTTTTGGAGAGATTCCGGTATTGCTGACCCGCTACTGTGGCCACCGCCTACGAAAAAAAAACACTTCCTCATGAGGCGATCGAAAATCTATCAACGCTTCGATTGCTGATTCACTAAGCGCGCCGGTCAGCCACGTTCTCAGTCCTAAGGCAGTCGATAAAAGCTGTATAGACTGGGCAATGTGACCGACTTCTACGAGTGCCATTCTATACGCTCGTGAGTGTTCATATTTCCACCACAGCTTATCAAGCCTGGCTGTTAAAAAGATTCCGAACGGTAGGTTGCTTGCAAAGTGTTGTTGGCTGAGAAGGTTGGCAAGATCTATTGTTGAGCTTATTTTCTTTGGGCGTAACGAGTGGGTGTTTGGGTCGTAGTAGTAAAAGCCAGGCGCTATTCCTTCAACGCGCTGGACAAACAGATACCCTTCGGCTGAATTTAATCCTCCGCCGGAAGGGCTACTTCTTCGATTGTATAATTCGACAGGCATGGAGGGCTCAATATCATCTTTTCGCTCGTTTAAGTAGCCAAGCGAAAAATATAATATTTCACTAACCTGTTCCGATGTGACTGCTGTGTTTTTAAAATCGCGACAGGTTTTTCGAGTGGTCAGTGAGTGTTGGAGAGTCTGGGTTTCAAGGAGTTGTGGGGCTCGAGGAAGCGCTATCGCCTGCGCTGTTTCCAGGCAGTGATTTTCTTGTGGTGAGGGTTTCGAGAGGGTTTCGCGACAGTGGGAAAAATAGGCTTCAGCCCATTCCTTTTCACACGTGATGTTTGAATCGTATGGGATGTTTTTTGTGCCTGTGTGGAATATTTTGGATAAGGCATCCCATCCCCAATGGGTGGTTGGGGCGTGCTCTACAAGTAGTTGGCTTTGAATGAGGTCTCGGTCGATCTGTTCAAAAGATTTATCGTTTTTAGTGCGTTCGGAATAACTTAAAAGACGGTGCCAGTAGCGTTCAGAAAGCTCATATTGTTTGTGCTCCACGTAGTTCCACGCAATCAGCTTGGGTGAGCTGGCCAGGAAAAACACATCGGGATTTACGATCATGGGCTTTTTCTCTTGAGGTGTAGGGCAGTTAGCCGGCACTCACTGCCCCCGTCCTGCATTAAGGCTTAACTACTTTGCCTGCACCAGGCAGTTCAGGTTGACCATTTTTTTCGATTCAAGAGAGATGCTTTTCATGGTTTTTTTCTTTCGCGTTAGCCACCTTAATGTGGCGTTTTTCAGGCTAGTAGCATCCGCTCATTTTTTCAAGTTAAGTGTTGTAGGAATAAATTCTACATAGGCTGTAGGAGATTTCTACTATCAGATATCTGTACGGGTAAATATTGAAAAACTGTGCCGAAGTTATTTTGGCGCTTGCTTGATTTTCTATAAGTGCTATCAACAACTCGATGATGAGTTTGATTTTTTTGCACGTCCCTCTCCAGCGAACTTGTCCATCCTGAGAGGCGGGGTCGAAGTTCAGTGACGAGAGAGGGTCGGGGGGGGTTAAATTTTTGCAGGCTAAAGATTCGTGGTGCTGCTTGCCCTCACGTAAAAAAGCAGCACCGATCGAACAGCCCTATCAGCTATTAGGCAACAGCCGGGAGGTAATGCTCTTGATGTAGCGGGTTTCCGGGATTGCGGGATGCACGGGGTGGTCGGGGCCCTGGCCGCCGCGTTCGAGCAGTTGGATGTTGCGGTCGAGGTGGCGGGCACTGGTCAGCAGAATGTTCTGCAGGTCGTCTTCGGGCAAATGCATGGAGCACGAGGCGCTGACCAGAATGCCGTCCTTGCTCAGCAGGCGCATGGCCTGCTCGTTCAGGCGGCGGTAGGCGCCTTCGCCGTTCTTGAGGTCTTTCTTGCGCTTGATGAAGGCGGGCGGGTCGGCCACGATCACGTCGAAGCGCTCTTCGCCGGCCTTGAGTTCCTTGAGGGCCTCGAACACGTCGCCTTCGATGCACGTGACCTTCTCGGCGAAGCCGTTCAACGCAGCGTTGCGCTCGACACCGTCGAGGGCGAACGACGAGGCGTCGACGCAGAACACTTCGCTGGCACCGAAGGCGCCGGCCTGCACGCCCCAGCCGCCGATGTAGCTGAACAGGTCCAGAACGCGCTTGCCTTTGACGTAGGGGGCCAGGCGGGCGCGGTTCATGCGGTGGTCATAGAACCAGCCGGTCTTCTGGCCCTGCATGACCGGGGCTTCGAACCTGACGCCGTTCTCTTCCAGCGCGACCCACTCGGGCACCAGGCCGAAGGCAGTCTCGACGTAGCGCTCCAGGCCTTCGGCGTCGCGTGCGGCGGAGTCGTTCTTGAACAGGATGCCGCTGGGCTTGATCACCTGGATCAGGGCCGCGAGCACGTCTTCCTTGTGCTGTTCCATGGTGGCCGAGGCCAACTGGACCACCAGAATGTCGCCGAAGCGGTCGACCACCAGGCCCGGCAGCAGGTCGGAATCGCCATACACCAGACGGTAGAACGGCTTGTCGAACAGGCGCTCGCGCAGCGAGAGGGCGACATTGAGGCGGTGTACCAGCAGCGATTTATCCAGCGCCAGCTTGGCGTCGCGTGACAGCAGTCGGGCGCAGATGAGGTTGTTCGGGCTCATCGCCACCACGCCCAGCGGCTTGCCGCCTGCCGCCTCGAGGACCGCCTGATCACCGGCCTTGAAGCCGTGCAGCGGCGTGGCGGCGACGTCGATCTCGTTGCTGTAGACCCACAAGTGGCCAGCGCGCAGGCGGCGGTCGGCGTTGGCTTTGAGGCGAAGGCTGGGCAGGGACATGACGTCGCTCCGAAAAAAGAGCGGGAGTATAGCGCGTTGCCAGCCCGGCTCGCTCGCCGCCGCGATGAAATCGCCCGCTCGACGAGACCTTGGCGTCAAAAAACACAGTTTGTGCGCCGGGCGGTGACGTCAACGCCGCCGCGCGGGAGTAGAATCATCGCTCAGCCCAGAGTGTGTATTTATGCCCCAGGTTTCTCCCGAACTGCCCGAGCTGACCGCCGAGCAGATCCAGCAGGCCTTGCAAGGAATCAGCGTGCCGCCGCAACCGCAGATCATGGTCGATCTGCAGATGGAACAGTACATGCCCGATCCCGATCTGCATGCCATCGCCCGTTTGATCGCCCAGGATCCGGGCCTGTCGGGTGCCCTGCTGAAAATAGTCAATTCGGCGCAATACGGTTTCAGCAACAAGATTGCCTCGATCGAGCGCGCCGTGCATCTGCTGGGCAGCCGTTCGGTGATCAACCTGATCAATGCCCAGTCGATCCGTGGCGAAATGAGCGATGAAACCATCGTCACCCTCAACCGCTTCTGGGACACGGCCCAGGACGTGGCCATGACCTGCCTCACCCTGGCCAGACGCCTGGGTTCGGAAACGGTGGACGAGGCCTACGCGCTCGGGCTGTTCCACGACTGCGGCGTGCCGTTGATGCTCAAGCGCTTTCCCGACTACATGCGGGTGCTGGAGCAGGCCTATGCCGAGGTCGGGCCGCAGCATCGGCTGGTCGACACGGAAAACCAGGCGTTCAATACCAATCACGCCGTGGTGGGCTATTACACGGCGAAGTCCTGGCGTCTGCCCAGGCATGTCAGCGACGCCATCGCCCACCACCACAACGCGTTGGCGATCTTCAGCGAAGACAGTGTCGACACCCTTCAGTTGAAGAATCTGCTGGCGATCCTCAAGATGGCCGAGCATATCTGCGCGTCCTATCGAGTTCTGGGCAATCAGGCCGATGACCTTGAGTGGAACGCGATCGGGCACCTGGTGCTCGATCATGTCGGGCTGTCCGACTATGACTTCGAGAACCTGTGCGAGTCGATCCGCGAGCAGCGCGCCCTCTGAGTCTTTTCTTCGTTCGAGTTGAGCATGCCTGAATTACCTGAAGTCGAAACCACCCGGCGGGGCATCGCCCCGCACCTGGAAGGGCAGCGCGTCAGTCGTGTGATCGTACGCGACCGGCGGCTGCGCTGGCCGATTCCCGAGGACCTGGACGTACGCCTTTCGGGGCAGCGCATCGTCGGCGTGGAGCGACGGGCCAAATACCTGCTGATCAACGCCGAGGTCGGCACCCTGATCAGTCACTTGGGCATGTCGGGCAACCTGCGCCTGGTCGAAGCCGGGCTGCCGGCCCTCAAGCATGAGCACGTCGATATCGAACTGGAGTCCGGGCTGGCACTGCGCTACACCGATCCGCGGCGTTTCGGCGCCATGCTCTGGAGCCTCGACCCGCTGAATCACGAGTTGCTGCTGCGCCTCGGGCCGGAGCCCCTGACCGCGCTGTTCGACGGGGAGCGGCTGTTCCAGCTGTCGCGTGGGCGCAGCATGGCAGTCAAGCCGTTCATCATGGACAACGCCGTGGTGGTGGGTGTCGGCAATATCTATGCGACCGAAGCCCTGTTCGCCGCGGGCATCGACCCGCGTCGCGCGGCGGGCGGCATTTCCCGTGCCCGGTACCTGAAGCTGGCGGTCGAGATCAAACGCATCCTGGCCTACGCCATCGAGCGCGGTGGCACCACGCTGCGTGATTTCATCGGTGGTGACGGGCAGCCCGGCTACTTCCAGCAGGAGTTGTTCGCGTATGGGCGTGGCGAGCTGCCGTGCAAGGTCTGCGGCACCGTGCTACGCGAGGTCAAGCTGGGCCAGCGCGCCAGTGTGTGGTGCCCGCGCTGCCAGAAATAAGGCCAAGGCCTGACAAACGGTCGGGCGCTGATATAGTGAAGGGCATCGCGATTGTCGCTGCCCTGTCGAGCAGAAGGATTGTGCCATGAATGTGTATCGCAGTTTCTCGGTTGCCCTGATCCTCAGCCTGGGCTTGCAGGCGCTCCCCGCAGCGGCGGAGGTGGCGAGTTCCACCAGTTCCGGCGACCCGACCTATCAGATCCAGAACCCACCGGCGTTCGCCATGATCGGCGACTTGCTGGTTGCACGGCCGTTGCTGATCGCCGCCACGGTAGTGGGCGCAGGGCTGTTCGTGATCGCCTTGCCGTTCACGGCAGCGGGAGGAAATGTCGGCGCTTCGGGCCGGGCGCTGGTCGTCGACCCTGGCCGGGCGGCGTTCGTACGCTGCCTGGGCTGCACGAACTCAGGGTACAACCAGCACGAATGAAGGTCTGACGATCACGCCTTGCCAGTGATCTTGCGGTACTTTTCCATCAGTTGTTCTTCGGTTTCCGGATGGGCTTCATCCAGGGGGATGCAGTCCACCGGACACACCTGTTGGCACTGCGGCTCATCGTAATGGCCTACGCACTGGGTGCACAGGTTGGGGTCGATCACATAGATCTCTTCGCCTTGGGAGATCGCAGCGTTCGGGCACTCGGGTTCGCAGACGTCGCAGTTGATGCAATCGTCGGTGATGATCAGGGACATTGAGACTCCGCCCAGCAACGCGGTTGCTGGCCTTCTAGAAACGAATGCGCGAATTGTGCCGGATTTACGCCCGCAGTGCACGCGGGCACATGGCGGCGGGCGCTCGCAGGGCTATTTTTTGAAGCGTTGCAACAGCGCGTCGGCGACGGCCGGGTGCACGAACTTGCTGATATCGCCGCCCAACGCAGCGATTTCCCGCACCAGCGTCGAGGAAATGAACGAATAACGCTCAGACGGCGTGAGAAACAGGCTTTCGACGTCCGGTGCCAGTTGGCGGTTCATGTTGGCCAGCTGGAACTCGTATTCGAAGTCCGACACCGCGCGCAGGCCGCGCAACAGCACGTTGGCATTCTGCTCTTTGGCAAAATGCGCCAGCAGCGTGGAAAAACCGACCACTTCGACGTTGGGCAGATGCCGGGTGACTTCGCGGGCCAGCTCCACCCGTTGTTCCAGGGCGAACAGCGGGTTTTTCTTGGGGCTGGCAGCCACGGCAATGATCACGTGATCGAACAGGCGCGAAGCACGCTCGACCAAGTCGCCATGCCCTTTGGTAATCGGGTCGAAGGTGCCTGGGTACAACACTCGGTTCATCACGTGGTCCTGGCGCAAATCGGTTAAGGAGTCGGATGGTATCGCAGCCTGACCGGTCGGCCAAGCCGGTTGCAGCAACGCCCGCCACCACGGGCCTGCCGGCGACCTGCTGCGGCGGCTTGCCGCAGGCTGCACGTCGGTGCCGATACGCCGTAAGATACCGGTCAGTCATCGAGTCCCGGAGCGGCTATGCCCCGACCCAACACCCGCGAGCGCATCGCGCTCAGCAGCCTCGAGCTGTTCAATGCGCTGGGCGAACGCAGCGTCAGCACCAATCACATTGCCGCGAGCATGGAAATATCCCCCGGCAACCTCTACTACCATTTCGCCAACAAGCAGGAAATCGTCGCGCTGCTGTTCGGCCAATACGAAAGTCGGGTCGACGAGTGCCTGCGTCTGCCGCAAGCTCGGGCGGCAACGGTCGAGGATATGGAGGGAGCGCTCACCGGGCTGATCGAAGCGATCTGGAGTTATCGGTTTTTCTATCGCGACCTCGAACACCTGCTCGACAGCGACCCGCAGCTCGCCAGCCGTTACCAGCGTTTTTCCCAGCGGTGCCTGGCCCGCGCGCAGGCCATCCATGAGGGGCTGGTGCAGGCCGGCATCCTGACGATGCGCCCCCATGAGGTCGAGGCCGTGACGCTCAACGCGTGGATCGTGTTGACGTCATGGGTGCGATACCGCGGTGTCAGCCATCAAACAGGGGTCAGCCACGAAACGACCGCAGCGCTCGACGAAGAGATGCTCAAGCGTGGTGTCTACCAGGTACTGACGCTGCTGCTGGGCTTTGTCAGCCCGGCGTGGCGAGACGCAGTCGACGCGTTGTGCGAACGATTCTACGTGCCGCTGGATCAGGTCCCGGTGGCTGCGGACTGAATCGGCGCCACTGCTGACTACTTTTTCATCATTCAGGGAGTGTGCCATGCCCACAGCGCAATTGATCAGCCCCCAGTCGTTGGCGGCCCGCCTCGAGGACCCGAGGCTGGTCGTGCTCGATTGTCGATTTGCTCTTGAAGACACCGACTACGGTCAGCGCAGCTATGCCGACGGTCATTTGCACGGCGCGCATTTCGCCGACCTGGACCGGGACCTGAGCGCTCCAGCGAAGAAGGGCGTGACCGGGCGTCATCCATTGCCCGACCCGGTGCGGCTGGCGGAGCGTTTTCGCGCCTGGGGCATCGATGCCGACAGCGACGTGGTGCTTTACGACGATGGCCCGGGTGCGTTCGCAGCGCGGGCCTGGTGGTTGCTGGCCTGGCTGGGCAAGACCGACGGCGTGGCCATCCTCGACGGCGGTCTCAAGGCCTGGCATGCCGCCGGCTTGCCGCTGAGCCTGGATGCACCGTCGAGCGAACCCGGCACCTTCGACGGCCAGCCGGACCCGCAGCGGGTGATTGACGCCGAGCAACTGCTCGACCGCCTGCAACGTCCCGAGCTGACCCTGCTCGATGCGCGGGCGCTGCCGCGCTTTCGCGGCGAGGTCGAGCCACTGGACCCGGTCGCCGGGCACATTCCCGGCGCGCAGTGTGCGGCATTCACCGACAATCTCGGGCCCGATGGGCGCTTCCTGCCGGCGCAGGCGCTGCGCCAACGCTTCGAACGGCTGCTCGCGGGCCGTGCGCCCGAGCAGGTGGTGTCGTATTGCGGCTCCGGGGTGACCGCTTGCCATAATCTGTTCGCCCTGTGCCTGGCGGGCTACCCGCTGGTGCCGCTGTATGCCGACTCCTGGAGCGGTTGGATTACCGATTCGCAGCGGCCTGTCGCGACGGGGGACTAGCGCGCCGTCTGCTGACGCAGCCACTCGGGAATCCGCCGCTCGAGAAAGTACCCTGGCCGGCGCAGGCTGCCGTCGACGAAGCCGACATGCCCGCCCTGGGCATGCAGCTCGAACGTCGTGGTCGACGACAGCTCGTCGGCGTCGGGCAGGCTGTGGGCAAACACGAACGGATCGTCGGCCGCCTGGATCAACAGGGTCGGGGTGCGGATGCGGCCCAGGAAGTAGCGGCTGGACGCCCGTCGATAGTAATCCTCGGCGTCCTTGAAACCGTGCAGGGGCGCGGTGACTCGGCCGTCGAAATCCCAGAACGTCTTCATCGAGCCCAGGGTGCCAAGGCTGGCCAGTGTCGTCAGGCCTTCGTTCAGCCCCTCGTGCTGGAACCGTCGTTGTTTGTCTTTCAGGTAGCCCACCATGGCGCGCATGAAGTGTGCCTGGTAGACCCTGGAAAAGCCCATGCCGATGCGGTCGGCGCACTGGTCCAGGCGAAACGGTACCGACACGGCGACCGCACTGTGCAATTGGCTGCTGTCGCCGACTTCGCCCAGGTGTTTGAGCAGCACATTGCCCCCCAGCGAGTAACCCACGGCGTGCAACGCTGACAACGGGCGCTTGGCCCGCAGGTGCGCGATCACCTGGGCCAGATCATCGCTGGCACCGGAATGGTAGCTGCGCGGCAACAGGTTGGGTTCGCCCGAGCAGCCACGCCAGTTGATCGCCACGCTGGCGTAGCCCAAGGTGTCGAGGGCCTTTTGCAGACCCACGACATAAGGGGAGTGGGATGACCCGGTGAGGCCATGCAGCACCAGCACCAAGGGTGCGTGGGGCTGATGCGGGCCGTGCCAGTCGAGGTCGAGGAAATCGCCGTCGTCGAGCCACAGGCGCTCGCGCGTGCGCTGCACGTTCTGCGTGCGGCGCCACAGCGGGCCCCAGAGGGTCTGCAAATGAGGGTTGCCCAGCCCGAGGGCCGGGCTGAATGCGGTAGAAGAAACGGCACGCACGGCTGGCTATCCTGAAAGGTTGGCCTTACGGTGCCACAACCGTGCGCGCTTGTGGAGAGCCCGTCAGGCTGGCAGCGCGGGCAGGGCGACTTGGGCGACCGAAGGGCCGATGCTGGCGAACAACAGCGTGTCGAGATCCAAGTGGCGTTGCAGGGCCAGCCGGACCTCCTCCACGGTCAGCGCCTGCGTATCGAGCAGATAGCGGCGAATGCCGTCGGCCGGCTGGCGGTGCAGGTTGAGATCGGCCAACACTCCCAGTATCTGTGCGTTGCTGGCGATCGCAATGGGCGTCTCCAGCAGAATCGCCTGCTGATGGGCGGCCAGTTCTGCCGGCGTGGGGCCCTGCTCGATGAAGTCGCGCAGCATCTGTTCGACCAGCTCCTGCGCTGCATCGTTGTACTCGGGCGCCAGGCTCCAGGTCATTTGCCACAGCGAGGGGCCCAGGCTGGCCACCAACTGCGCGTAGGCCCCGTAGGTCAGGCCGCGACGCGTGCGTAGCTCGTTGAACAGACGGCCCTGTATCGAGCCGCCGAAGATCCTCGCAGCCATCTGTAGCGCTCGGTAGTCGGGGTCGCTGCGATAGAGCGTGGGGATCACCAGTTTGACGTCGACCCGCGCGCCCTCCTGCTCGATATGCAGCACCTCGGTGGGCGCCTTGCCCGGGTCGGCCACGGCGGGCAGCGGGGCGCCCTGGGCAAGCGCCTCGCACAGGCGCTCGGTCAACTGCCGAGCCTGCTCGCTCGACAGGTCGCCCACCAGGCTGATCTCCAGATTGCTGGCGCAAAAGGCGCGTTGGTGAAAGTCAACGAGCTGCTCGCGAGTGATGGCGGCGAAATCTTCCTGCGTGCCGTAGGCCGGACGCCCATACGGGTGGCCGGCAAACACATGGGCCCTGCAGGCGTCTTCCAGTTGCGTCGGGCCATGCAGGCGAGCGTGGTGAGCGTTTTCGCTGCAGGCCCGGCTCATTTTTTCCACCGAGGCCTGGGGCATCAGCGGGGCGGCGAGCATGCGGCCCAACAGGTCCAGCGCCGGCAGCAGCTGTTGCGGGTCACTCAGGCTGCGCAGGTTCAAGGTGATGCAATCGCGGGTGACCTGCTTGTTCAGGCGGGCGCCCAGGCGGTCCAGTTCGTGGATGATGCCAAGCGCATCGGTGCCGGCGATTCCTTCGTCCAGCAAAGACGCCAGCAACAGGGCCATGCCGGGTTGCGGCCCCTCCTGGCCGGAGCCAGCGCGCACGTTCAGCCATACGTCGACCATCGGCAGCGCATGCGCCTGAAAGAACATGACTCGTGCGCCCTTGGCGGTGGACCATTGTTCGGCCACGGGCACGTTGTCCGGAATACGGGGCTCGGCAAGCGCCGCCAACGATTGCAGGTGATTGAAATCATTCATGGCTGTTGCCCTCCTTGGGCTGCAGATAGGCAATGCAGGCACGCTCGCGGGTCAGGTACTGCGCCGCCGCGGCACTGACTTCTTCGGGTGTGATAGCGAGCAACTCTTCGCGCTCGGCCTGGAGGGACGTGAGCGGCACGTTGGAGACTGTCGCCAAGGCCAGGAACAGAGCCTGGTCGCTGACCGAGTCGAGCTCGTACACCCGCTCCGCCAGCAACTGGTTGCGTGCGCGTTCCAGTTCGGCTGCCGTGGGGGCGGCGCGTTGCAACGACTCGATGCCGGTCCACATGACGCTTTCCACCTGTGCCAGGGTTGGCGCGGTGGCCGCATTGAGTCGGCCCCAAAGCCGTATCAGGCTGTCGCCACGGTCGTAGCAACCGTAACCGCCATACACCGAGGTCAGCAGCTCATCGTCGTACACCAGCGATGTGTACAGGCGCGAGCCGAGGCCGGTGACCAGCAGGCATTTGGCCAGGCGCAAGGCGGTCACCGTGCGTCTGTTGGCTGCGCTGGCATACGTCGGCACATTGAAGTTCATCAGCAGCCTGGCTTCGTTGCCCAGCCGGTACAGGCGCCGTTCCCCGGGGGTAGCCAGCTCCAGTGGTTGTCGGGCCGGTGTGATGGGGCGCGCCGCAAGCGGGCCGAAGTGACGCTCGATCAGGGGCCGCGCCTGTTCGGGCTGGACATCGCCCACCAGCACCAGCACCGCGTTGTTGGGGGCGTACCACTGTCGATACCACTGGCGCAGGTCATCGTGGGTCAGCCGGTCCAGGTCTGCTCGCCAGCCGATGGTGGGTGTGCCGTAGCCGCTCATGGGGTGGGACAGGCGGGTCAACAGTTCGTCGGCCTGGGCGAAGGTGTCAGCCTCGGCCCCCTCGGTGCGTTCAGCCTTGATGACCTCTATTTCACGGGTGAAGGCCTCTGGCGACAACTGCGCGGTGTGCATCTGATCGGCGCCGATTTCCAGCGCGACTTCGAGCCTGTCGCTGCCCAGGGTCTGGTGATAGAGGGTCATGTCGCCGGTGGTCATGGCGTTTTCCACCGCGCCCAGGCGGTGCAACACGCGACTGGCTTCGCCTGCGCTCAGCTTGCTGCTGCTTTCGCCCAGCAAGTGCTCAAGGGCGTGGCTGATGCCGGACGACCCGGGTGGCTCCTGCGCGGACCCGACCTTGTACGCCAGGTAGCAGGCGACGATGGGCGCTCGATGATCTTCTTGGATGACGACGTGCAAGCCGTTGGGCAGCGTGTACTGCACCACCGGAGTCGTCGTGTGTTGGGGGATCGGGGAGGGCATCGGAAACTTCCTTGTGGGGGGGCACAGGGAAGTATCGAGTCAAGGCGATGGCGCTTGGCGCTAGATAGATATCAGCCGCGCTGCCACAGGGCGTAGTGCACCTGGCCTGCTTTCTTCTCCCGATGCAATCGCCAGGTGGCGGGCAATTGAAGGGTCGACGGCGCGGTTTCGCTTTCGGTATAGATCCAGGCGCGTTCGGCCAGCCAGCCACGCTCTTCAAGCAGGGCGCAGGTCGGCGGCAGCAGGTTCTGGTGAAAGGGCGGGTCCAGGAACACCAGGTCGAACGGGGTCGGCGCCTGGCTTTCGAGATAGCGCACGGCGTCGCTCTGTAGCAGTTGGCCGACCGCGCATTGCAACAGGTCGAGGTTGTGTCGCAGGCTGGCAATGGCCATGGCGTTGCTGTCCAGGGCCAGCGCCAGGCTGGCACCGCGCGACAGCGCTTCGAGGTACAGCGCACCGCTGCCGGCGAACGGGTCCAGGACCTTGCTGCCGACGATGTGTGGAGCGAGCCAGTTGAACAAGGTTTCACGCACCCGATCCGGCGTCGGGCGCAGGCCGGGTGCTTCGGGGAAGCTCAGGCGCCGACTGCGCCATTCGCCACCGATGATGCGCAGCTGGCCTTGGGCTTGCTGCGGGGACTTGGGAATTCTGGCAGCCATCAGTGCTCCGGAACACCGAGCGCAGGCTCGGCGGGTTTATCGGTGGGGGCAGGCAGTGGCTTCTGCTCAACCGTGGGGCCTGCGGTGACGATGACCAGTTTATCGGCATCCAGGTGTTTGGCCATGGCGGTCTTGACCTGCTCCACCGTCAGCGCCTGGGATTGCTGCATGAAATCTTCCAGCCAGGTCAGCGGCAGGTGATAGAAACCGATCGCGCCCAACTGGCTGACGATGCTGGCGTTGCTGGCGGTCGACAGCGGGAAGCTGCCGGCCTGCTCGCGCTTGGCGTCATCCAGTTCCTTTTGCGTCGGCCCGGTGGCCAGGTAGTCACGCAGGATGTCCTGCACCAGTGTCAGTGTGCCTTCACTCAACTCGGCGCGGGTCTGCAGGTTGATCATGAAGGGGCCGGCCACCTGCATGGGGCTGAAGCCCGAGTAGACGCCGTAGGTCAGCCCGCGTTTCTCGCGCACTTCGCTCATCAGGCGGGTGCCGAAAGCGCCACCCCCCAGGATCTGATTACCCATCGACAGGGCTGGATAGTCGGGGTCGGCACGGTCGATGCCCAGCTCGGCGAGGAAGATCTGCGTCTGCTGCGACGGGAAATCGATGTGGCTCGGGCCGGGCTTGGGCGCCTTCGGTGCGGCAATTTTGGCCAGCGCCGGGCCTGCTGGAAGCGCAGACGACACCTGGGCCGCGACGTTTTCCGCGCTGGCGCGATCGAGGTCGCCCACGATGGCGATCACGGCGTTGCCGGCGGCGTAGGCGCGCGTGTGGAAGGCCTGCAACTGGGCCAGGGTAATGGCCGAAATAGACTTGGCATTGCCATCGCTGGCATGGCCGTAGGGGTGATCGCCGTACAGGCGCTTGAACAGCTCCAGGCTGGCGAGCTTGCCCGGGTTCTGCTTATCGTACTCAAGGCTTGCCAGGACCTGATTCTTGATCCGTGCCAACGAGTCGGCCGGGAAGGTCGGCTTGCCGACGACCTGGGCGAACAACTGCAGGGCCGGATCGCGTTTGTCCGACGCACTCAAGCTGCGCAGCGAGGCCACGGCCATGTCGCGGTAGGCACCGTTGCCGAACTCGGCGCCCAGCCCTTCGAAGCCCTGGGCGATCTTCTCGACGTCCTTGCCCTTGACGCCCTCGTTGAGCATGGCGTTGGTCAACATGGCAATGCCCGGCCGGGCCTGGTCCTGGCTGCTGCCTGCGGCGAACGTGACGCGCATGTCGAACATGGGCAGCTCGTGCGCTTCGACGAACAGCACGCGCGCACCTTCGCGGGTGGTCCAGCTCTGTATATCGAGGTTGCGGCGGATCGGCGCCTTGCCATCCAGCTCGGCCAGCGACTGCAGGCTGTTGCTCGAAGACGGCTCGGCATGCGTGACCGGGGTCGCGACGGCACCGAGCAGCGCCAGCAACAGCGCAGCCCGCAGGCCGCCCCTGGCGTGGCGGGGATTATTTCGCGCGGTCATGGGCAGCTTCCTCGGGCAGAACGTGGGCGATGCTCAGGCGATCGCGGGAGAAATAGGTACGGGCGGCGTTCTGGATGTCCTGGGCGGTGACGCCCTTGAGGTCTTCCAGTTCACGGTCCATCAGTTGCCAGGACAGGCCGACGGTTTCCAGCATGCCCATGGTCGTGGCCTGGCTGCTGATGGAGTCGCGTTCATAGACCACCGATGCGATGACCTGGGCGCGAACACGCTCCAGCTCTTCAGCCGAAGGCGGGGTTTTCTTCAATTCGTCGAGCAGTTGCCAGATGCCTTTCTCGGTGTCGGCCAGGGTTTTCTTCTTCTGCACATTGGGCGTGGCGGTGATGGTGAACAGGCTGTCGCCCCGGGCGAAGGGGTTGTAGCTGGCCGAGGCGCTGGACACCAGCTCCTGGCCGCGCTCCAGACGGGTCGCCATGCGTGCGCTGTAGCCGCCGTCCAGCAACGCCGAGATCAGGCGCAGCGCTTGCACGTCGCGCGGCTCCTTGGCCGTGGCCAGGCCGGGAACGTTGAAACCGTAGATCAGGGTCGGCAATTGCGTGCGAACGTGCAGGGTGATCAGGCGTTCGCCAGGCGTCGCCAGCTCCAACGGCAGCTTGTTCGGTGGCAGCGAGCGCTGGGGGATGGCGCCGAAATAGCGTTGCGCGAGGGTCTTGACCTCTTCGGGAGTCACGTCACCCACCACCACCAGCGTGGCATTGTTCGGGGTGTACCAGGACTCGTACCAGTGGCGCAGCTCTTCGACCTTCATGCGCTGCAGGTCGGCCATCCAGCCAATGGTGGGCGTGTGATAGCCACTGGCCGGGTAGGCCATCGCCTTGAACGCTTCATAGGCCTTGTTCAGTGGCTTGTCGTCGGTGCGCAGTCGGCGCTCTTCCTTGATGACCTCGATTTCCTTGGCGAACTCCTCGGGCGGCAGGCGCAGGCTGGCCATGCGGTCGGCTTCCAGCTCGAAGGCGACGCCCAGGCGATCGCGTGCCAGCACCTGGTAATAGGCGGTGTAGTCGTCACTGGTGAAGGCGTTTTCTTCAGCGCCCAGGTCGCGCAGGATGCGTGAGGACTCGCCTGGCCCGAGCTTGTCGCTGCCCTTGAACATCATGTGTTCCAGGGCATGGGAAAGCCCGGTCTGGCCAGGTGTTTCGTAGCTTGAACCGACCTTGTACCAGACCTGCGAAACCACCACGGGCGCACGATGGTCCTCGCGCACCACGACCTTGAGGCCGTTGTCGAGCGTGAATTCGTGGGTGGGTTGGGAATCGGCTGCAGCGACGTGAAAAGGCAGGCAAAGCGTACTGAGCAGCAGGCCGGCAGCGCGGCGGGCAAGAGCATTCATTCGTTTTCAAACCTGTAGGACTGCCCGCATGGTTTAGCGTAGGCGGGTGAGGAGGTGCTAGGATACTGATCCGATTCGTCGACGACCATGCCCAGTGCCCGTTAATTGAACGAGGCAGGTCGACAAAATGTTGCGCGTGAACGAGACGGTCGTTTTGCAGTCTGTTTTGCGTTACCAGAATTCATACGTGCCTTTAAGGCGCATCGCCACCTTGAGATAGCCGTCTTCATGTTTGGTTCCAACGACGATAAAAAGTCCCCTGATGCAGCGGGCGAAAAGAAAGGCCTGTTCGGCTGGCTGCGCAAGAAGCCTCAGCCGCCGGTCGAGCAGCCGTCGGCGCCGCCGATCCCACCCGCCGCCGAAGCGGCCGAAGCCGCTGCCCAGGTGCCTGCCGAGCCTGTGGCCCAGGCTGGCGCGGCACTGGAGGCGCATCCCATCGAGCCGGTGGTCGGTGCGCAGGCGGAGGATGGCCAGTCGGCGGCCTGCCTGGCACTGCCGGTGCCGGAAGAACCCGTGGGCCTGGTCGATGAGCAACAGCCGCTGACACCGCCGGCCATTCCACCGGTGCCGGAAGTGGCCCCGCCGGTCGTTGCAGCGCCGATACCGGTTGCTGTGGTAGCCCCGGCTATCGTGGCCCCGCCCACGTCCGAGCCTGCCTTGCCGGCGGTGGTGGCGCCTGTGGTGGAAACCAAGGCCGGTTTCTTTGCGCGTCTCAAGCAAGGCCTGTCGAAAACCAGTGCCAGCCTGGGCGAAGGCATGGCCAGCCTGTTCCTGGGCAAGAAAGCCATTGATGACGAGTTACTCGAAGAGCTCGAAACCCGCCTGCTGACGGCCGATGTCGGGGTCGAGGCCACGTCCGTGATCATCCAGAGCCTGACCCGCAAGGTGGCGCGCAAAGAGCTGGCCGATGCCGACGCACTGTACAAGTCGCTGCAGGACGAGCTCGCCGCGCTATTGCGGCCGGTCGAGCAACCCCTGCAGATCGACGTGCAACGCCGCCCGTTCGTGATCCTGGTGGTCGGCGTCAACGGCGCCGGGAAAACCACCACCATCGGCAAGCTGGCGAAAAAACTGCAGCTCGAAGGCAAGAAAGTCATGCTGGCAGCGGGCGATACCTTCCGCGCCGCGGCCGTCGAGCAGTTGCAGGTGTGGGGCGAGCGCAACAAGATTCCGGTCATCGCCCAGCACACGGGCGCCGACTCGGCCTCGGTGATCTTCGATGCGGTGCAGGCCGCCAAGGCTCGGGGCATCGATGTGTTGATCGCCGACACGGCCGGCCGCCTGCACACCAAGGACAACTTGATGGAGGAGTTGAAAAAGGTGCGCCGGGTGATCGGCAAGCTGGACGCCGATGCGCCGCACGAAGTGCTGCTGGTGCTCGACGCCGGCACTGGCCAGAACGCCATCAACCAGGCCAAGCAGTTCAACCAGACCGTGCAACTGACCGGCCTGGCCCTGACCAAGCTCGACGGTACCGCCAAGGGCGGTGTGATCTTCGCCCTGGCCAAGCAGTTCGGCCTGCCGATTCGCTACATCGGTGTAGGCGAGGGCATCGACGACCTGCGTACCTTCGAGGCTGAACCCTTTGTCCAGGCACTTTTTGCCGAGCGGGAGCGTGCATGATTCGCTTCGAACAGGTCGCCAAGCGCTATCCCAACGGCCATGTCGGCTTGCATGAACTGAGCTTTCGGGTTCGCCGCGGCGAGTTCCTGTTCGTGACCGGCCACTCCGGGGCCGGTAAAAGCACCCTGCTGCGCCTGCTGCTGGCCATGGAGCGCCCCACCAGCGGCAAGCTGCTGCTGGCCGGGCAGGACCTGGGCCAGATCACCAGTGCACAGATTCCCTACCTGCGCCGGCAGATCGGCGTGGTGTTCCAGAACCACCAACTGCTGTTCGACCGGACGGTGTTCAACAACATTGCCCTGCCGTTGCAGATACTCGGCCTGTCCAAGCCGGAAATCGCCAAGAAGGTCGATTCCGCGCTCGAGCGCGTGGCCCTGGCCGACAAGGCCGACCTGTACCCCGGCGACCTGTCCACGGGCCAGCAACAGCGGGTGGGCATCGCCCGCGCCATTGTCCACCGTCCGGCGCTGCTGTTGGCCGACGAACCGACCGGCAACCTCGACCCGCGCCTGGCCGCTGAAATCATGGGCGTGTTCGAAGACATCAACCGGCTGGGCACCAGCGTGCTGATTGCCAGTCACGACCTGGCCTTGATCGCACGCATGCGCCATCGCATGTTGACGTTGCAGCGCGGCCGTTTGATCGGCGACGGGGAGGCAGGCCAATGAGTGCAACACGCAGTCCGAAAGTGGCCGACCGGGTCGCGCCCAAAGGCGGCGAACCCCAGCCGCAGAAGGGCAAGAAGCCGCGCGATGAAGACGACGGTCCCGATTTCGGCACCCTGTTCAACGCCTGGATGGAAAGCCATCGCGCCAGTTGGGTCGACAGCCTGCGCCGCCTGGCCAAGCAGCCGATCGGCAGCTTTTTCACGTGCATGGTGATGGCGGTTGCCCTCAGCCTGCCGATGGGCTTGTCGCTGCTGCTCAAGAATGTCGAGCGCCTGGGTGGCTCCTGGCAGCGTGCGGCGCAGATTTCGCTGTACCTGGAACTGGATGCCGGTGATCGCACCGGTGAAGCGCTGGTGACGCAGATCAAAGGCCTCCCTGGCGTGGCGGACGCACAGTTCGTCAGCAGTGCCCAGGCCCTGGTCGAATTCCAGCAGCAGTCGGGGTTGGGCGAGGCGATCAAGGAATTGCCGGACAACCCGCTGCCGGGCGTGGTCGTGGTGACCCCGGAAGAGGTGGACAAGGCTGCGCTGGAGGCGCTTCGCCAGAACCTTGCCGAGCTGCCCAAGGTGCAGCAGGCGCAACTCGATCTGGTCTGGGTCGAGCGGCTGGCCGCTATCCTGAAGCTGGGCGATCGATTCGTGTTCGGCCTGACCGTGCTGCTGATTTCCGCGTTGTTGCTGGTGATCGGCAACACCATTCGCCTGCACATCGAGAACCGCCGCATCGAGATCGAAGTCATCAAGCTGGTGGGCGGCACGGACGCCTACGTGCGCCGGCCGTTCCTGTACATGGGCGCGCTGTACGGGCTGGGGGCCGGGCTGTTCGCCTGGGCGCTGCTGGCTTTTGGCCTGGATTGGCTCAACGGTGCCGTGGTGGACCTGGCCGGGCTGTACGGCAGCAACTTCGCACTGGGTGGCGTGCCGCCTGCCGATGGTCTGTCGCTCTTGCTAGGAGCCATCCTGTTAGGGTATATCGGAGCGTGGATTGCGGTGGCACGGCACCTCAGAGAGTTGGCCCCGCGGTAAAGCGTTTTGTCAGTGTCGACCGTTTTTGACGTCAAGGAACTTGTTTTGTGGTTCCCGGTCGAATTTGCTGTGCCTGATTGGCACATGTCATGTGAGTCGGAGGTTTTTTCGTATGACCACTTCGTTGCAACCTGCTTATGCCTTGGTCCCGGGTGCGAACCTGGAGGCGTATGTGCACACGGTCAACAGCATTCCCCTGCTGACGCCCGAGCAGGAGCGTGAACTGGCCGAGAGTCTCTACTATGAGCAGGATCTTGGGGCGGCTCGGCAGATGGTGCTCGCCCACCTGCGTTTTGTCGTGCACATCGCACGCAGTTATTCGGGATACGGTCTGGCCCAGGCCGACCTTATCCAGGAAGGCAACGTCGGCTTGATGAAGGCCGTCAAGCGCTTCAACCCGGAAATGGGCGTGCGCCTGGTGTCGTTCGCCGTGCACTGGATCAAGGCGGAAATCCACGAGTTCATCCTGCGCAACTGGCGGATCGTCAAAGTGGCGACCACCAAGGCTCAGCGCAAGCTGTTCTTCAACCTGCGCAGCCAGAAGAAACGCCTGGCATGGCTGAACAACGAGGAAGTGCACCGGGTCGCTGAAAGCCTGGGCGTGGAGCCGCGGGAAGTGCGCGAGATGGAAAGCCGTCTGACCGGTCAGGACATGGCGTTCGACCCGGCCGCCGAGGCCGACGACGACAGCGCCTTCCAATCGCCAGCTAACTACCTTGAAGACCATCGCTATGACCCGGCACGGCAGCTGGAGGATGCGGACTGGAGCGACAACTCCAACAGCAACCTGCACGAAGCGCTGGAAGTGCTGGACCCGCGCAGCCGTGACATCCTCTACCAGCGCTGGCTGGCAGAAGAGAAAGCCACGCTGCATGACCTGGCGCAGAAGTACAACGTGTCGGCCGAGCGTATCCGTCAGTTGGAAAAAAGTGCGATGAACAAGGTCAAGAGCACGATCGCGGCCTAGCCCCGAGCGCGTCTTGCAACCTGAAAAGCCCCGGTCTCCGGGGCTTTTTCGTTACTGCGCCCAAGGCAGGCGCCGGGAGCTGTCGAGGGTCACGAGGTAGCCGTTGCCACCCAGCTGGCTCATCTGTTTACGGATCCAGGCGGCGCGTCTCAATACGTAGGGGCTGGGCCGGCCTGCGCTCCAGTTGCGCGGGTTGGGCAGGACGGCCGCCAGCAGGCTGGCCTGCTGCCGAGACAGGTACGGCGCGCCTATCCCGAAATGATGACGGGCAGCGGCTTCGGCGCCAAACACGCCGTCGTCCCACTCCACGCTGTTGAGGTAGACCTCGAGAATGCGCTGCTTGGGCCACAGCACCTCGATCAACGCCGTGAACCAGGCCTCCAGGCCTTTGCGTAGCCAACTGCGGCCCGACCACAGGAACACGTTCTTGGCCACCTGCTGGCTCAGGGTGCTGGCACCGCGCAACGAGCCACCGCGTTCATTGTGGGCGAAGGCGGCCTGGATCGCTCGCAGGTCGAAGCCCCAGTGCTCGGAAAATTTCTGGTCTTCGCCAGCGATCACCGCCACCTTGAGGTCATCGGAAATCTCGTTCCAGGGGCGCCAGTCGCGCTGCAGGTCGATCGGCTTGCCGTCCACCCAGGATTCGATCTTGCGCTCGACCATCAGCATGGTCCCGGGCGGTGGCACGAAGCGAAACAGCAGCACCAGCAGGGCGCTGCCGGCGGCGAAGCAGAGCAGGACTTTGATAAGGCGACGCAGGAGGGAACGCAGCATAGAAGGCTTGGCCGAACCGGTTGAGCGGGCCATTATACAGACCCGGCGCGCACGCACGTCTTTATGAGGAAAATGAACCATGTTGCGGGGCTTTCTGCTATTGGCGGCTTTTTTCGGCTTCACCGGCGTGGCGCTCGGTGCCTTCGCCGCGCATGGGCTCAAAGCCCGCCTGAGCGCCGAGTACCTGGCCATTTTCCAGACCGGGGTGACGTATCAGCTGGTGCACGCGCTGGCGCTGTTCGGTGTCGCCCTGTTGAGCGCACAAGTGCCCGGGCGCCTGGCCGGGTGGGCGGGCGCACTGTTCACGGCCGGTATCGTGCTGTTCTCCGGCAGCCTCTACGTGCTCACCCTGACCGGGGTCGGCAAGCTCGGCATCATCACGCCCATCGGCGGTGCTGCCTTTCTCGCCGGCTGGGCTTGCCTGGGGCTGCTGGCCTGGCGGCTGGCGTGAAGTAAATGGTCGGCTTGGCCTTGGTCATCCCGGCCGATCGGGCTAGAATGCTGACCCCAAAAAATGATGGCTGCTCAACGCATGCACATTCAATTGAACGGCGAGCCTGTCGAACTGCCCGTCGGTGAAACCGTCGCGGCATTGCTGGCTCGGCTCGAGCTGACAGGTCGTCGCGTGGCTGTCGAATTGAACATGGAGATCGTGCCGCGTAGCCAGCACGCCGAGACCGTGCTCAACGAGGGCGACCAGATCGAAGTGGTCCACGCCATCGGCGGCGGCTGAACCGCCCTGCCGTCCCCGCACTACCTCCACCACCCGAGAGGAATTCCGATGAGCAATTTTCGCCACGACAAGCCTTTTACCCTGGCCGGTCGTACCTTCGAGTCGCGCCTACTGGTCGGTACCGGCAAATACCGCGACCTGGAAGAGACGCGTCTGGCCATCGAAGCCTCGGGCGCCGAGATCGTCACCGTCGCCGTGCGCCGGACCAACCTGGGGCAGAACCCTGGCGAGCCGAACCTGCTCGACGTGCTGCCGCCAGACCGCTACACCATTCTGCCGAACACGGCCGGCTGCTATGACGCCACCGAAGCCGTGCGCACCTGCCGGCTGGCCCGTGAGCTGCTGGACGGCCGCAACCTGGTCAAGCTCGAAGTGCTGGCGGACCAGAAGACCCTGTTCCCCAACGTGATCGAAACCCTCAAGGCCGCCGAAGTGCTGGTCAAGGACGGTTTCGACGTGATGGTCTACACCAGCGACGACCCGATCATCGCTCGCCAACTGGCAGAGATCGGCTGCATCGCGGTCATGCCGCTGGCTGGCCTGATCGGCACCGGCCTGGGCATCTGCAACCCCTACAACCTGCAGATCATTCTGGAGGAAGCCAAGGTGCCGGTACTGGTGGACGCCGGGGTCGGCACGGCGTCCGATGCCACGATCGCCATGGAACTGGGCTGCGAAGCGGTGCTGATGAACTCGGCAATCGCCCACGCGCAGGACCCGGTCATGATGGCCGGCGCCATGAAACATGCAATCGTTGCCGGGCGCATGGCCTGGCTCGCCGGGCGCATGCCGAAAAAACTCTATGCCAGCGCTTCTTCGCCGCTGGATGGCCTGATCAAGTAAGAGCCTCACATGACTGACTTGCAAGAAACCCCAGTGGCCGACGACGGCGACCAGCGCCAGCATCGCGCGATCAAAAGCTTCGTGATGCGGGCCGGGCGCATGACCGAAGGTCAACAGCGGGGGCTCGACCAGGGCTCTGCCGAATTCGTCTTGCCGCTGGCCGAGGCGCCCGTGGATTTCGACCAGGTGTTCGGCCGCACCGCGCCACGCACGCTGGAAATCGGCTTTGGCATGGGGCATTCGCTGCTGGAAATGGCGGCCGCGTCGCCCGAACAGGACTTCATCGGCGTCGAAGTGCACCGGCCGGGGGTCGGCGCGCTGCTCAACGGCGTGCTGACCCAAGGGCTGAAAAACCTGCGGGTCTACGATTGCGATGCCATCGAGGTGCTCAAGCGCTGCGTCGCCGACAACAGCCTGGATCGCTTGCTGCTGTTCTTCCCCGACCCGTGGCACAAGAGCCGCCATCACAAGCGTCGCATCGTGCAGCCGGCGTTTGCCGAGCTGGTGCGCAGCAAGCTCAAGCCAGGGGGCGTGTTGCACATGGCGACCGACTGGGAGCCCTATGCCGAGTACATGCTGGAAGTGATGAACGTTGCGCCCGGCTACCGTAATCTGGCCGAGGATGGCCGTTGCGTGCCGCGCCCGGCCGAGCGCCCGATCACCAAGTTCGAGCGCCGCGGCGAGCGGCTTGGCCACGGCGTCTGGGACCTGAAGTTCGCCCGGGTCGACTGAGCCTCAGCGGCGATCGGCAACCACGCCGATCAGCACAAGTACCACCAGCAGCACCGGAGCCAGGCTGTAGTTGTTGAACTGGCTCAGCCCCTTGATCACCCACGGCGTCGCGTAGATCAGCGCGGCGCCGCTGCCCACCATGCACAGCAGTGCCATCAGCGGCACGCGCAAGGCCCCGGCAATACTGCCCAGGCGTTGCTCGACCCAGCCCTTGAAATCCGCGCCGAACAGCACCAGCACGCAGCCCACCAACGCCAGGGCGATTTCCGACAGGTTGCTGCGGCTCCAGCGTGAGACAGTGGCGAGCAGGTCGAGTAGCAAGTCCATGCACAATCCTTAGGTCAAGAAATATTGCAGCAGGTCGTTGAGGAACAGCTGGCCTCGCGGGGTTGCCACCAGGCGCGTCGGTTCGACCTGTAAAAGCCCCTTTTGTTCGGCGGTGCGGCGTGCGCTGTCCAGGGTGGCCAGCGGCAGCCCGGTGCGTTGGGTGAACAGCGCCGCGTCGACGCCTTCGGTCAGGCGCAGTGCGTTCATCATGAACTCGAACGGCAATTCATCGCCAGGCAACGTCTTCTCGCCGGCCTTGAAGGCCTTGGCCGGGTTGAGGTAGTCCTTGGGCAGGCGGGTTTTCCAGGTGCGCACGATCAGGCCGTCAGGGCGGCTCAGCTTGCCATGGGCGCCGGCCCCGATACCGATGAAATCACCGAAGCTCCAGTAATTGAGGTTGTGGCGCGCTGCGCGGCCGGGCCGGGCATAGGCCGAGACTTCATATTGGCCGTAGTCGTGGCTGGCGAGCAGGGCCTGCCCGGCCTCCTGAATGTCCCACAGGGTATCGTCCTCAGGCAGCACGGGCGGCTGATTCCAGAACACCGTGTTGGGCTCCAGGGTCAGTTGGTACCAGGACAGGTGGGTCGGCTGCAGCGCAATGGCCTGGCGCAGGTCGCCCAGGGCGTCTTCCAGCGACTGGTCCGGCAGGCCATGCATGAGGTCCAGGTTGAAATTGTCGAAGCCGGCCTGGCGCGCCATGTCCGCAGCGCGGGCAGCTTCATCGCCGGTATGGATACGCCCCAGGGCCTCGAGCTTGGCTTCCTGGAAGCTCTGGATACCGATGGACAACCGGTTGATACCCAACTGCCGGTAGGCGGTGAATTTTTCCTGTTCGAACGTCCCGGGGTTGGCTTCCAGGGTGATTTCGATGTCCGCAGCGAACGGGATGCGTCGCTGCACGCCCTGCAACAGCCGGCCCAGCGCTGCAGCGCTGAACAGGCTGGGCGTGCCACCGCCAAAGAAGATCGAGCTCAGCGGGCGAGCCTGCACCCAGTGCAGGTCCTGGTCGAGGTCGGCCAGCAGGGCGTCGACGTAGTCCTGCTCGGGCAGTACGGCGCTGGCAGCGTGCGAATTGAAGTCGCAATACGGGCATTTACGCACGCACCAGGGGATATGGATGTACAGCGACAGCGGGGGCAGCTCGATCGAGCCGCTGCGCGCCGGATCGTGGGCGCGCGGGTACAGCAACGGGCCGGTCATGCCAGGCCCAGGCGCTGACGCAATAGCACCATGGCACGCGCGCGGTGGCTGAGCTGGTTCTTTTCCACCGGGCTCAGTTCAGCGCTGGAGCAGTTGCGTTCCGGCACCCAGAACAGCGGGTCATAGCCGAACCCGTGCTCACCGCTGGCAGCGTGCAGGATGCGCCCGTGCCACAGGCCTTCGCAGAGGATGGGCAAGGGGTCGTCGGCGTGCCTGACCAGGGCCAGCACACACACGAACTGCGCGCCGCGCTCGGCTTCGGGCACTGCCTTGAGCGCCTCGAGCAGCTTGGCGTTGTTGGCGGCGTCGCCCTTGCCGTCGGCATAGCGTGCGGAGTAGATGCCCGGTGCGCCGCCGAGGCAATCCACCGCCAGCCCCGAATCGTCGGCCAGTGCCGGCAGGCCGGACAGGCGCGCTGCGTTGCGCGCCTTGAGAATGGCGTTCTCGACGAACGACAGGCCGGTTTCTTCCGGCTCGACCTGGCTGAATTCGCCGACCGAGCGCAAGTGCACCGAACCACCGAGCATGGCCTGGAGTTCCTTGAGCTTGCCGGCATTGTGGCTGGCAAGCACGAGCTGGCTGAAGTTGAGCATTTAGACGGCGACCTTGTGTTGTTGCAGGCTGGGACTGCTGACGCGATAAATACCGATTTCCCCCAGCAGGTTGGGCCACAGCTTGCTGGCCCAACCGTGCCGGTGCTGCTGGTCGACCGCCAGCCGGTCGAGGACCTGGGCACGGCGTTCACGGCACAAGCGTTCGAAGTCCTCGAAGGTACAGAAGTGGATGTTCGGCGTGTTGTACCAGGTGTAGGGGAGGAATTCGGACACCGGCATCCGCCCCTTGCTGGCCAGGTACCAGCGGCAGCGCCAATGGCCGAAATTGGGGAAGGTGATGATGCACTGGCGACCGACGCGCAGCATCTCGTCGAGGATCCGGTCCGGGTACTCCACGGCCTGCAGTGCCTGGGTCATCACCACGATGTCGAAGCTGTCGCTGGCGAAGTTGCCCAGGCCCTTGTCCAGGTCCTGCTCGATCACGTTGATGCCCTTGCGCACGCATTCGGTGATGTTGTCGGCGTCGATTTCCAGGCCGTAGCCGGTGACCTGCTTATGGTCGCGCAGCCAGGCCAGCAACTCGCCGTTGCCGCAGCCCAGGTCGAGTACACGGCTGCCTGCCGGGATCCATTCCTGGATGATGTCGAGATCGGCTCTCATGGTGTCAACTCCCAGCGCGGCATCAGGTCAGCGCAATACGGTTCATGTAGCTAGTGAAGGCCTGCAGGTAGCGCGGGATGGGGATCAGGAACGCGTCGTGGCCTTGCGGGGCATCGATTTCCAGGTAGCAGACGTTCTTCTTCACGGCCATCAGGGCGTCCACCAGTTCACGCGACCGCGCCGGCGAGAAACGCCAGTCGGTGGTAAACGACATGATGCAGAAATCGGCCTGTACCCCGGCCAGGGTCCGGCTCAGGTCATCGTTGTGCGCCGCGGCCGGGTCGAAATAGTCCAGCGCCTTGGTCATCAACAGGTAGGTGTTGGCGTCGAAGCGCCCGGAGAACTCTTCACCCTGGTAGCGCAGGTAGCTCTCGACCTGGAATTCGACGCTGTGGAAGTCGTAGTTGAGCTTCTCGCTCTTGAGGCCGCGGCCGAATTTCTCGCCCATCGAGTCATCCGACAGGTAAGTGATGTGGCCGACCATGCGCGCCAGCATCAGGCCGCGCTTGGGAATGACGCTGTGCTCCTGGAAGTGCCCGCCATGGAATTCCGGGTCGGAGAGAATGGCCTGCCGCGCCACTTCATTGAACGCAATGTTCTGCGCCGACAGCTTGGGGGCCGAGGCAATCGCCACGCAGTGGCGAACCCGCTCCGGGTAGCTGATGGTCCATTGCAGGGCCTGCATGCCGCCCAGGCTGCCGCCGACCACGGCAGCCCACTGGCCGATGCCCAGGCGGTCGGCCAGGCGCGCCTGGCTGTGCACCCAGTCCTCGACCGTGAGCACGGGAAAGTTGGCGCCGAAGGGCTTGCCGGTCTCGGGGTTGAGGCTGCTGGGGCCCGTGGAGCCATTGCAGCCGCCGAGGTTGTTCAGGCTGACCACGAAGAACCGGCGCGTGTCGATCGGTTTGCCGGGGCCGATGCAGCTGTCCCACCAGCCAGGCTTGCGGTCGTCGACCGAGTGGTAGCCGGCCGCATGATGATGCCCCGACAACGCATGGCAGATCAGCACGGCGTTGCTGGCCGTGGCATTGAGCTGCCCGTAGGTTTCGAACATCAGGTCATAGTTGGCCAGGGAGCGACCGCAGGCCAGCGCCAGCGGCTCCTGGAAATGGGCAATGTCTGGAGTGACCAGACCGACCGAATCTTCGGGAAAGACAGTGGACATCGACCCTGCTCATGCGTAAGTGAGGCGTAAGTCTAAAGACCACTGTGCCCAGCGGCAAGCAAGCTCTTGTCGGGGCCGTGCAAAGCGCGCTGCCGGTGCCATGGGCGGGCCGGCAGGGCGTTTGCCGAGCGGGTCAGATCATGCGCCAGAGGATGTCGGGCATGCTGGCGTAGGCAGCGATCTGCGGCATCAGGAAGCTCTGGATCACCTGGATGGCGATGAAGGCGAAGATGGGCGAGATGTCCATGCCGCCCAGGTTCGGCACGATCCGCCGAAACGGTGCCAGGGCCGGCTCGGCGATCTGATAGGCCAGCTCGGCCGCCGGGTTGTGGGTGCCGGGCGCGATCCAGGACACGATCACCATGACGATCATCGCCACGAAGAAGATCTTGATGAACAGCGAGGTCACGCCGATCACGGCCCAGATCAACAGGTGGGGCAGGTCGCCGATGGTGCCGAAGGTCAGCATCATGATGATCGCCATCAGCAGCGCCTGGATGACCACCGCCAGCAGCAGCGAGGACATGTCCAGGCCGAACAGGCTCGGCACCACGCGCCGGATGGGCTTGAGCAGGGGCTGGGTCGCCTTCACGGCGAACTGGCTCAACGGGTTGTAGAAGTTGGCCTTGACCAGTTGCAGCACGAAACGCAGCAGCACGATGATCAGGTAAAGGCTGACCAGCGACTGGATCACGAAAATTGTAGCGCCAGAAAGTGCGTTCATTGACGGTTCCTTATTGGCCGAGTTGTTCGGCGAGTTCGGCAGAGCGGTGGGCTGCCGCGCCCAGGGCCTTTTCGACCAGAGCCTCGAGGCCGCCGGCCTGGAAGGTCTTGATCGCCGCTTCGGTGGTACCGGCAGGCGAGGTCACCCGGCGGCGTAGTTCAGCGGCATCGACATCGCTGGCCACTGCCATGCGTGCGGCGCCGAGGGCGGTTTGCAGGGTCAGTTGGGCGGCGGTCTCGCGCGGCAGGCCAAGTTTTTCGCCTGCGGCGGTCATGGCTTCGATGAGCAGGAAGAAATACGCCGGGCCACTGCCGGAAACGGCCGTGACGGCGTCCAGTTGCTGTTCCTGGTCCAGCCACACTGCCAGGCCGACGGCGGAGAGCAGTTGCTCGGCCTGGCGGCGCTGCTCGTCGCTGACCCTGGCCGTGGCGTACAGCCCGCTGACGCCTTCGCGCAGCAGGGCGGGAGTATTAGGCATGCAGCGCACCAGGGGCGGAGCCCCCAGCCACGCTTCGAGGCTGGCGCAGGTAATCCCGGCCGCGATCGAGACGACCAGTTGGCCGGGCTGCAGATGCTCGCGCAGCCCCTGGCACACCTCTTTCATGCCCTGCGGCTTGACGGCCAGGACAATGACATCGGCCTGCTCGATCGCCTCGACATTGTCGGCGTAAACCGTCACCCCATAGTCGGCGCTGACCTTGGCGCGCTGTTCGGCGCCGCGGTCGCTGGCACGAATGCGCTCGGCGGCAACGCCCTGGGCGCGCAGCCCGCCGATCAGGCTGGCGGCCATGTTGCCGGCGCCGACGAAGGCAATGCGAGTGTCGCTCATAAAGATTCCTTTAGTGATGGAGGGCTGTCGCTCATGCCTGGCCGTAGTCGCGGGCACCGAACAAGGCGGTACCGATGCGGACCCAGGTGGCGCCATGGGCGATGGCTGCCTCCAGGTCATGGCTCATGCCCATGGAAAGAGTGTCCAGCGGTACTGGCGAGGCGCCCAGCAGCGCCTGGACGCTGGCGAAGGCCGCATCCTGCTGCGCGCGATCGTCGCTGGGTTCGGGAATCGCCATCAGCCCGCGCAGGCGCAGGTTGGGCAAGCGGCTGACCTGCTCGACCAATTCGACCACTTCGGCAGGCGTGCACCCCGACTTGCTGGCTTCGCCACTGACGTTGACCTGCAGGCAGATGTTCAGTGGCGGCAGTTGGCCAGGGCGTTGTTCCGACAAGCGTTGCGCAATCTTCAAGCGGTCCACGGAATGTACCCAGGCAAAGTGTTCGGCGATGGCTCGCGTCTTGTTTGACTGAATGGGGCCGATGAAATGCCAACTCAAGGGCAGGTCGGTCAGCAACGCCTGCTTGGCCAACGCTTCCTGCAGATAGTTTTCGCCAAAATCGCTGATGCCGGCGGCGAACGCCTCGCGCACGGCCTCGGCCGGTTTGGTCTTGCTCACCGCCAGCAGGCCGACGGCCTCGGCGGCGCGCCCGGTCAGCCGGGCAGCGGCATCGATTCGAGCACGCACCTGGGAAATGTTGTCTGCTATCGTGGACATTAAATAGTTGCCGGCGGGTTTCAGGTCTGCGGCATTCTACCTGCTTGTCTGTATTTGGGGAGTCTCATGGACATTACCGAGCTGTTGGCCTTCAGTGCGAAACAGGGCGCTTCCGACCTGCACCTCTCGGCCGGTCTGCCGCCGATGATTCGCGTCGACGGCGATGTGCGGCGCATCAATTTGCCGGCGCTGGACGATAAACAGGTCAAGGATTTGATCTACGACATCATGAACGACAAGCAGCGCAAGGATTTCGAGGAGTTCCTGGAAACGGACTTTTCTTTCGAAGTGCCGGGCGTGGCACGCTTTCGGGTCAACGCTTTCAACCAGAATCGCGGCGTGGGTGCCGTGTTCCGTACCATCCCGTCCAAGGTGCTGACCATGGAAGACCTGGGGATGGGTGATGTGTTTCGCAAGATTACAGATGTGCCCCGAGGGCTGGTCCTGGTGACGGGGCCGACCGGCTCTGGCAAGTCGACCACACTGGCGGCGATGATCGACTACCTGAACAGCAACAAGCATCACCACATCCTCACGATCGAAGACCCGATCGAATTCGTTCACGAGTCCAAGAAATGCCTGGTCAACCAGCGCGAGGTGCACCGAGACACCCTGGGTTTCTCGCATGCCCTGCGCTCTGCGCTGCGTGAGGACCCGGACGTGATCCTGGTGGGGGAGATGCGCGACCTGGAAACCATCCGCCTGGCCTTGACCGCAGCAGAGACAGGTCACCTGGTGTTCGGCACCTTGCACACCACCTCGGCGGCGAAGACCATCGACCGGGTGGTCGACGTGTTCCCGGCCGAAGAGAAATCCATGGTTCGCTCGATGCTGTCGGAATCGCTGCAGGCAGTGATTTCACAGACCTTGATGAAGAAGATCGGTGGCGGTCGAATCGCCGCTCACGAGATCATGATCGGCACGCCGGCCATTCGTAACCTGATTCGCGAGGACAAGGTCGCGCAGATGTATTCGTCGATCCAGACCGGCGGGTCTGTCGGCATGCAGACGCTGGACATGTGCCTCAAGGGGCTGCTGGCCAGCGGCTTGATCAGTCGCGAAAGTGCCCGGGAGAAAGCCAAGACGCCGGATAACTTCTAACCGGCGCGCCCGACCTCAGCGCTGCGACAGGCGCAGCGTCTGGTCCTTGGGCAACACACGCTTGGCAACGGCGTAGTGGGTGTTCCAGTACGGCTTCTTCAGGGAATCGATGGTCACGGCCTTGCCCCGGCGCGGCGCATGGATGAACCGATCGTTGCCCAGGTAGATCGCCACGTGATTGACCCGGCGGCTTTTCAGGTTGAAAAACACCAGGTCGCCAGGCTTAAGATCCTTGCGTTCGACCTTCTCGCCATGGCCAGCGGCCATGGCGGTGGAGGTACGGGGCAACTCCACGGCCTTGACGTCGCGAAAGGCGTACTTCACCAGGCCGCTGCAGTCGAAGCCCTTGCTCGGGCTGCTGCCGCCCCAGCGATAAGGGGTGCCGAGCACGTTGACGGCGCGGCTGAGCACTTCGCTGCTCTGCTTGGCATGCAGCGACACCGGCGAGGCCGTGACCTTGGCGACAGGCGCCTGAACGGCAGCGCGGGGTGCATGAATCGATTGGGCCGATCCGGACTTGGCGGTTTGGCCGGAAAAGCCTGCGGGAAGACGTTGCTCACGGTTGGTGGCGTGGGCGGCCAGGGGTAACAATAGGCAAATGGTTAGCCATGTCTTTAAAAATGGACGCATCAGGCAGGGCTCATGTGGATAGGCGCGCAACTTTATAACAGCTTTGGGATCGATTTTTAACCCAAGGGCGGGCGACCAGCGGCGGTGAACGCACCTCGAACTGTCACTTACGTGATTTCCTGCGGCACGCAGGTCAGGTGCCACAAGGCTTTGCGAGCACTGCGTCACAAAAATGCCATACGTCGGGTCAGGACAAAAAAGTCACATGATCGTTTAGAAAATTTATCTATCAGAGGGACGCTGCACAGAATGAATAGCTATCACACCCCCGTTACCCACGACACCCACAGCAAGTTGATCGGGTACGTGCTGTGGATTTTCGGTTTCACCGGTGCCCATCGTTTCTACTACGGCAAACCGGTCACGGGCACGATCTGGTTCTTCACCCTGGGGTTGTTCGGCATTGGTTGGCTGATCGACTTTTTCCTTATCCCGGCCATGGACCGGCAGGCGGACCTTCGCTTTACCAGCGGTCCGACCAACTACAACATCACCTGGGTCCTGCTGACGTTCCTGGGGATCTTCGGCGTGCACCGCATGTACATGGGCAAATGGATCACGGCCATCCTGTACCTGCTGACGGGCGGCTTCTTCCTGCTGGGCGTGCTGTACGACCTGTGGACCCTGAACGATCAGGTATCGATGAAGAATCGCCAGTTCTCGCGCTGAAGGTGCGGCGAGCCGGTGCTCGCCGCTGCAGAGAACCGCTTCACGCGCTGAAGCTGATGTGCCCGTCCACCAGTGTGTAGCGAACCGCGCCCGGCAGGGTGTGGCCCAGGAACGGGCAGTTCTGGCCTTTCGAGCGCCACGCTTCACCGGCCACGGTCGAGGTGCTCAGGTCGAACAACACCAGATCTGCCGGGGCGCCGACATGCAGGCTGCCGGTGTTGAGCTGCAGTGCCGTAGCGGGCCCGTGGCCGAGGCGGGCCAACAGGGTAGGCAGGTCCAGCAGACCGTCCTCGACCAGGGTCAGGGCCAGCGGCAGCAGCAATTCCACGCTGCTGATGCCCGGCTCGGTGGCGCCGAACGGTGCCAGCTTGGCATCGCGCTCGTGGGGCTGGTGATGGCTGGAAATGGCCTGCACCACGCCTGACTTGACCGCCTCGCGCAGGGCGTCGCGGTCGGCGCGGGTGCGCAAGGGCGGTTGCACGTGGTAAAGGCTGGAGAAGTCGATCAACGCCTCGTCGGTCAGGATCAGCTGGTACAGCGCCACGTCAGCCGTCACTGGCAGGCCGCGCGCCTGCGCCTGTTCGATCAGTTGCACGCCCCGCGCGCTGGTCAGCTGGCTGAAGTGCGCGCGTACGCCGCTTTGTTCCACCAGCAGCAGGTCACGTGCCAGGGCCACGGTCTCGGCCGTTTCCGGAATGCCCGGCAAGCCGAGGAAGCTGGCGGTCGGGCCTTCATGGGCCAGCCCGCCGTGGGCCAGGTCGCGGTCCTGCGAATGAATGATCACCGTGAGGTCGAAGGTGGCCGCGTACTCCAGCGCGCGGCACAGGGTGCGGTTGTTACCGAAACTGCTCAGGCCATTGCCGAACGCCACGCAGCCTGCGTCGCGCAGCGCCACCAACTCGGCCAGTTGCTCACCTTCCAGGCCCTTGCTCAAGGCGCCGATCGGGAACACCTTGCAGTGCCCGGCCTCACGCGCCCGGTCCAGGATCAGCTCGGTCACTGCCGAGGTGTCCAGCACCGGTTTGGTCTGCGGGGGGCAGCACAGGCTGGTCACGCCGCCGGCAGCGGCCGCGCGGGTTTCGCTGGCAATCGAACCCTTGCGGCTGTAGCCCGGTTCGCGCAGTGCCACGCTGAGGTCGACCAGGCCGGGCGCCGCCACCAGGCCGCTGGCGTCCAGGGTCTGGTGGGCGACGAAGCCGGCAGGCGCTTCGCCCATGGCGACCAGCTTGCCCTCGCTGACATGCAGGTCGATGATCTGGTCCAGGCCGCTGGCGGGGTCGATGACGCGCGCGCCGATAATGCTGAGGCTCACTGGGCGTTCTCCTGCTCGTATTGTCGCTGGGCCGTCTGCCCGCTCATGGCCATGGACAGCACGGCCATGCGCACCGCAATGCCGTAGGTCACTTGATTGAGGATGACCGAATGCGCGCCATCGGCCACCGCCGATTCGATCTCGACGCCGCGGTTGATCGGGCCGGGGTGCATGACGATCGCGTCCGGTCGGGCGCCAGCCAGGCGCGCGGTGGTCAGGCCGAACAAGCGATAGAACTCGCCTTCACTGGGCAGCAGGCCGCCGGTCATGCGTTCACGCTGCAGGCGCAGCATGATCACCACGTCGACATCCTTGAGGCCCTGTTCCAGGTCCGTGTAAACCTTCACGCCGTACTGCTCCACCCCTACCGGCAGCAAGGTCTTGGGTGCCACCACCCGGATATCCGGGCAACCCAGGGTCTTGAGCGCGATCATGTTGGAGCGGGCCACCCGCGAATGCAGGATGTCGCCGACGATCGCCACCGAGAGGTTCTCGAAGCCGCCTTTGTGCCGCCGAATGGTCAGCATGTCGAGCATGCCTTGGGTCGGGTGTGCGTGGCGGCCGTCGCCACCGTTGATGATCGCCACCTCCGGGCACACGTGCTCGGCGATGAAGTGGGCCGCACCGGAGTCGGCATGCCGCACCACGAACATGTCCGCCGCCATGGCCTCGAGGTTGCGCAAGGTGTCGAACAGCGTTTCGCCCTTGCTGGTCGAAGAGGTCGACACGTTGAGGGTGATCACGTCCGCCGACAGCCGCTGGGCGGCCAGCTCGAAGGTGGTGCGGGTGCGCGTCGAGTTCTCGAAGAACACGTTGCACACGGTCTTGCCGCGCAGCAGCGGGACCTTCTTGACCGCGCGGGCACCGACCTCCAGGAACGAGTCAGCGGTGTCCAGCAGTTCGGTGAGCAATGCCCGCGGCAGGCCGTCGAGCGAGAGAAAGTGGCGCAGCTGGCCCTGGTCATTGAGCTGCAGCGGGCGCTTGGCATCGAGAGGCGTCATCGAGGGGACTCTTCCAGGCTGGAGGCGGAGGCGAGGTCCTGGCGTTCCAGGACGAGTGGCGCGGGGCCGAGCAATTTTACCCGTTCATCGGGCTGCAGGGACAGGGTGGCGCCGACCACGTCGGGGCGGATGGGCAGTTCGCCGGCATTCAGGTCCAGCAGGCTGACCAGGGTCACGCTGGCCGGGCGGCCATAGTCGAACAGCTCGTTGAGCGCTGCACGGATGGTGCGGCCGCTCATCAGCACGTCATCGACCAGCACCAGGTGCTGGCCTTCGATCTCGAAGGGCAGCGCCGAGGGACGTACCTGGGGGTGCAGGCCGTTCTGGCTGAAGTCGTCACGGTAGAACGACACGTCCAGTTCGCCCAGCGCTGCGTCGCTGCCCAGCGCCTGCAGCAGGGCCTGAGCGACCCACACGCCACCGGTATGAATGCCGATGTAGTTCGGCGACTCGATACCGCGACGGGCCAGATAGGCCTTGAGATCGATCGCCATCGCGTCGATCAGTTCGGCGGGATTGGGTAAGCTCATGTTTGCTCCTCAGCAAGCGCTGCGTGACCGGGCGGCACGCCACTGCAATCGAATTCAGGTATCAAAGGTGCCGGCATTCGCTTCCAGCCAGCCCTGCAGGACCAGCTTGGCGGCGATGGCGTCCACTGGGTTGTCGCGATAGCTGCCACGCTGGCCGCCACGGGCCATGCGCTCGCCCTTGGCTTCGAACGTGGTCAGGCGCTCGTCGTGGGTATGCACCGGCAGGTTAAAGCGACCGTTCAGGCGCCGGGCGAATTTCTCCGCACGAGCGCTCATCTCGCTCGGCGTGCCGTCCATGTTCAGCGGCAGGCCGACCACCATGGCATCGGGCTTCCACTCCTGGACCAAGGCCGCAACCTTGTCCCAGTCGGGCACGCCATTCTGTGCCTTGAACGTACAGAGCTCGCGGGCCTGGCCGGTGATGACCTGGCCTACCGCTACCCCGATCTGCTTGCTGCCGTAGTCGAAGCCCAACAGCAGGCGGACATTCGCCATCAGGCGTGCCCCGCCTGGCTGGTGAGCAGATTCAGGTCGACCCCCAGGCGCGCCGCCGCAGCGTTCAGGCGTTGCTCGCTGGACACCGCGAACAGGATGCTGGCGTCGAACGGGCAGGTCAGCCAGGCATTGTCGGCCAGTTCGGCTTCCAGCTGGCCAGCGTCCCAGCCAGCGTAGCCGAGGGTGATCAGGTGCTGCGGCGGGCCGACACCGTCGGCGATGGCGAACAGCACGTCCTGGGAGGTCGACAGGGCTATTTCCCCCAGCTCCACCGTGGCCTGGAAGGTCGGCCCACTGGGGTGCAGGACGAAGCCGCGGTCGGTCTGCACCGGGCCGCCGATGTAGATGGGCACGTCCTGGCAGGCAGCGGGGGGCTCGATGTCCGGGCGCAGTTGCTCGAGGATGTCGGCCAGGTTGAGCTCCTGGGGCCGGTTGATCACCAGGCCCATGGCGCCATCGGCCGTGTGCTCGACGACGTAGGTCAAGGTCTGGGCAAAATTCGGGTCGGCCATGTGCGGCATGGCGATCAGGAATTGATGTTTCAGATAACTCGGGTCGACGTTCTTCATGGCGGGTAGTGTGGCGCTGGAGGGCAACGCTGACAAGCTGGCGGAGCCCGCCTTTTATGAAAAATGACGACGCGCGTTCACGGGGTCAGTTGCTCGACAGCCGGTCACCCTTGGCGAAGCGCCAGGTGCGGATGATTTCCAGGCGATCGACATCGGTCAAGTCGCCGGTGAACGGCGCGAACGGTGCTGCCAGCCGCACGATGCGCTGGGCCGCCTGGTCGAGCAGCGGCTGCCCGGAGGACTCCAGCACCAGTACTTCATACAGCGAGCCATCGCTGTTGATCGACACCATCAGCCGCAGGCTGCCGTAGATCTGCTGGCGCCGGGCTTCGTCCGGGTAGTTGAGGTTGCCGATGCGCTCGACCTTCTTGCGCCATTCATCCTTGTACCACGCGCCCTTGTCACGCATGGTCGAGGCCGCGCTGAGCCGGTGTATGCGCGGGCGTTTGGCGTACAGCTGCTGCTCATGGGAAAGCTCGGCCTCCAGGCTGGCGATTTCGCTGGACAGCTGCGAGCTGTCGAAATCGGGTGTCGCCGCCTTGGGTTTTTCCAGTTCGCGGGTCTGGCTGGGGCGCGCCTCGGTCTTCTTCGGTTTTGGCGCGGTGGTGGCCACGGCTTTCTTGGGCGGCGTGGGCTCGGGCTGCACCTGGGGCTTGGCCGCCGGCGGTGGCGTGACCTTGTTGATCTTGTTGTCCTGGAAGGGCGCCACTTCGGTGGTTTTGGGCAGCGCTTTCTTTTCCAGCGTGCCGCTGCCCTGCTGATTGTCCTGGGCCAGGTAGTCGGCCTGCTCGGGCGGCTTCTGGCTTTTGAACGGCGCGAGGGTGATTTCCAGGGTCTTGCGGATGTCGGGGGGCGGATCGATGCTGAAACTCACGCCAAGAATCAGTGCCACGTGCAGCAGGGCGGCGACGAACAGGGTGAAACCGAGTCGGTCGGCGGGGCGTGAGCCTTTGCCTTTGAGTCCGGTCAGCAGGTTGGCGGGCAGCTTCATCGAATATCCAGCAGTGTCGCTTCCCGGACGGCATGGCCCGCCCGGTGAGAAAAAAGGGCGAGCATCATACCCTGTGTCCGGGGGTCTTCGTCAGCGCGCCTTGAGCTTGCGATCAATGGCGTCCATCAACAGGCCGCCGATGTCGGTGGCGAAGGCGTTGTCGATTTCCCGAATGCAGGTCGGGCTGGTGACGTTGATTTCCGTCAGGTTTTCGCCAATCACATCGAGGCCGACGAACAGCAGGCCCTTCTCGCGCAAGGTCGGACCGACCTGCCCGGCGATCCAGCGGTCCTTGTCGCTCAACGGACGGGCTTCGCCGCGCCCGCCGGCCGCCAGGTTGCCGCGGGTTTCCCCGGCAGCGGGGATGCGCGCCAGGCAATACGGCGCCGGTTCGCCGTCGATCATCAGAATGCGCTTGTCACCGTCGACGATCGCCGGCAGGTAGGCCTGCGCCATGATCTGCTGGCTACCGTGCAGCGTCAGGGTTTCCAGGATGACCGAGAGGTTGGGGTCGCCTGCGCGATGGCGGAAGATCGACGCACCGCCCATGCCGTCCAGCGGCTTGAGAATCACGTCGCCATGCTCGGCAGCGAACTGGCGAATGATGTCCGGGCGGCGACTGACCAGCGTGGCCGGCGTGCACTGCGGGAACAGCGTGGCGAACAGCTTCTCGTTGCAGTCGCGCAGGCTCTGCGGGCGGTTGACCACCAGCGCGCCATCGCGCTCGGCCTGTTCGAGCAGATAGGTGCTGTAGACGAATTCCATGTCGAAGGGCGGATCCTTGCGCATCAGGATCACGTCCAGGTCGCCCAGCAGGCCGTCGGTCTCGGCGTCCAGTTCGTACCAGCGGGCCGGGTCGGCGAACACCTTGAGCGGGCGCATGCGCGCACGCGCCTTGCCCTGGGCCTGGTAGAGGTCCTGCATTTCCATGTAGAACAGCGACCAGCCGCGAGCCTGGGCGGCCAGCAGCATGGCCAGCGAACTGTCCTTCTTATAGGAAATGTTGGCGATGGGGTCCATGACAATCCCGACGCGAATGCTCATGGTTGACTCCTCTGAAGGGGATGGGCTGCACCGGGCAGGCACTGCAAAAGTGCGTCAGGGTGGCGCCGCACGGGCCTGCGGTCAAGGGGCAGGGCCGATGGAATGCGCATGCCGAGTATGTTAAAACGCTTGTCAGGCATTTTGACGCGCTACTGCGTGCCCGGTCTCACTCAGGTATGGTCACGAGGCTCCCATGGAACCGCAGCCCGCAGTGCTTAAAGTCATGGTCATCGACGACTCGAAGACGATCCGCCGCACGGCCGAGATCCTGCTCAGGAATGCAGGGTGCGAGGTGATCACGGCCATCGACGGCTTCGATGCGCTGGGCAAGATCATCGACCACCGTCCCGGTATCATTTTCGTCGACATCATGATGCCGCGCCTGGACGGCTACCAGACCTGCGCGCTGATCAAGAACCACAGCGCCTTGCGCTCCACGCCCGTGGTCATGCTGTCGTCGCGCGACGGCCTGTTCGACAAGGCCAAGGGGCGTATCGTCGGCTCCGACCAGTTTCTGACCAAGCCCTTCAGCAGGGAAGAATTGCTGGGCGCGATCAAGGCCCATGTCCCCGACTTTACCGAGCAGCAACGAATCGAACCCTGATCCCGGTGGGTACCGGCATCCTTTCAACTGGTGAACAGCATGGCCCGAATCCTGATTGTCGACGACTCGCCGACCGAAATGTACAAACTGACCGGCATGCTGGAACGGCATGGCCATGAAGTGCTGAAAGCCGAAAACGGCGCCGACGGCGTGGCCCTGGCCCATCAGGAAAAACCCGATGCGGTGCTGATGGACATCGTCATGCCCGGCCTCAATGGCTTCCAGGCCACCCGGCAGTTGACCAAGGACCCGGAAACCAGCGCGATTCCGGTCATCATCATCACCACCAAGGACCAGGAGACCGACAAGGTCTGGGGCACCCGCCAGGGCGCCCGCGACTACCTGACCAAGCCGGTGGAAGAAGACACGCTGATCAGGATTCTGAACGCTGTGTTGGCGGGTTGACCCGGCCCACATGAGCGATTCGCGAGTGACCGGGCAGTCGCGCACGGCCTTCGAGCTGTTGCTGGACATCGACCAGCGCTGCCGTCAGCACGCTTCCCGACTGCCTTCCCACGAAAGCCAGCTGCAGCACTGGAGCGGCATCGGTTTCCGGGTCGGTGGCCATTGGTATGTGGCGCCCATGGCCGAGATCAGCGAAGTGCTGCCATCCCCACGGTGTACCCTGGTGCCTGGGGTCAAGCCGTGGATGGCCGGCGTGGCCAATGTTCGCGGGCGACTGCTGCCGGTGATCGACCTGTGCAGTTTTTTCGGCCATGAGCGCTCGTCGCCTTCCCGCCAGCGGCGGGTGCTGGTGGTGGACCAGGCCGACCTGTTCGTCGGCCTGCTGGTCGATGAAGTGCTGGGGTTGCAGCATTTCGTGCTGCAAAGCCTGGACGCCGCCCACGCGGCCGACGTCGACCGCCAGGCCTGCGCCTACCTGCAGGGTCACTTTCGACGCGAGCGAGCCTGGGCCGTTTTCAGTCCGACCCTGTTGATCAATGCCCCGGCCTTTATGGATGTCGCGCTCTGAACATGTCGTTTACACCATCGCGCAAGACAGGCGCAGGCCTGAAGATGATCAAGGGGTTGGCTGGGCATTCATTGCAAGGCTCGCGGGCCAGTGCGCAGATCGCCGGGCTGTTCGTGGCCCTGATCGTGTTCATCATGTTGCTGTTCGCCAACTTCGCCTACCTCAACACCCAGTCCAACTACGACAAGCAGTACATCGGCCACGCCGGCGAACTGCGCGTGCTGTCGCAGCGCATCGCCAAGAACGCCAGTGAAGCGGCGGCCGGCAAGGCCGCGGCATTCAAGTTGCTGGCCGACGCGCGCAATGACTTCGAGCGGCGCTGGGGCTACCTGAAAGTCGGCGACAGCAACACCGGCCTGCCGGCCGCGCCCGCTGGCGTGCGCGAGGAAATGCGCAGCGTGCAGCGGGACTGGGACGGCCTGCGGCAGAACACTGACGTGATCCTGGCCAACGAGCAGACCGTGCTGTCGCTGCACCAGGTCGCGGCCACGCTGTCGGACACGGTGCCGCAGTTGCAGGTGGAATATGAGCGCGTCGTCGAAATTCTGCTGCAGCGCGGCGCGCCGGCCAACCAGGTGGCCGTGGCGCAGCGCCAGTCGCTGCTCGCCGAGCGCATTCTGGGGTCGGTCAACACGGTGCTGTCCGGCGACGAGAACGCCGCGCAGGCGGCCGACGCCTTCGACCGCGACGCCAAGCGCTTTGGCCAGGTGCTGCACGGCATGCTCGATGGCGACAGCACCCTGCGCATCACCCGTGTCCAGGATGCCGACGCGCGCAACCGCCTGCGCGATATTGCCGAGCTGTTCCAGTTCGTCGCCGGGTCGGTGGACGAAATTCTCGAGACGTCACCCGAACTGTTCCAGGTCCGGGCCTCGGCCAGCACCATTTTCAACCAGTCGCAGACCCTGCTCGACGAAGCCTCCAAGCTGGCCAGCAGCTTCGAGAACCTGGTGCGCGGGCGCTCGCTGGATACCCTGGGCGGCTACGTCCTGGGCCTGGCCGCACTGGCGTCGATCATCTGCATCGCTTTGGTGATGGTGCGCGAAACCAAGCGCCAACTGCGTGAAACGGCAGAAAAGAACGAGCGCAACCAGCATGCGATCATGCGCCTGCTCGACGAGATCGAAGACCTGGCCGACGGCGACCTGACCGTGGACGCCTCGGTCACCGAGGACTTCACCGGTGCCATCGCCGACTCGATCAATTATTCCATCGGCCAGTTGCGCGACCTGGTGGCGACCATCAACCTCACTGCCGAAGAAGTGGCCACTGCCGTCGCCGAGACCCAGGCCACTGCCGCGCAATTGGCGCGGGCCAGTGGGCATCAGGCCCAGCAGATCACCGACGCGTCGATGGCGATCAGCGACATGGCGCAGTCGATCGACCAGGTGTCGACCAATGCCTGGGAGTCGGCCAAGGTCGCCGAGCGTGCGGTGAGCATCGCCAACAAGGGCAGCGAGGTGGTGCACAACACCATCGACGGGATGGACAACATCCGCGAGCAGATTCAGGACACCTCCAAGCGGATCAAGCGCCTGGGTGAGTCGTCACAGGAAATCGGCGACATCATTCGCTTGATCGACGACATCGCCGACCAGACCAATATCCTGGCCTTGAATGCTGCGATCCAGGCCTCGATGGCGGGCGAGGCCGGGCGGGGTTTTGCCGTGGTCGCCGATGAGGTACAGCGTCTGGCCGAGCGTTCGTCTTCCGCGACGCGGCAGATCGGCATGCTGGTGCGGGCGATTCAGGCCGACACCAACGAAGCGGTCATCTCCATGGAGCAGACCACCTTCGAGGTGGTCCGCGGCGCCCGCCTGGCGCATGACGCGGGCATTGCCCTGGAAGAAATCGAGGGCGTGTCCCAGGACCTGGCCGAGCTGATCCAGATCATTTCCAATGCCGCCCAGCAGCAGACCAGCTCGGCCGGGCAGATTTCCCACACCATGTCGGTGATCCAGCAGATCACCGAGCAAACTTCTTCGGGCTCCAGCGCGACGGCGGAAAGCATCGGCAACCTGGCCCAGATGGCCAGCGAGCTGCGCCGCTCCGTGTCGGGCTTCACCCTGCCGCCCGCGTTGGCGGCTGAACGGATACCGGAGTAACCATGCCCGACCGGCACGATTATGTCGCCCTGCACTGGGTCAAGGCCGAAGTGGTCGACACCCTCGACGGTGTGCGCCAGGCCCTCGATGCCCTGGCTCGCCGGCCGTTCAGTGGCGAAGCGTTGCAGAGCTGCCTGGAAGGGCTGCACCAGGTGCACGGCTCGCTGCTGATGGTCGAATTCTACGGCGCCGCCTTGCTGGCCGAGGAAATCGAACAGTTGGCCCTGGCGCTGGCCGGTGGGCGAGTGGAGCAACCCGAGCAGGCCTTGAAGTGGCTGCGTCAGGCGGTGGAGCAGTTGCCGCTCTACCTGGACCGGGTCGAAACCGCACGGCGTGACCTGCCGCTGGTGGTGCTACCGCTGATCAACGACCTGCGCAGTGCCCGTGGCCAGCCATTGCTGGCCGAGACCAGCCTGTTCAGTCCCCTGGTGAGTACCCCGGCACCCTTGCCCGGCGAGGTACTGGCCCAGCGCGACGCGGCCGATCTCGGCGAGCAGTTGCGCAAGCTGCGCCACGCGCTGCAGGCGGCGCTGCTGGGGCTGCTGCGCGACGAGGACGAGACGGGACACCTGGCACAAATGGCCAAGGTCTTCGCCCGCCTCGAACTGTTGAGCGAAGGCGCGCCGCTGGAGCCACTGTGGCAAGTGGCGGCGGCGCTGGTCGAAGGCATGGCCCAGGCGGCGTTGCCCAGCAGCCCGGCGCTGCTCAGTTTGCTGAAAAATACCGACAAACAGCTCAAGCGCCTGCTCGACGACGGTATTGTCGCGCTCAATCGACCGGCGCCCCCGGCGCTGCTCAAAAGCCTGCTGTTCTATATCGCCAAGGCCCAGGCTGCAAGCCCGCGCATGCACGTGCTCAGGGAGCGTTACGACTTGCTCGAGGCCCTGCCCGACAGCGGCGCAATCGATGCCGAGCGCGCCCATCTGGACGGCCCGGGCCCCGATGCCCTGCGCTCGGTACTGACGGCACTGTGCGAAGAGCTGGTGCGCGTCAAGGAGCAACTGGGGCTGTTCGTCAGCAGTGATCGCCAGCATGCCGATGACCTGGCCAGCCTGATGCCACCGCTGCGGCAGATCGCCGACACCCTGGCGGTGCTCGGTTTCGGCCAGCCGCGCAAGGTCATCAGCGACCAGTTGGCGGTGATCCAGGGCTTGGCGCTGGGCTCGCGCGAGCCCAACGATGCCGTGCTGATGGATGTCGCCGGGGCGCTGCTCTACGTCGAAGCGACGCTGGCGGGCATGGCCGGGCTGGGAGAACCCTCCAGCGCCGAAGACAGTCGCCTGCCCACCACTGACCTGAACCTGATTCACCAGCGGGTCCTGCACGAGACGCGCCAGGGCTTGCAGCACGTGCGCGACCTGCTGATGGAGAGCCTGGAGGCGGGCACCACACCGGCGGTCGCCCAGCAGTTGCCACCCTTGCTCGACCAACTGCGCGGCGCCTTGCAAATGATCCCGCTGCACCGTGCGGCGACGGTGTTGCAAGCCTGCAATGACGCTGTGCTGCGGCATTGGTCCGGCCGCGCCGAGGCGCCTTTGCGGCCGCTACTGGATGCGCTCGCCGATGCGTTGACCGGCGTGGATTACTACCTGGAGCGCCTGGGCGCCGATCACGAGGGGCCGGCCGACCATTTGCTGGACTATGCCGAGGCGGCCCTGGCCGAACTTGGCTACCGGCCCGCCGAGGTCGACGTGCCGCTGCTCGACCAGCCCCTGACGCCCACCGAGCTGCTGGTGCTCAGCGACCTGCAGACCCTGGACAGCCCGGAGGTGGTGCAAGCCCTGGCCCAGGTGCTGGCCAACCCGGTGACGCCACTCAACCCGCCAGCGCAACACGCCCCGGCCAGCCTGCTGCCACCGCCGCCAGACGAGCCCGCCGTGGACGCCGAGCTGCGCGAGGTGTTTCTCGAAGAGTGCGCCGAGGTGCTGGCCGAACTGCGCGAATACTGGCCGCGCTGGCGGGCCGAACCGGACCACGCCACCGCGCCCACGCAGCTGCGCCGCGGTTTCCATACACTCAAGGGCAGTGGCCGCATGGTCCGCGCACTGGTGCTTGGCGAATTGGCCTGGGCCGCCGAGAACCTGCTCAACCGTGTGCTGGAACTGAGCATTCGCAGCCACCCGCAGACCGTGGGCCTGGTGGAGCGGATCATCGAGCGTTTGCCGGCGCTGATCGAGGAGTTCGCCCTCGGCCAGCAGCGCCAGCACGATGACGTCGACCTGCTGGCCGCCGATGCCCATGCGCATGCACGCGGGCAAGCCGGTGCCGCACCCAGCCCTGACCCGGAACGCCTCGACCCGCAACTGCTGGAAATTTTCCAGAACGAGGCCAGCGCTCACCTGACCAGCCTCAACCGTTTCCTGGTGGGCAAGGGTGAGGGCGTCGCCATGACCGTCAGCGATGAACTGCAACGGGCACTGCACACGCTCAAGGGCAGCGCGCTGGTGGCCGGCGTACTGCCGATGGCCGAGCTGGCCTTGCCGCTGGACCTGCTCGCCCGCGAATTTCGCGCGCACCGTTTCGAGCTGCACGAAGAAGAGCTGCAGTTGCTGGAAAGCGCGGAGTACCTGCTGCGGCAAAAGCTCCGTGACCTGCCCGACGATCCGCTGGCACCGGTGCCGGGTGCACCGGCGCTGATCGCGCAGATTCATGCCCGGGTCAACGCCCGCCTGCAGGCGGTCGATACCCAGGCGGTGCCGACACTGCGCCGCCACGACCCGCAGTTGATCAGCGACTTCATGGCACACGGCATGGACATTCTGCTGGACGCCGAGTCGCTGCTGCTGCGTTGGCAGGCACACCCTGGCGAGCGCCAGGAGTTGGCCACCCTGCTCGACGAACTGACGACCCTGGGCGAAGGCGCCCAGCACGCTGAACTGCACGCCATGGACGACCTCTGTGAAGCCTTGCTCGACCTGTACGGGGCGGTGGAGGAAAGCAGTGTCGCGGCCAGCCCGGCCTTTTTTGCCGAAGCCGGCAAGGCCCATGAAGGCTTGCTGGGCATGCTCGACCAACTGGCCGCCGGCCAACAGGTGCAGCCGCAGCCGCAGCGTATCCTGGCCCTGCGCCAGTTGCTGGAACAGGGGCTGGACCCCTCGGACGTGGGCGTGGTGGCGCGCGATGGCTCAAGCGTCCGCTCGCTCGACGCCCCGCCCGTGCCGAGCGGTGTGGACCCGGACGATGAGATCGTCCAGCTGTTTCTCGAGGAGGCCGCCGATGTCCTCGACGGTGCCGACCATGCCTTGCAGCGCTGGCTGGTGGAACCGGACAATCCAGCGCCGCTGGCACCCTTGCAACGGGAATTGCACACCTTCAAGGGGGGCGCGCGGCTGGCCGGCATCGGCCCCATCGGTGACCTGGGGCATGAGCTGGAAGCGCTTTATCAAGGCTTGGTTGAAGGCCGCTTCGTGCACAGCAGTGCCCTGGAGCACTTGCTGATCGAGTGCCATCGGCGCCTGGGCATGATGCTTGAGCAGTTGCAGCACCAGCAACCGATGGACGAGCCCACGGACCTGCTGGCCGCCCTGTTGAACTGGCGCGAGCAAATGGCGGTGACCTCGGCGTCGGCGGGCGGCGACGACGCCGACGCCGACGCCGAGTTGCTCGACGTGTTCCTCGAAGAAGGCCTGGACATCGTCGAGAGCGTAGCCGCGGCGCTTCAGCGCTGGCAGGCCGAACCGGGCAATCGCCTGGAAGTGGAAAACCTGCTGCGCGACCTGCATACCCTCAAGGGCGGCGCACGCATGGTGGAAATCGGGCCATTGGGTGATCTTGCCCACGAGATGGAATTTCTTTACGAGCAGGTCTCGGCGGGCCACGTGCAGCCCTCGGCGGCGCTGTTCACGCTGTTGCAGAAAGGCCACGACCGCCTGGCGCAAATGCTCGATGCGATGCGCTCGAAACTGGCCCTGCCGGGGGCCGACAAGCTGATTGCGGCCATTCGCAGCTTTGGCGTGGCCGCCCCCGAACCGGCGACCGATGCGCTCAAGAGCGGGCCGGTCGCCGAGCCGGCGGCGGTCGAGCGCGGTGCGGTGGATGTGGTCAAAGTGAGCGCCGACCTGCTCGACGACCTCGGCAACCTGGCCGGTGAAACCTCGATCTTTCGCGGCCGTATCGAACAACAGGTCAACGATACCCAGGCCGCGTTGCAGGAAATGGAAACCACCATCGAGCGCATGCGCGATCAGTTGCGCCGGCTGGACACCGAAACCCAGGGGCGCATTCTCAGTCGTCATCAGGTCGATCACGACGAAGAATTCGACCCCCTGGAAATGGATCGCCATTCGCAGCTGCAGCAGTTGTCCCGGGCCTTGTTCGAGTCGGCCTCCGACCTGCTGGACATACGCGAAACCCTCAGCAGCCGTAATCATGAGTCGCAGGCATTGCTCAAGCAGCAGGCGCGGGTCAATACGCAACTGCACGAGGGCCTGATGCGCACGCGCATGGTGCCCTTCGAGCGGCTGCTGCCGCGCTTGCAGCGCGTGGTCCGGCAAGTGGCCGACGAGTTGGGCAAGGAAGTCGATTTCGACGTCACCGACGCCCACGGCGAAATGGACCGCAGTGTGCTGGAACGCATGGTGGCACCGCTGGAACACATGCTGCGCAACGCCGTCGATCACGGCCTGGAACCGGCGCAGGCGCGGCTGGCCGCAGGCAAGCCGGTGCACGGCCGCATCCGCCTGGCGCTGCTGCACGAAGGCGGCGATGTGGTCATCGAAATGAGCGACGACGGCGCCGGGGTGCCGCTCGATGCCGTGCGGGCCAAGGCGATCAAGCGCGGCCTGATCGAGCCGGGCAATGACCTCAGCGACCACGATGTCCTGCAGTTCATCCTGCAGCCGGGGTTTTCCACGGCGACCAAGGTGACCCAGATTTCCGGACGCGGCCTGGGCATGGACGTGGTTCACGAGGAGGTCAAACAGTTGGGCGGCTCGATGAGCATCGACTCGCGTGCAGGGCAGGGCGCACGGTTCCAGATCCGCCTGCCGTTCACCGTGTCGGTCAATCGCGCGCTGATGGTGCAGTGCGGCGAGGAGCTGTACGCCATCCCGATGAACAGCATCGAAGGCATCGTGCGCGTGCCGCACAGCGAGCTGCACGCGGCCTATCAACACCTGCCGTCGCGCTATCACTTCGCTGAGCGACGCTACGACCTGCGCTACCTGGGCGAACTGCTGCAGCAACCGCTGCGACCGAACCTCACGGGCCAGGGCCAGCCCTTGCCGGTGCTGCTGGTGCGCTCGTTCGACCACCAGGTGGCGGTGCAGGTCGACAGCCTGGCCGGCTCGCGCGAGATCGTGGTGAAAAGCCTTGGCCCGCAACTGGCTGGCGTGCCCGGCCTGGCCGGCGCGACCATTCTGGGCGACGGCAGCGTGGTACTCATTCTGGACCTGCTGGCGCAGATCCGCGCCAGCCAGGCGCGGCAGTTCTCGGCCCAGAGCCAGCCCGGCCAGGCCATGGCGCCGGGCGGGGAGGTTTCGACCACGCGGCCGCTGCTGGTGTTGGTGGTGGACGACTCGGTGACGGTGCGCAAAGTGACCAGCCGTCTGCTGGAGCGCCATGGCATGCAGGTGATCACGGCCAAGGACGGCTTCGACGCCATGGCGTTGCTCGAAGAACAGATGCCCGATGTGCTGCTGCTGGATATCGAAATGCCGCGCATGGATGGCTTCGAGGTGGCGGCGCAGATTCGCGGGGATGAACGCCTGATGGCCCTGCCGATCATCATGATCACCTCGCGCAGCGGCCAGAAGCACCGCGACCGGGCCATGGCCCTGGGGGTCAATGACTACCTGGGCAAGCCCTATCAGGAAACCCGGCTGCTGGAGAGCATCCGCCACTGGAGCCGACCCCATGCTTGACCGTGCCATGGGCCGCCGCGACGCCCTGACCGCCCTGATCCTGCCGCTGGCCGATCGCAGCCTGGTGTTGCCCAACGTCGCGGTCGCCGAGTTGATCGACTATCAGCCCGGTGCCGCCGTCGCCGACGCCGCCCCCTGGCATCTGGGCCTGATCGGCTGGCGCAACCTGCAGGTGCCCCTGCTCAGCTTCGAAGCCGCCAGCGGCGGCACGGTGGTCGTCGGCGCGCGTGCACACATCGTGGTGTTGAACGCGCTCAGCGATGATGCCCAGCAGCGCTTCATCGCCCTGCTCATTCAGGGTATCCCGCGCTCGTGCAAGGTGGATAACCAGCTCAGCTACGTCGATGTGCCCTTGGCGCCGCTGGAGTTGGCGGCAGTACAGATCGATGAATGGGTGGGCCGCATACCCGACCTGATGGGGCTTGAGGCACTGGTCGACCCTCGCCACCCCCCGGCCACCTGAAAACCCCGCTCGATCCCTGTACCATCAATGGCCCCATAAGCAACGCAGGTGTCTGGACAGCATGTATCACGGCGAACGCTTGAACGCCTGGACTCACTTGATCGGTGCGATGCTGGCCAGCGTCGGCGCGTGCTGGCTGGTGGTGCTGGCCGCTGTGCAGGGCAACCCGTGGAAAATCGTCAGCGCTGTGGTGTATGGCGTGACGTTGACTCTGCTGTACAGCGTTTCCACGGCGTATCACAGCACGCGAGGGCGGGCGAAAGTGATCATGCGCAAGCTCGATCACCTGTCCATCTACCTGCTGATCGCCGGCAGCTATACCCCGTTCTGCCTGGTCACGCTGCAAGGCAGTTGGGGCTGGAGCCTGTTCGGCGTGGTGTGGGGGCTGGCAGTGCTGGGCATGTTGCAGGAGCTCAAGCCGCGCTCCGAGGCACGGGTGCTGTCCATTGTCATCTACGCGGTGATGGGCTGGATCGTGCTGGTGGCCGTGTCACCCTTGATGGCCGCGCTGGGCACGGCCGGCTTTGCCTGGCTGGCAGGTGGCGGCATTCTTTATACCGTCGGCATTGTCTTTTTCGCCCTGGACAAACGCGTGCCCCATGGCCACGGCATCTGGCATCTGTTCGTGATGGCGGGCAGCGTGATGCATTTCATCGCGATCGTGTTTTTCGTGATCTAGTCGCCGCGCTGCCTCGCGCGGGCTGTCAGAAATCTCCCCACAACTGCTGGGCAACCGCCAAGGCCACCACGGGCGCCGTCTCCGTGCGCAACACCCTTGGGCCGAGGCGGGCCGGGTGGAACCCGGCGCCACGCGCCTGCTCGACCTCGGCGTCAGTGAGGCCGCCCTCGGGCCCGATCAAAAAGGCCAGCGTGCCTGGCCTCGCGTGGCTGAGCAGCGGTTCGGCGACCGGGTGCAGCACCAGCTTGAGATCAGCGTCGCAAAGCGGCAGCCATTCTGCCAGGGTCAGCGGCGGATGGATCACCGGCACGCTCGAACGCCCGCATTGTTCGCAGGCGCTGATCGCGATCTGTCGCCAGTGGGCCAGACGCTTGTCCGCGCGCTCATCCTTGAGGCGAACCTCACAGCGCTCGCTGACGATCGGGGTGATTTCCGTCACGC